>Ga0316208_1000044_pt1 | contig 195705 bp, 160 predicted proteins | sample 3monopyrite_MG_FD_204944 | JGI IMG/M metagenome (GOLD analysis project Ga0316208, IMG submission 204944) | Microbial mat bacterial communities from mineral coupon in-situ incubated in ocean water Damariscotta River, Maine, United States -... | ecosystem: Environmental > Aquatic > Marine >... | reverse complement strand
CCGCCCACTGATTAAATTTGTTTTTTTTAAATTTAATCAGTGGGCGGCAACGCGCTGTCACCATTTGTGTCAAGTTTTAATTTGAATATTTCTCCTTTTTGGGGTTTGAAACTCTAAACTTTAGTTCCTAAGGAACCTTAAAGAAAAAGGATTTATAGTCGCTAAGCAGTGTATGCATGTGGGCGAGATTTTATGTGTTGATAGAAAATCAGAGTAGACGGACATTAACAGGGAAAAAGGATGAAAAATCGGTCAATTGTACCAACGTCGCAGGAAAAGGTGACGCGGGATGAGGATTTTATCGTCTCAAAAACCGACCTGGCCGGCAAAATCACCTACGGCATCCGGAGTATGACGAGCTTATTCTCGCTCTCCAGGGGTAAGGCTTTACTGATTGCATCGATATATATTGTCGGTGTTTCGGTTTATGGCTACATGGCACAAGGTATTATGGACTGGTGGCTGCATGGCCCGGCAATTGTGTTACTCACGTATTTTTTAGGGATGTGGCTGACGCGAAAACGCTTTGATGTTAATGCATTACTGAGCCAGCTAGATGAGGTAGCAAAAGACGTTGCGGCCGGACGCATAAGCAATCGCACGTTCACATAGAAACCGACAACAAACTGGGTGAAGTCTGCTGGCACTTAAATGATGCGCTGGATCAAATGGAAACTTTTTTCCGGGAAGTTAAAACCTCGTTTGATTACGTTAGCCAGGGAAAATACTTTCGCCGCCCGATTTCAGGTGGTATACACGGTGACTTTAAATTAATCATAGTAAATTAATCATGGTTAAACCGGATGAATCATTATCGATTATCATCAATAGCCAGAAAGAAGGCGCAAAACACGAGGTGATGGGCAAACTGGGTAGCCTGAACTCGCAAAACCTGTTGCTGGACCTGAACCACACACAAACCGACTTTGCCGAAATACACGGGCAGATCATAACGGTGTGCATGAAGCAATAGCGACCCTAGGTGACGGTTGGGATGCAGACAAAGCCGCCTGCAAAAAGTTTATAACGGCTTCTGTGATGTAGAGCAGGCTAGTGGTGAGGTAATGCACATCATTCAGGATATCGTTGAAGAAAAATTACGCCAGGCCTAATCAACCTGTGTACGCATCTAACGGAGTCATCCGTAACTAAAATATGGCAATTCTTTGGAAAAAATTTAGATTTCGAGATAATGTTTATCATCTCGACGCACAACAGAAAACAGGGTTTTCGTCTGGATAGCGATAAGCAAACTTCACGATATTAAGTGAGAAATCTTCTCTCCTTCAAACGATAAAATTGGGCGAAGCAATATCGCGTATTTGTACGACAGTCGTACGCCTAAAAAGCACAGTCAGTTATTACGCATAATCACGCTTACTCGCGTATATTTTATGGACGAGTAAGCGTGAACACGTCGGCCAGTACACCCTCTTAGCTACGTATGCGAAAATAGTACACACATCTGTTAATATACCGTTTATGAATAAACTGCAAAAAATCCTTACCGAAAAACGCCCGCTATTGGCCCTGATATTAATATTTTTGTTTGCCATTTTCGTCTTTCAAATTATCGGCAAACCAACGAAACACAGTGAAATACGCGTAGAACCTGTCGTATCTGTCGCATCAACCGAATCACCGGTAAGTTACGAAACACAGGTTAAACCTGTGTTGGAGCGACGCTGCATCGTTTGTCACGCTTGTTACGATGCGCCGTGTCAGATGAAATTATCATCAATTGAAGGCATTAAACGCGGTGCAAGTGAAGAAAATATCTACAACCAGCGGCGGCTCCAGCCAATGCAACCAACCCGTTTATTTATTGATGCAAAAACAACCGGGGAGTGGCGGGAACGGGGCTTTTATCCCGTGCTCAACGAAGGTAAACAAACCCACGAAGACAACCTGAAAAACTCCGTGCTTTACCATCTGCTTTATCTTAAGCGTCAAAACCCGCAGCCCACCACTGAAAAACTGCCAGAAGAAGTCACCGTAAATTTAAACAGAGAACAAAGCTGCCCGACATTGGACACAGTAGATGATTTCGCGAAGGAGCACCCGCTATGGGGCATGCCTTACGCTATGCCAAATTTGTCGACACAAGAATATGACAACTTAGTAAACTGGATAGCACAGGGCTCATCTGCCCCAACAGCACCCGGACCATCAATCGAAATCCAAAAACAGATAACTCAGTGGGAAACTTTTTTAAACCAGTCATCAAATAAAGAAAAACTGGTTGCGCGATATCTGTATGAACATTTGTTTCACGCGCATATTCATTTTGCGGACTCACCCGAACGAGAGTTTTACCGGCTGGTGCGTTCCAGCACACCGCCAGGTGAAACCATAAATGAAATCGCCACCTTGCGCCCGTATGATGATCCGGGCGACGCACCGTTTTATTACCGGCTGTTGAAATTCACACCGAGCATCGTCGCGAAAAATCACATCGTGTATGAACTTTCAGCGAAGCGCATGCTGCGTTATCGTTCGCTTTTTCTTGAGCCGGAATACGCCGTTAAACGTTTGCCTTCCTACGTCCCCGAAATTGCTTCAAATCCGTTTAAAGTATTTGAAGCCATTCCAGCAGAATCACGATATCGGTTTTTATTAGACGAAGCCTATTTTTTTATTGAAGGATTTATTAAGGGCCCGGTTTGTCGAGGACAAATAGCCTTAAACGTAATTGAAGATCAATTCTGGGTGATGTTTTTTGATCCGAAACAGCCCATCATTACCAACACCCCCGCGTTTATTGAACAAATGGCCGATTTACTGCAAGTGCCCGCTGTTGGCGACAGTAATTTTGAATTAATCCGCATCTGGACAGATTACTGGAAAGGTCAACGACGCTATATGGAAAAAAAGCAGGCCTGGTTTAAAACCATTGGCAGACATGATTTAGATCACGCCATGAATTTTATCTGGGATGGTGATGGTAAAAACCCGAACGCCAGTATGACGATTTTTCGGCATTTTGATAGTGGCTCGGTAGCATACGGACTGGTGGGAGACTACCCGGAAACAGCCTGGGTAATTGATTATCCGTTGTTAGAGCGCATACATTATTTACTGGTTGCGGGGTTTAATGTGTTTGGCAACATTGACCATGTGATGAGTACACGTATTTATATGGATTTTCTTCGCATGGAAGGCGAGGACAATTTTCTTGCTTTTCTTCCAATTAATAAACGCAAACAAATTCGAGACAGCTGGTACGTCGGCCAACGAAGCACAATTGAAAAAATATTTAATGCGCCGCAGGAGTGGCTTACAACAGATTCTATTAAGGGTTATCAAACCGATGATCCGCAACCTGAGCTTTATCAACACATCAAGGAAAGGTTGGCGCCAATTAAAAAAACCACGGATGCAATGAACCTTTGCGGCAAACCTGATTGCAGCCAGTCACAAAGCGACGTTGCACCACCTGCTGTAGATCAGGCTATGGCTGAAATTGCGAAGTTACAGGGGAAAAGCCTGCATGCGTTTCCTGATGTTGCTTTTGTCCGCGTCATTGGAGACAACGAAAACAACGGTTTCGCTTATACGCTCATTCGCAACAAAGCCTATAAAAACGTCACCTCGTTTCTCGCTGACGAGCTGGAGCGTGACCGAGCAGATATTGAGAAAGACTCCATGACTGTTGTTAACTGGCTGGAGGGCACTTACCCAAATTTCTTTTTTTCGGTAAAAGAGTCTGACATCGATGAATTCGTCAAACAGTGCGTTAATATTCGCGCAGAAAAAGACTATGAAGACATTGTTAATCAATATGGTGTGAGACGAACTAATCCGGTGTACTGGTCAATGGCAGACTGGTTTCAGGAAGAGTTTAGGCGAAACAAAAAAATCACCGCTGGTTTGTTTGATTTGAATCGTTATCAAAATTAAAATATTTAGAGGTTTTTTTTTAATTGGGTTTTCGCTTTTCGCTTGGCTTTTACTTAGGCCTTCGCTTAGGATCTTGGAGATAGAACGCGCTTAGCTGCGTAAACACCTCCGGACAGTACTGTTTTAATATATTCGGCGCCGTAAAAAAATATTCACTAATCACCGCAAAAAATTCAGCGGGGTTTGTTGCCGCATAAGGGTTAATGTAAGTAGGGTGATGACGTACAATACTTTGTTCCAGCGTTGTAAATGCGTGACTTAACGCGTTTGTCCATTGCTCTATTTCCATTTTCGGGTGTAATGGTGGCATGCCGTTAGCCCTGCCGTTTAACATATCCAGTTTATGAGAAAATTCGTGTAAAACCACGTTATGCCCCGGATGCGGTGAATAATAATTGTCTGCAATATCCTGCCACGATAAAATCACCGGCCCGCGAAGCCAGGCCTCACCACTAAGAACATGTGACTCATTTGAAGCCAACCCTGATTCATCGGTGTTTTCATGTTTTACACGAAACGCATCGGGATAGATAATAATTTCCACCCAGCCATTAAAATATTTCAGCCCAAGTTTTAACACCAACAGACAGGCCTGCGCGGCAATTATCACTAACATTTTGTCAGTTAACTTAAAATCATGCGTGCCGGTGAATGTTTTCCGGTAAATAAACAGGGTCGTTAACGTATGTAAATGGGATTTTTCAACCGAACTTAAATGACGAAACAAAATAGATTCGTGCATCACCGCTTGCCATACCTTATGTGGAATTGCGTGGTGCTTGAGTATGTAACGCGTACGTTGAGTGGTAATCCAGCTAAAAATATTCATGAGTCGGGCATGAGATCCAGTAAAAATCAGGTTTTAAAAAATTTGTTTCGCACAAAACGATAAGCAAAAGGTGCCGCCGTGATTAATCCCAAAATTAAAATGGCGACGGCAATGCGCTCACCCTGTGCCGATGAAAGTGCTTCGCCAAAATGAGCAAGAAAAAAACTCGCAGGTGCAATACCCGCAACAGTGGCGATGGCAAATCGCCAAAAACTAAGTGTCGTTAATCCTGCAACATAACTGATAAAATCAAAAGAGATAAACGGCATCAGCCGGGAAAAAAACACAATTGCCATTAGCGCATTTTGTGAACCTATCCACTTTTCAGAAAGCTTTCCGCCAAACCACCGTTGCAAAAAATCATAACCTGACAGGCGTGTGATTAAAAAAGCAGTCATGGCACCCAGGCTTGCGCCAATTAAAACGTATAAACCACCCCAGTCATGCCCATACAAGGCGCCGGATACAAGAGCAATGGGCGCGCTGGGAATCGGGCTCATCACAATCGCCAGCGCAATTGCAACAATAATCATCACCGGCCCCAAGCTGCCCAGGTCTTGAATTTTTGTTTTGAGTTGAGCGGTGTTTTCCAGTAAATCCCAATAACCGGTGGTGGATAACACATAAAACAAAATCATTAGCACGATGAGCACACTGACGAATATAGCGAGTCTTTTAGATGAGGGTGGATTTGTAACGTTTGTCATAGGCCCCAATAGAAAATAATAAATGACAGCTAATATAAGTTAGCAGTATACCGTTTTCACCCAGAACATTACCAATTGTTAATGTTGTGGAAAACTCCCTGCAATGCTATGCACCGATAATAAAACCATAGAAAACATGTAAAGAAGGAGAGTCACAATGAAAATGAATAACTGGAGTTTGCCGACACGGTTTTTACATATTGGCCTGGTTTCAACAGTTACCGCTCAACTGTTCATTAGTTTAGTGATGGCAGAACCGGATCATGCAGGCAACGTATTGAGCAAGGCCGCATTTACGGCGCATGAATATGTCGGCTTAACGGCATTAGGCATTGTTTTACTGCATTGGATCTGGTCTAGCTTAAGTCATGTTGACGGTGGGCTTACACATCTATTTCCCGTGTTCGGTACAGCGCGTCAGCAGTTAGTGGCAGAAATTAAGGGGCTAATGCGGGGCAAATTACCAAAAGCGGGGAAAAAGGGCGGTATTAGCGGTTTAGTACACGGCTTAGGATTACTCGCTGTTACCGGTATTGCGATTACCGGTGGTTTCCTCTTTGTGTTGTTTCCGGAGACAGGCGAGCCGGGTGCGTTAGCCGAGGTATTTGCTGAATTACATGAAGGTCTTGCAGGCCTGGTTTGGGCATACTGGTTAGGACACGGCGGGATGGCGTTGTTACATCACTTTAGCGGCCAGGACTTGCTCAAAAAAATGTTTAGTTTTCGAGATGCAAAATACAATAATGACGCGTTTCATGATCAAAAACATGAGCTAGACTTAAGAGAGACAGAACTCCCTCAGACTGTTTCAATGCAAAACAAGCTACTCAAAACAAAACATTAAAGGGACGAAGATCTTGACCGATACAGACGCTGGCAGAGCAAGGATACCTTGCTCTGCATATTAAGCGATTTGCCCGTTAGGACACAGGTATTAACAGGACACCGATACAGATGATTCGGTGTAGTAACTTCACGAAGTAACACGGAGACAATTTATTATGTCAGACCATTCTCATTCACATGACCACGGACACGAGCATTCACATGACCATGAACACGAGCATCGTCATGGTGACGAGGTACACAGCCATCCTCACGCTCATACTCATAACCATGAGCACGCACACTCTCATAGCCACGATCACACACACGAAGGCAGCGCTGGCGTTCATAGCCACTCACATGGCAATGACGAGTTAAGCGAACACGACCACGATCATCCAGGCCATGAAAACGAAGAGCACGACCATACTCACTGAGTTTGTTGTTTTGCTTGCGTAAAAACACAACCCGAAACAAGGACGTAGCCCTTAGTTAGGTGCCGTCCTTGTTTCGGGTTAATTTTTAACAGTGGTGTTTTAATGAGAATGTTTAAATACACCCTGATAGAGTGATTTTTTTAACAGACTGCCTCATAAATAAAATCAGTTGATTTCAAAAACGCCCCCGAATAGCAGAACTGGTTTTGTAAGCGTGATAAACTTTATAAAACACGGCATAAAAAGGATCCCATCGCGTTAAGCCAGTTAACCAAAGATAGATAGTTGCGATGAACATTTCTGTCATTTCAAAAATAGACAATGGAAGCGCGAATGATGACGCTAAAATCATAAAACCGATTGCCGCGCGAACGATACGATCTACCGGGCCAACAACTTCATTGGCATTATTCACTATTGCGTTATTCATTATCGTTAAGTACCTATTTATTGTTATTGTCGCAAAATGCTGCAAATATAGCTTCAGATTACCACATAACGCGGGTTGCCTGCGCTTCCGGTTTTGTAACCGTTCAGCGTAAATTTTACAAAAAAATTCTTGACACACTTTTTCGCTAATTGTTCGCTTTCCGAGTGGAGAACGCATATTTGGGCTTCGCCAATTATTCATGTATTTCTTCCATTGGCCGAAATACTTTTATATGATATGTAAGAATATTTCTTACAACAGGAGTGATAGGTATGGCACGAACAATCACAATTGATCCAGGAAAAGAATTATCAGGATTTATCGAAGGACTTGTAGAAACAGGGAGTTATAAGACCACAAGTGAAGTGGTACGTGATGGACTAAGACTGCTTCAGGAAAAAAATGCCGTTTCAAATCTTCAGAAACTCAGAAGTTTGATTGACGAAGGGGAGAGTAGTGGTGAAGCCGTTGAGGCTAACGCAGATGATTTTTTAGCGAGAATGCGTAAATTAACGAATGGCTAAACACTAACCACGTCCGTGGGGCACACTTATTTCTGGGCTTTATCAGTCTTACCGCTACCTATGTCCTGTAATACTAATTACTGGACATAGTGACTTGATGTAGGCTACTATTCCTGCATGGTAAACAAAAAACAGACTCTCAGTAAAACGACTATCGCACTGCCGCGCCCCCTGTTTGATACGTTGGATAACATCAGTGTCGAAATGGCAGAAAAGCAGCTTCCAGCCGCGTTTGTCGAACCAGGCGATTTTAGCCACAAATACAAGGCCGACTATTTAATCACGCGTCAGTTTCTCATGGAGTATAAAGGCAGCCTCGATACTTTTAACAGCTACCGGCGCGAATTAGAGCGATTGATGCAGTGGTGCATGCTGATTCGTAAATTAACCTTCACCGCGCTTAGCCGTGAAGACATTTTGTCGTTTGTTGATTTTTGTGCGCACCCGCCATCACACTGGGTTGGCCTGAATAACACGGCGGCGCGTTTTATTGATAAAAATGGGCTTCGTGAGGCAAACCCGGACTGGCGTCCGTTTATTGTTCGTGTGCCCAAGTCACAAAAACAGCCAAAAAAACAATCACAACAAACCGCCAAAGTCAGTAACTTTTCCTTATCAAACAATGCGATGAAGGCGTTGTTTCGAGTGTTAAGCAGCTTTTTTCGCTATTTATTTGAAGAGGATTACATTAGCTCAAACCCGGTAGCAAAAATTCGCCAAAAATCCCGTTACATCAAAAAAACAACCGATGCTCGGCTAAACCGCACTTTATCCATCACCCAGTGGAAATACGTCATTGAAGCCGCCGAAACTCTGGCGCATCAAGCCCCGGCAAAACACGAACGCACTTTATTTATTATGTCGGCGCTATATGCCATGTATTTGCGCGTATCCGAATTAACCGACACGCCCCGCTGGACGCCTCAAATGAACCACTTTTACAAAGACTCATCGTCAAACTGGTGGTTCAAAACCGTCGGCAAAGGCAATAAAGAACGAGAAATAACCGTCAGCGATGACATGTTACAAAGCCTGAAACGATATCGGCTCTCATTGGGCTTAACCGCGTTGCCCTCCCCTCAGGAAAATTCACCCTTAATCCCTAAGTCACGTGGTTATGGCGGTATTTCATCCACGCGTCAAATCCGTCGAATTGTTCAGGACTGCTTTGATTGTGCCGCTAATGAACTCATTGGTGACAACTTGACAGAAGAAAGTGATTTCCTGCGTGCAGCAACAGTTCACTGGATGCGACATACTGGCATAAGTCGTGATGTATTAACTCGACAACGAGAGCATGTACGCGATGACGCGGGGCATAGCACAAGCGCAATTACGGATTTATACATCGACATTGAGAAAAAAGACCGGCATAAATCAGGTAAAAATAAAAAAATTCAACCTTAACCCTGATTTGATACTCAATAATACAATATACTCAAAATGCTAAAAACGTGAACAGAAATAGATGGATAAAGAATGACCAATAGTAACGCAAGTGATAGCCTTCAAGGCATATCTGAAAAACATATCCGTGGCATGATCGAGTCCACATCGGGCATTCCCTGGGCCGTTGACCTCTCAACTTATCAATTTACCTACGTTGGTCCACAAGCTGAAAAAATTCTCGGCTACCCCGTCGAAAAATGGTATGAGCACGATTTCTGGTTAGCAAAAACTCACCCTGATGATCGTCAAGCCGCACTTGATTTTTGCGTTGAGGCCGCCAAAAAAGGCGATGATTATAATTTTGAATATCGCATGATTCACCGCGATGGTCACAGCGTGCATATTTTGGATTATGTCAATGTGATATTCGACGACGGCGAACCCATCGGCCTTCAGGGTTTTATGTTTGATGTCACAAAAAGCAAACAACTAGAGTCCGATAAACAATATAACGAAATAAAGTTTAAAGCCCTGTATGAAAGTGCAAGCGATGCTATCTTTTTATCAAAAAACACCAATTTTGTTGATTGCAACCCGCGCGCAGTGAAAATGTTTGGTGGTAGTCAGGCTGATATTATTAGCAAAACCCCGGCAAGCTTGTCGCCAGAACGGCAGCCTAACGGACGGCTATCATCAGAGATGGCTTTTGAAAAATTTCAGGACGTGCTCGCGGGAAACGCACAGCCGTTTGAATGGGTACACCTCCGTCTTGATGGCACCCCATTTTATTCCGAAGTCAGTCTGAATATATTCGAACTTGAAGGTGAAACATTTGTACAGGCAAGCGTGCGCGATATCACTTCACGTAAGTTGGTCGACAACAAATTGGAAAAAACCCTTGCCGAACTGAATGCGGTATACCACGCATCACCCGACATGGTTTTTATACAGTCCAGAGACGGCCGAATTTTAAATGCCAATAATAATGCACTCAAGCGCTATAAATACAGCCTGGAAGAAATGGCTAAACTGGGAATTACCGGTCTCTCTGAAGACTCGCAGTCAATTCAAAAAGTGAACAGATACATGGCGCAGGCATTAAAAGGTGGCACGCCGGATTTTGAGTGGCTGGCTAAAGATAGCGCAGGCCTGCACTTCCCGGTTGAAGTTCGCTTACGCCGGCTGGAAATCAGTAAAACAGAAGATGATAATGCACCGGCAGTAATCGCCATCGTAAGGGACATCACCGAAAGAAAACAGGTCGAGAACGCCATTAAAAATATTGCAGCTGGTGTGTCCGTACAAACCGGTCAGCCTTTTTATGATCAGCTAGTTAAAAATTTGGCTATCCTTTTTAATGCTGATTACGCGTATATCGGCTTGCTTGACGAAAATGATTTACAGAAAGTGAATAGTATTGCCTGTTGGAAAAAAGACGATTTTGCAAAAAAATTTTCCTATCTACTGGAAAACACACCCTGTGATGCGGTGCTGAAAGGTGTTACTTGTTCTATTTTATCGGATGCTCAAGTTCAATACCCCGATGATCACTTGCTGGTTGAAATGGGTGTTGATAGTTATATAGGTGTGCCATTATTTGATACACATAATAAGCCCATTGGACTCATTGTCGTACTCGACAGTAAACCAATGCTTGACAACACTCAGAATAGAGAAATTTTAGAAATTTTTGCGGCGCGCGCCGCAACGGAAATTGAACGAGCAAAGGTTTTTGAGCAACTTGTTGCCACAAAACAAAAACTTTCTCTTCACGTAGAACAAACAGTTTTGGGCGTTATTGAATGGGATACTAAGTTCCGGGTCACAGACTGGAACCAGGCCGCAACAAATATATTTGGTTTTTCAAGAATCGAAGCGATGGGGCGCGCTGCCAGTGATCTAATTATTCCTAAACAGCGTTACAAGCAAGTAAATGAAATATGGCGCGCCTTGATAGCAAAACAGGGCGGCATTCATAGCACCAATACTAACACTACCAAAGATGGAAAAAGTATTGTTTGCGAGTGGCACAATACCCCACTGGTTGACGACAATGGAAATGTGATCGGTGCAGCTTCTTTAGTTGCTGACATTACTGAGCGTGTACAGGCAGAAAAAGACCTCAAACTGCATCAAAACCAATTAGAAAAACTGGTTGTACAACGCACCGCCGAACTCACCCTGTTAAACCAGGAGCTTGAATCGTTCAGCTATTCTGTGTCTCATGATTTACGTGCCCCGCTACGCCACATTGACGGATTTAGTGAGGCGTTGCTTGAAGATTTTTCGGCGCAACTGGATGATGAAGCGAAAAGTTATCTCAATCGTATTCGCAACAGCACAGCACGCATGTCACAGCTGATTGATTCCTTACTGCAGTTATCAAAAGTAACAAATAGAAAATTTAATCGAAGGCCAGTTAATATTTCAAATATCACCTTAGATATTTTAAACACGAAAAAAGAACACGATCCTCACCGCAACGTAAACATCAACGTTCAACCAAATTTAATCGCCGTGGCTGATCATCGCCTGGTGAATATTCTGATCGAAAATTTAATCAGCAATGCCTGGAAATACACATCAAAAAATGAAATAACCGACATTGAAATCGGCGTCATAGATGAAGACGCTGAAGAAGTTTATTTCGTGCGTGACAATGGTGCTGGATTTGACATGGCGTATAAAGACAAATTATTTAAGCCATTTCAGCGTATGCACACCAGTAAAGAGTTTGAAGGCACTGGCATTGGTCTGGCCACTGTGCAACGTATCATTAATCGGCACGGTGGTCAGGTTTGGGGAGAATCCATTCCGGGCAAACATACAACCTTCTATTTCACTTTAGATGAAAAAAAGTGTGACGCCTGGTTTGACGCATCAACTTAGCAACTCAACCTCATAACCGGAAAATTTTCGGACGTTAAGCACGCCGGTATCAAGAATTAGATACTGGCCCTTTATGCCTTTGAGTACGCCGCTCACTTCTGCCTGCTTTTCAAAATTGTGGGCTTTTACTTTTTCGGGATATTCGTCCACCGGAAATGAAATTCTTACCGCTTCTCCATCGTCAATTAGCTGGATTGCATCGACACCAAAGCGATTTCTCAGCTCAATGATGGCCGATTTTGTCAGCTCAAATAATTCATCGCGGCGCGCCGCTAAGTCTGTTTCACATACATCATTTTTTAGCATTTTGCGCCAGTCTGTTTTATCCTTCACAAACTCTTTTAATGCCACTTCGAGCAACCCCACTTGAAGACGCGTTTGCACCTTTGCAATGGCAAGCGCCTGTATCGCGCCCTGATCAATCCATCGAGTGGGAATTTGCGTTTCACGGGTAATGCCGACTTTGACACTGTCACCGGATGAATTGGCTAAATATAAATAATGCGGTCGCATACAGTTATCTTCACCCCATGCCGGCTCGCGACAGGTGCCTTGATCATAGTGGCAGGTTTCAGGTTTCATAATACACATATCACAGGAGGCAAGCTTTTTCATGCAGGGGTAGCAGTGACCCTGACTGTAACTTTTTTTGGTTTTTTTGCCACAGTGCACACAATTGATAGTACCGGTGTATTTCAATGAAATACCCTTTCCAATAAATTGATTCATATTGATATTTTCATCACCAATGGGCAGGTTATATTCTACCGAGCTGACAAGATCGAAAGCAGGATCAGCAGTGAGCCTGGCGGTCATTTTACGGATATTTCCAAGGGTCATGTCTTTCTCTTAAATGTATGCATTACTGCGTGCAGTTTATCATAATATACTAATCGCGGTTGGCGATTTGGGTATAAGCTCTTATAATACGCGGTTCAATATTTCAACACTTAATGATACTAGACATGAGCAAACCCATTTCCCTGAGCCATTTTATCCGTAATGACGAAACGCAGCTGCGTCTGTTTGATATGGGCCGGCGTGTAAGCAAAATTCGCCTCAGCGATTTCGAAAAATTTGAACAGGCCGAGCTTTCCTACCCCTACCCTTACCAGCAAACCGCCTGGGTGGGTTTGGTCTTCTGGCGCATCAAAAACAAAGACCAGCACAACATCTGGTTTATTCGCATGCCACTGGACGAACGGGGTTTTATTAATGTCGCCTCGCGGGATGAATTTTTAGACATGTTATTGGCTCGGATTGGCGAACAAATTACCTTAAAAAGCCAGGGTGAAAGCGAACTAACCCACGCATTAAAAGATAACCCCTATGTTTTCAAACCAACCGAAGAAAACATGGCGATTTTTCACGCCAAAGCTAAACAAATTTTAGGACTACCGGCTTCCGGTTTTTTAGCGGATATGATCAGCTATCTCTCTGGCGATAATTTTGAACAATGGCAACATTTGGGTATTCAGGGTTTCGCTGACGTCGCAGTAAGACAGGACAACGCCGAAGTAAACAAACTGTTGTCTCGTGCAATAGAAAAATTACCGGAGCAGCCTTTTTGTGCGCTGTGTAATGCCCTTGAAAACGAGACTTGTGGCCCTGAATTAACGGACTCAATCGTTAAAATTATGCGTCATTTAATGTCTCACGGTGAAAACAATCAGGACACCGTTAATCGTTTAACAAGTTCGATCCGTTCGTTAGCAAACACATCATCCGTTGGATTGAAAAAACAAATGATAACAGAAGTGCTGCAAAGTCCTTTTGCTAACAACCTTTCAGTACTGGTAATGACGACTGCAAAGTGCTGGGAGGCACTTGATGACAACGAGTTACTGACTTTGTACCTTGAAAAACTCGCAACAAACGCGTCAGGCGCTAAATTATTTAACGCTTTAGTTGCTGACCAGATGTTTTTGCCGGGTAAACGCGAGCAGATTTTACAGATATTCAGAAGTCCCGGCAGAAGCGAGACCTTGACGGCAGCTGTTGGTGACTTTTTTAAACAGGTGAGTAATTCAAAATGACCGACACAAACGCAGCAGATTATCAGTTACTAAGTGAAAAAATAATCGAGCTTGAAAGCAAGCTGGCCTTTCAGGAACATACGATTCAGGCGCTGAATGATGTGGTTACGCGACAGCAAACCGAAATGATGATTTTTAAGAAGCAGTTAATTAAAATTAACAGCCAACTGGAACATCAGCCCGCGTCTAACATCGCAGATGCAGCACAAGAGCCACCGCCGCCGCATTATTAATGTTGTGCTGACATGATATAGCATGTCACGTAGGGTTCTCACGCGAAGACTGGAAACTTGAGACAAACCCCGCCACGCCGGCGAAGCCCAGTGTCCATACATAAATAGATTCCGGCTTTCGCCGGAATGACAAATTTCTCGTTTAACCTAGAAAGATCAGTTGGACGCGAGAATAGAGTGCAAGTAATTGGTTTGATTGGTGTAATGAAAAAGTTTGCGTTCACCTGGTTGGTGAATCAAATCTTTATCATATAGCCAAGCGAATCAAGTAGTTGTGCTCTAGCTCGTGGATCAACTGATCTTTCTAGGTTTAATCGACCGAAATAAGCTCTACATCAAAAATCAATGTCGCATTTGGTGGAATAACGCCACCCGCACCACTTGCACCGTACCCCAGATCAGAGGGGATTGTTAACTTACGTTTACCGCCAATCTTCATGCCCGCGACACCTTCATCCCAGCCTTTTATGACCATGCCAGCGCCTAGCGAAAATTGAAACGGGTCGTTACGGTCAAGGCTTGAATCAAACTTGGTGCCGTTTTCTAACCAGCCAGTGTAATGCACAGTGACTTTTTTTCCCGCTTCTGCTTCGGTACCTGCGCCTTCTTCTAACTCTTCGTATTTTAAACCTGAGTGTAGTTCAACCATGTTTTAACTTACCTTTTTATCAAAAAAATTAACCTGCTTGCAATAATTCGATGTCAAATATCAATGCAGCGTTTGCCGGAACTGATGAGCCCGCACCCTTGGTGCCGTACGCCATTGTCGGTGGAATGATCAATGTACGCTTACCACCAACCTTCATACCGATCAGGCCTTTTTCCCAGCCATCAATCACATTTTTGCTACCGATAGAAAAAACAAACGGACGATTTCGATCATACGAGCTATCAAACTTTTTACCTTTTTTATCGGCCGCAGCATCATCGTATATCCAGCCAGTGTAATGAACGGCTACGCGGTGATTATTTATTATTTTATCGCCGTCACCGACAACGTTATCAATGATTTTTAGTTCGTTCACGTATGGATGTGTCACGGGCGTTGTAGTATCAGGCTCGTTACCGCAAGCGGACATCATTCCTATAGATAAAGCCATTAATAGAACAGACAAATATTTTTTCATGCATTTTATTCCTAGTCAATAAATTAAGACAGCTTGTTACCAGCCTACTTGTTACCAGCCAATAATAGACCCGTCTATGTCATAAAAACTGCCGGCATTTTCAATCGTGGTGTTTTCCAGTGTGTGAAACATTTTTTTTACACTGTCTCTGGTTGAAATTTCGGCATGAGGACCACCCATGTCGGTTTTTACCCAGCCTGGATGAAGTAAAACACAACAAATACCTTTTGGTGCCAAATCAATAGACATACTTTTAACAACCGCGTTCAATGCCGCTTTACTTGAGCGATAAATGTAGCTGCCGCCGGCTGCATTATCAGCCATGCTACCCATTTTACTGCTGAGTGTTGCGATCATCTTTTTATTGCTGCGCGCCACATGCTCAACAAATGTTTCTGCCACGTTTAATGGCGCAATCGTGTTAATTTTAAAGGTGTTAAGCCAGTCGTTTTCATCAACATGACCAAACTGGTGATTCATCGACCCATAAACACCGGCGTTATTAATTAAAATATCAATGGCTTCACCACGCAGCTCATAAGCAAGGGCTTGTATCTGTGCTTTATCGGTAACGTCCAGGGTGTGTACGCTAACCAGTCCGCCGGACATTCTCGCAACCTCGGTTAACTTGTCGGCAACATGCGGATTCCGACAACAGGCTTTTACCTGCCATTGCTTGCTGACAGCGATTTTCACCATCTCAAGACCGATGCCACGATTAGCACCGGTGACAAGAATTTTCATTATGCACTTACCTCGGTGCGAGTCTCAGCGAAACCGGTACAGGGATGTGTGACATTTTCTTCTGTTAAGGTTTGCACACGCATGCCTAAACGCTGAATTAAATCCAGGTCATCATTTGCATCCGGGTTGTCGGTGGTTAAGAGTTTGTCACCGTAAAAAATGGAATTGGCACCGGCAAAAAAGCAAAGCGCCTGCTGCTCGTCCGACATTTCAGTACGACCGGCAGATAAACGCACATGAGATTCAGGCATAAGAATACGGGCGACGGCAATGGTTCGCACAAAATCAATGCCGTCAAGTTTATCCTGCCCGAACATCGGCGTACCTTTGACTTGTACAAGCAAATTAATTGGTACACTTTCCGGGTGCTTTTCAAGGTTAACCAATTGCTGCAACATAGAAGCGCGATCATTTTCAGACTCACCCATGCCGATAATACCGCCACTACAAACATTAATGCCGGCATCACGCACATGTTTTAAAGTATCGAGCCTATCCTGAAAGGTTCGGGTTGTAATCACATTGCCATAAAATTCAGGTGAGGTGTCAAGATTGTGGTTGTAATAATCCAGACCAGATTTTTTTAATTTATTACTTTGTTTCTGATTTAACATACCCAGTGTTAAACAGGATTCCATGCCCAGGTCTTTTACCACTTTCACCATTTCAATCACGGTATCAAGGTTTTTATCTGTGGGGTTGCGCCACGCTGCGCCCATACAAAAACGCGTGGCGCCGGCGGCTTTGGCTTTTTCCGCATTGGCTTTCACTTCAGCCAGGGGTAACAATTTTTCGCGTTCAAGTTCTGTGTCGTTTTTTGCGCTTTGTGAACAGTAGCCACAATCTTCAGGGCATGCACCGGTTTTTACGCTGAGTAGCGTACTGATTTGCACCTCATTTGGATCAAAGTTTTCACGATGAATGGTGTGTGCTTTAAAGAGCAAATCATTAAATGGCAGATCAAAAAGCACATTGATTTCTGCGGTCGACCAATCGTGTCGTAGTGCTGTCATGGTATTTCGTATTCCTGAATATGTTAGGCTAAATCGCGCGAATTATAACGTAAATCAGCGAAAAACGATAAAAATATAACATATTGAATTGGTGGGTAGAAATGTCTTGAACGGGAAGAAGGTTGCCTGCTTTTTGATGACAATAGGCGCTACTAAAATGGCTGAGTGCCTATATCGTGATCAGCAGCCCAGCTTAAGCAATCAACCTTTTTATTCTAGAGTCAAACCATGTACAGTGTGGCCTTTACGTGCTTTTAAAAGGATTCACGATGGCAGCATCAGCTTCAAACAACTGGCAACTTGTTAATCATCTCGATTGTGACGGAAGTGGCGTTTTAACCACCATTCAACCCAATAATCGCGGAGATGGCTTCACAGTAACAAATTTCACCGATAATCACGCCGCAAACAAAAACCACACGCCGTGGTTTTTGGGCCTCACTGACGATGATCAGGTTATTCTGTTTGATCCTGTTGAAAAAGTCGTTTCCACACAGGCAAAAATGCCAAAAGACGCTTTTCCGATTTATTCATACAAAGACCCGGCCTCAGACCTTATCTGGTTCACATTAGATGGCGACAAAGAAAACGGCAACGACGCCCTAAACTGTGGCACGAACGGTTCAACGGTCACCATTATAAACCGGGCCACCCTGAGCCACGTTAAAACCCTCTGTTTAGGCAGCGGCCATCACGTTGTGACGTTTTTAGCAGCGACAGAAAATCACCCGGATATGCCAAAAATCGTCTATGTGAGCAATCTGTTGTCCGGCAGTATTTCCGTTATTGATTATGATGAAAATAATGACAACAGTTATTTAACCGTGATCAGCGAAATCAACCTGTGTGAACCGGACAAAGAAAAAGGCAATACCGACAGCGTGCCTAACAATGCGTTTCCGCACGGCAAGCAATATTCCGAGCAAACAGGTAAAGTTTACAGCCTGAACAACGGTTATGGCACCGTCGCGGTTATTAACCCGAAAACTCAGGAAATTGAGTCACGCATTAACGTAAAAGGCGCCAGTAACTTATTGTTATCCCCTTGCGGTAATTTCATTATTGGCAAAGGTGCTGATCGAAAATCAAACGAAAAGCATGTGCTTGGCCGTCTAAACGTCATTAACTTGAGTACTCAAACCATTGAAACTTCGCTCGAAATTGAAGATTTATACCCTAGCACTTACCGTTTTAATCCACAGGGAACCAAGTTATATGTGACTTCGGCGGCAACGGGCAAAGGTGAGCAAAAAGCCAATTTAGGTTTTAATACGCTCTATGTTTATGATGCAACCCAGTTACCTGCTTTGCCCCTGATCAAGGTAATAGAGATTGGTAACGCTGACTGTGGCCGTCGCCCTATTGCTTTTCCGGTGGATACCGCCGTACATCGTGCCTTTTTGTCAAACCCCAGTGATGGCACGGTCAGCATTATTGATACGCTTAATGATACCGTCATTGAGACGATGAGCATCGCCGAAACCGGAGGCAAAGAGTTTAACTTTTCTTTCTGGAAATCCGATATTTCCGGCGCCTAAGTCTTTCTTTTATCATGCCTTTGAAACCTGATTACCACCCGTTTGGCGATGATGCGGTAGTCAGGTTTTTCCTCTAAAGTTATGCCCTTGTCACGCCGACAGCATTCTTAACCGATGTTTTTAGCAACTCAACAAGGAATCACACCGAAATGCCAGGAAAAACCATTCTGATTGTCGATGATAGTAAAGTATCCCGAATGATGATATCTGCCCTTATCACCGATATTGATAACAGTTTCAAACTCGTCGAAGCAGAAAATGGTGACCATGCGCTGGAAGTCATAAAAACCGAAAAAATCGACTATTTTTCAGTTGATTATAATATGCCCGGTATGAACGGACTGGAATTGATCGATAAACTAAAACCGAATTACCCCGATGCAAAAATGTCCCTCTTAACCGCCAACGTACAGGATGGCATTCGCACTGAATGCGATGAGCGTAGAATTAAATTCACCGACAAACCCGTCAATGAATCTTGCATAAAGGCAATGCTGGAATATTTTCATGGTTAATCAAATCCAATTGCCGCCTCTAGAAGAGGACATGTTAAAAGAGCTGTTTAATATTGGCGTAGGCAAAGCCGCGGCCTCATTGAGCCAAATGATAAACCAGGAAATCAGCTTATCAGTACCTAAAGTCACAATAGAAAAAATAGATAAGTTAGTGGCGTTATTAGGCGCTGACAAAGAAATCGTCAGCATTTCACAGGACGTTGAAGGCCCGTTTGGTGCGCGATCTATGTTGCTGTTTCATGAAGAAAGCAGCATGAAAGTTGTCAAGCTTATGCTCGGAAAACAAATGCCCGACGAAATGCTTGCCGAATTGCAGGAGGAGGCACTAACCGAGATAGGTAACATCGTACTCAACGCCTGCATCGGTGCCATCTCAAACGCAATGAAGGAATCATTTAATGTTGACATACCGAGCTTCCAACAAGCAAAACCTGAACAAGTTTTTGCGGGCAATAACCTGGAAAGTGAATCGACAATCTTACTTCTGGAAATTGATCTTACATTAAAAGAAAGTGATGTGACCGGTTACCTGGCATTAATATTTGGTTCAGATGCATTAACAAATTTGCAAGACGCAATTGGTCGTATGTTAACCAAATTGGGTGCAGCTTAACAATGTCAGCTGGCGAAGACGTTATTAGGTCTTATCAAGGCCTGATGGATGCGATTAACAATGGATTAATCGTACTTGATGCACAAAGTAATATTTACATTGGTAACAAGTGGTTTAATCGCCATTGTGAATACGCAATGGAAGAAAAATACGGCTACTGTGTTTACGACTTATTTCCTGAATTAAAAAATAGCCGCATAAACGATGCAATAGATAACACATTTGAATTTGGTTACCCGACGTTTTTATCGAATATTTTTACTCCCACACCATTTCCCTTATACCAGCCCAAAAATTTTGACGAAGACCATTTTAGCGATAAGCGTATTCAGCAACAAATTATTGTCTCACGATTAGAGCAGGCGGGAAAATATTATTGCCTGATTCAAATTAACGACGTAACAGCCGCCATCGCCCGAGAGCACACACTGGAACAGGAAATTACAGAGCGAAAGTTCATTGAAGATGCGCTGCTTGAAAGTGAAATAAAACACCTCACTATCATGGAAAAAATGATTGATGGTCTGGTCGTATTTAATAAAGCCGGATTCATTGAATCATTTAACCCGGCATGTGAAACTTTGTTTGGTTATTCTGAATCCGGCATCATCGGGCGCAGTGTGTCTACCTTATTTGAAGGGCTCAACGGCCCCGAAACCAACGCCGAAACTTCTGACATTGACTCGGATTTTGCCGTAGACGAGAACTTTATTGGCGCTTATCGCGAGATCATTGCGATAAAAAATAATCGTGAAAAATTTGATGTTGAGCTGTCAATCAGCAATATGAAAATTGGCGAAAAAGTTTTTTATACCGCAATTATCCGAGATATTACCGAGCGTAAACAGATCGATAAACTCAAAACAGAGTTTATTTCAACCGTGAGCCACGAGTTACGTACGCCGCTAACCTCGATTAGAGGCTCACTTGGCTTGATATGCGGAGGTGCAGTTGATCCGGCAACAGACAAAGCCTACGAGTTAATCAAAATTGCACACAATAATTGTGACCGCCTGGTATTCCTCATCAACGATATTTTAGACATGGAAAAAATCGCTGCTAATGGCTTGCAATATGATATCGGTCGCCATAATTTACGTTCTTTGATTAACCGCTGCATTGATGAAAACCAGTCCTACGCCGATGAATATAAGGTCTGCTATCGGTTAGCAGCCGATGATAAAAACTTTGAAGCGGATATTGATTCGCATCGTTTTATGCAGGTTATTGCCAATTTGCTTTCCAATGCGGCGAAGTTTTCAAACGCAAATGATGTTGTTGATATCCGGTTACTTGAAAAAGATGGCGAATACCTGATACAGGTGCAGGACTATGGTGAAGGCATTCCTGATACGTTTAAAGAGACGATCTGGAGTAAGTTTACCCAGGCCGACGCGTCTACCACCCGCAGAAAAGGTGGAACCGGCTTGGGGCTTACCATATCACGCGCTTTAGTGCTCGCAATGGGTGGTAAAATCTGGTTTGAATCGACATTAGGCGAAGGTACTACCTTTATTATCTCCCTGCCGGCCAGTGAAAATAAAGTGGTAAACGCCTAACGCGTTTCTAACGCAAGCTCATCTGACGCCAGTTTTTTTCTGTCGCCACCTTTGTTAACATTTCATCCGCATCAACCGCCACTGGCTCATCAACCAGTTTTAACAATGGCAAATCATTATGCGAATCACTGTAAAAACAACTGCCCTGCAGGTTTTTATTGTTGTCTTTAAGCCAGGAATTTAAGCGCGTAACTTTGCCCGCCTGAAAACACGGCGTACCAGCCACTTTCCCTGTGTAGGTGTTGTTTATGATCTCCGGCTCTGTTGCCAGCAAATGCGGAATACCAAGCAACCGAGAAATCGGCTCGGTCACAAAACGATTCGTTGCGGTGATAATAAGCAATGTATCACCTTTGTTTTTATGAAAATTGACCAGTTCAAATGCCTTCGGCAGCAATATGGCCTCAATTTTGGTATCCATAAATTCCTGGTGCCACTGTCTAAGTTGAGACACCGGGTTCTCAGATAAGGGCTTCAGGCTAAAAGCGAGAAATTCAGAAATATCCAACGTGCCGTTATTGTATTCATCATAAAAACGCTGGTTTTCTGCGCTGTAATATTCCTTATCAACGATGCCTTTTTCAACAAGATACTCACCCCACAACACATCGCTGTCACCGCCAAGTAGTGTATTGTCCAAATCAAATATCGCCAGGCTCAAAATAAAGCTCCCTGTGGTTAATCTATGATTTTCTATTCTAACATGATGAAAACCAGAACAAATAAATCTCCTAAAAAACAATGTCGTGATCAATTTATTTCTTGGTTCGCACATAAATTTGACGATAAACAATCGCAAATCAGCTAAAAATTGATAAATAAACCCGCTTTTTTGCAATAAATCCAAAAACGATCCACTAATTGAGAAAATAATCACAATATAACCGGAATTCGCTACGAATTCGGGCCGAAATTCGCTAAAATTACTGCTTAGCTAATATGTTGTGTTTTATAGAGTTTACTTGTGATAGATGTTGACGGTTATCGGTTAAATGTAGGGATAATCCTGAGTAATCAGGATAACAAGCTCCTGTGGGCGCGCCGAATTGGGCAGGATTCATGGCAATTTCCTCAGGGTGGAATAATGAAAGGCGAACCGCCTAAAGCAGCCTTGCTCAGAGAATTATATGAAGAAATAGGATTAACTGAAGATGATATCAGCCTGCTCGGCACCACTCAAAAGTGGTTACGATATGAGCTGCCCGATCGATTGATTCGACACGGCAGCAAACCGCTGTGTATTGGTCAAAAACAGGTCTGGTATTTATTAAGAATTGAAACACACGAAGATAATATCAACCTCGCAACGTCTGATAAACCCGAGTTTGATCACTGGGCATGGGTAGATTATTGGCACCCGCTAACTGAGGTTGTTAATTTTAAATACAAGGTTTATGAGGCAGCGTTAACTGAGCTAGCGCCATTACTGTTCGGGGAAGACGTAACACGACCCGCCATAAAAAGCTGACATATTTTGAGCTGAACTCATAAACAGTCGGACTCAGGACACTAACCAGACACCATGACAAGGGAACTCAATGCTTGAAGCAATGCGCCGGATCATTCAGGAAGTTAGTTCTGCAAAGAATTTAGATCAGGCGCTAAATTTAATTGTTTATCGCATCAAGCAAGTCATGAAAACAGATGCCTGCTCTGTTTACCTGGGTGACTCTCAACACAAGCAAATGGTTCTCATGGCAACCGATGGCTTAGAGCCAGACGCCATCGGAAAAACCCGATTAACACCCGGCGAAGGCCTCATCGGTCTGGTTGCAGATCGTGCCGAGCCGGTAAATATCGCCAACGCGCCATCTCACCCCCATTTCAAATATATTCCCAATACCGGTGAAGAAAAATATTTTGGTTTTCTTTGCGTGCCGATTGTACACCATCGTAAAGTGCTCGGCGTTATCAGCGTACAACAAGTACAGCAGCGTACGTTTAAAGAAGAGGAATTAACCTTATTGGTGACCATTGCCGCTCAACTCGCTGGTGCAATTGCACACGCAGAGGTTGTTGGTGGTATCAGTGGCTTAAACAACGGCATTAAATTAAATCACACAGATCGTCCGATTAGAGGCTTATCCGGCTCGTCGGGCGTGGCAATTGGTTGCGCGATTGTTATTTATCCCCCTGCCGATCTTGAAGCAGTACCAGACAGAAAAACCGATACGCCCGACGTAGAGGTTAAGGCATTTTTACTGGCGGTTGAATCCACCAAGAAAGAATTAAGAAACCTAAAAAAAAGCGTATCCCAATTACCCGAAGAAGATAAGGCCCTGTTTGAGGCCTATTTGTTAATGCTGGAAAGTAACACCCTCATTAACAAAACCCTCGAACGCATCAGAGAAGGTTATTGGGCTTCATCAGCATTGAAAAATACCGTTATTGAACATATCAACCTGTTTTCCTCGATGGAAGATGATTACCTGCGTGAGCGAGCGCAGGATATTCGTGACCTCGGTCGTCGAATATTAATGCACATTCAGTCACGTAGTCGTGGAACCAAAACTTACTACTCACAAACCATTCTCGTTGGTCACGAGGTCACAGCCGCTGATTTAATGGAAGTACCTGAATCAAAACTCGCCGGCTTAGTCAGCGCCACCGGATCAGGGTCGTCTCATGTTGCGATTTTAGCACGCGCACTTGGCATTCCTGCCGTCATGGGCGTAACTGATTTACCCACAAACCAGATTGATTCAACCACGCTAGTTGTCGACGGGTATCAGGGCAATATTTACATCGCTCCCAGCGACCGCGTCATGGGTGAGTTCGCCAAAATTATTCAGGAAGAAAACGAACTCAGCGCGGAGTTACGTGAACTTAAAAACCTGCCATCAGAAACACCTGATGGCGTCCACATGCCGCTATATGTAAATTCTGGATTATTGTCTGATTTACCTGCCTCACAAAATAGTGGTGCCGAAGGCATTGGGCTTTATCGTACAGAATTTCCGTTTATGATTCGTGACCGTTTTCCCAGTGAAGATGAACAATGCAAAATATATCGCCAGGTGCTTAAATCATTTTCACCAAATCCGGTAACACTTCGCACCCTCGATATAGGCGGTGATAAAAATTTAGCGTATTTTCCCATCAACGAAGAAAATCCCTTTCTTGGCTGGCGCGGTATCCGCGTTAGCCTTGATCATCCTGATATTTTTATTACGCAATTAAAAGCGATGTTAATGGCCAGCGATGGTTTGAGTAATTTAAATATTTTATTGCCAATGATATCCAGCATCGCCGAAGTTAAGGAATCACTACAATACATCCATAAAGCCCACAAAGAACTGGTTGATGACGGTTATAAACATATCTTAATGCCAAAAGTTGGCGTCATGATTGAGGTACCTTCCGCCGTTTATCAAATTGACCGCATCGTTAAACTGATCGATTTTATTTCGATCGGTACCAACGATCTGGTGCAATATATTTTGGCCGTCGATCGCAACAATGCCAGCGTTGCAGATTTATATGACAACTTACACCCGTCGGTTATTCAAGCAGTAAAACAGGTTATTCGCAGTGCAATCAAACATAAAGTCCCCGTCAGTGTCTGCGGCGAAATGGCTGGTGACCCGGCTTCGGCCTTATTGTTGCTGGGCATGGGTGTTAATGCGTTGAGCATGAGTGTTTCATCTTTGCTTAAAATAAAATGGGTGATAAGAAGCTTTAACTTTAAACAGGCCCAACAACTACTTGATGAGGTTGAATATTTTGACGATGCAGCCAGCATTAGAAAACACCTCAACCACGCACTGACCGATGCCGGCTTAGGTGGCTTGATTCGTCCGGGAAAACACTGAGATCAGAAACATTCGTGATATAAGCAATAACAACGTCTAATGCCCGCCCCACAAGCTCATCCAAACAGCGCGAAAATTTACCAAGGTCGATTCGCGCCCTCACCCACCGGCCCACTTCACATGGGCTCTATGTTCGCCGCACTTGGCAGTTATTTACAGGCAAAAAAACAAAACGGCAAATGGCGGGTTCGTATTGACGACCTCGACCCCCCCAGAGAAATGAAAGGCGCCGCAAGTTCTATATTACGGACCCTTGAAAATTTCGGTTTAGAGTGGGATGAAAACATCGTTTACCAAAGTCAACGACATGATCTGTACGAACACACGCTTGATCAATTAAAAAAACAGTCACTGATATTTCATTGCCGTTGCAGCCGAAAAGACATCAAAGCAACCGCCTCAATCGGCCCCATTGGTTTTGTTTATCCCGGCACCTGTCGAGACAAAAACATCACCGACTCAAACACAACTGTACGACTTAAAACTGCCGACCTGAAAATCAGTTTTAATGATTTACTACAGGGAGAAACAACTCAGCACATAGCACAACAAATTGGTGACGTAGCACTAAAACGGGCTGATGGTTTTTACGCCTACCATCTTGCCGTGGTAGCGGATGATTACGAAGAAAATATCAATGAAATCGTTCGTGGTATTGATTTACTCGGCTGCACACCAATCCAGATTTACCTGCAGCAATGCCTCAACTACCCGACGCCGCGATACCTTCACCTACCGATACTGGTAAACCAGCGTAACGAAAAACTAAGTAAGCAGACAAAAGCGAAAGCTGTTAACGACGGCGCCGATGTCAAAATTGGAGAAACGCTTTTTACCCTGTTAAGTCAGCTAAACCAGCAACCACCAGAAAATTTAAAACACGAGAACAAATCAACGATTTTGAAATGGGGTATTGAACACTGGGATGTAAAAAAAATAGGCAAAACAACAAAAATCAAAACTGGATAAAACTGACAGTAATGAAAGCCGCCAGATTAAATGAAACAAAACATCTAATCTGGCGGGAGACATTTCAAGAGGAGAATCCAGTTAATGTCAAAATATGTGACTATTAAACTCTAGAAGAGTTCATTTCTTACCGCCGACCTGATATCAAGCATTAAAATCACTACTCATTCTAAAACGCCTATTAAGCTCAAGTATTCGCTAATGTTTGACGCTAACACAATAAATATCACTATTTCTGTCATTAAAGGTTGTCCGGAGCATGTATTCCATGAATACAAACACAGCTGCATTAGCCGTTGCTAAATCAGCATTTAACAACATTAAGTTATTGTTAATATTAGGGCTATTTCTGTTTTTTATCACCGCTAATGCGTTTTCAGCCGAAAAAGGCATGGACGTCGCGCTGGTGCTTGATACATCTGGCAGCATGAAAAAAAATGACCCCAATCAATTACGCATTCAGGCGGCAAAATTATTTGTCAACCTGCTTTCCAGAAAAGACCGGGTTTCCCTCGTGGGTTTTAGCAATCGTGCTTACGCAATAACGCCGTTGCTACCATTGAATAGTCGAAAAAACGAAACAAAATTACTTAAAGCCATTGATAGAATGAGCACAAACGGGCGTTACAGCAACCTGCACGACGCGCTTGAAGGTGGATACGATTTATTAAAATCCCAAAAATCAGAGGATCGAACCCGTCATATTATTCTCATGTCAGACGGCAAAATGGACCTGGGAAACAAAGAGCGAAACCTGAAACTACTCGAAAAAACCCTTGAAAAATTAACCCCTAAATTATCGAAAGAAGACATAAAAGTACACACCATTGCTTTCACCCGCGACTCGTATATTCCGCTTCTTAAACTTGCGGCTGAGGATACCGGTGGGCAATTTATCCTGTTAAAAGATGCAAACGGTATTCATCAGGTGTTTGAAAACATCTTCGAGCGCACAAAATCACCGGAAACGCTACCGGTAGAAGATGGCAGTTTTGTTGTAGATAAAAATGTAAAAGAGGTGACCATTGTTGCGTCTAAATTCAAACACGACACCCTTATCACCATCCAGTCACCCGATGGCGAAGAAATAACGCTGGATAATTACAAAAAAAATGTCAACTGGTATCAAGCCAGGAAATTTGATTTAGTCACAATCAAAAATCCGCTACCCGGTTACTGGCGAATTAAATACAGCGAAGGTGGAAACAAAGCTTATATCGTTTCCGATATTACCCTTGAATCATCGAGCACAAAATCACACGCCGAACCCGGTGCCCCGCTGCATATTCAGGCCCAGTTAAAGCGAAAAAACCGAAGAATTCGAAATAAATCATTACTTAGCACAACGAAATTCCGCGTAAAAGTCACCTCACCTACTGGTGCAGAAATAGAAAACGAGCTAAACGACGATGGATCTGAAATTGGCAGTGAAAGGCAAGACGGCATTTACGGCATCAGCTACGCATTTGAAAAACAGGGCCCCTACAAAATTGAAGTCACCGCAAAGGGAGAGACGTTTGACCGCAAAAAAACGCTTTTTATTGATGTGAAATCGACAACACTTATTACCCCGTTTCAACTACAACAGGACGTCATAGGCACACCGGACATACTCGACTCGGTCGAACAGAATGCTGCTACAGTCGAAAATACCAGCCAGGCAGCAAATAATCAAACGATTCCAGCTAACGCACATGCAACACAAGGGGCAGCATCAAACAATGCAAACACCCCTGCAGATATGGATAACCCGGATATGCATATGGAAGAAAATGTAGATCAGCATGGAGCACAAGGCAAGGGTCATATTGAAAACAACGGTCATGATAGTAAGGTGAGTGATGAAGAATTAGCAGCCGATGACGGCTTCGGCGTTAAAGATGCCATAATTGCGTTTTTACTGTTTAACGTGATAATTGCGCTTTTCGGTGGCGCTTATTATTACTGGTATAAGAAAAAACAAACGGAAAAAGGCAAAGATAAAACAGATGACGAGGAAGACAAAAATGATGCGAAAACAGAAGCCGCTTCAGAGCTTGAGATTGCTCAAAGTGGCATTGACCTAGAACCGGAAGACGGGCTCAGCACTTCGATATCCGACATTGAGCTGGAAGAAGAGCTGTCGTCAATACTGGAAAATGAAAAAGATGATAAGTAATCATTGCCGCTCTAATATTGATGTATCAAACAGCGACCGGTAAGCTAAGGTAATACGCAATGATAAAAATGAACTTTTTATTATTTCTGGGTTTGGTCGAGCTTACCTTTATATTCTTGGTAATTGCGATTATTCAAAACTGGCTCATCAAAAAATACAAACCTTATTATCAGGCAAATACCCGCCCTGAAATTTTTCTCCGAAAATACCTCCAGCGCCTCATCACACAAACCAGAAAATTCGGCTCCGGCTTTGAAAAACTCGCAGCAGAAGGTGATCAATCAGCGTATAAAACTCGACAAAATATGACTGCCAGACTTAACTGGCTGATATTAGAACGCGACTTTGCCACAACCAATAACCCCGACATTCGTTATTGGGAGGATCTAAATAAACGCATCAAAAAAATGCTTAAAAAATGGGTCGAGGTCGAATTTATCAAAGAGCCACCTGATCTTAAAGATATTAAACTTGCAATAGATGATGATAATGAAAGCGCAGGCGGCGACGGCACCTCAACCGGTTCAACCGGTGTTAGTGGTGAAGCCGAAAATGAAATCAACGAGTTGAAAAAACGCTTATATGCGACATCTCGCTACGAGACCATGTACAAAGAAATGGATGTCGCTTACGAGATGCTGGACAACAGTTATAATGATTTAAAAAAATCACTGGGTAATTTAGAGCTTGAGGCAAATGAGGCAGACAAACTCAGAGAATTGCTACAACAACAAGAAGCTCAGGAACAAAGCCTGGAAGCTATGATGGATGAAATGGAAGCGTCTAAACAGCGTTTATCAGAAGAACTTGAACAACTCGGACAAGCCTACGATGCACTCGAAGTACAGGGCACGCAAACTGCGGCGCTTGATAACAGTGACAATCCTGATACCCAGGAAATTATGCAAATACTGAATCAGCAGGAGTCCCTGATAAACAACCTAAAATCTGCCGTTGAAGACTTGAAACTACAGCCTGAAGAAAAAGAAAAATTAAATAAATTCACCACAAAAATCGAGAAAAGCAACAAAGAAGTAAATCACACCATGCAAATGTTAGAACTCGAAAGAGAACGCCTATCAGAAGAAGTCGAATCTTTGCAAAAAGAAAAACAGGGAGAAACCAGCGAAATAGATGACGATGATATCGACAGTCGAAACTAATACAACTAACACAATTTACTACCCACGCAATTTTTAATATCAAACCACGCCATGTTAATTCTTTTGCTATTTATACCCCTTTTAAGGCCATATACCGCGTTCCAGAGTTACCTTAGCCAGACGTTCAACGGCAACAACCAATGCAGCAGTTCGCAAATCCACTTTTTCAGCTGGGGAGTCGGGTTTTTCTTCTGCCTCTTCCGGATTAGTCGAGGACTTCTTGATTGATGACAATTCTGACCAACGAAACATCACAGCATCCACCGCCCGCTCCATTTTGTATTTCATTTTTCCATTGACCTGTGCCAGTTCCCAATGCTCGTTCTCGATATTCTGAACCCATTCGTAATAACTTACCGTGACACCACCTGCGTTGACAAGAATGTCCGGTAATACTGGAATATCGTTTGCGCGTAAAATAATATCCGCTTCCGGACTTACCGGACCATTGGCGGCTTCTACAATTAATTTCGCTTTGATATTTTGTGCGTTATTTCGATGTATTTGATTACTTAATGCTGCCGGAATAAGAATGTCGCATTCAAGCTCAAGCAAATCATCATTGGTAACGCTCAATGTCTCCGGCAAACCAACAACTGAACCATGATCGTTCTTATGAACCACTACAGCACCCAGATCTAATCCATCAGGCGAATATATTCCGCCAGTAGAATCACTCACCGCGATAATTTTTGCACCTGCTTCACAAAACAAGCGCGCGGCGACATAACCCACATTACCGAACCCTTGAATGACAATCCGGGCACCATCTACATTTTTTAAATCAGGAATTAAACTGTTTGTCAGAAATCGCTGTGTGGCATAAAGCACACCGCGACCTGTTGCTTCCTCGCGGCCTTCCGAACCACCCAGGCTTAAAGGCTTACCCGTTACTGCCGGCCGGTTATTCCGTCCGGGATGCATAATGTCATAAGTATCATATATCCAGGCCATGGTTTGCGCATTTGTGTAAAGGTCTGGTGCAGGTATATCTGTGTGAGGACCAATATTATCGCCCAGTTCCGAAATAAAACGGCGAGTGATACGCCTAATTTCACTCTGACTCAAAGATTTTACGTCGCAGATAACACCACCTTTGGCTCCACCAAACGGCACATCTATCAGCGCACACTTCCAGGTCATTAGTGATGCCAGAAAGCGAACTTCGCCGAAGGTCAAATCAGGGTGATAACGAATACCGCCTTTACCAGCCCCCAATACCTGATTGTGCACTACCCGAAAACCATCAAAGACACGCACGAAACCATCGTCCATTTCTACGGGAAAAGAAACGGTAATTGTTCGTTTGGGTGCCTGAAGAAAACTGAATACACCGCGATGCAAACCATTAAGATAAGTCGACACATTTTGTAAACGTAAACTAGCAATATGCTGAGGGTCAAGGTTCTCAGTGTCAGTAATATCTTGTTGCTCTAATACAACCACAGAATCACTCATTCAATTTTCCTCTCAATATGTAAACTGCTTTTAAATAAAATCCTGGCCCAATAAAATTTGACTAATATAGCTTCATCTTGGTTTGAATTAAATTAAATATACCCTTCTATCTGTATCACACCAAGTTTTTTAAATTTGGAGAGTTGTCAGATAAGGTTCTAAGGTTCTAAGGTTCTAAGGTTTTAAGGTTTTAAGGTTCTAAGGTTTTAAGGTTTTAAGGTTTTAAGGTTTTAAGGTTTTAAGGTTTTAACATCACAAATCAATTACTTCATGCAGCTTAGGCATAATAACTCTGGTATCAATAAGATGCTGAGAAAAAGCCTGCATCGCCTCCTCTTCACCGTGAACCAAAAAAGTACGTTCAGGATTACCAGTCTGTCGGTACCAGGCCAGCAACTCATCCTGATCGGCATGCGCAGAAAAACCACCAATGGTATAAATATTTGCATTAACGGGAATTTCTTCACCAGTAATGGAATACGTCCACAATGATCAAGATGTGCGTGGGTTAACAACAAAAAGTCTATACTCGCGGGATCAAAACCAAACGGCTCGTGATTCTCCTCTTGAAGCTCCCGACTACCTTGGTAGAGGCCACAATCAACAAGTATGCGTTTATCGCCACAGTGCACTAAATGGCAGGAACCAGTAACATCCTGATCTGCACCATGAAAAGACATTTTCATACGTTACTCCCTTTTTACTTTTTACAATATTCATACAAACACCCCTTCTTTTCGTAACAACCGATAAGTCAGCACTTTTATGGCGTCGTTAACCACAAACCACACCAGAGCATAAACCCAGATCAATAAGGCGTACTCCCAACCAATCGGTGTGATCAAAAAACCATAGACCGCTATCAGGGTGCCCAAAATTTCGGTACCGAAAGTCGCCCAGAACAGCAGCGGTGAAGGCCAGGGGCGTTCCCAAAACCATCCCTCTGCACGGGTGACGTACAAAGTGCTATGACCGGCAATAATCAACTTAAGAAATAGTAGACTACGAATAACATCTTCTGAAAACCCCTCCTCTTTAAGAAGGAAAAATAGTAAAAATGAAGAAACAACGCCAGAAACCCCCAGGACGGTTGAAACTGTCAGCAATTCACGCATATTCCAACGTACCGGCACCTGGTGTACCTTAGTATTGTCATAGGCAATGGCCAAAATCGGAATGTCATTGAGCAACGCTATTAGAATAATCATTACGGCAGTAATAGGATAAAAATCAAAAACGATAATCGACAAAGTGATGAATAGAATAATGCGAATAGTTTCAGCGATACGAAAAGTTGCGTAGCTTTTCATACGGGCGAACGTAATGCGTGCCTGACGCACGGCTTCGTTAATTACCGATAGACCCGGCGCAGTAAGGATGATGTCCGCCGCCGCGCGAGCCGCATCGGTCGCATTGGAAACGGCAAAACCACAGTCCGCTTTTTTCAGTGCAGGCGCATCATTAACGCCATCACCGGTCATGGCAACAATGTGGCCACCCTTCTGCAAGGTATCAACAATTCGATATTTATCCTCAGGTACTACCTCGGCGAAAATATCCACCTCTTCAATAATCTCAATGATGGCTGACTCGTGAGAATGAATAAACTCGTGTTCCAATAAGCGAGTATCATAAATATTATTCACTTCTAACATCACTTCGGAGGCGAAACGCTTTGCCTCTTTCATCGGCACATCGCCTTTGAGGCGCTGATAAATAATTGTGGTTAACGCCTCAGCCAGTGATAGCAATTCATTACCAGCCGCCCCTGAGAGTTGTTCCGAACGAATAGTACGTTGCTCCAGGTCTAATAATCGGCCCACCTCTTTGGCTATCGCCAGATTATCACCGGTAATCATCTTTACCTGTACACCGTAGTCACGCATTTCAGCGATCACCTGGCAGGAATCGTCACGGGGCGGATCATAAAGCGGAATTAGACCCAGCAGTTCCAGCGGTTCATCACTTTGTTGACGACCTACCGCAAGGGTGCGATAACCCTTGCTCGCCAACAAATCAACCATGTTTTGAATGTTACGTATGTCATCATCAGAGAGCTGTGCCAGCTCAAGCAACACCTGTGCGGCACCCTTGACGACCAAAAACGTCTCTTCACCTTTTTTTATAGATGCCTCGGTGCGTTTGCGAATGGGATCGAATGGTGTAAATTGAACCTGCTGAAAATCCCCCGTATCCAGGTCAGGAAAATTTTCGTCGATATAATGAAATATGGGTAATTCGATAGGGTCATGATTTTCCAGTCGCGAAGCAAGCGCTGCGTGCAAAAACAGATCACGTTCACTGTAGCCGTCGAGTATTACCGGATCCGCTACTTTCATTTCATTTTTAGTCAACGTGCCTGTTTTGTCAGAACAAAAAATATCAACACCCGCCAGTTCTTCAATGGCAGTCAAACGCGAAACAATCGCCTGGCGCCGTGCAAGGTTCACTGCACCTACCGCCATGGTGACAGATAACACCGTTGGTAATGCCACAGGAATGGCAGCCACCGTTAGCACTAATGCAAAACGGGCAATCTCTAAAAAGGGTTCGTGACGAAACAAAGAAACCATCACGATCAATAACACTAATGTCAGGGTAATCAGAATCAAAAAATTACCAATCTGAATAATCATTTTCTGAAAATGACTGCGTTCACTCAGACTAGCCTTGGCCACAAGCGACACCACACTGGAAAAATTCGTGTGCATACCGGTGTTAACCACCACCGCTAACATTTCACCTTGTTTAACAATGGTGTTAGCGTAGGCGACTTCATTCATTTTTTTACTAATCGGCAGCGACTCACCGGTCAGCGCTGCCTGATCGATAAGCAGATAATCCCCCCTCAATAGCTGCACATCAGCCGGCACAATGTCACCGATCTTTAGCTTCACTAAATCACCAGGCACCAAATCGCGGGCAGGCACTGTTTTATATTTCCCTTCACGCAACACAATAACTTCATTTGGCAGGCCTTGCTTCAATGCTTTGAGCGCACTTAGCGCACGGTGTTCCTGAAAAAAATCAAGAAAGGCATTCACCGATAGCATAATCATGATGATGGTGAAATCATCCCACTTTTGAACGATGGCCGACAAAAGGGCCGCGACTTCGATCATCCATGGAATTGGTCCCCAGAAACGACGAAAAATGCGATGCCAGAGCGGCTCTTCTTTTTCCTCAATTTCGTTGTAACCATAATGTTCAAGGCGTTTAGCAACTGCGGCTGCATTCAGACCATGTTCGGCATCTGCGTGCAAGATTTGAACAGTCTCTTTGGCGGATTGGGCACCGTAATCGTCAGTTGTTTTTCTCATGCCAGTTCTCATTTTTTCTGAGTGCAGGGAAACGCTCGAAGAAAATCCACCGCACAGACCGGGTTGCAGAAGTTAGTGTCAGAAGTTAATGCTAAAAAGTTTGCGTTCCTGGTTGGTGAATCAAATCTTAATCATATAGCCAAGCGAATCAAGTTGGGATCGGCACACTGGCAATTGACCCCAGTACTGCTTCCCAGGGTGCCACTGGTAAATCAAGGTAAATATGCTTGACCACCATGGCCATTAAAATCCCCCCCAAACAAAGACTCAAAAAAATCACTAAAGTTTGATGAATCGGCACCGGTAAAACCACCACCGTGGAACTCGAGCCCCTGATTCCACTCTGATAGACCTGATCTCGAATACAAACTCACGTAAAAACATGGCTAAATTGACACAGTATAAATTTTTTTCTGCTACCTAAGTTACACAAACATAAGTTACATAAATATAGGATAAAATTGTGAAAAAAATCATATCAACGATACCAAAGTATCATGTTTGCCTCTAAAGGAATATTTGCCTGCGGGTGAGCTGCGATAATTCGAGGTGTATAGTCAGAGACTGGTCTGTCGGCAGAAACAAAACCCGAATAAACATAGGCATTGGCGGTACCGGCAAGCACTTCACCAGGTTTCAAAAGCTGACGTACCGAATCTTCACCTAAAACAGAATCAGCATACAACTCCACGCAAACAGCTTGCAGTGGTATTTCATCAAGGTATACCTGTACCTCGAAATGATGACCGATATCATCCTGCCAGGAATTTACATTCCCAAAATGAATCCATTGCCAATGATGTGTAAGTTGTGTCTGCCAGGTCTCCAGCTCATCAGCAATGTCAGGATTGGAACCACGTTGTCGATAAGCTTCTGCCAGTGGCACATAATAATTTTCAGTATATTCCCGCAACATACGGTTAGAAGAATATTGCGCCGTTAAACGCCCCATACTTTCGCGCACCCGGTTGACCCAGTCAGTAGGCAAACCCTGATCATTTCGACGATAAAAACAGGGAACAACCTCTTCTTCTAACACATGATAAAGTTGTTGCGCCTCCTTTGCATCCCAGCCGGCAACATCGCTATGTTCAAGTCCATCTCCGATTGCCCAACCTAATTCAGGTGCATAAGCCTCGGCCCACCAACCATCCAGTTCAGATAAATTAAGCCCACCATTAACCAGCACTTTCATACCACTGGTTCCGCTTGCTTCCCAAGGACGGCGTGGCGTATTAATCCAGACATCCACCCCCTGAATCAGTTGTGCTGCAACACCCAGATCATAATCTTCAACAAACACAACGCGTTCATGCATACCATTGCTTTCGAGAAAATCCTGCCATTGACGCAACATACGCTTGCCATCTTTATCCTGTGGATGCGCTTTACCGGCAATCACCAATTGCACCGGTCGATCACGATTCGTGAGCAATCGAACCAGGCGCTGAGCGTCCTGTAACAACAGATTTGGCCGTTTATACTCTGCAAAACGCCGAGCAAAACCCAGCGTTAACGCATCTGGGTCAAAGACGGAACTACACTCTCTAATGCGTGTCCGAGCTACTCCACGCTCACGATGTTGACGTGCCAAACGCTTACGTAGAAACTCAATTAAATGCTGACGTCCCTCAGCACGAAAACGCCATAACTTTTCATCAGAGAGCTGACGTAAATCCGTTTCTACAGACTCCAGGGTACCTCGCCATCGGGACTTGCCGCAGGCCTCTGTCCACAAAGTATCAGCTGCTGCCGAATCCCAACTTGGCACATGGATACCGTTAGTAACATAACCCACTGGCACTTCTGGCTCGGGCCATTGAGGAAATAAGGGTTGAAAAATATCTCGGCTAACTTCGCCATGAAGACGGCTGACACCATTTACAGCACCAGCACCCCGCATGGCAAGATAAGCCATGTTAAAACGTTCAGTGTTATCCGCAGGATTTAATCGCCCCATAGCCAGAAGGTCATCTAGCGCTACGTCATACTCTACGGCCATCGACTGAAAATACAATCCAAAAAGTTCAGGTGAAAAACGATCAAAACCCGCAGCCACTGGTGTGTGAGTCGTAAATAAATTTCCCGCGCGGGTGGCCCGTAACGCCGTGCGAAAAGACTTTCCACTACGTTGCATGAAAAACCGGGCACGTTCAAATATGGCGAATGCTGCATGACCTTCATTCAGATGACACACAGGGCATTCAATACCAAGCATTTCCAATAAACGCCAACCACCTATTCCAAGTATAATTTCCTGCTGCAGACGCATTTCTTCACCACCGCCATACAATTCGCTGGTAATTGCGCGATCACCCGGATCATTAAGCGGATCATTGCTGTCCAGCAATAACAACGTTCGGCGACCCACTTGGCCCCGCCAGGTACGTAGACGCAAAGAACGCCCGGGCAAGTCAAGGGTGACACGTACCCATTCACCATTATCATCACGTAATGGCACCACGGGTAACATGGTCGGATCGTTGTATGGATAAAATTCGATCTGCTCACCCTCAGGGTTTAATGCCTGACGAAAGTAACCTTGTTGATAAAGTAAACCAACGCCTATCAAGGGGACATTGAGATCACAGGCAGTTTTCAGATAGTCGCCCGCAAGCACTCCCAGTCCACCAGAATAAATCGGTAAGGATTCGCAGATTCCGAATTCCATACTGAAATAAGCAACATGGCCTGAAAAAGTATTCTCTAATGTTTCGGAAAACCAGGATTTTTCGTCAAAATGAGCCTCACAGGACTTTAATTGTTGGTGAAGTTTTTCGAGAAAACCAGCATCAGTAGCTAAAGTTTGTAGACGCCGATCAGAGACTGTTTCAAGAATCAACCAGGGATTGGATGTCGCTCCCCACAACTCTGGCGCAACTTGTCGCCACAAGGAATCGGCGCCATGATTCCAGCTCCAGCGAAGATCCAGCGCCAGGGTCGCCAGGCCTTGCAAGGGTGCGGGCAAGGCACGTGGAAGATAATGATTGGTTTGCACAGATGTTACCCCCTCGCTTCCCGCTTTTATCCTAGAAAGATTAGTTGTGCTCTAGCTCGTGGATCAACTGATTTTTCTAGGTTTATAGATACTGACTTACTTTCACTAATATGGCCACTTCCATTCGCGTATTTCCGGCATGTCCTGGCCATGCCGATAAATATATTGTTTATGTTCGATCAATTTATCACGCACATATTGTTTAACGTAAGCAGCAGCGTAACCCAGCGTCGGCACACGATCGATCACATCAGATGCCAGATGAAAACGATCGAGATCATTGAGCACCGCCATATCAAATGGTGTAGTCGTCGTGCCCTCTTCTTTATAACCACGCACGTGCAGATTTTTATGATTGGTGCGCCGATAACAGAGCCGATGAATTAACCAGGGATAACCGTGATAAGCAAAAATGATCGGCTTATCGGTTGTAAACAAAGTATCGAATTCTTTGTCGGATAAACCGTGGGGATGCTCTTCCTTCGGTTGCAAAGTCATTAAATTTACAATATTAACCACTCTGATTTTTAGATCAGGTAGCTGCTGGCGTAATAGATCAACGGCCGCCAGAGTTTCCAAAGTTGGTACGTCACCTGCGCATGCCATCACTACATCCGGCTCACCCCCTTTATCGGTGCTGGCCCATTCCCAGATGCCAATGCCAGCGGTACTGTGTTTGATGGCAGCATCCATATCTAGCCATTGCAACTCCGGTTGCTTTCCAGCGACGATCACATTAATAAAATCTCGTGAACGTAAACACTTATCGGTAATGTAGAGCAGCGTATTCGCATCAGGTGGTAAATAAACGCGAATGATGTCAGCTTTTTTATTCACGACATGATCGATAAAACCGGGATCCTGATGTGAGAAACCGTTGTGATCCTGACGCCAAACATGGGAGGTGAGCAGATAATTCAGTGAAGCAATGGGTCGACGCCAAGGGATCTCTTTACTCACTTTGATCCATTTAGCATGCTGGTTAAGCATAGAATCAATAATATGAATGAAGGCTTCGTAGCAGGAGAAAAAACCATGCCGGCCAGTGAGCAAGTAACCTTCTAACCAACCCTGACAAGTATGTTCGCTCAGAATTTCCATCACCCGCCCATCTGCTGCTAGATGGTCGTCATCGGAAAAACGTTCCGCCATCCAGGTACGCTCAGTCACTTCAAGCAAAGCGCCAAGGCGATTAGATGCGGTTTCATCGGGACCTACCACGCGGAAATTATGTCGTTGCCCATTCATCTGCATCACATCACGCATAAAGTTACCCATTACGCGGGTTGCTTCAGCGATCACTTGACCCGGATTATCCACCGCCACTGCATAATCGTTAAAATCAGGCAAACGTAAATCCCTTAACAAAGCACCGCCATTAGCGTGTGGATTTGAACCCATGCGTCTTTCACCCTGCGGTGCCAGTTCAGCCAGCTCTGGCAGTAGACAGCCGTTTTCATCAAACAACTCTTCGGGCTTATAACTTGCTAGCCACTGTTCCAATAACTGTAAATGCCCCGATTCTTTTGACATATTAGAAAACGGAACCTGATGAGAACGCCAGGAACCCTCTGCCTTTTTACCGTCTACTTCTTTCGGTCCGGTCCAACCTTTCGGTGAACGCAGAATAATCATCGGCCAACGTGGCCGTTTGCTTACACCGGTTTCACATGTCGTATTACGCGCCTCGGCCTGAATAGTTTTGATTTCGGCTGTGACTATTTCCAGGGTTGCGGCCATTTTCTGGTGCATTTGCGCTGGATCACTACCTTCTACAAAATAAGGCTTATAACCATAACCAATAAATAAACTCTCAAGTTCTTCGTGACTAATGCGTGCCAGTACAGTGGGATTTGCTATTTTATAGCCATTGAGATGCAAAATAGGTAACACTGCGCCATCATTGACTGGATTTAAAAATTTATTAGAATGCCAGGCCGTGGCCAGCGGGCCGGTCTCAGCTTCACCATCGCCAACCACACAGGCGACGACTAAATCGGGATTATCAAACGCTGCGCCATAGGCATGTGAAATAGAGTAACCCAGCTCGCCACCTTCATGTATGGAGCCAGGTGTTTCCGGTGTGACATGACTACCAATGCCACCAGGAAAAGAGAATTGTTTAAAGAGCTTTTTTAAGCCCGAGGCATCTTGAGTAATATTGGGATACAGTTCCGTATAACTGCCTTCGAGATAAGTATTAGCGACCAAGCCCGGGCCACCGTGACCCGGGCCAGCCATATATAACACGCTTAAATCCTGTGCTTTGATGATTCGGTTTAAATGTGCGTAAATAAAATTCAGACCCGGCGTAGTACCCCAGTGACCCAGCAATCGGGGTTTGATTTGTTCCAGCGTCAACGGCCGTTTCAGCAATGGATTATCCAATAAATATATCTGCCCCACCGAGAGATAATTCGCCGCCCGCCAATAGGCATTAATGCGCTTTAGTTGTTCGGGAGACAATATTTGTCTGTCTTGCTCTAATATGTGCTTATCTGTAGTCATGATTCACTTTCCCTGCTATTAATACTTACTAGACTATTAATACTTACTAGACTATCAATTCTTACTAAACTATCAATCCTTACTAAGCTATCAATCCTTACTAAGCTATCCAAAATAATCGCCAAGTAATTTTACTAGAAAGATTAGTTGTGCTCTAGCTCGTGGATCAACTGATTTTTCTAGGTTTATAGATACTGACTTACTTTCACTAATATGGCCACTTCCATTCGCGTATTTCCGGCATGTCCTGGCCATGCCGATAAATATATTGTTTATGTTCGATCAATTTATCACGCACATATTGTTTAACGTAAGCAGCAGCGTAACCCAGCGTCGGCACACGATCGATCACATCAGATGCCAGATGAAAACGATCGAGATCATTGAGCACCGCCATATCAAATGGTGTAGTCGTCGTGCCCTCTTCTTTATAACCACGCACGTGCAGATTTTTATGATTGGTGCGCCGATAACAGAGCCGATGAATTAACCAGGGATAACCGTGATAAGCAAAAATGATCGGCTTATCGGTTGTAAACAAAGTATCGAATTCTTTGTCGGATAAACCGTGGGGATGCTCTTCCTTCGGTTGCAAAGTCATTAAATTTACAATATTAACCACTCTGATTTTTAGATCAGGTAGCTGCTGGCGTAATAGATCAACGGCCGCCAGAGTTTCCAAAGTTGGTACGTCACCTGCGCATGCCATCACTACATCCGGCTCACCCCCTTTATCGGTGCTGGCCCATTCCCAGATGCCAATGCCAGCGGTACTGTGTTTGATGGCAGCATCCATATCTAGCCATTGCAACTCCGGTTGCTTTCCAGCGACGATCACATTAATAAAATCTCGTGAACGTAAACACTTATCGGTAATGTAGAGCAGCGTATTCGCATCAGGTGGTAAATAAACGCGAATGATGTCAGCTTTTTTATTCACGACATGATCGATAAAACCGGGATCCTGATGTGAGAAACCGTTGTGATCCTGACGCCAAACATGGGAGGTGAGCAGATAATTCAGTGAAGCAATGGGTCGACGCCAAGGGATCTCTTTACTCACTTTGATCCATTTAGCATGCTGGTTAAGCATAGAATCAATAATATGAATGAAGGCTTCGTAGCAGGAGAAAAAACCATGCCGGCCAGTGAGCAAGTAACCTTCTAACCAACCCTGACAAGTATGTTCGCTCAGAATTTCCATCACCCGCCCATCTGCTGCTAGATGGTCGTCATCGGAAAAACGTTCCGCCATCCAGGTACGCTCAGTCACTTCAAGCAAAGCGCCAAGGCGATTAGATGCGGTTTCATCGGGACCTACCACGCGGAAATTATGTCGTTGCCCATTCATCTGCATCACATCACGCATAAAGTTACCCATTACGCGGGTTGCTTCAGCGATCACTTGACCCGGATTATCCACCGCCACTGCATAATCGTTAAAATCAGGCAAACGTAAATCCCTTAACAAAGCACCGCCATTAGCGTGTGGATTTGAACCCATGCGTCTTTCACCCTGCGGTGCCAGTTCAGCCAGCTCTGGCAGTAGACAGCCGTTTTCATCAAACAACTCTTCGGGCTTATAACTTGCTAGCCACTGTTCCAATAACTGTAAATGCCCCGATTCTTTTGACATATTAGAAAACGGAACCTGATGAGAACGCCAGGAACCCTCTGCCTTTTTACCGTCTACTTCTTTCGGTCCGGTCCAACCTTTCGGTGAACGCAGAATAATCATCGGCCAACGTGGCCGTTTGCTTACACCGGTTTCACATGTCGTATTACGCGCCTCGGCCTGAATAGTTTTGATTTCGGCTGTGACTATTTCCAGGGTTGCGGCCATTTTCTGGTGCATTTGCGCTGGATCACTACCTTCTACAAAATAAGGCTTATAACCATAACCAATAAATAAACTCTCAAGTTCTTCGTGACTAATGCGTGCCAGTACAGTGGGATTTGCTATTTTATAGCCATTGAGATGCAAAATAGGTAACACTGCGCCATCATTGACTGGATTTAAAAATTTATTAGAATGCCAGGCCGTGGCCAGCGGGCCGGTCTCAGCTTCACCATCGCCAACCACACAGGCGACGACTAAATCGGGATTATCAAACGCTGCGCCATAGGCATGTGAAATAGAGTAACCCAGCTCGCCACCTTCATGTATGGAGCCAGGTGTTTCCGGTGTGACATGACTACCAATGCCACCAGGAAAAGAGAATTGTTTAAAGAGCTTTTTTAAGCCCGAGGCATCTTGAGTAATATTGGGATACAGTTCCGTATAACTGCCTTCGAGATAAGTATTAGCGACCAAGCCCGGGCCACCGTGACCCGGGCCAGCCATATATAACACGCTTAAATCCTGTGCTTTGATGATTCGGTTTAAATGTGCGTAAATAAAATTCAGACCCGGCGTAGTACCCCAGTGACCCAGCAATCGGGGTTTGATTTGTTCCAGCGTCAACGGCCGTTTCAGCAATGGATTATCCAATAAATATATCTGCCCCACCGAGAGATAATTCGCCGCCCGCCAATAGGCATTAATGCGCTTTAGTTGTTCGGGAGACAATATTTGTCTGTCTTGCTCTAATATGTGCTTATCTGTAGTCATGATTCACTTTCCCTGCTATTAATACTTACTAGACTATTAATACTTACTAGACTATCAATTCTTACTAAACTATCAATCCTTACTAAGCTATCAATCCTTACTAAGCTATCCAAAATAATCGCCAAGTAATTTTACTGTGTGGTTTGCGATAACTTGTTCTTCGTCGGTAGGCATTACCCAAACAGATACTCTGCTATCTTCGGCACTAATACAGGTGGCATGAGTATGATTCGCGTTTTCGTCAAGAGTAATACCAAGCCATTGCGCTGCGTGACAAACCTGTTCGCGAACAACCGCTGAATGCTCCCCAATGCCGCCGGTAAATACTAAAGCCTCTAACCCACCTAATGCTGCTGCCAGCGATCCCAACTCACGATGTATACGCTGAATAAATACTGCCATCGCTTCGACAGCTTGTGCGGAGTCACTTGCTAACAAAGTGCGAATGTCACCACTTAAACCTGATAAGCCCAGTAATCCTGATTGATAATATAAAAGATCTGAAACTTCTCCCAGCGTCATTTCTTTTTCACTCATAAGGTACAGCACCACAGCAGCATCAATAGAACCGCAACGTGTCGCCATAGGCAAACCATCCAGTGGCGTAAAACTCATGGTGGTTGCAATACTTCTACGATTTTCCATAGCACACATACTAACACCATGACCGAGATGAGCCACTACCACACGCCCTTTAGCAAACTCACCAACATATTGTGGTAGCACACTAGCAATGTATTCATAAGACAAACCGTGGAACCCGTAACGGCGTATTCCCTGCTCCGCCAATAAGTATGGCAAGGCAAAAAGCTGCTCTTTCTTCGGCATGTCTGCGTGAAATGCCGTATCGAAACAGGCTATTTGCGGTAATTCTTTATTCTGTGAATACACGCTCTCAATAGCCCGTAACGCATGTGGTTGATGTAGAGGCGCCAAAGGTTCCAGCGCCCAAAGCTGCGCTAGAATTGATTTATCCAGCTTTACAGGTTGGTTAAACTGCATCCCACCATGCACAACGCGATGCCCCACCGCAACTAATTGATATTGATTGGGCAGCCGCGACAACCAATTTAAGATGTACTGCAAAGCGGTCTCGTGATTGTCGGCACTAATTGCTTCACTTTTACTTATTTGAAAATTGGGTGCTTTAAAATCAGTTTGTGGTATTTCATTTTTTTTGACAACGAAACATGCATTCATACCGATATTTTCAATTACACCACGATAAAGTGAGCGCAACATCGAAGAGTTCTCGCTTAACTCAAAAAGAGCAAACTTGATACTCGACGAACCCGCATTGATGATTAAGATGGTTTTAATCACTTCCTTATCTCACTTCCTTATCTCAATTTAACAGGCACATCACTTAGCCTCTTTCAAATTGTTTTTTAAAAAGGCAGCGTCGTTGACTAATATAACAATTCCGTTACGACCACTCCCACATAAATAAAAATTAGGTGCATGGCCGTGTTAGTGTAGCCACATCAGTACACCAAATATAACCTATTGGAAAATTTAAGCACTTGTATTAAAAAAGAAAACGTACGACTCAATACTGCTTACGATAAGAAATCACCAAAACAACAATCTTACTATTCAAAAAAATTAAAGCCATAGTTCTGATATAATGTGTTGGTACAAAGTAGGACCTATATAAGCAAAGTATAAAATACACTTTTTTTGACATTTTTTGGAAATTTTTAGATTCTCTATCTATTTGATTTTACTACTATAATATACTACGCCCCCGTAGCTCAGCTGGATAGAGCGACCCCCTCCTAAGGGGTAGGCCAGCCGTTCGAATCGGCTCGGGGGCACCATCTTCATGGTCGGTGTTTACACATCAAATGATGAGATATCGATAGCATTTGAATAAAGTGACGACGTACCAAAATATTCATAAGCCAAAACAGTCTAAGTCTATGCAGGGGCTTTGATTAACTCTCGCTATTAACAACAGAAACCACCATCAAGTTTAATACACGCAAAAGAAAAAAGAACTAACGCGTCAACTCACGAAGTTTTTCTCTTACCTCCATTAGTACCTTACCAAAATTATTTTTCCCTCTGAGGTCTCGACCGCATCCCCAGTAATAATCATATTGACTGTTTTCAATAATTTTTATATCACCCGTATCAAGAAGTACGCTGGCAACTGATTGGTGAGTTCTGCACCTCACGTATATTGCGCGGGTCATTAGTATCCGTTCTGTCGAGCGCCAGTCCTTTTTGATTTTTCGTTTATGTTTTTTTGCTATTTTCTCGGCTTCGTGAGGTGATTGAGCCGCTTTAATTTGGCTTCTGATTTCAGCGTCTTCAAATTTTGATGCGTGAAAATAGTGGGCAACCGATGACCAATGTGCATCATCCAGATCAAAACCGAAACTTGAGAAAGCTGACAAGGGATGTGAACTGTCTGACATTGAAAGATAAATGACAGGTGCTTGACTCGATGAAAACACGGTAAAACTCCCTGTTCAAATTTTTGATAGAATCAACCACCCCGCCAAAAACAGGCGGGGATTCTCAGGAATGCGGTCACTTCAAATAACAAGGCTGATGCAAATTGCGGGCGACAACTACACAACCACTACAGAATTTTCACAATCACCAAATTCGTTTCTCACATATTTATCTGCCGCCAAATCGTTTTCCCAGGTACTACCATCTATTAAGTAACGAAACTGGTATTCTTTACCCGGCGCCAAATCCAGTACGGACGTAAACTTTCCATTTTTTAATTTTTTCATCGCTAATGAACCGATATCCCAGTCATTAAACTCACCAACAAGGACAACTTTTTTTGCACCATTTGCGACTTCTTTAGGGACTTCAAAACTAACCTTGCAAACCGGTTTTGATTTTAAATACTTTTTCTTAATACTCATTGTCTAGCTCCTAATCACTTATCACTTATCACTTATCACTAAAATACTACATTTTCCAAATATCACGATTATATTCCATCATTGTACGATCAGTGGAAAATTTTCCACTGCTTGCTGTATTGCTAATGCTCATTTCTGTCCAGCTATCCTGATTTTCATATGCCTTTGAGGCTAAAATTTGTGTATCGATATAACTTCTAAAATCAGCTGCGGTCATCCACGGGTCATTCGGATCGCGAATAGAGCGGCTAATTTCATCAAATATTCGACGCTCAAATTGATTAAAGTGCCCGTTTTCAAGCAAATACATTACACGTTTGAAATCTTCATCTTCCTCAATAATTTGAGATGGATTATAGTTTTTTTGCGCTTCAGGTACTTCATCTGCGGTTAAACCGAATAAGAAAAAATTTTCATCGCCGACTTCTTCTCTGATCTCAATATTCGCGCCATCAAGTGTGCCAATTGTTGCCGCGCCGTTCATCATAAATTTCATGTTACCAGTACCGGATGCTTCTTTACCGGCTGTTGATATTTGCTCGGATAAATCAGTGCCGGGGGCAATAATTTCCATCGCCGTCACACAGTAATTCGGGATAAATACGACTTTTAGATAAGGCGAAACGATATCGTCATCGTTTACCACACCGGCAACATTATTGACCAATTTTATCACGGTCTTTGCAAATCGATAACCCGGCGCGGCTTTGCCACCGATAATTATACATCTGGGGACAATATTTTCCAGTTGATTTCGTTTGATTTTGTCATACAAATAAATAATATGTAATACATTTAGCAGTTGACGCTTGTATTCATGGATGCGTTTTACCTGTACATCAAACATCATCTCTGTGCTGACTTGTATGCCGCAATCTTTTTCAATTAAAGCCGACAGTTTTTGTTTCGTCTGCTGTTTTGATTTTTGCCATTCAACTTTAAATTTAGCGTCTTTTTTATATTTGTGTAATTTTGATAACTGGCTTAAATCGGTTACCCAGTCATCACCAATTTTTTTACTGATTAATGCTGCCAGTGACGGATTAGCACGGGCGAGCCAGCGCCTTGGCGTAACGCCATTGGTTTTATTTGAAAACTTGTGCGGCCAAAGCGCGTAAAAGTCTGAAAATAAACCTTCAATAAGTAACTGGGTATGTAATGCAGCAACACCGTTAACAGAAAAACTACCAACAATGGCCAGGTGCGCCATGCGAATATTTCGTCCGTGACCTTCTTCGATAATCGACATGCGCTGTTGACGTTTTATGTCACCCGGCCATTGTTTCGCAACGATAGAAATAAAACGCGCATTTATTTCATAAATGATTTCTAACAATCGCGGTAACAGTTGCTCAAATAGACTAACCGGCCATTTCTCTAACGCCTCGGGTAATAGGGTATGATTTGTATAAGCCAGGGTGCGCGTGGTAATCGCCCAGGCTTCGTTCCAGCTTAGTTTCTTTTCGTCTAACAAGAGTCGCATTAATTCGGCAACCGCCAATGTGGGATGCGTATCGTTCATTTGAAAACAGTTATTTTCTGCGAATGTAGAAAAGTCATTTCCATGCATGATTTCCCAACGACGAAAAATATCCTGTAGGCTGGCCGAGGCTAAAAAGTATTGCTGCTTCAAACGCAGCTCTTTACCATTTTCACTGCTGTCATTCGGGTAAAGCACCATGGTGATGTTTTCAGCTTCATTTTTTGCCGCGACAGATTCAGGATAACTACCGGCGTTAAACTCGCCAAGATCAAACTCGTCGGTTGCAGCGGCTGACCATAGGCGCAGTGTATTCACTGTATTATTACGATAACCGGGAATCGGCAAATCATAAGGCACGGCTAATACGTCATTGGTGTCTACCCAACGCGATCGCAGGTCGCCGCTTTCTGTTTTATAAAACTCGGTTCGACCACCAAAACAAACACGCTGGGGATATTCAGGCCGCTCAATTTCCCATGGATTTCCATCACGCAACCAGTGATCAGGTTCTTCTACCTGAGCTCCGTTGCAAATATGCTGGCGGAACATGCCATATTCATAGCGTATACCATAACCCATAACGGGTAGCTGTAATGTCGCACAACTATCGAGAAAACAGGCTGCTAAACGCCCCAACCCGCCGTTACCTAAACCCGCATCGTGCTCTTCCTCTGCGATTTCTTCAAGTTCAATGCAAAGCGACATCATGGCTTTTTCAATATTGTCTTCTACGCCGAGGTTAATCATGGCGTTACCCATGGCACGGCCCATTAAAAATTCTAAGGAAAAGTAATAGGTCCGTTTGCGGCCTTTTTCGCGATACAGATCACGGGTTGCTATCCAGCGCTCAAGTAAGCGGGAGCGCAGGGTAAGCGCTAGGGCCTGGTATTTATAGTGATGCGAGTGACAATACTTATCTCTACCTAATGTGTGATTAAAGTACGTCCGAAAATCATGTATTAAGCTTTCCGTGTCCATGCCTAATGGCGGCAAGTCTGTTAGCGCTATTTGGGGGATGCATTCCACGTCGTTTTTGCTGCTTTTGTTGCTTTTGTTTGAACCCATCGATTTAATCCTTGTGGCAGGTAAAGAGTGAAGATTGAATATGCCTATTTTAGCAAATTTTTTAGACATAGTCGCAACAAGGTATTTTTTGCCCCGTTTTACCCCGTTTTACTTCGCTGACGCCGGTGAACGTTCATTTGGTTCGCATTTGACTTAGTGCCCATTAACCATCCTCACTGGTTTTATTCCCCGCCCGGAAACTACTGTGACGCCCGCCACAATAAAGGCTTTGCAACATTATGTGATTCATCATCCACCCGATAGCAAACATAAGGTTTCGAATACAATGTACAGGTGAACAGTTACGGTGATGAAATATCAGATAATTATCTTATACTTCGCGCTGACTTTTCTAAGCTTTGTCGCCCATTCCAGCACGCAGTTTGTCGTTAAAACCGATGGCACCGTGTTAACGCAGGAGATCCTGGATGAAATGAACCTGTTTTCAAGCATAGATCTCCAGTTTGTAAGGCATTCATTTCAAAATTATTACATCGTAGAAGAACGCCAAATAGAGCCAAACGATGCAATTGCGGTTGAAAGCCTCATCAGCGTTTACTCTAATTTCCCCACTGTAACGTCCATTCGACCGCAAAAAGAATTTAAACCACGTTTAATCCCGACTGATGCCTCGTTTTCCCAGCAGTGGTATTTTAAACAGGGCGATTACCCAACAAACAATAACGGCATTGATGGAAAAACCTTGTGGGAAGCCCACATCGGGTGGGTCAAAACTAATGGCCAGTAGTGGGTCAGTTTAGTTGGCCATTAACACCTGTGTCAGAAAGTAGGTTTTCGGCTTCGCCAAGTACATGGGGTAGTGCCGTGATATTATCCAAAGCGGGTTTGATCTTTTGTTTGTCATTGGTGTGTTGAGTGACATGGTGTTCAAGGATGTGGTGTGTATCAAATACCAACGCCTGCTTGCGCATTATAGGCTTGTTCAAATCCGCCGCCGGATATTGGCATGATAGAAAAGGGGTAGCGCTCCCTCTTAGACATGGCATAGAGCGCATTTACTTTATATTAACCATCCCGAAAGTTGGTCTTGAATGTAATCTGATGACAAACGTTCCTGCTCAAGCCGTGAGCCGCCATAAATTCCCTGCCGCAATTCCTCAAACAATTCAATTTCCCCAGCGAGCAAATTTGGCGGTAACTTATCAACTGACGCAGGTTCTGAAATAGCGCGTTGCTGGAATTTAATAAAGGTGTGTTTGTCCATCATTATCGAATTCAAGTCTGGTAAATATTGGCGGGCATCACTGAGTAGTTTGAACCCCCACGTATCGATATCACCCCAATAGCCGATATTTTTATCGCGCAACCATTGAGCATTCATCCAGCTTACATTCGCTCCACCACCGAAAACGGCAATGGTATCTTTCAACGGAGGCAGACCAAAACCCGATTGGTTGTTTTCAATGACCAGGATATTGCTGGCGGGTAACGGGGTATCACGCAGTGTTTGCGTAGACAATTGTAAAATCGGTAAGCCGCACATACGTTGTTTTGCTTGTGGGCAGAGTGGTCGTACTAATAGCCATGCCTTTGGAATATCCACACAGCCAAGCCAATTCATCAATCCATTGGCATGGCTAATCTCGCCATCAAAATGCGTATCGAGCAAATTCGATATCAGCGAAAAATTGTTTTCAAGAAACTTGGTATCCACTTCTTTTATAGGCAGGGCGCGCAGATATGATCCTGTTCCAAACCCTTTATGCAGCTGAGGGAGCAGCCTGGCGATCAAATGTGTATCATTGAGGTTCAAATTCTCCAGGCTCATAAGATGACGAACCAATACCGGGTATAAATCCGCATCAAATTGCAATATCGGAGTCATTAGTTTTTCCCAGTGCTTACTGCGTGCCACTGCTTTCGGGCCAATGAACTCAATCAGCGCTTGCATACTATCAAGTGACAAAGATAAGGGGACATCATGTGTGCCAAGTTCTCGATATTGCTTTTGTTCCCAGGCAATATGAGAACTATAGGGGGATTGCTGCCATTGTTTGATAAAGTCATGAAAATGATTGATTTTGCGTAATGCTTGCGCACCAGTTGGGACTTTAAGGGGTACTTTTAAAGGAAAGCGTCGTTTTCCACTGAGACGGTCACGTAGATTCTTGCTTGAGCCCCATTCTTTTTGTAGCAAAATCGCCCGGATATCTTCAGGCAATAGTCCCCATTCGCTCATTAGGCTTGTTCCAGTTTTATACCGAGTTCAGACGCGACCGTGAGGGTTTGTTGAACTTCAGCAGCCTGAATCTTATCCAGTTGCTCCCAGGTTACTTCACACAAACGGCTTTCATGTGTCTTGACATCGCGCTCTGCGATTAATAATGAACTGGCAGACTCGCGCGCCAGATTAAGATTTTTATAAGGGGTAATCAGATTAATATGAATATTCAACTCTTTGAATACACGCAGTACGCGTCGGCTCACCGCCTCGGCAGTATTGGAAAAGGCTTCGTCAAGAAATACCGTGCTGTAAATCGGTTGGTCAGCACCATCCGGTGTTAAAACATAGGCCAGGCTTGCGGCGACGATGGTGCCCGCGAATGACTCTTTCTCTCCACCTGACTTACCACTGGATGACATCAGCACATCACGAACTTCACGGGTTTTTGCATCAATTTCTTCAGCGTAAAATGACAACTGATAACGTGGATCCAGCAGGCGAAGACTTTCTTTATTATGTGCAGTAACTGCATCACTGGCCTTGTCTAAAATTTCGATCACGGCTTGCAAATCGTGGAAACGCTGTTCGTGGTCGTCACTCCCCGCCTGGGAAAAAATATGGATCAAGCGTTTGTTAAAGTCCTGCACATGGGGAAACTGCTCGGTTTTCATATCCAGGCGTAAATGCGTGCCGGGATGGAATTCTGTACGTGCCAGCACCTGATTTATCGTATCGATGCGTTCACTGATTTCCTCGCGCTCTGCATCCATACGGGATTTAATCCCTGCCAAAGAGTATGTAGTATGTTTATTCAGCCGTTGCTTGAATTTTTCTACCAGTGAGGGCAGGCCTTCTTCTTCCAGTTTTTGTAAATGTTGCAGATATTCATCAATACTTTCAATACTACGTCCCCAGTCTGAGGCGATCGCCTGCCAATTGTCCTTACCATAAAAAGTAGACATAATCGCCACGGCCTGATTACTCGCCTGAGTTTTACGGTTGCCTGCACTAGTACGTTGTCGTTCAATATCATCTCGATGCTTGCGTTCGAGCTCCTGTGCTTGTTCAAGATTATCGATACTCAGCGCTGCAACACGTTTATCGAGCATATCGCGGACCAGATTATCCAGTCCTGCGGATGCGGTCAGCCCGGCCTTATCCTGAGACGCTTGAGCCTGTTCCATGTCTTTTTCATAACCAGCGATAATTTTATTCTGGACTGTCTTTTGTTCTTGCAGTAATTCCAGGTCATGCTTGGCTGTTTCCCAGCGTTGTTGCGCCTGCTCCAGGTCACCACCGGACTGTTGTAGTGCTTCAAGGTCGGATTGTTGACTCTGCAGTTTATCTTGCCAGTGAGGCACGTTGATGTCTGACCATTGAAAACGGGCAAGCTGTTGCCAGTGTTGGGCACGCTGCTCGACATTATTCATGGCTTCACGACGTTGCTTTGTTTGCTGTGCCAATAATTTTATATCACTGGTTAACTGTTGCGCCTCCTGGCGTAAGGTATGTAAACGAAGGGTATTGGAGAAGCCAAGTTGCCATTGCCGTTTATCGTCAATGCGTTGCTGATCTTTCTTTTCAAAACGCCCTTTTTTAAAATGAATCAGTCCTTGTTGTGTCAGGGAAAAGGGGGTGCGATCCAGCACCTCGGTGCCAGACACGCAGTGCAGATCAAAACGTTGTAAGTGTTGTTTTAACCATTCACGGTAAGGGTGTTCCCGCCATTGCAGTTTTCGCAAATAGCCGTCATCCTTAAACTCTGCGGTGCCAGATACATTGCGGACAACCTGTACGCGCACGTGTATGCCGGTATGTCGTTGATTAAGCCAGCGGGTAATCAATGGATAGTGTGCTTCCGGTACTGCCATGGTGGTGCGCAAGCCTCCCAGGGCGCGCTCAATCGCTCCTTGCCATTCGCGCTGCTCCGGTTTTACATCGATTAATTCGCCAATAAAAATAATCTGCTCAGCATCGAGCTGCAGTGAATGACACATTTCATCGCGAAGGCGTTGATAGGCTACACCGATATTAGAATTGGGGCGAGCTGCTATTTCCTGGATTTCTGTTTCCAGCTCATTTTGTCGTTGCTGGTGTTGTGAAAATTGGGAAGCTGTATCAGCAAAATCATTCTGTGCCAGTTCTTTTTCTGCACCAATAGTGTCTATGGCTGCGCGTTGTTTCTCAAGGTTAGCATTGAATGCGCTCTCGTTTATAGAAACATCCAGTTCCAGTTCGCGAGATATTTTCTGGTATTGAGATGCATTTCTATTAATTTCTTCCAGGCGTTCTCTGCTTCGTTGTAACTCTTTTTTAAGCTCTTCTATACGGTTACCGCCCAGGCCTAGATATTCAGCATGCAGGCGTTCAACCCTTTCATTGGCAGATAGTTCCTGTTGTTCGATTTGCTTTAATTGTATTTCAGCTTCATCAAGCAGTTGTTTTATTGCTGCTACTCGTTTTCCCCATAGCGCATGACATTGCTCGCCAAAATAAATGGGTAAACCATCATGCTCAGCCGTGAGTTCTGTAATATCATGTTTAGCCTGTTGCAGCGCAGCGGCGGCCTCGGGCAATGCGGCCAGGGTGTCACGTTGGGCGCGGGCATCCAGCAACCGATTGTGTACACCATCCAGATCGGCAAATTCGGCGACTGCCTTGCGTGCATCTTCACGCACCCGACTGGGTTCCAGCACCAGATCACGAATCAATTTGGTGAGATCATCGATCTTCTTCAAGCCGAGTGCACGGGATAATAAGGAGGGTGCGTTACTGTTTTCCATGTGCAGTAACTGCCGGAAGGTTTCCTGATAGGCGGTAAAATTGTCGTCACACGGAATCAAACGATCATCATCGCGCAAAAACTGTTTGAGTGTTCGGGCATTGCCTTCACCAAAGGCCTGTAGCATTTCTTCCAGTTGCAGGTTGCGTTTCGCTACCACATAGACACGCTTCAAATCAGCAAGGGCATTGCTTGCCTGGGTCATCCAGAACAGCGCGGCCAGTGAAATCTCAGTGCCATCATCAGCGCGATACAAGGCTCGCAAGCCGCTTACCACTGAACCGGCGCGCTTATTCTGAGTTTGTGTCTGGCTGCCATCGTGGGCGGTACCATAGCTGCCACGTATATAAGACACCAGGCTGCGATCTGTGCGATCACCCTGGGCAGCGGCAATATTAAAGCTGGCGCTGCCTGCAGGCAGTAACAATGCCATCAGGCCATCAATCAGCGTTGACTTACCTGAGCCATTATCGCCTGTTATCAACGTTCCATGTTTGTCGATATGTGCGGTGTGCAGGCCATGAAAAGATCCCCAGTTGAAAACGGATAATTCCGCCAACCGTATTTGACCCATACCAAATAAATCAGAATATTCATTTTGTACCTTACGATCCATCGGCTTGTGCCTCGACTTTCATGCCTACCTGTTCTGCCATAGCCTGGTATTCCCCCAGCATTTGCGCCAGAAACTCCGCATTGACGACATAACGAATCACCGGTGTGATTTCAAAGCGTTCATCATCTCCCGGTACGCCTTGTAACAGACGTTTGTCTTTCATGTTTTTTAAGGAACTGTTTAACTTGCGACGATCACTGCGGCTGTTACTGGTCAAAGGTAAAAACGGCGTCAGGCGGGATTCAATACGGTCGATGTCGATATAAATCCGTTGCTCACCGGCGGTTTCTCTTTCCTGAAAATGTTTACGCAATATCAGCAGTAGCAAGGAGTCGTATAATGATAAAGGTCTTCGTGTAATGAGCGATACGGCGTCTTCATCCTCATCCCTTTCTTGTTGTAATAACACGGCAACACCCGCTGGCTCATCAATTAAAACCCGCAAAAACATATCGGCAAGGTGATCCTGTATCGGTACCTGTTCTTTTACCAATATATCGAATAACGGCTGTTTGTTATTGGCCAGGATAACGCCGTGGCGCAATAAACTTACCAGGCCACGACGTGCATCGGCAGACAAACGACCCTGCCGGTTTTCAGACGTGTCACTGGTCTCATCAATATCAGCATCTGGGAGATTGCTGATTACTTCGCTGTTACTTGATTGTTCTTCTGAGTCCGCACGCAAACGATCAAATAGTGCCGGTGCCGCTGGCTTGTTATTATCTTCTGTCATAAGGCCAGTTCCTCAAGCTGTTGTGGAAATTGCTGCGCACTGAGTACCAGCCCGGGGATGGTCGCACGGATTATTTCTCCTTTGCGATCCGTAATCTCAACAATTTCCTTAGCATCCAGTTCGGTAGCGCCTATAGCCTTGGCGATGCGCAGACAGGCAACCAGTTCTTCAAGTCCGGATTCAACCGGGTGTTGTTTGATTAGTCCAGCAATACTCAATGGCCCTTGCTGTTGCAGAAGCGATCTAATGCGTATAGCAACTTCCATGACCTTTACGGTGTGTAATTGGTCCAGCATGGTCTGGCTCGGTAAGTGGCTGTTTTCTTCGGCCTGGATATCACTGGTGTCCAGTTGTTCTTCGGGATTACGCAAACGCATACTTTGCGGTGAGCTGATTGAAGTCTTGCCACTTAGCAATTCAAGCGGGAGTTGTACCTGCCAGTCAATGTCCTGTTCTTTAAAGCGTACTGCCAGGCGTTCCAGCTTGCCGAGCAATTGTTCCACGCGTCGGTTCTCCAGATGTGCGCCACTTTCCACAAAGGCATGCAGGCTTTCTTCGGTACGCCGCCGCACCTTGAATACTCTCTCACTCTCGCGGGTCAACTCACGTACCAGTTGACCCAAATAACGGGACTCGTCAGGTCTTAAGTGTTTGGATGCGGAACGACTCAATAAGGAGCGTAATTGTTCGCGAAACTCCATATTACGATTTTGATCACACAACAACTGAAAAAATCCCTCAAAGGCCCGCCCGGCATCGGATTCGGATAACACCTCTTCTTTGTCCAGGAGATCTTGCAAAACCTCTCCACGGTTGCTGTCCGCTTCAATCATTTGCACCCGCAGTGATTGATCCAGCAAACGTATATCGTCTTCCACTCGACGAAAGTCACCCGTGAGTACCGACGCCAGTTGATATACCTCGCGTATGCGTTCGCGTTGTTCGGGCTCACTCAGTTGTTTTACAATGCCTGCATTCAGGTCATCGATCTCCCGTTGCAGCTCAGCCTTACGTGACTCAAGCAGGATAACTCGTTCATTGGAATCAGGGCTCAGACTGGCCGTTAAGTCCCGCACGGCATCTTGCACTATGCGCAGATGAGATGCGGTGGCTTTGCTATCACGCTTATCCAGGCCTTCACAAAAACGTAAGGCGGTTTCACAGGCATCTGTCTTACTTAGGTTATCATCCAGTTCGCGCAACCATCCGGCCTGTATCCATTCACGTAAATAAGCCGCTGCTGATTTTTCGCTTTCAAACCAGTCTTCTTCCCGCCCTTGAGAGAGTTCCAGTTCCAGAGCAGCCTTAGCGCGACTGAATAGCACATCATTACTCTCATTAAATAAATCAGTAATGAACGCAAGCACAAGCGGCGCGTTGGTTGCGCGCAAAAGCCGCCATGCGGCATTCTCCTGTGATTGGCGTCGATAACGTGCATGTAATTCGCGCAGACTCATGGTGAACTTTAATATAGCAATTTTTGTTTAAAAAAATGGGGTATTCCATACTTTATAACCGGTAACCCCAAAATGTTTCAAGTATTTTACTAGATGATACCGCGACTATTTAATGTTGATAGGAGACCTTTGCCTTTGCATGGGAGCATGAGTACTGACTTGAAACTCAAGATAATAGACACCTGAATAACTTTTTTTAAGGCTGTAAATAATTCTGTATAACAGCCAGTTTAAATATAATCAGTTAAACGATCTTCAAATTCGATCATAAACCGATTTAACGCTTCTTTCCAGTTTCTAATTGGCATCGTCCATTTTTTTGACACTTCCTGTATTGCCAGATAAACCACTTTTCTTGCTGAGTTGTCAGTTGGAAACAATTTTCGCTTTTTAGTCGCTTTGCGGATAACACTGTTGAGCGACTCGATTGCATTGGGTGTATAAATCACTTTACGAATATCCTGGAGGGGGGTAAACAAATAATGTATTGAGATTATCCCAGTGCGCGCGCCAGCTTTTACTGATTTGTGGGTATTTTTCATCTCAACGTGCGTCGATGTCATTGGCGTTATTTCTCGCTCTAAGCTTGCATACCACTCTTTTCGTCATAACTGACAACGTGAACACCCGTTTTCTTTAATTAACATTAAGTAAACCACCGGCTCTGCCGGTGGACTACAAAAGTTTGACAGTTCCGGGAATCACTGGAAGTCTCCTCATCTGTGAACCGCCTAAAGTTCAATAGATAAGGAAACAACCAATGAAGGAACAAAGTTTAAGTCATACTGTTTGGGAATGTAAGTATCATATTGTTTGGATACCAAAATACAGAAAAAAGAGTCTATATAAAGATCTACGGAATGCAGATACGCCACAGGCAAACGAAACAATTCCCGTTGACGAAGTAATGGCCGGGGCAATGAACAATGTTTATCTAGTCGTACTGATATTACTGGGATTAGGTCGTATTTTTTATCGAAAAGCGTGAAAAAAGATCAACCAACATCCTCATAATTCATCACCTGAAAATAGATCATAAAAGCACCAAAAATAACTAAAATACCGACCAGAGCGGCAATGCGTTTAATTTTGCGCTTCCGCTCTAAGCGAACGATAAAATCCAGTTTTTGACTATTGTTCATTGTTAATTACTCATAAATACCTTGTATGCGTATTCTATCATTTGGCTAAGATACAACGCAAAAAGGCAGCGATATGCTGCCTTTTTGTGACGCTAGTCTCGATTTAAACCGATAAATCAGTAACGAAAAGCGATACTAAAAGCACCTGCGCTAACGGTTCCATCCTGTAGTGATGGGTTTAAATGTATATGAATTGTATCTGCAATTCAATGTAAAACGCCGGTATCACCCAGTAGATTTCATATTTTGCTGTACGGGATCGCGTGAGGTGAATAGCGGTTCTATTCAGTCAGCAAAATCACCAGCATCGATGTGTTATTATCCTTCTTTATCGTTACTTTAGCTATTCAAACCGCACAGGCGACTTATGTTATACGAAATCGGAAATGACTCACTGAAAATCATCGTTGACTCTTTTGGTGCAGAACTACAATCAATTGTTGATACGAATCAAAATCAGGAAATATTATGGCAGGCCGATAAGCGCCACTGGGCGAGACATGCGCCGATTTTGTTTCCGATTATTGGGCGATTAAAAAACGATGAACTAAAAATAAAGAATAATACCTACCCGATTTCACAACACGGTTTTGCCAGGGATAGCGGGTTTTCCCTCGTATCAAAAGATGAATCACATGTGTTACTTAGCCTTAAAAGCTCAGATAAAACTCGGATTCATTACCCCTTTGAGTTTGAACTGCAGGTTGAATACTGCATACAAAATTCGATGGTCAGTTGTCATTTCACGGTGATTAATCCATCACAAACCATGCTGCCGTTTAGCCTTGGCGGCCACCCTGCTTTTAACTGGCCACTTAGCCCTGACGTGCCAAAAGAGCAGCATAGAATCGTTTTCGACAAAACAGAAACCGGGCGCATCTCACAACTGACAGCCGGGCTCGTTAGTCGGGATGACCTGCCCTCGCCGCTAAATAATAATGTGCTCAATCTCAGCGAAGATTTGTTCGATCACGACGCATTAATTTTTAAAGAGGTGAGAAGCAAAGTATTGCGTTATGAGGCGATTGAAAATGACGAGATTAAAGCCTGTATTGAAGTGCAATATGAGAATTTTAATGATTTAGGCATCTGGACAAAACCCGGGGCCGATTTTGTTTGTATAGAACCCTGGCTGGGTTATAGCAGCTCGGTGGACTTTGATGGTGATTTTGATAAAAAAGCCGGCCTGATTCAGCTCGCACCTGAATCTGAGCAAAATTTCTCGTTTACGATTAAATTATCGCTTTAACCTAGAAAGATCAGTTGGACGCGAGAATAGAGTGCAAGTAATTGGTTTGATTGGCGTAATGAAAAAGTTTGCGTTCACCTGGTTGGTGAATCAAATCTTTATCATATAGCGAAGCGAATCAAGTAGTTGCGCTCTAGCTCGTGGATCAACTGATCTTTCTAGGTTTAACGACTTAATGCTTTGCGTCAGTCTGGCGAGCGCCAGACTCCAGCGGTTCGAATCTATCGTACGCCTAGCCTTGCCCCTACTCTTATCCCGACTCTTATCCCGACTCTTTCACGTTCTTTTGTAACTGCTCTCGTTGTTTATCAAAAATAAATCGGGTAAGATTTTTTCTATCTAACTCTTTTAAATAAGGTAACTCAACACCAACGCAAAAACCCTTTCCGTGTGGAATAGGCTCACAGCGGACAATTTTACCGAAGGTTTCCATACCTAAACGAAAGCCGACGATCGCTAGCCGACAATAAATAAGGTCACCCAGCTTAAACTCAGTTGGCGAGCTAAAACTCAGTCCACCCTCGCTGATATCTTGTGTTGAAACCGACTCCAACACATTATTTACATCATTGTAACTAAAACGATCAAAGGCCTGCATGGATGCAACCAGGTCAACTTTTTGGTTCAATAAATCAAGATACTGAGCAACCGCCGGTGACTCCTGCCGGATGTTAAGCAAAATCGGGCTAAGCTGACGGGAGATTTTGTCCAGCAAATAGGTAACGTCAATTTCGTCAGCCTTGATGTTATCTTCATTGGCGATAAATTGCTCAACTTCAGTCGTAGATGCTCTTCGGTATTCAATTAACACCTTGTTGTGCAGCCGAAAATAATCTCGTCGTTCTTTCTCTGGTAATCCAGACACCTTGTCGCTCATTCCCGCACCCTGTATTATTTCTGTCGTTATCTGCAACGGATATCGGTTAGATCACAATAAACCTTAAGTCTAACCGTCACACAGTCTCCTGGAATTCAACTGCGGATTCCAGGATTATCCTAGAAAAATCAGTTGATCCACGAGCTAGAGCACAACTACTTGATTCGCTTGGCTATATGATAAAGATTTGATTCACCAACCAGGTGAACGCAAACTTTTTCATTACGCCAATCAAACCAATTACTTGCACTCTAATCTCGCATCCAACTGATCTTTCTAGGATTATGGCTCATGCTCAGAATCCGGGTCAAACTCATGATCTGAATCTGTCTCGGACTCAAATTCGAACGGCAAGCCAGACTGCGATTTAGAGCCTGGGCCGTCATCATCTTCGATCAGCTCAATTTCGGTTGCTATCCAGCCTTCACTGGTTGAGCTTCCCGTGACTTGAACCAGATCACCGTTAGCCAGCGGTGTCTGAGGGAGGCTTGCGTTTTCAATCTGGATTGCCACACCGGATACGCTAATTGTATCTAAACCGTCGTTAACGCCGCTGACCACGCCTTCAAGTTCTGATTCTTCCTCCGGCTGACCAGCATCACCTTTCTTGTTTTTCCGCGCCAGTCTGGTGGCGATAAGGTCGCCATTGGAATCACTGTAGGCACTGACTTGTACATAGTCCCGCAAATTTAATGACGAAAAATTAAAAAAATGGCGTTTTTCGTCGGTTACACCATGTTCACGTAAAGCGACCAGCGACTGACCGGGTGAATGACCAATCGCCTTCCGGGTATCTTCGCCACAGATGATTAAGTAACGAATATGTGGATTCGCCAGTGTATTGCGGATGAGATGTTCGATACCTAAGTTTTCTGTATGTAAACTGCCAACAATAGATAACCCTTCGATATGGCTATCTTTTAACGCCATAATCAAGTGTTCAGAATTGAGTGCACACACACAGCGACTGGAGCCTGAAAACGAAGCACCTCATAGTGACCTGGCAAAGGTGACCAGCCGTCACGAATTTCTGGTTCCTGTGTTGCGCAGTGTCCACCTTCTGCAATGGCTGGATCTATTTCAGCGGCCAGGTTTTGAGCTACCGCCGGCCAACACACTTCGCAGCCAAGGCAGTCATAACGTTTTTGGTTCAAACAGATTTTGTGCTTCGTTCAACAGTCTGCCAAGCGTTTTAGTGATCGCAGTAAAGTTATTTAATGCGTTAACCGTGTCCTGAAAACAGCCACAGCGCCAGCACTTCTTTGCTGCCATGGCCTGACTAAGCTCGGTGCTGATTTTGTCCATTTTATTCGCTATCATGAGATTGATCTAAATAAACCCAAGCCGTTGGCCTATAGGTAATAATAGATAAGCTGAGAGAAAGCTTATCGACCAAAGCAAAACAGATACCCAGAACAGACGGGTGTTCCACCTATGCGCGGAAGAGCAGGCTTTGGCCAGTGCCGGGTCAGCAGGGCAGGTTCTACCCGGCCTGTAGAGTGCCCAGGCGGCTAACAGCAAAATGGCGGCAGTAACCGCAAACGTCCAGGATTTATAGATCCCCAGGAAAGACAGGAAGGGGATGTTGCCATATAGGGCTGCCACCAATGCGCCCAGGCCGAGACTAACCAGTACGATGGGGATCACGCAGCAGACAAGTGTTGCTGATGATGCAAGCAGGATCAGCCACCCCCACTTTCTTGGTTTTTTTTCCTTATTCGTTGTCATGGCTCGGCTCATCAATAGCGCTGGCTTCAATGACTACCTCACCCTCCTCGCTCTGGCCGACAACAATGCCTTTGATGGTTAAGGGTGTGCCGATGGCGAGATTGGGCATCGCGCCTTGGGGTGGAATGATTTCAATCACCTCTGATTTGACTACGAGATAGAAATCTTTACCATCGTCACAGATGCCATTAAAAAGACCCGTGAGAGTGACCTTTTCGCCTTTATTCAGGCCCATCTTATTCACTGCATTGGCAACAGCGCCGCTCGAAGCGCTATCACAAGAGGGTTCTATTTTTTTGCCTTTGTAGCTATAACCAGACTCAATAAATAACTGCGTGAGTTGTTCGTCATCAAAGCTCAGATTTTCATCCGTACAAATTGAAACAAGTCCCTCTTTAAGGTTGATATCAAATGTTTTAACTCCATCAATCTTTTTGAACTTCTTTTCAAGCCCATAAGCGCAGGAGGCACAAACAGCGCCATGCACCTGCATGATATGTTTTATCTCTCCCGCATGCGCGCTATTAAAGCCGGCAAGCATCATCAGTGTGCTTATTAGCGTTACTTTTTTCATTGCTTTTTCTCCAAAGGTTATAAAATCAGCTCCAGGGCCAATTTGAGGCGATAGTCAGATTGGCTTTGAACGCCATTTAAGTTGTGGTAAACGGGAAGTTGTATGCCTCCTTTAACGGTGGCGTTTCTGTATGACCAGATCACGCCCGGTGATACAAAAAATTCTGTACCGCCGGTGTTTGTAAGTGGAATGTTGTTTTGCACGGAGCGTTGCGTGGTTTCGGTATTAAACTCCACCATCCAAAGAGTGTCTGACTTGTAGTATTGTGGAATCTCTGCACGCCAACCGATCGCGGCGTCAACCGATATCTGGTCTCCGCGCTCAATGCCTGCATCACTCTTACCGTTAAAACGATAACGAACACTTGCCCAGCGCTGCCATATCAGGCTTTCCCGACCATAGGCCAGCCCAAACATAAAATCATTTGCACCGGGAGTTAGCGCCGGGGTGTCGCTACCTTTTGCGGTATCTAAAATAGCTCGGGCAATGGCTGAAACCGAGTCCTGCTTACCCAGCGCATTGTGCTTCCATAATCGGTATGTTGTCTCAAGCGCTAAGCTACCGATACCGTCATTGTTAGCACCATCTTCGTTGATACTGGCGTAGGGTAATGCCGCCGAAATGGTCCAATCCTGGGTGATGCCATAGCCAAGCCCCAATGTCAGTTCGTTTTCTGTTTCATCTTTTTTATTGGCGCGGTGGTATTCCAGGTGGGTCTCTACACCATCTTTGTAGATGGTTTCCGGACCGATAGAGAAGATGGGGCCGTGAGCTTGAGCGGGCAGGGTGTTTAACATAATTACAGCCGCAAGCAGGGTTCTTTTATACATTATTTTTTCCATAAACCTAGAAAGATCAGTTGGACGCGAGAATAGAGTGCAAGTAATTGGTTTGATTGGCGTAATGAAAAAGTTTGCGTTCACCTGGTTGGTGAATCAAATCTTTATCATATAGCCAAGCGAATCAAGTAGTTGTGCTCTAGCTCGTGGATCAACTGATTTTTCTAGGATAAACATTTAATCAAAATTATCTGTTGCTCAAGCGCTGTTTCAGCCATGCGCTGTTGATGTCATGTTGAGCAAAACAATCCCCGCCACCACCATGACAACCCCCGAGGTCCTCCAGAGTCCTGCTTTTTCGTGCAAGACCAGCATCCCCAGTAGAGCCACACCGGCTGTGCCGCCACCGGCCCATATGGGATAGACCGTGCTGACCGGCAGAGCGACAAGCGCGAGACTCACCAAATAAAAAGCCAGGCCGAATGCAACCAGTGACAGTGCGGTAGGGAAAGGTCTGCTGAAGCCGTGGCTGGAGCGCAGTGCCAAGGCTGCGGCTATCTCGGCAATAATGGCCAGTGCAACGAAACCCCACTCATAACCCATACTCAGCACCCAGATGTTTTTTCAGCGTTTCGGTTGATGATCACTACGCCGACAATCACCAGCACAAGCCCCGCTATTTTCAGTACATCCATGCTTTCACCGAGCAAAACAACGCCCAGCAGCGCCACGCCTGCCGTACCGCCACCGGCCCAAATAGGGTAAGCAACACTCACTGGCAGGCTTTTCATCACATGGCTTACCAAATAGAGCGCCACCGCAAATGCTGCGAGCGCCAGCAGGGTCGGCAGCAGCGAGGTAAAGCCGTCGCTGAAATTCAAACCAATGGCCCCCGCGATTTCAAAACAGACCGCTAAAGCCAGTAGCCACCATGCAGATGCGGGGGCTGCTTTCTGTTCGCTATTCTGTTTTTGGCATGAGGTGTTATTCATTTTTTTCTCCAAACGCTATTTCCTTTCTGCAATATTAATTCGTTATTTTCGAAAATATAGAAATGGTTAGGCCGCAAAATAGTTTCATCCTAAACGTGTCTCCAACATTACCAGATCACCTTTCAATGCTTTAAGCAGGTCAGCACTATGTAAACGGTAATACACCATCTTGCCGTCATTGCGCATTTTCAGCCAACCTTGATCACGCAGTAATTTTAACTGGTGCGAAGTAGCCGCCGTGCTCAGCCCAAGCACATGAGCAATATCACAGACACACAATTCCGCATCAGCCAGTGCAATCAGAATTTTTAGTCGAGTGGTATTACCCAGTAATTTGTAAAAGTCAGCCAGCTCGGGTAAGCGATCCTGTTCCTTGTCCAGAGCGGTACGAATAGCATTAACCTTTTCGTGATCAAAACAGGGAACAGCACAAATATCCTTTTGTTTTTTTAGGGAAGCGGTATTTTTCATAAAGCCTTCATTTCGATGTTTTCGAAAATGATGGCTCAATCATGAATATATGTCAAGTCAGTTATATAAAATCACTCCAGATTGTTTAATACTGAGCCGCAAACAGGGGGCGATAATAGTTATTAACCTATTAACCTATTAACCTTGCAGCCTTAGTAACAATATTGTTGAAGGCCCACCTCTAAGATCTTCTTCGCTATAGACGTACTGCGGTAAATTTTAGGGTTAATGTATACACCGCTCTGTCACATGTTCATTAATTGATTATGCTACCGAGCTTGCTGCCAGCACATGTACTTATAAACAGTCGCTCGAAAAATAGGCAAATAATTATTTCAGTACCAGCCGCTCAATTGGAGAGATTTCCATTTAGAGCGACTGGTACCTTCAAACGGTCTTATTTTTTTACGATCGTCCATTCATGAGCAATCCTGTAAAGGATAGGCAACACTAATAACGTCAACAGTGTTGATGAAATAATGCCACCAATGACCACCGTTGCCAGAGGACGCTGAACTTCTGCACCTGTTCCGGTATTGAGTGCCATCGGCACAAACCCGAGGCTTGCCACTAACGCGGTCATCAGAACCGGCCGAAGTCGGATCATTGCACCATCAATAATTGACGAGACAAGATCCCCCGTTTCGTGCCAGAGGTCTCGTATAAAGGCCAGCATGACCAATCCATTTAATACCGCGACGCCTGACAGTGCGATAAAGCCAACGCCTGCGGATATGGACAATGGCATGTCTCGTAGCCATAAGAAGATGATGCCACCAGTTAACGCGAGTGGAATACCGGTAAAAATTATTAACGCATCTTTTAAAGAACCGAAGGCCATCACCAGTAGTCCTAAAATTAAAACCAGTGTCAGTGGAACGACAATCGAAAGACGTTTGCTTGCCGATTCAAGTTGTTCAAAAGCGCCGCCGTAATTCAGCCAATATCCAGCGGGCAGTTGCACCTCTCGACTGATACGTTCCTTTGCTTCTGCAACGAATGACCCCAGATCCCGGCCTCTGACGTTGGCGGTGACTACAATCCTGCGCTTAGCGTTTTCACGGCTGATCTGATTGGGAGCCGGTGCAAGATCGAGGGTTGCAACTTCGGATAGCGGCACATATCCCCCGTTAGGCAATGGAACTGGAAGTTCAGTTAAGCCTTCTATATTTCTTCGAATCGTTTCAGGCAGTCGTACCACCAAATCAAAACGTCGGTCACCTTCAAAAATAACACCAGTGGATTCACCACCGATTGCAGTGGCGACCATGTCCTGTAGTTCTGATACATTCAATCCATATCGGGAAAGTGCCATACGCTTGGGTAAGATTGAAAGCATGGGCAAGCCGGTGACTTGTTCAACTCTGATATCAGCCGCTCCGTCCATTGATTCGATCACTTCCCGAATGGCTTCAGCGGATGTTAACAACTGCGTAAGGTTGTCGCCAACGACCTTGATGCCAAGATCGGCGCGCACACCTGAGATAAGCTCATTAAATCGCATCTCTATAGGCTGAGTTAATTCGTAGTTGTTACCCGGTTGCCCCGTAACGGCTTCTACAATTTCAGCCGCCAGCTCAGTATGCGTTTGGTCTGGATTGGGCCACTCGCTACGCGATTTCAACATCACGAACGTATCGGCCACATTAGGTGGCATTGGGTCGTTAGCGATCTCTGGTGTGCCGATTTTTGAGAATACGGTTTTTACCTGTGGAAATTGCTTGATCCGTTCTTCAAGTAAGATTTGCATCTCAACAGACTGCTCCAGTCCGGTGCCAGGAATACGTATTGCCTGCAAGAGAATATCTTCTTCGTTGAGCTGAGGGATAAATTCGGAGCCAAGGGTTGTTGCTAACCAGGCCGATAATATCACCAGAATTAATGCAGCAGAAAGTACCCACCCACGTAGTTTCATGGCACCCATTAACATCGGTTTATAGAGCGATTTGGTGGCAACAATAATGCGACTTTCTTTTTCACTGACTCTACCGGTCATAAACAGTGCTACAGCCGCAGGAACCAGGGTCAGTGATAGCACCAGTGCAGACAATAAAGCCATGACCACAGTGGCGGCCATTGGATGGAACATTTTGCCTTCGACACCGGTTAGTGAAAACAAGGGAATATACACCACGGTAATAATCGTAACGCCAAACAGGCTGGGGCGAATCACTTCATTGGTCGCTTCATATACAAGATTGAGACGCTCTTTTAGCGCCAGCTTGCCGCCGTTTTTGCGCTGTGCTTCAGCAAGTCGACGAATGGCATTCTCGACGATGATAACAGTACCATCGACAATTAAACCAAAGTCCAGTGCGCCTAAACTCATGAGGTTGGCAGAAACACCGGATTGAACCATACCGGTTATCGTTGCCAACATAGCGAGCGGAATTACGGCTGCGGTAATCAGTGCAGCGCGTATATTACCGAGCAACAAAAAAAGTACAACGACAACCAGTAGCGCCCCTTCCACCAGATTTTTTTGTACCGTTGTGATAGCTTTATCAACCAGCGTGGTGCGATCATAAACGGCTTCAACTTTGATGCCCTTGGGGAGAGATTGTTTAACCTGTTGCAACTTCATGGCAACAGCCCGAGACACCGATCGAGAGTTTTCACCAACCAGCATCATCGCACCACCCAGAACAGTTTCCATGCCATTACGAGTGGCCGCACCGGTTCGCAATTCCTTGCCAATAGCTACCTCAGCCACATCGGATATCTTGACCGGTGTATCACTGAGGTTTTTTATAACCACTTGCTCGATATCTTCAATGGTATTAAGTTGCCCAGGGGATCGAACTAACAGTTGCTGGCCATTACGTTCGATATAACCTGCACCACGATTACTATTATTGTTACGCAAAGCCTGGTTGATATCATTCATGGTGACACCAAAGCTAAGCATCTTCTGGGGTTTTGGGGTGACGTGGTATTGTTTATCAAAGCCACCAATGGTATTGATTTCGGTCACACCAGGGACTAACGCGAGTTGCGGTTTGATGATCCAATCCTGAATCTCTCGTAATGCGGTCGCATCATAAGGGCTGCCATCCGCTTGTGTTGCACCCGGCAGCGCTTCGACGGTGTACATAAATATTTCACCTAACCCAGTCGTAATCGGCCCCATTTCAGGCTCCAGTCCTGGCGGTAGCGTACTTTTTATCGCGCCCAGTCGCTCGTTAATCAAATTGCGAGCGAAGTACAAATCGGTGCCTTCTTCAAACACTACTGTTACCTGCGATAATCCGTAGCGCGATAGCGAGCGGGTATAAGATAGTTTTGGGATTCCCGCAAGTGCTGTTTCAACCGGGAAGGTAATTCGTTGCTCGGCTTCCAATGGCGAATAACCCGGTGCTCCGGTATTGATTTGTACTTGGACATTAGTGATATCCGGTACTGCGTCGATAGGGAGTTTTTGGTAGCTCCAGATACCCACCCCAATCAAAATCAGAGTCATTGATATCATCAGCCAACGGCGCTCTATCGATAGGCGCAAAATCGATTCAATCATTATTGTGTCCTCCTGGTTGTCATGCGATTAGTGATCGTGTGATGCGCCGGATTTTTCAAGATCGGCTTTAATGAGATAGCTATTTTCAACTACATATTGGTCATCGACATGAAGCCCTTCTATCACCTCGGTGAATTTGCCATCACTAAGGCCAAGCTCTAAAGGACGGATTTCATAGCTATTGCCGACTTGAACAAACACGACCACACGTCCCTGAATAGACTGTAGTGCGCGGTTATCAACCACCAGAGGAACCTGAATTTGTTTTATGACAACTTTACCCTCAAGCAACAGCCCCGGTGTCCATTGTCCATTGGTGTTATCCAACGGGACTCTTGCGAGCATAAAGGGTTGGCCTGTGTTATTTGGAAGCAGGTGCTTGATCACCGATTCGGATTGAAGAAGATTCGAAGAAGCGGTGACTGATTGTCCCACCGAGATTTTCTGTGCCTGACTCGGGAAAATTCGAAACTCAACCCACATCCGGTCGTAATTGGCCACAGTCAACAACACCTGCGCTTGCGCCAGCTCACCTGGGTTGCCGTTTCGAGTCGTAATCACGCCAGTGAGTGGTGAGGTCAGTGTGTAACGTTTCAGGCTTTCGCTCGACTCAATTTCAGCCAGTACTTCTCCTGCTTTTACACGGTCACCAATATCAGCTCGGATTTTAGTGATAGTGCCGGGGAAACGGGCGCGAATGTGGCTGACCTTGCTCGGATCGACAACCGTTTTGCCATAAACCGTGATAGCCCGTTTGATTAGCCCTGAACGGGCCTTCCCACTTTTTATGCCTGCTTTGGACGCAATTTCAGCTGCAATTTCGACACGACCCTCATCAGCGTGTTCGTTATGTTCGTCCCCATGCCCCCCGCCGGATTCAGCAAAGGCAGAGTTCGCTGCGCCAAAAACTATAAGAGCAGACAAAGCAAATAGTGTTAGTAACGGTGTGATAAAATGATTTTGTTTCATTGTGATAATCCTGGGTATTTATTAAATGAGTCATATTGTGAAGCTGACAAAGGCTCTGCCGTAAGTTGTTCTATATCAGCGCCATAGCGTAAAGCAGCTGATGCAGCATCAATTAAAGTTCGACGTGCCGTGATCAACTCCTGCCTGGCGGTCAAATAATCAAGATAACTGTATCGTCCTCGCTGATACGCTTTCTGCGTTTCTTTAAGCGCTTGTTCCAGTGATGGGATAATGCTGCTTTGGAGTTCTTTGAAGGTAAAAATCGCCTGCTGCCGATTACTATAAGCGCGAAACAATTGCGTATGTAATTTCAGGAGAGCGACTTCTTTTCGAATGAATACTTCATCACGTGCAGCTATCGCTGAAGTAGTTGAACCGGTGCTACGTTTCGATGAAAACAGAGGCACATTAAAACCAGCCGTGATCGCGGTGTCATCCGTTTCCTGGAATTGCCTGAGGCCGACAGACCAACGGATATCGGTACTTGCCTGAGTCCTGGCCAGACGTACTTCTGCTTCTTTTAAGCGCTCTTCTGTCGCAAAAATCTGTATGGCCGGATTTTGTGCAACCCTGGTATATAGCCTCTGAAATTCAACATCTTCACCAAACTGAAACAAGTTGCCCTCGACCTTTGAGAATAAAGGGGCTCTTTCACCCCACAGTGCTGCTAAGGCGACCTTGAAATAGCTTAGTTGTTGCTTTTCTGATGAGACCGTCAGTCGAGCTTGACCAGCCGCCGCCTGCGCACGTTTGACTTCAGCTTCTGGTATAGCCCCTGCTTTGGATCGTTTTTTCACCTCATACAGTGTGTCTTCTGCAAGTTGAGCGGCTTCTTCTGCCAAGGTCACACGTTCTTGCGCTGCAAGAACGTCAACGTAACGACGGGTCACTTCAGCGAGCAGTTCAAGCGCCTCGATTTGACGCTCCGCATCCAGCAAAGCACGGCTACCGTCCACAATATTGATACGGGCTGTTCGTTTATCGCCCATTTCAATAACGGACGATAAGGAAACCGTTAGTTCTGTGCTGTCCAGCCCTTTATAGTTTCCAGAGCCAGAAAAATTCTCAGCTTCAAAACCTGCTTCATACGCTGGGCTTAAGTTCGCTGTTTCTTTCTTCCCCATCAGTACAATATTACGAAATTCAAAAACGCGTAGTGAAGGGTTTTGTTCGAGTGAATATTTAATAGCTGAGGAAAGCGTGAGCGTATGTCCTGTCTGTTCAGCTTGTGTTGTTGCCCAGGGGATGAGCATTAACAAGCTCAAATAAATTAGCCACCCGCGACATATAGCATGAGCGTTCACACCATTGTCTGGTGCGTTTAATGTGTGAAACATGTGTATCTAATCCTACGTTTATAAATAGTACGAATGAGGGACTTCATTGCCTCAGGCAAAGAAACTCTGACGTGCAAATTGCGTAAGATTATCTTTTAGGAGGGCGTAAAAACGGAGAGAATGAGGTTTCGACCATCGATAATTCGTAGTCGACAATTAATTGTCCCGAGCCATTGAAAGGTGTGCTTAAGTTAACTGTGAAAAGCGTAAAATAAGAGCAACAATAGCAGTCGCTACAATCAAGGCAACGATCAGCTACTGTAGAATCTGAGCTTTGATCGGTGGTATTTTTTGCAGAAGATGAGCCAGTCTCATTGAGAAGATTTATCTGATAACCGGGGTCACTGTTGGTTTCTCCAATCTGATCAGTCGGATGCACATCTGCCACAGCCATTACGGATTGCAGGGCAATCAGTAATATTATCAGATAGCGTAACCCGCTATAACGCATCAATCACCTCCAAATCGACACCAAAATGTAACTTAGCGGATTCATGATACACAGGACTTATCCCCTTCCTCGCCCGAACGCATCGTCTTTTTCGCTTCTTGAATGATGCCAAAACTGGAATGAAGTACGATAGCAGCAATCAAACCACCCACCAGCCAGTCTGGCCATGGCGCGCCCAACCAGGCCACCAGTCCTGCCGATATTAATACACCCACATTGGCGAACATATCATTACGCGAACAGATCCAGCTGGCTTTCATATTCACATCGCCTTTTCTAAATTGGTACAACAATACAAAACAGATAACGTTTACCGTTAATGCCAGTAGTGAGATTGAAAACATGAGCTGCGGTTGCGGTGTGCTGCCTTGCCAAATGCGTCTTCCGACATCCACTAAAATTAAAGCGCCCAACGTTGCTTGCAAACTACCGTTTAACAGAGCAGCCCGGCCTTTGTGGTGTATGCTTCGCCCTACGGCATAGAGGCTTAAAGAATAAACCGCCGCGTCGGCCAGCATGTCGAGTGAATCGGCCAACAAACCACTGGAGTCTGCTAGCCATCCCGCAACAAATTCGACGACAAACATCCCGAAATTCAGGATCAAAACAACCCATAGGAGTTTCCTCTCACGGTCATTTCTAACGTCACTGGCACAGCAATCTGACATAACGCTCCTGTTCTGTTGGTTATTGATTTAAGAGATTTATAAAGGCATGATAAACCTTCCAGTTACCGGAAGGTCAAGCAACATGAAAATCAGCTTACTCGCCAGTCAATCCGGCGTCCCTAGTAAAACCATTCGTTATTACGAGGAAATCGGCCTGATACCTAATGCCTCCCGAAACAACAATGGCTACCGTGAATACGGCCAAGCCGATATTGATCGTTTAGCATTTATTCGTCGATGTCGAGAGCTACAGATCCCTATCGAACAGATAAAAAAACTGGTGCAAGTACGAATGGATGAAAAAGGTCCCTGTAAGGAAGTCGATATGCTCATCGCACGGCAGTTAGAAAACGTGCGGCATACCATGGCCGAGTTGACACTACTGGAAGAATCACTTAATACATTGGCGCATTCATGTCAGAATGATGTTGTTGGTGAATGCGAAATTCTAAACCGCTTGCAACAGGGGCTTGATCAGTAAATATATATTTGCTGAATATCGTTAAATAACGAGGGTTTTCTTAACTCTTCTTCAACACTCAGGCATTCACTACAGCGCCATCTCATAAAGGAAGTTAAACAATGAAGCAAATCGGAGGGAGAGATTCGTACATAAATTTACTGTTGTGTCGGCGTATTGATCTTGAAACCGTAAGTTTCTATTCAAATGCTCCCGCTAACCCGACTTAACCGACATTCGCTATCCATCCAACTTACCTGATTGCTAAGAAGGAGATCTACCGATGGCTAAGAAAAAAGATATTCATGTTGAACCTCACCCCGATGGCCGGGCAACCAAAAAAGAAGGTGCATCACGTGCCGGAAGTGTTCACAGTACTCAGAAGGAAGCTCAACAAAAAGCACGAGGACAGGCGCAACGAGAACGGGTGGAAGTTGTGACCCATGGCCGAAATGGAAAAATCCATGATAGTGACAGTTATGGAAATGATCCTTTTCCGCCACGAGATAGGAAGCATTGATTGAGGTGGGGCTATGCCCCACTTGCTAAAGCAGATTGTGATTTTCTTAACTTAGGATCGCTAGTCCATTTTTATCGACAATATTTAATAGCTTCATTGAAGGCCCATTGGGTTTTTTTGCGCCTTGTTCCCACTGTTTAATGGTTGAAGCGCTAGTATTGAGGTATGCGGCGAAGACTGGCTGGCTGGCGTGATTAGCTGTTCTAATCTTTTTAATTTGTGCAGCAGTATATGTTTGTGTTTCAGACTCTAAACTCTAGTTCCTAAATAAAATTCATATAAATGATCATCATCAAATTCAACAATTTTCTGAATATAATTATGCAATTCACCTAAAGTAAAATCTTCCTTGACCTCAATTGTATTCCTGATTACCCACAATCCACAGCTACCATCCAGAACTGAACTATAATTATTGTACTGGATAAATAAGGAGATGGATGATGAGCAAAAATATGATCCAATTTCAAAGTGGTTACAGTTTATTTGAGTGGTTTAATGAATATGGTACCGAAGAACAGTGTACTCAAGCACTGTTCCAGTGGAAGTGGCCGGATGGTTTTGTCTGCCCTGAGTGTGGCTCAAAGGGTTTTTGTGCGTTAAAAAGTCGCAAAGTGTATCAATGCAATCATTGTCACCACCAAACGTCTTTAACGAGCGGAACCATTTTTTTTAGCACAAAACTCCCTTTAACACGCTGGTTTCTCGCCATTCACCTTATCACTCAATCAAAGACAGGACTCTCTGCGCTCGAACTTAAACGTCAAATTCATGTTCCCTACAACACCGCATGGCGTATGAAACAGAAAATTATGCAGGTCATGAAGGAACGTGACGATAGTCAACCACTCTCGGGTACTATCCAGCTGGATGATGTTTATTGGGGTGGTGAATTACGCGGTGGTTCACCTGGGCGTGGCTCTAAAAATAAAACGCCTTTTGTTGCTGCGGTATCTATCAGCGAAGAAGGTCATTCAATAGCAATGAACATGAATGTCGTCAAAGGCTTTCGTCTGAAGGAAATATCACGATGGGCGAAACGCCATTTACAAACAGGTAGGCTTTTTTAGCATTATAGAAATTGAAGCCTCTATTCCATTCTGTCGGGAGCATTGCATTTTTAGGAACGGGATCTTTTTTGATATTTCCTGGCCTGCTCATTTAACGTATCCAGATAATATTGATAATCCTCATCAGAAAAAAAACAGGCTGATCGATTTTTCCCACGCTGGATAATGTGCCATGGAACGCCTGCTACAGATAGTCTCGCACGTCGTGGCATTGTATGCCTCTCTGTTACATAGGGTAAAGGCTGATCAATCTATCAGATTAATAGTGGTCTGTCCCCTATTACTGATCCTCTATTACTCCTGATCAGATTAATAGTGGTCTGTCCCCTATTACTCCTTACTCCTTACTCCTCCTGATCAGATTAATAGTGGTCTGTCCCCTATTACTCCCCTATTACTCTATTACTGTCCTGAACTTGAAGCCACTATCAAAGATATGGTGCAAAAAGGCCGTGGCGTTCTTGCGGCAGATGAAAGCGCTCCCACCATTAGCAAACGCTTTAATGCAATTGATGTGGAGTCGACAGAAGAAAACCGTCGTCTCTGGCGCAGCCTGCTTCATAAAACACAAAGATCTGTGCTCAGACAAAAGGTATCTCAGGTATATGTGAGTGGTGGTGGATATGACTAGAAGGCGCCCCGTTAAACGATTGCTTGAAAAAGCGCATACCGGTAAAAGGAATGCTCAGGTGGTTGAATGCTCCCATATAGACTAGTATACTGGTCTATATCTAGAGGAGATTCAAAATGCTAAATGAAATTGGCTCGTATGATGCAAAAACCAAACTACCTGAGATCCTGAGAAAGGTCGAAAGCGGCCAGGCATTCACTATCACTAATCGTGGTAAGCCAATTGCCGACCTGATACCCAGCAAGGCTGGCGATCATGAACGTACAGCTGCCGCAATTAATAATATTTTGAAAGCTAAGAAGCACAAAGTTTCAGATGAGACATTGGCTGATCTTAAGGAATCAGGGCGTAAATGAGTGGCTTTGTACTCGATAACTCGGTTTCCATGCGCTGGCTGCTCGAAAGCAACAAGGCATCCGATCAGAAATACGCTGAAATCGTGTTAAATAGCCTTCTAGATGCAGATGCGCTGGTACCTAATCTTTGGCATCTAGAAGCATCAAATGTTCTACTAGGAGCAGAGAAAAGGTCGGAGATAGACGCTGGCGAAATTGAACGGTTCATCTCCCAGCTTGAAAATCTGCCTATACAGGTAGATCCACTGACATCTCATAAAGCATTTACTCGGACGCTTGCTTTATCCAGGATATATAAACTCAGTAGTTATGATGCGGCTTATTTGGAATTGGCTATTAGAGAGGGTCTGCCAATAGCAACGCTTGATAAAGATCTTAGAAAGGCAGCAAAGAAAGCTGACGTTAAGATTTACTTAAAATGACAACAATAGGTATAAACGATACTGACTAATGCTTCACAATTAGCGCGTGCGCTAGTATGCGCATAATGTATATTATGTTAAATAGATTGTATTCTATTTGGACTAGCGGGGGCATTTGAACAGAAACTTATTGTGCTTCTATTGATTAAAATAATGGCACTGGGTTTACCTCTTCAATACCCAGCCCTTCACGATTAAAATCATCCAGCACATTAAAGGTGCGAAAGGCTCGACCATCGATGAGTGTATCGTAAACGTCTAGCAAACCCCACATACTGAATTCCTCCTCATTTCCTAAAATAATAATAAAGCTAATAAAGCGGACACCCATAAAAACAAAAGGCTTAGTGTAGTGGTCAACCTCCCCTCATTAAGGTCATAGCTCGCCTATTCAGCTTGTTCTAAATTTTTTGCTTAAAACAATCACTCGAAAATTTCTATTATTGCGTACGGTAACTCCACACTGCGCTGGATGTTTCACCTCCATTGCCATCATTTGCTACAACTGCCCAGTAGTAGGTGGTTCCTGCGTTGAGAGCCGATACGGTGTAAGTTTTGGTATTGATATTATTGCCACCATCATTACTTCCACCACCGCCACTACTACATGAAACCAGCAGCGAGCTGAGTACGATTGTTACGACCAACAGTACGGTTTGCCGTCTGCTTCGCGTACCCCCAATAAGGGTAACTCCTAGAATCATAATCCCACCTCCCATGCCCAAATTTGCCAGCAGCTCAGCACCATTACCCCGATCTTTATTCAGCGAGGTGACTTGAGCCTGACGAGTACAGTTGTTAACCGGATCACTGTCCGTGCAGTTATAGACGTCATAACTGAGCGTATCTCCATCGGAATCAGTGGCGGGCTGCCACTTTAGAGTCACACTGGTTGCAAGCCCCTGTTGTCCATCAGTTGGTGAAACCAGTGCCGGGCTTGAAGGTGTGATATTAACAACCGCCAGCCCTGCGCCACTAACACTGACCGTCACCGAACTTTCATCCGGGTCGTTAGAGGGAATATCAAAACTATCACTGAATACTCCGGTAGCAGTTGGTGCAAAGCGGACATCAAAAGTACAGTTGGCCGCAGCCACCACGGTTTGCCCTGAGCAGGTATCGTTAACCAGACTGAAAGGTGCAGCCAATGCATTATTCTGGGTAATAACACCAAGCACGAGGCCGGCATTACCGTCATTGCTCAGCGTCACTGTTTGATCGGATGAGCCACCGATGGTGAGATCGGTAAACCCTATCTGTTGATCATTCGTGGGAGAAATCGTATCGGTAACGGTGATATCCGGCAACGGCACACCTATGCCAAGTATGATGGAATCAGTCGATGCTGCACCGGCCGAATCCGTTACGGTGACGGTGATTGTATGCAGGCCAGTGGCCAGTGTGCTGGTCATTAATTCACGGCCAGAGCCTAGTGCGCTATCGATGTCGGAGGCCCAGGTTATTGCTGAATCATCAATCGAGCTGTCTTCGATATCATAGGCGAAGGTCTCAAGGATAACGGTTTTTCCATTCGCAAAACTCAAACCACTCCCCGGCTGTTTTATCAAAACCAGCGGCTCGCTGTTGGCGACGCTAAATGCATCCGATGTGCTTACCGATGTGTTCACACCATCTGAAACCGCAACCTGAATGCGCGCATCGCTCGATGCACTCATGTAGATGCGTTCCAGCTCGTATGATTCGGTAGAGGTGTTAATCGCCAGCGGCGTCCACGACGAACCGCCATCCGGACTGTATAGAACCGTGTAGGTTAGCGCATCTCCATCCACATCCGATCCTTGCCACTCAAGTGTGACCAGATCGGTGTCGAGGTTTTGCCCGGCAATGGGCTGAGTAATAACAACCGAGGGCGGGTTCGAGCTAGCTACGACCCGGCTAATCTCAACGCTGTTATTGGAAACAATGATCTCAGCGATGGGAACTGCCGGTTTAGGAATTGGCACGGTAAAGAGCAGGCTTTGCTGCCTTTCGGTAGAGTCACCCGGCGCAACAGCATCGGTGTCGCTTTTTACAGGTTCGAAAGCGACGGAGGTAAGTTCAGTTCCCGAGGCATCATTAAGTGCAATTCGATAGGCACCGGCAACAGGTAACAGCGGTGTACCCGACACTTCAATGACCGGTTTGTTTTGTACCGATGTACCGTCCGCATCCATAACGCCACTAACAAACAGGTAGACACCGTCACCACCAGCGGCACTGGAGCCGTTTCTTGGTGGGTTGGCAATCGCACCGATCAACCGTTCGTAGTTGAATTGAGAGACCCACCGGCCCTGCGGACCACCACCACAGTAGCTCATCAAAGCCGGAGTCACACGCGGATCGACCACTGCCAGGCCGCTTGCATTATTCTGTAGATAGGAGTAAGCGTAGGAGGTATCGAATCCCCATATTTCTGCATCAACATCGGCATCGAGCCGCTCGATCCCAGGTACGAGCGGTACGAGAGGTCCGAGCACCGGGGCTCTTCGGCTGCCGCCCTCGATAAAACCATGGTCTGGAAAGTCCGCCTTGTCACGGTCAGACTTGGAACCACAACTACCCTGCTTATAGTTGTTGTCGCTTAAAGGTTGCTCAGGATCAATGGTGTGTGAGATTCCCAGTGTATGAGCAATTTCGTGAGCGGCTCGATTGCGGGGATAGCCCTGACCATAGGGCCTCCCTACTCGGCTGGGAGGGGCAAACCCCGAGGCAACATTGCGAGCTGCATTCCCAGCTGATGTTGCTTTTTTCTGTATTTTGTTGCCCTCGCTGTCAAATTTCTCGATGTTATGATCACTTGCATCCGACCCGGCGCCTACCAACAGAGCGTAATAGCGAATATCTGGCCAACAGTTAAAGTTACAGCTCGCGAACTCGATTCTGTAGTATAATTTAAGATCCGGGTTTACCGTAGAGCTCAAATCCGGTTTAGAGGTGTAGGCTTGCGTGTAATACCCGAAGCTCACATCAACATTATCAATAGGAAGCGATGCCTCAATACGACTTAGTTGACGGAGCAACTGCCCACGACTGGGTACGTGATTATCCTCATTTTTATCTATCCATGGGACACCAAAAAGTCTAACCGATAGTGATTCCGAAGGGTTAAACCTGACGGAGACGGTGCAATCAGAACTGCTTCCACCCGGTTCATTGCACTCTGTCAGTATCTCCTCCCCCGCCTCGTCTATGAGGACAAGTTTCAGGTCGACATCGACGTTACCCCACGTCCAGTCTTTTGGCAGAAGGAAGTTGAGGCTGTCATCAAGGACGGCCCGTCGCAACACTATATCCGCTTCGACTGTCACCGTGCTGTTAACCGGGGAAAGTGGGCCGCCGGGTATCGCCTGCGAACCTCGCCATCCGTAAAGCCGTGCGGAGATCGTGCGTGGTACCCCCTCCCCGGGCAGAAGCTCAACAAAAGCTCGCACCACCGTGGTCTTACCCTCGATAATCGTGACCGAATTGTTCCAGTTCTGTACAGCCTGATTCACCTCAATGGCACGCACACTGACTTCGGTTCGTGGTGGTGTCGGTGGTGCCTGATAAACATAATCACTGCCCACGTGCACATACGACGAACCGCCCCCGATTCCGGGAGCAGCAGCAATAATGGTCGAGTCATCAATGGCCACCGAGCCTCCGTAAAAAGCGTACGCGGCGCCATCACTTACCGTAATCTCGTCTTCCAGGCTCCAGCTTGTGCCACTGCGGCTGAAAACCCACACCGAGCCCGATGAAAAACCTAACGAATTACCGCCTTTCGCACCCACAGCCACCATGTCACCTGAAATATCGACAGCATTACCAAAAAACGGACTGCCAGCGGTGGGGGGGGGTTGCAAAATGGTTTGCTGTGGCCAGCCACTGTTCTCAACAAAAATATAGGCCGAATAGGGAGATGCACCAATGCTGCCGGTGCCGGGCGTTCCGACTACGACGGTATTTGCGTCAATTGCCACGGATGTGCCAAACAGAAAATTTGCAGCCAGCCCGGTGCCGACGAGCTCGGTTAACTGCAGCCAGCTTTGATCGCTCTGGCGACCATAAACAAACGCAGTGCCTGCATCGGCGGCGACCGTGTCGTCCCCCATGGCGCCAACCACCAACCGATCGCCGCTGACATCAACGGCCCAGCCGTAAAAAATATCCCCGCGCCCCGATGGTGGCAGAACCTTGTCCTGTAGCGACCAGCTGGAACTGCCATCGAACATATAAACCGCACCTGCATCCGTGCCCTGATCGTCATCAGCCGGCGCCGATACCGCCAGTGTCTGGCCGTCGAATGCGAGCCGATATCCAAATAAATCACCTGCCTCCAGCCCGGTTGGCCTCAGCGTATTCTGCAGTGACCAGCCACCCGCACCGTCAGATGCGTACACGTACACCGAGCCGCCCAATATCTGGGGAAACCTAAACATCTCCTGCACAGAACCGAAAATAACAAATTCTCCCAGCACCGGGTCTGAGCTCACCGCGACTGAACGGATTTGGCTGGTGGAGATTGTTTGCTCGGGTGTCCATGCCCCGTCTGAGCCACGACGATAGATGTTTACAGCATCGCTTGAAGAAGAGGCGGCAAGATTGCCGTCAACGGCTACATCGGCTATAGACTGAAAGTAAGGTAAGATGGCCTGCTCGTCCCATGGCTGCACGGCCCCCGCTGGCGGGCTACCCAATATCAGGGCCATAACGAGGCTTATAACGACAAATTCCCAACGCTTGAATGATTTCATTTGAATATTCTCCAATTTTTACAGGCTGTCCGCAGCCTACCTGGCCCGAACACCAATGGTGCCCCGCATGCTGCCGGTGTGTTCAATGCCTACAGAAGTAGTTCGAGTCGAGAACTCCTGTTCCCACTGATTGTGGCAGAAGGCCCCCGTGTTTAACGGGAGGCCGATTTTCCTGCGGGCGTGTAACCGTTACGGATTGATTAACACCTGCATCGGCGTTATGCGGTCTATTATTGCGTACTGTAGCTCCACACCGCACTGGGTGTTTCACCACCCTTGTCATCTTTTGCCACCGCCACCCAGTAGTAGGTGGTTGCTGGACTGAGGCCCGACACGGTGTAGGTCTTGATGTTGTTGTCGACGGCATTATTATTTCCGCCACCTCCACCACCGCTTTCACATGAGACCAGCAGCGAGCTGAGTGCGATTATCGCCACCAACATGATTGTTTGCCGTCTGCTTCTCGTTCCCCCGGCAAAGGTGATTCCCAGGATCATGATCCCGCCGCCCAGACCAAGGCTGGCGAGGTAGACCTCGTTACCCAGACCTTCATCCAGCGAGACCACTTGTGCCTGAAGGGTGCAGTTGGTAACCGGGTCGCTGTCCGTGCAGTTGTAGACATCATAACTGACCGTATCGCCGTCTGAGTCAGTGGCGAGCTGCCACCTCAGGGTCACGCTGCTTGCGAGTCCCTGCTGTCCGTTCGTCGGAGAAACCAGCGTTGGCTGGTCAGGCGGATTGTTCAGAATCGCAACAGTCTTCGGTGTGTTATGTTCCATGATGATGCCGCCTACCAGTCCACCATCCACATACCCTTCCACAGCCACCTGAACCAGATCCCCCTCGAGCATTTCGCGGCCAGGGTAAAGTGTCAATGTCGCCGTGGCCACTTCATCGGCGTTCAGCGTTAAGGATGAACTGTTCAGTTCGTAGGTCCAGTCCAGCGGCAAATTGACTGCTCGAGCGACCAGTTCCACGTCGCGGGTGTTGCTGAAGGGATGGCCCACGTTGAAGGTGAATGGGATCGGCCGTACAAACACCGAATTTGCCCCGTTGTTCAAATTTGCCACACGGATTGAACGGATTGAGGGACCCTGACCCTGGGGCGAGTACATGCCCCGTAACCGGCTGGCGATGGCCCGCGCATCTGTCTGAATATTGCCTAAGGCCCAACTCCAGGAAATTACCTTGAATGGGCTGCGCTCATAGTCAGACACCAGATCACTTTCCAGTTGGGAGACGAGTTCGGTCGAGAGGCCGGTTTGCTGGTAGAAAGTTTTAGTTTCCGTGTCAAAGCCAGTGCTGGCAATTTCATCTCGCGTCGTCTGGAAATCTTCCGGCAGATAGTAGGTGGTGTCCCCGCCCGGGGTGGCGGCCAGCAGCACGCCAATCTCATTGGCAAACTCGTCCAGCTTGTCTGCGTACTGGCTGGCAAAGTTTCGGTAGGCCCGGTATTGCAGATCGAGATAAGCGTTTGATTGCCCATTGGCTCTGCTCATGCCGCCAGAGATGGTGGCTGCCTGGGACGCCCAATTCATACGCTGCGACGTTGCCCCTATCGCCCGATTCAGTGATAGCAGTGTGGCCGAGGATTCTGCCAGGTCATTAAGGGCGTTTGCCTGGGCCTGGGTAATCTCGCCGTCGGCCGTGATCAGGGGCGGTGAATACACCGATGGCGTTATCACTACTTGGTAGTCGCGCGTTCCGTCGACGCCAAAACTGGATATTTGCAGGTTTTCGTCAAGACACTGGGTCGCCTTCTTGACCAGGTTATAGAGTTTGTAAAAAGTTTTGGCTATCTTGAACAGGCCACCAAGGCCACTACTTGGTGTGCTGGGGAGGGCCTGGCTAGGGTCGAGCGCATCCGGGTTGCAGGGGTCCTGGTTGGTATTTTGCTGCAAAGAGGTCGTGGTGCTAGCCTGCGCTGCCTGTAATAACTGCCCATCATCTACAGTGATGTTGGCCAGGATACAGAGATGGCCAGAAACGGTCGGCAGCCAGACGCCGGCTGCATCCCACGATTCGCCGGGCTGCAAGGTTTGAGTTGTTGTTGTATAGACGGGCGTAAATCTGGCACCCACGTTCAGGCCGCTGACCTCATACACGACAGTGACATCTACCGGGTAGGCATTGCTATTGCGCATAGGGATACTCATCCCAACCGGGGAGCCTGCCTGGAAGGGCTTGCCGGCAATGACCAGGCCCGGTGAAGCGTAGGGGGCGCCACCGGCGCTGATAAGGCCACCGGCATCGCCGTTGCCCTGCCAGAAAGTAACGCCGCCGATCCCGGCCACGGGCGTGTCATCAGTGACGTTGTAGGCGGTGAGATAAGCATAGCCGAGAGTGGTGCCGGTGATGGCGGCCGTCACCCGGCCATTCGCATCCGTCATCCCCGCCGGCTGCTGGACGTCGCCTACCGTAGCATTTAACTGCACTTGCTTGCCGGACAGGGGATTGCCCTGAGCGTCGCGCAGGGTTATTTCCAGCTGAGCTGAATCCACGCCATCGCTGATGACATAGAATGTGTCGGGCACGATGCGGCCCCGGTTTTGCAAAGCGCCGCTGCCCGGCAGCCAAGGATCGTAACGGATGCCGTTGCTGACAATACCGCCGTTACCGCCGTTGCTACGGCCGTTGTCACACACATCGCTGCCAGCATCACTATCGGCCGGGCCATTGTTGGCCCCCCAATAGTTGCCAATCGCATCGATGCAGGTGTTGCTGCCATTGTCTGTTGTACTGATCCCGGCGGTGACATTATTGACGATGGTGTTGTTGCGCATGATGGCAGCAAAGCCGGGGAAGAATTCCAGCCCGGTATCGTTCATCTCGAAACTGCTGTTGTTGATGGTGGCCTGGCCGCCCGCCCCATAAAATCCGGCCGACAGGCTGTTTTGCACCGTTACGTAATCCAGATTGACCGCGCCAGAGCCTGTCTGGTAAATGGTACCAGGTACCGTAATAAGGCCGTCGCCGCCATAGGAGAAATTAACGTAGTCGAGAGAAACGGCCGTGTCTGAATATAATAAGGCTCGCAAATGACCCCAGGGGGCGCTGAACTCATCCAGGCGAGTGAAGGTGACGGGTTCAGCCGCCGTGCCGTTGATCACCAGCGAACCGCGCCGAACAAAACTGGAGCCAATGAGTATATCCGCCTGGGGGTACATGAGAAATGTCAGGCCGGGGTCAATCGTTAACACGGCCGGCGGATCAGCGGTTTCAGCGGATACCGAGAAATCACCCAGCACCTCGATGGGGACGCCGGGGTTACGCCAATATTGACTGAACTTCAAGTGGCTGCCGCCACCGCCCCGAATTTGGATAACATTGGGCTGGTTATTAGTGTAGTTGTTGCCGCTGCTCAAGCCACCCAGTGCTTCGGCGTCGGTCAGGATGGCGGCGTTGGCGCTGTTGTTAATGCTGACGTTGGTGATGCTCGGCGGCGTGGGATCGCTATTCAACATGCTCATGCTGATGCCATAGGTGCCGCTGTCGTTGATGGTCACATTGTCTATGACAGGAGAGGACAGCAGCGTCGTCCCGGAATTATTAATAACCTTAATCGCGCCGTTATCCACGCTGGGGTCATTGCCGCCACTGTCGTTCAAGGTGACATATTGCAAGATTGAATTGTTGCCCTGGTTCGCGAAAAAAATACTATCCCAGTTGGTAGTCGGATCATCGGCCGAGAAGGTGATGGGTTGAGCGGCTGTGCCCCTGGCAATCAGATCGGCACCACCCGATACCTGTATCCTGTATTCACCACACAGGGTCACGTTTGAACCAGCCCCAATGGTGAAGGTGACATTGTTGCGAATCGTCACGTCACTGGTCACAAATAAATCGCCGGAAAGGGTGACATCGGCGGTTTCGTAGATACTGGAGAAGTCGCCGCTGCTGCAATCGGCCGCGTGCGCGACGTTGATGATGGCGGTGACAAACCAAAGCATGGCCGTGAGAACGGTAACTGTCAATACGCTCGCACCCCCCGCCCTTGCCTGAGATAAATTATTGACCGGATTATGTTTCATTTTCTGCCCCTTTGTCTTCTCATGCATGAATGGATCACTGATGGGCTCCTCTAAATTTATCCACCCTCAGATTCAATGCCAGTAAGTTAAGCTCAACCTATTGAAAACACATAAAATTCGATAGTGCTAGCCCCCCCCTCTTTGGAAAAGAGGGGTTGGGGGAGATTTGAAATCGTTCAAGTTATAATGCTATATTTATAGAGCCTACAAACTTGGAACCTTTTAAATCCCCCTCGGCCCCCTCGCTTCGCCCTCCCCCTTTTTCAAAGGGGGAGGTTTATCTAAAATAACCGAAAATATTGTTTAATATTAGAAGGTTATAGCTTAACTTACTGGCATTGCCCTCAGATTGATAGTGAGATACCGGCCCACTATCAGAAAATCGGCTCTTCATCGATCGCCGGAGTCATGGTGATCCTTAACAGCGAACTCGCCTGATTGACATCGACAAAGAACATATCAAGCCAGCCTCCCCCATCTGTTCCGAAACCCAGAACTTCACTATCGATGCCAAGGAAAGCCATGGCTTCAATGTCGGCAGGGACTGTGCCCAAATTTGTTGGTCCAGAATTTGTGGTGGCATCGGCCGACCTGATCGTGCCTCCCGCACAACTGGTCAGCGAATAGCGCGATGAGCTCAGGGTGAGCCGAGCAAAATATCCAGCCGTGTGGTTTTGTCTTGGTGTGGCTCACGGTGTCAGCTCCTGTGTCTGGATGGGTGTCGGACGGGTCGTCAGGATGCGGCGCAACTCCTCAAAGTTATGAAAGGGGTGACGGGTCTGTGTCTCCACCACCTCCACCAGCCCAACGATGTCTCCTGCATCGGGATAATCGCGTCGTTTAATGCGTACGATGTAGTCGTCCACCCTGCACCTTACTTTTCATCGGGTTGTTTAGTTTTACTCGTGGACAGTCTTTCAAACGCGGGTAACATCCAGGTAACATGACCGTGAAATATTATTATTCCTTGTTTTTAAAGAGGAATTATTTCAGGCCTGTCTACAAGATGATGGCTTGGGAAAGATTCGGAGAATAGCGAAGGGAGGGTAATTAGCCCAAAAGACTAACTGACGCCTCAGCCCCAGGAGCTATCGTGACAATGACTCAAACAGGGTTGTGGTTTGCCGGGACGGGTCGACACCCAATTCGATTTTCAGCTTTTTCTGGCATTGTTGATAAACGCGAATGGCATCACTGGCTTGCCCCAGTTGTTGGTGTGCATGCATCAGCCCCTGATAAAGCCGTTCATGTACGTCATCGATTTGCAATCCACGATTATACAAATCAATCAAGCCCTGCCATTGGTCATGATCTGCTAGGTACTGACCCAGCTTTTCCAGATTCTGCAGATACTTGCTGCGCAGGCGTTCGCGAGTAGACAACAGCCACCAGGGCTCGCCTTCGCCTTGTAAAAAGTTGCCTTTATAAAGTGACAGTATTTGTTCAAGCTGTTCAGAGTCGGTTGCGGTCAGGCTTCGTTCAAAGGCCCAGGCATCGACCCAACAATAGTGGGCGTCCAGGGTCAGCCTGCCATCGCTGTATTGAATGGCATTGTCGATACCGAGCAGTTTACGCAGCCGCTGCAGGTTGGTGACCAAACTACGATGTGCGGCATCACCATCGGCATCGGGCCAGAGCGCATCTTCAATTCTGCTGTCATTAACCTCGCGCCCACCAAAGGCAATCAGGACACGAAGTAATTCACGGGGTTTTTTGATCGACTTGTCATTTTGATTCACTGCCCTGCCATTCACCAGCAGGCCAAAACGACCGAGGGTGTAAATCCGGATGGGGACCGGCCAGCTTGACAAGTGAAATGCCTCAGTCGGTATTTCCAGTGCATTGTTGCGGATAAACTTCTGTACATAGTCCACTTCGATATTATTTTCCAGTGCCACAACACATAACGGAGCCAACATAGCGGGTATGTGCCAGGGCACTGCAACCAGCTTCATTTCGCGACCACAGGCCAATGCAACACGCAAGTATGGCAGGACTTGTTCAGGCTGTTGCTGTTTGTATGCCATCCATGCCCCCAGCATACCCAGATAAAACACGCCCATGTTGCTGTTTTTTATTTCTGTCGCCAATCGTCTGGCGTGCTCGATGTGTTGTTTTGCCTCTTCAAAACGCGCCATCTCAATCAGCACAAAACTGTAGGCACAGCGGCTCAGTAGTTCAAAATATGGCGTGTGTAGTTCAAGGATGTTTTTATAGGCGATTTCCGTGTGTTCATGGGCCAGTTCCAGATCCTGTTTTAGATAGGCCAGCCAACCTGCCAGGTAATGATAGTGAACCTGCTCGCTGCGATGGTTGCGCTCGATATGCTGGTGGAATTGATCAAGTGACTTTTCTGCCGCGGGAACATTCTGTTTGGTCAGATAATACATAATTGTGGCCGATAGTAACCACAGTCGTCCCACATGTACCCCGCTCTGTTCGCAGACTTTAAAGGCGGCTTTAATAATGGATTCCGTGTCTGTGGTTTCACCGGTTACCCGACGCCTGGTGATCTCGACCCAATAGGCCAGAATGCGCGCCAGCGGCATGACCTTGCTGGAGTCGGCGAGCTTGTATAATGAATTGGCCAGAACCTTGAGTTTGGCTGATTGGGCATAAAAAGAATAATACATCGCCAGTTGTGAACCGGTCAGGCAACGGATGGCGGCATCCGGGATGAAACGTTGCAGACGCTCGGCTTTTTGTCGCCATGCATCAAACGAAACACTTTGCGGGCAAGCCAGTAATTGTAAATTAAAAGCGGCAAAGGTGACCCGGCCTTTGATTTCCAGGCTTGGGTAGCGGCTATGTTTTTCTCTTACAAGTTCTAATTCATCGATCCACTTCGGGACATCCTTGCAGGTATCGTTGCTAAAGAGAATACTGTCCATGATGCCTAACCAGCTTAAATAGGTTCCGCTTGCATCACTTGATGTTTCAAATAAGCGGTATGCGCCTATAAAGTGGCCCTTCGCTTCCTGCGGATCGAACATCAACTCGGCACTGCCATACCAATAAATTACCCAGGGGTTATGTTCTTTGCGTGATGCAGGAAGCAGATCGAGCCAGCTACGCAATAACCGAAATCGTCCTTGCTTAGACAGCATCCGCGCATGGTCAAGAATTAATCTCTCCAGCGCCGGCCAGTTTTTGGTTTGATGGTATAAGTTAGCCGCCTCATCCAGATCCTGTTCTTTTGCCAGTATCCCTGCCGCCTTGTTTTTGAATTCATTCAGATCCTGCTGGGAGAAGGCCTCTTGTGCCTCGGTCTGCAGAAAATCCTTTAATAGGGGATGGTACGTATATACCGGGTTGAGTAACCCTTGACTGGCAACAAACATCTGGCGCTGTTCCAGAGAACTTAAGATTTTTTTTGCTGCCTGGATACCGGTTAGCTGTTTGACCGTGGATACCCGCATATTGGACAGCCAGGCTGTTTTTAGTAATAACGCTCTCGTCTCCACCGGTAAACGATTGAATATCTCATTGGCAAAGTAGTCAGAAAATAATTGTTGTGAGAAACCATCGGTAACCCCTCCAGCAACTATTGACTCTGCATCAGACAGATTGTCTAACTTGTGACGTTGATTCAATAGCACCAGCCCGGTGACCCAGCCCTGTGCAGCCTTGTGCAGCAGGCTGATTGATTTGCCTGAAATGCAGACTCCATCAGAAAGCAGGCTGATGACTCCCGCACTTTCCTCTTCGGTTACCTGCAGCTCATCCCAACAGATTTGCATCAATTGTTCTTTTGCGATCAACCCGGCATATTGGGCCGGCGGTAAGGCGCGCCCCGTAACAATAACCTGACACCCCGGCGGTATCTCTTTCAGACCCTGTTGCAGGATATCGTTGAAAATCACATCATCATTAACAACCTCAATGTTATCCAACACCAAAACGCCTGGCGTTTTCATACTCTCAAACAGTTTTCTGAAAAAAATACGGGAGAATGTTGACAGGCCGAACTGGTACTCGGGGGTTAACAGCGGCAACACTCGTTTGCGCGAATGGTTTAACTGTTTGAGACCCTCACCCAGATAATAAAAAAAGGATGCAATATCACTATCACCCTGATCGATTTGATACCAAAGAGGCGTGATATCATTTTCCTGTAGATAACTGGCCACCAATGTGGTTTTACCTGCTCCGCCAGGCGCCGAAAGCCATACAGCTGGATGCTGACGTAACTCATCAAGTTTATTGAATAACCGAGTTCTCGGGTAAACCCTGGAGAAGCCGGGTAACGTCAACTTAACCAGTTTGCTCGACGTGATCATTTTTATCCCGCTCTTTTTATTTTGATGCCTGGGCACCTATTAGCAAGTCTATCATGTCTCTGTGCGATCTGAGAGGTCATTAAAACATCCAGGTCATTAAAACATCCAGCAGCTATACATTTACTGAATAATCGTTAAATAACGAGGGTTTTCTTAACTCTTCTTCAACACTCAGGCATCCACTACAGCGCCATCTCATAAAGGAAGTTAAACAACGAAGCAAATCGGAGGGAGAGATTCGTACATAAATTTATTGTTGTGTCGGCGTATTGATCTTGAAACCGTAAGTTTCTATTCAAATGCTCCCGCTAACCCGACTTAACCGATATTCGCTGTCCATCCAAATCGTCTTATCCGGGGCTTGTTAGCGTCCTGTATCGGCGAAAAAGCACACATTTATAAGGGGGGGTAGTCGTGATAATGGGAAGGGACTATTAAACCTAGAAAGATCAGTTGGACGCGAAAATAGAGTGCAAGTAATTGTGCTCTAGCTCGTGGATCAACTGATTTTTCTAGGTTAAAACAATGAACAGAAATATATATGGCAATACTTAACCTGGCGCTGGAGACGCCTTAGTTTTTTGCTGTTGAATAAAACGATTTAGATATATCACGCACAGCGGCATAAACAAACTAAGCACAATTGCTGCAATACCCAGCGAGTCCATTCCAACTAACGAGCCGGTGGGTGTGCTCGTTAAGTAATAAGAACTGATAATCGCCCCGCTACCGGCGGCAAAATGTGAGATGGACTGATTCAGCGACGTAAACGCCGCCCTTTCGTGTTGCGAAGGCACCATGCTGCTGATACTCACAGACACAATATTACGCATCGACATTGCCGCCATATAAGCAACAAACAAAACCGTCACTGACAATATCGCAGGTGTTGCAACAAAACCGCCATATACAATCGCAATAATAAACTGAATCAGTGCAACCACGCTCACCAGGCGAGTTTCGTTAATATTTGCCATTAACAAAGACTAAACAGCATCAAAGGTCTGCACCGGTTTTTGAGCTTGATGAACAGCTTTACCCTCACCAATACGTAGCAAGCTTGGTAACAATATCAAAGTAAAAACCGTGCTCACCAACATACCGCCCACGATGACCACTGCAAGCCCGGAATACAACTCAGCACCAGCAGCAATGCGAATAAACTCCGGTAACAGCTGAAACCAGTCTGCATCTCTGACTTCGGGAAAGGTGTTTTTAATGGCGATAAATACCAACGGCAACATACCAAAAATACTGGTTAAGGTACTCATTAAAATGGGCCGTAAACGTAACCGAATCGCCTGCTCTACAGCGGCTTTACGAGAAAAACCCTCACGCTCTGCTACGCGTGTTTGATGCACTAACAATATCGCGTTGTTCACGACTAAACCCAATAAAATAATAAAACCAATCATGGTTAACAAATCTAACGACAGTCCCAGCAAGTTTAAGGCGACAACACCACCAACCGTCGCCAGCGGTATGGTAAACAAAACCAGGGCGCTGTCTTTAAATGAACGAAACATCGCCGCCATTAGCAAAAATAAAATCACAATCGCCAATATAAAACTACCCAGCATACTTTTTTGTGCTTCCACCAGTTTTTCAGCAGTACCGGAATATTGAATTACGCCGTCGTCCGGTAACAGATTTAAGAGTTTTGGCTCCACTTTTGATTTAATAATCGACACGGTTTCTTCAATCGACATACCGTTAGGCGGTTTCACTTCTAACGTTAATGTTCTGCGTCTGTCTATACGCCGAATTTTATTTGGCCCTGCAGTACGTTCAAGTGCAACGAGCTCACCCAGTGGTACGATACCCGCGTTGGGTGTAGCTAATGGGATGGATAACAGGTCTTCAGGGTTTTGCCACTTTTCTGCACGTAAAATGACATCAAGCCGGTTATCGCCATCAAAATAATCACCGACGTAAAGACCGCTGCCTAACGCGCGAATAATATTGGCGATTTCGGATTTGTCCCAGCCCACTTCGGCCAGCCTTCGTTCATTGGGAATTAACCGGAGCTCGGGAATGGCCATATCTAAGCCCGGTCGTGGACGAATATTTGAGCCGGGCAATACTGTTCTGATTTCCCGGAAACCTAACTGCGCCGCCTGCAATAATGACTCGATATTTCGCCCTTGAATATTCACTTCAACCGTATTACCGCCACCAAAACGCCCGAATAAAGACGTTCGTCTGGCAAAAGCGATTGTGTCAGGAAAGCCGCCAATCACGCGATTAATTAAGGGCACCAGTTCATCGGTTTTTGTGGCATCCTGCGCCCTCACACCCATGAAAGCGCCACTGGGAAACACCACAAAAAAGTAATTTGAAACCGCAGGCTCCTGCCTGCCGTCAACGTAGGGCTGCATTCGATCGGCGATAACCCAGCCCATTTCGTCTTCCATTGAGTCAATATTAATACCCGGTGGCGGAAGGATAAATGCAAACACCAAATTACGATTACCGGTGGGTAAATAATCTGCCTTTGGCTGAAAATAAGTTACCGCAGCAACAGGCAAGCTGAGCAATACAACAATCCAGAGAGCGCGTCGAAAACCCGTGTTGGTTATTGTCATCAAAAAACGAGTAATGTTTCCCCACCATTTAGTGTGTGGGTCTGGTTTAATTTCACCGTGCAAAAAGCGCTTTGCCAGCGTCGGTAGAACAGTCACGGCGGTGATTAATGAAAATACGATGGCAACCGCAATAGTTAACGCTAAATCCGCAAACAACTGGCCGCTTTCATCCTTCAAAAAAACTATCGGGAGAAAAATAGCAACCGTCGTCACCGTTGAGGCGAGTAAAGCACCCCACACCTGCGTGGTACCAAGCAAGGCAGCGGCGTTGGGCTTTTCCCCTTTTTCCCTCAGGCGCGAGATATTTTCCAGCACAATAATTGCCGCATCCAGCACCATACCCACCGCGAAAGCGAGGCCCGCAAGTGAAATTACATTTAATGAACGGCCGAACGCATCAAGCAAAATAAACGTGGTAATAACCGACACAGGTATTGCCACCGCAACAATTAAGGTTGCGCGAAAACGTCGTAAAAACCACCACAAAATAGCCACCGCGAGGACAATGCCTAACGCCAGGTTGCTACCAACCAATTCAATTGAACGATCAATATAAATTGTTTCATCGTAAACCTGCTCAATGGTTAAACCCGCGCGTTTTAACGGCCCGTCACTGAGTTCCTGCATCGCCACACGAAGCCCGTTCATCACCTCAATGACGTTGACCCCGGTTTCACGATGTGCATTAACAGCCATGGCAGACTCACCGTTCTGGATCACAAAACCGGTGCGGTCAACCAGCCGGGTTTCAACCGTTGCCACATCACGTAATAAAACCGGACGGCCTTCGCGCCATTCAAGCACCATGTCGAGCAATTTCTCGGTGTCGTATTTGCCGGCATATCGTAGCGTGTACTGCCGCTTACCCACATCTGCCGTGCCGGCAGAAACATCTTTATTGCCGCCAGTAAGCCGAGCAACTTCGGGCAACTGAATATTTAAGCTGGCAGCCTTGTATGGATCAAAACTAATGCGTACTTCGGTTTCACGACCACCGCGCACTTCTGACCTTGCAACCCCGGGCACCCTTTCGTATCGGGTTTGTATAACGTCTTCAATAAAATCCTGATAACTGGCAATCGGCTGTTTGTTATCCTCCGTGGGTTTGACAATAAACCAGGCAATTGCACGGGAATCACCGCCTACACTGCTAATAACAGGTTCGTCTGCGTCTTCCGGATAAAACGGCACCCGATTGAGCCGGTTTAATATTTCAAGCAAGGCACGTTGCATGTCCATGCCAACGATAAACTCAACGGTAATTTTTGACTGCCCACGACTGGCCTGCGCGATAATCTCTGTCATGCCAGGCAAACCACGAAAGACTTTTTCCTGCGGTTCGATGATTTCTGATTCGATCTCGTCCGGCGCAGCTGATCGCCATGCGGTTGTAATGGTAATTTCCGGTTTTTGAACTTCAGGCGTCAACTGCACCGGCAGGCGGGATAAACTGATGGTGCCAAAAATCAGTGCCAGCAATACTGCCACCATCACACCGATGGGGTTTGAAATGGCTAAACGCGTCAAACTCACGAGGCTTTATCACTCTTGTTTTGTTCATCATTTCGTGTGCCCTTTAGCACATCCTGATTCGTAATTTTAACGGATTGGCCTGGGCGCAAACGTTCATTGCCACGACTAACAATAATATCATCCGGTTTAATATCACCGACTATTTCAATATATTGCCCATCGGTGATACCGGTTTTAACACTGATTTTTTCTGCTTTATTTTCGGCGTTGATACGATATAACGACACACCGCTACGCCGCAAAACCAATGCATCTCTCACCACCGACAATACTTTTCGTGATTGACCAACCGGCACATCCACGCGAACCGCTTTTCCGCCAACCCAACCACCGGCGGCCAAATCAATGCGTATTTCAAACAAATGCGACTCGGCATCACCAATGCTCACAATCGCGCGCACAATGCCTATGGAAGTCCGACCATCGGCGATCACCCGTACCTTGTAACCGGGTTTTAAATGAACAATGGTTTTTTCGCTGACCCGCGCTTCAATTTCCAGTTTGTTAGGGTTTGAAAGTGTGACCAGCGTTGCGCCGGTAGAAACCCATTCACCTTCTGATTTTGCCTTATCGATAACGACACCTTCAAACGGCGCCCCAACCAGATAACGCGCCAGTGTTTCTTCATCAACAGTCACCCGCGCTCTTGCGACATTAATTTCTGTCCGGGCAATATCACGATCAAGCTGAACTTTATCGACGGCGTCGCGGGAAGAAAAATCATTTTTGATTAATTCTTCAAGCCGTTTTAACTCTCTGTTTAAGTATTTAAGGCGGATTATTTCACGATTTAAAGTGGCCTTATTTTCACTGGCCTGTAAGCGATACAACGTATCGTCAAGCCTGGCAACAGGCTCACCCCATTTTAACTGCGTACCCACCTCAGCAACCCAGATCAATTTACCATCAACTTCGGCGGGTAAATCAGATTGCTGACGACTCACAATCGTCCCCGGTACCTGAATGCTAGGCGACAAAAATTGCTCAACCGCCCGGGTAACAACCACCGGCGCGGCGCGGCTACCCCATTTTTTCTTCTGAGCAGCTTGTGTATTTTTTGGTGAATTATTCTGCGCGTTTTCTTCGGCCTTTTCCTTAACCGTGACGACAGATTTTTTCTCGGTGGTTTCATCGGCAAAGCTAGGCTGAACACACCAGAGCAGAATAAAAAAAGCAGTTAAGCTCAGTCGAAAAAGGCTATCAGTAAACTTATTTTTCATAGGGGATTAACCGTCAGTGATGTCCGTTTATTATGCTCGATATATTAACACAGTTTAATATACGCATTGGTGATGCAAAATATTACCCGACATTGACAAAAAACAAATTAATAAAGCGAGGTACTAACTCGAAATAACATACTTCAATGTGTCAACAACCTGCTCCGGCGTCGTCGCCCAGGCCAGCGCCATTGCATCCACTTCTTTTAAGGGATGAATAATATCTTCTGCGTGCAACGTAATATATGGCTTATCTAAAGCGGCACAATACCCTGCATCAAATGCGGCATTCCATTGTTTGTATTTATCACCAAAACGCACAACCACTAAATCACTTTTTTCAATCAAAGTTTTAGTGCGAATGGCGTTCACCTTTGCCGATTTATGGTCCCGCCAGAAGCTATTCGCCTCCTCCCCTAAATGATCCCCCGCCGCATCACTGGCGTCGTGGTCGGTAACAGCCGAGGTAAATTCAATGTTGAGGCCAGCATTTTTTACCCCCCCAATGATTCTTTCACGCCAGTCTGTGTGGATTTCACCGGACAAATAAACAACAAAACTCATGGATTTAACGCCTTATGGATAATTTACGGAGATTTTAACGAATTGAGAGGTAAAAAGTAATTGCTAAGTCAGCGTCACGCCGTTATTTAATGCATAAAGTCACCACGCCGGTACAAGTCAACCAGAATAAATTAACTCAAGGTAAAATAAAAAGTAGCCCCTTTTCCCGCCTCAGACTCAGCCCATATTTTTCCACCATGACGGAGCATAATGCGTTGAACGATTGCCAGGCCGATACCGGTGCCTTCGAACTCAGAGCCATGCAATCGCTGAAAGGCAATAAACAGTTTATTAGCGTAACGCATATCAAACCCGACACCATTGTCTTTCACAAAAAAAACCCGTTTTCCATCTTTTTCAGTCGCACCAAATGCCACGACTGGTGACTCAGCCTTTGCGGAATATTTTATCGCGTTAGTAAGCAAATTATTAATCGCAATGCGCACCAAATTACGATCTGCATCGGCATACAAATCATCCTCAACATCAATAATGTTGCATTTTAACGAATGCGTATTACAAAGCTCCGCCACCTGATTATTAACAAGTTTAGACATTGAAAAATGCACCGTATTAAAGTCTCGACGACTAATTTTGGATAGGGTAAGCAAGTCATCAATCAAGATGCTCATTTTTTCTGCGCCTTTTTCTATGCGCGACAACATGTCACGACCTTCATCATCAAGCTGGTCGCGATAATCTTCGTTTAACATATTAGCAAAACCGCTAATGCTACGTAACGGTGCGCGTAAATCGTGGGAAATTGAATAACTGAAAGATTCCAGCTCTTTCGACACAGATAGCTGGTGATAAAAGGCTTTTTGTATTTGCGTCGCCTGCTCTTTGAGTAAGCGGGTTTTTTGTTTAACCTGGTCTTCAATCACCCGGTTTTGATTATCCAGAATTTTTTGTCGTTCGATATAATTATTAACCACAAAATACACCAACAACGTAACCAATAAAAACATCAATAAAATAAGCGCTGGAATACGAAAATCGATATTGCTTAATGCATTTGGCAGCTGATAACGCAGGTTGAATGTCTGGCCTTCAAAATCAATCGTGTCTACCTGCGCCATCAAAAAAAATGATTCACCTGTTCCGGCCACCTCATTTATTATTGTCCGTCCATTAAGTGTAATATTTCGGCTGATGTTGCTATTATAACTTTCTGCGAGTAAACCAATAAGATCAAGCTCGTATCCAATTACACCAAAAATATTAGATGCCAGCACCTGGCCGTTTTGTTGATTTTCGCTTACAAATGAAACCGCAGAAAACGCATAAAACCGTTTATTCCGCCCATCATCAGAGAACACAATCTGCATTTTTTTACCGAACGAAACAACGTCAAAAAGCACGGCTTGTGCGACCCTAAATGTGAGCAAATCACGACCAAGCCAGACGGACGTGTAAGGTGTGTATGGCTGAATTAATTTAACCGGAAAAATGATATCCGGAAATTGAGTCTCTATTGCCTGTTGAGCCAAAAAAGGCCTGAATCGAAAACCGGTGTAACCTTTTCGCTGAAATTTTTTCTCTTCAAGTGTTATATGGCTGCTTCTGATTTTAGGGGCATAAATAATTTCTTCCGTATAGGGGAGTTGTGACACCATAGTCTGACTAAACACCAAAAAGTCGTCTTCCGATACATCCTCATTCACCTGAAATAAAAAACGGAATTGATCATCGGCCGAAACAAAATCCTGGAGATTCTTTTTAACCCGTTCAGTAGATTGGTTAACGGAGTTTGCAAATGCCCCCTGAACCTTAGTAAGCTCATACCGAAGCATTAAGCCGCTAAGCAATAAGCTGAAAAACACGCCGGCAATTAAAATACCAACCAACGTTGATTTTGATTTTCTATGCATACTACTGAGTTTTACCAGGTTTTATAGGCATAGTTAAGTATCCGGTTGCTTAAGGTAACGCCGGCGGCCTGAATCAGTTTTTGGTTAACAAACAAATGCCATGATTTATTTATGGTGATGGGGATGTTCTCAACGGGCAAACCGTCGAGTATGGCCGACGCTACATCCCCCGCCCAGCGCCCCTGTTCCACCGGGTCTTTAGTCATGCCAAGCATGGCGTAAGACATCATCCAGCGATAATTGGTCACTGTTAAGGTTTGACTGTGCTTGCCCACAAAGTCGATAACCGCTGATTTTTCCCAGTTATTGATGCCTGCGTTATTATTAATAATGATAAAATCCGCTGACTGCGCATCAAGATAAGCGGCCTTCCACTGATCCAGCGTTGAAACAAACACAGGATTAAGATCCACCCCGCGATCGTTATATTCTTTCTTATAGCGTAAAAAATCTTTATGTTCCGTGATGACATCACTGGATAAGTAAACACCTTGTTTTACAATATCAATCGAGCGTTGAATGTTTTTTAACAACGGCACAATCGGCGCGACTTCGACCATGCCGGTGGCATTTTTATAAGGGTAGCCATACTCGCTAGCGGTCCAGTTAAGGCCACAAAAAACCACCGGAAGCGATGTGTTTTTATAAAATGGCTCAACCACGTACCGGGACGCATTATCATCTGCGGCTATGAGTACGTGTGGTTTATATTCATCAATGACTTGCTTCGCCTTCAATCCGGCGGCCTTGCCAAACGCGACAGACTGATTCCGCTTGGTATCAAGATAGATCTTTTTTAACTCACAAATCCCCTCCAGCCTTTGCGTAACGCCTTTATCTATGCCGTCATTCCACTCGTACCCTTTGTGATAAGAAAAAACAAGCAAACATTTCTTGATGCCATCCGCGCTATCAGCCTTAACCGTGCTCACGGTAAAACTCATTAACAACAATAAGAACGCAAAAACACGGCTTAAAAAGCAAACAGCTGCACTGGAGTTTTGCAAATAAATAATCCTGAATAATGATACGAAATAGCGCGGCAACTAACATACCGGGCGCAATTGCGTATTATAATAGTAGAAATATACTTAAAATCAAAGACGCCGCAAAATAGATGACTGATATTTCAAATAAAATCGCGCAATGGATGACCTGGGGTGGCTGGTTAATTTTTATTGCCCTGTTAACCCTTTTTTTTGAAGACGAACTTAAAAACATTCAAAATCCAAACCAGGATGTCACAGCAAACACCCTTGCCGGAGAAGGCCCGGTCATATTACGACGAAACAGAGATGGGCATTATGTCGCCGGGGGCTTGATTAATGGTGAAAAAGTGGTGTTTATCATCGACACTGGGGCCAGCGATGTATCCATACCCGTCAATGTCGCACGCCGTTTGGGTTTACAAAAAGGCACACCGGTCAGATATCTGACCGCCAACGGCTCGGTAAATGGCTTTCGAACCACTCTTGAAACGGTACGACTCGGCAGTATCGAACTAAATGATGTAAGGGGTGGAATTAACCCCGGAATGAAAGGCGAATATATTCTGTTAGGCATGACATTTTTAAAGCAACTTGAATTTACCCAGCGCGGAAATGAGTTGATTTTGAAGAAATACTAAACAAGTTACGACTTTTTCTTAACGTGATTTACTTCATATATCGGCCAAACTAATTAAGCTCAGCGGTGGAATCACCGCAAACCACAGAGGCAATAGCATGACAATGAATGTTAGACACTGACTACCAGGACAGATTTCTGAGGTTAACTACTTTCTTTCAAAAACAAATGTCCGCCAATTTGTCTTGTTACCTCTTTAGACTGCGCCCAGCGCGGGGACGCTAAATCAGGCGCGTAATAATGCAGTGCGCCACCCGTTAAGTCTATCGCACCTTTGCTCATCGACTGAAATGTCTTATATTTCTTAAAAACAAATTGTGATATTTTCCTGGCCTGACCCCACGCTTGTTTTTCGGTGGGACGATCACTTTTACCATCGTGCGTCCAGCTAAACTGCTTTCGCTGCCAAACAACTTTGCAAATACTGGCTGGAAAACGTTTTGAAAAAACACGGTTCATTGTCACCATCGCGACAGCAAGCTGCCCGGCGGCATGTTCACCACGCGCTTCAAAATAGACGTTTTGCGATAGACAATATAGCTGTCTTTTTTCTTCTTTCGATAGTTTGCCAGAAGCATTTGCAGCAAACGATGCAACAACCATCAAAACAAAAGCAACAAATAATCTCATACAACCCTCTACTTTCTTTTTTTGTTTAGCCACTAACGCATAAAAATGCAATTATAATGCCAATACATAATATCTATCAATATCAAAGAGTTATAATCACAACTTAGACTAGTTAAAATAATTTGTTAAGTTTTTCGACAAACTTAATTCGATTATTTCACTCAAGCTTTAATTCAACCACATAACCAGTTGATTATATTAAGGCTGTTTATAAATAAATAGTTTCATTTATAATTATCCCCATTAGGACTCCGCTATAATCCATTGATTATTAGCGTTTTTTTAGTCTACATACAGAAAATATAAAACTTAACACAAACGGCGAATTAAGATGTAAAAATTACTGACACCGTTGTAAACTGGACACACCTAATCTCAGAAACCCCTGCACGCCACATGAACTTACTCGATTTTATAACCCTAGGCGCGCTCTGGATAAGCTATTTTATTATTCATTCGTTACTGGCCTCTGACAAAGTCAAAAGAGGCATTAACACAAATTTCCCTGGTTTCACCCATGTTTACCGAGTTTTTTACAACATTTCGGCGACGATCATGTTGTTTCCGATGTTTTACTTTGTTTATTTTGTGCCGAGCGCGCAAATAGTCAAATGGAATGGTTTTTTTGCGGTGATTGCCAATTTACTTGCCGTGGCGGCATTAGCTGGTTTTATTTATTCGTTTAAATTTTATCGGGGTATGGATATTTCAGGCATTGCCCAGTACAAAAACAAAACACCGGAAGCAAACGTGTTTGTTATTTCTCCGCTACACCGTTTTGTGCGTCATCCGTGGTATTTCTTTGCAATTATCATTATATGGACACGCGATATGAATGCCTATTTTTTACTGTCAGCCAGCTTAATGACGGCGTATTTTTTCATTGGCTCTTATTTTGAAGAGCAAAAACTGAAGCTGCACTTAGGTAACCGTTATGCCCAGTACATGACAAAAGTCCCCGGCATTATTCCGAGTTTTAAGCGTTATTTAACCGCGACTCAAGCAGAAAATTTCATCCGGAAAAATTAAAAAATTAAAGACTATCCAGATATTCCCAGCGCTCAAACGCGACTTCAAGATCCCTCATTACGGCTGCCAGTTCTGCATTTTTTGCCTTTTGTATATCGGCTGGCTGCTGATAATAATCGGCCGACGCCATTTCTGCTTCTAATGTGGTTTGCGCCGCTTCGAGTTTGTCTATTTCGGCGGGCAGTTTTTCCAGCTCAATACGTTCTTTATAACTTAAAGCCGATATGGTTTTTTCTGACTTTGCGTTAACGGCACCAATTTTACGAGCTGTCGCATTGTTTTGTTTGTTTGATACCGCAGCCGATGATGTTTGCTGTTTTGACTGACGAAGATAATCAGCATAACCACCAAAATACTCATCAACCTGCCCATCCCCTTCAAACACCCAGGTACTGGTCACAACATTGTCTAAAAAGGTTCGATCATGGCTGACAATTAAAATCGTGCCTTCGTAATCAACAACCAGGCTCTCAAGCAATTCGAGCGTTTCCACATCCAGGTCATTGGTGGGCTCATCAAGCACCAGCAAGTTAGCGGTCTTTGTGAATAACTTGGCCAGCAATAAACGGTTTTTCTCACCACCGGACAGCGTTTTAGTTTTAGAGCGCAATCGCTCAGGATCAAACAAAAAGTCTTTCAGATAGCTAATGACGTGCTTTTGTTTACCCTGCACTTCAATCATGTCACCGCCGTCACCAACATTGTCTATTACGGTTTTTTCAGGGTCTAACTGCTCGCGCTGCTGATCAAAATACGCAATCTCAAGTTTTGTACCCTGAGTAACAATACCTTCATCGGGTTTTAACTGACCCAGCATTAACTGCAACAAGGTAGTTTTGCCGGTGCCATTCGGGCCGATAAGACCGATACGGTCACCGCGCATTACCCGCGTAGAAAAGTTTTTAACCAGGGGTTTACCGTCGTATTTAAACGAAATGTTTTCTGCCTCAAAAACCAGTTTGCCGGATTTGTCACCCTGACTCACCGCAAGCTGCACATTACCCTGCACATTTCGTCTTGCGCCGCGCTCAAGGCGCAGCGCTTCGAGCCGTCGCACTCGGCCTTCATTACGGGTGCGGCGTGCTTTTATGCCCTGTCGAATCCAGACCTCCTCCTGTACCAGTCTTTTATCAAATAAGGCATCCTGATCGGCTTCAATTTTTAGGGCCTCTTCTTTTTTGATCAGGTAATTATCGTAATTGCCCGGCCAGGAGGTTAAATGCCCCCGATCCAGATCAATAATGCGAGTCGCTAATCGCTTCAAAAAACTTCGGTCATGGGTAATAAAAATAAGCGTAATATTTTGTGTTAACAGAAAATCTTCAAGCCAGGTGATTGCCTCAACATCAAGGTGATTGGTAGGCTCGTCAAGCAACAATAAGTCGGGGGCATTCACCAGTGCTTTGGCAAGCAAGGCTCGTCGTCGCCAACCGCCGGATAAATCCGATATTGGGGTATCAGCAGGTAACTCCAGTTGAGTAATAATTGAATCCACCTGCTGCTGAATCACCCAACCTTCTTTGGCATCAAGTTCGTGCTGCAGCTTAAACAGTTTTTCCATTACGGCTTCAGAGGTATCGGTTTCCATGGTATGCAGAATCTGATGATAAGCATCAATCAAGGTGGCAATATCGCCCAAACCGGAGGTCACAACCTCATACACGGATCGGTGATCATCTCTGGGCACATCCTGATCCAGACGGGACATTTTTAATTGCGGATCAAAGATTACACGGCCTTCATCAGGAATGATTTTGCCGTCGAGCACTTTTAAAAAGCTGGATTTTCCCGCACCATTTCGACCGACAAGACAAATACGTTCCTTTGCCTCAATAGATAGCTCAACGTTGTCGAGTAACTGCTTGTGTCCAAATGCGAGTGAAATTTTTTCGAGATTGATTAGTGCCATACGATTTCCATAACAATTACCCTAACCTAAAATTACCCTAACCTAAAATTACCCTAACCTAAATAGTGCCATGCTGTGCACCCTGATTGTCAGCCGTGGGATTCTATTACATGGCGATAAGATCACCAAGACATATTATCGTTCAGCCTGATTCGGGTATAATGACATTTTCACTTTGGATCATAAATTGAAATTACGCGTCATCAAAGCCGGAAACGTATCCCCGCTTTACTCTCAGGCGATTTACCACGGCATCGCCGAACAAATGCGGGTAGACGATGAGCCTGTACTGGTCATTTTACAGCCAACCAAACCCTATATTTGTATCGGTTTACATCAGCACCTTGAGGCAGAAGTCGATATCGATTTTTGTAAAGAAAATAACATCCCGGTATTAAGACGACATGTCGGTGGCGGTACGGTGTTACTGGACGAGAATCAAGTTTTTTTTCAATATATTTTTCCGAAGGCTAAAGCACCAAATCAGGCCAAACTTCTGTACCCTTTTTTACTGCAACCGGTATTGCAGACTTACCAGCATTTTGGCATAGCGGCTTCGTTAAAATCCCTTAATGACATCCAGGCAAACAATCAGAAAATCGGCGGCACCGGCGCTGGCACAATAAACAACGCGACGGTTTTAGTCGGTAGTTTTCTTTATGATTTTGCTTACCGACTGATGTCACAATGCATAAAATCGCCCTCTGAATCGTTCGCCCGCGGACTCGAAACACTGCTTAAACAACAAATAACGACCATCAATTCCTTGTTACCAGGCCCACCCTCTGTGGTAGAACTCATCAATATTTATCTTAAAAACATACCCGATTCACTTAACGTGGATATTGAGGAGTCAACATTAACAACCAGGGAAACCGACGCAATATACGAAGCAGAAGAAGACCTAATGGATGAAGAGTGGCTAAAGATAGACGGAAAAAAACTGGTGTCAAACGGCTTGAAAATCGCGGCTGGCATTTATTTGCTGGAGCAAACTTTGCCTTTTTGTGGCAGCCCGTTAAACATTCGCATTAAATTTGAAGAAAAAGCGATTCATACAACCTGGCTAAAAAGTGAAAAGCCTGCACTTCAAGAAAGCCTGAACACCATCTGCAAAAGCATGAACATCATCAAACCATCCGTTGCGTATGATGATATTCATGAAATTACTTTAAAAGCAGTTTCTCAGCTTAATGTATTTAGCGTTACCGAGATTGAGAATTTAGCCCGCGCAATATTTGAACTGGCGGATTTTAGCGAGTATTAATCTTCCTGAAAAAAATAGTTTAAGACCTTATGTAAATCAAACGCATCACTTGCCCCTGCCAACTCACGTATCGAATGCATCGCAAACGTTGGTAAACCAATATCCACGGTTTTCACCCCTAACTCCGCGGCAGTAATCGGACCGATGGTGCTGCCGCAACCCATATCACTCCGCACCACAAATGATTGCACCGGCACATCGGTTTTCTGGCAAAAGAATTTAAAGCGTGCGCTGGTTTCGCTATTGGTCGCGTAACGCTGATTGGCATTGAGTTTAATCACCGGCCCCTGATTAAAAACCGGCCCGTGATTTTCATCGTGCTTATCTGCATAGTTCGGATGAATGCCGTGAGCGTTGTCGGCTGAAATCATAAATGAATGATGCAACTGTCGCGTTAAAGCCTCACCGGTGCCATATATTCTTTCCAGCACAGATTTCAAAAACGGCCCCTGCGCCCCGCTGTTAGATGCACTACCAACCTCTTCATGATCACTGCAAACCAGTAAATTACTACGGCTTGCATCGCTGTTTAACAAAGACATTAATCCGGTAAAACAACTTAGCAAATTATCTAAACGCGCACTGGCGATAAATTCACGGTTTAAACCCACAAATGAAGGCTCCTGCGTATCATACAAAAACAATTCATGATCAAGAATTTGTGCGACCTGGGCATCAGGCGAAACTTGTGACAGGTGCTGAACAAGCACATCATTAAATGAAATATTTTCATCCTTTTCAGCCAAACATAAAATCGGTGGCAAATGATTTTGTTTATTCACCGTGCGATTTTCATTGGCCTCACGATCAAGATGAATGGCTAAGCTGGAGATCACCGCCACAGGCTCGACAAAGTCAAGCAAACAGGACTGCAACTCACCCTGCGCCGTTTCAAAACTCACCCTACCGGCAATGGATAAATCACGGTCAAACCAAGGGTTCAATAACGCACCGCCGTAAACCTCGACACCTAACTGAAAATAGCCGCTTTTTAATCGCTCTGGATTTGGTTTTACTTTTAAACACGGGCTATCGGTGTGCGCACCCACCATATTGATGCCCAGATGAGCGTCATCCCCTACTGTGAATGCAATAAGGGACGACTGATTTCGGTCAACATAATATTTATGTCCCGCCACAAGCTGCCATTCGTCCGCTTCGGTGAGCGACTCAAAACCATGGGCATCAAGGTGATTTTTCATGGTTTGCACCGCATGAAACGGCGTTGGTGACGCGGCTAAAAAATCAAATAGTTCAGCGTTAAATTCAGCCTGGGAAATAGGATTAGTCAAAGTGGATTCCTAAAAAATTCTGTTGAGTATGAGGGTCGTTATTATATACGTAACGGCACCCGTTTTCTAAGGAGAAAGATTGCACTTAACCGACAAAACACAAACATCATCCACCTTATTGTCCGGATCAACAAAAGCATTTAAATCCGCCAGTAATTTATCAAATGCGGTCTGATCCGTTTTGAGCGGGCTCGTTATCGATGAGACAATACCGTCATTACCGAATTTCTCGGCGTTCGTATTTCTGGCATCAATCACCCCGTCTGAAAAAAATAACATTTCACAATCTTCATCATATTGATACAACTCGGCGCAGGGAGAAAATGTGTTTTCGGGTACAATGCCGAGACAGAAATAATTTTTTTCAAATGAATGAAGGATGCGGCCTTTACTGCTGACAATTCTAGGTGGCGGGTTTGCACCGTTCCATATTTCAATCTGGTTTTTTGCTCTGTCGACAAAACCAATGGTCGCCGCGACGAACCGCTCTGGCGGTAAAATAGAAGCTAGATCCGCGTTTATTTTTATCGCAATTTCTGTGACGCCGTGACCGTGCGAAGCAAGCCGGTAAAACAATTGAGACAATGGAACCAATGAAATGGCCGACGCCAAACCGTGCCCGGTGGCATCGGCTAGTAAAAAATAGGATTGTGATGCTGATTCACATTGAAATGAAAGTGCAATGTCACCACTGATTCCATCCATCGCCTCAACATAATATTTTACGTCATCGGAAACGACCCGGTCGTCTCTTTCACTCATTTTATCCATGAGTTTTCGGGCAAGATCGATTTCATTTCGGGTTTTATCGGCAAATGACTGTAATTTGACTGTAGCTGCCGCCAGTTTTCGCTGCATATCCACAATACGCAGCATTGCGTCCAGCTTCACACCCAGCATAGATAAATCAACGGGCTTAGTCAGGTAATCATCACCCCCCATTTTAATACCAAAAACCTGATCATCTATTGTTGATTTTGCACTGAGAAAAATAACCGGCACCCAGACGTCACCTGACAAAACCTTAATTTCCTTTGTCGCCTCATAACCGTCTTTAACCGGCATCATCACATCCATCAAAATGATGTCGGGGCGATATTCACGATATTTATCAACCGCGTCCCGGCCATCAAACGCACAAATCACGTTAAAACCTTTCGGCTCAAGAAATTTCTGGATAATTTTGACGTTAACCGGCGCGTCGTCAACAATAAGAATCGTTACATCGTTTATATTCAACTCAAATCACCTGATATATTCAGCCTCAATTAGGCGCTTAGTCGGCAAGAAACAAGCCCGTTACGACAAGTATACGGCGAAAGTTTTGCATATTACAAAAAAACAGGAGCAACAAGTTGGCCGAATTAATACCTCAATGGTATAGCGTGTTACCGCCTTTAAGTGCAATTATATTAGCTTTTGTCACGCGCAGATTATTGTTAAGTTTAGGTGTTGCCATTGCCCTTGGCGGATTTTTAATGGCCATACAATCCAGCGCCGACAACCTTATTTTGGCCTCTGTTGGCAATGCTGCAGGGTATTTATTTGCTAATGCCACTAACGTCTGGAACTTAAAAGTGCTGGCGTTCGTGGTTTGCATTTTGTCCATGATCAGCGTCATTATTGTCGCCGGCGGGCTTAAAGGCATTGTCACCTACCTGCTGCCATTTGCTAAAAGTCGTCGATCAACCCAGTTTATCACCGCCATTACCGGTTTAATCGTCTTCATCGATGACTACGCCAACACCATGATCGTTGGCTCGTCCATGCGCCCCGTCACCGACCAGTACAAGGTCAGCCGTGAAAAACTGGCTTTTATTATTGACGCCACCAGCGCCCCGGTTGCCGGTTTAGCCGTCATCAGCACATGGATTGGTTTTGAAGTCGGTTTATTTGGTGACGTATCAAAAAGCTTAAATATCGGATTAGACGGTTACAGCATGTTTTTTGATGCCTTTGCTTTCCGATTTTATTGCATCTTAATGCTGGTGTTTGTGTTTATTAACATTTACCTGAGCCGCGACTTCAGTTCCATGCACATTGCAGAAACGCGTGCTGAAACCACAGGCAAACTCAATGCAGATGATGCCACACTCACTTCAAGCGTCTCATTTGATTTAACCGAACCCGATGAACAAAGCCGCGCTTCCGCAAAAACAGCGCTCATACCTTTTGCCACGTTATTTTTTGTTTTACTGGCGGGCTACTGGATAGATGGCAATGGTTTAGTCCACCTTCAACAATCACCCACTGCCATCTTCAGCGCAAGCCATTGGCGTGATGTCATTTCAAACATGCAAAACAGTACCAGCATTTTATTGCTGTCTGCATTTGTCGGATTAGTCACCAGTATTATCATGGCGTTCACACTGGCAAAAACAAAAGCAGATAAAATATTAACGGCCATCAAGGTTGGCGCAAAAAGCAGCCTGCTGCCTGTGCTTATTCTTCTGTTAGCCTGGTCTTTAAAATCCGGTTGTGACGACTTAAACACCGGCGAATTTATAGTGACGCTATTAAGCCCACACCTTTCGCCACTGTGGTTTCCACCGATTTTATTTATCGTCGCAGCAATCACTGCTTTTGGCATCGGTACCAGCTGGGGAACAATGTCGATATTAATCCCCATCGCAATCCCGGTTGCTTATGCGCTTGATGGCAACACCTACGGCTTAGTGACTATTATCAGCCTGGGGGCAATACTGGATGGTGCAATTTTCGGTGACCACTGCTCACCCATTTCAGACACCACCATCATGAGCTCGATCGCCGCACAATGTGACCACATTCACCATGTTCAAACACAGGTGCCGTACAGTTTGCTGGTTGCGGCTGTCGCGTTGTTTGCCGGTTACATACCCGCCGCAATGGGGTTCGCCCCCATTGCAAGTTACGCGACAGGGATTGTTTTGTTAATTATCATGCTTTATTTTTTCGGAAAGCCTAGGCGCCTGCCGGACTTAGGATGAATCTACTGCGGAAAATCCATTTTGGTCATATTTTCCGTTCATTATCGTTAAGTAGAATGACTATTCGCCTCAAATGAACGGAAAAATCTGCCTCAAAATGGATTTCCCTCGCGACGATCACCTAAGTCCGACAGGCTCCTAGAAAATAACAATTACCGCCAGGGGATAACCGGAATAGCAGACACACTGTTTTTAGGTGAGCCGTCAACCAGTTTATCGCTATACGTCAGATAGACCAGCGTATTACGTTTTTTGTCGTAATACCGAACCACCTGGAGTGTTTTAAACAAAATAGATGTACTCTTGCGAAAGACTTTTTTACCATCCAGTTTTCCTGAGCGCACATCTGCTGGCAATGAAATCGGCCCGACCTGACGACAGGCAAGCGACGCATCAGACGGGTCTTCTGCAACACCAAATGATCCGGCGACACCGCCTTTTTTTGCCCGACTCAAATAACAGGTTGCGCCGTTAACCTGTGGGTCATCAAACGCTTCAATCACAACCCGATCGTTCGCACCGATGAGTTTAAATGTTGTGTTTACCGAGCCGATTTCTTCCGCGCTTACCGCGCCAACATAACCACTGACCACAAACAAACTCAAAAAACCAATTAAATTAATTTTCATATTTTCCTCAAAATTTTGTTTTTTTGACACTATTATCGGGCAAATCAACGGTAAGTCGGGTAGCGACAAGTTATTTGTCTCTGTTACCGCGCCACATCGAAACCAACAAAAATACCCCCCAAAGGGCCGCAGCAATAAACCCCAAAAAACCCCAGGCAGGCAACCCCATCACGGTGGGCTGGTTTTCAATTGATGACACAATCGCAGTGCCAACAATTAATGCCGCAATGACTAAACCAATGGTAATTCTACTCGCCGCCCTATCCATCTGGTGACCAAAATGATCCAGCCTTTTAAACTCTATGTTCACTTGAACGCCGTTACGTTTAACGATTTTCACGAGTTTTCGAACATCATAAGGTATGCTGCTGATCAGTGTTACAAAATCGCCCGTCTCCTTAAACCCACGCTTAAGCACTTCCAGCGGCATGTACTTTTCTTTCATTAAACGGGTCAACATCGGTGACGTAATTTCAACAATATTAAAATCCGGGTCAAATTTTCGACCAACGCCATCCAGTGATATTAACGTTTTAAACAAAATCGCCAGATCCGGCGGCAAGGTAAGCTCATGCTCACGTAAAATTAACGTGAGATCACTCAATAACTGGGCAAAGTGCAATTGTTTTAAGGAGCGACCATGATAATGATCAAGAAATGCGTCAATCTCTAAACTTAATCCGTTTTCATCGACTTTATTATCGGGAACCCAATCCAGCAAGATATCGATCACACCCAAGGTGTCTTTTTTTATCAGCGAAAACAACAATTGCACCAGTTCATCACGACGCGTAACAGAAACGCGGCCAACCATGCCAAAATCGATCAAAGCTAATTTATCATCGGGCAAACAAATGATATTACCTGGATGCGGATCCGCATGAAAAAAGCCGTCTATCAACACCATGTGCATGACTGCTCTCGCACCAGTATTAGCAATGTGTACTCGACTTATACCTGCGTCTTCAATCGCCTGTAAATCGCTGCCGCGTGTACCCTCAATAAATTGCTGTACATTTAATCGAGTAGTTGTCCATTGCCAGTAAACTTTAGGAATAATAATATCGGGAAATTCAGACAGGTTTTCCGCAATACGTTCGGCGTGGCGGCACTCACCTTCCAGATCAAGTTCACGCCTTAAAGACAAAGTAAACTGACGAACAATCTCGTTGGGCCGAAAACGTCTTAACTCCGGTGTGCTGCTTTCTGCAATGTCGGCAATCCGGCGTAACAGACGCAAATCTGCTTCAATCTTTTTTTCGATGTCCGGCCGGCGAATTTTTAATATAACTTTTTCGCCGGTTTTTAATTGCGCCAAATGCACTTGCGCTATCGACGCTGCGGCAAATGGCTCGGTGATAATATTATCAAAAATTGATTCAGGGTCTGCGCCAAGGTCTTCCGTTAACTGAGGTAATAAAGTCTCCCAGGAAACACCCCTTGCCTGATCCTGAAGCTGCTCAAACGCAACGATCCATTCAGGGGAAAACATATCAACCCGCGAACCCAGCATTTGACCAAGTTTAACGAACGTCGGACCCAGATCCTGCAAAGCACGACAAACTCTTTCCGGCGGTTCGCATTCCGCCATGATTTTCACATCAGTCCAGTTAAGCGCTTTACCAGCTTTTTCCAGGGTGTGACTTAAACCGATGCGTCGCACAACGTCACCAAAGCCCCAACGAATGAGCACCATGGAAATTTCGTGCAAACGACCTAAATCTCGGGCTGCACTTAAGGTTTCGCGTATCATTTACTTAATCAGGATTTTGTTTTGTTGTCCGGCGCAATCGCGTCAGCCATGCCGGACAAAATACCACTGGCAATACTGGCAAAATGCCCTCGCGCAGATTCCGTTGCCGAAGTGACTTCGCCAACCGTGCCCTTACCCACTTCAAGTATCAAACGACTCAAGCCGTCCGCCGCCTCAAGCGCCTCTTTGCCCGACGCAGTACCTGAGTTTTTAAAATGATCAGCAACCTCGCCAAGCGCCGCACTTGTCACATTACCCGACTCACTGGCAACGGTTTTAATGGTATCAATAAACGAGTTTTCCAGGCCTTTAAAGTCATCCATTGCCTTTTTTAAGTCATTTTCGGCAAACTGACCTGCCCGCCCCATGACTTCTTCGCTTGCAAGTTTTGCTGCCATGGCACTTTTGCTGAGCGCGTCATCAATGCCAGACATCGACGCCTGCAATTGCGGTTTGAGTTTTTCAGAAGATTCACCGAGGCCCTCAGTAACACCTGAAACAACACTCTTTACCACGCTGTTAATATTCTCTTTATCCAATTGCCGCTCACTCAAGGCCTTGAGGATAATGCTGTGGACTATTTCCCGAATATCATCACTTCCTGAAACTTTTTTTGCCTCTTCGTGTAGTGCGTCGTTCATAACAATGCTCCTTAAATTTAAACTTGAGTTTCAACCTAGAAAAATCAGTTGACCCACGAGCTAGAGCACAACTACTTGATTCGCCTGGCTATATGATAAAGATTTGATTCACCAACCAGGTGAACGCAAACTTTTTCATTACGCCAATCAAACCAATTACTTGCACTCTATTCTCGCGTCCAACTGATCTTTCTAGGTTCAACTTAATACTACATACAAATTCGCATACTCTGGGCCAGACAAAAACAAAAAAACCCGACGGTTCAATAAATTGAAACGCATCGGGCTTTTTTTGGCATCCATGGATTTGCAGCCAAACAGTGTTAAGTCCGACAGGCGCCTAACATTCTGGGTTAATCAATAACAGCAAGCGTTGATGCGAATACAATGTGATCAAATGTGCGTTTAAGTGTTCTACTCGTGAAGTTAGACATACTGACGTTTTCAATATAACTCACCATATCGCCCACTTTTGTTGATATCTGCGTGCCGGCAACCCAGAATTTCTGACCATCAGTTTCAATTAGCAAATAGCTATATCCGCCACCATTTATCAACTCTTTTACTTTACCCCGTTTTTTAGGGCCTTCTGGCATTTTAGGCATGTTCGCCGGCATCACGCCCTTACCCATGGTCATTCCCATACCAGGATGATTTCCACTCACAGGTGGGTGATTCGAACCCATTGCCGGATTATTGGCCGTTTGAACCGTGCTATGGTCAAGCCCGTCATTAATTTCTGCATTAACCGGCGATTGCGCCAAAATAGCGAAAAACACGACCGAAGCCGACCGGCGACAAAATTTGTTCATTTTTTACCTCATTTATCTGTATGTAGTAATTATAGTCTGCTGCCAATATAACACACCAATTATCATCCGGCGAAATCTGGTGCCACTCAAAATCGGGAGGCAAAAAACGCTTGCAACTCCACCCTCTCTCGTTTAATTTAAGTGCGCCGATGAGCTTGCCATCAGTACACTTGTCACACTAAATTTAGCCATCACTTAACTCTATTAATAATACTTATTACTACGGAGATAACCTTGCCTTCTTTTGATGTCGTTTCTGAAGTTGATATGCACGAGGTCAGCAATGCACTTGACCAGTCCCGCCGCGAAGTGAAAACACGATACGATTTTAAAAACAGCAATGCCGAAATCAATTTTAGCGATGACGTTATCAGCTTATCCGCAAACAGCGAGTTCCACATCAGCCAGATGCTTGACGTTGTTTATATGAAGATGGCAAAACGGAAAATCGACATTAAATGCTTTGAAGAAAACAAAGTTGAAATGATCGGCATGACGGCGCGTCAAAAAATCTTACTGCGTCAGGGTGTTGACAAAGATAACGCCAGAAAAATAATCAAACTGATTAAAGAATCAAAACTAAAAGTGCAATCAGCCGTTCAAGGCGAACAAGTCAGAGTCACCGGCAAAAAGCGCGATGACCTGCAAAACGTCATGACCATGCTGCGTGAAGCAAAATTTGACATTGCATTGCAATACACAAACTTTAGAGATTAACGTTTTTAAAGTTTGTGGAGTACAATTTGCATTCAAGGGTTAAGGGTTAAGGGCTGAGCCCTGGGAGCCTGTCCGAGAATGAAAAGTCTGCTACGGAAAACAATGAACTTAATTTACCCAGGATTTAAGGATCTTTGTTATGTCTCTTTCTGATGATCTGTTGTCACCCTCACATGAAGCTTTGCAGGCCCCTACAGCCAGGCAGCCCGAGGATACAAAATCCACTGATCAAAACCAGGGTCACATTCAAAACGATTCACCCATATCAACATTTACCATAAACAATAATGGGCTTATCGCCAGTATAGGCGGACCCATACTCAACATCCTCAACATCCTCAACACAAGTGAATGTGACCTCTTCGCCAGCTCTATCTACGAAGAACACAACCTCTTCCACCCAATAACGCCACAGATAAAACGCTCACTAACCGGCAAACACAGCAATGCCACATTAATCGTTAACCACAAAACGTTTTCCATCTGGTTAACTCCCGATATCGACCGTAAAGACGTCACCAGCGTATGTGGCACCTGCATCGAAGTCACCTCACACCTCGCCACACAGTCCGCATTAAACGAAATGCAGCAGGAATACCTTTTACTCGCCGAACATTCAACAGACCTTATCACTAAATATCAAGCTGACGGTTATTGTGTATACGCATCGCCGTCTGTGACCAATATTCTTGGCTACGGCATCGGTGATATTATCGGCACACATGTTTTCCACCTGTTCCACCCCGATGATTTAAAATCTAAACGCCGAATTTTCAAAAAGCTGGTCGATACAGAGTCTAGCGAGGCTTTTTGCTACCGGGTTCGCAAACTGGATGGTGACTATATCTGGTTAGAAACCACAAGCACCGTCATCACCCACAAAAAAACCGACGAAATCATCGAAGTCATTGCCGTCTCTCGCGATATAACCGAACGAAAAGAGACCGAAGAACGCCTGCTTTTCCTCGCAAACTACGACTCACTCACCGGCTTGCCCAATCGTGCATTATTTCGCGACAGATTACGCCGGGCCGTATCACGTGCACAACGCACCGAAACACAAATTGCCGTCTTTTTTATTGACCTCGACAGATTCAAAACCATCAATGACAGCCTTGGGCACCACGCAGGAGACCAATTGCTACGTGGTGTATCCCGGCGTTTAAAACAATTCGCCAGAAAAGGCGACACAATCGCGCGCTTAGGTGGTGACGAGTTTACCGTCATACTTGAAGGTATAAGTGACCCGGAAGACGCCGTTATCGTGGCGGAAAAAATAATCGAACTCATTCCCCCCCCATTTCGACTCGACGGCCACGAAATTGTCGTCACGCCGAGCATTGGCATCACGATTTTCCCTGATGATGCCGATGACATGCGTAACCTGTTAAAAAACGCGGACACCGCGATGTATCGCGCAAAAGAGCAAGGTGGCAACTGCTTTCAGTTTTACACATCAGACATGAACGAAAAAGCCTACGAACACCTGGTGCTGGAAACCAGTTTACGTCACGCGCTGGAGCGGGAAGAGTTCGAACTTTATTTTCAACCCCAAATTGACCTGCACACCCATAATATTATCGGCATAGAAGCCCTGCTACGCTGGCGGAACCCGGAGCGGGGCTTGCTCAGCCCCGAGTCTTTTATCGCCTTCACCGAAGAAACCGGGCTAATCGAACCCATCGGCGCATGGGTACTAAAAACCGCCTGCATAGAAGCCGTAAAATGGCAAAAAATGGGCCTACCTGCCTTTCGTGTTGCCGTAAATCTGTCCCTGCGACAATTTACTGCCAATGACTTCGTCGCCCAGGTTGAAAATGTGCTCAAAGAAACCGGCCTACCGGCAAAATACCTTGAACTGGAAATCACAGAAAGCTTTCTGGCGCAAAATGTCGAAAAAACCGCTGAAATTCTTACCAGTTTACATAAGCTGGGCGTGCAACTCTCCATTGACGATTTTGGCACAGGATATTCGTCATTAAGCTACCTGAAACGATTTCCCCTAAACACACTAAAAATCGACCAGAGCTTTGTTCGGGACATCATGCACGACCCCGACGACGCCACCATCGCCGAGGCGATTATCGCGATGGGCCAAAGTCTAAAACTTAATGTTATTGCCGAAGGGGTCGAAACAGAGGAACAGATCTGTTTTTTACGCAGCCACGGCTGTGACTGGATTCAGGGGCATCTGGTCAGTAAACCGTTATCTGCACCGGAATTTATCAAATGGTTACAGGAAAATCATCCAAAACAAGTGAATTTTAAGCAAAAGGTTTTCTGGCCGGATTTCAATGTAAGTTAGCGACATCTTAATCTTATTGACAATCATCATTGCAGGCCCAAAAATGACAAATCGATTCAGTATAGAAAGCACCTTTCTTCAAAAGGCTAATAACGGACGATTCTCGTACAATTTTGTACTTGTATCTCCGTTTTATATCCGGTAGCATAGTTGCTATATCAGACCTAGTGCAATTGGGGAACCGTATTATGACTCGTTTACATGTAATAATAAAACACAAAATGAAAAACATGGAAGAATGCGCAACGAAAACGGAGGCAGCCGAAAGCAAATTAAAAAATAAGCTTTCAGTTGCCGTGTCCTTCGCTCTAATTTCATCGGGTGCCGCTTTTGCTGCTCCACCTGTTGCCTATGACGGCTGGACAGTAACAGGTGGGGTTATTGATACAGCTATCTCTTGTGCATCTGCCAACACATCCTGTAGAGAGCTCGCACCTGCTGAAGGTGGTTTCAAATATGAAGAAGTCACATCGGATGGCTCCAGCTTTTTTCGCCTGATTCTTACTGAAAAAGACGCTACTGGTGATCCTTTAATCACTTCAGGTGTTGGTGCATTAAGTTTCACCAACGAATCGTTTACGCCGTTCGCCGTTATTAATGCCGGTATCGCACAAGGTGTTGCGACCAAACAGGTGGTACGTGACTCGGCGGCCAATTTCGAAATAACTGCCGAAATACAAAAGGGCAATATGCGTGGCCTATATGCGACAACTGCCGAAGACATGTACTCGACAAAAATCGCACAGGCCATCGGCTCTGCCAGCGGCGAATTTGAGAGCGCATTCAACTTCACAAACTACACTGAATTTTCAACCAATCCGGCGAGCAATGACCCAGATACAAACACCGAAATTGGCCGTAAACTTGACATGAGTCAAAATGTGTTAGTAGGTGAAGCCGGAGACACCACAAAGAAACAGGCTTTCACAAAACGGCAGGCAAGCGGTGTCGCGGGTAATACCACTTCGTCCTTTGTATGGTCTGGTTCTCCCCCGGGACTTCAAAGCAAATTCATGGTCGATGATGGATCAGGCCCTAAATATTTTATTAAGTCAGACCTCACTACCGCAGGTAGTATGACATTACCCGCCACCTCAAACGGAAAACTGGACTCACCTGCCGCATCGAATACAGTTAGCTGGGTGGCAAATGAGGACATAAGCACAACCTGGATCGCGCAAAGCAGTAACAGCCCATTCAACGCAGGTGGCGTTGATGTTAATTATCAGAGTGTCGCCAACAACACGGCTGGCACTGAGGCGTCAAGCCTGCTGATTGAACTACCTTCACCAACAGTTAATCCTTTTGATTGGGATACTAATTTTGGTGCTGAACCTTCACTTTAATTTATCAACTTATCGCGCCAGGTACGCTGAACATATCTGTATTTTATCTTAAATCAACCCTCTGGAATTTTCCCGAGGGTTTTTAGTGTCAACCAAAAAACCACCAGAACAACAAAATACTTAAAACTGAAACTGAAAACTCAAACTTGAACGAAAGTTTTTGTAATCACTCAATGTACTGCTCTTAAGCCCCACCAGCGACCCCAAACTATTGTACATATAAAGGCCTCTCGCGATATTCGTTCTATTTTCGGCATAGGAAATATCAGCAACAAAACTTAGTTTTCGGTGGAGCTGGTAACTTAACCCCAAAGACATATTCCCCATCGCACTTTGTCTTCGTTTGCTCACTGCGTTAATTTCAGGAAAGAAAATCGACGCAAAACGTACAGTGTCCAGATTTTTGTATCGCTGATAGGTAATACCAGCCGAAATAAAGCCATAGAGCTTACTTGCAACAGGTCGACTTAAACTCAACGAGACGTTGTGGCCCTGGTTTGCGTAATCTGTTGCACGAGCATCTAAATTATTAGCATCGGACAATGAGTACGTTGCCGTTAACGAACCACCGCGCTTCAATGGATGTGAAAATGAAACCGACGTACTATAGGTACGCACAAAGTTAAACGTAAAGTCCAACGCAGATGGCTCAAATTCCTGCGCGCTTAATGACACCCGCACCGTACTCGGCGAGACAGAACCACTATCAGATAGCGACAAAGGAATTAACAGACGACGAGACCCGGATAATGACGCGCTGGTTGACTTCCCCTGATCAAGATCCAGTAACACACTCGTTGTTTCACGTTGATTAAATGAAGTCGAAATAAAGCCATTATCAAAATTCATATTCCCGCTAAACCCGTAGGAACTGGAAAGCGAATCGCTTTCCGATAGATGATAGCTTGAATACGTCGGACTGGCATTAAAAGATAAACCAATATTTTTCCTGGGACGAAAGTTGGCGATCATATCCAGCCGGACCGACGAGTTAAAACTTTTCGATTTAAACCCGCCTTCAAACTCGTTTCCACCAAACTCACTGGAATACTTAATGCGAAAAGTTAAAATACTCAACTTTTCTTCAACAATAATCAATCGCTCCCGTGCAACATCAACAATACGACCTGATTTATTTGCAAAAATAATCGCACGATATTGGTTCGCAGCGCGCTCAAGCGCATTGGTTTGTTCATAGAGTTGAGCCAGTCGATAACGTGCAGTTACATTTTTTGGCGCCAGCTTAACCGCTTTTTTCATCGAAAAAGTCGCTGCTTCCAGGTCCCGTTTAGCAGTGTAAACCGTCGCATTAAAAAGGTGCAACCTGACTGAATTTGGCTCCAATGCCAGCATATCAACTAACTCATTTAATACCCACGTAAAGTTTTTAGCTGCGAATTCCTTACGCGCCACCTGAATGCGTATTGAATTAATCAGTAAGTTCCTCACGGACACATTATCTTTAGTCAATAACGATAATGCATAAGCGAATGAATCACGCGCCCGATCAACGTCTCGTTTTGCCTCGTAAATTGCCCCCAGCTTTAGATGAACATCATAATTATCCGGTCTAATTCGTACCGATTCGCTTAAATGAAACGTCGCCAGCGCCATAAACTTACCACGATTTACCGCAGACGCCTTTTTGCTGCCATTGAGAAAAATCTCACCTAATATTAAGTGTGCTCGCCAGTCATTTTTATCAAGTGAGACCGCCTTGCGATATTCTTCTACTGCCAAATCAGCATCACGTTTTTTAAGTGCTGCCGCCCCGCGTTCACGGTAAATATTACTCAAATTAACCAGCGCCTCACGCCCCTCTGCTGTTTCACGCGATACAGCAACAATCCGACGCAATTCATTTACCGCAGATGCTGTTTGCTTTATTGAGACGTAAACATTTGCCAATTTCAAACGTGCTTTCATATTACCCGGGTCTGACGCCAGCATCTTCAGAAATATCGTTTTAGCTCGATCATAATCCCTAAGTCCAATATAAGCACGACCCAACGCGAGCATGGCATACGAGTTATCGGGCTCAATCTTCAATACATGATTAAAAATGGCAATGGCTTCTTTCCAGCGTCCGTCTTTTAACTTATCCATACCATCGGCTAAGCCGAATTCATTAAGTGCCTTATGACCAAGCAACCCATTAGGATCAAGCGCGATGACTTTCCTTAAGGCTTCCTTGCGTGCCGCTTCGTTACCCTGTTCTTTATACAACTGGGCCATTTGCAAATATACTGAAGGACTATTCGGCTCTAATTTAATTACCGCTTTAAAAGTTTGTTCAGCTGCCCGAAAATTTTTCTGGCTAAGATAAACACTGGCAATACGTGCCAGTAACCCAGCATCATTAGGATATTTTTGATACATCTTTTCATACTGCTCTAACGCTTCATCTGGCTTCCCTTCCAGGATTAACCTTTGCGCCACAATAAACACTAAGGATTTTTTTGTCACATCGGCAAGCCTGGTATCCTTAGCCTCAGAAATCACTTTTTCATAAAGTGCCTCGGCTGCATCCAGGTTGCCGGTCCTCGCTAATATGCGACCAAAAGCGCTAATCAACTGCAAATTATATGGCGCAAGGGCAATACTGTTGGCGACATGTAAAACTGATAAATTAAATTGACGGTAGCGATCGTAAACTGTCCCTATCCAGTAATGTGCCTGCTCATTTTGCTTATCCTTTTTTAATACGGCGAGCAATATTCGCTTAGCTGGTGCAACCTGATTTTTTTTCTGTATCCAGAGTCGAGCAGTACCTACTGCTGCTTTACGATCAACTTCAGTATCCAGCTTGACAATAATCTGTTCAGCCCTTGAGTTATATAAAATATCCAAGTTAGCCTTCGCCTCCCTTCCCTCGGTCGATTTCGGCACCAATGCAACAATTTTTTCAAATTCACGAATTGCATTATCCAGCTCACCAGTCTGAATATACATACGTGCCAAAGCTACCCGATATACAAAACTCGACGGATTGTTATTGATCAAGCGCCGAAATAACACCGAGGCCACATTAAAACGGCGAATATTCTGTGCTGCTTTGGTGGCATTTTTTAAGGCTATATGATTGTTCGGAAAAACGCCGAGCACAACGTTATATTCATCAAGTGCCTCTTCAAATTTTCCATTTTCTATTGCTGTCTGTGCGATAAGCAATAAATTCTGCAGCGCCTGTTTTCCAAGTGCACCAGCTGGATCAATTATCAACGCCTTTTTGTAATACGCTCGACGTTTTTCATCATTTTTCATTTGAGTATATATACCAACCAAACGCAAATAGGTTAATGTCCGTTTATCATTAATCTTAAGCGCTTTGAGGTATGCTTTTTCGGCACCTTCCAGGTCACCCAATTGAATATTGCTACGAGCAAGCGCTTCTAACACCGAAATATCTTTGGGAAAAAGTCGAGACATCGCCTGGTAGTGATTACCCGCTTTTTTGAAGTTATTATTTTGCATAAAGTGCTGACCTTTAGCAAAATGCCTCAATTTTATGTACTCATCTTTTTTTGCGTCATCATCAGCCTGTTTTATTAACGCATCATATACCTGGGTCACCTCTTCCATGTGGCCAGCCAGGGCCAATAAGCGAGCCAGCTCTTTTTTAAGTGCGATATTATTTGGGGTCAATTCAACACTACGCTTCACAGATTTAACTGCCATCTCGTATTTTTCCTGGCGCTCATACACAATCGATAACCAATACAGGGCCTGAGGATGATTCGGCCTATTTTTTAAAAGTTGGTTAAGTCGAAACTCAGCCTCCTTAAATTTTTTTCGCCCAATAAGCGTACGAGCCTGAACAATTAACGATTTTTCCGCTTTTTCAATGTTTTTTAGTTTTTCAACCCGGGCAATTGTTTCACTTGCCTTGCGACGCATGCCGAGTCTATTTTGCAATTTTGCTAACTGAGTTAATAAAAATACGTTATTTTTATCGTTTTCAATTCGTATTTCATACTGCTTTAGCAACGCCTTTGGATTACCGGCTTGAATATAGGAATCCACCTCAAGCACCCCTAGCTGTTTTTCCGCTTGCCGTTTTATTGGTCCATCATCAGCCACGTTGATAATTTTTTGAAAAAGAGTCAGCGCCTTTTGTTTTTTTCCCAATTTCGCAAGCGCTTTGGCATAATCGTATAAAAATTTGACATTTTTTGGCTTAGATAAAACCGCGGAAGAAAAATATTTAAGTGTGGAACGCATGTCTCCCTGCGTTTCTGAGACAAGCCCCATATAGTAGTTTGCATCAGGGTTTTCAGGATACTGAATAATAAACTCGAGCAACAAACGTTTTGCAGGTTCGATCTGCTTTTGTTTGATCCACTGACTGGCGACCAAAATCGCTTTTTTACGTCCTTTTTTTGATGACAGGTCCGAAGCCAGCTGTATTATTTGTTTTACGTAAAGCGTATCAAGGACTGCCTTCGCCTGCTTTGCGGCTGGACTGGATGGTGCAATTTGAATGACCTTGTTGTATTCAGTCATTGCAATATCCAGTTTGCCCTGCTTTAACCGGATACCAGCCAGCTGATGACGTGCGACCAAATTTTTAGCGTCTATTCTTAATACAAATTCAAAAATATCACCCGCTTCAACAATGTTATTCATTTTTTCCAATGCAATTGCCCACTCGAGCCTTGCATCAAGATTTACCGGGTCATTGACGATGCTATTTTGGAAATACTTGGCCGCTGATTGATTATCCCCCGTTTGAACGGATAATCGGCCTAACCAGAAATATGCACCGGCACTCGTGGGGCTAACACGAATGATTTCAAGTAAAGCCGCCTCAGCCTCCTTGAGTTTGCCTTTTTTAAACAACGTTTTTGATATTCGATCAGCCCGCTGATCGGGTGTCAAAAAAGCTGGTTGCTTTTCATTTCCAGATGTTGTTTCAGCAGCATTTACGTTATCAATACACAAACAAAAACTAACGACCAGTAAAGTCAAAACCAACTTAACTGGATACGTTAATTTACACTGTGAGGGATAAAACGATTTCAAGATCAGCCTGAGTTTCTTAATAATAGATGTTCATACGTAACATGGCTTGCCAACCACTAAAATCTAGCGACATTTTATTATAGGTTGCTGAATCATTCGTACTTCCCTGAGAAAGATAACCCACAGTCCCATCGCCGATGTCACCATACGGGTTTTTGAATGTGACGCTGTCACGACCGATGAAGTCACTCTTTGTCTGAATGTCTTTTAGCGATGCACTTCGAGAACCCACAAAGTAGCCTCCCTCTACACCAAGAGAAAACCATTGACTTAAAAAAACCTCGGCGCCAATCCCTATCTGCCCCATAAACAATGCGGCAGTTTGCGCCTCCAGGATTTGAATGCGGCTAAAACCGGCCAAACTTGAGCCGCTAATATAGTTAAAAACAAAATCTTCACGGTAATCAATATCAAATATTTCATGAATGGAACTGCGTAAATACAGCTGAAACTTTGAACGGCGAAGCAGTGAATACTGCCAACCAATAGAGTATTCCGTGTAAGAAATTTTGGCTCGACGCTCAAAGATAATTTCATTCATCTCCTTACGTGTTGGAAGCTGCCCCGACATATAACCGATTGACGTCTTTTCCCAGGAACCAATACCAAATACCAATGTGTGCTTACGGTTTGCATGCCATCGGAGTTCAAAGCTTGCCTTACCGCCATTTGATGTCGATGGTAATGAATTATCTAAACTAAAATCAGCCGGCGGAATCGCATTTTCACCATTATTAATATCGTCAATCCCGCCAAGCACCCCCTGACCCACTAACGGCGCTTTATATAGTCCGCCGTATAGCGCCGACAAATCTGGACTGTGGCCACCAATTAATAAAGAAAAACTCCATTCACCATGATCGGAATATGCGTCACCCTTTGCGGCGAACGTATTTGAGCAAACCAATAATAACAGCCAGGCAATCATCCATTGAGAAATTAACCGGGTTAAAGCGTGGCGAAGAAGAATAGCGAACATTAGTTATTGATCATCAGTTTTCAGTTGCCTGTAAACATGTAGTCACACATTTGAGTTAGAAGCTGTATTTAAATTCAACAAACATACGATCATTTTGATTAAAGTTACCAATAAACTGGGTACTTTGAGCAACGATCAATAAATCGGTCGGACTCCCGTCAACCGCGACAACGCCTAACTGAGACTTTTGGCCGTAAAATACATCCATCCCCATAGTCACTTCAAATTGACTTGAAGGCCGAAAACTAAACTGAGGTTTCACGTATAACTCATTTAAATTAATCAAGTATATTGCGAGCATTTCAAACGCGGCGCTGCGCTTTGAAAACGTTTTACGAATGAAAAAATTAAAACTGGTATCAATCTTATCCTGAATAATCGCTTCATCATATTTATAAATAATCCACTGAGTAAAACTGGGTGATATCTCGGTTTTGAATACATTAAAATCCACCCCTAGACCGAGGCGAACGTGATAACGTTGCAAAACGCCCTGTGAATCAAGATAACCGTCCCCATCACGGTCAATTGGCGATATACCAAAATATTTACCCTTAATTGCTACCGCCTCGCCTTTTAAAATCTGGCCCTTAATAATGCGCTGAAACGTCCCCCCCAACATATGCATGCGGGAATAACTCGGGAAAAACGTGGGTGGTTCTATACTTCCACCCCCGGCCCCAACAACACCCTGCTCTCCGTCGGCTGGGTCGGCGCCATTTACCAAAGGGCGCTGTTCCAGCTGAACCTTGCGAAATAATACGGGAAAATCATCCCAGGTATAAAAATAACTTACTGAGAGTTCATTACCGAAAATAGTGCTTGTTATTTTGGCACCAACTTCAGTGTTTTTTAAATCGCCCAGCGTCGGGTTTCTAACATCAAATGAACGCGGGAACGCAGTACCCGGCACCTCCTGAAACAACTCCCATTCAGAGCCTCTGGGAGCCGGTTTATTAAATGCTAACTCCGGTATCCAGATAAATTCAAAATTAGCCAGTTTGCTATAAAAATCGAGTTTCACACTCCATAAGGGTATGCGATATTCCAGTAACTTCGGTGTGATTAACTCTTTAAAATCCATTGGATTTATCTCGTCAACCACCCTCACACCGGTGATAACCCCCCAGATAATAAATTGCTTACCAACACGTAAATCGGCCCAGTCACCAAACACATCAAAATATAGCTCTCTAAGTTCTGTGATATTAGAGTCTTTCTCCTGCGCCAGGCCCTCCACAAACACCAGCGGCTGATCACTGTCTCGCAGCGTGCGTGCGGTAATCGTATCGTAATCAAACAAATCATAAACAGCATCGTAATAGGCACGACCGGCAAAATTAAACTCCAACCGGCGGTGCAGCTCAAGCCGGCTTTGAAGATATAGTGTGTTACGAATTTTGGTATACGAGCGCGGCTCGCGATAACGGTAGGCAGTTTCGTTTTTTAAATAACCCAGCGTTTGCAGGCTGAAGCTATCAGGAAAAAGCTTAATTTCGGCTGCTGCAGTGGAGGAAAACAAATAACATAAAATAAGTACAGCTGAGAAAGCGAAAGAATCAAGTCGCAGAAATAGGATAGAAAAATACATCTTAAGTATTCTAATATCCAAAACTTGTTTCGCACTTAAACTCTCGAATTTCATCGCTGCATATCACTAATATAAGTTGCGCTGACTTTTTAATAAATAGCAGAGATTATCGCACAAATAATTGGTTTTACAGGAAATTATACCGATTTATTTACCTTTGATTTCAAGTTAAGCGGTGAATTTTATAAAAAATTGAGGTGCTTCCAGCAGTCTCCCAGGCCTAAAAAGAGTAATAAAGCAGGAGGCAGAGAGATTCCATACAGAACCGCATAAACAAAAAAAGGCCGCCAATATTGGCGGCCTTTGATCGATAAAGTAATAACGTCACCGTTATACCTTTATTCCATACTTCAACTTATAAAAATGGGTCAGCAACTGCAGCGTTAAGATCATCAACGAAAGTAGCAGTAGCAGTACCACCTTGAGTAGCTAAACTCGTGTACGTAAGACCCATCACCGCATCGCTCGCATTATCCAGGTTTTCAAAACCAAAATCGCCAGCACCCGCAACGGTTTGACCAATCAAGACTTGAGTCATGATATCACCGTCAACCCAAGCTACTGTAGCACCACCTAATGTACCGGTACCCGCAGCTGGGGCAAGTGACGTGCCTTCGCGAGAGTTAAACGCGAAAGTCGCATCAGTCAGACCAGTACCCAGGTTAATCGCACTGTCAATATCGATCTTTTTATTTAACATAATGCCATTAGTTTCATCCATAGATTGCACTAACGCAAAATTGTCTGAAAACTGACCAGTGCCATTACCAGTTGCATCGCCCAGTTTCTGAGTCAAAGTCAAGTCCATTTGCATGGCGCCAGACACCATACCCATGGCTACGCTAAAGTCAGCCTGGAAGTCACTGGCAGCATTCGTTCCGCCTTCGTTCCATACGCTTTGAGTGATAATCGCTTTCTTCTCACCCATCGCCTGGAATTCGCCTGTCATCAGCGTAGTATCAGATGCCATGCCTGTCGTACCAGTAGCAACATCACCGATACTCTGCTTGGCCGCTAAACCGCCATTTACAGAGCCGGTAGTGGTAAAACCTTCACTTGCAAAACCACCCGATGCTGGGTCAGCAATGATAGTCTGAAAGTAAGTTTTACCAGTAGCAGTCTCAGTAACTTGCTGCTGCATGAAGCCAGTATCAGTGATTGGCGCTGAACTACACTCAAAACCACTGCCAGCCGCACAAAGACCACCAGCAACAGTATTATCGATAACACCTCCGACACTTGTAAACCCACCGAAAGCGATCGGTGCCGCAGCAGAAGCCAATGTCGGCACAGCAGCAATTAACGCTGTAATTAATGAAGACTTTTTCATTTTTGAGGTCCTCCTCAGTTGACTACAAAAAGTTAACAATAAAAAACTAAAAGTTAACAATAAAAAACATAAAACTAAAAAAAATATAAACCACAAACCTTAAACTAAACTTATATGTAATATATAAGTTATCTTTATTACCTTGTTCTTTATTACCTTATCTACGATTAAAGGCGCTTTAAAGCAAACATAAAAGCAAATCGACTTAAAGCTCCCCTAACTTAATAGACGATAATATATTTCACCCCCGTATTTTGCAATGACTTTATTAACTATCTCCACAATTTCTTCCTGACAATTAACGCGTCACTATCAATATGTTATAAACTTCCCTACCAACAGCCACTTCTCCAATCTGCTGCCCTTCCTTCACGCTACCAATCTTTCACTGTTTTACTGTAAGACCGGCTGAACACCAAACGGTGGATCAGACCAGGTAAACGGATCAGATCCTATAATTGATGCCGTTGCTATGGGATCTTGTGAGTCGACCAAATTATCGAATGCTTGAAATGAAAAAGTCACATCAAGTGCGCCACCACCCATTCCGCCGCCACCCATTCCGCCGCCACCCATTCCGCCATTGCCACAGCCTTCGCATAACGCGCCGATCCAGACGACCTGCACATCATCACCCGCGTTCCAGTTTATGGTACCGCCGTTACCGCCACCCATCATTCCCTCTCCCATACCACCACCCATACCACCCATACCCATTTGTCCGCCCTGAACACGGCCAAGTGTGACCGAGCCGGCAGATGGATTACGGGCACCCGAAGCGCGGCGAAACACAAATTTCTGCACATCAACGCCGGTAGTCGGCGTGTTTGATAATAGAGAGGAATTCAACAATGTTTGAGAAATGTCAGTATAGGAGCCTGTCACGTTATCAATTGCGTCGCGATCCTGCTCAAATGCAAAGATGGAGCTGTAATCAACACCGAGATAAGTACTGACAATTGACTGTTTGATGTTAATCGCGGGTGATATTCCATCATTAGCCCAGCCGGTGTTTAATAGTGTTTGAGAATTGAATGGCAGCGGACCTGCTGTTGCAAATGTCTGTTTGGTTGAGATACCACCAAGCGCAAGCGAATTCATTTGGATAAAACTTTCATCGGTGGTGACTGTTCCCTCGTTATCAACACCAACAACAACTAACTGGGTATACTCTTCGCCGGTAGCAGCACGCAAGGTACGTTGCAGAATACCCTGATCGTTAACACCGTTAATACATTGGAAATTGGCGGGACAAGTGGCCGAGATGACGCCAGCGGTTTCACTCCAGCCACCAAAGGCGACAGGCGGTGCAGCATTTACGTTTGCCATAGACAGGATAAAAAACGACACATACACGAAAACCAATGTGGTTAGCGCGCTGCACTTCACATTTGGCGCCTTCAACACGCCTTTTTGCAAACTTTGTGATCGTTTTTCTAAAGCTTCATGATATAAACTAACAAACATGAACAGAGCCCTAACAATTGCGCCGATATAACGTCTTACGTAGCCATAACTTATTCTATTACCCTATTTACTAATTATTACAAATTCCACAGGTAATAAGTATGCAATAAACCAAGTCGAAAACCCGCTTGTAACTATTTATTAAGAAACAAACTAGGGTTTATCGTCCTGGATGAGTACGCATCCACACAGATTCAGGTGTCAATTGTGTTTAGATTCCCGCGACACCGAAAACACCGTGATTTTATTTTTTCAAATTAAATCAAGGCACTATATTGATTATTGATTGGCTTCTTGCCTGTTTTTACGTTAGTCCTTTAGATTTGTTGTCGGAAACAGCATCCACTACTACATTAACATATGCTTTATTAGTAACCGATCTTTATTATTACCTAAATCCTAACAGAAAAAAACGTGAATCAGTAGCGATTTTGGCAATTACTTAAATTATTTTACTCAAGTGATTGTAAACAACGGTGTTTTTAGCCTTATTCGGCTAAAAGCCACTGCCTATTGGCGCAGTTCAGGGCCGGCGTTTCTATACAGAGATTTGGGTTTGATGTACAATTTTGGCTCATTTTTAACGAGGTTGCCACATGAGTTTTGAAATTCTCCGGGATATGGAGTCATTTACCCAAAATATGTTTAATGGAATCATCGGGTTTCAGGAAAAGGATCATCCAGCATGGATTAGCGAAAATAGTTTTCAGAAAAGAATAAAAAACATTCCCCTGCACTATTTAATGTTCAGCAACGCTGATCGCGACCCGAAAACTCACGGCCCTACCATTGCCCATTATTACCCGCTTAAATTTGAAATGGCAAAATTTGCCGATTACATCAAACAGACAACGAAAAAGCCGATTGTGTGCGATGTTCACGCCAGAAACGGTTTCATTGGCAGCCTGCTCGCGCAAGAAGGCGTAGACGTTATTGGCCTGCAAGACCCGGATGAAAAGCCGAATCAAATTGAATCATTTTATGACGCCGAAAAATATGAAATGAAAAGTGGCACACTGAAAACCACCGACCTGGACGTTGATGCCGTGTTTTCCTCATGGATGCCTGCAGGCACGAACATCACAGAGAATATTATCGCCAAAAACCCGAAACTCGTCATATTCATCTTTACCGAGCACACCAACGAATTTAGCGGCCAGCGACAAACCGGCACGGATGAGTCTTTTGGCGAACAATTACCAGCGCAATATAAATTGCTCGAAGAGTGGAGCGTCACCCGCCCCAAAGACCTGTTACATAAAGTTTGGCCGGATTTGACCGGCAATCTGGAGGAAACTCGTCTGGTAAGAATTTATGCTAACGAAGGTTATCATGATCTTCATTCGTCATTAAAAGAGGAACATAGCAAGGGTTATGACTGGGAGCTTGACCTGCAAATGGCTGAAACGGCACTCCGAGCAGAACAGGAAATGAAAAACAGGGGCTTTCCTGCCCAGTTTTAGGCCTTGGTAACGATTGAAAATTTCCGTCATTCCGATATTTTTTAGCCGGTATCCAGCAGCCCCGCACATGGAGACCGGCTTTCGCCAATGTGACGGAATAAAAATAAACGACTACTGATCCAGCGCAACCCCGGTCTTAAATACCGAGGTTGTATCTTCGTCGCTATTATCGAGACCCATTTCAGCCAGTATTTTTTCCAGTTTTTGTTTTGCGTCATAGGCTTCCTTTACGCCGGAACCGGACGCAGCTTTATACCAGATTAGTGCAAGCTGAAGGTTTTTATCAGTGCCTTCGCCGCTATAATACATATTCGCCAGCTGGTATTGCGCCATCGCAAAACCCTGCCTGGCGGCTTGCTCATACCAGTAACGCACTTTGGTTAAATCTTTAGTAACACCCAAACCAGTTAAATACATCACTGCAAGGTTATATTGCGCTTTAGCAAAACCACTGTTTGCCGCTTTTTCGTAATAATCATGTGCTTGCCGGGCATCCTGCTTTGTCCCTTTACCTGAGCGCAACAAGTTTGCGACATTAAATTGTGCCGTTGCAAAACCCTGATCGGCAGCCTGCTTAAACAAAGTAAATGCTTTATTAAAATCCGCCTTTACACCTACACCTGAGACATACATTTTACCCAGGTCAATTTGAGCCGGCGCAAAACCCTGTGCTGCCGATTGAGAAAAATACGACATGGCCGTTTCAACATTTCGGCCAACACCCTTACCATCACGGTACTGACGCCCGAGTAAATATAACGCCCTGGCATCGCCGCGTTTCGCCTGCATAATCATCACTTGATTATCGATTAGACGCGTCTCATTCTGACCTGACGTGGTTGAAATGCTAAAAGCGGCGTTGGAATATAAGGCAATAACCACGCTGACGGCAATGATCGATGCGTGAGAAAACAATGTACTTTTAGTGGTAAAATGCATTAACAAAACATCCTATATCGTTAAACTTCTTGTTAACTTCTTGTTAACTTCTTGTTAACTTCTTGTTGAATAAGCTTTGTGTTGTTAATTTTTTTATTGCCTTATTCGCTGTCCGACATCATAAGCACGACGTATTTACCCAAACTTAACATTTTCCCGTTAAAACAAAAACCAATATAAAGCATTGATGTGCAAAGCGTTGCTCTATATCATTAAAATCAGCTAATTGAGTTGAGCTGTCTGTATCCACACTGTATCCACACAAAGTATGAAAGCAGAAAATAACATCATAAGAAAACGCGAAATTTTTGGCTGGGCCATGTTTGATTTCGCCAACTCAGGATACACCACTGTTGTACTCACCGCCGTATTTAACACTTACTTTATTGCCGTGGTCGCACAGGAACTTGAAAGCGGCGCAGCAACTTTATTGTGGACGATCACCATTGCGATTGCCAACAGCATCGTACTGTTCGCCTCACCATTACTTGGTGCAATTGCAGATCACAGTTGCAGTAAAAAACGTTTTTTAGTCGTCTCCACTTTTTTCTGCGCCCTCTTTACCGCGCTGTTATATTTTGCTGGTTCAGGTGATGTGGTTTTGGCCAGTGGCTTAATTATTCTTGCCAGCGTCATGTTTTATACCGGCGAAAGTCTCATTGGTGCTTTCCTGCCAGAGATTAGTAACAAAGATAACATTGGCAAAATTTCCGGGTACGGCTGGTCGCTGGGATATGTCGGCGGCTTAATTGTGTTGGCCATTTCCCTGGTTTATGTCAATTTCGCAAAAAATACTGGGGATACGGCCGAGCAATTTGTGCCAATAACAATGCTAATTGTGGCGATTAGTTTTGCAATTTCAGCCCTTCCAACTTTCTTTTTGCTGAAAGAACGATGTTTTAAAAAACCCGCCGTTACAGACCGCTCGTTAATAAAAACAGGTTATGACCGCTTAAAAAAAACCTGGCGTGACAGCCACCAATATACAGATTTGTTTCATTTTTTGATTTGTCTTTTTGTGTATTATTGTGGCATAAACACAGTCATTGTAATCGCCGCAATTTATGCCCAGGAAGTCATGCAATTTACGACTGAAGACACAATTATGTTGATACTGATTGTGAACATATCCGCCGCTGCTGGTGCCTTTATTTTTGGTTTTTTGCAGGATAAAATCGGCATCAAAAACACGCTCGCCCTCACCCTGTTAGTGTGGATTTCCGCGATGTTAATTGCTTATTTTACCACTTCAACGGGCTGGTTCTGGTTTATTGCCAACCTAATTGGCATCGCATTGGGCTCCAGCCAGAGTGCGGGACGTTCGATGATTGGATTGTTTTCACCGCTGGATAAAAATGGTGAATTTTTTGGACTGTGGGCAATGGCTATTCGCCTGGCGGCCATTATTGGTCCATTAAGCTACGGCTTTATCACCTACGCAACCGCAGGCGACCACCGACAGGCATTATTAAGCACAACCGTGTTTTTTGTTGCCGGTTTACTACTCTTAATTCCCGTTAACGAAAACAGAGGCGCGCAGGCGGCGGTAAACCAACATAAGCAATTAATATGAGCAACTAACATGAGCAATTAATATGGTCTACAGCACACAAAACATCACTGCGATTATTCTCGCGGGCGGCCAGGGAAAACGCCTTAATCATCAAAATAAAGGCCTGCTTGGCTTAAATTCACATTTAACGCCAAATAGAGAAGTCAGTGGCGAGACATTTATTTCTCATTTGTTAAAAAAACTATCTGTGCAATCGCAAAAACAAATTATCAGCGCGAATAACGATATCGAGGCATACGAAACATACAATAAAACCGTTGTACATGATCAAACCAACAGCTACGAGGGACCTTTAGCCGGCATTTTAAGCTGTAAAGCGCATGTTGATACAAGCCTGATACTAACAACGCCATGTGACTCTCCGATGATTCCAGACGACCTTTCACAACGTTTACTGGACACATACAACCAATACCCGTCCGCCAAAATTTGCGTGGCTCACGATGGTGAGCGCCAGCAAAATTTATTTATGTTGTTTGATGCCGCTTTACTTGACGATATGACCGTCTATTTTGACGATAATCAACGAAAAGTGTATGGCTGGATTAATCGGCACGAACATAAACGGGTGGATTTTTCAGATAGCGCTTCAAACTTTTTGAACGTGAATGATGAAAACCAGCTAAAAATGCTGCGACTGATGATTAAAAAAAAACAGGTCAAATTATGACAATTTCAGACAGGCAACCCGCGCTTATTGGATTTGCTGCCTGGAGCGGCACCGGAAAAACGACCTTACTTGAAAAAATAATCCCGTTATTGAGCGCAAAGGGCTTACGTGTTGGTGTCATTAAACACGCTCATCATGATTTTGACATTGACCAAAAAGGTAAAGACAGCTTTAAACTGCGAAAAGCCGGTGCAGTAGATACCATTGTTGCCTCTGGCAAACGATGGGCGCTGATTCACGAGAATGAGAATGAGAATGAGAATGAGAATGAGAACGAAAAGGATCAGGCTGAACCAGACTTGCAAACCCTACTCATGCAGCTTAAGTCACACCCGTTGGACATCATTTTGGTCGAAGGTTTTAAGCATGAAGCCATTCCAAGAATTGAGTTGCGCCGCGAAACCTTAAATAAACCACTACTCTATCCAGAGGATAATAAAACAATTGCAATTGCAACAGAATCGAGTGATAAAATGCCTCACCCGATTACGACGCTGGATATTAACGAGCCAGTGGATATTTGCAATTTTATTGCAGCGTATTTTTCACTTTCGTGATTAACCGTTTTCCAAACATGAAATAAGGAACTAATGTGTCTAAATCCAGTGTGTCTCAATCTAGCGCGTCTAAATCTAGCGTGTCTAAATCAAACAAAACGCCATCATGTGACGATGATTACGATCCTCACTCACTTGATGTCATTGAAGCACAAGAACGCATTCAACAAATGCTGGTAAGTGTTTCTGAATCTGAAACCGTTGCCATCAGAGATGCTTTAGGCCGCACTTTATCCGAAGATGTGTTATCAACCATAAACGTGCCTGCCTACACGAACTCAGCAATGGATGGTTACGCCATTGTCGGCAGCGATTTGGGTAAAGTAAAATCTTTTTTACCGGTCGGTATCGCCTACGCGGGAAAACCTTATAACGGCAGCGTAAAAAGTGGTGAATGTATTCGCATAATGACCGGCGCGCCCATTTGTGACGGTGTTGATACGGTAATCATGCAAGAACAGGTTAATATCACCGAGGGTAATGACAATAAAATTATTCTCTCAGGCAGCCACAAGCCAGGACAAAACGTAAGAAAAAAAGGTGAAGACCTCAAGCAGGGATCTGCGGCCATCCTGACCGGCAGGCATTTAACACCATCCGATATCGGCCTACTCGCCTCACTCGGCATCGCAGAAGTTAGTGTCTGCCGAAAAGTCCGCGTCGCACTTTTATCAACCGGTGATGAACTAAAAAATGTCGGCGAAACATTAGGTGAAGGACAGATATACGACAGTAATCGTTACACCATTTATTGTATGTTGCAGCGCCTCGGCGTTGAAATTATTGATTTGGGTATCATCAAAGACAAACGTGAAGATATTCGTGCCGCATTTGAGGAAGCATCAAAAAATACCGATGCTGTTATCACCAGTGGCGGTGTTTCTGTCGGTGATGCCGATTTTGTGAAAGAAATTTTAGCAGAAATGGGGAACGTCAATTTCTGGAAAATTGCGATGAAACCCGGCCGCCCGCTTGCTGTTGGTCAAATCGGAAAATCCTTCTTTTTTGGCCTGCCCGGAAATCCGGTATCAGCCATGGTAACGTTTTACCAATACATTCAACCCGCAATTCGTCAAATTATGGGGCAAAGCCAGGCCGAGAACCCCTCAATTCAAATGAAGTGCGTATCTAAACTGAAAAAACGCCCCGGCCGCGTTGAATTTCAGCGAGGAATCATTTTTACGGATGACAACGGAGAACACGTCGTGAAAAGCACCGGTAACCAGGGCTCACATGTGCTTAGCTCGATGAGTGAAGCCAATTGCTTTATCGTTTTACCGCTGGAGTCGGGAAATGTTGAGGTAAATAGCCTTGTTGAAGTTCAGCCGTTTGATGGGTTGATTTAAACGCATAAAAAAGCCATCACCGCGAGGTAATGGCTTTCATCTCCATCCTGGAGCGAATAAACGTCCTGTTTAAAACATTTAGCTAGCAGTTGAGCTTGCTGCTGCTTTAGACGCCTTAGTTTTAGATTTTTTCGCTGCTGCACGCTTTTTAGCGGCTGCTTTTGTACGCTTTTCTGCTGCTTTTGATTTGGCTGCTGCTTTTTTAGCGAAATCTTTTTCCCATTTAGCGGCAAAGGCATCACATGCTTTCTTTTTAGCTACTTCTTTCGCTTTTTTGTCTGCAATCACCTGTGCTTTGGCTTTACGAGCATCTTCAGCGGCTTTTTTCTTAGCGGCTGCTTCTTTCTTTTTATCGGCTGCTGCTTTTTTCTTAGCGGCGGCTGCTTTCTTTTTAGCCATTACTGCGGCTTTTTTAGCGGCTGCGGCTGCTTTCTTTTTAGCTGCGGCTGCTTTTTTATCGGCTGCGGCTGCTTTCTTTTTAGCTGCGGCTGCTTTTTTATCGGCTGCTTCTTTCTTTTTGCTTGCAGCTGCTTTTTTCTTAGCGGCTAATGCTTTCTTCTTAGCCATTTCCTTTTGCTTAGATGTAGCAGCTGTTGCTTTGCTACTCGCCTTCTTGCTTGAAGTTTTATTCGCCATTACCAGATTGCTCCTTACTTGTTTTCAAAAAATATTTGACAGCATATGATCACAAAAATAAAAGACATATGCAATCATCTTCAATTCATTTTCGTCACTATTTGAAAATAGTTTAGACTTTTTTTACAAAATTGCCTAATTATTTTAAAAAAAACGTGTTTTTTTGAAATAATTGGTAAAAAAAATAAAAACTGACTTTCATACGCTCAAAAAATCGTTTTACGTTTCAGTGATTTTTTAATTCGATTTTTAATGATGAGTGATAAAATTCACCACAATCGCGTATATTTTTTTCCTGTATTACAATTTATTTTCACCCGTTATTAAAAACAATATAGGAAAGATTTACGTTTTAATAAATAATTTTTTGCGAATTGCGGACTAATTTGCCAACCAATACGACTATCACTTACAGTTTTTTTTTGCTGGAAAACGAAAATATATGACGAATCAAGCCGACTCGCATTCAGGAAGGCTGTTTGAAACGACCACTAAGCGAAAAAAGCGAAAGAATAATTAGTAACGGCAACATAGGGTCAAAGTGTTGTGGTCGACCAACGCCAGCCATCACACAACCGGAAACTACCGGCTGGTAAAATTGTGTGACGCTTGCATCAACACCCAGTGAGTAGGCAATATTATTTGATGACGTACCGCTGCTGCTCACAACTGCAATATGATAAGTACCCGCTGCGGCGTTTTTAATGATGATTTGCTCGGGTAACAAGCCGCCGTTCGCACTCACTAAGGTGCCTTCGTCAACCAAGCTCGTTGCCGCTGTTTCATAACCGGCGTAATCAAACTGAGGTAAACCACCAAACTTAACCAGCAAATTTGCGTTCCTATCTGCGTTCGTAAAAGGAATATTGCTGCGCATTGCTAAATTAAATATGAGTTCGTCTTTGCGTTCAGGTATAAAAACATAATAATAATGCACTTCATCGCGATCATTTGTTTTTAAGGTCGCCTGTACGGGCTTGCCAATCGTTAGGCTACCGGTATTAACCCTGAATGCGCGCTGATATGTAAATTTTTTGCTCGCCGATGCATAAGTGCCCGTTAAATCCAGGGTAAACAACAAATCCTGCATTTGCATCCGTGAACCCAAAAAAACAGAAAAACGCACAGTAACATCACCGTAATTCTGTACTTGCGCATCATATCCTTTTATTCCAGCTGCGATATCTTGCGTCATTGGCGAAATCTCTATATCAGGAGATCGCAGCGTTACTGCTAACGAATCAGCATCCGCCCAGATATTTTCTATCGTAATAACCAGGTCAACGGTTTCACCCTCATCTACGAGCGCATTTTTGTTTCCTGCCTGATCATCAATATAGAAATTTCTTATTACCGGAACAGGTTTTGGGCTTGCCGATAATAAGTCAAACGCGGCTAAGGCATCCACCCTTCCATCAGTTGCCAAACTAGCTTTTTGAGTGCTGCCAGTTTGGCTGTCACCAAAAGGCACAGCCGAACCCATAATTGCACCCTTTACGTCGTAAATACTTGCATCGGGATATCGCATCATTAACGTTGCAACCACGCCTGACACTAACGGTGCAGAAAAAGAGGTGCCACCGATGATTGAATAACGCGATGGACTCTCTTGTGACGCAGCGGTAGTACCAAACATTTCCCTCTCGCCCGGCGCCGCAATATCAACCGAGGTTTGACCAAACTGTGTCCAACGGGTTAGGTTGTTATCAAAATCCAGGGCGGCTACGGCAATAATATTGGGTAAATTCAAACCTGACGGGTAATCGGGGATACGGTCATTGTCCATCTCGACATTACCTGCAGCAATAACAAGTAATGTATTGCGACTAATTAAGTCAACCACGGCTAAGCGCTCAAGCACCGAAAACTGAGGGCCACCGTAACTCATATTTATGATGTCCGCGCCCTTCTCCTTCGCCCATGCAATCGCCTCAAGCTCTGCAGCCACGCTATAATTGCAACCTAACCGAACCGGCATTATTTTACTGTTATCGCTCGCACCATTTATTCCAATCCCGTTATCCACAACCGCGCCGACCACACCCATTACCATTGTGCCATGCAGTTCGGGCACAACCTCATTTGAAATAGAATCATGGCAAATCGTCGGCGCCGGGTCGGCGTTTTTTTCAACCGCATTGTAAGGATTAAATACGTTATCGGCTAAATCGTCGTGCTTTATATCAAACGCATCATCAAAAACTGCAACAACAGGGAGACGTGTTGGTGTAACTGTCATTGCCGGCAGTGAATCGAGATTTATCTGACTTAAGGTTGCGTCACTTAACTGTTTCGCTCTGGTTGCGGTGATAAAATGAGAGGTTCGTGGATACCGGCGATAATTCGGTTCAACCACCAACACGTCAGGATCGGCCTGCAAACGCGCGATGGCGTTGCCCAGGTCATCCGAATTGTTCAACGTCCAGTGCTCAACACCTGTTCCAGTGATCGCTTTTCGTTTTTTAAGATGATAAGTGGCCGCTTTTTGTTTAATAAACGACGATTGCGGCTTGTTTGATGCCCCCGGCTGACCAGCTTTAAATTTAACCAGTAATTCACCGGGCACATGATGAGTCAACTGCGCTGCTGGCAGTTGTGGTGTGAAAAAAAATACGTTAAAGAATGCGATGAAAGCAAAAAAAGGTATTTTCATGTTTATCATCAACCCTCAAAACTAGGCGCCGGTCAATACTTCTTGCATAAAATCCAGATCGGCCTGCTGGCGGATAGTTTTGCGGTGATTTTCCCACAATACTTTGATGCGCGCCTGATTACACTGTTTTCTATCAACGAGCACGCGGGTATTAAGCTGGCCACGTATTATCTCGCTGGGGACTTTCGCAAAAACGAACTCATTGCTGATTAGATCCATAAACGGGCCACACTTGCTGGTGGGCATGATAAAAACCAATTGCAAACCCAGGCTTTGAGTTAAATAATTGATCACCTCGCGTGAACGGGTTTCATCCATTTTTGAAAATGCTTCGTCAACCAAGACCATGCGTAAGTGCGTATTGCCCTCTGAAAAACGAAAAGCCGATGTAATTGCCGCCGCGCGAATAATATAAGCGGGGGTTTCAAGCTGGCCGCCGGAGCCGGTGCCGTATTCACTAAGTGCAATCGGCTCTTTGCCTTCCACTTCTTTGTAAATTTCGTATCGGCGGTAATTTCGATAGTCTGCAATTCTATCAAGCTCACGCATAGCGCGCACGTCGTCTTCATCGAGCAACATGTCCATGAGTTGGTCGAGCACCTTGCGGGACTTTTCGGATAACTCCGCCTCAAATAACGTCACTTCATCCCCCAGTACGGGATTTTTTACCAGCTCGTCGAAAAAATTGGCATAATCACGATATTCTGGAATCCATTCACTATCAAACCGAAAGGTTTCCCTGTCTGCGCCGAAATGGTGATGCTGCAATTCTTTATTTAACAATTTAATCTGGCGTTTACCATCATTTAACGCCTGATGAATCGTGTGACATAAATGGGTGACAAAAGCACTGTTAAAGGCTTCTTTTAATTCAGAAAGTTGCTGATGCCTTTCAACAAGTATATTATTTTTCAAGACATTATAAAGCCGGTCAATTTCTCGCCGTAATTCACAAATGGCTTTAAAAAACGTCGCATCGAAACTCCCCATAAAGGCGGTGTAGGCAATGGAATCTACTGCGCGGCAATGCTGGTTGTGGGTTTGTATGTCATCGGCAATTTTTCGCTCAACACTGTGCAGGCTTTTTTCCAGGGTTTGCCTGAAATTTGCGGCATGCTCGGTATTAATATCGATGGCATCTTTGTCGGCATATTCGAGTCTTTCGGTGGCATTAAAATCAGGCCAGATACCGACAATGGCATTTAATGCAGCTTCACATTCATCCACACAGTCAATTTGTTGTTCTTTGTGAGCGGTGATGGCTTTTATCTGTTTTTCAATATCCGCCAGGCTCTTTTTAATCTCACCGAGTTTTTGATTCGCTTTGTCTTTGCTTACTGACAACGCTTCCTGTTCTGTCTTTAGATTTTTTAAGCGATCTTCAAGTTCTTTGTGTTCAGATAAATCCAGATGACCTAACAAACGTTCAAGTTTTTGAATTTCGCTGAGCATAATTAAAATTGAGGCTAAATCATCGGCGTAAGATGTCATTTGCAAGCTGTCTACCGAACGTAACAAGGCACTAAATTGCAAAAACTGTGCGTTTGCCCCCTGCCAGTCAACTTCAATTTGCTGTAGCTCGGCCTGTTTGGCAATTAACGCGCGTTCTTTTGCGGCAACACCAAAAACAAGGTCACCATCGGCCAGATCACAACGCCACATGCTGTAATTTCCCGACCCCATACCTTCTTCAGTGATGCCGCGGCGGGTTTTGCGTAATTTCTCTGTAGAGCACACCTGTAATACAGTGCCGTAACTTGCAATCAAGTAGCCACGTGCAACGGCGTGAGAAAAATCCAGTAAGTGAATGATGGAATCGGCGTGTAAATTAATTCTGTCGGCGTCTTCACCGGCTTTTTCACCCTGAATAACGCGGGCGCGATTATCTCGTCCGGGTAAGGCGCGCACTATTCTGGCAGCCTGTGCTTCGTAGGCTTCCTCTACCAGAATAGAGAAACGTGCGCCGCCGATGTAACCTTCAATCGCCGATTGCCAGCGCGCATCTTTGACTTCAATGTGGTCACACAACACCCGCGGATCAGCTGCCGGGCATTCCTGATGAATGGCTTTTAATGCTTTAACGACATAACTCGGATAAATGACGTGATTGGCGTTTAGGCGATCTATTTCCTGTTGTTTGCTCTCGCGTTGCTCGCCCAAATTTTGATAGCGATTTTTTCGATTAAGCACAAATGCGGCGAGTTGATCTCGTAACGATTCGGTGTGAGCTTCCTCCTGAGAGTTGTCGTGCCAATGGTCATACCACTGATTATGCGACTGTTGAACCTGTCGTACCGCCTGAAGTTTTTCTTCCGCTCGTGGAATGCCGACGGAAAAATCCCGTTGCAATAAACCGTGTAACTCTTTAATGACTACACTGCCGGAATCAACCACCGCGTTTGCGAATGTTTGCGCCTGTTTGTTCACCGCGGCGGGTAATGCACTGGCTGCCCGTTTATCGCTAAACAATTGACTGATTTCTTGCGTTTTTTGAATGTTAGCGCTAATAAGCTGGTCTTGCGCTAATAGCTGTTTAACTTCTCCAACCACTTTTTTATCCAACGCAGTTTTTTGAGTGTCGAGATCGTCTTTTTCTCTTAATGCACCAATACCCTGACGTTGCGCTTCTATACTGATTAGCTGGTCGTGCACCAGATCGATTTTATTCTGCAAGGATTGAATTTCAAGCTCGGTATCTTTTTGTGCCTGACGTTGTGTTTTTTGAAACTGTTTACCGCGCAGATAATCAATTTGACGATGTTCAAATTCTGCTTTTGCCAGCGTATAATCCAGTACATTCAAATCAATCCAGTGTTCGATGTAAGCGAAAGAATTATGCTTCGCCCGGTCGAGAATCTCGATCGAGTTAACCAACCTCGACGCGTCACGTTCCATGTTATGAATGGTTTTCAACTGGCTTGAGACCGAACGAATGGCCTCGCCCAGGTCTTTTTCTTCTAAAATTTCATCGGCAACAAAACTGTTAATGTTTTTTACGGGTTTATACGCCATAAAACGTGAAAAAGCGCGTGCGGCGGCAACGGCCTCGCCTTCTGATACAGCCTCGTCGCTACCTCTTAATGCCGCGTATAACCGGCGAAGATAGGCTTTTTTGGTTTCGTATCGTTCGACATCGTTTTTGCCTAACTCGGCAATGAGTAAGTTTTGTAAATTCGGCAATGAGACAACGTGTTTTCCGGCTTTATCCGACAAATCATCACGCACAAAATGATTCAAGTCTAATGATGCACCTCTCACAATAAAAAACTGCACATCTTCCTGACGGGCAACAGCCTGTTTACCTGACGAATCCAGCCAGGCTCGCACGCCGATAATAGCGGTAAAAGGCTCGCCTGCTTCACCTTTGGTGGGATGGAAAACGGCAGCCAGATAACCATCAACCTGTTGCAATCGGGCATAACTGCCATCGTCACAGCCTAAAATATAAGACGCAAGTGTTCTAACCCGTTTACCACCGCGACCGCGTTGAGTCGTTTCATCCTGTCCGGGATTAAACTGAAACAGGTTTTCATGGGCAGCGGTCATGATGGTTTGAATGGCATCTGCCGCCGTGGTTTTGCCTGAGCCATTACCACCGGAAAACAAATTCACCGGGCCGAAATCAAATTCTAAACTGGGAATATTTCCCCAATTAACATAAACAAAACTTTTAAGAAACATCATCTGCCTCGTTTAATGGTGTATTAATGGTGTAACCAAAGACTCACCTGGCTGCTCATCTAACTCATCGTCCGACTGCTCACCCGACAATGCGGTTTCTAACGCGGACAAAGATTCATCGGTAACAAAAGTGACAATCATCGGATGAATTTTTATCCATGACTCGACGGAATCCATGTTGTCATCCTGGCGATATTCAATAAGCCGCAACTGACGCAAACGACTGAAAACCCGTTTTCGATCCAGTAGCTTTTCAGGCAGTGATCGGCTTAACAGGTTTTTCATGGCGATGCTAATGGTTTCGATTGATTCACTCACGAATCCATCATCATCAAGCTGCCCCTCTCTTAATGCTTTGTCATATTGCAGGCGTAAAACAAGTAACAGTGCAACTTCATCTTGTCTCAGGCGCGCGCGTAAACCTCCACCAAAGGCGGCATCCTGCTCGTCATCCATACCGGGGATATCAGCACCGGGCGGATAAACGCGTAAATAAGCAAACCGCCGGTCGTGCAAAATACGTATACCAATGATGTGCAAATACTCATTGACGAGTGATTCAACCCGCAAATAGCGGTCATATAATGCTTGCTCTGTCTGGTTTTCTGCGCGGCAAAGCACACCGTAATTTAATAAGCGCAAACAAATCTCCCGGAATCCATCCAGGCTGACGCCCTCTTTATCTAACGAGGTTAATATGCTTTCTGTGAGCATGATTTGATTTACCTTTATTCTGTTAAGGTGAAACTAATTTGGTGCTGTTTAATCCTGTACCAGTTCAATCGTAAACTCATCCATGCGCTCAAAATAATCAGTGGTTACCTGCTTTCCACAGGCTTCAACGTTAAATTTAAATTCGCTGGAAGATACCGAGCCAAGTTCAATGACATGTGCACTCATCAACAATTCTTTGGCATTGCTAACCGGTAAATCCTGGCTGTGAATACGCTGCCCTTCACACAATGCCTTGACGACATATTCACGTTGGGTTTCACTGTTAAACACAAAGGCCAAATCAACCGCCGCCTGCACAAACATGTGTTTACGCGAATGCTGATCATTTACCAGATGTTCATCAATTGAGGTATCCATGAGCCTTTGCTGTCGCTCTGCGTGAATACGTAGATTTTCCGGATCAACAAACCCGATATTGAGAGACGATAAGCATTCACCAGTAAAGTTCAGTGCATTGTTTTGTTCGGCTTCATTTAGTATTTTTAGTTGTTTACACAAATCATGTAATTGCACTCGCACACCCGTGCCAGCATAACTGAGTTGACGAATAATAATATCTGCCCGGCGGGTAAAATTATTCAGCGCGTCCCGAAGTGCGGGCAACATGATGATAGAGGCGCTGTGCATACGTTTGTCTATACCATCGAGTATCATGAGATACAGCGAATCTTCATGCTTTACAATTAACTCCGGCGCGGCACGGCGCAGGTTTTTTTCGGCTTTGGTTTTAAACGTTTTGTGTTTGCGGCGCGCTTTTAAAATCAACTCACTGATTTCGTCGCGATATTTTTCTACCGAATCAGCAGACAAACGAATGGCCAAGTCAGGCATAAAACGCTGCTCCATGAAGTCAAAAAACTCATCTGAGGCCCGCTGAATGACCTGTTGCGCTTCTACCTCTTTCACAAGCTGGCGTTTGCGTTCATCAAGCTCGGCAATCACATCGGAAAAGTCAGAAATAATACGCTCGGAATATTCAAACGCATCTAACAAATCGTGTACTTCACCATTGCTGATAAATGACATCAAAGCGTTTCGCGTGTTACGGGTATTACGATGCCGGGTGCGAAATTTTCCGCCAGCCGCTTCGACCATGGGCTGAGTGAACATTCGCCCGTAACGGGTAAACGCGTAGGTGCTGTTCATGGTGGCCTCGTCCATGTGCCGTTCGAGCCAGCCATGCTCCTGCAACTGATTTAACACCCAGTTTGCCTGCTCCCGCTGGGATTTAGTCGCAATACTGAACTCATCGCCATTGTCATCCTCCAATGCGGGACTGCGGGCGATGGCCTCTTCGAGAATTTCAATCACCTGTTCGCGGTTAAAGCTGCGACTATAATCGGCCAGCGAGCCGTATAAACGCTGATAGAATAAGCTCAGGCAATCGACGATATGGCCACGGTATTTGCCATTTAGGGGTTTGAAAAACTGTAATTTTTGTTCTGTGAAAAACTGAGGCATGTGAAAAGCGAAAAACTCGGTCAATTTGATAACAGCCGCGTATTTTAACCGATTTTTACGCGGAAGTCTGAAAGGCTAGTCAAAAAAAAGCCCTCGCAGGTTTGCACCGGCGAGGGCCTTTATTCTGGCAAATCAGTTTAGAATCTGAAACCCAACTTGATCGTATGGGTTTGCGCATCACCGGTTTTATCTGTTTCATACACGATATTCATCAAACCGAGGTTTAAATTTAAACCAACAAACCATTTTGACATGGACACACTGCCTTCCAGATCGCCAAGCAAAGGATCAGTTAAACTGGCACCAATATTAGAGTCGGCCCATATCTGCCCAATACCGGCATAAGGTGTGAACATCAAAAAGCCTTTGGAAACGGTTAATTCAACCCCTTTAGTGGTTAAACTCGCATCCTCAACGCCCATCAAAGTAGTGTAAGTACCGCGTACGGCGACCGCTGGAATCGCCAGATTACCACTCACAAAACTGTATCGAATTTCACCCCCGGCGTAAGAAATATCAGTAGAGGGTACTTTAGAGTAAACCGCCCCCAGGTCAATACCCAACGGCAGGCCTTTATGAATATGTATTTTGGGGAAAGGCAAATAAGCGACGTCAGTGCCACCGACAGCCGACGCCCATTGATCCATTGACGCAACTTTTGTAAACGATGTTTCAAGACCGATATCGAAGCCAATTAAGCCCAATGGTTCAGCTGGTGTAACCGCTTTATAACTCAATGCCGCACCTAAATCTTTGGTGAAGGCATCTACTGCAGGTTGAAGTAGTGCACTGTGACTGGCAGCCCATGATGAACTCGCCAGAGCCGATAATGCGACACCTGCGACCAGGGATTTAACTGATTTCATACGATACCTCTCCTTTTTGCCTCGTTAATTCAAATATTATTTTCATTTTTTCTTGTTTCAATTGGCCCGGCGAGCCACTTACGTGGGAGCCAAGCAATTATTACGCATTTAAACCAATATTAATGTGCTTGCTGTTACTATTCAAATGTTTATTTTAAAACAGAATGTTAACAGGAAAATTGGTATTTAACTTGATCGGGGTCACAAACTGAATTTTTCGCTTTAAACCATTTACCTTTCTTTTTACCCACCTTGTTACCTGTCTTTTCACCCACCTTGTTACCTGTCTTTTCACCCACCTTACTACCTTATTCGTCTTTTACTCCCTTTAAACCGCAGCGTCAAAAACCAGACCAAACCTCTCATTAGCGTGAATATCAGTCAATTTTCATACCAAATGACTTTTATAATAAGTTACCCTATATAATAAGTTACCCGAAATTAATCGCACTTTTTCGACACTTGTTGATATTATCGTGATGCTTATGACGTTAGCTGATGAACCAATTTAAACGATAAACATCAAACCTGTGATAAATATCGCAAATGCCGCAAGCGATTTTTGACCTTTAAACGAATACAGGCAGTCAACCCACAGAGAATTTTGATTATTAAACGCTGGACTTTACTCACATTCATTTTTCTAGCCGGTGCTATTTTATTGCTCGCGGGATGCAAACATCGCCCTCAAGCAAACGTAGCGAATACCCCTGTTGCTGATCTTCCCGTTATTACATTGTCGTACAACGGCGTAAGCGCGACCAAAACCAGCAATGTGCTAACAGTGAACGAGGCTGTTGGCACTGTCATAATCAGAGCTACCTTATCCAAGCCTTCAACTGAGATTGTGAGCCTTCTGTTCTGGCTGAACCCAGACCCGGAAAAGTCCACTGCGGTTATCAACAACGATTTTTCATTACCACCGCCCAACGGAGACCGTGACCTACCGTTGCCGGAAAACAGTATGGAAGTCTTTTTTGTACCGGGTACAGATTTTGCCGAGATCAAATTCACACTGGTGAGCGACAACCTGTATGAAGGCGATGAACAGCTCAGTTTTTGGGTAATCCCAAATCGAAACGGCACGATTGATTTACCTATCGACCCTTCAACACGTCCATTTATGCAACTCAATATTACCGAAAAATCAGACCCACCCAACATTAAAATATCAAAAATTAAAATCGGCAGTACTGAAGAACAATCCGTTATTGCCAGCAACTTCCCGGATATAAAAGAAGGCCAGTCATTAGCGATCACAATCGCGGCAACCAGTGCCAATAGCCTTGATACTAAAATTCAGTTTGAACTGATTCCCGAGAGCGCAACACGCCCGGTTGAAGGGATAGATTATGATTTTCCCTTTGCTGAAAATAAATTGGTGGCCGGTGGTACAAGCAGTGAGATATTTTTACCCGCAGAAGAATCTTCAATCACCTTTACACTGCCAATTTATGCCAGACCCTTCCTGGAAGACCCTAAACGACTGTATTTTAGCTTACTCGGCAGTGAGGGTTCTATTCCGCTCGACTCGAATGGCGTCACCAACCTGGAGATTACGATTATTGACGATGGTAATAATGGCATCAATATAAATGACACAAGTATCAGTACCTGTTACGACAATGACGCAAACTCGATTGACTGTGCCGATAATTCAAGCTCATTCCCAAACCAGGATGGCGCAACAAACACCGAACCACAGTTTGTAAAATATGATTCTATTTTATCCGCCCCGCTTGCCGACACTGCGGATGCAAAATGCATATACGACACAAACACCGGCCTGTTATGGCAAGTGATCACCGAAGCGAATAGACAAAACCAGTACGCATGGTATAACGATAACCCGACAAACAACGGCGGTCTTGCCGGCCAGATAGTCGACCAGAATGTCGATACAGGACAAACACCGCTAGGTGAAAAAACCCAGGATTATTTAAACACCCTAAATGGACAGGGCTTGTGCGACGTCACTGAATGGCGTTTACCAAAACTCAATGAACTATTATCCATCTTCGACTTTGAAACACCCGGTGACAATCCTGTGTTTGCGAATAAGTCATATTTTGATTTTATCCGTTTGCAATACAATTACTTTAATACTAGTCAGCCCCAGGCAACGTATTATTGGACAGCTTCCCCATCCGCCATTTCAAAAAAAAATGCCTGGTGTGTGACGTTTAAAAAAATCACCAAAGACTCGGCAAAGCTCTGTGACAAAGAAAACGATGAACTGCCGGCAATTATGGTAAGTAACGTCGGGGTCATTCCGTGATGAAATCAGCTTTTTTACACGGCGTAATATTGATCTGCTTTTCAAGCAGTATCCTGGCCCAGGTGTGTAACGAAAAACAGATACAACAGACTATTTCGGTGAAAAATTTTACGTTGACAGAAGTCACAAATGCAGATGCCACAGCCACCGATGTGATAACAGGGCTAACCTGGAACCGATGCGTTTACGGCCAAAAATGGAACACGACAACAAAGCAATGCATTGGCAGCCCCGTGTTGTTAACCTGGTCTGAGGCATTACTGGAGGCCGAAAAAGCAGATGATTTTGCCGGTTGGCGGCTACCCAATATTAAAGAATTAAACTCCATACTTGATCTGCAATGCGTTAATCCACCTTATGATCTTGAAATATTCCCTGACACATTTGCCTCAGAAGATCGTGGTTTGTGGACATCATCCCCACACGTGGATAACTCAAGCATTCAAACCAGAACAAACGCATGGTATATTGACCTGGGACAGGGAAAACTGGATTACCGGGACGCAGCCGATTCAACCACCAGAAACTTTGCCCGATTTGTGAAGTGACGAACTGTCGAATTGTCGAACTGCCGAACGGCCGGTATCACTTATTAACGCGCAGGCAATGCTTACGCACAAGCAAGCTCGGCATCTTTATCATCTAACCATTTTTGAATGATATCCACCTTGGCTGCGTCACCCTTTCGGCTGGCATACACATTTACCCGGGTTTCTTCATCTCGCAAGGCAGTAATATCAAGCATCAAAATCACGTCTTGTTCAGCCATTGCGTAAACATATTCTAAGGTGATGTTAGCGGTTTTATTGCCATTGTCCCGATTGCCCACCAAGGTTAACTGGATTGAGCTGGGACGATTTAGGTAACAGGACTGGCTGTTTTTCAGCAGCACATCAAACACCTGCTGATAAGCCTGATTAACGGAAAATGTTTTGCTGTAAACGGGATTTTGGCGAATGTTATCTTTTGTTACCGGGCCGGTACAAGCTGCCAGGATAAACGCCAATGTCAATAGCGGCACAATAATCAGGTGTTTCATTTTTAAGCCTTTTTATAAATTAGTGTCAATCACAAACGACCACCACCGTTAATGATGGTATCGCGTTTTAATGATAGAATGACGGCATGCACAAACGACAACCACTACAGATATAGCACAAATTAATCAAGCATGACAGACAGACACAGCAAAAACTATCTCTCATTATTAGACGAAAAAACCGTCAGTTTAAAACGACAGTTTTCAGGCATTCAGATTCCGGTAATATCCGTCTTCACATCCCCCGAAAGCCATTTTCGTATGCGCGCAGAATTTCGCATTTGGCACAGCGGCGACAAAATCAATTATGTCATGTTTAAAAAAGGCGAAAATAACACTCCGATTATTATTCAAAATCTTCCAAACGCTTCCCGCACCATTTCTGCGCTAATGACTCCCTTGCTGAAAGCAATTGAGTCTCAGGGAATTTTGTCAAAAAAGCTTTTTCAAATTGATTTTTTAAGTACCACAACCCATCAATTGCTGGTGACACTTTTGTACCATAAAAAACTGGACGAAAGTTGGGAAGCTGCTGCCAGCGAACTGCAGTCGCAATTTGATTTTTCGTTAATAGGCAGAGCCAGAAAACAAAAAATCGCACTTAATAAAGACTATGTGATTGAAGAAATGACAGTTAATAATCACCTTTACCAATATCAGCAGGTCGAAAACAGTTTCACTCAGCCGAATGCCTGTATTTGTGAAAAAATGCTTAACTGGGCGGTTGATAACACCAAAAACAGTCAAGGTGATTTACTGGAGTTATATTGCGGCAACGGTAACTTTACCCTGCCACTCTCAAAAAACTTTAAAAAAGTGCTAGCAACGGAGGTATCAAAAACCTCGGTCAAATCTGCTCACTACAATATTGAACTAAACAAAACAGACAACGTCAATATTGTCAGGTTATCAAGTGAAGAGCTAACACAGGCCTTAAATAAAACACGCGAATTTAGACGGCTGGCTGACATTAACCTTGACGATTATGCGTTCAGTGCCGTTTTTGTTGACCCGCCACGCGCAGGTCTTGACGACGAAACATTAAAGTTTGTTAGCCAGTTTGATACCATTATTTACATTTCATGCAATCCGGGTACATTAACTGACAACATAAAAAATTTACCGAACCACACGGTAGAAAAACTCGCATTATTTGACCAGTTCCCATTTACAGATCACATTGAGTGCGGCGCCATTTTAAGGTCAGCGTTAAAGGCGCAGCAACGCGAATGAATGAACAAGGCGGTTTCGAGACTGATTTTCTTTCACTGCCTTATTACGGTGAAATATCAACCGGGAAATGCCTTGATAAACACAAAGAAATCAGCAGAATCAATATTCCGTGCTACCTTAACGTATCAAAAAAATGTTTTGTACTGAAAATGCCCGGCACCACAATGCAATCAAGTGGTATTTTTCATTCTGATTTGCTGATAATACAACCCAGCAGCACGGCAACAAATGGCAATATCGTAGTTGCAACCATTGATAACATCGAAACGGTCATCAAACATTTTGAACAAACCAATGATTTGATTATTCTCAGCAGTAAAAATGCTGACGTGAAACCGATGATATTTGACCCATCACGGATTAAAATATCCGGCTTTCTGGTGTCGCAAATGCGGATTTACTGAATTGATAAAGGACAAGTTAAAGAGGTTCGTTTTTTAACGATTATTGTTTTATTATGTTTATTAGCATCGTCATCTATCAAAGGTAAAAAGTATCATGTTTGTTCTTGAGTTCTGGCACTGGTGGGCACTGGCATTAATATTCGTTGTCGTCGAGGCGATGATATTATCAGGCGTGTTCGTTGCCTTTGCCATTGCCGGGTTAATCACCGGCATGGCATTTTATTACTACCCGGCACTTACCTGGCAACTTCAACTGGTGATATTTGCCACGTCATCCCTCGGCTTCCTTTATTTAATTCGCGCCCTTTTCTCTGAGTGGTTAAACAAAAATGCCAAAGAATATGATTCTACCTCCGAGATGATTGGCAAACAACTCGTGCTTAAACAGCCCATCCAGAATGGCTTCGGCGAAATTGAAATTGACGGTAAAAACTGGGCATTAAAAGGCCCAAACCTGAAAGCAGGCGCGACGGTCAGGGTTGTGGGGGTGGACAGTTATTTTTTGAACGTGTATCCGGTTAACGCAAAAAAAACAGATCCGCAGCTTAAGTGAAATCGACACAACATACATTATTCGCGTCCGTGTTCAGAGTGCAGTTCAGAGTACGGTTCAGAGTACGGTTCAGAGTGCAGGCCAATTAAGCCTCCTCTGACTTTTCTCCCATACGCTTAACCTTGCTCCCGGTATAATTTTTCGCCTCACTCACTGAAATATTAATGCCGTATTCCTTGGCGATAAAATTGGTCACGCCACGAATTAACAGGCTGCCGGGTTTTATCACGTAATACGGATTTTTCACCTTGCTCCAAACCGGGTTTTCGGGCACTGCTGATGGGATATTTAAACTTTCCATCGCTTTGGCATACCAGCCGTAACGCTCTACCTCATTAGCAAAACCGCGCAATTTCGGCTCGATCTCTTTGACAATTTGAATGGCTTTCTCATGAACCTGTTTTTGTTTGTTTTTCGGTAATGTGCCGTGGGTATATTTTGCAAACACGATATTCGTCGCTGCGGCATGTTGTTGTCTTGTCCGATAGATTTTAAGCACAATGATAACCAGTATCAAAAAGCCTAAAAAATAGGCGGCATACATATACACAAACGTTCTCCCTGCATGGTGATTTTTAGCGTTTTGCTTAGTTTTTTTATAGAGTTTTTCACGTAGAGAACAGTTTACCAAACTCACCTGCGGATGCGAAACCGGATACTAGCTCGGCAAATTAGATTAATAATCAATCATACGCACCGTAAAATATTGAAAATCGTTATTCACTGACAATCTCCTTGTTGGAATCTAATATTTTCTCCCCTATAATCGGACGTTGCCATTTGCAAAAAACCTGATATTTAATGAAGCAGGCAAACTTTGATGAGTTCAGTCTCTACACCGTATTAACTGAATTCCAAGGGGGGGAAAGAGGGAGATTCTACACCCGACATGCATGCTTACATATGGGTCATTTGCACTGGTAGTTTGTTTGTTAACTCAACTTTTGTTAACTCAATTTTTGTTAGCTCTTAATGTTGATTAATTTTAAACCAACACTAAAAGAAGAAATTACTATGGAAAAAGTAAATTTAGGTTTTGCTAAATTTTTGCAGTTTGTTGTAATTGTATTTTTTACCTTTGTATTATCATTTTATTTCGGTAGCCTGTTACTTGTACCTTTGGCTATCCTAATCGGCCTAGTCGATTTATTGACAGCAATTGGCTTCAACGGTGTATTTGCTACCGTCGTTGCCCTGCCTGCAGTGGGCTGGGTTTGTTATGCTATTTATAACATTCCGAATCTTTTTCAAGCACTACTTGATACTGGTATCAAGTTGTACCAACTTGGAACTGCACAAAACAAAGCATTTGAAGCCATTTCAGAAGCTTTGAAACCTGCTGACTCAGATAAAAGCGGGACAGCAACGGAAAGCGCTCAACTTTCTGAAAAATCGGATGATTCCGATGACGTTTCAACAACAAATGTTAAACCAGCATAAGTTGTAGCAGCGAATTAAGGGGGCGAGCAACATGCTCGCCCCCTTATTTAACACCAACGTTAAACCTAGAAAGATCAGTTGGACGCGAGAATAGAGTGCAAGTAATTGGTTTGATTGGCGTAATGAAAAAGTTTGCGCTCACCTGGTTGGTGAATCAAACCTTTATCATATAGCCAAGCGAATCAAGTAGTTGTGCTCTAGCTCGTGGATCAACTGATTTTTCTAGGTTAAATCTCCGCTTAAAGCCCGAGTTTAATCCTGGTTTAATCCGCGCACCACTTTTCATCCTTTCGCACACCAGGCGTAAGCCTGAATCCCAGGCTGTTTTTTACCCGCAACACCCTACAGAAAACCACCTCGGCGCAGTTATTGCTGCGTTATTCGCTACGGGTAAACACACAAAGTTTATGAATTTCTATTGCCCCTAATTTCAACAGGCAATATCGGGGTATAAATAGTTAGACCTAGTTCAAAGAATACAGTAAGTTATGGATTAACAAACCTGACCACGCCCAGCCCCTAATTTGGAGGATTCACCCATGCATGTAAAAATGCTCTTTGGCGTTATTGCTTTTGGTATAGCACTTATCATATTTGCTGCCATCTCATCCGGCAACAAAACAGACCCTCGGTTTACAATTACTTACACTGAGTTTTTAAACAAAGTCTCTGATCAGCAGGTTCAGAAAGTCTACATGGACGGGCGCACCATTTATGGCATGGGTACAGACAACCAGCCATTCAGAACAGACTCGCCAAATGATCCGGGGCTAATGGCTGACCTGATCAACAACAATGTTGAAATCACGGCCTCGCCCGACGAAAAACAATCACTCCTTGGCTCTATGTTTGTGTCATGGCTTCCCTTCATTATCTTGATTGGCGTCTGGGTTTATTTTATGCGACGCAGCCAGTCAGGTGGTGGTGGTGGAGGCGCTGGTGGCGCGTTTAAATTTGGCAAAGCAAAACCCAAAACCTTTGAGGCCGGCCAGGTAAAAATTAAATTTTCCGATGTCGCTGGTGTGGAAGAAGCAAAAGAAGAAGTCGCCGAAGTTGTCGACTTTTTGAAAGACTCCAGCCATTTCACCCGCGTTGGCGGTACCATTCCCAGAGGCATTTTAATGGTGGGCAGCCCGGGTACGGGTAAAACACTTTTAGCCAAAGCCATTGCCGGTGAAGCAGCCGTGCCCTTTTTTTCAATATCCGGCTCGGACTTTGTTGAAATGTTTGTTGGTGTTGGTGCGTCGCGGGTACGCGATTTATTTGCCGAGGCTAAAAAGCAGGCACCGTGTATTATTTTTATCGATGAAATAGATGCCGTCGGCCGAAAACGCGGCAGTGGCATGGGCGGCGGTAATGACGAACGTGAACAAACTTTAAATCAATTATTGGTCGAAATGGACGGCTTTGAGGGTAATGAGGGTGTTGTTGTACTTGCAGCCACTAACCGACCTGACGTATTGGATAGCGCCCTGTTACGCCCCGGCCGATTTGACCGGCAGGTAACCGTTCCACTGCCGGACATTCGCGGCCGCGAACAAATTTTAAAAGTACACATGAGAAAAATACCCTGTGGTGAAGGAATTAACGCCAATATCATCGCCAAAGGCACACCGGGTTTTTCCGGTGCCGATTTAGCCAACCTCGTGAACGAAGCCGCCTTGTTTGCCGCACGTGAACGACGCGCAATCGTCATGACGCAGGACTTTGAAAAAGCCAAAGACAAAATTATGATGGGTGCCGAGCGCAAATCAATGGTCATGAGTGACCAGGAGAAAAAACTCACTGCCTACCACGAAGCCGGCCACGCCATCGTTGGCTTATCTGTGCCTGAACACGACCCTGTACACAAAGTCAGCATTATTCCGCGCGGCCGTGCCCTGGGCGTTACAATGTATTTACCCGAAGAAGACCGTCTCAGTTACAGCAAATGTCGCCTTGAAAGCCAGTTGTCCAGCTTATACGGCGGCCGCCTGGCTGAAGAAATTATTTTCGGTGAAGATGCTGTCACCACCGGCGCGTCAAATGATATTCAGCGTGCAACAGAACTCGCCACTAACATGGTTAAAAAATGGGGACTGTCTTCTGTTGTCGGCCCGTTGACTTATACCGAAGAAGAAGGCACCGGTTACTTGGGGCAAGCGCAAAATGACAAGACCATGTCGGCCAGTACCGCTGAAAAAATCGACATTGAAATTAGAGCCTTAATTGACAAAAATTATACTCGAGCAGAAAATATTCTTAATGAAAAACAGGATATTTTACATGCAATGGCTCAAGCCTTAATTGAATTTGAAACCATTGACCGTGGCCAGGTTGAACAAATAATGCGCGGTGAACCACCAACACCGCCAGCTAACCACAATAAAACCGATGACACGCCACCGAGCAACCCTGACGCACCTGCAGATGAAAAGAAAGACAAGGATGATGAAAATTTGACACCTGCAGTGTAAATTAAGTAAGCCATCTACCCGGTTTGGTTTTTCACTAAACCGAATCGGGGTATCATTTGACCACTCTCCCCGCTCTCTTTTTTAGCCAACTGCGTAATTCCACTAAAAAATCACCAATCTCATTCATTTAATACAAACAAAACTCCTTACCAGTTGATTTATCATTTCAGATAACTGACAATTTGAGCACTGTTAAAACTCGATACTGAGCCCAGTAAAACAGTAGGGCTATTACCAAGCTACTACCAAGTACAAGCCACTAAAAGTAGACACTTGTCCGAGATTGCTAAGCCACGTAAGCTATATAGTACATAACAAGTAGCGCGTAAAAGCAGGGTACCAAAAATAATAAAAATGTGATGATTGAAACAAAAAATAACGTATGACTTTAGAGGGAGAAAGATCTCGTGCGACAAACAGAAAAACATTTACCTAAAATATTGTTAACCACCAGTGCACTTGCACTGATTTTAATCACTTCAAGCTGTAACGACAATAGATCTACGTCAACACAGGTAACAGAAGTCCAGCCAAAACCGGCAATGACATTAAAATTTAATGCTGCGCCATTAGCAAATGCCGGCACTGATCAAATTGTGAGTGTTGGCGATGTGGTTACACTTAACGGCACGCAGAGCTCAGACCCTGATCACGACTTAATGACCTTTAGCTGGACACAGCAGGCCGGCCCTGAAGTCGAAATCATTAACGCGGACACACTTACACCTTCTTTTGTGACACCTGCCAGTAAAGAGCCGCTTAAATTTGCACTGATCGTCAGTGATGGCCAGGCCGAATCAGAAACCGCCACCGTCAATGTCACCATCTCAAATCGCACACCACTGGCAAACGCCGGTCGCACGATTATCGCCAAACGCGGTTCTAAGGTCTCGTTAAACGGGAACGCAAGCATCGACCCCGATAACGACAAACTGACTTATACCTGGTCACAGGTTTATGGCACCGCTGTTGAGTTAAAAAATGCAAATAACGCCAACCCGACATTCACCATGCCATTCAACGCCGGTTATCTGATTTTTGCATTAACGGTTAATGACGGCACAGATGATTCTATCGCCGACACTGTTGCGATTAAATCAACCAACACCGCACCGGTCGCAAAAATTGCCCCGATTGATGGTAATACTGACGCGGGAGATCACGTAACACTTGACGGCTCTCCAAGTACCGACGCGGAAGGCGACCATTTAGCCTACCGATGGAATCAGGTTTTAGGTACGCCCGTCATGCTGGATAACGCCAACACACAAAAGCCTTCATTTCGCGCACCACAAAGACCCGATCACCTTATTTTCGAATTGACGGTAAACGATGGCGAAAAAACATCACATGCTGACTCAGTTATCGTATCGGTGAAAAATGTGATTGAGCCACTAGAAGTGAAAAACATCAGTAACAAGATTGCAAAATTGAAAGACACTGAAACACTGACGCCGGTTAAACAAAACAAAGGTGTGCTTGATGTTGCTGACGCCCCCGCCCCGATTGAAAACTTTTTACCAGCGCTGGCAAAAACATTCACCGCACCAGTGCAAATAAGCGACGGCCATGATGACGGTCACGGTGGCGATGAGCACAAAACAGAAGACAAAACAGCACATAAGGCAAAACACGATGCCCACTGGAGCTACGAAGGTGCGGGTGCTCCATCAAACTGGGCTAGCCTAAAAGAAGAATTTGCCTTATGTGGTAGCGGGCGGTCTCAATCCCCGATTGATATTCAGACTGACGGATTAACACAAAGCGCTAAACCCATTGAATTTAACTATAACACCAGCAAAATAAACGTCGTCAATAACGGCCATACGATTCAGGCCAATTATGACAGTGGCAGTTATGCCGTGATTGACGGTAAAAATTTCGAGCTGCTGCAATTTCACTTCCATGCACCGAGTGAAAACACGATTGACGGCAAATCCGCCGACATGGTTGCGCACATGGTACACAAAGCAGAAGACGGCGCTCTGGGCGTAGTTGGTGTTTTATTCAAAGCAGGTAAAGAAAATGATTTCTTAAAACCTATCTGGTCTAATTTGCCACTTGAAGCCGGCGGCAAAAACGGATCGGACGATGATATTTTTGCGGCAAACATGCTGCCTGACAACAAGGCGTATTATCACTTTAGCGGCTCACTCACAACACCACCGTGTAGTGAAGGCGTAAACTGGAACGTGATGGCAACCATGGTTGAAGCATCTCAAGCGCAAATTGACGCATTTACGTCGATTTTTGAGAAGAGCGTAAGGCCAGTGCAGCCGTTAAACAGCCGTACAATTGAACTTCACTAAAGCCTTAAAAAGCCTTAAAAGGCTTTAACAACCGCCTGATTAAATAGCAGCGGCAAAGCGAAAGGCGCTAATTCATACAAATTAGCGCCTTTTGTCATTTCTGCTCCCTCAAATTTTCCGTACAAATTCCCCTCAAAAGTGCCAAATTACCTGTCAACCTACTAAATCGAATACTAAATCACAATATATAGTCTATTATTTGAGCAGTAATGGACGAAAACATACAACAGGAAACCAGAAATTTGTCCTGGGTTATAGTTAGAATATAGCATCAGGAGATACGCGCTTGCGGAGATTAACCATGAAAATAAACACAAACATTGCGTCACTTAACACACAAAAGTCACTCAATAGAAGCGAAAAAAACATCGCAACATCGCTAGAGCGTATGTCCAGTGGAAAACGGATTAACAGCGCAAAAGACGATGCCGCTGGTCTAGCCATTGCGTTAAAATTTGCCGCGCAAATTGCTGGCTCACAGCAAGCGGCGCGTAATGCCAACGACGGAATATCCATGCTGCAAACCGCAGAAGGCGGCTTGCAATCATCCGTTGATAATTTACAACGCATGAGAGACCTGGCCGTACAATCCGCCAATGCAACCAACTCGTCCACCGACAGACAAGCCTTGCAGGTGGAGTTTTCAGCACTTCAAGGCGAAGTAACACAAACGATTGAAAATACCGACTTTAATGGCAACAAAGTATTAAATAATTCGCAAAACATGGCGTTTCAGACCGGACCAAACGCCTCTGCGACAAATCAAACCATCATCAGTACCAGTAACGTACTCGCAAATGCCGATGTGAACGCCGCAGTGAATGCATCAGAAATCACCACGCAGGTAGCATCAGGCGCAGCAATCGCTGAAATTGACGCCGCCATTGAGCAAGTCAATTTAGAACGCGCCAGGCTCGGTGCCAGCCAAAACACAATGGAATCAACTGTGAGCAATCTTGAAAGCTCGGTTATCAGCCAGTCTAGCGCTCAAAGCCGTATTGAAGATGCTGATTACGCCAAAGAATCGGCCAACATGGCGAGAGATATGATCCTTCAGAAAGCCGGAATAGCGGTTATGGGCATGGCTAATACTAACGCCAAGCTCGTATCGGGGTTGCTTAACAAGCAGATTTAGTTCAATTATTTGGCGGATTATTTCAAAAAGCGCTATAATCCGCGCCTATGGCAAAAGGCAAAAAAAATAAACCATCCGACAATACGATCGGACAAAATAGAAAAGCGCGTCACGACTTTACACTCAGTGATGACTTCGAGGCGGGCATTGCACTTGAAGGCTGGGAGGTTAAAAGTCTCCGTGATCATCGGCTGCAACTCGCAGATTCATACGTGTTGGTTCAAAACGGCGAGGCATTTTTGGTTCATGCCCAAATCACCCCGCTACAAACCGCGTCCACCCACATAAACCCCAATCCACGCCGCATGCGTAAACTGCTTTTGCACAGACGCGAGCTTGATCGGTTAATCGGCTCTATCGAACGTGGCGGTTATACCGTTGTGCCGCTTTCAATGTACTGGAAGAATAATCGCGTCAAAGTCAAAATTGCGTTGGCAAAAGGCAAACAAAAACACGACAAGCGCGCCGCTGAAAAAGACAAAGACTGGAAGCGTGACAAACAACGTATCTTAAGGGATAAATAAAGACGTTATCCCGACCACATCCGTCCCCCTGAAAGAATCATTACTTGACTGCAGCAAAGGCATTGGTTATTCTTCGCAGCCTTATTCATAGAACAAGTCGTTTAAAAACAACTCGTTTAAAAACAAGTCGTTTAAAAACAGTTCTTTAAAAACAGTTCTTTGAATAGGCAATTTCTTTGCAGGTTCTCTTTACAATAACTTCAACATTGTAAAAAGTGAAACGTGAAGCTGGTGAGTTTAAGGCCGACACAAAGGCCAAAACAAATCCAGCACTGCCCCCGCAACGGTAATTGAGTTCGGTTTTACACGTGAGTTGTCGAATATCAGTAAACATTCAACAAACTCAAAGCCACTGTGAAAACGGGAAGGCGTAAAACCCGAGGTGATTTTTTTACCTCAACTCATAAGTCCGGAGACCGGCCCGCAAAGTAACACGACTAAAATCACTCAGACAGCCAAACACGGCCGTTTTCAGTTGATTTTTTTCGTTTATCACGTGTTGCGGTGGGCGATACGAATAATATACCCCAATATTATTCCCTCTTTCCGCAGCGCTATTCATTTTGTTTTTAAATTGAGTTGTGAAATGCGGACGTCGCTTTTTCTTTTAATACATTTTTTTATCATCAATGCTTTTCTCGCAGTTTGTTATGCAGGCACGCCGATGGTAATTGATATCAACGAAGGAATTGAGGAAGTGCCGTTTGAGACTGGAGATGTCGATAAAGAAGTGACATCCAGTTTTGTGCAAACGATCACCGCGTCAGACATTCAAAACACCAAAACCGACTTAGCCCAGGTTATTGAAAAATATTCAGGCATCGATATTCGACAAGTTGCCGGTATAGGCAGTTTTTCACTGGTTTCTATTCGCGGAAAATCCGCCGACCAGACAAAAGTTTACGTCGATGGCATACTACTGAATGACGCATCCGGTGGCGGCGTTGATTTAAGCCTGATACCCCTGAATGAAATCGGCTCCATCGAAATTTATAAAGACATTGTGCCAATTGAGTTTGCCGAAGCCTCTAACGGCGGTGTGATCAATATCATTACTCGTCGTGCTTCGACTGATAGTAGCCTGACCGCTAACAGTACAACACTAAGCCAAATGATCGGCTCATTCGACACCTATAAAACCGATTTCCACGGACAGTTTAATAAAAACAAATGGCAATATACCGTTTCAGGCGGGCAGTTAAAATCAAAAAATAATTACCCTTATCTTAACGAAAACGGAACATTTCAAAATAAAGCCGACGACACAAAAGAGCTAAGACAAAACGACCAACTTGAGCAATACAATGTCATTGCCAAAGCAAAACACAATATCTCAAATACACAACATATCATTTACCAGGCCGAGTTTTTCGACAAAAACAAGGGCCTTCCCTCTATCAATAACAATCCATTCGCAGACACTAGCCTACGTACGACTAACCAAAATGCAAAAGCGAAATACACCAATAAAAAACTGCTTACAAGCAATATCGAACTCAATATTAACACAGCGTTTAACAAACAAAAGATTGTTTACGACGATAGAAAAAATGGCTTCGGGTTAACGCCAGATTACATGAAATATGATACTGACGGATTCGACTCTCAGCTTTATCTCAAACTAAAACGCGATAATTTTAACATCACCAGCAATTCCACGCTGGGTTATGAAAGATTAGTTGTTACCGATTTACTCGGTGATAGCATCGGCCGGCAAAACATTCGTAAAAATGCAATCTTTGGCCTGGAAGCGAATCTGTTTTATGTAAACCGAAAAATCGTTATATCACCAGCGGTTAGATACCAGATTATTCAGGATGAGATAGATGGCTTGTCCATTTCAGGCAGTGGCGTCAAATCTGTTGATAACTCAAATTACAAAGTGGCAACGCCGCAACTAGGGATTCGTTACACGCCTACACCTGACACCAGTTTTAAATTTAACATTGCCAGTTATTACCGATTACCGTCCTATATCGAGTTATTTGGTGGCCGTGGCTACATCGGGGCTAACGAGGATTTACAACCGGAAAAAGGGATTAACACCGATTTTGGTTTTGAACTGAGTTATTTCCCTCATTCAAAAACCTACACCATGCTGAGCTGGAAATCCGCGATATTTTATTCCCGGATCAATAATGAAATCATCTACACATTTAATTCCCGAGGTGAAGGCAGGCCGGAGAACACCGGAAATTCAATCATAAAAGGCATCGAAAATCAGTTTCTAATTGAGCTGTTTTACAATTTTGAGATTAGTAGTAACTCCACTTTTTTGCTGCCTTACAACTATACAGACTCAAACAGGAGACGAGTTTTACCTGGTAGACCTCTTGTCTCATTTTCAAACAAGATAACGTATCACTATAAGTCGAGTCAATTCTACCTCGAAAATTTACAGGAAAAATATATGTATTACGATAGTGAAGAACGCCTGCCAGCATCTGATAAAAACGATTTAAATTTTGGTTACCGCCTTTCACTTAAAAAACTCTCATTCAGCTTTCTCATGAATAATATGCTAGACACCCGATACAAATCTTATTTTTTTCAAACCTCACCTGGTCGATCAATTCAGTTTTCAACCAGTTATAAATTCAGTTAAACCAGAAAGTCATTACACTAAAGGAAGGAATATATTATGAAACTAAATCAACAGGTCAACCACAAGCTAAAAACAATCGCACTGCTAACCGCTGCGGTGCTAGTGACAGCCTGTCAAGATGAAAAAACTACCGAAGAGGAAGCATTCGTACCGGCAAAATATAATGCGGTTATTACAACACGAGCCGCTGATTACTCAGCAGGTGACCACGCCATTGCTAAATTGTCCGATTATTCGGTAAAAACCCGTAATTTTTCGAGTGGATCAGATACCGTTGTTTCAACCTACAAAGATAAAATTTTTCGCCTTGGCCGATACAATATGAATAATATTACTCAATTTGATATTGACTCTCCTGAATCAATCATCTGGCAATTTTCTACCGATGACGCAAACGTAGCCGATGATAACAGTAACCCATACAAAATGGTCGTATCAAACGATCAGAAGGCCTACATTATCCGTTACGGTAGCGACAAAATCTGGATAGTTAACCCCAGCGCAAACAATATTACGGATTTTCGTCTAGGTGAAATTAATTTGAGTTCGTATGCTGATGCCGATGATAAACCGGAAATGGCAGATGCATTAATTGTCGATACCAAGCTTTATGTCATCATACAAAGACTGGATAGAAATAATAATTTTACGCCGGGTGATGCCTATCTCGCTATTTTTAATACTGACGATGATTCCGAGATCGACACTAACGGTTCCACAACACCAAAGGGTGTTATGTTAACGGTACAAAATCCCCAACACATTGAATACCTTTCAAGCAATAACACGCTTTATATCAGTGCGGCAGGTCAATATGCCGCTTCGTGGAACAACACACCAGCAGCTTACACCGGTGGCATAGAGTCGATTAAATTGTCTGATTATTCTAGCGCCATCGTGCTTGACGATGGCCCTGCCGACACAGGTCTTTATGGTAATATTTCCAATGCCGCCATTCTTAATAGTACAAGAGGCTATTTTGTTGGATATAAAGGCTTTGGTGACAATACGCTGTATGAATTTAACCCTTCTGACACGGCGGTAACACCTACCATTATTTTAGACAATAAAGATATTGCTGATATTGAAATCGGACCGCTAGGCGATTTATGGGTGGCCAATGCAACGGATAACGGCGTAACATTGATTCATACTACAAACAATGTTGTTCGAAATAGCTTAATTGACACCGTGCTAACACCAATGAATATTGAGTTTGTAACCCACGAAGATTTGTAGGAAACTGTTTCGCAAGGCCTTTGAAATAATAAAGGCCTTGCGGCTTATCATTACTGAAGAAACAACAATTAACATCTTATCAATACAAAACAAATTCTTTATCACTGGACTCGTTTTTTTGTCCGGTTTGAGTGTTTTATTTTCATTATTCATCGGCAGTGCATCCATCCCCGCCAATGATATTTTTAGCGCCCTCATCGGCAACAGCACACCACTAACACAAACCCTGGTATTAGAACTCCGCTTACCTCGCGCCCTGGCAGCATTTGCCTGCGGTGCCATGCTTTCTATTGCGGGTGTGTTAATGCAGGTCTTACTCAGAAATCCGTTGGCAGACCCTTACGTGCTTGGTGTCTCGGGCGGCGCTTCGTTGGCAGCGCTATTGGTCATGCTGCTGGGGTTTAACGCGCTTTTTATTACATCCGGCGCATTTGCTGGCGCCCTGCTCTCTATCTTTCTGGTTTTTATGTTCGCCCATGGAAAAGGTGGCTGGACGGTATCACGATTATTACTCACCGGTGTGGTCATGGCCGCCGGCTGGGGCGCATTAATCAGTTTTATTCTGGTCATCGCACCACCTGAAAAAGTGCACGGCATGTTATTCTGGTTGATGGGTGATTTAAGTTATGACCGCCCGTTATTACCCGGTTATGTCATTCTTATCGCAGGATTGCTCCTCACCCTGCCCCTTTGTCGACAACTTAACGTGATGATCTGGGGTGAGCGTCAAGCCGGAAGTCTGGGAATAAATGTCACCCGATTACGTTTAGCCATTTTTTTTATTTCATCATTGCTCACCGCGGGCGCTGTTTCACTGGCAGGTGGTATTGGTTTTGTTGGCCTTGTGGTACCGCATTTTGTTCGGCTGTTAGTTGGTAACGAACATCGTATTCTGGTACCTGCCAGCGCATTAGCCGGGGGCATTTTAGTTGTATTAGCAGATACATTGGCAAGGTCAGTGATGGCACCGCAACAAATTCCGGTTGGTGTCGTTACGGCTTTATTGGGCGTACCGTTATTTTTGTATTTACTGCGTCGGAGCTCATAAAATGTCGATCGTAGTCAATAATCTTTCACTCAGCATTGCAAATAAACAAATTTGCAGCAACTTAAATATTGAATTTTCAGCTGGCGAGTTTTGGGCGATTCTTGGCGTTAACGGGGTGGGAAAATCAACCCTGTTACGTCAGCTGATCAACTGTGAAACCTCGCACAACATTCAAATTGATGATCAACCCTTAAATGAATATCGACTGCATCGCAAATTATTAGCACAAAAAACCGGCCTACTGTTACAGGAATACGAATACAATTTCCCCTGTAGCGTATTAGAGGCGGCTTTAATTGGCCGTCACCCGCACATGACTAACTGGCAATGGGAAACTGAAAACGACCTTAAAATTGCAAACAATTCGCTGCAACAAACCGAGCTTGATGAATTAAAAGAGCGAAACTTAAACACGCTTTCCGGTGGTGAAAAACGTCGCTTAAATATCGCCACCTTGCTCACCCAGGACCCGGACTATTTTTTACTTGATGAACCAACAAACCACCTTGATCTAAAATCACAAATAAAAATATTACGTTTGCTAAAAAACAAATTCACCCGCGAAAATAAAACCGGCGTTATGGTCATACACGATGCGAATCTGGCTTATCAATATTGCGATAAAACACTACTGTTATTTGGTGACGGGCAATGGGCAGCCGGAGATACAAAAGACATGATAACAACAACGAACCTTAACAGGATTTATGATTGCACATTCCAGATTATTAATCACGACAACACATCGTTTTTTATGCCAGATCATGCCTAAAATAAAAAACCGTCAACATCTTTCCATAATAGTGCTTATTTCCATAATAGTGCTTATATTTTTAACCTACGGCATAAGTTACGCCGACGTTAGCGTCATTGATGATGAAAATAATACCATCACATTAAAAAAACCGGCCAAACGTATCGTCAGCCTGTCACCGGGTATTACCGAATTATTATTCTCTGCCGGTGCGGGTGACTCTATAAAAGGTGTTGTAAGCTACAGTGACTACCCGGAAGCGGCAAAGTCAATACCACAAATCGGTAGCTATAACGCCATCGACATGGAGCAAATAGTTTCCCTCAAACCCGACTTAATCGTGGCATGGCAAAGCGGAAACCCGCCTTTACAAATCAGCAAATTAAAAAAGCTGGGGCTCAATGTTTTTATTAATGAGCCTAGAAATTTTTCTGATATCGCTTCAACCATACGCCGCCTGGGCATACTCACCGGCACTGAAAAAACCGCGGAAACCAATGCCAGCATATTTGAAAAACGCTTAAAATCGCTACAATATCAATACAGCGGAAAATTCAAACAAAAAACGGTGTTTATTCAAATCTGGAATAAACCTGTTATGAGCATTAACGGACAACACCTGATATCAAAAATTATAAAAGTGTGTAATGGTCAGAATATATTCGAAGATTATTCGCAATTAACATTAACACCAAACGCGGAAACCGTGCTAACAAAAAACCCGGATGTCATTATTGTTTCACGGCAAGGCGATTTAGGTAAAAGCTGGTTAAAGCGCTGGGGAAAATGGCCGTTTTTAAGCGCAGTGAAAAACAAGCAATTATTTATGGTTAACCCAGACAACCTTGTACGTCATACATCCCGCGTTATTACCGGCATAGAGCAGGTCTGCGGGCTACTCAATAATAAATAACTAATACTTTTCCAATCAGTATTTTCCAATAGACAAATGAGTCTGCAACAGGCGATTTAACTATGCTCGTATTTTGGCCTGCTCAAAGATCAAGTTAAACAACTTTCCACGCTCAATTTTCAATATTTGAGCTGCTTTATTATCGCTCACTCTGGTAGCAAATTCATCTAGTTTCTCAAATGACACTTCAGGTTTCAAATATTTCTCCGAGTCAAGAAGTGATTTGAATTTTTCATAAGGTGTCATCATGTTTTCATATTTATAAATTTTTCGTTGCTTACCTTTAACATCCGTTTTTATTTCATGAAAGAACAGGTACGTATTCAAACCCTTCGGAATGCGCAAAAGTCCAGATCGCTATCCATACTTTATGATGTCGCAAAAAGTATCAACCAGTCAAAAAATCTTGAAGCCCTACTCTCACATTTTCTGTATGCACTTAAATTGTTAACACACGCCAAAGGCGCGTCCGTCCGCATACTCACTACTGGCAATCAACTAAAATTAATTTCGCATTCAGGTAACAGCAAAGAAGCCATTGAAGCAGAAAACTGCATGTCAATTGAAATCTGTATTTGTGGTGAGTCCGCGACTCAAGGAAAAATAAAATCACAGCCCATCAAACGTTGTGAAAAATTGATTCAAACCTCCATCATAGGCGATGACTCACTCACCACGATTGCGGTACCGATGATGCACTGCGGTAAATGCCTGTTCGCATCAGCATGGACGAGCGCGGCCTGGTTCCGGCACTTGCTGTCGACGTGCGTGAACCCGATGAATACACCGCTATGCACTTCGAAAATAGCGTTCACATACCCAGGGGGATTTTAGATCCGAACCAGCAAATAGGCTAAAACGGCGCACTACCTGGTACCCTTGGAAATGGAATAACATCTCTGACGTTTTCCATGCCAGTGATATAGTTAATAAAACGTTCAAAACCCAAACCAAACCCCGCATGTGGCACCGTGCCGTATTGCCTTAACTCACGATACCACCAGAGCTCTTCTTTGAGTTTTTCATCCGGCATTTTTAAATCAAGTATGTCCAGGCGTTCTTCACGCTGACTACCACCGATTAATTCACCAATACCCGGCACCAGCACATCCATGGCGGCACAGGTTTTTTCATCATCATTGCGACGCATGTAAAATGATTTAATGGCTTCAGGATAATTTTTAACAACAACCGGGCCTTTAAAATGCTGCTCACATAAAAAACGCTCGTGCTCCGACTGCATATCAAGCCCCCACTTCACCGGGTACTCAAATTTTTCAGCTGATTTAATTAACAATTCAATCGCATCGGTATAATCAATTTGATCAAAACCGGATTCACATACCTTTTGAAGACGTGAGATTAAATTTTTATCAACGTGCTGGTTAAAAAACGCAATATCGTCTTCACATTCATCAAGCACTTTTTTCACAACAAACTTTAAAAAATCTTCAGCCAGTGCCGCGTCATCGTCAAGATCAGCAAAAGCAATTTCAGGCTCAACCATCCAGAATTCCGCAAGGTGACGGCTGGTATTTGAGTTTTCAGCCCTGAACGTCGGGCCAAAGGTATATACCCGCGACATCGCCAGGCAATAGGACTCAACATTTAGCTGGCCAGATACAGTAAGATACGTTGGCGAGCCAAAAAAATCATCCGAGAAATCCAAACGGTCGCTGCCCTGGGGTAGATTCATAAAATCCAGAGTACTAACCCGAAACAACTCACCGGCACCTTCACAGTCACTCGCGGTAACAATCGGCGTATTCACCCAGAAAAAACGGTTTTGATTAAAATATTCATGAATCGCAAATGCCGCACGGTTACGCACGCGGGCAACAGCGCCAAAAGCGTTCGTTCTTGGTCGCAAATGCGCAATGGTACGTAAATATTCAAAACTGTGGCGCTTTTTGGCTACAGGGTATTTATCCGGGTCATCAACCCAGCCCAGCACGCTAATTTTACTCGCCTGTATTTCATAGGCTTGGCCCTTGCCCTGACTTTCGACAATGATGCCTTCAACCGCGATACTGCAACCGGTTGTGAGTTTTAAAATATCGGTTTGATAATTCTCCAATTCAGCATCCGCAACAATTTGAATGCCGTCAAAACAGGAACCATCATGCAGATTAATAAACGAAAAACTCGCTTTAGAATCACGCCGGCTACGCACCCAGCCATTGATTGAAACGGCATTTTTTACCGCGACAGCACCTTGCAATAAATCTTTAACTTGAGTTCGATTTTTCATGTTGTAAATCCTGAAGGTGGTTTTTAGTGCTAAGTTTTTTAAGAAGAAAGCGACTGAGTTAAAAATCGATCTAAGGCATTCCCAAATGCCTGTTTATCTGCCCCACTGATTGCCGGCGGCCCACCGGTTTGGATGCCGCTACTTCGCACATCTTCGAGAAAATTTCGAATACTAAGCCGTTGACCAATATTATCTTTGGTGTACATACTACCGCGTGGATTTAAGGCATAGGCGTGTTTTGCAATGACATCCGACGCCAGTGGAATATCAGCGGTAACCACTAAGTCACCTTCACTCACCTGCTCGGTTATATAATCATCTGCGACATCAAAACCAGAGCCAACACGAACGGTTTTTAAAAAAGGAGATTTTGGTGTCCTTAATGGCTGATTCGCCACAAAAACAGTTAACACTTTTCTTTTTGTCGCTGCGCGGTAAAGCATTTCCTTTACCACCACAGGACATGCATCAGCATCTACCCAGATTTGCATTCTTTGCCGGCATCCCTATATTTAATTTAAACGATGGGTGATTCTAATATATTTAGGGCAAAAAATTAAAAAAATTCAACATTGTTTGTTGAATCATCACTCGTTTTAGTTGAAATAATTTGCCGTTGCTCTGCGGTGGTAAAACCTGCAGTGATTTTATTCATTATTTCGAGTTTATCATATTCAGGCTGACCACCCTTTTCTCTTAACGCCTGAATACTTTTAATTTCGTCGCTAAACATACCCAGCGAGTTTGTCACATGATGTAAAACTTGACTGGTACGATCCTGAAACTGGAATGACACCATAATTTCCGATAAGGATGAATCCAAACGTTTCATTTCCTCGTCATCCTTTAAATCGTGCGAAATAGACAACGCCGATATACCTTCGCTTAAGTGTAAAAACCGATCAAGGATTGCGGTTATTGCATCTTCTGTTTGAATTCTGGACGACTCGATCTGTTTACACGATATCTCACTCACCAGCATCGTAATTGTCTCCAAATCGAGCAACATATCCTCGGCTGAATCGATCTCAACAAATACCGACCCGCCAGGCTCGTCAAGTGGCACTGGTGCAGATACTGGGTTTTTCTGTACTCTTGTCAAAAAAACCAAATAGCCACTAGCAGAAAACCCAATAGCCAACATTAAAATAAGGGTATAAGTCCATGTTATTTCTCCGAAAACTGAAACAACATACAGCAATCCGCTGGCAATAGAGACCCATGCAGGCAAATATAAACCCCATTTTCCTGTGTCTAGCTGAGGTTTGACGTCTGAATTTTTCATCATGAATTTCAACACTATAGCTTATTTCTAAAAATAGCGGCAAAGTAACGACAAACTTGAACAAATTATCCGAAATTAGGGCCTAATGCTGTTGATTACATGGCGTTTCAGCGGCGATGACGATATAATTTGCGCCACATTTTGTTAGACAAACTCAGAAGGTTAAGCATGCTAGTAGAAGACGATAAAGTAGTAGTAATTCAATACACATTAACAAACGACGCTGGTGAAACGATCGACAGCTCAATCGGCGGTGACCCACTCTCATTTATCTTTGGTTCAAACCACATTATTCCCGGCCTTGAAGACGCACTGGCTGGCAAAACGACCGGTGACAAACTCGTCACTCGCATCGCACCTGAAGATGGTTACGGCACGCGCATGGAAGAGCTGGTGCAAGTTGTCCCACGTGAAATGTTTGAGGGTGTTGAAAACATCGAAGTAGGCATGCAGTTTCACGCACAAAATGACGCAGGCGAAATGCACGTTATCACTGTTACAAATATTGAAGGCGATCAGCTCACCGTTGACGGCAACCACGAATTAGCGGACGAGCACCTGAACTTTGATGTGGAAATACTCGAAGTTCGTGAGCCAACTGAAGACGAAAAAAGCCACGGACATGTTCATGGCCCTGACTGTAACCACTAATATCAGTGATTAAACAACCGCTTCAAATGAAAAAAATAGATAGCTTAGTTCATGCTCGATGGGTAATACCTGTTAATGACAATAGTGAAAATGATGATGTGCTTGAGTACCACTCAGTCGCCATCAATGCGGGTAAAATCATTGACATTTTACCAACCGATCAAGCACGTGAAAGCTATAGCAGCGATAACACTCGTGACTTGAGCAACCACGCACTCATCCCCGGTTTAATCAACACCCACATGCACGCCAGCATGAATTTACTGCGCGGCTATGCGGATGACTTGCCACTGATGGACTGGTTGCAAAACCACATCTGGCCCGCTGAAGCAAAATGGGTCAGTGCCGAGTTCGTGTATCAGGGAACGCAGCTCGCTATCGCAGAGTCATTACGTTGTGGTGTCACCACATTAAATGATATGTATTTTTTTCCGGATGAAGCGGCAAAAGCTTATGATGAAGCCGGTATTCGGGCAACAGTAGGTTTAATCGTTATCGATTTCCCTACCGTTTGGGCAGCCAATGCAGACGAATATTTACAAAAAGGACTGGCATTACATGACCAGTTACGCGACAACCCCCGCATCAACACCGCGTTTGCACCACACGCGCCTTATACGATTTCTGACGAACCACTAAAAAAAATTATTTCCTACGCAGAAGAACTGGATATACCAATTCACATGCACATTCACGAAACCCAGTTTGAAGTTCAGCAGGCAATCGAAAACACAAAAATGCGCCCGCTTGAGCGCCTGAGAAAACTGGGCTTACTTTCCCCCCGCCTGCTCGCCGTTCACATGACTCAGCTAACCGACGATGAAATAAAACAATGCGCAGAAAATGGCGTACACGTATTACATTGTCCTGAATCGAACATGAAACTCGCCAGTGGCTTTTGCCCAACGCAAAAATTACAACAAGCCGGCGTTAACCTCACACTCGGCACCGACGGTGCCGCCAGTAACAATGACCTGGACATGTTTGGCGAAATGAAATCCGCGGCACTGTTGGCCAAAGTTGTATCAGGTGACGCCACCGCCCTGTCGGCAAAACAGACCTTAGCAATGGCTACTATTAACGGCGCCAAAGCACTGGGTATTGATGACGTTACCGGCTCACTTGAAACAGGCAAGGCCGCCGATATTACCGCCATCGATTTATCTGCCATCGAAACCCAGCCTTTATATAACCCGATTTCCCAAATTGTTTACGCCGCCGCCCGATCACAGGTAAGCGACGTCTGGGTTGATGGAAAATGTTTATTAAAAAACCGCGAACTCACTACGCTGGATGAAACCCATTTGAAATTCATCTCAGACAGCTGGCACAATAAATTGAAAGAGACATAAAGATCATGACTGAGAGCGCACAAAATATTGACCCAACAGAAATTGCCAAGTTTGATGAAGTTGCCTATCGCTGGTGGGACGTGAAAAGTGAATTTAAACCGTTACACGAAATAAACCCTTTAAGACTTCAATACATTGATAATTTGTCTCATCTATCCGGCAAGAAAGTGCTCGATATCGGCTGCGGCGGCGGCATACTCACAGAAGCAATGGCCAAAGCCGGCGCAGATGTTTATGGCATCGACATGGGACCCGGCCCCATTGAAATCGCCAAACTGCATTTATTGGAAAGCGGACTCAGCGTTAATTATGAGCAAATACCCGCTGAAGAATTTGCAGCAAAAAATCCCGGTACGTTTGATGTTGTCAGCTGCATGGAAATGCTTGAGCACGTGCCTGACCCATCATCCATCGTTGCGGCTTGTGCAAAATTGGTCAAACCCGGTGGTGATGTGTTTTTTTCCACCTTAAACCGCAACGCAAAATCCTACGCACACGCCATTATCGGCGCAGAATATATTTTGAAAATGTTAACGCCCGGTACCCACGATTATAAAAAATTCATCAAACCGTCTGAACTGTCTCAATGGATGCGCCAAAATTACCTTGAGTTGAGTGACATAAAAGGACTAAGTTATAACCCGCTGTCAAAAAATTACAGTATTAGCACAGACGTTTCTATCAACTACATGCTCCATGCAAAAAAAAGATGAGTAAAAAAAACGCCGTTTTATTTGATCTCGACGGCACACTGGCCGACACCGCGCCGGACCTCGCTTACGCGCTAAATGAAACCCTGAAGCTCAATGGAAAGCAACCTTTAGCTTTTGAGAAAATTCGGCCGGTTGTTTCCCACGGCGGCATCGCACTGATCAAACTCGGTTTCGGTTTTGGCCCTGAAGCCGATAATTATGAAACCGTTCGAAAACAACTATTAGATATTTATTTAGAAAATATCGCCAGAGAAACCGTTTTGTTTCCCGGCACGGCCGAATTACTGGATGCCCTGGAAAAAAATAATCTTCCCTGGGGTGTAATCACCAATAAACCTGGCTGGTTAACGAATCCTTTAATGGATGCACTTAAACTCAGCCAGCGCGCAGCCTGCATTGTCAGCGGCGATACCACATCAAAAAACAAACCCCATCCTGAGCCAATGTATTACGCCTGTGAACAGGCCAACCTGGTACCTGAAGACTGTATTTATGTGGGTGATGCCGAGCGAGACATTGCCGCAGGCCGAGCCGCAGGCATGAAAACCGTCGCCGCATTGTTTGGGTACCTACTTGAAGATGATGATCCCGATAACTGGCAGGCAGATCACTTCATTAATCACCCGCTTGAATTACTGAAGCTACTTGAACTGCCTGAGTTGCAGGGGCGAACATGATGTTTTCACCGCTGTATTTAATTGCTGCAGCCATTTTTCTGATTTTTTTCAGTATGCTCATTGGTTATCTGTTTGCCAATTTCCGGAATCAAAAACAAATCCTGCTTTTAACCACAAAAAACACCGAACTTAACATTAAGCTGGAAACCGAAAAACAGGCCATACAAAATAATATTCAACAATTTGACGAGCAGAAAAAACAACTCATCGAAAAATTTGAGTCTTTGTCCAACCAGGTACTAAAACAAAACAGCGACGATTTTTTAAAACTCGCACAGCAAAACCTCAACCAATATCAGCAGCAAGCAAAGCACGAATTGGACAAAAAAGAAAATGCCTTTAGCGAAATGATCAAGCCCATTCGCGACACCATTGAAAAAACCCGATCGCAACTGCATGATATGGAAAAAGAACGAAAACAGGCCCACGGCTCGCTGTCCAAACATCTCGAAAACATGGCCGTCGCTCAAAATGTGCTAAATACCGAAACCAGAAACCTTGTTCAGGCATTCCGCCGCCCGGAAGTCCGCGGCCAATGGGGTGAAATGACCTTAAAACGGCTTGCCGAACTCGCTGGATTGGTCGAACATTGCGACTTCAGCGAACAAACCACCGTGCACGATGAAGAAGGCGCTCGACTTCGTCCCGACATGATCGTTCGCCTGCCCGCCGGTCGAGAGATCATTGTCGACAGCAAAACGCCATTAGATGCTTACCTCGATGCCATTGAAGCCAGCACCGATGGCGAGAAAGAAATTGCACTCAATCGGCACTTAAAGCACGTCAAGCAACGCATCAAAGAACTGGCCAGCAAAGCCTACTGGCACCAATTCAGTCAATCACCGGACTTTGTGGTGTTATTTATCCCCGGCGATCAATTTTTAAACGCTGCGCTTGATTTAGACCGCTCGCTAATTGAAGATGCACTAAAAAACAAAGTCATATTAGCGACACCGACAAGTTTCGTCGCACTGCTTCGCGCCATTGCCTTTGGCTGGCGTCAGGAAAGCCTTGCCGAAAACGCCTCGCACATCAAAAAACTTGGCGAAGAAATGTACGGTCGAATGGCTACATTTACAGAAAATTTATCAAAAGTTGGCAAAAGCCTTGATCAAAGCGTCGCTCATTACAATAAGGCCGTGGCATCTTTGACTACGCGCATTATGCCCAGCGCCAAAAAATTTAAAGAATTAGGCATCGAAACCAAAAAACAATTAAACTCTCCTGAGCCAATCGAAAAAACGTCGCGTAACATCGATTTGGAAATAGACCTAAAAACAGTAGACGAATAGAATAAAACCATGACCCCACAAAAATATTGCCAGGACAAAGCCGCCACCAGCGGCTCAAGCTTCTATTACAGCTTTCGGTTTTTGCCCGAAAAACAACGTGATGCCATCATTGCGCTTTACGCCTTTTGTCGCGAAGTTGACGATATCGTCGATGAAATAAAAGACCATAACGTCGCCCAGACAAAACTAAACTGGTGGCGTGAAGAAATCCAGAAATTATTTCATGGCACCCCAAGCCATCCCGTTGCCATTGCTTTGCAAACACACATCAAAAACTTTGACCTTGCTGAGGAATATTTCATCGAAATCATTGATGGTATGGCGATGGATCTCGAATTTGATGTTTACCCCACGTTTAAAGAACTGCAACTTTATTGTTATCGCGTTGCCAGCGTAGTCGGTTTGTTATCGGTTGAAATTTTTGGTTACAAAAATAGAGCGACACTCAAATACGCACACGAGCTAGGCATGGCCCTTCAGCTCACCAACATCACACGTGACGTGTATGAAGACGTACAACGTGGACGGGTGTATTTACCACAAGATGAACTCGAAAAATTCAACGTCACAAATGACGACCTGCTCGCGGGAAAAACCACCGAAAACGTAATTAACTTATTAAAATTTCAGGTAGAGAGAGCAAACAGCCATTACCAAAAAGCATACGACCTGTTACCGAAAGAAGACCGCCTCGCCCAGCGCTGCGGACTCATCATGGGGGAAATATATCAGGCCACGCTGAATGAAATTGAACTCGACGGTTATCGGGTGCTTGAACACCGTATAAAACTCACGCCGTTAAGAAAATTGTGGCTGGCCTGGAAAACCGCCAGACGAGAGAAAAAGCTGGCGAAATCGCTTTAATTTGCAAAGTGTCATTGATCCTAGAAAAATCAGTTGACCCACGAGCTAGAGCACAACTACTTGATTCGCCTGGCTATATGATAAAGATTTGATTCACCAACCAGGTGAACGCAAACTTTTTCATTACGCCAATCAAACCAATTACTTGCACCCTATTCTCGCGTCCAACTGATCTTTCTAGGTTGATGGGAGTTTACTGATACACGATATCAACAATAATCCAGTTTACCTCACCGCCGGGGGTGCTAACCGTCACTTCATCGTCCAGGTATTTACCTAACAAGGCTTTTGCAATGGGCGAATCCATACTAATGTATTCGTCTTTATCATCAAATTCATCCGGCCCGACAATACGGTATTTTTTCTCGTTACCGTTCTCATCTTCCAATGTCAGCCAGGCGCCAAAAAACACCTTGTTTTTCTCTGCCGGCATCTGACCAATGATCTGCAATACGTCCAGGCGCTTACGAAGAAATCTGACACGGCTATCGATTTGTCTTAACTGTTTTTTTCCGTAAATATATTCTGCATTTTCAGAACGATCACCCTGCTTTGCTGCTTCATGCACAGCCTGAGTGACTTCCGGGCGTTTAACAGTCCACAGATACTGCAATTCATGACGTAGTTTTAATACGCCTTCAGCCGTAATATACGGTGACGATGGCTTGGATGGTGGACGGTAACGCGACATAAAAATAAGGTTTTTTAATTGAGAAGCATCAATTCACAGATAAAAATTTAAACGATTTCGTGCTGACAAAAATATAATACACAGCAAATATCATCACAAACAAAGCATACCAGCCGGGCAACGAAGCTAAATTTCCTGTTTTCGCCAGCCAGAAACTGCCGAAGAAAAAACTATTAATATAAAATAAGACATAAGACAGAGGAACGATCATCTTTGCCTTTTGTTGAAAACAAGCATACAACACAAACAACGAATAAATAAACCAGAAAACTTCAATGATTGAGAACATCTGATTAAGAAAAATCTGGTAGCCGCTCAAGATCATTAAGGCATCAATGATCATCAGGCTGCCAATCACAATTGCACCGGCGGAGTAGGTTTTTGTATTAAAATTCAGGATATGCAAATCAACTTATTTGTCTGTATCGTTTCAAATTAAAACACACGCATGAAAACAGATACATCAATATTGTCTTTTTACCCAATGCAAACTCAGCTAAACGCACCTTTCATCCGAAAACACAGTAACAAAAATATCGATAAAAACTGACGCCTGACGGGCGTTGGCGCTTAGAAAAAACAGCGTTTTAAAAGCGATCAAAAAGTCAAGATATCAACCTGAAAAACGTTAAAAACAGGGTTAAGATGGTGCGTTCAGGTAATGAGTTTTACGCGAGTTATAAACCTGCGTTAGCTGACTGATTTTTTCTTCTTCATAAGAGCGTAAACCGCTTAACACCATATTTTTCTCACCAGTACCAACAACCTCATCACCACTTTTAAGAACAAATCGCAGGCTGACTTTTCCGCGTTTACCTTCCACTGACATTTCTGAAAATGTCATACCCAAGGTCAACTCATCAAAAATAAAATGGTTAAAATGAATAAACATACTCTCGTACATCACCAGCGGACGCTCAGGATTAATCATCATTTGATTTTCCTGCATCAACGGTACAAGTACATGTGGAAATGTATGACCGGAAAACGCAACGTATTGACGAATCAGTTTTTCAATTTTCTTTTTGTCGGCATTAATTTCGCCATCACGCACAATGGAAAGATAATCTTTGCCGTTATCACCAACAATTACAAACTTATCATCGTTAGTTTCAGGGAAAGTTAACTTTACATCGTCAGTTACCAGCCCCAGAAAATCGAACTCCATGTTTTGACTTAAACCGTATTTTCGTAATACGGTAGAAAACAACAGATCGCCAGGAACACAAAATCGCTTCGAATCCTGATCATGTATGGGATTAAAGTCATCCGCGATATTTTTTGCAAAATCACTCGCCTGCTGGCGGGTAAAACTGATCTGTGACGCGTCATTCTGTGAAAAATAGTTATCTAAAAACATAGTGCTATTTATACTCATTAATTTTAGTTTTATCTATCGCACCGACAAAGCAAGCTACAAATAACTCGCTTTGTCACACACAAAATAATAATTGATTAACCGCCAAGTGAAATCGGGATGAATTTTTCAGCGACTGATTGATACTCTTCGATTTCATGAAAATTCATGTAACGATAAATATTATCTGACATCTCGGTGATTTTATCTGAATGTTTCATATACTCTTCAAATGTTGGCAGCCGTCCAAGCGTTGATGTCACCGCAGCCAGTTCAGCCGAGGATAAATAAACGTTTGCCCCTTTGCCCAAACGATTCGGGAAGTTACGGGTAGATGTTGAAACAACCGTTGCGTTGTCTTTAACCCGCGCCTGATTACCCATACACAAAGAACAACCCGGCATCTCAACCCTCGCACCAGCACGACCAAACACAGAATAATAACCTTCTTCGGTTAACTGATGTTCGTCCATTTTAGTGGGTGGTGCTATCCATAAACGGGTAGGCACGTTGGTTTGATCTTCCAGCACTTTACCCGCTGCGCGATAATGGCCAATATTTGTCATACATGAACCGATAAAAACTTCATCGACTTCAACCAGACCGACTTCCGACAACAATTTCACATCGTCAGGGTCATTCGGGCAACAAAGGATAGGCTCTTTAATTTGATTTAAATCAATTTCAATCACTTCAGCATATTCAGCATCGGTATCACGTTCTAGCAATTCAGGGTTTTCAATCCACGCCTGCATGCTGTTAATTCGGCGTTGAATTGTGCGCTTGTTTTCGTAATTATTTTCTATCATCCATTTTAACAATGTGATGTTTGATTTTAAGTACTCAATAATTGGCTCTTTATTCAAGTGAACAGTGCAGCCATTGGCTGAACGCTCTGCGGAAGCATCGGCTAACTCAAACGCCTGCTCAACCTTCAAATCAGGCAAACCTTCAATTTCTAATACACGACCGGAAAAGATATTTTTTTTACCGGCTTTTTCAACCGTTAATAAACCTTTTTGAATGGCTGCGTAAGGAATCGCATGAACTAAATCGCGCAAGGTAATACCCGGTTGCATTTTACCCGTGAAGCGCACCAGAACAGACTCAGGCATATCCAGCGGCATAACACCAAGGGCTGCACCAAACGCAACCAGGCCAGACCCTGCTGGAAAACTAATGCCCATTGGAAAACGCGTATGTGAATCACCGCCCGTACCGACCGTATCAGGCAGCAACATGCGGTTTAGCCAGGAGTGAATAATGCCATCACCCGGACGCAGTGCAACACCACCGCGGTTTTGAATAAACTCAGGCAGACTGTGCTGCAAATTTATATCAACAGGTTTTGGATACGCCGCCGTGTGACAGAAACTCTGCATCACCAAATCAGATGAAAAACCCAAACAGGCTAATTCTTTTAGCTCATCTCGCGTCATCGCACCGGTGGTGTCCTGTGAACCCACCGTGGTGATACGTGGTTCGCAATAAGTACCGGGGCGAATACCCCCAACGCCACAGGCCCGACCAACCATTTTTTGCGCCAGGGTAAAACCTTTACCGGTGTCTTTTACCGCAACAGGTCGTAAAAACACGTGCGACGCCCCCAGACCTAATGCTTCACGGGTTTTATCTGTTAGTGAGCGACCAATGATGAGTGGAATTCGGCCGCCGGCACGCACTTCATCCGGCATGGTCGAGGGTTTTAAATCAAAAGTAGACAGAACATTACCTGCTTCATCCGTGACTTTGCCTTCATAAGGCAAAACATGAATCACATCGCCCATTTTTAATTGACTAACATCACATTCAATCGGCAACGCGCCAGAATCTTCCGCTGTGTTAAAAAAGATTGGCGCAATTTGTCCACCTAAAATAACACCACCCTGACGTTTGTTTGGAACAAATGGAATATCATGACCCATGTGCCAGAGCACGGAATTGATTGCCGATTTTCGTGAAGACCCTGTACCGACCACATCACCAACATAAGCCAGCGGATGACCTTTTTTCTTCAACTCTTCGATGGTTTCCAGCGGCTTGTCTATGCTGTTGATGAGCATAGCTTTGGCGTGTAATGGAATATCCGGGCGACTCCATGCTTCAGATGCCGGCGACAAGTCATCCGTATTTGTTTCACCATCCACTTTAAATACGGTGACGGTAATTTTTTCCGGCATTTTATCGCGGCAGGTAAACCATTCGGCGTTTGCCCAGCTATCAACAACCTGTTTAGCAAAATCGTTGGTTTTGGCCTTTTCCACAACGTCATGATAGGCATCAAACATCAACAATGTTTTAGATAATGCATTAACCGCAATCGGTGCGACTTCGTCACTGTCCAGCAAAGCAATTAATGGCTGAATGTTATACCCGCCTAGCATCGTGCCCAATAATTCGGTGGCCTTTGACGCATCAATTAACGGACAACTGATTTTTCCACTGGCGACATCGGCAAGAAAACCCGCTTTTACATAGGCTGCGTGGTCAACACCTGCAGGCACGCAATGAATTAACAATTCAAGGATTATTTCTTCGTCGCCTTCAGGCGGATTTTTTAAAAGCTCAATGAGCCCCGCTGTTTGTTCGGGATCAAGTGGTAAAGCTGGCAGATTTAGTTGCGAGCGTTCTTCAACATGTTGATAATAGGCTTCTAGCACTGATGGAAACTCCTGTTTACAGTATTAACAATTTACGGGTTTAACAATTTACAGTTTTAACAATTTACGGTTTTAACAATGTGACTAATCGACCAGGCGCCTGTCCTAGTTGGTGAATTAATTCGGGCCTGTATTTTACCTTTATTCTGTAACATTAGCGAAAATACTGATAAAAATGTGAAAAACACCCGAAATTTACGTCAATTTTCACCCTCTCAATACCCAAAAAAGACGAAAAAGCAGTCATTTCCAGGATTTTTACGAGCAATGTAACGACTATCTTTGCAAGATCATGTAAAATCGCGCGCAATTCACTTATCACTCAGGTATAGGCAGGCACAGGTTCTTATTATGGAATTATCCAATCTCACCGCAGTTTCCCCAGTTGATGGCCGTTATGGCGGCAAAACAGCCGATTTACAGCCAATTTTCAGCGAATTCGGCCTTATTCGGCATCGCGTGCTGGTTGAAGTTCGCTGGTTACAGGCGCTGGCTAATCAGCCAGAAATCACCGAAGTACCTGCGCTTGGCAATGAAGCACATCTAATTCTGGACTCGCTGGCTGATAACTTTTTGCCGGTGTACGCTGAACGCATCAAAGAAATTGAAAGAACCACCAACCACGATGTAAAAGCGGTTGAGTACTTTATTAAAGAGCACATTCAACATAATAAAGAACTGGACGCGATCTCTGAGTTTGTGCATTTTGCCTGTACATCAGAAGACATTAACAACCTTTCACACGCCTTAATGTTACGCGAAGGCCGAGACCAGGTGGTGATCCCGCGTATCGACAGCATTATTGCCGACATGAAAAAAATGGCACATGAATTTGCTGAAATCCCGATGTTGTCACGTACCCACGGTCAGCCAGCATCACCAACAACGCTCGGTAAAGAGTTCGCCAACGTGGTTTACCGCATGAAACGCCAGCGCAATCAAATTGCCGACATCGAAATGCTGGGTAAAATCAACGGTGCTGTTGGTAACTATAATGCCCACCTATCGGCATATCCCGACCTGAACTGGCAGAGTTTTGCGGAGAAATTCGTAACAGACCTTGGGCTTAGCTGGAACCCCTACACCATTCAGATTGAACCGCACGACTACATCGCTGAATTATTTGATGCGATTTCACGATTCAATACTATTTTGGTCGATTTCTGTCGTGACATCTGGGCCTACATATCCATTGGGTTTTTCAAGCAGAAAACAATCGCCGGCGAAATCGGCTCATCCACGATGCCACACAAGGTAAATCCGATTGATTTTGAAAATGCTGAGGGAAATCTGGGAATCGCAAATGCGATCATGCAACACCTCGCCAGCAAACTACCCGTTTCCCGCTGGCAGCGTGACCTGACTGATTCAACCGTTTTACGTAATTTAGGCGTCGGTATCGCACACAGCATTATCGCCTACGAATCTGCCTTAAAGGGCATCAGCAAGCTCGAGGTTAACACCAATGCACTGGCTGAGGATCTTGATAACAACTGGGAAGTATTGGCCGAGCCAATTCAAACCGTCATGCGTCGTTACGGCATCGAAAACCCGTATGAGAAATTGAAAGAACTCACTCGGGGACAACGCGTAAATCAGGAAAGCATGCGCGCATTTATTAACACGCTGGATGTACCTGCCGAGGCGAAAGCGTTGTTGCTTGAGATGACACCAGCTAATTATATTGGTAATGCGATTTCGCAGGCTAAAAATATTTAATTTGGAACCACGGAGACACAGAGTTTTTTCTTTTTAATACCTCTGCGCCTCTGTGTCTTCGTGGTAAACACAAAACAGCCCATGCCCAACCCAAGACTCCCAGCCGAATGGGAAGCACAATCCGGCGTTTTAATCACCTGGCCACACCAACACAGTGACTGGGCGGATGCCATTAGCCCGATAGAAACAATCTATCTTCAGCTCGTTAAAGCCATTACACGTTTTGAAAAAACGCTTATCATCGCCTACGATGCACCCCATCAACAACACATAAAAACACAAATCAAAACCGCGGGACTGAGCGATTCAAATATCATATTTTCCATCGCCCAGACTAATGATACGTGGATCCGAGACTACGGCCCAATCACGCTTGATAAAAACAACAACCACATACTCGATTTTCGATTTAATGGTTGGGGTAATAAATTCGATGCCTCACTGGACAACCTAGTTACCCGTCAACTCGTCGATAGCGGCACTTTAAAAGCCGAAAAGATTACCCACGCAGAATTTATACTTGAAGGCGGTAGCATCGAAAGTGACGGCAAAGGTACGCTATTAACAACCTCACCCTGCTTGTTAGCTGATACCCGTAATCTATTGTTAAGTAAAGATAATATAAGCGACATCATAAAAACCACTTTAGGTATCAATAAAATATTATGGCTGGATTATGGCTACCTCAGCGGTGATGACACCGACAGCCACATTGATATGCTGGCACGTTTCACCGACCCGGACACCATCGTTTACGTTAAATGCGAGAATAAAGAAGATGAACATTACGACGCTAACCAAAAGATGGAAACGCAGCTAAAATCTTTTTTAAACTGGCAGGAAAACCCCTACGCTTTGAAAGCGATACCCTTCCCTGACCCAGTTTTTGATGAAGACGGGCGAAGACTGCCCGCCAGTTATGCGAATTTTTTGATCATTAACAACGCGGTTTTAGTGCCCGTTTATAACGACAAAAATGACAAGCAGGCGTTAAATACCATCGCCGACTGTTTTCCTGACAGGGAAATCATTGGCATTCCCTTTTTAAGCGCCATTGAACAAAATGGCAGCCTGCATTGCTTAACGATGCAAATTCCCGCAGGTTATTTATAGCTGTTTATTTATAGCCGTTTATTTATAGCTGTTTATTTATAGCTGTTTATCTATAATAAAGGTTACCTATGAACGCCGAGCCAATCAAAGTCTCCGTTATTCAACAGTCCTTTTCAGAGGAAATTGATGACAACATTGCTAGGATCACCACCGCCATTGAGCAAGCCGCAAACCAGGGTGCTGATTTAGCCCTGTTATCAGAGCTGCACAACACGCCCTACTTTTGCCAGTCAGAAAACCACGATAATTTTGATCTCGCAGAAACAATTCCCGGCGAATCCACTGACTATTTTTCAATGCTGGCGAAAAAGCACAAACTGGTTATCGTCGCGTCATTATTCGAAAAACGCGCTGCCGGCCTGTACCACAATACCGCAGTGGTATTTGATAACGATGGCAGCATTGCGGGTACCTACCGCAAAATGCACATACCCGACGACCCGGGATTTTATGAAAAATTTTACTTCACCCCCGGTGACCAGGGTTTCACACCCATACCAACCTCAATCGGCAATTTAGGCGTATTAATCTGCTGGGATCAATGGTTTCCAGAGGCTGCACGTCTGATGACGCTGGCAGGCGCTGATTTACTCTTATATCCCACAGCCATCGGCTGGGACACAACAGACAACGCCGCGGAACAAGCACGCCAGAAAGACGCCTGGATTACCGTGCAACGCGGCCATGCCATCGCTAATGCGCTACCGGTTATTGTCGCCAATCGCCACGGGCACGAAGAAGACTTATCATTAATGACAGATGGTATCGAGTTTTGGGGGAATAGTTTCATCTGTGGAACCCAGGGCGAGATCCTCGCACAGGCGCAGAAAAACGACTGCATTTTAACCGTTGATATTGATGTAAATCGCACTGAAACAACACGAAGGATGTGGCCGTTTCTCAGAGACCGGCGCACCGATGCCTATTACGACATCATCAGGCAGTATATAGACTAGCTAAACCGGTACAACCCTTGTGGCGTGATAACCACTGTCGTTCAAAGATGACTCGAAATTAACAGACTGACCGATGCTTAACATTTTATGCCCTTCACCCTCGATATTTGGGTAAAACACAAAAACATCATCGCTGCCGTCTACCGGACGAATAAAACCATAACCTTTACCGCCGTGAAACCACTTAACTGTGCCTGCTCTCATTACATTCTCCCCGGTAGGGTCGTCTATCAATTGATTTAAAAAGCGGAGAAACCATACTTAATCGTCATAAAACAACCAAGTTCAGGACTCAAGTTTTGTCGAAGGCAGCAACGATAACGCAGACCCGTTACGGGGTCAATGCATATCCGCTAAATTTATTGCGTGGTCTATACTTTATATAGTTTAATAATGACGAATGCGGTCACAGCCACTTAATTATAAAAGGTTTTTTATGATTTTAATCCTGAATCCTGAGATTTGCCCCAGCCATGAAAAATTCTCTGCCCTCATGGCCTACGTTAACGCCTTACCCGGTATCAAGTCCCGAATTCATGAAGTGAATGGTACCCAACAACATCTCACCGAGATATATTTAATCGGCGACACCGCCGCGCTCTCGACCCATGACATGGAAAGCCTGCCCGGCGTAGAAAACGTGGTAAGAATTTCACAGGATTACCGGGTGTTAGGCCGACACGAAAACGATACCCGCACATCCTCATTTGAATATAACGGTGTGCATTTCGGCCAGGATAATCTCAATATTTTCGCAGGCTTATGCGCGGTTGATAATGCAAAACATGTCGAAGAAATGATGGCCGCACTGAAAGACAATGGCCAGGTCTGCACTCGAATGGGGGCATACAAACCCCGAACAAATCCCTATTCGTTCCAGGGGCACGGCAAATTCTGCCTGCCTTTTGTGTTTGAATTAGCGGGCAAATACGGCATCAAAGTCATCGCCATGGAAATCACCCACGATATTCACATAAAAGAAATCACCGACGCACTGGAGCAAACGGGCAATCCAACGGGTGTGATGTTGCAAATCGGCACCCGAAACACACAGAATTTTGAGTTACTCAAAGCTGCGGGCAAACAAAAACGCTTTCCGGTTTTGCTCAAACGCGGTTTTGGCATCACCCTGGAAGAATCGATAAACGCAGCAGAATATTTGGCCAGCGAAGGCAACAGCAATGTGATATTTGCCCTGCGCGGAATGAAAACAAACATGGGCGACCCGCACCGAAATCTGGTCGATTTTGCTCACGTGCCCGTAGTAAAAAGACTAACCCGCATGCCGGTCTGTATTGATCCGTCTCATTCCGTCGGCTCCCGCTTGACAACACCCGACGGCCTGATGGACGTATCCCACGTCACCGCACAGGGTATTATTGCTGGTGCAAACATGGTGCTGGTAGATTTTCATCCCGACCCGAAAACAGCGCTGGTCGACGGCCCTCAGGCACTTTTGTTAAACGAACTACCCTACTTTCTGGCAGACGCCGCAATTGCAAGGGACGCGTATGAAAAACGCGTTAAGCTAATAAAAGAACATAACGAATCAATGGCCTGATCCCTACTGATTTCTCATGTGATTTGCCATTTTCGTAAAATTTTCTTTTAATGGTATTTGTATTTTTTGATCAATACCCACGTCGTCCATTGCCTGAAACATGCACATCAGCCATTGGTCTCGCGCCCGGTCACCAACAACAAAAGGTAAATGCCGGGCTCGAAGTCTGGGATGACCAAACTCTTCAATATAAATCGGAGGCCCACCAAACCAGCCCGTTAAAAATTTGTACAGTTTATCAATTGAAACAGACAAATCTTCAGGGTGCATTTTGCGAGTTTCATCAGCTTCAGGCAAGCTGTCCATGAGCTCATAAAATCGTACCACCAATTCTCTTACTTTTTTTTCGCCGCCAATCAATTCATAGGGCGTGGGATGTGCTTCTGGCATACTTATTAATCAATAACCTTTAAATACATTGTGAAAGTAAATGGCGCTATTGTATTACTTTCCAGCAATATTGAATATTATTTAATACTTTTCAATTACGTACCGATAGTATTCAAAGATGACGCGGATTTTTATCCGTAAATTTTAATAAATATGCTAAAATCCGGATTGACATTAATAACTTAGTAATAACTCAGGTCAAAGAAATCGCTGAATATGAGTGTTTATTCCACAAAAAAACTCGTAACCGAAGCTCGTCGACTGGCGGCAGAATATCGAAAAGCAACCGGTAAGCCATTGGGTATCAGTGGTGAAATAGCCGAGTTTGACGCTGCAGCAGCACTTGGCCTGGAATTATGTAAAGAATCCGTCGGTGGATATGATGCCATCGGTACAAAAGAACCTCGTAAAAACAAACGCATTCAAATCAAAGGTCGCGCCATCTTTGATGAAAATAAAAGCGGGCAACGACTAGGCCAGCTAAAACTTGACCAGGAGTGGGACAGCGTTGTACTTGTCCTCATGAATGAAAATTACGAGCCGGTCACCATTTACGAGGCTGACCGCGACGTATTACTTGAAGCTATCGATGAAAACAAATCAAGCAAACGAAACAAACGCGGCGCGATGTCGCTTGCCAAGTTTAAAATCATTTCCGACATCGTTTGGACACCGAAAGAAGGATTGATCGACAATACTGAGCTGGCCAACCAGGTAACGGGTTAAACCTCCTCATCCGCTAACTTCTTTGCACCTGAATTCAAGATTATTCACCCAATGCCGTGAAAATATTATCCATAGACACATCATCTGAAGCCTGCTCCGCGTCCCTGAATATTGACGGTGAGCTGGTTACACAATACCAGTTAGCCCCTCAAAAGCATTCCAGCTTAATATTACCGATGTGCGACGAGCTTTTATCGCAATGCGAATTAACGCTAACCCAGCTTGACGCAGTCGCTTTCGGACGAGGGCCCGGCTCATTTACCGGACTACGCATTGCTGCCGGCGTGGTACAAGGCATCGCCTTTGGTGCAGACTTACCGGTAATCAAAGTATCAACACTGGCGGCGCTGGCACAACAGATCAAACCAGATCCCAAACTCGAAACCCAGAGCATAAAAATCATTGCGGCAATTGACGCCAGAATGCAGGAAATTTATTGCTGTGTTTACACCATAAAAAACGGCCAGGTGGATGCCACAATGGACGAGACCATTAATGCACCGGACGACGTCAACTTCAAAAATATCCTATCCGCTAACGACACGGTTTTTGGCATCGGCACAGGCTGGCGAGAATACAAAGACAGCCTCACAAACAAACCACTCGCCCCGCCACTCACTAATATTTTCGATGAGCGCCTAACATCAGCGCAGGAAATTGGACTTTTGGCCGCACGAAAACTCAGTGACGGTGATGTCGTTTCAGCAGCTGAAGCAATTCCCGTGTATTTAAGAAACAATGTTGCAAAAAAATCGAGTAAGCTAAAATAAACCCCTAAAGGCCCGACTTAGATGCGCACACTGAATTTGCCGATTTTTGTTATATTTACCTCGTTTTTATTTGCCTGCACCCATATTCCAAGCCCTGAAAATCCGAATATTGGTGAAAAGTTAAAAATTATTGAAGTTACTCAATTATTGAACTCACAGGTAAAAGGCGTAAACCTGATAAACGCGAATCTTGCCGGCTTAAAATTATCCGGGATGAATTTTAAAAATGCCCAATTGGTCTCGGCGTTTCTGCATAGCGTCGATTTCACCGATTCCAGTCTCGAAGGGGCTGACCTTCGAGGTGCTGACCTCAGGTACGCTAAATTGCATAATGTCAATTTACAACACTCCAACCTCAGTGGCGCCAATCTTCAAAACGCATCAATCAAAAATGCCAACTTAAGTGGCGCCAATTTAAGTAATGCAAATTTACATAATGCCGTTATCAAAAGAAGCGTGATTAAATCAGCGAGCTTCAAAAATGCAAACCTCAAACACGCCAAAATCAATGAGTCATTGTTCGAAAACAGTCAATTTCAAAATTCAGACTTGAGCAATGCGACCATTGTGGGCGCAGATTTTAAATATGCAACAATACACAACGCCACGCTCGTCAACGTTCAGTTTCGCAATTCAATGTTTCAAGACAGCAGTTTTTCCGGCAGTGATTTATCAAAAACTGATTTCAGTTATTCGTCGTTAAATAATGCTGATTTATCATATACACTCGCCAACGATGTCAATTTTTTCAGCGCTAACTTGAAGAGCGTCAATTTTCAACAAAGTAGTTTCTCGGATGCAAATTTTAGCAATGCCAATATGAGTTTTGCTGATCTAAGCAACGCATCATTTCCTGACGCCGAAATGGCAGATACCGATTTAAGCAACAGCACACTGGCAAGCACTAATTTATTCGGTGCAAATCTTGATAATGCCAACTTTACAAAAGCCAATCTAATTAATGTTGATCTTGAAGAAGCCCAACTAAGCAACGTGAATTTTTTTAAATCAGGTATAATCAGCAGCAACTTTTATAAATCAAACCTGAGCCGAAGTAATTTTCAGGAAGCCGATATCAATAAGTCAATATTCACAAAAGCAAATATTCGCGACACCCGTTTTATGCTGGTAAAAAATCTGGATAAAGCGATTGGAATGAAGAAAACCAGAAACACTGATGAAGCTAAATTCTAAACTAACGACACGACAACTATTAATCGTAATGTGCCTATGGTTTATTAGTGCATGCTCAAGTTTGAAAACTGGCACCGCCGATCTTCGCACATTTGATAACAACACACGTTATCAACAGCTATTTCCCGACAACAGTAAAGCCGTCACACTTCAACGATATCGGTTATTAAACACACAGCTTCCATCGATCAAACTATCAGGCGCAGATTTTAGCCTTAGCGAATTACGCGACGTCAATTTCCAGCGGGCGAAACTAAAAAATATTTTATTTATTGGTAGCAGATTAGTAAATGTGGATTTTAGCCACACAATACTGACAAATGTCAGTTTTGCAGGTGCCCAGTTAATTAACGTGGATTTCAGCAATGCCACCTTAATTAATGTAGATATGAATAAAACAAAAGTCACCGGCTCTGCATTTAACAACATGACATTTTTTAACAGTAACCTTGAAGGTGTGTATTTTTCTGATTCGATATTTAACAATGTTGCTATAAAACAAAGTCGGCTACGCGGCCTCAACTTTTATTACTCAACACTTTCAAACGTCAACTTTGATAAACTGGATCTCAAACTAAGTCGCTTCAAAGGCAGTGAGATCAAATCCAGTTCATTTAACGGCGTAAATCTTGAGAATTCGGATTTCACGTCGGCAACCATTAAAAACTCCTCTTTTATTTCAAGTTATCTGATAAACCTGAAGGCAAAAAAATCAAAATGGACGAATGTTGATTTTACCGGAATCAAAGGAATCGGCATGGACTTTGAGTTCAGCCAAGTTATAGACAGCTCAATGCACAAAGCAGATCTGAGAGAGACCCGTTTTATTGAAACCCGCTTTAAAAACACAATATTGAGTCAAAGCAATCTCGAATTCACAAACTTCAGCTTCGCTAAAATGAACAATATAATACTGTCAAACAGCGATTTATCCCGCGCCAACTTCAAGAGAACATCTCTCAAACACGCAAAACTGATCAACACAAAGGCAAAATGGACCAGCTTTTTAATGGCTGATCTAAGCAATAGCACGTTCTCGGGCTCCGATATTCATAAGGCGGATTTCAGAGGGGCCAACCTTAAAAACACCAACTTTAGAGAAACAAAATATTTTAAAAACGCCATTGGTTTCAGTAAAGCAAAAAATATTTCGTCAATTAAATCGCCACTCTGAACGACTAACGATAAATTTTCAGCACAAATTCTAAAAAAAACGTTGTATCTCCCTCATATCTTCGTGCTGTAACTCGTTCATTTTCATAATTATACTTAGCCGTTTACGATAACCCGCGTCTAGTTTAGGGATAAACAAGGGATATTTTTTAGTGGCCACGCTAGACAACACATAAAATTTAACTATAGTTATTACAGACGGTAGATATTTATCACTAGCGTCGGTAGGTTTGGTTAATACCACCATTCATGTTTGTTTTCCTCAAGTTTTTAATGGAGTAGCTGGAGTAGATGGAGTAGATGGAGTAATAGAACACGCAAGGATATAAATCACCTGTTCTGCTAAGGAGGCTAGTATCGAATAGACTTGTTTGATTGATTAACTGATTACTTAATTGATTGCTAAGTAAAGGACTTACAAATTTGATGTTATTTTTTACGCGAGAGTGTCGCTTTTTTCCACGATAGATAAATGATAGCGCTCCTGGAGCCGAACTGGTTGTGTTGCAAATTGGTTGCACTCTCGCACAATAATTTTTCTCATTTTCCCTAACGATTCCCTCGGTCGTTAACCCCCAAAATACGGGCGTATTCTGCTACTAACCAATGAATTCAATTCACAATCTAAATAACCCCTTAAGTAACTACGTGGCCTCAGCTGGTTCACTTAAAAATACAACAAATAAAAAACCGGAGCCTTCGACACCTAAACCGGCGGGAGATGTCGATGTATCTACATTCCCCGCTAACCGCTCGTTACGTAAATACACCGAAATTGCAGAACAGAATCATCAAAATAAACAAAATTTAATCGAAAAAGATAATCTCCGTTATTCTGCAGTAAACGCTGTGAATCAATATACCTATAATTTCAATATTGAACGTATTGAAAACACCAATAAATTATTGGGACTCAGCGTTTACGCCTAGCTGTTTCAGATTAGGGTAGAAATAAATAGGTGATCAAATTCATTAATAACCTGGCTAATGACCGGCTTGTGCTGAACCAACCGCCAAATACTACACATTAAATAGCGATTAAAAATAACGCCTTGTCCCGTCCTTGAATAAAAAAAGCCACACTGCTAAACAGTGCGGCTTTTTTAATAGGACGTCAAAAACGGAAACTAAGGCCGGTTGTTACCAATTACTTGCACTCTATTCTCGCGTCCAACTGATCTTTCTAGGTTTAACCTGTTTCTTTCATGCTTAGTCGAATACGACCTTGCTTATCAATCTCAAGTACTTTTACTTTAACAGTTTCGCCCTGTGATAATTTATCGCTTACGTTCTCAACTCGCTCTTCGCAAATTTGAGAAATATGAACCAGTCCATCACGTCCGGGTAAAATAGTAACAAATGCACCAAAATCCATGATTTTAGAGATTTTTCCTTCGTAAATGCGACCAACTTCAACGTCAGCTGTTAATTCTTCAACGCGACGCTTAGCTTCAAGGCCAGCAGCTCGATCGACAGAGGCGATCTTAACCGTGCCGTCATCGGTGATATCAATGCTAGTACCGGTTTCTTCAGTTAATGCACGAATAGTTGCACCACCTTTACCGATAACATCACGAATACGGTCCGGATTGATTTTCAGCGTAATATAACGCGGTGCAAATTCAGATAATTCCTGTCTAGGTTCGGAAAGCACCTTGTTCATTTCACCGAGGATGAACAGTCGACCTGATTTCGCTTTTTCAAGCGCAACTTGCATGATCTCTTTCGTAATACCGGTGATCTTAATATCCATCTGCAGCGCAGTAATACCATCGGTAGTACCAGCTACTTTAAAATCCATGTCACCGAGATGATCTTCATCACCTAAAATATCAGATAAAACCGCATAGTTGTCGTCTTCTTTAATCAAACCCATTGCGATACCCGCGACGGGTGCTTTTAGCGGGATACCGGCATCCATCATAGATAAACTACTGCCACAAACCGAAGCCATTGAACTTGAGCCATTAGACTCTGTGATCTCAGATACAATACGAACGGTATAAGGATATGTTTCCATATCAGGCATAACCGCCATAACACCACGCTTGGCTAAACGGCCATGCCCAATTTCACGTCTTTTTGGTGAACCAACAAAACCGGTTTCACCAACGCAAAATGGAGGGAAGTTATAATGCAACATAAAAGAGTCTTTATACTCGCCTCCAATCGCATCAATAAGCTGTGCATCACGCTCAGTACCCATTGTTGTCACAACAACCGCCTGGGTTTCACCACGGGTGAACAGAGCAGAACCGTGTGTACGAGGCAAAATACCGGTACGAACAGAGATTGCTCTAACAGCGTCATTATCACGACCGTCAATTCGAGGTTTTGAAGCAATAATCTGGCTTCGAACAACGGACTTTTCTATACTACCGACCATGCCTTTAACATCAGCACTGGACCAACCTGAGTCTTCGTCAGAAACAAGCGCATCAACAACGTCAGTCCGAATTTCACCCAAACGGTCTTGGCGCTTGAGTTTATCTTGAATTTGGTAAGCTTCAGAAATTGAAGATTCGGCTTTCGCTCTAACAGCAGCTTCGAGCTGTGTATCTTTCTCTACTGGCGACCATTCCCAATCCACCGCGCCGACTTCTGCTTTTAATTCATTAATCGCATTAACCACAACTTGCATCTGTTCATGACCGAACATAACAGCATCAAGCATGACTGACTCAGGCAATATATTTGCCTCTGATTCCACCATCAGCACAGCTGAATCAGTCCCGGCAATCACGAGATCAAGATCAGATGATTTTAATTCTGACACGGCAGGGTTTAATAAAAATTCGCCGTCTTTGTAACCAACTCTCGCCGCACCAATAGGACCGGAGAAAGGCACGCCAGAAATAGTGACAGCAGCGGATGCACCGATTAATGCCGGAATATCCGGATCTATTTCAGGGTCAAGCGACATAACAGTTGCTATAACCTGGACCTCATTAGTAAATCCCTTAGGAAACAAAGGACGCAATGGTCGATCGATTAATCGAGACGTTAACGTTTCCTTTTCCGTAGGACGGCCTTCACGTTTAAAAAAACCTCCAGGAATTTTACCTGCGGAATAGGTCTTTTCCTGGTAGTTAACAGTTAAAGGGAAAAAATCACGCCCTTCTTCTGCTTCTCTTTTGGCTACGCAGGTAACCATAAGTGCAGTATCACCCATGCTAACCATAACAGCACCGGATGCCTGACGAGCAATCTCGCCAGTTTCGATTTTGACCGTGTGTTTACCGAATTGAAAACTTTTACTAATGGGGGTCACAATATATTCCTTATTGTACGCAGAGACAGTACGCGAACTATTACTTACGCAAACCTAAACGGGAAATCAAAGAACGGTAACGCTCTGAGTCTTTCTTCTTCACGTAATCCAACAGCTTACGACGGGTACTAACCATTTTCAACAAACCCTGACGAGAATGATGATCATGAATATGAGTTTTAAAATGACCTGAAAGATCATTGATTCGTGCTGATAATAAAGCTACCTGCACTTCCGGGGAACCAGTATCACCTGGTTTTGTTTTGTATTCATCTACAATTTTAGCAATTGCTGCGTTATCTAAAGCCATTATTTACTCCTGAACTGTCTTGAAACTTACCATATTTAAGCTGCGCGTATATTACCTTCACATCCCTTACGGAACAAGCAAATATACACAAAAAGCGTCGAAATTTAACTGTTTATCATCAATTTTGACTAAATTTGAAATTTCCAGGCTGTAACTACTACACCAGGCAACCACAGCCTACGTTTACCTTTTTCAGGCATAATTATTCATCGTTAACCATCGAAACCTAATTATGATTTAAGCAATCGAGAAGGTTTCACCTTTCCATCATCCTGAATCTCACCCATTCCCATAAATTGTTTTTTGCTATCATACAAGGTGACAAGACCATCAACAGGCGATTTAGGCACCTGAACCGCCTGCCCCTGTTTTATATAAAATGCAGAATCATCAGTCAACGACACCGACGGCAAATCGGTTAATGCCGTTTCAATGGACTGAATATATTCATCCATTTCAGCAAAAGCCTTTTCATCGCGTAAAGCGTGGAGTTTTTCCAGCGTGACCGACTCATTAATGTGAAACACACCAAGGTCAAATCGCCTTAACTCGGTAACATGACCGCCACAGCCCAGCTTTTCACCAATATCCTCAGCCAGAGTGCGGATGTAGGTGCCTTTCGAGCAACTGACGTCAAAACTCAGCTTATCCCCATCAATCGATTTAAGCGTAATACTCGATATCCAGATCTGGCGAGGCTCACGCTCTACCTCAATACCTTCTCTTGCAAGTTTATATAAGGGCTGACCATTTTGTTTAAGTGCGGAATACATCGGCGGAATTTGCATGCTCTCACCGAGGAAACTTTCAAGCACCTCAGTGATCGTCTGCTCATTTAATACGGGAACCGGTTTAGTCTCCAGCACGTCACCTTCCTGATCACCAGTGGCAGTGGTCACGCCCAACTGACACTCCGTCGCGTAGCTTTTATCTGCGGTGAGAACGTAATTTGAAAATTTGGTAGCTTCACCAAAGCAAATTGGTAGCAAGCCACTGGCAAGGGGATCAAGGCTACCAGTATGGCCGGCTTTTTGTGCATGAAAAATGCGTTTTACCTGCTGCAAAGCCTCGTTTGAAGAAACTCCTTTGGGTTTATCCAATAAAATAATACCACTAACATCTCTACCACGGGCTTTTCTACGACGCGCCAAATTATACCTCTAAATATTTACTTTTTATCTGATTCGATCGCAGCATCGATCAAACTGGTGAGCTGAGTACCACGAACGGTACTGTCGTCATATTTAAAATGAAGCTCAGGCACAATCCGAATTTTTATTCTTTTGCCTAACTCGCGCCTTAAAAAGCCGCTGGCCTTTTCTAAACCAACCAATACGTCGTTATCAACGGTCTCATCGTAATTACCAAGCACGGTAAAATAAGCCGTTGCATGAGAAAAATCTCTGCTAACTTTAACCGCGGAAACAGTCACCCACTTTACACGTGGGTCCTTTACTTCCATCTGGATTAACTGGGCGAGTTCACGCTGCACCTGCTCGCCAACTCGCCTGCTACGGCTTGACTCAGTACTGGACGCCATTAGATAATTCGCTCAACCTGTACGCGCTCATATACTTCGATCTGATCGCCCGGTTTAACGTCATTATAATTTTTAACACCAATACCACATTCTGTGTTGTTTTTAACTTCAGCCACATCATCTTTATAACGACGCAAAGACTCCAGCTCACCCTCGTAGATAACCACGTTGTCACGCAAAACGCGAATTGGATTATTACGCTTAACGGTGCCTTCAGTCACCATGCAGCCGGCAATTGCACCAAGTTTTGGCGAACGGAAAACATCACGCACTTCGGCAAGGCCCACAATCTGCTCTTGAAACTCAGGTGAAAGCATACCGCTCATCGCAGACTTAATTTCATCAATCACATCATAAATGACGCTGTAATAATGAAGATCAATACCTTCTTCCTGAATCAGGCGACGCGCCACTGCATCGGCACGTACGTTAAAACCAATCATAATCGCACTAGAGGCCATTGCCAGGTGAACATCAGACTCATTAATACCACCAACACCACTACCCACGATGGCAACACGCACTTCGCTGGTTGATAAGTCAACAAGCGCATCAGTCAACGCTTCAAGTGAACCACGAACATCTGCCTTTAAGACAATGTTAACGGTTGAAATCTCGCCTTCTTCCATTTTACCAAAGAGGTTGTCCAGCTTAGCGGCCTGTTGCTTAGCCAACTTAACGTCACGGAATTTGCCTTGACGGAACAAAGCAAGCTCCCGCGCTTTTTTCTCATCAGCAACCACAATTGCCTCATCGCCCGCACTTGGTGTACCTGAAAGACCTATAATTTCAACTGGAATTGAAGGGCCGGCAGATGAAATGCTCTTTCCATTTTCATCAAGCATGGCACGAACTCGACCAAATTCCTGACCAGCCAATACGATGTCACCTTTATTCAAACAACCTGACTTCACCAGTAGTGTTGCAACAGGACCTCGACCTTTATCTAGTCTGGATTCGACAACAACACATTTTGCCGGGCCAGAATCCACCGCATCAAGCTCAAGCACTTCTGACTGAAGTAACACTGCATCTAATAATTCGTCAATGCCGTCCCCGGTCTTCGCAGAAACAGGTATAAACATCACATCACCACCCCAGTCTTCCGGGATAACATCTTCTTGGGCTAATTCATTTTTAACCCGATCAGGATCAGCGGATTCTTTGTCTATTTTATTCACAGCAACGATTAACGGAACACCAGCTGCTTTTGAGTGTTGAATTGCTTCTTTGGTTTGCGGCATAACACCGTCGTCGGCTGCGACAACCAAAATTACAATATCAGTTAATTGCGCACCACGTGCTCGCATTGATGAAAACGCCGAATGACCCGGAGTATCAAGGAAAGTCACCATGCCCTTATCGGTTTCGACGTGATATGCGCCGATATGCTGCGTGATGCCGCCTGCTTCGCCAGAGGCAACTTTTGATTCGCGAATTTGATCCAGCAACGATGTTTTACCGTGGTCGACGTGACCCATCACGGTGACAACCGGTGCGCGATGAACCGCAGTACCTTCATCATGCGTGCCCTCCTGCATCAACTGCTCCTCCAGCGCGTTATCACTCATTGCTATGGCGACATGCCCCATTTCTTCAACGATAACGGTCGCCGTATCCTGGTCAATTACCTGATTGATCGTTGCCATCGTGCCAAGCTTCATCATCGCCTTAATCACTTCAGCCGCTTTAACTGCCATCTTTTGAGCCAATTCTGCGACGGTGATTGTTTCAGGGACGTTAACATCTTTTACAATGGGGCCAACCGGCTCTTTAAAACCATGCTGATTATTTGGGTCCGTAACTGCTGCTGAACGATGACTCTTATTATGTTTTGTTTTCTTTTTACGGCGTCCGGCTTTATCGGAAGACACATGCAATTGCTGGCGGGAGTCATCCCGGCCTTTACGTTTCTTTTTCTTATTACCGCCTTTTTCTTCCCTGGCGGCTTCTGACTGACTTTTTTCTACTTGCAAACGTGCTCGCTCTGCTGCCGTGGGTTTATCTACCACTTTTGTCTCTACTAATTTTGGCTGCTCGGTTTCCACCTGTTTACTCTCTGTTGCTGACTGTTGTTCTTTTTCTACTTTAGTGGCGTCAGCGCGTAATTTTTCTTCTTCGAGACGTTTTTGCTCGGCTTCTTGCTCGATACGCAGCTCAATTTGAGTTTTTCGCTTCAACTCATCTTCGACTTCCTTTTCTTTTCTCAGTGAAATGTCTGCGACTGCTTGAGCAACGGCTTTATCTTCATCACTCAATATTTCACTTCGCTTAACATAGGTGCGTTTTTTACGGACCTCTACATTAATTGTACGCGTACCACCCTTACCCTGACCTATGCCACCGCTAGAGCTGATTTTCGTTTTAATCTCAGAAACTGATTTACGCTTTAAGGTTATACGTGTGGGTGTTTCACTTTTTTCGCCTTCTTTACCGTGCTTGCCCCGCAAATGACCGAGAAGCTTAACTTTTTCGTCTTCGGTAATTGTTTCATCTGAAGTTTTGGCAGCAACGCCCGCTTCGCCCAATTGCGAAATTAAGCGATCAACTGAAATTCCAACGACCTCAGCAAACTGTTTTACCGTTACATCCGACATAGCTTGTCCTCACTTATCCTTTTTGAACTACTTATTACTTTCACTGGCTTTTTGTGCTGCCAAGAAAACACTCGACGCCACTTTACCCTGCCCCAACCCAAGGATTGTGACTTAAATTAAACTCGCCCCTTTCAGGGTTAATAAATATTCAGGCGCGAAAAAATCACGCCAATCCGGGCAGAATAGGTCGTCGAGCAATTATCTACTCTGATTCAGTCTTAAACCAGGGCTCACGAGCCTTCATTATCAAACTGCCAGCGAGTTCCTGGCTAATACCAACTAATTCCATCAATTCATCGGTGGCTTGTTCGGCAAGATCTTCCATGCTGCATATTTTGTTAGCCGCTAGTTTTTCTGCCAATTCCTGATTCATGCCTTCCATTTGAAGTAAATCTTCCTGTGGAATACTTTCTTCATCTTCTTCTACCGTAATCGCTTTTGTTAAAACAAATTCTCGAGCACGCTGACGCAACTCAGTAACGATGGTTTCGTCAAATTCTTCTATATCCAGCATTTCGGCCTCAGGCACATACGCGACTTCATCCATCGTCGTAAAACCTTCTTCGATCAAAATAGCTGCGATCTCTTCGTCAACACCAAGCCCCTCAGTAAACAGGGAAACAATAGATGCTGTCTCAGCCTCGCTTTTTTCTTCTGCCTGAGCTTCAGTCATCACGTTGATCACCCAACCCGTTAAGTCGCTCGCTAATCTGACGTTTTGTCCACCACGACCAATGGCCTGTGACAATTGATCTTCCGCGACGGCAACATCCATCGAACCGGTATCTTCGTCAACAACAACAGAAACCACCTCTGCCGGAGACATCGCATTTACAACAAATTGCGCTGGATTTTCACTCCAGGTGATAATATCAACACGTTCACCACCTAGCTCATTCGAAACAGCCTGTACGCGGGAACCGCGCATACCAACACAGGCACCAACAGGGTCTATTCGTGAATCATTGCCTCTAACCGCAATTTTTGCTCGCATGCCCGGGTCACGGGCTGCACTGACGATATCAATCAGGCCTTCGCCAACTTCCGGCACTTCTAGTTTAAATAATTCAATCAGCAATTCTGGTCCGACACGGCTAATGAATATTTGAGGGCCACGGGTTTCACTACGCACTTCACGCAGATAGCCTCTAACCCGATCGCCTGAGCGCAAAGATTCTCTTGGAATCAAATCTTCTCTTAAAATGGCGCCCTCGGCATGTCCTCCAAGATCAATTAAGACATTGCCTTTTTCATTGCGCTTGACGACGCCACTGATTAATTCACCTTTACGCTCCAAAAAGGCTTCAACGACCTTGGCTCGCTCTGCTTCACGTACTTTTTGTACAATAACCTGCTTAGCAGTTTGCGCAGCGATACGACCGAATATTACCGATTCAATTGGTTCTTCAATGAACCCGCCAACTTCTATATCAGGATTAATCTGTGTGGCAGCAGGAAACAGAATTTGCTTTAAAGGACCTTCAAATTCCGGGTCTTCTATATCAACAACCTGCCATTGACGAAATGTATCGTAATCACCTGTATTACGGTCGATAGACACTCTTACGCCAATATCTTCACCATATTTTTTACGGGTTGCAGTAGCAAGTGCCGACTCTATGGCCTCAAAAATAATTCCTTTTTCGACACCTTTCTCATGTGACACGGCATCGACGACAAGCAATATTTCCTTACTCATTTATCACAGTCTCCATAGAACTAAATATTTTAAACTATTTTAAAACTCAGGCACCAAGTTGGCCTTATCTATTAAATCAAATGGTATAGCAACGCTTTTACCATCTGCTTCCAAATTCATTACATCACCGCTTTGGGATTTGATGACGCCAATAAATTTACGCTGGCCATCAATCGGCATTTTTAGTCTCAAATTGGCACGGCAACCAACAAACTGCTCAAAATGAGCAGGTGTAAACAAAGGTCTATCCAATCCCGGCGACGAAACTTCCAGACTGTATTCACCTTTTATAGGGTCTTCAACATCCAGCATGGCACTAACCTGACGACTAACGTCGCCACAATCATCAACATCGATACCGTCAGGCTTATCAATATAAATTCGGAGTATGGAATGTTTGCCCTGCGGCAAATATTCGACACCAACCAACTCATAGTCCATGCCGACGACTATCGGTTCTATCAATGCTTTTATTCCAGACTGCTTACTCATTTTATCCCTGCAAACAAAAAAGTGGGCCGATGGCCCACTTTTGTATAATTTTTTACTCGGCTTCTGGCTTCTGGTAGCATATAAAAAACACATACCACAAAACCTACCTTTGTCATAAAACCAAGGCACGCGTTAAGTCATTGTTATCTAATACATAATCGCGTTCAAATACATTATTAAGCCCTATACAATCGAAGTCGCCTGATCTTGCCTGACATCTTGCAGGCGTATGATAGGAGATTACACTGTAATTATCAAGATACTTGAGACAAATTTCACTTAATTAGTTCTGGATTATTATTAGCCAAGTCACTGTTTTATAAAAAGCGCACTCGTATTTTATTGATCTTACCCAACACAATTTCCATGATGCATACATTATTGCGCATAAGAAATTTCGTATTTTCGCCAAATTTCAGGGTATTACAGGCTTTCGGGATCGTTTCAGTATATAGGGGACACAGTATATAGGGGACAGACCACTATATCTCGATAATTTTCTTCGGCCTACCCGCTTTCCCTTTCGTTACGCGCCTACCCAACGTTCGTGCAATCTCAGCTTGAAAGCGATCATTACCAAGCACAACATTACCATTGGTCGCTTCTCTAATTTTGTTATCAATATTCACATCAACATGGGCCTTGAATAACGCTCGATAGGACTTTCTTCTTGCCAATTCTTCGCGATCAATTTTTAAATATTGCTCATGTGGCGTCAGTAATTTATTTTTTCTTCCTTCGGCATTTGCGCAATAACTTGACCATCGATATTCACGTGGGTGTACTACCATGTCCGCTCTGACAGGGTTCAATTCAATATATCGATAACATGCCAATACATATTCTTCACTTTGCGTTAAACATGATCGAAATCGGCCTTCCCATAAAGTGCCACTCCGTCGATAGGCTCTATTGATGTATTGAACGTATCGTTGCCCAAGGTTTTTCATCAGCAACGCAACACTATCTTTCTCTTCCGGCGTAAGTAACAAATGAACATGATTTGTCATCAAGACATAAGCATGGATTGAGCATCCATATTTCCTGGCCTACTCATTTAACGTATCCAGATAATATTGATAATCCTCATCAGAAAAAAAGCAGGCTGATCAATATAGCAGATTAATAGTGGTCTGTCCCCTATTGCTCTCTATTACTTCTACTCATCTGTTGGCTAAACTTTAGTTTGGTAGGATTGAGAAATCTTTACTGCTAATTTCCTCCCAAGACTTTGGATTTATCTCGGCACGAGTATGCAATTGTTAGAATTGACTTTAACTGTGAATATTTTTTTGTAAGGTGTCTGCAACCCATTGGTTTATGCTTTTGTTGTCAGCAATTGCCTGGGCTGCAATTTCACTGTGTAAATTGGAAGAAATACGTAAATTAAATTTACCCGAATATTCTTTAGTTGGTGAGATGCCTTTTTGTTTGCAGACTTCCAAAAACACCGCTAATGAATTCTTGAATTCCTTCCTAAGTTCACGCGGGTTTTTGCCGTAAAAGTCAGCTCCACCGTTTAACCCTAGTATTTCACCCCGAAACATATCTAGTTCTGGGTCGTACTCAATTTTTGCCTTATAACCATTTAGTGTCATTAAATTCATGGTTTTATCCCGTTACTATCTAACCATTTTCGAACACTAGCTACTGCACCTTTATCTGTATTTGGTGAAGGGTGCGGTCTATGAAACACCTTGATTTCATTGAATAAAACCACCGCTACTCGAGAGCCAGCTCTTTCAGAAACATCAGCGCCTAAACCGATAAAAAGTGCTTCAATATCAATCCATTGGATATTGCCACTAACTGGCCTTTTATAAATCAGCTCTAGGGTCTTTTGATGCTTTTTCTTCATGTAAGTATAGTACTATATATCGGTACTATGTCAAATTACTTGAATTACCGGGTAGCTAAGGGTCTCACGACCCTTCGCCCCCTAAGAACCGCACGTGATAGTTTCCCGTCATACGGCTCAAGCCCTTCAAAGGCCAATCTTTCATGACCCAGCAATTGATCTCAAATAATGG
>Ga0316208_1000043_pt1 | contig 197931 bp, 160 predicted proteins | sample 3monopyrite_MG_FD_204944 | JGI IMG/M metagenome (GOLD analysis project Ga0316208, IMG submission 204944) | Microbial mat bacterial communities from mineral coupon in-situ incubated in ocean water Damariscotta River, Maine, United States -... | ecosystem: Environmental > Aquatic > Marine >... | reverse complement strand
GCGGGAGAACCGCACGCACGGTTCGAACGGGGGCCTCCTGCTGACCATCGGTGCTTCGGCACCGGGAAGCCGGTAGGAGGTCTACCAGTGTCCTCGGTCTATGCCGAGGCGGTGTCGATGGGGCGGGTGCTGTACCCGACCGAGAACCGAGGTCTACGTGTGCTCGGGGGCGGTCTGATCGGAGCGGGCCGATAGTTCCAGTTCCCGTTCCAGTTCCAGTTCCAGTTCCAGTTCCAGTTCCAGTTCCCGTTCCCGTTCCCGTTCCAGTTCCCGTTCCAGTTCCAGTTCCCGTTCCCGTTCCCGTTCCCGTTCCCGTTCCAGTTCCCGTTCCCGTTCCAGTTCCAGCCGGGCCGGTCGGGAGAGGAGGGGGCTGCCAGGCCGGCGTAGACGAGGGGATCGGTGGCTCGAGCGTGGTGTTGGCTCCAGTTACTCCGGCCTTCGGCCTCCGCCTCGCTGCGCTCGTTGGCAGACTGCGGTAGACCCGACCATGTCCTCGGTCTATGCCGAGGCGGTGTCGATGGGGCGGGTGCTGTACCCGACCGAGAACCGAGGTCTACGTGTGCTCGGGGGCGGTCTGATCGGAGCGGGCCGATAGTTCCCGTTCCCGTTCCCGTTCCCGTTCCCGTTCCCGTTCCCGTTCCAGTTCCCGTTCCAGTTCCCGTTCCAGTTCCAGTTCCAGTTCCAGTTCCAGTTCCAGTTCCAGTTCCCGTTCCAGTTCCCGTTCCCGTTCCAGTTCCAGTTCCAGTTCCCGTTCCCGTTCCAGTTCCAGTTCCCGTTCCCGTTCCCGTTCCAGCCGGGCCGGTCGGGAGAGGAGGGGGCTGCCAGGCCGGCGTAGACGAGGGGATCGGTGGCTCGAGCGTGGTGTTGGCTCCAGTTGCTCCGGCCTTCGGCCTCCGCCTCGCTGCGCTCGTTGGCAGACTGCGGTAGACCCGACCCTGTCCTCGGTCTATGCCGAGGCGGTGTCGATGGGGCGGGCGCTGTACCCGACCGAGAACCGAGGTCTACGTGTGCACGGGGGCGGTCTGATCGGAGCGGGCCGATCGGGAGAGGAGCGCGCTGCCAGGCCGATCGGGAGAGGAGCGCGCTGCCGGGCCGATCGGGAGAGGAGGGGGCTGCCAGGCCGGCGTAGACGAGGGGATCGGTGGCTCGAGCGTGGTGTTGGCTCCAGTTACTCCGGCCTTCGGCCTCCGCCTCGCTGCGCTCGTTGGCAGACTGCGGTAGACCCGACCATGTCCTCGGTCTATGCCGAGGCGGTGTCGATGGGGCGGGCGCTGTACCCGACCGAGAACCGAGGTCTACGTGTGCACGGGGGTCTGGAGCGGGCGATCCAGTTCCAGTCCCCAGTTCCCGTTCCCGTTCCCGTTCCCGTTCCCGTTCCCGTTCCCGTTCCCGTTCCAGTTCCAGTTCCCGTTCCAGTCCCAGTTCCAGTTCCAGTCCCCAGTTCCCGTTCCAGTTCCAGTCCCCAGTTCCCGTTCCAGTTCCAGTCCCCAGTTCCCGTTCCAGTTCCAGTCCCCAGTTCCCGTTCCCGTTCCCGTTCCCGTTCCCGTTCCAGCCGGGCTGGTCGGGAGAGGAGGGGGCTGCCAGGCCGGCGTAGACGAGGGGATCGGTGGCTCGAGCGTGGTGTTGGCTCCATCCGGGGCAGTCGGGAGAGGAGCGGACTGCCACAGCCCGAGCGGATCTCCAATGAATTCCACAATCCGGACAGATTTTGTCCGACAGAAGATCCATCTGTTGTCATCCGAGAGCATCTGAACTAGTGTTCAGGCATGGGCAGCGTCGTCTCCATCGCCGATCTCCGCAAGCAGATCCGGGCCCTCGAGGGCAGCCCTCGGGTCGAGCGGGCCCGGGTTTCTTCGGGTCATCCCACGATCGACGGCCTCATCGGTGGGCTCGCGCGGCCTGGCTTCCTCGAGCTCTGTGGGGCTCCGGGCTCGGGTGCGGTGCGGTTGGCGCTGTCCCTGGTCGCCGCGCACACCGCCAGGCGGCAGCGGGTGGCCTGGGTCGATCGCGAGCGCAGCCTCTATCCACCCGGGGCCCTGGCGCTCGGGGTCGATCTCGACCGGCTGCTCATCGTGCAGCCCCCCGCGCTGGGGGCCAAGCATCCCAGCACCTGGGCGGTCGAGCAGCTGCTGCGCTGTGGATGCTTTCCCCTGGTGGTCGTCACCGCCGACCCCTCCATGGCAGAGCACCGCTTCGCGGGCACCCGGTGGCGCCAGGCGGCCGAGAAGGGCGGCACATCTGCGGTGTTCATCACCCGAAGCCCCCGCTCGGGAAGGGGGCTCCAGCCTGATATCCGGCTGCTCGTCGAGTCCAACCGGGTCACGGTCGCTCGGGATCGAGCCCACCGGGCAGGGGCCATCGGGGTGCTGCCCCCGTGGGGTCCCCAGATCGATCCCTGGTCATGAGCGCGCGCTATCTGGGGCTGCACTTCCCGGCCTTTCGGGTCGAGCGCTGCGGGTACGAGGCCGACGAGATCATCGCGCTCATCGCCGAGAAGAAGAACGCCATGCGACTCGTAGCGCTGTCTCCTGCCGCGCACGAGGTGGGTCTGCGGGTCGGCATGAGCGTGGCCCAGGCCCGGTCGCTCATCCCCGATGTTCAGCTCGACCCCCTCGACCCCACCGAAGAAGCCCGAGACCGCGGAGAGCTGCTCCGCTACCTCGAGGGCCTGTCGGATCGTGTGCAGCCCATGGGGCAACAGGACTTCGTCGCCGAGGTCTCGAAGACCGCCTCGGCGCTGGGGGGCGAGCCGGGGGTACTGGCCCGTGCAGTGGAGCTCGCCGAGCGGCTGGGGCACCGCGTGTCGGTCGCGATCACTGACGATCCCCTCGCAGCCCTCGCGCTGGCGGCCTGTGCCGAACAGGTGCGGTGCATCGTGCCTCCCGGCGAGATGGCTGCCGCGCTTGCCCCGCTGCCGGTCGCGGCGCTCGGGTCCAACCCATCGCTCTGCGCCGATCTCCAGGCCCTCGGCATCACCCGGCTTGGCGAGTTCGCGGCGCTCGATTCCGCCTCGGTAGCTGGCCGCTTCGGGGTCGAAGGCTCCCGGCTGCACCGAATCACCCGTGGCCACAGCTCCATCGCCGAGTCCACCCTGGCCTGGGTCGCCGACACCCTGCCGCGGGCCAGCGCCGCCCTCGCCGGGGCTACCACCACGCTCCAGCTCGGCTTCGTGCTCCCGGGGCTGTTGGCGCAGCTCTCCGCCGCTCTGGCGAGCCGAGACCTGGCTGTGGTGCGCCTGCGTAGCACCCTGCTCCTCGAGGGGGCCGCGCCGGTTGGTTTTGGGGTTCGGGTCGGCCGGCCCACCCGGGACTCCTGCACTCTGCAGCGCTTGGTCCGAGCTCGGCTCGAGAGTATCCGGCTCACCGCTCCGGTCGAGGAGTGGCGGATCGAGGTCACCGAGGCGGTGCCAGAGCAAGGCTGGCAGCCAGGCCTGACAGACCGTTCAGAGGCCGCCGAGCCCCTTCCAGACGTTCTCGCCCGGCTCACCGATGCCTTGGGCGAGCGCGCGGTGTTCGCCGCCGAGCCCGTGGATACCTGGCGCCCCGAGGCCGCATGGTGTCCGGTCAAACTCCAGCTCAACCCCGCTCTCCGCAGGCCCAAGCCCCCTGCAGACGAACCCGTCGCCGTTCAGGAGCGCTGGGAGAGCGGCCTGCGCTGGGCCCGTCCCACACAGCTCTTGCAGAGCCCAAGGCCGATAGAGGTGCGCTCAGACGGAGGGATCCCCCGGGCGATCTTGCTGGAGCGGGGCTGGGTCGGGATCGACGAGCACCAGGGCCCAGAGAGTCTGTCGGGGGAGTGGTGGCGGCCTCAGCTTTCCTGGGAGCGCATCTACTGGGTGGTGCGGGTCGCAGAGCGCAGCGCCTGGATCTACCAGAGTGATGGGCTTTGGTACCTACATGGCTGGTTCTAACTGACTCAGTCGAGGTGGGTGCGAACCGAGTACCAGAGGTCCTCGACCCGAGCGAACTCTGCCGGAGAGGGCGCCTCTGGGACGGCTTCTGCGGTCGTGGGCTCGGTCTGGGAGGAGGCGCTCTCGTCTTCGTCGAACAGCGCGCTGGGGCCAAGCAGCCCCATTGCAACCGCTACGACCATTGGATGTGCGCCGAACTTGATCCCCGCCATGGAGCCTCCCGCCCGGAAACCTAATCACGGTTCCCCGAACGGGTAGAGCAGGTGACGTTCCCAGACAACTCTGCGGCTTCAGTGACTCCGACGGCGCAGTGCTACGAGGGCGAGCAGGCCGAGCACCCAGCCCCCGAGGGGCGTGGCACCCGACGAACACCCCTTGCAGCCCTCGTTGGGGTCGGGATTGCCGGTGTCTTCGGGCTGGGCACAGGGGCCGTCGTTGTTGAAGAAGTCGCGGAAGTTCGGGATGCTGTCGCAGTCGTCATCGAGTGATGCGTCGCCATCCGGGTTCTCCTCTGCGTCGGGGATGCCGTCGTTGTCGCTGTCCTCGTCGAGGTAGTTGGGAACCCCATCGCCGTCGTCATCCGCGAGGCCTTCGTCCCGGGTGAGGATGCCGTCGTTGTCGTCGTCGGCATCGAGGGCATCGATGATGCCGTCCCCGTCGGTGTCGGTGGGGTTGCTCAGGTTGCCGATCTCCTCGAGATCGGTCAGGCCATCGGCGTCGGAGTCGTTGGTGAAGGGAGACAGGCCGAGGTCCTCCTCGATTCCGTTGGGAATTCCGTCGCCATCGGCGTCGGCGTTGGCCCCGTCGAAGTCGTTGGGGTCGAGGTAGTTGGGGACCGAGTCTCCGTCGACATCCCCCGTGCCTTCGTCGATGGTGAGGTCGCCGTCGCCGTCGTCATCCGCGTCGAGGTAGTCGGGGTCGGAGTCGGGATTGACGGGGAACGGGGGCGGGAAAGCACCCGGTGCGTCGGTGTTCTGCGAGGTGGGGTCGAGCTGGATGCCGAGCACGGTCGGGCAGGAAGCCGGCGGCGCGGGGCAATCCTCGACGCAGAAGAACTGCCACTCGTCTGGGACGTTCTGCTGATCGACATTGTTGGTGTCGATGGGCTGGATATCGCTGGGGCTGGCGTGGAAGCCGACCGGGCAGTTGAAGTCGAGCTCGTCGATCGTGGCGATGCTGTCGCCGTCGTCGTCGAAGTCGAAGATATCCGGCACCAGGTCGCCGTCGAAGTCTGGCAGGTTGGCCGGCACGCTCTGAATGGGCGTGATGGTCTGGGTGCCCACGGGACAGGGCACGCCGAGCTCTTCACAGTCGAGCACGCCGTCGCAGTCGCTGTCCGGGTTGTTCGCACAGGCATTGGCGAAGAAGGGGTAGTCCGGCGGGCAGTTCTCGAGGCCCGGTCGGAGCAGCGGACCGGGACCATCGGGGTCTTCGGGGCAGAGCTCGGACTCGACCTGATTGGAGATGCCATCGAGGTCGGGATCGCCTTCAGGGCCGGAGTTGTCGCAGTCGTAGGCGTCGGGGAAGAGGTCGCCGTCGGAGTCGAAGTTGTCGGTCTCCTCGCCATCGGTGCGCAGCTGGCAGTCCGGTCCCCCCGCCGGGCAGTTCGGGTGTGCCCCGGCAGCCACGGTCTGGGTCTGGTTGTCGGAGTCGGTGTCGAGCCAGTTCGGGATTCCGTCGCCGACGACGATGCCGGTGCCGGCGAGGCAGTCGAGGTCGGCGGAGTTCTCACCGCCCGACCCGAAGAAGCCCGTTCCGAGGCCATCCCCATCGTCGTCTGAGTCCAGAGCGTTGATGATGAAGTCGCAGTCGCGGTCCCAGGGGATGCCCCAGGTCTTGCCCGTAGAGCGCGGCAGCCCGTCGGCTTCGATGTTGTTGAGATCTCCGCAGGGTGCGGGATCCACCCAGTCCTCGATGGGCACCGTGGTGGAGTCGAGGAAGTTGATCCACTCGAGCCCATCGGGAAACCCATCGGAGTCCGAGTCGGTGTTGAGCTCGTTCGCCCCCGTCGCGATCTCTGCCCAGGTGGGGGCGCCGTCGCCCTCGTCATCGGCGTCGAGGAAGTCGGGGAGGAGGTCGGAGCACAGGATGATATTGCCGTTCTCGCACAGGGGTAGGCCGCCGACGATGAGGTCGAAGTTGTCGTTGAGCGGGTCGCCGTCGAGGTCACGGTCCTCGTCGATGGTGAGCACGGTGTCCCCGTCGTCATCGTTGTCGCGGTAGTCGGGGAGGTCGTCTCCGAAGGCCGCGTACATGTCGAGAGGGGCGCCGGTGGGAGCATCGGTGTTGGTATTGAGGGGCTCTCCCGGAGACAGCCAGTCCTCGTTGATGGTGGCGACGGAGTCGTCATCATCATCGGTGTCGAGGAAGTCCGGAGCGCCATCGCTGTCGGTGTGGTCGTCCCGGGGATCGGTGCTGCCGTCCCAGTCCTCGTTGAGGGTGGGCACGTTGTCGCCGTCGTCGTCGATGTCGAGGTAGTTGGGGATCCCGTCGTCATCCCAGTCGTCGTTGCGAGGGTTGCCATTGTCGGTGCCGGTGCAGCCGGACGGGGGCAGGCCCGCAGCCCCGCAGAGGTACTCCTCGTCGGCGGTGGGCACCTGGTCGCCGTCATCGTCGGTGTCCAGGCGGTCTTCGGTGAGGTCGCCGTCGGTGTCGATGGGGGTGGTGGAGTCACCCTCGTAGATGTCGGCTACCTCATCGGCATCGGAGTCGGGGTCGACATAGTCATCGAGTCCGTCGCCATCGAAGTCACGGGTGGAGAAGGCCGCGAAGGTGACGTTCCACTCGTGCTCATCGGACCAGTTGTCCGCATCGGAGTCGAGGTCGAGGTGGTTGTCACAGCCATCGGTGTCTGCGTTTGGAGTGGCGATCTCGACCGAAGTGGGGATGGTGTCGTCGTCGTCGTCGATGTCGAGGTAATTGGGCCCGCAGTTGAGGTCGTCGCGCCCACAGCCCGCGGCATCGCCATCGGTGTCCGACCGGGTGGGGTCGTCTGCAGCAGTGCCCGGAGCACAGTCGATCTCGTCGACGGTGGGCACGCCATCGCCGTCGTCATCGGTGTCGAGGAAGTCGGGGATGCCATCGGCCTCGGAGTCGTCGTTGCGGGGGTCGAGGTCGGTGTCCACGTCCTCGAGCAGGGTGGGGACGTTGTCGTCGTCGTCGTCATCGTCCAGGAAGTTCGGGGTGCCGTCGTCGTCCCAGTCGTCGTTGAGGGGGTTGCTGTCGAGGCTGCTGGTACAGCCGGTAGGCCCGCCATTTGCACAGTCGTACTGCTCGTCGGCGGTGGGCATATTGTCGCCATCGTCATCGGCGTCGATGCGGTTCTCGTAGGCGTCGCCGTCGGTGTCCACGCCGGTGGGGCGCTCGAGCTGGTCGGGCACGGTGTCATCGTCGGAGTCGGTGTCGAGGTAGTCGTTGAGGCCGTCTCCATCGAAGTCCCGGGTGCCGTCGAGCCCGAAGACCTCGGTCCACTCCTGAGCATCGGGGCGGCCGTCATTGTCTGAGTCCAGGTCGAGGTGGTTGGGCTGACCGTCGCCGTCCTGGTTCTTGGGAACCGCCCCGCCGGTGCCGTCCGCGATCTCCACGAGCGTCGGGATGCCGTCGTTGTCGTCATCGTCGTCGATGGGGTTGGGGATCCCGTCGCCGTCGGTGTCGTCGTTGACCGGCGAGCCCGTGCCATCTACGTCTTCGTCGGCTGTGGGGACCCCGTCATTGTCGTCATCGGTGTCGAGGTAGTTGGGGATCCCGTCGCCATCGGAGTCGTCATCGGCGGGGTCTCCGTTGCCGTCGTAGTCCTCGAACTGGGTCAGCGCGGTGTCGTTGTCATCGTCATTGTCGAGGTAGTCTGGGGTGCCGTCGCCGTCCCAGTCATCGTCGAGGGGGTTGCCATTGTTGGTCTGCGATTCCTCGGATGCGGTGGGGATGCGGTCGCCATCGTCGTCGTTGTCGATGCGGTTTTCGTCGCCGTCGCCGTCCCGGTCTTCGTCGAGCTCGTCGATATCGCCGACCTCGTCATCGTCCGAGTCGAGGTCGAGGAAGTCGCGCTGGCCGTCGCCGTCGGAGTCGCGGCCGGACAGGGTGGTCGTCCACTCGTGGTTGTCACTCCACCCGTCGTTATCGGAGTCGGTGTCGAGGTAGTTGTCGGTCCCGTCGCTGTCGAAGTCGGCTCCGACGGGGTTGCCGAGCCCCGGGGAGAGACTGTCCGGGTGCTCGCGGCGGGTGGGGATGCCGTCGCCGTCGTCATCGCTGTCGAGACGGTTCTCGAGGCTGTCTCCGTCGGTATTTGCGGGGCTGGCCTCGGTCCCGAGCTCGTCCGCATCGGGCACATCGTCGTTGTCGGAGTCGTTGTCCAGGAAGTCGTCGGTGCCGTCGCTGTCGGAGTCGCGCCCCGATGAGGCGTTGGCCCACTCGTAGCTGTCGTCCCAGCCATCGTTGTCGGAGTCGGTGTCGAGGTAGTTCGGCCGGGCGTCTCCGTCTGGGTTGGCCGTGCCCTCGTAGGAGGTGAGGATGCCGTCCCCATCGTCGTCATCGTCGAGGTAGTCGGCCAGGGCGTCGCCGTCGGTGTTGTCGTCTACGGGCCCGTTGATGCCATTGGGGTCTTCGTTGATGGTGGGGACGGTGTCGCCGTCGTCGTCGGGGTCGATGCGGTTCTCGCGGCCGTCATTGTCGCGGTCCTCGCGGAGCTCGTTTGCGTCGACCACGGCGTCGTTGTCGGAGTCGAGGTCGAGGAAGTCGTCGGTGCCGTCGCCGTCGTTGTCGGTGCTCGGGCCGGTGACCCACTCATAGGCGTCCTCGTAGCCGTCGTTGTCGGAGTCGAGGTCGCGGTAGTTGGGCAGCGCGTCGGTGTCGCCGTCCGGGCGGGCGTTCTCGTAGGAGGTGAGGATTCCATCGTCGTCGTCGTCGTCGTCGCGGTAGTCCGGGGTGCCGTCGTTGTCGGTGTCGTCGTTCCGCGAGTCGCCCGAGCCGTCGATATTCTCGAGGGCGGTGAGGATGCCATCCCCATCGTCGTCGGCATCGCGGTAGTCGGGGAGTGCGTCTCCGTCGGCGTCGTCGTCGAGCCAGTTGCCGTTGTTGTTCACGTCTTCGTTGGCGGTGAGGATGCCGTCGTTGTCGTCGTCATTGTCGCGGTAGTCCGGAAGCGCATCGCCGTCGGTGTTGTCGTTGCGGGAGTCGCCACCGTTGTAGTTCTCGGACGCCGTGGGGATTCCGTCGTTGTCGTCGTCGGCGTCCAGATAGTCGAGGAGGCCGTCTCCGTCGGAGTTGTCGTCGTTGGGGCCGGCGGACCCGTTGGGATCTTCGTTGATGGTGAGGATTCCGTCGCCGTCGTCGTCGTCATCGACCCGGTTGCGGTCCCCGTCGCTGTCACGGTCCTCGTTGAGCTCGTTGGTGTCGGCGACGCCGTCGTTGTCGGAGTCTGGGTCGAGGAAGTCGTCGGTGCCGTCGTTGTCGGTGTCCGGGTCGGCGGCATTCCACTCCACCGAGTCGAGGTAGCCGTCGTTGTCCGAGTCGGTGTCGAGGTAGTTTGCCAGGGCGTCGCCGTCGCCATCGGGCCGGGCGTTCTCGTAGGCGGTGGGAATTCCGTCGTTGTCGTCGTCATTGTCCCGGAAGTCCGGGATTCCGTCGTTGTCTGCGTCGTCGTCGTCCCAGTCGCCGTTGTTGTTCACGTCCTCGTTGAGGGTGGGGATCCCGTCGTTGTCGTCGTCGTCGTCGCGGTAGTTCGGAATGGAGTCGCCGTCGGCGTCGTCGTCCGTCCAGTCGCCGTTGTTGTTCACATCTTCGAGGGCGGTGGGGATTCCATCGTCGTCGTCGTCGTCGTCGCGGTAGTCGGGGAGGGCGTCCCCGTCGGTGTTGTCATTGGTGGGGTCGCCGCCGTTGTAGTTCTCGAGGGCGGTGGGGATCCCGTCGTTGTCGTCGTCATCGTCGAGGTAGTCGAGCAATCCGTCGCCGTCGGAGTTGTCGTCGAGAGGACCTGGGGCCCCGCCCACATCTTCGGATGCTGTGGGCACGGTGTCGCCATCGTCATCGGCATCGATGCGGTTGGGACGGGCGTCTCCGTCGGTGTTTCCGGCGAGCTCAGCGCTGTCTGGCACGGTGTCGTTGTCGGAGTCGAGATCGAGGAAGTCGTCGGTGCCGTCATTGTCGAAGTCGGAATCCGGGCCCGTGTTCCACTCGTCGTTGTCCGTGAAGCCGTCGTCGTCGGAGTCGGTGTCTCGGTAGTTCGGCACGCCGTCCGCGTCTCCGTTGGGGCGGGCATTCTCGTAGGAGGTGGGGATGGTGTCGTTGTCGTCGTCCGGGTCGCGGTAGTCGGGGAGCGCGTCCCCGTCCGTGTTGGTATTGGTGGCGTTGCCCGGTCCGAGGTCTTCGAGGGCGGTGGGGATGCCGTCGTTGTCGTCGTCATTGTCGAGGTAGTCGGGGTCGGCGTCGCCGTCGCTGTTCTCGTCGTAGACCCCGTTGGAGTTGAGGTCCTCTTCGAGGGTGGGGATTCCGTCTCCGTCGTCGTCGGCGTCACAGGGGTTGCGAAGGCCGTCTCCGTCGGTGTCCTCGTTGAGCTCGTCTCCATCGAGGATTCCGTCGTTGTCGGCGTCGTCGTCATTGCCGGGGAGACGCTGGATTCCCGGTGCGTTGCTATCGCAGTCGTAGTTGTACTCGAAGGCGTCGTTGAGCCCGTCTCCATCGGAGTCTGCGGAGCAGTCGTCCGTGCCGAAGCTCTGCTCGACCGCCCACTGGAGCCCGTCGCTGTCATCGTCGAAGACCACATTTCCGGAGCAGTCGTTGTCGATGCCATCGCCGCCGAAGCCCGAGCAGGTGTCGTCTACACCGGGGTTGATATTGGGGTCGCCGTCGGAGCAGTCGTTGCGGTCGTTGGCTTCGCCTGCACTGGGCTCGTTGCAGTTGTCGTTGCCATTGTCGATGACCGAGGCGCCGGGGGCCTCGTCGCCGAAGCCGTCTCCGTCGCTGTCGACATAGCAGGTGATATCGCCCGAGCAGTTCTCGTCGGTGTTGTTGCCGATGATCTCCGTAGCATCCGGGTTGATATTGATGTTGCCGTCGTTGCAGTCGAAGATGGCGGTCTGGCCGGCCTCCTGATCGGAGGGGAGGCAGACGCCGTCGCCGTCATCGTCGATGATGACATCTACGCCGTAGTTGTCCTGATCCTGGTTGCGGTAGCACTCCTCGAGGCCATCGCAGTCCTGATCGACGCCGTCGTTGACGTGGACGCCCAGCAGGGGAGCGTTGGGGTAGATGGTCTGTGCGCCGGGGGTGTCGTCGCAGTCGCCGGCCTGCATGGCCTGCTGCTGGCCGGGTAGGCAGCCGTCGTTGCCGATGTCCTGGACCACGATCGAGACGCCATAGTCGTCGCCGTCGGTGTTCTGGTAGCACTCGTCGGAGTCCGTGCCGTCGCAGTCGTTGTCGACGCCATTCTCGATATCGCCGAGCACGATGATGCGGCCGGTGTAGGCGTTGGGGTTGTTGTCGACGCAGTCGAGGGTGTTGACCGCCTCTCCGGCGTCGTTGCAGACCCCGTCTCCACTGTCCTGAACATAGTTTCCGAGCGCATTGCCCTGACCATCGAGGTCGGCATCTTCCCAGCACTCGTCCCGACCGGATGGATCGCAGTCGGAGTTCACGCCGTCCTGGATATCGCCGGAGTCGATGGGGGCTCCGAGGTAGACCGTTGGGTCGTTGTCTTCACAGTCGTCGGTGTTGAGTGACTCTTGCTGGGCGGCGGTGCAGCCCCCGGAGGGGTTCTCGACGAAGGTATTGGTACCCTGGCCGTCGCGGTCGTTGTCGAGCCAGCACTCATCCGTGCCCCCGGACTGGGAGCTGCAGTTGCTGTCGAGGCCGTCGTTGATATCCGCCGCGTAGATCGTGGCGCCGGGGAAGATGGTGCCGTCGCCATCGTTGCAGTCGAACTGCACGCCGTTGACGGCGATCTGGCCGGCTGCTTCTCCGTCGAGGGGCTCGCAGAGCAGGCCGAGGTCGTTGCTCTCGTCGATGAAGATATTGCGGCCCCACAGGTCGCCGTCGCCGTTGAGCAAGCACTCTTCGGACCCGTTGCAGTCGTTGTCGACGCCATCGCCCGCATCTGCGGACACCAGGACCTTGCCAGGGTAGGCGTTGTTGTCGTTGTCGAGGCAGTCGCCCGCGGTATCCGACTGCTGGTCCGAGGTGAGGCAGAACCCATCGTTGTCGGCGTCGGGGACGATGAGCAGAGAGCCGAACCCATCGCGGTCGATATCACGGTAGCACTCGTCGAACCCATCACAGTCGGCGTCGAAGCCGTCGTCGATGTCCGCATCTCCGAGGACCTTGCCCGGGTAGACATTGCCATCTCCGTCGTCGCAGTCCCCGTCGCAGGAGGTGACGCCGTCGGTGTCGCCGTCCGAGTAGTTGAGGGTGGCATCGGTGTCGTTGCAGTCGACCTGAGGGTAGCCGGGGCCCGACTCGGCGGGGAAGCCGTCGGCGTCCAGGTCGGGCAGGTAGTCGACGAAGACGTTGTCGATGAAGGGCGACACGTCGAACTCGGGGAAGAACTCGAGCCGGTACTGGAAGAAGTCGCCGGTGCAGTCCGCGATATCGACAGGGGGAGAGGTGGTGGCGATGTCGATGGGGCCCTGCCAGGTGCCTCCGGCCGATGCATCGTCGGCGTACCACTCGCTATTGGAGATGGTGTTGTTGTTGTCGGTGTCGCTGCCGCAGCGCACGTACAGGCTGACGTCAGACGCGCCGGCGTTGAGGAAGCTGTCGTCCCAGTCGATCTGGTACCAGATCGAGTTGGTCTCGAAGGCCGTACCGGAGATGGCGGTGTTGCCGCTGAGCGTAGCGGAGCTGGAGGTGGTGTAGGTGCCGCGCCAGGTGTACTCCGTCTCGATCTCGGCCTGGGTGGTCTCGACGGACATCGCGATGGGGCCGCCGAGCCACTCGGTGTTGGAGCCATCGTTGGTGGGGTACTGGATGGTGATGTCGTTGACGCTGCTGTTGTTCGGGAGCGACAGGACCACGACATCTCCGCCATTGCCGAGGCAAGCGGGGTCGGTCCCGGTGTCGCCCACGAAGCCGCCCACACCAAAGGTCTCCCAGCTGGAGCCCGTGACGCTGCCGCTGCCACTGGTGGCGCGGTTGGTGGCGTTGGTGATGTCTGCGCCCACGACGGTCACATCGTAGGTGATATTGGGCCCGCCCTGCCGATTGACGATGATGCGATAGACCGCGTCGGCACCACTGCCCTGGGCGCCGTGGGTGAGGAGGCGGATCTCCGACACGTCGAGATTTGCGCCGGGCATGTCGATGGTGGAGCCGTCTGCGAGGGCAAGCTCGCGCCCACCTGAGGAGGCGAGGCCGGTGCGGAAGATGCTGCCGTTGCGGCTGGTGAAGGTGTTGTCGGACCAGGGGTTGGAGACGGTGGAGAGGCAGGCATCGGTGCCCCATCCGGTTGCGGAGTCCTTGTCGAGTTCGAGCTGCCAGCTCGCGCCGCCATCGTAATAGCCGCGGTACCAGCGCCCGTTGAGGTTGCTGATGGTCGCCACCTCGACTCCGTCTGTGGCGAGGGAGACGTTGGAGCTGGAGGGGTCCTGGGCATCTGAGAAGTCGGCCTGGACCGTGTGGGAGACCGTGGCGGCATAGGCCACCGCGAGTGTGGCTACGGACACCACCCCGACGGGGAATGCGAGACGAATAGAAGAGCGGCGCATGAAGAACTTCACCCGGAAATCGATGATGCTCGCACTCTAGCACCGGGCAGGGGGATCTCGCCTCGTTCGCGAAGGATTTTCGGTTGGGGTCGAGTTAGGGCCGTTCGTCGTGCTGTTGGACACCACCACCTTCATCGCCACGCCCGAGCGGGTGCGGTTCCGCCACCGCATCGCCGGCCCCGGTCGGCGGGCGGCTGCATGGGCGCTCGATGCCGTGGTGCAGCTGGTGATCTTGGTGGTCTGCGGCACGATCGTCGCGATTCTCGGTGGGCTCGGGCTCGACGGGGTCGGCTCGGGCGGGCTGCTGCTCGTGCTCTTCATGCTGCAGTGGTTCTACGGGGCCTTCTTCGAGACCGTGCTCGCGGGACGCACCCCGGGCAAGCTGGCGCTCAAGCTCCGTGTGGTCACGGAGTCCGGCGCCCCCGCCTCACTTCGAGCCTATGTGCTGCGCAATCTGCTCAAGGGCGCGGACTTTCTTCCCGTGGGCTACGGCATCGGGGTGGGTGTCATGTTGCTCGATCCCAGCCTGCGGCGGATTGGCGACATGGTTGCGGGCACCATCGTGGTAGACGAGAACGCGGGCAATATGCTCAACGGGGTCGCGATTCAGCCGCCAGTCTCGGAAGCGGAGCGCCGGGCCCTGCCGGCCCGTGTCGATCTCCGCCGCGAGGAGGTCCGGCTCATCGAGGAATTCCTGCGGCGTCGCGCGCGGATGTCGGATGAACGTGCCAACGAGCTCGCGTCGATGCTCGCGCCAGCTCTCACCCAGAGCTTTGGTGTAGAGGCGTCCACCCCCGAACGGGTCGTGGTGCTCGCGTATGCGCGGGCGACGGGTCGGGACCGCATCCTCGAGGAGGGGGCATGAGCGGGGCCCCGACCCGCCGCGAGGACTTCGTCGCCCCTCGCCAGGAGCGCTGGGAGGCGCTGGAAGCCCTGCTCCGGAAGGGACGGCATCGCGCCCGCGACACCAGCGACCTGGCCCGCCTGTATCGGGGGGTGGCGGCGGATCTGGCCAGCGCCCAGAGCACCGACCAGCCCGACGATGTGCTCGCCTACCTCGACGATCTCGCCGGGCGGTCTCATAGCGCGCTGTATGGCACCACCCGCTTCGGGGGCTTCAACCCCGTCCGGTTGCTTGCGGTGGAGTTCCCGCGAGAGCTCCGCGCCCAGTGGGTCTTCTTCGCGCTCGCCTCGCTGCTGTTCTACGGCCCGTTCATCGTTGGAACCCTCAGCTGCCTGCTCGACCCCTCCCTCGCGGCTCGGGTGCTCCCCGAAGCCCAGCTCGAGATGATGGAGTCCATGTACGCCGAGGCCATCGGTCGGGGGGGCTCGGATGCCGACGCGTCGATGGCCGGCTTCTACGTGAACAACAACGTGGGAATCGCCTTCCGCTGCTTCGCGACCGGGGCCTTCGGCGGGCTGGGGAGTCTGTTCTTCCTCGTCTACAACGGCGCCATGCTCGGCACGGTCGAGGGCTACCTCATCGCCCAGGGCCGCGGCTGGAACCTGTTCCTGTTCACCTGTGGCCACTCGGCCTGGGAGCTCACCGGCATCGTCGTGTCGGGGGTGGCTGGGCTCAAGCTCGGCTGGGCTCTCCTCGTCACCGAGGGCCGCACCCGCGCCGCTTCCCTGGCTGCCGCTGGCCCTTCGCTGTTCCGGCTGGTGGCGGGCTGCGCGCTCATGCTCTTCGTAGCCGCCGCAATCGAGGGTTTCTGGAGCGCCAGTCCCATCCCATGGTTCATCAAGATCCCATTCGCCGGCCTCCAGGTCGTGCTCGTGGTGCTCTGGCTCGCGCTCGGTGGGCGGGGGGCGGGCAGATGAACCCGAACCTCTGCCGGGTGGCCCTGCGGCCCCGCAATCCCCTCGAGGTCTTCGACCTGTGCATGGTCTTCGTCCGCGCCAGCCTCGGGCCGATGCTTCGGCTGGCTGCGGTGGGGGTCGGCATTCCGTGGGTGCTGCTGTCAGTCGCGGCCGTGCTCAGCCAGGGGGCCTGGTGGGTCGTCCTTCTGCCGCTTCCGCTATTTCCGCTGCTCCAGATGCCCTTCACCCTGCTGGGCGGCAGGCTGCTCTTCCGCGAGGAGGCCACGGCCCGCCAGGCCCTCGCGGAGTCCGTGCGGGGGCTCGGCAGGTTGGGGGTCGTGGCGGGGGCTGGGCTGGTCGGGGGGCTTCTCAGCCTGTTCACCTGCGGCTATGGCTACATCCCGGTGTTCGCTGGGCTGCTCTACCTGCCCGAGACCGCCCTCCTCGAGCGGGTGGGGCCCCGGCGCGCCCTGCGCCGTGCGCTGCGCCTGGCGGGAGGGAATGTGGGAATCGCCCTGGTCGGCTCCACCGCGCGCTTGTTCCTGACGGTGTGGATGGCCCTGGTCTGCGAGGGCTTTGGCCAGGCCTTGCTCGACACCACGCTCCAGCTCGGCCAGCCGGTTGGGTCCCTGTGGACCGGGCAGATCACGCCCTTTCTATTGCTGGGCATCCTGCTCGCCCAGCCTATCCACGCCATCTATCGGCTGCTGCTCTATGTCGATGTGCGTACTCGCATCGAGGGCTGGGATCTCCAGGTCGGCATGCGGGCGGCGGGCATCGCGCGGCAGGACAGCCGATGATCGCGTTGCTATTCACCGTACTCGCGGCCGAGCCCACCGTGCTGGACGACTCGGACTTCCGGTTCTGTCATCGCAATGCGGACTACCGCTACAACCCGCTGTTCTGTCCGCTGCTCGAAGACCTTCCCGAGGACCGCTGCGTCGGGCTGCGGGAGTTCTGCGCTGCTCCCGAGGATGCGCCCTCGCGGGGCTGCGATGCCCCCACCGCGGGGGATGGCGTGCTGGGTTCGGGTCCCGCCTCTGCGCCGGACCGGGCGTCGGCAGAGTGGGACCTGAGCCCGTCCAGCTGCAGCTCGGAGTCCCAGACCCCTACCGCATCCACGCTGCTCGGCTGGGTCTTCGCCTTCTTCGTGGCCCTGCTGCTCGGCGGGGTCGCGGCCCTGGTGCTGCGCTTCCTCGGCCTGCGATCCGACACTCCGGCCGCTCCCACGGTGCGCGTCCTGCGGCTCGACGAAGAGGAGCAGGACTTCGCCGAGGCCGTCGACGATGTCCCGGACCTCCCCAGTGAGGACCTGCTCTCGGCGGCTCGACGGGCCCTCGAGAACGGGGGCTATGGCGAAGCTGCGGTGCTCGCGCGGGGGGCCGTGCTCCGTCGTCTGGGCGAGAAGCGGGTGCTCAAGCTCCATCGCGCCCGGACGGATCGCGAGTATCTGCGTCAGGCGGCGGAGCACCGCGCAGAGCTCGGTACCGTGCTGGATGTGGCGGAGCAGCATCGCTGGGGGCAGGTCCCCCTCGACGCGCCCCGGGTTCAGGCTGCCCTGGCCGCTGCGGCTCGGTTGCTCGCTGCGGTCTTGTTGCTGCTGTGGGCGGGTACTGCGCTGGGTGCCAACGAGCGCTACGGTCCCGAGGGGGATGTGGGCCTGGAGAGAGTCCTGGCGAACCGGGGGCTCTCGGTCTCCTACCGGCTACGCAGTCTGGAGAGCCTGTCCCCAGAGGACGAGAGCCCCGATGTGCTCGTCCTCGATTTGTCGGGAATCGCCCCCACAGACGATGCCTGGGCCGCCATCCGGCTGTGGGTCGAGGCCGGGCATGTGCTCTGGGTCGCCGGGCAGCCGGTGGGCTTTCCAGAGCTGGGCGAGCGCGTAGAGGTCGAGGGCCCCGCCTTCTTGGGCATCGGGCTGGGCGACGAGGGGCTCACTCAACCGGTCTGGCCCGGCGGTCCGGGTCTGGGCTTCGAGCGTGGGGATGGCTGGGTGGTCGCGGGGGGCGCGAATCCCGTGTCCGTCGTGCAGGTGGGGGAGGGGGTGGTATTGGCTCTCGCCGATCCCATCCTGTTCTGGAACGGCTCTCTGGTCGATCCGCGCAACGAGGCCTTCCTCGGCGAGGCGCTCTTGCTCGGGCAGCGGCGGGGCTGGCGGATGCACAACCCCATCGAGGTTCAGCTCGCTACTCTGGCTGCGGGGGCATCCGACAACGACCCGATGCAGTCGGTGCGGAACCTGCGGCTGCTCCCCTTCGTGCTCCAGGTGTTGGTGCTCTGGGGGGTCGTCGTGGCATGGCGCGGCTGGCCCTTCGCTCCCCTGGTCGACCCGCCCTCCGAGGGGCGCCGCGACTTCGGCGAGCACCTCGACGCCCTGGCGCGGCGGTACCGGGCGACCGGCGGGCGTCGTATCGTCGCATCGGCCTATGCGGCGCTGCTCTTGGAGCGGCTCCGGCGGACGGGCCTGGTGCTGGCGGCCCGACGACATGGATACAGCGGGGCCGAGGCCGAGCAGCTGGCGAATCGGGCGACCGAGCTCGCCGAGAACCCGGACGCTCCTGGGGAGCGCTCCGACTTCGAGTGCATGGAGGATCTGTGGAAGGTGACACGCCCCAAGTGAATCGTGGGGGACTCAAGGGGTCCTTCGAGGCCGTGCAGCACGAGGTGACCCGGGTCGTGCTCGGCCAGGACGACGTCGTGCGTACCGTGCTGGTCGCGCTCTTTGCGGCGGGTCATGTGCTGCTGGAAGGGCCTCCTGGGCTGGGCAAGACCCTGCTCGCGCGCTCCTTGTCCCGGGCGCTCGGGGTGGGCTTCAAGCGCATCCAGTTCACCCCGGATCTGATGCCATCTGATGTGACCGGGGGCAATATTTTCAACCAACGCGAGGATGACTTCGTGTTCCGTTCAGGCCCGGTATTCACCCAGGTCTTGCTGGCGGACGAGGTGAACCGCGCCCCGGCCAAGACCCAGGCTTCCCTGCTCGAGGCCATGAGCGATCGCCAGGTCTCGGTCGACGGCGAGACCCGCGAGCTGCCCGATCCCTTCTTCGTGCTGGCGACCCAGAACCCCGTCGAGAGCGAAGGTACCTACCCGCTGCCCGAGGCCCAGCTCGACCGGTTCTTGGTCAAGACCCTGGTGGGGCACCCCAGCCTGGAGGTGGAGGTGGCTCTGCTGCGCTCCACCGTTCAGGGCTTCGATGCCTCGGACCTCGATGCGGTAGGTCTGAAGACCATCCTGGATGCGGCCGGTATCGCCAGGTGCCAGGCAGAGGCCCGCTCGATCCGGGTCGATGATGCGCTCCTCGACTACATCGCCGCCATCGTTGGGCGCACCCGTGCGCATCCGGCGGTCGATCTCGGGGCCTCTCCGCGCGCGAGCATCGGTCTGCTTCGCTGCGCTCAGGTGGTCGCGGGTATCGCTGGCCGCACCTATGTCGTGCCCGACGATGTGAAGCAGATGGCGCATCCGGTGCTCCGACACCGGTTCATGCTGCAGCCGGACGCCGAGCTCGAAGGCATCTCCACCGATCGCGTCGTCGACGAGATCCTCGACGATGTGCCGGTCCCTGGGGGTCAGTCGGCGTGAACCTCGCCTTCATCCCGACTCGGCTCCAGGTGGGGCTATGGGTTCTGCCCATCGCGCTGGCTGTCGGCTCCATCGCCTGGCCGGCGCTGCTGGCGCCGATGGTGGCCTATGACCTCGTGCTGCTCGGGGTCTTGGTGCTCGATGCGCTGCTGTCGACCTCCCATCATCTCGAGGTGCGGCGAGGGGTCGGGCACGCCCAGTCCGTCGGCCGGGAGCTCGAGGTTCAGCTCCAGATCCTCAATCGAGGGCGCTATTCACGGGAGGTTCGGGCGATGGACAGCCCTCCCGGTACGGCCACAGGGCTTCCTGTCCAGGCGCGCATCCCGGCAGACTCCGAGGTCGATCTCCCCTATCGGCTCACGGTCCCGAGGCGGGGCCTGCATCGCTTCGGTCCGGTCAGCTTGCGGTGGCGCTCGCCGCTCGGGCTGTGGGAGAGACAGCGGCGCTTCGAGTGCGAGTCCGAGCTGCGGGTCTACCCCGACTTCGGGCAGCTCCGGACCTGGGGGGTCGACGCCCGGCTCCAGGAGCAGAGCGCTCCGGTCCGCTCTCGGCGCCGCATCGGTGGGGAGAACGAGTTCCAGCGGCTGCGGCCCTATGTGGCGGGCGACCCGTACCGGCACATCGACTGGAAAGCGACGGCCCGTCGGCGCCACTTCGTCACCCGGGAGTTTGGCCAGGAGTCCAACCAGAACATCCTCTTCCTGATCGACGCGGGCCGGATGATGAGCGCGGAGTACGGGGGCCTCACCGCCTTCGACCGCGCTCTGAATGCCGCGCTGATGATGGGGCAGGTCGCGCTCCGGCACGGGGACCGGGTGGGCATGTTGGTGTTCGACGATCGGGTGCGGACCTGGCTGCCTCCCAAAGGCGGGAAGCGGTCCGGGGCTCGGCTGATCCGCTCCACCTACGATATCTTTCCATCCCTGGCAGAGCCAGACTATGCCCTGGCTTTTCGCCACCTCTCCGCCCGGGTGCGGCGGCGCAGCCTGGTGGTGCTGTTCACCGCGGTGGTCGACGAGGTCAATGCCGAGCTGACCCACACCCTACTGAGGGGTTTGGGGCGCCGACACCTCGCCATGTCGGTGTGGGTGCGCGACCCGGCCATCGACGCGCGTCTCGAAGAGCCGACGAAATCGCCACTCGATCCATGGGCTCGCGGGGCAGCCGCCGAGGTCGCGCTCTGGCGGGAGAGGAAGCTGAACGCCCTTCGGAGACGGGGTGCATTGGTGGTCGATGCCCCAATAGACCAGCTCACGCCGGCGCTGCTTGGCCGCTATCTCGAGATCAAGGCGCGGCGCTTGCTTTGACGCGGTAGGAGCGGACCGAATAGACGGCGAGCACGGAGGAGTCCCATGCTGCGCCACACCCCCCTCGCGATCGTCGCGACCCTCGGGTTCGTCACGGAGGCCTCAGCGGCCGATGTATTCGCCTCGGATGTGATGGAGATCGTGCCCGTGGGCGCGGTTGCCGGCGACGGCAAGACACCGGTCACGGTCCGCATCTTCGCTCGAAAAGCCGATGGAAGCTCCCTCACCGGGCTCAAGGGCAAACTCCTCGCCACCGAGGGCACCGCACGGAGCTTCCAGTCGGCCGGAGATGGCTGGTACAGCTTCGAGTTCACCCCGCCCTCCACCACCCAGCCCGTCGACGTGAAGCTCACGGTCAAGGCGGGCTCGCTCAGCTCCATGATCGAGGTCCCGGTGTACCCGGCGGGCAAGTCCTCGCTCTCGGTTCGAGCCAATCCCGAGTCCCTGATCCTCGGTCGGGCCGACTCCGCCACGCTCTCCTTCGCGATCCAGGGCGATGTGCCCAGCGCCGAGCTCGAGATCGTCGCGTCCTCGGGAGAGATCAGCGATCTCACCGATATGGGTGGGGGCACCTACTCGGCGCGCTACCTGCCGCCTTCGGTCAACTACCCCCACCTCGCGGTCATCTCGGTGGTCGCCAAGGACCGTCCGGATCTGGTCGGCGCCACGGTTGTTCGCCTCCAGGGCGCGGTCGACTTCCCCGTCTCCGCCGAGGCCGGTAGCTCGGTGGTGCTCAAGATCGCCGATGGGGACTACGGCCCCGTCAAGATGGACGCTCAGGGCAAGGGCAAGGTCCCGATCATCGTCTCTCCGGGCATCAACGAGGCCCGCAAGATCGTCGTGCACGACGGGGCTCGCGACGAGTCTCCCTTCGACCTGAAGATCCCCCAGACCCGGCGGATCGCGTTCGTTCCACAGCCCGGCGGGATCCCCATGGACGGGGGCTCGCACCCGGTTCGGGTGGTGGTTCGCAAGGCGGATGGCTCTCCCGAGGGCGGAGCACAGCTTCAGCTCACGGTACCCCAGGGCGATCTGAGCGCGGTACGGCACCTCGGAGACGGGGTCTACGAGGCGGACTACACGCCCAGCGCTGCGGGCGATATCACCTTCACAGCCGATCTACCGGGCACCAAGAAGAACCAGATCGAGCTCGTGGTGCCCGTGCTTCCAGCCCTTCCAGACCGTATCGGCTGGGACAAGCTGCTCTCGCTTCCCCCCAGCGCAGGAGTGGCGACCGGGGTCGTGCTCGTGCCTCAGGCCCGGGTCCTCGCGGCAGATGGCTCGGCGACCACCACGCTCTTCGTCGCAGCAGTCGACGCCTTCGGCTACCCGGTTCCGGGCTCGAAGATCAGCTTGTCGGCGTCCGCTGGCTCGGTTCAGGGATCGATCACCACCAACGATCGGGGAGTGGGAACGGTAGTTTACACCGCACCCTCCGAGGCCGGCGTGGTTCGGGTGCGCGCCAAGGCAGGCAAATACTCCAGCAATACCGGGCTCGTTGCCACCACCACTCCCATCGACATCACCTGGCCGCGGTCGGCTGGGCTCCAAGGAGAGTGGGAGGTTCGGCTGCCCACAGAGTCCAGTGGGGGGGCCGTGTCGGTCGCCGCTCTCACACCCACGCCGGAGCCCAAGAGCTCGACTCCGGAGCCCGCTGCTGCGTCGGCGGATGTCACCGCCCTCGAGCTCGAGCTTCCGGAGTCTGTGGCTCCGGGATCGAAGCTCCAGGTCATCGCCATCGCCAAGACCGGGGCGGGGCTGGGCGTGCCGGGCAAGTCTCTGGACTTCCTCACCAATACCGGCACCTTCGGCGCGGTCGAGGACCTGGGCGGCGGGCGGTACCAGGCCGAGCTCGCGATCCCCAAGAAGTCCTCCGGCGAGCTCAAGATCTCTGTCGTCGCACCCAGCGGGACCATGGAGCGGGCTACGCTGAGCATCGACCCTGGTGCGGTGGCCCCCAAGCAGGATCCGGTGGTCCGCAAGCCCAAGGCCGAGCCCGCGGATACCCCCATGGTGCGGGCGCGCTTCGGGGCTGTCGCGGGCTCCTACAGGTACGCTCAGCGCCCCTCGGACACCCCCGGACCGCTGCTGCCGGGTAGCCTGGTGGTGGGGGGGCCGGATGGCGGCCGCGCCGCGCCTCTCGGTGGAATCGAGGGGGATATCCGGGCCTGGTTCCTGCCCTATGTGGGTGCGCGATTCGGGTTCCGAGCCACGGGCTATTCCATCACCGCGGACGCTTTCAGCAACGACGCTCCAGACTGGCTCTACCACCTGCGGGCCGATCTCAACGCGCGCTACCCCTTCGAGGTGGGCGAGGACCAGTTCTGGATTGGAGCCACCGGTGGCTTCCAGTTCGATGACTTCATCGTGTTCAAGGGCTGCCTGGAGGCGGGCTGCGAGGTCAACTTCGAGCCCATCACCCTGCCCGGGCTGGAGATCGGTGCTGAGCTCGGCGGCGAGGTTGGGCCGGTGTTCTTCGTCGGCGGCCTCACCCGGGGCTTCGCCTTCGGAAATGTCGGTTACCGAACGGGTGTGGACGCAGATGTGGGCCTGGAGGTCCACGACAATGTGTTCGTCGATCTGGGCATGTCCGTGGTCACCCGGCGCCTGCCCATCGAGGGGGAGACCAGCGGTACCCCATTCGGCCAGATCGATGACAACCAGCTCGTCGGCCGTCTATCGGTGGGCTTCCAGCTCTGATACGTCCTTCTTCTTGGCCAGGGCCAGCCAGCGTACATCTTTGCCGTGGCGCTCTGGGAGCTTGGCCAGGGCGGCTTCGGGGAGCGATTTGTCGGTGCAGACCGCCGCACACCAGGTGCCCCAGCTGTAGGTGAGCTTCCACTGCTCCATGGACACGGCCAGCTCGAGGGGCTTGCGGATCCATGCGTCGAGGTCGTCGTCGGCCTGGAGGTCGCGGCTGGTGACGGCCATATACAGGGCGTTGTTGAGCTGGGCGAAGGCGGGCTCGTCGCCGGCCTCGAGCGCATCGATCGCGAAGCCCGCATCGAGGAGGTAGAGCGCGCTGGCCCGCGTGAGGTTCTGGGCGTCGATGCGGGCGCTCAGGGCTCTCACCTCGGGTAGTCGATCCTGATCGCGCTTCTTGCCATTGGCGAGGTGGGCGTCCATCGCGCTCAACTTTCGATGGATCTCGCGGGCCCGGGTGGCGGCCTTGCGGAGCGTATCTTGGGTGGCCTTGCCCTCGGCCGCGGGGCCATCGGCGAGGTACCAGCGCTTGGCGACCTCGATCTGGGTGTCGACGACATCGAGCTCGGCCCCGATGGGCTTGAGCTCGTCCAGATCGTATGCGAGAGCCAGGGGAAGCATCCAGAACATTCAGTCCTCCGCGAGCGCAGTGTTGCATGTTCGAACCACGCGGGTGGGGAGCCTATTCCTCCTGGACGAAGACATAGGGCCAAGACAGCTCGCCGGAGGCCTCGGTGGGGAAGTGCCAGCGTCGTACCCGCTTGAGGATGCAGCGCTCCAGCTCGGAGTCGTGGGTGGTGTTGGAGTTGGTCCACAGGTCGACGATCTCACCGGCTTCGACGAGGGCTCCGATCTCGATGCGTCCGGATAGCGAGGAGTCGATCTTGATCCGGTGCTCATAGCAGTACCGGATCTGGCCGTTGTAGCGTCGCAGGGTTCGCTTGATCGCCCCGAACTCTTGTGGAGCCACGAAGTCCTCGGAGAGCGTGGCTGCGCCCTCGGTGAACACCTCGGGCCCGCCACCGATCTCAGCAGAGCCGCCGAAGTCCAGGTCCGTGTCGAGCTCGATGGTCGCGGCCTCCCCTTCGCCCCCGCTCTGGCGGCGCGTCCCGCCCTCGGTGCCGCTCCATCGGGGAGCTGCGTCCAGGCTGTCGAGGGCCACCGCGTCGCTGGGATCGACGCTCCACGAGGACTCGCCTCGGGACCCGAGGAGCCCGGATTTCTGCATGCGCTGCTCGATTCGGGCTCTAGAACGGGCAATATTCGCCGCGCGTTGGGCAGGGGTGCGGAGCTTCTTGGTGGGTTCGGGCTCGGGTGCCTCAGGGGCGCGGTCCTCGACGCGGCGGGACACTATCGGGGCGAGGTGGAGCGCTTCTACGGGCACGGGTTCGGGTTCCACTTCGATGATGAGGGTGGGCCGGGGCAGGCTCACCAGACGTGTGCCGAGGGCCTGGGCCCCCAGGTTCTGCGAGCTGGGGGCGATATTGACGTGGATCGCAAGCAGCAGCCCGAGCACGGTCCAGCTCGCCAGGGACTGGATCAGCGGGAGGTCGTCCGGCTCGAGCAGACGGGCTCGAAACGCGCTCCGGTCCACGGGCTTCGAAGTGACCACAGGGGGAGCCTGTACGATCTGATAGAGCACCGAGAGGCCGTCGAGGCGGATCTTTCCGCGATCTCCGGGCTCCACAGAGCGATCTTCCGGGTCGAATACCGCGGTGCTACGCGACAGCTCGGTGAATACGAGGGTGTCGTCGGGCTCGGGGCCCACGGTGATCGGCTGGTCCAAGGGGAAGACGCGGTCGGCGACCAGCTTCCCAGACTTCACGATTCCGATGCGCAGCCATCCCCGCGCATGACCTGCTGTGGCCATCCGAACCCCTCTTCATATGGCAGGGGGGCGTTCTTACCCATCCGCCGGTGCTGACGGTGTTGACCGTGGGGCAGAGGAGCGGTTCCGCGAAAGATGCCCTCGGGCCCGGAGTCGGGTGTAGAGTGGCTCCCATGGAGGTTCTGAATGGCAGGTCGTGTGTGGGTGCTTGGTGTGGTGGTCCCGTTTGCCCTCGCGTGCGCGGGCCCTGCAATGGGGCCTCCGGCCGCCACGATCGTGCGGATCGACTACTCTCATGTAGACGGGGGCAGTTGTATGATGACCAGCGGCCGCCCTCGACTGGCGTGGCAGAAGGGCGACTGGGATCTATCGGGGTGCTCCCCGCGAGGGGTCGATGATGACTCGCGGAGTCAGGTGTGCTGGGCCGCATCAGACGCAGAGTGCTGCACCCAGATCGGCGCAGAGATCATCGGCTGGGAGACCCGCTCGGTGGGGGGCGAGAAGCTCGCTTCCCCCTTATGCCGACTCTGAAGCTGGCTAGCAGCGTTCGGGAAAGAGCCGACGGGAGAGCTTTCTCGAACGCTGCTAGGCGAGCATCGTCTTGATGAAGTCGTTGCCGTACTGGTCTTGCTGCAGCTCGGGCGGGATGCTCACGTGGTTCTCTTGATCCGTGGAGCTGGTGCCGAACTGCTTGCCCGAGGGCTTCTTCACCGGCTTTTGCGGGGGCTTCTTCACGGGGGGCTTGCGCGGAATCTTACGACCTTTTTTGCCACTCATAGAGCACACTCCGAGGAAAGAGACTGTAGCCAGCGTAGCGGAGCCTCCACGGATCTTCAAGGAAATTGAAGCATTGCCCCTCACTCCGCGCCGTCCAAGAGCAGCTTTCCATCTCCGGGGACCCCCGTGCGCACGATCTGCCGACCGTCGGGCCAGAGCGCAACCACCCACTCCGCTCCGTCCCACTCCCCCAGACCGAACCTCGCGGAGAGCTCGCTCTGGGAGGCCCGGCTCGCGCCCCCGGATATGTCGCGGAACTGGACTCCGTCCCCGGTCTTCAGCGCGATTCGCACCCCTACGCCGCCGTACTGGCCGGTGGAGGGTGCGCGGAGCACGACGACGTCGAGCCAGTGTCCGGCGGGCTCGGTGCGATTGAGTAAGACCGTGATGGGGGAGCCGTCGGTGTTGGCAGCCACCACATCTACCCGGCCATCGCCGTCGATATCGGCGAAGGCGGCAGGGGTATTGTGAGCCTGTTCGGGATCGAGGACGGCGGGATGGGGCCAGTCGCTACGGCTGAAGCGCCCCCCTTGATTGTGGTAGGCGAGCCAGGGTCGATCGTCCTCCTGGGCGACGAAGAGGTCGGGCCAGGAGTCGCGGTCGAAGTCCTCGAAGCCCAGGCCCCAGCCATAGTCGCCGGTGGTTCCGCGGGCCTCGGACTCTTCCGAGAAAGCCCCGAATCCATCGTTGATGAGCAGGGGGTGCAGGCCGATGCTGGAGATGTAGTAGTCGAGGTCACCATCGTGATCGATATCTGCACCATCGATGCCCATGGGGTTGCCGATGACGACGCCGTCGGCGCTATTGCCGAGGGTCTGCCAGATGGAGTCGCGCTGGTGGAGCAGGGTGTGGCCGCCCTGATCGTTCCACACCCAGAGGTCGGAGAGGCCGTCGTTGTCGTAGTCGGTGAACATCGCCGCGCAGGGGTTGCCGACGGGGTGAGTGGACAGATTGGAGGCCGCGGTCCAGTCCTCGAAGCCCGAACCGATGTTGCGCAGCAGGGTGGCTCCGGGCGGGGGCTGGGTGGAGGTGGCGCTCAGTAGATCCAGGGCGCCGTCTCCGTCGAAATCGCCGATGGAGACGAGCTTGGAGCGGCCCTCGACCGCGAGGGAGGGGTCGGAGAGGGCAGCCTCAGCGCCCCACTGGGTCGTGATGTCGCGGAAGCGCAGCCCACCGAGGTTTTCGAGCAGGAGGTTGGTGGGCTGGGAGCCGAGGTAGAGATCGGGGTCGCCGTCGTCGTCGATATCGCCCGCGGCGACGGAGTACAGATCCCTCCCGGCCAACACCCCGTTCAATCCGCTGGAGACGGTGGCGTCGGTGAAGTTCCCCGAGCCGTCGTTCTGCCACAAGCTGGAGTCCCAAGAGACCCCGCTCAGATTGCTCTTCCCATTGGCGATGAGGATCTCGGGGGACCCGTCTCCATCGAGGTCGAGCACGCCGAGGGCGACTCCTTGGGTGTTGCCCCCACCGACCGCGAGGTCCAAGCCCACGTCGATGGCTCGGATGAAGCGAAGTGGCCCACCCGGGAGGGGAGCCCGGGCAGGGCTGTGGCCCAGGTCGAGGCCCGGACCGAGCTCCGCCCACAGGGGAGAGCTGGAGTAGCTCTCAGGTGCGGCTTCGGGCTCGGGGCGACAGGCTCCGACCAGTAGCAGGCCCAGCAGGGAGTGGGCGATCAGTGGACCCCGTAGGCCAGCATGGCCTCGGCCACTCGGGCCATACCGGCGATATTGGCCCCAGCCACGTAGTCGATGCGGTCGCCCCGGGTGCCGTGCTGTACGCACTGCTCGTGGATGTCGCGCATGATGCTCTTGAGCCGCATATCGACCTCCTCTCGGGTCCACTTGAGGCGCATGCTGTTCTGGGTCATCTCGATACCGGAGACCCCGACCCCGCCAGCGTTGGCGGCCTTCGCGGGAGCAAAGAGCACGCCGCTGTGCTGGAAGGCCTTCACCGCCGGGAGTGTGCAGGGCATATTGGCACCCTCGGTGACGCCCTGGACCCGGTTGTCGATGAGCTGCTGGGCATCTGCGAGCTCGACCTCGTTCTGGGTGGCGCATGGAAAGGCCCAGTCGACGGGCACGGACCACGGGCGCTTGCCTGGATGGTAGGTGGCGCCGGAGAAGCGCTCTGCATACTCGGATATGCGGCCCCGCCGGATATTCTTCAGCTCCTTCACCCAGGCCAGCTTCTCGGCATCCACACCATCGGGGTCGTGGATGAAGCCCCCGCTGTCTGAGACCGTGACGGCTGTGGCGCCCAGGTCGTTGAGCTTCTCGATGCAGAACTGCGCGACATTGCCCGAACCGCTCACCGCGGCGGTGAACCCGCGGAGGGTCCGACCCTGGTGGGCCAGCATCTCGGCGGTGTAGTAGACCGCGCCATAGCCCGTGGCTTCGGGACGGATTCGCGAACCCCCATAGGCGAAGCCCTTGCCGGTCATGCTGCCCGTCCAGCGGTTGGCGAGGCGCTTGTACTGGCCGAAGAGATAGCCGATCTCGCGGCCTCCAACACCGATGTCGCCCGCGGGAACGTCCGTATCGGGCCCAATATGTCGATGGAGTTCGGTCATGAAGGACTGGCAGAAGCGCATGACCTCGCTATCCGAGCGCCCCTTGGGGTCGAAGTCCGAGCCGCCCTTGCCCCCGCCCATCGGGAGTCCGGTGAGGGCATTCTTGAAGATCTGCTCGAAGCCGAGGAACTTGAGCACCGAGAGGTTGACGGTGGGGTGGAAGCGGAGTCCGCCCTTGTACGGACCGATGGCGCTGTTGAACTGGACCCGGTAGCCGCGGTTGACGTGGATCTGGCCCCCGTCGTCCTCCCAGGCCACCCGGAAGATGACGACCCGCTCGGGCTCGGTGATGCGCTCGAGGAGCTTGGCGTCGAGGGCTGCGGGATGCTGTTGGAGCCAGGGCGCCACGCTGGTCACGATCTCCTCGACGGCTTGATGGAACTCCAGCTCGTTGGGGTTGCGCCTCCGCAGGCCCCCCATGAACTCTGCGACGAATGGCTCGGGCTGTTTCATCGAGACCTCCGCGCATACGATACGCCCTGGAACCGCTCCGCCGGTGTAGAACTCAGTCGTCCTTGCGATACACCCGATGGCAGCGCGAGCAGGTAGCGAGCAGCTTTCCGAAAACCAATGTCCGCTTGTCGGGGGTGGTGGCAGCTTCTCCATCTGCCGCCAAGCTGTGGAGCTTGTCCTCGAGGTCCATGAACTTCTGCTCGGGGTACTCGTCCAGGATGACGGAGGCAAAGGGGGAGTTGGAGAGCTCGGAGGCGCCCTTCGCCCACGCGGTCTGGTCATTTGCCAGCAAACCGACCCACATCCAGTCAACGGCCCAGGCATGACGCTTCATCACGTCCTTCTGAGGGAACACGCGCTGGGGAACCGCCGAAGGTGTAACGACGGGCCCGGCGCGGAGCCCGGCGTGGCAGGCCGCGCAGGCTTGGCCGATCTGAGCGACCTTGAACCCGGCAGAGGGAAGGTCCGGGCTGTTCTCCAGCAGCCAGGCTTCCATCTTGAGATCGACCACGTAGGGCAACCAGTCGGGTGGGATGGAGTTTTCTGGATTGAGAAACTCAAGGCTCCTAGCTGCATCTCGTGCCGCCTGTGGCTTGCCGGCGATGACGGCGTTGCGGGCGGCCGTGGCCGTGGAGAGGTGCGCCCGCATGCTGTTCTGGAGCATGGATGGCCCGGACCCGTCGGGGTTCGGGCTGGGCTCGGGGACGAGATAGGGCAGGATCGAGTCGTCATCTCCGAGGGGAAGAGGGGGCAGAGAGGGCGATGGAGAAGGCTGTGGCGTCTCGTAGGAGCTGGGGTACGGGCTGGGGACCGGAACGCGGGAGGGCTGCACGGTCGAGGGCTGCACGGTCGAGGGCTGCACAGGGGTTGGCTGTGTCGGACCGGTCCGGGGTGAGGGTGAGGTACGCGGGGGCCGTGGAGTGGGGCGTACCGGGCGGCGCTTGCCGGGCTTGGGGGTCTGAGCGACTGCGACCTCGGGTTCGGGCGAGGGCTCGGCTTGCACGATTCGGGTGCGTGGCTTGGGGGCTGCAGCACCCGGTTCGCCGGTGGGCATGCCGATGAGGGCGGCGATTCCGCCGACTCCACCGACTCCCGCACAGAACACGAAGGAGATGACGAGGACGAAGGCGATGCCGCCGATGATCAGGCCGTTGGAGCCGCCGGTGTCTTCGGATTCGGCTTCAGCGAAGGGGTCCGGGCCGCGCTGGACGAAGTCGGGGATGGGTTCGTTGAACGCGGGGGGGCCCTGGTCCTGAGGAGGGGACTCTTCGGGGGCCTCTGGCGGTGGCTCGTTCGCGGCGGGCTCGGCGGGCTTGGGGCGGGGCACGAACTCGGGTGCGGTGTTGGGATGGGGGGCGGGCCCGGTGCGCCGTGGGCGGGTTGGGGGTGGAGTCGGGGCTCGCACGGCGGAGACGGGCGCGGGGATGGTTGGCGAGTCTGCGGGGGGCTTGAACCTGCGGATGGGCTGGGGCACCGGTGTGGGCGGCTTGTGGGTGGGCACGACCAGATTGCTGTGCTCGGTGTGGTCATCGACCTCGGGTGCGTCGTCGAAGTCCGATGGCAGCGGCCTGGAGATGGGATCTGCGCCTGGGCCGCCCTTGCGGCGGGCGGCTTCGCCGGGGGCGCGCTTGGGCACGGCCTCGTTGGACCACCGGCTGCTCTGGGAGCCGGGGTGGGTCTGCCTGTCCATTGTGGGGATGGGGGTGCCGGGCATCCAGTCGGTGCTCGGGTCCTGGAGGTAGTCGCTGGAGAGCACCCGCTGGAGCGCGGTCTTCATGCCTTGGCGCGTCCACGAGGCCGTGGAGCGGGCCTTGTCTTCGAAGCCGGTGTCGAAGTTGACCGCACCCCGAGGCATGGGCCCACCGGTGACGGTGGTGTCTTCGAGGGCACCGAGGGGCCCGCGAGACATGGGGCGGGAGGCCTCGTCTTCGTCGCGTCTCTCGCCACCGCCGTCGATTGCCGCGTTGCACCAGGCGGCGAACTGGGGCCCGTCGACGAGCTCCACCATGGAGCCGAAGGCCCGCCATGCTTCGAGGGCGTCGGGGCGATCCGCTGGCTCCCAGGCGAGGAGCCGCGCGAGGTACCACTGGATGTCCCCGATGATCTCCTCGGGGAGGGTCTCGAGGTTGAGGGCCAGGATGGCGTCGATCGCTGCATTCTCGTGCTCCGCCGGGCTGTTGGGGAGCTCGGGTAGGTCTCGCGGTGAGAACAGGGCGAATCCGATCATGCCGAGGCCATAGCGGTCGGTCTCGGGTCCGACGGGCTTCGACTCTGGGGCTGCTGTGGTGGTCTGACCGAAGCCCTCGATCGACACGGCGCCGGTGTCGTCGATGAACACATCGCCCAGATCGAGGTTGCCGTGGACGCGGTTGTCCTCGGCGCCGATGGCCAGAATCTCTGCCACACCGGCGATGATCTGGATGGCAATATTGAGCGGAGGAAGTCCGGAATCGAGTACGGCCTCGAGGTCGAGGCCGATGGCCGATCCCTCTGCGGCGTCTACGCCTCCGTCGGGCCCGTGGGTACGGACATAGTGGAACTCACTCAAGCTCGATCCTCGGATGCTGTTCTAACCCGGTTTGGGTGCCGCCCGAAACCGTTCAGCGAAACCAGAGCGGCCCGGCGTCGGGATGGGCCGGAGGCGGGGGGCCTGGGAGGATCTGGCGAAGGTAGCCGGCGGCACCGGTCTGGTCGCGCCAGTGGCGGGGGTATCCGAGGGAGACCTCCTCGAAGCGGTGGCCGTCGCGCCAGTCCGTGGCCCGCATATGGAGGTGGCCGCTGATCACGACCTCGGCGTTGTAGCGGGTGTGCCAGTCGGTGGTCTGCTGGGTCCCGCACCATGGGATGAAGCGGGGAATGGCGAATAGGCGGACCAGGTCGAGGCGAAGAGGCCAGTGGTTGATGAGCACGGTGCGCTGGCCGTTCAGGGCGTCGAGCCGTGCGGCGGTGGTTGTGACACGCGTGGCGCACCAGTCCTGGCGGGTGGGGAAGGGATCGGGGTGGAGATAGGTCTCGTCCGAGGCGCGGATACGGTCCTCGGCGGCCCAGCGAACCGCCTCGGCTGGACTGAGCCCGGGCGGGCAGAAGCTGTAGTCATAGAGCAGGAAGAGCGGGCAGATCCGGAGCGTTGGGTCGCCTGGCCATGGGAGGTAGTCGGACTCGGGGTGGAGCACGCCGTAGCGCTCCGCGAGCTCGCACATCGCCTGGTAGCGCGCCACCCCTCGCAGCCCGCCGGGCTCCTCGGAGGGAGGCGTGTACAGCTCGTGATTGCCGGGCACCCAGATGAGCTGGGCCCAGCGCGGACCGAGCAGCCGGAACACCCACTCGAGGTGGTCGAGCTTCTCGCCGAGGTCCCCGGCGAGGACGAGCCAGTCGTCCGGGTGGGCGGGCATCGCCAGTAGCGTGTCGCGGTTCTTGGCGTGGTTGACGTGGAGATCCGAGAGCGCGAAGAGGCGCACGATCAGAGCCGGCGGAGCGCGCCCCGAAGCCGCTCGAGGGCCCCGGAGACCGACTCGGGCGTGGCGGTACCGACCGAGACCCGCAACCAGCCCGTGCCGTCGGGCATTCCGAAGGCGGTGAAGGGCACGACGCCGAGCCCGGCTTCTTTGAGGAGGAAGGCGCGGAGATCCTCGTCGGTCTCGATTCCAGCCCGCCCCATGAGATCGAAGTGGGCGGATAGGTAGATCGCACCCTCGGGATCGAGGCAGTCGACCGGAAGACCCTCGGCCTTCATCGAGCGCAGGCCGTCGGCGAGCTGGGTGAGCAGCCCGGAGATCCGACCGCGGAAGTTGCCCATCCACGGGTCGAGGATCTGGGGTTCGGCGAGCATGGAGGCGGTAGCGCGCTGCTCCGGCCGGGCGGCCCAGGCTCCCATATGGCCGATGAGCGGCTTCATGCGGCCCCGCACCCACGGCGGAACCACGGCCCAGCCGACCCGCAGCCCGGTGGCGGCCCAGCACTTGGAGATGGCATCGATGTGGATGACATAGCGCGCGGCTTCGGGCACCAGGGTGACCGGGCTGACGTGGGATCGGCCGAAGGTGAGCTGCCAGTAGACCTGATCGAAGATGAGGTACAGGGCGCGCTCGCCGGTCTGGGCGCGGCGGTTGTTCTCGCCGACGATGGCCTGGGTGATGGACCGCAGCACCTCATCGTCGATGACCGTGCCTGCCGGGTTGAGCGGGCTGTTGAGGAGCACGACCCGGGCCTCGCGGAGGTGGGGCAGGATGGACTCGAGCGTGGGCATGAAGCCGGTCTCGGGGCCGGTCATGACCACGGCCTCGCGGGCCTGGTTCATCTGCACATAGTAGCGGACATTCCAGGTGGGCACGGGGTAGACGACGAGGTCTCCGGGCTCGAGCAGGGCGCGGAAGGCGGAGTAGATCGGAGGCCGGGCGCCGGAGCCCACCTGGACCGAGCCCTCGGGGTAGTCGAGGCCGAGGCGCTCCTTGTAGAACCCGCGAATCGCCGAGCGGAGCTCTGGGACGCCAATGGCTGGCGGGTAGTTGGTCTGCCCCGCCCGCAGGTGTGCGCTGATGGACTCGGCGAGGGCACCTGGAATGGGGAAGATGCTGGGGTCGAAGTCGCCGATGGTGAAGTTTGCCACCGAGTGGCCGTCGGCCTGACGCTGTCGGATCTCGGCGGCGATCCGAAGGATATCGCTCCCTTTCATCGCCCCGACGGTGGCGTTGGGGGTGCGATCGGGTAGATCGCCGACATCTTGGAACCAGGGCCGTACATCGAGGGTCATGAGATCTCCGGACCGTCCAACTAGCGTCCGGGGCGGTTTACGCAACGCCCCATCGGTCCTCCGATGTAAGGTCCGCTCCTCTCACCCGTTCGAACGCACAATGACCCTCGTCCTGCTCTTCTCTATGCTGATCGGTCCCGCCTCCGCCGCAGAGGTGGAGATGTCGGGTACGTGGCTGCGATCGATCATGGCCCCGGACGGGGAGCCCGACGAGCGCGGCCCCAGGCCGTGGGTGAGTGCGAGAGAGGTCCTGCTCACCGACGCGGGGGAGGCGGTCGCACTCCACGCCGAGTGGACCCTGAACGCGGTTCAGCCCGGCTGGGTCGATGTGGCTGTCGTCGATGCCTCGGTGCGGGTGGACCGAGCCACCTTGGGCGGCTCCAGAGTGGCGCTCAAGTCTCTCCAGGATGGCCGGCGCCATCTTGTCGCCTGGATCGATGGCTCCACCCCCCTCGTGATCGAGGGCGAGGTCGTCGCCGAGCTCCGTCGAGGCGTGCAGTTCTCGCTCCTGCCCGCTCCCGTCGGTCGAATCGGCGTCGAGACCGCAGACCCCGTCGTCGCCGTCGATGTGGGCGGGGAGCCGGCAGTCCGGCTCGATGCGTCCTTCTGGACGGGCGCTTCCTCTTTTCGGGTGTCTACGGTGGCGCAGGCTCCCGTGGCCCGGTCGGGGGAGCTCGCCCTCGGAGAGGTCGGGATCGGGCTGACCATCGGGGATGGCTCGATCGATGTTCGGGCCCGTGTTCGTTGGGAGATTCTGCGAGGAGAGCTGGGGGTGGTGCGGTTCGCGGCTCCCGGTGCGGGGGCGGATCTCGAGGTCACCGGGCCGGTCCTCGGGAAGTGGGAGCGCTCGGGAGACACCATCACCGCCGAGCTGCTCGAACCCCAGGACGCTCGGGTCGAGCTGGAGGTCCGCTGGTCGGCGGCGATTCCGGACGCCAACGAGGTGAAGATCCCAGTGCCGGTCGTCGAGCCAGAGGGGGTATTTCGGACCGAGCGCGCGCTACAGATCGCCCGGGATGGCGACCGGGAGATCCTCTCCTCATTCGGGAGCTGGGAGCCGATCCCCGCAGCGGCACTGCCTATGGTGGCCTCGGACCTCATCCTCGGGACTCCGGTGAGCGCGTGGCGGGTGACCGACTCCAGCCGTCCCCAGCTCGGGCTGCTCCGGTTCACCCCTGTATCGGGGCCGCCCACCTTGGTGGATGTAGCCGCCTACGACGGGGCCCTCTCCCAGGAGGGTCGGCTGTTGATGCGGGCTCACTACACCGTGCGCAATGACCGGGGTGCGTTCCTTAGAGTGAACGCGCCAGCCCGCTCGAAGATCCTGGGGGCACGGGTGAGCGGCGTGCCGGTGCCGGTGGCCCGGGATGGGGACACCTGGCTGGTGCCGCTGGAGAAGTCGGTGGAGACGGTCCAGGGGCTGCTCAACTTCCCGGTGGACCTGTTGATCCTGTCGGATGGGGTCGGCTTCGAGAAGCGGGACGAGCGCGAGGTCATGCTGCCCACGGTCGATGCGGAGGTGGCGGTCACCCGGGTGAGCCTGACGCTGCCGATGGGCTGGGAGAATCGGCTGGAGTCCGGAGAGGGGGAGTCGGTGGGCGAGTTCACCGAGGGAGCGGGGATCACCTACGGGTTCGCGACCGGAGATGCCAACGTCGCCGAGGCCGATGCCCTCTTCCAACAGGCGGTGAGCGCCTGGATGGACAACGACTTCGAGCGGGCGCAGAGAGGGCTGGAAGACCTGCGGTCGATCGGGGCGGACAACGAGAATATGCTGCGATTGCAGTCCAATCTGGACCTGGTTCTGGGTGGCAAATCAGACAAGGCAGGAGAGGTGCGGGGAGGAGAATCCGTTGCCCTGGAGCGAAGGGTGAAGGAGCAGGCTCAGGCCCGTGCATCCAAAGACGTAGCCAAGCAGGAGAAGCTGCTCGAAGATGCGGAAGAGGCGTACCTGTCGGGAGATTATGGGCGCGCTGAGGATGCCTTCAATGCGGCCCTCGACATCGGAGAGAACCTGGAGAGGATCGCGCAGTCGGAGTCGGTCGAGCAGAGCTACTCCAACGCCCAGGTCGAGATGAAGCTGGCAAAGGTCAAGGGGAAGAAGAAGCGCACGCGCGCCGAGCCCTCCAAGAGCCTGACGCCGCCGGGGTTCATCGAGATCGACCTCGATATGGAGGCGGATGACACGGGCTATGCCATGACTGGGCAGGCCGAAGAACTGGAGCCGTCGCCGGACACGATCGCAATCGACTTCGCGGACGAGGAGATCGCGGGCGAGCGGACCAAGCCGGATGGGAATCTGGTTCTGGGCGGGCTGCCCTCGGCCGCACCGGCCGCACCGGCTGCGCCGCCCCCTCCGCCCGTCGAGGCCTTCAAGACCCTCGACGTCACCGCCTCCACTCTGGATGTAGTCATTCCCACGTACGGCGAGACCGTGCGCTATCAACACCTCCTGCTCCCCGCTGGCCAGGCTCTCGCCGTGGCTGTCCGGGCGCGAAAGAACAAGAAGAGAGGAACCCGATGAGACGATTCGCTCCGATCCTGGCGCTGGTATTGGCCGCCCCCGCCCTCGCCCAGGACACCAAGCCCGACCGGGTGACGATGTCGCTGACCGAGTTCCTCCAGATGTACGAGGCCACCAAGAACCGCCCGGACAAGCCCGAGAAAGCCCCGCGCTCCTATGCGCTCTCCCACGCTTCTTACGACGGACGCGTGGTCTTCGACGATGACGAGCCCACCTCGGCGGTTTTCAAGGCCAAGTTCGCGGTCGAGGTGCTGAAGACCGAAGGCTGGGCCCGCATCCCGCTGCTCTCCGCCGGGGTCGCCGTGCAACGGGCCCGTGTGGGCGGGGTAGATGCGCCCTTGGTGCTCGAGAACGGCAGCTACACCCTGGTCACCGACCGGTCCGGGCGCTTCGAGGTCGACGTGGACTTTGCGGCCTCGGTCACGACCGATCGCGGCAGCAGCGGGTTCAGCTTCGGGCTCGAGCCCTCTGGGGCGACCGAGCTCGTGCTCTCCGTGCCCACCGAGCAGGATCTCGACTTCACCGTCGCCAACGCCCGGCTCAAGGAGGACCGGGTCCAGGGGGGCAACCGCGTCGTCGAGGCCACCTTGCCGGCCACGGGCTCCCTGGCGGTCAGCTGGCAGCGCGAGATCAAGGAGGCCGATGCCCAGGACGCGCGTCTGTACAGCGAGGTCCACACCCTGGTGGGCGTGGGCGATGGGCTGCTCCGGGCCACCGCCACCATCAACGAGACCATCCTATTCGCCGGGATTGACCAGATCAAAGTCAAGGTCCCCACGGATATGACCGTGCTCGATGTGCGCGGAAATGGCCTGCGGGACTGGGCCATCACAGATGATGGAACCCTCACCGCCCTGCTCAACTACGAAGCCGAGGGCAGCTACGCGCTCACCATCGAGATGGAGAAGGTGCTGAGCGAGGGGGCGGTGAGCGCTCCCATCGTGCAGCCCCTCGGGGTCGAGCGCTCAAAGGGCTGGCTCGGGGTACAGGCCCTGGGCGCCCTCGAGATCACCGAAGGTGGCGTGAAGAACGCCGCCGCCGTCGATGTCCGGACCCTGCCCGCGTCCATCATCGGGGTCACCGGGACCCCGGTGCTGCTGGGCTTCAAGTACCTCGCCGATGACCCGGTCATCCCCCTGGCGGTCAGCGAGCACGACGAGGTCGATGTGCTCGTCACCCTGCTCGATCAGGCCGAGGCCACCACCATGTTCACCCGGGATGGTCGCCGACTCACCAGCGTCGTGTACCAGGTGCGCAACAACCGTCGCCAGTTCCTGCGCCTCGAGCTCCCCCAGGGCGCCGAGCTGTGGAGTGCCTCGGTCGCCGGCCGGGCCGTGCAGCCCGCTTCTGCCGATGATCAGCTGCTGATCCCTCTCATCCGCTCCCAGGCTACCGGTGGAGCGCTGGCTGCGTTCGCGGTCCAGGTCGTCTACGTCGAGAGCGGCGAGGGACCGGACAGCGCGGGCAAGGGGAGCTTCGAGGCGACCATGCCCAAGGCCGATGCGCCGTCGACCTATGTCGCGTGGACGGTGTACGCGCCGTGGGAAGCCAAGGTGAAGAGCAAGTCCTTCGACGGCAGTCTGCGGGATGTGGGCAACCTGTCCCGGCCCGTGCGCACCCAGACCGTGCTCCAGCTCGACAACCAGAACATGCCGGTCCAGCAGGCTGCGGGAATTCAGGCGGACTCGGGTGCGCTGGGCCAGGGGGCTGCTCCGGTCGAGGTCAACCTACCGCTGGATGGTCAGCAGCTCTACTTCGAGAAGCTGCTCGCTCTCGATGAGCGGCTGTGGGTTCAGTTCGACTACAAGGGGCTCAAAGACTAGTCTGGTCCCCGATCCCCAGGAGGAATAGCTGTGAGCTCTGGTTCGCTGGTCACGGATCGTCGATTCGGACCCATGTTCTGGACGCAGTTCTCGGGCGCGTTCAACGACAACTTCTTCAAGAACGCCCTCATCATCCTCGTGGTGTACAAGGTCGCAGGAGCCCTTCCAGACGGGGCTCCTGTGGTGTTCGGCTTCGGAAAGGACGCCTTCGCACCCCTGGCGAGCGCGGTGTTCATCCTGCCCTTCTTCCTGTTCTCCGCCCTGGGAGGGCAGCTCGCGGACAAGTACGAGAAGTCCAAGCTCATCCGCGCCATCAAGGTCGCTGAGATCGGGATCATGGTGCTGGGCGCCATCGCCTTGGCCACCGCCCAGGTCGAGCTGCTGGTGCTGGTGTTGTTCCTGATGGGAACCCAGTCGGCCTTCTTTGGCCCGGTGAAGTACGGGATCCTGCCTCAGCTATTGGACCGCGAGGACCTGGTTGGGGGCAACGCCCTGGTCGAGACGGGCACCTATCTGGCCATTCTCGGCGGCACCATTGCGGGCGGCGTGCTGGTGAATATCGAGTCGGAGAGCGGGCAGCCCATCGGCATCTGGATCGTCGGGGTTGGCGTCGTGCTCGTCGCGCTGTTGGGCCGGTATATCGCGGGTCGCGTCGTGGAGTGCGAGGCCACCGATCCGGAGCTGGCCGTGCAGCTCGATCCCGTCCGCCCCACCCTCGAGATCCTCCGCATCACCCACGCCAAGCGCCCGGTGTGGCTGTCGATCCTGGGCATCACCTGGTTCTGGGGCTTCGGGGCCTGCTTTCTGTCTCTATTCCCGGGCTATACCAAGGATGTGCTGGGGGGGAACGAGAATATCGCCACCCTCTTCCTGGCGGTGTTCTCGATTGGGATCGGCATGGGCTCCATGGCCTGCGAGCGGTTCAGCAAGCATCGGCTGGAGCTGGGCCTGGTGCCGCTGGGCTCCATCGGGCTGTCCTTCTTCACCTTCGTGCTCTTCGCCATCGGGCGGCCGTGGGAGGTCGACCCGGGCCAGCTCATCGGGCTGGTGGAGTTCTGCAGCCGGCCCCTGGGCTTGCTGATCCTGCTGTGTCTGGTGGGGATCTCGGCGAGCGGCGGCCTGTACATCGTGCCGCTGTACACGATGATTCAGCAGCGCAGCGACGACTCGGAGCGCTCCCGGGTGATGGCTGGAAACAACATCGTGAACTCGGCCTTCATGGTGTTCGCCAATCTCGTGCTCATCGGTCTGCTGGCCGGCGGGCTCAGCATCCCCCAGGTCTTCCTGGTGCTCGCTCTGTGCAATATCGCCGTCGCCGTCTACGTCTACAGCGTCGTCCCGGAGTTCCTGCTCCGGATGGGCGCGTGGCTGCTGTCGAATGTGATGTACCGGGTCGAGGTGAAGGGGATCGAGAACCTTCCGCGGGAGACCGCCGCGGTCATCGTCGCCAACCACGTCTCCTTCGTCGATTGGCTCGTCGTGGGCGGGGCGATCCAGCGTCCGGTGCGCTTTGTGATGTACCACGGCTTCTACAAGGGCCCGTTCGGGTGGCTGGCCAAGCAGGCCAAGGTCATCCCCATCGCCGGGAAGCGTGAGAACCCCAAGGTCTTCGAGGCCGCCTTCGATCAGATCAGCGAGGAGCTGCAGGGGGACTGGGTGGTGGGGATCTTCCCCGAGGGCAAGATCACCGCGACGGGGGAGATCAACGAGTTCAAGTCCGGGATCGAGCACATCATCGAGCGGAATCCCTGTCCGGTGGTGCCCATGGCGATCAACGGGCTGTGGGGCTCGATGTTCTCTCGCAAGGATGGGGAGGCCTTCAAGAAGCCGCCCCGGGGCTGGTGGACAAAGGTGACGATCACCCTTGGCGAGCCGGTTCCGGCGGACCAGGTGAGCGCAGAGTTGCTGCAGAAGCGGGTGGCGGAGCTGTGGGAGAAGGGGGCGCCCTGAGGGGCTATGGCGCGGAGAGCTCGGCGACACAGGGGTGAATATAGGCGGCATCGCCGAAGATCAGCTCTACCGCTGCGCCTCCCGCACCGTTGTCGCAACCCCATTGGGAGTCGGCGAAGAACCGGTCCAACACCAATACGGTCGCGCGGCCATCGATGTACCGGACGAGCTGTTCGATCGGGTCTCCGTCGATTTCGTACTGGCGTTGTTGATCTGTCCAGCTTTTCCCGTCGTAGTTGAAGGTGGCGGTAGTCCAGTTCTCATATCCCTGCCAATCGATTGGAGGGCAGCCGAGGTTGGTGTACGCGGGGATGTAGCGGTCACAGGCTTCGGCCAGCGGAACCGAGGAGAGGCAGAACGAATCGCCTCCCATCCAGTAGGCACCTCGGCCATCTACGGGGACCGTTGCGCCGGTGCTCGGGCGTGGGTCGAGTACGCACGGACCGGGAGGATCACTGTCGGTGTCTACATCGGTGTCCGAGGGAGTCGTCGGGCGGTCCCGTGTACAGCCGCTCGAGATGGCAAAGAGCGGAATGAGCCACATCGCTGACCTCAACACGCCTCCGAGAGGCGGGTGAGCGGTGAGCTTGGCCGGGGATCAATCACCGCCCAGCCCCCACCGATCTCCGCTCATGGACGCGAATCCACCCTCTTCGAGGAAGATCAGGTGACTGGTGATCTGCACGGCAGCCATGGGGTGGAAGCGGGGATCGAGCTCGGCGTAGACGTGGGGAGCGAGCTCCAGCGCGGTGGCCTTTCCGAGCGTATCCAAGGCGCTGCGGATCTGCTCTGTCCGCATATTGCGGTGGGCGATGTAGAAAGCGAGCACCGAATCGGCCTCGTGGAGCACGGGCCCATGGGCGGGGAGTAGGGCGGTAGGGCCCAGCGCGCGGAGCCTCTCGAGGCTGTGGAGGTAGCTGCCGAGGTGGCCATCCCCGGGCTGGATGACGATGGTACCGACCCCCGCGACCATATCGCCCGCAACCAGCATCTTACTGGCTTGGTCGAGGAATACGAGGTGACCCGGAGCATGACCTGGGGTGTGGTGGACGGAGAGGGTGTTGCCGCCGCACTCGACCTGAATCCCCCCTTCCCAGAGGGTGTCGACGGGGACCCCGATTCGCTCGGCAGTCAGGGGGTGGGCGCAGATCTCCACCCCTCCGAGGCGTCGGGAGAGGTCTTCGATTCCCCCGATATGATCGGCGTGGTGGTGGGTGAGGACCAGCCGATCGACGGGACGATCGAGGGACTGGAGGTGCTCGAATAGCGCGTCCTGGCCCTCGGTCCATGGGCTGGCTGGGTCGATGACGGTGAGGCTGTGCTGCCCGACGACCCACACATTGGTGTGGGTAGCGGGGGGCAGGGTGGGCGTTCGGACGGGAAACACCCGGATTCCGGGCGCGACCTCGGCCGGTTCGGTCACATCACCGCCATCGCGATGGCGATGACCATGAGCAGCACCATCACGAGCACGAGCGCGGGGGCAAAGCGCTGCACCGAGCTGGTGCTTGGCGCCTGGAAGCCGGGGTCACGTACGGCCTGACTGGGCTCGAACTCCGGTGCGACGGGCTGGAGCACGGCGGCATCGCGGATCGGCAGCTCCTCGCGCTCCTCGTAGACTGGTGGGGCGGGAGCGCGGGGTTCGGTGGCCGGGTTGGGGGGGATGGAGATGTCCGTGTGGTCGGACACATCGGTGATGGGCACGGCGGTGGGGCCTTCGCCGAATGCACCCACGATCGAGGGCTCGGCGTCCACTGCGAGCGCCCGGGCGAGGTCGTCTGGAGGCAGCCCGACGTCGCTGGATTCGAGATCGGCGCTGTCGTTGAACTCGATATCTTCGAGCTGGCGAATCCGCGCCTGGTCGTACTGCTCGGTCGGTTCGTCGTCGACATCCTCGCTGCGGTCGAGGCCGGTCAGCGGGGAGAGCATGGGGAGCGTGGGCTCGAGCAGCGCGTCGTCTTCGGGGCGGCGGGCTTCGGGCACATCTTCCGACTCGAGCGCGGGATGCACGGGCTGGATGGGCTCGTGGGCAAGAGGCGCATCGGCGAGCGGAGCAGGAGGCGCCTCGTCGAGTCGGGGCGCGACGGGGGGCTCGTCGGCGGCCTCGGGTGGAGGCCTCTCCTGGAGCTCGGGTGGAGTGGGGGGCTCCATCTCGTCGGATGTGGGCACGACGGGAAGCGGCGCCTGTTCCGTGAGGGCGGCCTCGTCGGGTGGAGCGTGGGTGTGGGCCTCGGTGGCCTCGGTGAGATCCGGGGCCTGGGCCTGTGGAGGGGCGGTGTGGGCTGTGAACTCGGCGGGGATCTCGGAGTCTGGGGCGACGCTGCGGCTGACCCGTCGGGCCATGAGCTTGCCGAGATCGCGCTTCTCGCTGGTCCCGCCCGCCTTTCGGGTGAGCGCGAGGAGCTCCTGACGCACGGGCTGCATGGAGGGGTAGCGGTTGGCGGGCTCGGGGTCGAGCATGCGTCGGAATAGGCGAGAGAGCGCCGGCCACTGCCTCTCGATGGGCTCTACGATGGACTCGGGGTCGCCGTTGAGTGCCTGGGATGTGTCGTCGCCCGACCACGGCGTGCTGCCGGTGATGAGCCCGGCGAGGATGGCGGCGAGGCTCCATTGGTCGGTGGCCGGACCCGTGGGCTCTCCTCGTGCGGCTTCCGGGGAGAGCCACTGTGGGGGCACGTGGCCGTGGCCGCCTTGGGTGAACCCGAACAGGTGCACCTTTCCGGAGGTAGAGATGCGGATATTGGCCCCGGAGAGGTGGCCGTGGGAGCGATTGCGGTGGTGGGCGTGCTGGAGCGTCTCGGCGATCTCGAGGGCGAGATCGAGCAGCGTGGGCGGGGTCATTGCGACCGAGCCGAGCGCCCGGGCCTGGAGGATATCGTCGAGGGGGATGCCATCTGGCGCGTCGATGGCGAGCGCACCGATTCCCTCGTAGAGGGCGACCGCGACGGGAACCCGCGGGTCCTCCATGGCGCGCAGGTTGTCGAACTCTACCTGGAGCCCGGCGCGCTGTGGCCCCTCTGCATCCGGGGAGAGCATCTTCACCAGGACCTCGGTGGGCTGGCGCCGGGTCATGCCCGTCCGCCGGGCCCGGTACCAGTCTCCGGGCTCGGGAACCTGCGCGGGTTCGATGATCTCAAAGGGTCCGACCCGTAGGCCGATGACCGACATGGGCGCTCCAGCGGTTGCGCCGGACGATATCACGCGAGATCGGCCCACAGAACCCGTCCCACAGCTGCCATGGCGTCCACGGAGCTCAGGTCGACGGTTGGGCAGACCGCGACCGGCACCTGGAGCAGAGTCCGAAGGTCGTCGAGATTGTACTGGGAGGAGGGATCACCGGGTAGCCCGCGATTGAGCACAACCCCGGCCAGGCGGAGCCCATCGGCCTGTATGGCCCGGGCGCTGAGCAGGGTGTGGTTGAGCACGCCGAGACGGTCTGCAGCGACGAGCAGGACGGGCGCCCCCAGCCTGCGGGCCACATCGGGCACGGCGAGCTCGGGGGATAGGGGCACGGTCCAGCCGCCCACGCCCTCGACCAGGAGTGGTGCGCCGTGCAGCGCGGAGAGCCAGGCCAGGAATGCGGGAACATCGAGGGGCCGGTCTTCGAGGGCGGCGGCTCGGTGGGGAGAGAGTGGAGCGGCCCAGGTCTGGAACACTTGGGCGGGGTGCCCGGCGGCGAAGCCGAGCAGGGCGGCGTCCTCGCCGGGTGGGAGTTCCACGCCGGATGCGACGGTCTTGGCGGCCAGCGCGGTGCCGTGGAAGGCCGCGGCAAGACAAGCCGTGACGACCGTCTTACCGACCTCGGTGTCGGTTCCGGTGATGAACCATGTGGTGTCGATCAAAGGCACCGAACCGTCGCCGGTCTGGGTTCAAGCGAGCACACCGCCGTGCTCAGGCGAGGAGGACGATGGCCAGCATCATGGCCGTGAGCACACTGGCACCGATCATTCCGGACAGCGCACCTGCGGCCCACCAACCTGCCCGTTCGAAGGCGCTGGGATGCTGGGATGGAGCGGGCTGAAGCGAGATGGGAGCCCGGGCCAGGGGCCGGGTGACGGCGTGGCCATCGAAGCCGGTGGAGTGCGGGGAGGAGGTGCGTCGCCGCGGAGTGGGGGTAGCGGTGCGATTGGGGATGGCCTGGGGGGCTGCGTGGGGCAGCAGCACCTGGGGCGCTGCTTCGATCTGGAGCTGATCGGCGTGCTCCATCCAGTCGTCGAGGAGCTCGAGGGTGACGGATTGCTCGACGTCGGCCACCAGCGCCGCTTTTTGGGCGAGATGGGTGATGTCCTTGGAGGAGAAGCGGTCGCTCTCTTCGGTGACCTCGGCGTCGGCGTAGGTGGCGGGGAGCAAGCCCATATCCCAGGTGGGAGGGGTGTGCTCCGCGGGGTCGGGTGCCTCGTCGTAGAGAGGCGCGGGTGCCGGGGAGAGTGCGAGAGGACGCAGCGTACGGCGGGGGGGCGGGGGATCGGTGAGAGGCGCGCGGTTGAACGAGCCGAGCGCTTCGCTGGAGGTGTCTGTGACCTCGGTATCGTTCGAGTCGAAGGAGCTGGGAGGCTCGACCTCGTCGATTACGCCGGGAAAGGAGGGGATATGCTCGATGAGCGAAGAGGTGCGCATCCAGACGCCCTTGGCATCTGCGGTGTTTGGGTGATGTTCCGTCCAGTTCGCCATCTGGCCCCCGACCGGAGGTATCTAGCCCGTTTTCGAGGTTCCGCCACCACTCGTACCCGAAAACCGAAACAGCTTGGCGGGCTTGGTGGGGGTGAGCCTGCGTCCCGGGGCCTCCACGAGGACACCATCGGCCTGGAGGCGCCGAAAGTGTCGGCGAAAGTTCCCGGCATCCAGCTCCTCTGCGAGGATCGCCTGATAGACCCGCCGTAGCTCTGCGACTGTGAAGCTCTCGGGCACGAGCTCGAACGCGATCGCGCTGCTGTAGAGCCGAGCTCGGAGGTGGAGGTGGGCGGCGTGGAGGATGTCGGCGTGGTCGAAGGCCAGCGCCGGGAGCGCCGTCATGGGCCACCAGCGGGCATCCGAGGCGTCGGAACCGGCGCCGATCCGGGGTGCGAGGCTGGGTCGGAGCAGGGCGGTGTAGGCGATGGAGATGATCCGCATGCGCGGGTCGCGGCCGGGGTCACCAAAAGCCCCGACCTGTTCGAGCCAGGCATCTTCGAGGGCGAGCCCGGTCTCTTCGGCGAGCTCGCGGCGGGCGGCCTGCTCCAGGCTCTCCCCCGGGTCGTCGAAGCTATCGCCCACCCTCACAAAGCCACCCGGTAGCGCCCACTGCCCCTGGAATGGCGGCTCGGCTCTCTCGATCAGCAGCACCTGGAGATCGCCCTCCAGCATGGTGAAGACGACGAGATCGACCGTGACGCTGGGCTTGGGGTACCGGTGTGCACGCGTGCGGTAGGCCTGTATGAAGTCGTCGGACATGGGCAGAACTGTACGCGCTCAGCGCCGGAGTGCCAGTCGGTACGCGGTGTCATCGAGGATGAAGCCCGGCCGCCCGCCGAGATCGACGAGCTCGGTGGGGAGGTCGACATCGACCCGGCGTGTGCCGGGGCGCGCCGGCGCGAAGAGCTCGAGTCCGGTGGGTGTGCGGACGATGGCTACGCCGGTCGGCAACACGATCAGCTCCGCAGCGGGGATCGGCGTAGGCGTGCTGTCGAGGCCGTCTGGGCCGAGGATATGGCGGGTCCACTCGCTGGCTCCCGGGGCCTGGCTGACCAGGACGGTGACCCCGCCGCTGTGCACGCCGTCGACCACCCGATGCCCCACCAGCTCCGGGACTCGGAGCTGCTGCGCGGTGCCGGCGCCGAGTCGGGTGACCCACACCGATCCGAGCACGTCGGTCACGGCCACGCCGCGGTACAGCCGGGTCGCCCGTGCTGAGAGGCGGCTCGTGACCCGCTGGGTGAGTCGGAGCTGGCCGGCGAAGCGGTGGAGCTGCAGCTCGACCAGGGACTCTCCCGCGCGTCCGTGGAGCATTCCCTCGTGGGCGACGAGAGCCCCGACCTGCAGCTCGGTGGGGTGCATGGCCCCGGCGGCATGCTGGATTCCCAAGCCCCCTCCGTCGATCGGTCCGACGAAGGCGATGCCATCGGGGGAGCGCAGCGGAAGGAAGCCTGGGTGAGGAGGCGGCCCGATGCGACGCCGCTCTTCGTAGAGCCCCGAAGCGGTCCAGGCCCAGGTCCGACCCTCCCAGGACGCGAGGCCGAGGATGGGTTCTGCCAGCGTGAAAAGCCCATGGACCTCGACCGTGGTGCCGGGGAGAGCCCGGGGTCGACGGGGCGCTGGCTTCAGCTCGGAGGGGGGAGCGCCGCGTTCTCCGTAGACGAATAGGGACTCGTACCAGTCGCGCCATGGGCCCGGCATTCCGTCCAAATCCGCCATCGGGGGCACGACGACATCGGGGTGGAAGACCGAGAGGTTCTGGCTCATCCGGTCGTCCAGGGAGCGGACGGTGGGGTGCCTGCCGCGAAAGGGGTGGATGCCGGTGAATAGCTGGAAGCTGATGATGGCGAAGGCGAACCAGTCCGTGTCCGTCGAGAAGTCGGTGCTGTGCCGGTCTCGGATCGACTCGGCGAGGGCGGTAGCGGGAAATCCGGCGATGGCCCAGCTGTCGACATCGATCAGCGCCAGGGAGCGGTGGTCGGGCGCCACCAGCACGTTGAGCTCGTTGAGATCGACGACCAGGGCCCCGGCCGCATGAGCGTGTTCCACCAGTCCACGCAGCTCTCCGATTCGCTCGCCGATGCCGCGGGAATCGAGCTGGTTGCGCTGGCGATAGGAGGGCGGGAAGAGCTGCACCAGGGGGCGGTGGTCGCTGAGCAGGCGCATGGAGAATCCCACGCGCTGGCCGGACGGATCCCACAGATCATCCTCCGGGGCGACGATGCCCCGATGGCCGACCCGCCGGAGAGCGACGAGCTTGTCGGGGTGGGGGACCTGCCCCGGATCGGTGAAGATCTTGAAGGCATGGTCTGCCCGGGCATATACGCTGGCCTGACCCCCTTGGGCGACGAAGTCCGCGGGGCGCAGGTCGAGGGTACGCCCTCTCCAGCGAATCGTAGGCATCAGAAGCTCAGGACCTGGGAGGCGCCGCCGGACCCGAGGACCTGGCTCTGGGCTGCGATGCTTCGGGAGAGGAAGTCCGCCAGGCGGGCGAGGGTGGTCGCGTCCGCCCGGTCGAGCTCGAGGTAGTGGTCGAAGCCGACGGCGGCCGAGACATCCATGAGGGCCTGGGCAAGCTGCGGGCTGCGCACGTTCACCCCGACGAGCACGGTGATGACGGACTCGATGGACTCATCGGTGATCGCCTCGTCGACGGCTTCGCGGACCGACTGTGGGGTGAGGGTGCTCGCGTTGTCGCCCCCGTCGGTGATCACGAACACGATGGCGTTGGCGGACAGACCGTTGTCGACCAGGTCGCGGCCATAGTCGCTGACCGAGGCCACGGCGTTGTGGGCAGCGTCGTAGAGCGCGGTGCAGCCCCCCACGTTCAGCAGGCCCGCATAGTCTGCGGGCTTGCACTCGATGAGTGGCTTGAAGCCATGTAATTCGTTGAGTGAGTCGTCGAATTCAACCAGGCGGAGCATGAGATTATCCGCTCGGGGAGCCTGTCGACAGGCGCGCACGGTCTCTTGGATACAGGCCTCGATCTCGGCCTTGAAGGCGTGGACCGAGCCGCTCACGTCGGCGGCGATGGCCACCAGGGTGTACTCGCTCGCGCCGAGTCGACCGATGCGGGTTCCAGAATAGCCGTAGTGGCTACCGGTGAGGATTCGTGAGCTGAGGTCGGTGGGGTCGAAGATGGGCATGGTGGATTCTCCTAGGCGGCGAGGAAGTCGGTGGTGGTGGCGGTCTTCATGCCCATGGCGCTGAGGTCGCGGATGAAGTCATCGGCGAGGGCCTCGAAGCCGGGCACGGGGCTGGTGGCGTCGGTGAGCAGGACGAGCTTCTCGATGGCTCGGCGGTCCTGGAAGCCGGCGGCGATATCTCTGACAGTGTTGGCGAGGCAGTGGCTGCTGGCCTCTCCGGCGAGGAGGATGAGGTCGGCGTCTTCGAGGGTGGTGAGCAGGCCGGCGTTGATCTGGGTGGCGGGGTCGGATGGGTCGGGGACCTCGGCGCGGACCGCCGAGAAGTGCTCGGTCCAGGGGTTGCTGCCCTTGGTGACGAAGTCGACCAATGCGAAGCGTGCGGACCACTCCTGGAGGGCGTCGAAGAGCGGCTCGACGACGTTGTGGCCGTGGCTGCCGATGAGGCAGTGCTCGGGCCAGACGACGTGGGCATAGCGGCCGGTTCGCTCGAGCTCTCGGAGGTAGCTGAGGGTGCGGGCGTGGGTGCTGGGCAGGGTGGGGACCCAGGTGCCCGCCTCGAGATCGGCGGCGGTGATCACGGTGAATGGAGCGGGGGAATTGCCGTCTGCGTCGCGAAACCAGACCGGATGGCTGATGTCGACGCGGCGGTGGCTGTCGAGAGTGACGTGGATGTCGGCCAGCTTGTGCTTGAGGCGGTGGATGAGGAGCGCGAGGCGGTCCATGTCGCCCTGGGCACCGGGAACGGTGAGCGAACCATCCGGCAAGCAGAAGTCGTTCTGGGGATCGATGACGACGAGATGCAGCTTCATAGGGTCTCCGAAGTTCAAAAAGGTCTGAATGACTCTTTCTGAAATCAGAATAAGGTCAAGATGACTTTTATGCAACAACCGGTGGATTATTCGTCCCAAGACCCCGCAGATAAGGGCCGGATCGCTTCCATATTTGACGTGTCAATAGTGATGTTGATGCACTACATAGAGAACTATGCTAGCGTTGGGAACCCCACCGGCTCGGCGACCTGTCCGGGCCAACCCCCACCCAAGGACTTCCCATGCGCAACCTGCTCAAGTCTGGGCTTCGTCGGCTGGTCACATCGGCGGCTTCCCAGCGCCCCATCGGCGACAAGCACGCCCACATCCTGGCCGTAGCGGCCCAGAAGGGCGGGGTCGGCAAGACCACGACCAGCGTGAACCTCGCGAGCGCCCTGGCTCGGTACCACGGAAAGCGCGTGCTGCTCGTAGACCTCGATCCCCAAGGCCATGTCACCACGGCGCTCAGCGCCCAGGTCCGCCCCGGAGGCGGGTCGATGTCCAAGGTGCTCACCGACGACCGCGCGGCCATGGAGGTGATGGATGTGGTCACGACAACGGGGATCGAGAACCTCGATGTGACGCCCTACGATGCGCGCCTGGCCGAGGCCGAAGACCTGCTCTCCACTCGGATCGGCAAGGAGTTCATTCTCCGCGATGCGCTGAAGGTGACCCGCTCCCACTATGACGTGATCGTGCTCGACTGCCCGCCCAATCAGGGGAACCTGGCCCTCAATGGGCTGTGCGCCGCGGACAGCGTGCTCATCCCCTGTGACCCCAGCCCGCTCGCGGTGAAAGGCGTGGATGCCCTGGTCCACACCATCACCACGGTCGCCAACCGGCTCAACCCCGACATCGACGTGATGGGCGTGCTGATGACGCGGGTCGATGGTCGCAACCGCTCCCTCAACGACGCCATCGAGACGGATATCGCCGAGCGCTTCGGCGACGCGGTCCTGCCGGTTCGGATCGGGATCAACAGCAGCCTCGCCAAGGCTCAGCTCGAGGGTTGCGATATCTTTGCCTTCGATGCGGAGTCCCGGGGTGCGAAGCAGTACCGGGCGCTCTCGGATGCCGTAGCGGCTTCGCTCTAGTGCGACCTACATCGACGGCGGCTCGGCCTCGCCCTGGGGTTCGGTGACTTCCTTGGGCTCGAGGGCGGCCTGGGCGAACTCTTCGAGGGTGCGGGCGCGGTCGAAGTTCTGGTCGCGGGCGTAGAAGTAGAGGACCGCCATGGAGTCGACATCGTGGCCGGACGTGTTGTCGTACACGCTGACCAGCTCGTACTCGTGGTCCTTCTTGAGATCGATTCCGTCGAAGGAGCTGTAGACATCGACCTCTTCGATGGCGATGCGGTCGGCGGAGTTGCGCACGGTGGACTGGTAGACCTGCTCGCCGGTGGTGAGGTCGTTGAGCGTGAGGGACTGTGCGAACGGATGGAGGTGGGTGGCGATGTAGTAGACGGTGGTGTCGTAGGGCAGGTTGAGGAACTTGGTGACGTTGGTGCGGTTGACCTCTTTGCCGGGCTTGACGACCCAGTGGGCGGTGAACTTCTGGCCCATGGCGTCTTCGTCGACATCTCCTTCGATGGCGCTGCTTCCCACCGAGCAGCCCTCGCCCAGCTCTGCGGGGTCGACCTCGTCTGCTGCTACGCCGTAGTAGCGGGCATTTTCGAGGGCTTTGAAGCCTTGCACTGCGGTCTGATAGAGCGGAGTGACCCGGAAGTCGGGGTGCTCGGCGCGGTAGGCATCGAGGTCGGAGTCGCGCACGAAGGAGATCTCGACCTGGTGCCGCACATCGAGGTTGGGCTTTTCGATGTTGGCGTTGAGGACCTGGGTGGCCAGGGAGAGCTCGAGATCACTGCGGATCGGGATGCCCATACCAGTGGGGAAGTCGATCTGTTGCTGGCCCTGGGAGAGTGTGAACACCCGGCCGGAGAGCGGGGGTGCTTTGGAGAAGTGCGAGTAGTATTCTGTGGCCTCGAAGTCGAGGTTGGCGTGGCACATGAACTCCTGGGAGAGTTTTTCGCCGGACTCTGCGTCGACCACGAGGGTCTTGTAGCCGGTGATCCACAGCAGCTCGGGCTTGTCGGACTCGAGGAGCACGGAGTGATCGAAGCCGCTGGGCCCCACCATCGACGGGTAGATCTTGTCGATATGGTACTGCGAGCTGGTGATCTTCTGGCTGCGGACAAAGCCCTGCCAGGTGGGTGCGTCCATGGTCTGAGCGACGATCTCGTCTTCGTCGCCGGGCTCGGGCAGGTGGCAACCGAGCAGTGCAATCAGGATGGTCATGCCAGAACCTCCGGGCGAACTCTAACCCAGGTGCGGGATCCGAGCCGTCGCTTCCCGCCCCGAGCGAGGGCCGATCGCTCACCGGCTGGGTTATGGCAAGGGGCCGATGGTCTGGTTCTTCGCCCTGCTCAGCTGTGATTCGGGTCCGCCGCCCACCACGCACGGAACCCTCCTGTATGTGGGCTCGGAGACGGTGCTCGTGCAGCACGATGACCTGCGCGGTCGCGTGGTCGCCGGGGTGGAGCGGTATCAGCGCCTGGAGGACTCCGATCTGGGCGGGCTGGGAGCGGGTGCTCACGCGGATCTCTGGCTGGACGGCGCGGTGCTTCGCCGAGCGAGCCAGACCGGAACCGACGAGCTGGGGCCGGAATTCGTCGTGGGCGGCCAGCCCCTCGTAGGCACCGTGGTGAATATCGATGGCATCCGCATCACCGTCGATCACGAGGCGGTCGAGGGGATGATGGGTGCCATGGTCATGGGCTTCTCGGTGGCTCCATGGGAGGCGGCCCGCCTCGGCCCCGGCGACCGAATCGAGGCTCGACTGCTGGGGACGGACTACGGCTACCAGCTCGTAGATCCGGTGAAGACGGGGCATGTGGAGCGCGTGGAGCGCACCGATGTAGCGCCGGTCGAGGTGGGGCAGAAGCTCCCGACGACGCGGCTGGTGGACCAGGATGGCGACGAGATCGTGGTGGGCGAGGGGCAAGGCGTGGCCACGCTGCTCACCTATATCTACACCCGCTGCCCCGATCCCAACTTCTGCCCGGCGATAGCGGCCAGACTGGTGGCTCTGCAGGGCCGCATCACACAGGGGCGTATCGTGACGGTCACCCTGGACCCCGACCACGACACGCCCGCGGTACTCGGCGCTTGGGGCAAGGCGATGGGTGCAGACACCTCGGTGTGGAGCCTGGCCCGCGCGGAGCCGGTCGCTCTGCAGGTCCTCGCGCTGCATGGGGGCCAGCATGTGAGCATCGACGGCGGGCGGATCTCACACCTCCACCGGGTCCTGGTGCTCGACCGGGATGGGGTACTCGTCGAGCGCTACGACGACGACCGGTGGCCCACAGAGCGGGTGATCGAGCAGCTCGCGACGGGCAAGCCGGTAGCGCAGAGCACGGGCACCAAGATCAAGCAATAGTCCGACGGCGATGGCCTACAGCACGAACATCGACACCGCGAGCCCGAGGATGATCAGCGTCGACCACAGGCCTGCCAGCCCGAGCCGAACCCGATCGCCTCGGGTGGCACCCGGCATGGTGAGGGCGGTGCGAATCGCCGAGAGCCCGATGAGGGTGCAGACCAGGGGAATGGGGCTCAGGAACTTGCCCGCGGAAGGGCCGAACAGGAACTCGGCGAACGGGATGAGGATCGAGATCGCGAGAGCGACGTAGCCGGGCGAGAAGAGGACCGTCCAGACCTGGGCCCCTGCCCCTCGTGACAGGGTCTCGTCGGCCTCGGCATCTGCTTGGCAGACGTGGCAGATCGACCCGTGCTCGGTGAGGTAGAGATCCCGCGGCAAGGTGGGGCTCCCGCAGCCCCCGCACTCTACGAAGCCCTCTGGCATGGGCTGTGCGGTGTGCGAGCTGCTGCGAGGCGCCTGGACGGGGCGCTTGGGACGCTCGGCCTCCACTCAGAGGCCGGTGACGGTGCCTGCGTTCCAGTCGATCTGGGCGAAGTAGTTGTCGCTGTTTTCGCCGCTGATGGTGCGGGTGTCGGTCCAGGTGAGCTGGCCGTTGAGGTAGACATTGACCGTGACATCGTTGGGGCCCTGCATGGTGCTGCCCGGGTAGTCGTGGACCATGACCGTGAACCCGCCACCGGAAGCATCGGGCTGGTCGATGTTGATATTCTCCGGGCCGGTGCCGGGGATGTCGTCGATGTCGAGGCGGGGGTTGTCGATGGGACCGGCCTGGCCCCAGGGGAGCCCATTCGCGCCCTTGCAGTTGGCGTAGTAGCAGTCGTTGCCGGTGCGGGGAGCGCCGCCCGGGGCGAGGAGATGCAGGTCCATATCGTCGCCGCCGACGGTCCAGAACATCTCGACCCAGAGGTCCTGTGCGGGGATGGCCTCGAGCTCGGCTTCGCAGGCTTCGGACGCAACACCGGCCTCGTTGGTGACCACGAGGCGACCGACATAGAGGCCGGCCTGATCGGGCATGAAGCCCGAGCGGATGGCATTGCCGCCGGGCATGTCGACCGATGAGCCCTGGGGCTTCTCGGAGAGGACCCAGTTGTAGTCGACGATCGCGAGGCCGGCGGGGTCGTAGGAGGCAGAGCCATCGAAGGTGGCTTGCTCGAACGGAGGCGTGATGGGATTGGGCGACACGGAGCAGACGGCGATCGGCGCGTCGGCTGCGATCGGCGGCGGCGTGGGAACGACCGGCACCGCGGTGTCGACGAGATCGGGAGGATCGACCTGGGCTGAGATTTCGTAGTCATTGCAGCCGACGAGAGCCAGAAGAAGCGCAGCAAACATAACAATCCCCACAGTGTCGAGGTCGAGCAATCCGGTCTGGGCCCATATACCCGTTGTGGCTGTTAACCGCCACCCATGGTTGCAGGTGGCGGACCGATCAGTGGAGGGTGTCTCCGCAGGCCGGACAGTCAGCAGTGCCATCGTCTTCGAAGCGCACGGTCTTGCTGTCGATGGGGGTGCCGCAGCCTGGACAGGCCTTGGGCATGGAGCGACGCTGGGCCCGGTTCGCGGTGGTTCCCTCTCCCGGACTGGGCAGGATCTTGAGGCCGAAGCGCTTCTTGACCTCGGTGGCGAGCTCTGCTGCTTCGTCGGGGTGATCCTTCTTGAGGGTCTGGATGAAGCCCGCATAGAACCGGGCCACGCGCTTGCTCTCCGAGATCCCCTCTGCGTGGGCGATTCCCTCCCGTGCAGCGGAGATCGCGCCCGGAAGGTCGTTGTTTTCGAGCAGGCTGGAAGCGCCGCGGAGCGCGAGGAATGCGGCGATATTGGCCTTGGCGCGGCCCGCCGCGATGGTGGCGAGCTTGCTGAAGGCCTCGGCGGCTTCGGTGTGCTTGCCGGCCTCGGCCAGCGCCTTGGCGTCGGAGATCGCTTTGCGAGCCCCCTCGCCAAGGCCGCGCTTACCGGCCTTTCCGCCGGCTTTTTCGCCGCGCCCGCGTTGTCCCTTCGCCATCGAGCGGAGCATCACTCCGCGACTCTGCCTTGCCATCGGTCTCCTCAGTCGTCGCCGCGCTCTGCGACGAAGAAATCGACTCGGCGATTCCTGGACCAGGCTGCCTCGTCGTCGCCCGCTTGAACGGGGCGCGACTCCCCATAGCCCTCTGACTCCAGACGGCCCCCCTCTACACCCTTTCCGATGAGGTAGTCGCGGACCGCGCTGGCCCTTCGACGGGAGAGAGTGAGGTTGGAACCTGCAGAGCCACGGCTGTCGGTGTGGCCCTCGATTCGCACGCTCGTGATCTCGGTGTGGTCGGTCAGCAGCTGGGCGACCTCGTCGAGGATGGCGAATGAGTTGGACTTGATCGTGGCCTGCCCGGTCTCGAAGTACACGGAGTCGTGGATGTCGATCCGCTCGGCTGTGAGCTCCACCCGTGCGGGCTGGAGCACGATGACGAGGGATTCCTGTGCACCGTCGACCAGGGAGACCTCGATGAGGCTCGGTCTGTAGCCTTCGGAGGTGGCCTGGACGGTGTGATCGCCGGCCTCGACCGTGCGGGAGGTGCCCGACGAGAGCGGGGCCTCGTCGTCGAGGGACCAGAGAGCGTCGGCCAGCAGGTTCGCGTTGGGATCGACGATCACCACCGACATGCGAGCCACGGCGCCGAGGGGCTCGAGGGTGAAGACGGCCGTGTGCATGGCGCCATCGGGGACCACGAGGCGCAGGGACTCTCGGGGGGCATACCCTTCCGCGGAGAGATCGACCGGGTACACGGCGCTGGCCAGTGGGACCGAGCCCCCTGCGTTCCCGGCTTGGGGCTCTGTGCCCTGTACCGTGAACCGGGCCCCAGGGATGGGCGATCCGTCGGGATCGACGACCGCGATCGTGACCTGGGTGGGGTCTGGGCAGCCATCGAGATCTTCGAAGCCATCGAGGTCCTCTGCCTGTGTGGGACAGCGGTCGAGTGGATCGACGAGCCCGTCTGCGTCGGTGTCCGGTGCGGGACGGGGCTGGTAGGAGACCGAGAGCAGCGTGCGGAGCTGGGGAGAGCCGAAGCCCTCGGTGAGACCGGTCCCGATGCCGCCGCGCCCCACCCAGTCGCCGCTGCGGATCCAGCCACCGAGCAGGCCCTCGACCGGGGAGGCGGCGGCGTTGACCTCGGTGAGTCCGACCGTTGCGCCGAGCTCGGCGGAGAGGCCGGCATCTGCAGTGAGTGCGTAGCCCGAGCCCAGTCGGGCGACGAGCTGCGTGCCCCAGTCGAAGTTCTCGAGCTGCTCGCGTGGCACCCCTCGCAGGCCGAGGTTTGCGGTGATCAGCGCGGATCCGAACTCGCGGTCGGCGATGCCCTGGAGCTCCCACCCGAAGCCGCGGTTGCCGAGCGGGGCCAACACCGAAGCCGTGGGCAGAGAGGCCCGACCGCCCAGCGCGAGCCCGAGCGGGGCTTGCTTGCGGTCTACCAGGCTCGCCTTCACGTCCAGGGAGATGTCGCCGATGCCCGACTCCCCGCCCGCATCACCGATGGTGCGGAGGAGCACCGGTACATCGATCCCCAGGCGGACCGGGCCGGCCGTGTAGCCGGCGAGCATGGAGAGCTGGAAGAGATCGCCGACGACCCGGGTGACCTGCCCGTCGCCGGACTCCCACAGCAGGGGGTTGCGAACGTACTGGAGGACACCGCGCGCGACGAGGCTGCCGTTGTCGGCTCTGGCGGTGTCGTCCGCCCACAGGGTGTGGGTCCCGTCGATGCTGGGTCGGAAGAGCTGGGCGCTGGTGGACGGAGGTGCCCCGCCAGTGACCTGGGCCATCGCGAACGAGATCAGCACCAGCATCTTCTCCCTCCTTCACGGGGCGACTGTAGCTCAACTGTGTCGTGGTGGGGCTGCGTGCCCTACAATGGGCGCTCTACGGGTCGTCGGCTGTCGGCGATGCTCTGTCTATCTCACCCTGCCCCGGAAAAGTGTCGATGTCCGCCGAGGACCGAGGCTCCAAGGAGACCGTGCCCGACTACGGGAGCGCGCCGCCACAGGCTCTGCCGCCGGAGTTCGCGCCGGGGACCGTCATCGGCAATGTGTGGACGGTGGAGAAGAAGCTCGGAAAGGGTGGGATGGGCAGCGTCTTTCGCTGCCACAACAAGCACGCCACCCGGATCCTCGCTGCCATCAAGCTGCTGGACCCGGCGTTCATGTTCCACCCCGAAGCCAAGGCCCGCTTCCTTCGGGAGGCGGAGATCCTCTACACCGTCGACCACCCGAATGTGGTCAAGGTCAGCAATGTGCACCTCGATGCCCGTCCGCCCTACCTGGAGATGGAGTTCGTCGATGGGCTGTCCCTGGAGGACGAGCTCGCGCGTAAGGGGCAGGTGCCCACGGATATTGCGGTCGACCGCGCCAAGCAGCTCGGTCGGGCGCTGCGCTACCTACATCGCAAGGGGATCTACCACCGCGATGTGAAGCCTCAGAACATCCTCACGCGGGTCGATGGCACCCTCAAGCTCGTGGACTTCGGGCTGGCGGTGGAGAAGGGCGGCGACCGGATCACCCACCAGGACAACTCCAACTTCGGGACGGTGTCCTATTGCCCACCGGAGTGGGGCCAGCACGGCGAGCTCGACCCGGCGGTGTGGGATCTGTACGCCCTGGGGGTGGTCTTGTACGAGATGCTCACGGGCACGGTGGCTTTCCCGGTGGCCGTCAGCGGTGAGCCGCGCGTGCAGATGATCCAGGTGATGAGCGACAAGCAGCGCATCGAGGCGCTCGACCCGGGGCCGCGGTTCCAGCCGGGCCTGCGGGAGATCGTCCGTCGACTCACTCACAAGGACCCCAGCAAGCGTATCCCCAATGCGAAGGAACTCCTCGACGAGCTCGATACCCTGGTTCCGGACTGGCAGTTCGACCCGGAAGACTTGATCGGGCCGAGCCGGTCGTCGGGGGGCAGAGGATTGCTGCGTACCCTGGGCTTCCTGGGCATGGTCATCGCCTTGGGGCTCGCGACGGGGGTGTTCATCGCGGCTCTGCTGCTCCTGGTCCTTGGCATGGGGGGGGGCACGCGAGACGTCGAGATCCTCGTGGCGGGTGTGTCCATCGATGAGCCCGTCCGCGTGCGCATCGCTGACCAGCCCCCGTCCGAGGTCGAGGGCACCCGACAGCGCTTCCTGCGCCTACCGGTCGGGCAAGTCAGCGCGGTGTGGTCGGTGGGAGAGGGATGTGATGCCCCGTGTGGCCCGGACTGCCCCGCTTGGTGCGTCACCGGGGAGACACCGCTCACTATTGCTCGGGGGGATGGTGTGCAGATCCTCGGTCTGGAGTTGCGTGCTCCGCGGGCCCGAAAAGTGCGGGTCGTAGCCGAGGGAGTGAACTCGGGCTTCGTGCGCATGGACGGGAAGGAGGTCGGTTTCATCGACGGTGTCGCAACCATTGCGGGGGTTCGGCCCGGCCCCCATGCGATCTTCGCAGCGGCGGGGGACTGTCCCCCTGGCTGTGAGGGCTCGACCTGTGGCGATGGCTGCGCGGTCACCAGTCGAGCGGTGGTCGTTCCTGCCCGGGAGGTGTTCGAGCCCGTGGTCCTCGATCTGCAGGCCCCAGCCGAGCCCGAGGTTCCGCTCCATGTGGGGCCGGTCCCGACCTCCGCAGGTGTTCGGGTTCCCCGACAGGTGACCCGGGGGCAGTTCGCCCAGTGGCTCGCGAGTCACCCCGAGTGGCAAGCGGATACCGCGGTCGCTGCGGGTCGTGCCGATGGCGCCTACCTCAAGAACTGGGAGGGGCTCGAGCCGCCCAAGCCCGTGGGCTCGGCGGTGACTCATATTCCCTGGCCGGCGGCGGCGGCCTTCTGTGCCACCCGCGGCGGGCTGGTCGTGGCGGAGGCGGCTCCGGCGACGTGGACCACGGGGCCCCCGATCGAGTGGCGCAGGGGGGCGAGCGGTGGGCGAGCCTGGCGCCGGATGGATGGGCAGATCAGCACCCGGGTGTCGCCGACGGAGTCCAACTCCAGCACCTCCTTTCGGTGTGCCCGATAGCGGGGCGGCCGTTGGGCGAAACGAGAATCATGGCCCTACAGCGGTACGGTCACCGTGCAGAGCAACGCGGGTGCTGCGACGGTGCCGGTGAGTGGGGTCGGGGGCCCCGCGGGCTTGGTCGAGGATGTGTACACCCAGTCCAGCAACCTCACTGCGGATGTGCTGCTGGTCGTCGACAACTCCTGCTCGATGGTCGAGGAGCAACAGCAGCTCAACGACAATGTGGGCGATCTGCTGGTCGAGCTGGACAACTTGAGCGCGGACTACCAGATCGCGGTGATCACAACCGATGTAGACGACTCCAGCCAGCGCGGTCAGTTCGTGGGGCCGATGGTCACCAACAGCACTCCGGCCAGGCTCGCGACGTTCCGAGGGCAGATCGACCAGGGCACTGAGGGGTCGCCAAATGAGAGGACCCGCGATGCGGTCGGACTGGCGCTGAGCGTCCCGCTGATCAACACCGCCAATGATGGGTTCTTGAGGCCGGGTGCTCAGGTCACGACCATCGTGCTCACCGATGAGGACGATCTGGAGTCGGTGATCTCCGTGTCCGACTTCATCACCGAGTATGAGGCGCTCCAGTCCGACCCGGAGCTCACCGTGTTCACGGGCATCGCCGGTCCTGCGGGGGGGCAGGGCTGCAACAACGCCACCACCGGCGTCAGCGCGGATGCCGCTCCGAATATCCACGACGCGGCGCTGGGAACCGGGGCGGGAGTATTCGATATCTGTGCCAATGACTGGGAGTTCTCGATCCTCAGCCTGGCCCACCTCGCTACCGGGCACCGGTTGATCTTCCCGCTCTCGGACACCCCCGCCAATCCAAACCAGATCGAGGTCCGCGTAGATGGCGCGGTGGCTCCGCAGTCGGCGGTCGACGGATGGGCCTTCACTCCGGGGGCGGTGATCCTCTTGGGAAGTTGGATTCCGGCGGATGGTGACGAGGTACGTATCCGCTACGAGATTGTTGGGGGCGGTTGCCCTTAGCTGCCGACGCCCTCTGCTCACCCGTCTTCGAAGCGCTGCGATAGCAACACCTGCTGGAGTCGGAGCAGGCTGATCGGCTGGCCTCGGGCCGTGCCCCAGAGCGAGCACTGTCGGGCCATCTCGAGCAGCAGCAGCTCTTGAGCGGGCCCGCGGTCGACCATTCCGTCCTGGACGACGAGGTGATCGGAGTTGAGCGCGAGCACGACACGGCTTCGGGAGCTGGAGCCGGGATCGACCTCGACCGGTGCGGTGCGGCCGAGCTCCGAGACGTGGGCCTGGACCTCGATATTCCGGGGCAGGGCTGCGTTGAGCCGATCGAGGATCCCGGAGAGCGTGGGCCCCTTGGCGACCTCGATGATCTCGGTGGGCTCGGGCGGAGCGGGCAGGATGACATCTGCGGGCGCCGGCGGTCGGCGCGCGGGAAGGGTGTCGAGCCACCGGTCCAGGGTGCCCCAGGTGCGACCGTCTGGCCCGAAGACCTCGACCTGGCGGGCCAGCTGCATGGCGGTGCCGCTCAACCGCCCGCGCTGGTGGGCTCTCCAGCAGAAGGACCACGCGTAGAGCTGGGCGCTGCGCTTCACCTCGTCCGGGAGCCGCTGCTTGAGGGTGTCGACGAGCTGGGCGTACATCCGCAGCCCGGTGAGCTGGATGAGCTGGCGCTCGTCTGTGGACAGCCGACTCCCGCCGTGCATCGGCCAGAGCAGCCCGTGGCAGGGGATCCGCTCGTCGAGCTCGGGCAGCCCGATGAGCTGACCGGTGGTGCGAAGCAGGATGCCGGAGGTGGCGTCATAGGGCAGCCGCAGCCCGAGCCATCCCCGCAATCGCGCCTCGGTGATCTCGGTGCGGAGCAGCCACCCTTCGTCGCTGGTCTCTTGGAGAGAGCGCCAGACATCGGGATGGTCGTCGTAGCGCAACCGCACCGCGTGGTCCGGGCTGATCGCCTGGTACTCGGCCAAGGTGAGGGCGAAGGTGTGGGGCTCGGAGACCTGGACGCCGTTGGCCGCCGTGACCCGGACGGCCGCGGTGCTGCGGATCCGCTCGATCGACCATCTCGCCCCCCCATCGCTGGGCAGGAGGAGGGGATGGCTGAGGCCCCCCTCGACCTTGTTCGCGAGGTGCATGAGCGCGACCCTTCCCATGCCTCGAACCCGCTCGACTGCGGTGCCGTGGGCGTACTCCTCCCAGCGATTTTCGGCCTGGGTGCGCCGCAGACCGTCATAGAGCTCGGACCAGGCCTCGTCGAGGTCGATGGGGTCGGCGTCGATGCGGCGGATGGCGACCAGCTCGGGGAAGGGATGCTCGACCGTCTCCCAGGTGGGGTCGTCTGTCCGAGGGGCCTTGTGGCGGGCGACGAATACGAGGTGGGTGAAGTGGACCCCATCCCGGAACAGCGCCCGATCGGAGACCCAGCTCCAGCGATGGCCGATCCGGGCGACCGCGAACAGGGGATCGGCGTCGACCCCGTGGGGTGCGAGGTGGCCGTAGCCGAAGCGCTTCTCGAGGGGCTCCATGCGCGCATAGCCCTCGGGATCGCGCACCCAGGCGACCTCTCCGGTTTGGAGCAGGCCGAGGAAGCCGTCGAGATCGAGGGGACCGAGGTGGGTGTCGACCAGGGGGATGCTGCGTAGGCGGACGGGCCAGCTGGGCGGGAGGGCCGCGTCGAGTCGGACCATGGCATCGGGGTGTCGGGTCTGGCCCGAGGGGTGGGGGTGCTCCGAGAACTGGGGCAGGGACTGGGTGGCGAGCAGGGCGGCGAGGAGCTCGGGTTGGGCGGGCTGATCTTCGGGGGCGGCGAGCTGCCAGGCGGCATCGAGAGCGCGTCGGGCGATCTCGTCATCCATCGTGGCGGCGCCTGGAGCGGTCTCGATGACCAGGCTGATGCCGGGGAGGTGGATGGGAATCCCGATCTCGTAGGTGGAGGGCTGATCGGCCAGGCCCTGGGTCCACACATGGGTGTCTTCGACCGAGCCGGTGGCCTGGGTTTTGTCGTTGTAGCGCACCAGGAAGGGTGTGCCGGCGCGGCCGTTGCCCCAGGCGGGCAGGCGACCGGAGACCTGCAGGCGCACGGTGAGTGTGCCCTCGGGCAGGGGAACGGTGACCTCGCGGACCTCGTGGCCACGCTCCATGACCCGGAGCACGAAGTCGATATCGGAGGGGCTGTTGAGCCGATGGAGCTGGGCCTGTTTGGCTTCGCGACCGAGGGTGTTGGCCTCTCCCTCGGACAGGCGCAGGACGCGGAAGGGGAAGCGCAGGGGATCAGCGGCTTCGCCGAGCTCCTTGGAGACCTCGGGAGTGCACCAGAACAGGGGTTCGCCATCGACTCGCCGGAGAGCGTCGAGGGTGGTGTGGCCGCGAGGACCGAGCAATAGCAGGACCTCGGGAAGGGGCTCGTAGACGATCCGTGGCCCGTCCGTGTCGGTGGGATCGGCTAGCGCCTCTTTTGGGATGGCGGGGAGCGCAGGGGGCACGTAGCGCTTGTCCGCCCGGAGCAGGACCTTGTTGGCGAAGGGCTGCACCTTGTGGAGCATCTGGACGTAGCGGGCGTCCTGGACGATGTCGGAATGGTCTGCGGTCTTGCGGAGGCTGTCGTCGCAGATGACCCCGACCAGGGGCTCGGGGGAGAGGTCCTGGAGGTTGAGGGTGCTGATCCACACTCCGCCTACGACCATCCGGAAGCCGCGCGGTGCATGGGGGGAGCTGTGCAGGGCGATCACCCCGCGGCGGTTGCCGTCGTCGAACTGCTCCTGATCTCTCGCGCCGAAGATCTCGATATTCCGGGTGGCGCGGAAGCCGAACGGGGCCTCTCCATTGAGCAGGATGGGCACCGGCGTGTACAGGCAGCGATCCTCGATGAGCTTGCTGACGTCGATATGCTCGGTCTGGGCCCAGCGACCGAAGAGCGCACCGAGCAGCCCACTGCTCCACTCGGCGACGAGATAGGTGCCATCGATGGGCTCCTCGCTGATCCCGATATCCCCCTCGCCACTGGCATCCATATCGAGCCGGACGGTGCGCGTTCCGTCGCCGCTCTCGAGGCGGATCGACTTGGGCTCGGCCTGGAGGATGGCGTTGATTCCTACCGCCAGCTGGACCATATGGCGGATTCGCTTGTCGGATCGGTCGGCGAATAGGTAGTCGAAGAGGTTCTCGAGGTGGGCCTTCTCCAGCGGGGGGGCGCCGACCCAGGCGATGAGGATGCTGTTCTTGCGCGCGTCGATGGCGAGGTAGGTGGCCCCTGCAAAGATGGCCCCCTGGATGATCTCGAGCACGTACTGGCGCTGGTGCCGCAGCGCGAACTCCCGCTGCTTCTCGATGGCTTTCTCGCGGGAGAGCGTGAAGTGGTGGCGCTCGACCAACTTTCCCGGGTCGCGGGATCGGGCGAGGAGGTCGTCGAGGGCGCTCATGCGGTCATCCCCAGGCGCGCGTGCGCGATGCTGAGCAGGTGTCGGTAGACCCGCGGACCCTCGATATCCTCGACGTGCAGCAGCGCCGAAGCGAGGCCGGCTGCGGCGAGCCAGGGGTGCTCGGTGCTGGCGAGGAGCTGGGCGCGGAAGAGAGGGTGGTAGCGATTGATGAGCATGGTTCGGAACTTGAGGATGGTGGGCAGCCAGGCCCACAGGCCCCCGCCCCCGCGCTGGAAGACCCGCTCGGTCGGGTCGCCGTCGAGGACCAGGGCCTCGGTCGTGCCGGACTCGGGTCCGCCGAAGTCGCCGATGCGGACAGAGCGCAGCCGCCTCCCGACGGACTTCATGAGGAGCTCCTCGGTGTGCTGGACGAGCTTGCGCTCCTGGTCGTCGAGCTCGTCGGACTCGAGGATCTGGGGCAGCACGAAGACCTGCTCGGCGCGGCGGAGCTCCAGCCCTCGCATGAAGCTGTAGCTGGGCCGCGGTGAGGTCGCTGAGAGGAGCTGCCGTGCGGCCTCGGTGTCTTGGAGAACGTCGATCTGGAAGGCGTCGTGGATGCCCTGGTGCAGTGCGCTGGCGTCGTCGCCGAGCAGGATATTGCCGTTGCCATTGCGCGCGCTCTTCTCGGCGCTGCCCAGGGACACGCTGGAGCCGAGCACGGACCGGAACATCGGCCGGTTGCGCGCGTCCATGACCCGATCGCGGATGTCGTCCTGCTCGCAGAGCCGGGCGAGGTGGGCCTGCCAGATGGAGGGATCCTCACCGGAGTCCACGGCGGTCCCGAGGCGCTCGATCAGGGCATCGGTGAGCTGGAGGCGGGCCTCGAGCACCACCCCCATCGTGGCCTCCCAGTGGGCGTCGTGGAGCACATTGTCCCGGGTGAGGGTGTGCTCCAGGGCGTCGTTCTTGACCTTGAACAACAGGTGGCGGAGTCGATCCTCGAACTGGCCCAGGGCATCGACATTGCGCGTGCGGAGCAGGGTGAGCCCACCGTTGTAGTAGCCATAGAGCGGATGGGACGCGACGCCTACCACGGCCTCTACGTCGTCCTTTCGGATGCGGACGGACAGGTCCGCGTCGACATCGAGGGGGCGGTTGACGCTCTCGGGGCCCCCGACCTGGACGGGCTGAGAGCTCTCGAAGGCGGCGAAGGGGTCGTCTGCATCGACCTCTTCGACCACCGACCCCCGGGTGCGGTCCCAGAAGCTGATCGGAATATTGGAGTGCTCACACCAGTAGGTGAGGATGAATCTCGCCTCTTCCACGAATCGGCCGAGTTCATCTTCGCTCATGCGCTTGAAGAGGGTGATCTTGGTGCCGTCGATGGGGTCGGAGATCGGGCGCTTCTCGAAGCTGCGGTCCCGGTGGAAGATCAGCTCCCAGTTCTCGCCGTGGCGTCCGGTGCGGAGCTGCACGGCTTCGGGGAGGATGGCGAAGATCGAGGTGAAGCCGATACCGAACTTGCCGATCTTGGTGAGATCGCCCTCCTTGGCGCTGGCGAAGAGCCGGGTGAGCTGGCTGTCGATGATGCCCTCGTCCATTCCCTCGCCGAAGTCATCGACCTGGATGCGGGTGACCCCGAGGTCCTGATCGGGGGCTGGAGGGTCGAAGTCGATGCGGACCTCGATCCGCGGGGACCCGGCGTCGATGGAGTTCTGCACGAGCTCCCGGAGAAAGTCGAGGGGGCGAGCGAACTGGTTGACGAGGTTGGCTAGCGCCTGTTCGGCGAGGTTCTCGTGGGGATCAGCCATGGTCCTTCCGGCGTCGGGAGCGAATCCTACCAGGATGTGCGGGGGTGCGGGGATGCGGGCCCATCCAGGGGGTGGTAGGGGATCTCTGGAAGGAGGTCTGGTGGCATACCGAGGTCGCTCCAATCCGCTGACGCCGAGGGTTGTCGATATCGACACCGCGCGTCGTGCGGTCGCAGAGGTCGCCCGAGAACGGGATGCCCTGGCTCAGCAGCTTCAACGCGCTCAGGCACGGGTCGCGTCACTGCAGCGGCAGCTCGAGGCGCGGTCGGATGAGAACGCGCATCTCGAGCAGGCCGTCCGTGCGCTCGAGAGTCGAGCCCGCCCGGCTGTGGAGATCGCGCGGGAGCGGAGCCGCTTCGACCGACAGACCGCAGAGCTCAATCAGCAACTCGAACAGCTGACCGACCAGCTCGAGCAGGTGCTCCAGGAGCGCGACGAGCTGATCGCGCAGTGCGACCGCGAGCGCGCGGCGCGCCATGCGTCCGAGGCCCGTGCCCAGGCGGTCCCCCAGGAATCTCCGGCCGAAGAGAGGGCCCAGCGGCTCGCTGCCGATCTGTCCAACCTCCGTCGCCATCAGGCCGAGGCCATCGAGGCCGGTGTGCGGGGCCAGACCAATCGACTGCTGGTCGAGATCGGGTCGGTCCGGGACTCGGTCGAGCGTGCGCTGGGCTCGCTACCCGGCCAGGGAAGCGCCTGGCACGACGGGCTGGTGGCCGTGCTCTCTCGCATCGACGCCGTGCTCGAGCGCGAGGGCGTGCATCGGGTCGGAATCCCCGGCGAGCGCTTCGATCCAGGGCTACACGAAGCGGTGGGAACGGTCGACGATGGGGGCACCGACTGGGTGCGCCAGACGGTCAGCAGCGGGCTCGTCCGAGAGGATGGCTCGGTCGTGGTCCCCGCGATGGTGCTGGTGGGCGGCCCATCGGTCGGCCAGGAGGGAAGCAGATGAGCGGGTCGCTATACCAAGACCTCGGCGTGTCGAAGACCGCGACCGATGACGAGATCAAGAAGGCGTATCGCAAGCTCGCGCGCAAGCACCACCCGGATGTCAACCCGGGGGATGCTTCGGCCGAGGCGAACTTCAAGCGCATCAGCGCCGCCTATGACGTGCTCGGAGACCCCGACAAGCGCAAGCTGTACGACGAGTTCGGTGAGGACGCCACCCGGGTGGGCTTCGACCCCGAGCAGGCCCGGGCCCACCAGCGCTGGCAAGAGCAGGCCGCGTGGAGGCCCGGTGGGCAGCGTGCCCAGTCCATGGACTTCGACGCGGATATGTTCGAGAGCCTGTTCGGCGGGCGACGTCGGGGCCCCCGTCCCGGTCGGGATATCCACGCGGATCTCGCGACGGACTTCCGCGCTGCGGCGCTCGGCGGGGTGCGCTCGCTCAGCTTCAGCGACGGCCGCACCATCGACGTGCGCATCCCGCCGGGGGTCAGCGATGGCGGTAGCATTCGCCTCCGGGGCAAGGGCTCTCCGGGCTCTGCGGGGGCTCCCCCGGGCGATCTGGTCATCACCCTGCACATCGCTCCCGACCCGGTGTTCCGCCGCGAAGGGCTCGACCTCCACGTCGATCTGCCGATCACCGTGGTCGAGGCGGTGCGCGGCGCCACGGTCGAGCTCCCAACCCTCGAAGGGCGGGTTCGGGTCAAGGTGCCGCCTCGGGCCAAGGCGGGCCAGACCCTCCGGGTAAAGAGCAAGGGTATCGCTCGAAAAGACCGTCCGGCGGGCCATCTCTATGCCCATCTTCGGGTCGAGGCCCCCGACGCTGAGGTCCCAGAAGAGGCGCTGAGTGCGCTCGAAAAAGCCTACCAAAGCGATGTGCGCGCCAGCCTATGGGAGGCATCATGACGACACCGATTCGCCGCGTGGCAACGCTGCTTGCCGTTCCTGAGACCTTCGTGATCGAGCTCTGTGAGGCCGGCGTGGTCGTGCTCGAGGCCGACGTCGACTTCGAGCATATCGTCGAGAGGGTGCGGGTCAGCTGGACGCTGCACGAGGAGCTCGGTGTGAACCTGGCCGGGATCGAGGTGGCCCTGCATCTGCTGTCCATCATCGAGCGCGACCGACGGGCGATGGCTCCTCGCTGACAGCAGCGGGATAGGCATCTCTATGCTCCTGTTCTCGCTCTCTGCTCTTGGGGCTTCCCCTTGGCTCACCGACCCGGCCAAGCCCCTCCCTCCGTCCGCACTTCGCACCCCCTCCGGAGCGGTCCGTGCGCTGATTCGGGCCGATGGAAGCGAGCTGGTGGCGCGGGGCCTCTCGGTCAGGCGCCGCGCAGACGGCAGCTTTCGGGGGGGCATGGGCTTTGTCTCCATCGAGGCCGACCGCAGCGTCCTCGCCACCCTTCACAGACAGGGATTCGAGCTCCACGCCGATCGCCGCATCGATCTCGGTCCCTACCCCACCAACCTCACCGGTCCCATGGTGGGGGCGCCCCAGATCCGCGCCCGGCCCGAGGGGCCCACCGGAGAAGGGGTGGTGATCGGCGATATCGACTCCCATATCGAGGTCACTCATCCGCACTTCTTCCGCCCAGACGCCGGGATCTCGGCCTGGGTGGACGTAGATGGAGACGGGTCTCTCACCCCGGATGTCGATGGCATCGATGTCGATGGAGATGGGCGGATCACCCCCATCGAGGTGCTCCGGGAGCTCGAGGGCTTCACCTATCGCTGGGATCCAGACGCCTCGGCCTTCGAGTTCGACGAGACCCCCGGAGTGATCGATCCCCGCCGCGACTGGCTCTACCTCGACATCGACGGGGACGGGTTCCGCACAGCGGGGCGGCCCCTGTGGACCGACTCTTCCCCTGGCCTGGCCGAGCCCACCTTCGTGCCCGATGATGTCGACGGAGACGGGGTCATCGAGCCATCCGAGAGGCTATGGCAGCTCGGTAGCTCCGTCATCCGGTCGGTGTACTGGGATGGCGAGCTGTATGAGCGGGGCGAGGGGCTCACCCGCTACGATCGCCAGACCCGGGACGAAGACCGCTCCCACGGGACCGGGGTGTCGGGGATTCTGGTCGGTGGGCAGCTCGTGGGGCAGCGCCAGTTCGGCGGCCTCGCACCGGATGCCGAGCTGGTATTCATCTCGCGCTACACGGTGGAGACGCTCTCGGATCTCCTCGACTTCACCGAGATGGCCACCGATCTCGAGGTCGATGTTCTGCTCCACGAGTATGCGCCCTGGGTTGGCTATTCTCTCGATGGCACCGGGCTGGTCGAGCAAGCGGTGGACCGGCTGGCGTCGGAGGGAATGGTCCAGGTCTGCGCGGCGGGCAACCTCGCGGATGCGGGCAAGCACGCGGTACTGGAGCGGGAGGGGCGCGCGTCGGTCACCCGGATCGAGGTGTCGGAGAACACCTACTCGCTGTGGCTGGAGTGGCACTACGACGCGGCCAATCCCGTGGCCTGCACCCTCGAGGGCTCGGGCTTCAGCTTCCAGGGCTCGGGCATCACCCAGCAGCTCGTGGGCGACACCTGGTTCTGGCTGGACCGGAACAACAGCCCGGGCGGGCGGGGTCGGGCCACGGTGGCCGTCTGGAGGGATGATGGCTCCCGGCTTCCGGTCGACACCTGGACGCTCCGCTGCAACACGCCCGATCCCCTCGATGTGTATCTCAGCGACGGCTCGGGTTGGGGGCGGGGCTCGGTGTTCATCAAAGAGGACCGCTCGCGCACCATGGGCCTGCCCGCCACCGCGCTCGGCTGCGTTGCGGTGGCCGCATCGGTGGGCCGCTATGCCTACGACCAACAGCCGGGTGCGCTGCGCAGCTGGAGCAGCCGCGGCCCGGCCCTGGGTGGCCAGAAGACCATCGATATCGCAGCCCCTGACGACGCCTTCACCCCCAGTGCTTGGTTCATCCCGGGCTCCGAGGGCTCCTACCAGCTCTTTGGCGGGACCAGCGGCGCCGCTCCCCATATCACCGCCCTCGCCGCGCTGATGAAGGCCGATGAGCCCGACCTGGACGGGCTCGAGGTCAGGCAGAGGCTCATGGACGCCGCTCGCTCCGAGGGCATCGACCCGGGCGATGGCTGGGGCCAGGGCCGGGCCGATGGCTACGCCGCGCTCTATGGCGACGCTCCGGCGGAGGTCCCCGAGCCCATCGAGCTCGAGGTGATCTGGCTCCCCGGTCCGGGCCCGCTTCGCGCCCAGGTCAGCGGTGCGCCGGAACTCCGCTGGGACTACGGCTACGACGGCACCATCGACGCCACCGGGCCGCTGCACGAGGTGGGCTTTGGCGAGGTCGTGCGCGTGGATGCCTATCGGGATGGGTACCGGGTGGGTGGGGTGGTGCTCGACGGGCCACCGGCATCTGTCACCGCGGTAGAGGAACCCGTGGGGGGGTGCTCGACCGCGGGCGGCCCATCCCGGCCGTGGTGGATGGGCTTGGGTCGGCGCCGAGAAGCAACCGACCGCTAGGGGCCCACATCGAAGGCCAGCTCGACGTCGGTACCGTCGGCGCTGATGGGCGGTGAGCAGGGACCATCGGTGGTGCAGCCCATGAAGCCCGAGCTGCCCGTCCACCTCCCTTCGGTGAAGAAGCCCAGCAGCACCAGGTCGGTCCAGTCCATATCGCTCGGGGTGACCCACAGTGGGTCGATTGTTGTAGTGATGACTCCCATATCTACGGAGCCTTTCAACAGATTCGTGGTAGCGCTGATGGCCACCTCGGTGGGGATGCTGGCGGTGAGGGCGGTGCCTCCGTCGAGGTTTGCCATGAGCGTGAGGCGCAGGTAGGGCGTGCAGTCGGAGCTGGGAGTGCCGTCCGGCAGAGCGGTCTCCACCCAGTCCATGGCGGTGGCGGGTGCGAGCGTGAGCGCGAATGGATCGAGGGTGGACCCGTCGTTCAGGGTGGCTGTGCCGGCGAAGTCGCCCAGGAGACCATCCTGGGCCTCGTTGGCGGACCGTCCGAGCTCGGCGATGGGGGCGTCCGGGTCGGCGACCGGGGTCGTGGACAGGATGGTGCAGCCAAAGGAGCCCTCGTCCCCGATCTGGGTGCCGATGATGGGGTTGTTGGTCGGCTCGCCACAGCCGATGAAAAACAACGCGAAGAGTGGGATTGTGGTGGGTTTCATTGGTTCTCCTTCCGTGCCCGACATCAAGGTAGCCGCCCTCTTGTCGGGCTGCGAGGGATACCTATCCAAAATCGAACGAAATCGTGGGCCAAGACTGGTGTAGAGCATTCGAATCCGGTATAGTTTTCCATGAATGACGTCGCCCAGCAGCTGCTGCGAGCCATCCGAGGAGCCCGATCACAGCAGGCTTTTGCCCGCCGCTTGGGCTACCGCTCCAACCCCATTCCCCGCTGGGAGGCCGGTCGACGTTTCCCCACCGCGATCGAAGCGATGCGTGCCTGCGAGGTCGTCGGTATCGACGTAGAAGGGGCCGTCGCTCGGTTTCATCCTGCCGCTGCCCAGGCCTGGCAGAGCGGGCTCTCGTCGTGGCTGGTGGCCCTGGCCGGCAGCACATCCCATGCTCAGCTGGCCAAGCGCTCCGGGCTGTCCTGGCAGCAGGTGGGGCGAATCTTGCGCGGAGATAGTCGCCCTCGTCTTCCTGCCTTCCTCGCCGTGCTCGAAGCCGCCACGGGTCGGTCCGCTCAGTTCATCGCCCAGCTGGTCGATGTGGCCGAGATCCCCGCCTTGGCCGCACGGCTGAACCGGGTTCACTCCATCCGCCGCCTGGCCTTCGACCACCCTTGGTCAGCTGGCGCCCTGGCCATCCTCGAGACCTTGCCTCCGAGGACCCCCCGAGACCTCCAGGTCCAAGCGCTCAGCAGCTGCCTGCGACTCCCGCGAGAACAGGCTGCAGAGCTGCTCGAATCCATCCGCGACTCTGGCGCCCTCGACCCCGCCTCTGTCGACGCCTCGCTCACCGTCGATGTCGCTCCTACCCACGACGAGCAGCTCTCCCTACGGGCCCACTGGGCCCAGGTGAGCGCGCAGCGAATGGCCCATGTTCGCGACTCCGGTCACACCGAGCACGATCTGTTCAGCTTCAACCTGCTCTCGATCTCTCGGGAAGATCTCGAGCGCATCCGAGAACTGCAGCGCGCCCACTATCGACAGGTGCGCGGGATCGTCAGCAAGTCCGAGCCCGAGCTGGCGGTGCTGTGGGTGATGCACACGGCGGTGTTGGCGGGGTAGCTGCGTAGCGCACCTCTGGGGCGCCGATGATCAGGGCGTGAAGGACTCCCGCTCCACTGCGTTGGCTACGATATCCGCGGTCGCCGTGCTGATATTCAGCGTGTCATTCGCGAGCCAGAGCTTGGCCTGGTCCGAGAAGTGGGGCGAGTCCGGATCGGCGGACTGCCCTCCTGGAAGTGCGTTGATGCCGCGCGCGCCGTCCGGCGCGAGCTCGACCACCAGGCGGGCGGTGGGCCCGTAGGCGTTGTCGAAGCGCAGCCCATTGGTTCCGCTGTTCGCCGCGTCGATATTGCTGTGATCGCTGTGGCGGGGGAATCCGGGCACGTCCGCGCGGGGATCTCCGACGCCGATGTCGTCGTCGATGGGGATGCTGCTCGAGTCGATCTGGAAGTCCAGGAGCAGCCCGAGGAAGTCGTCGCCGAGCAGCTCGAGCAGCAGGGGCTCGAAGACGACCCAGTGCCGCAATCCCCACAGCCACTGGTCCGCGTCTGGGGTGCCGAAGCCCCCCTCGCCGTCATCGACCGGGGGGCTCTCGAGGAAGGCGAGGGCGTCGACCAGAGCGAGCATCGCGACCTCGTCGCTGGTCTCGATCTCGGCGGTGTCGAGCACGTCCCAGTACACCGACTCCTCGGTCGCCGGGTTGTAGCTGAGCACGTCGGCGGGGTTGTTGGGCCCCCGGGACTCCAGCATCATCCGGAGCACACCGAACTTGCCGCTGTCCCCGGTGGGCATGCCCTCGTCGTAGACCGCCATCGAGAGGTAGCGGCCCATCCAGGCGTTGAAGATCATCGTCGACACGGCGTCGGCACGCTGATCTGCGGTGGGCTCGCCCAGGTAGAAGGTCTTCACGCCCGCTTCTGCGGTGAACCCGCGGGACTCCCAGTCCTGCATTCGTTCCGCCATCTCCTCGAAGCGGGCGGGGTCGGCGTCGTAGAGCGCGGCCAAGCGACCCGCAGCCCCCTCTGTCTGTCCGGATACGCTCGCCGCGGCGGCGGATTCGATGGCCCGGACGAGCTCTGGGGCGAGCCACTTTCCGATGGTGGAGTGGTGGTCGGACTGGAGCACGCGCAGGTCCTCGATGGTGACGTCGCCTCGGGCCACCAGCGCCTCGAGCTCGATGCTGATCTCGTCCTGGCGGAAGCCGTCATTCCACGGCCCCCCGATATAGAAGCCGTCATTGGTGAGGTCGTTGTCGAGGGTCTGTCCGCCGGGGTCGGCGTTGGAGGAGGCGAGAAATCCCTGGGCGGGATCGAGGGACCAGGGCTGCTCGGCCCAGGGCACCACGCAGCGTTGGGGGTCGTCGGACTGGGAGAAGTCGACATGGCCTTCGCTATCTGCAGGGATCTCGAAGCCGCCGTACTGGGTCCCGTCGAGGAGTCTTCGGGGGTCGGCGCCGGCGATGAAAGAGCCGTCGGGATTGCGGGGCAGGTAGGAGCGACAGGGGGTGGGCATATGGGTGGTGTAGAGGATGGAGCCCGTGGAGTCGGCGACGACCATCTGCAGTCCATAGGCGACGAAGTCCTTGGAGATCTCGATGAACTCCTCGATATTCTCGGCGCGCTGGGTGGCGTCGATGGCCCGGACCATGGCGTGCATATCGAAGCCCGTGTAGTCGAAGCTCACCGCCGTGATTCCGTCGACACCGTCGACATCCTCGGGGATGATCCATTGACCCATCATATTCACGGCGGTCTCGCCCGGGCCGGCTTCGTCGGGGCCGGATACCTCTCGGCCCTCGATGTCGGTGATCCAGCGCCCGTCAAAGGTCTGATAGCGGGCGATCTCCGCGGTGCGCCCCACGGATCCGAGCAGGGGAACGTCGGCGATGATGTAGGTGTCGACGGCGCGCACCAGGGGCTGCTGGACCCCCTGGAAGAGCGAGGAGGCCGGGGCTCCGCTGGCGTCGAGGGTGATGATCTCGGTGTACCAGTCGGTGATATCGCCGCCGCCGGTGTTGGTCTGGCCCCAGGCGATGTCGCCGTTGGTCCCTTGGCCGACGAAGCTGAGCGGGGTCGCCTGGTTGCCCACGACGTGGAGGTTGCCGCCTCCTAGCTCCCGGGTGTCGAGCCCGACCAGCCACATGATCGATGGGATCTGCAGCGGGAGGTGTGGATCGGCCGCCAGCAGGGCGTTTCCAGACGCGGTGTGCTCTGCGGAGACGGCCCAGGTGTTGCTGCCGAAGCCCTTGTCGCGGTCCTTGCCCATCTTGCTGACCGCGTGGTTCAGCCGGTCTTCGAGCCGGGTGAGCAGGGAGGTCGGAGGGCGGGGTGCGCGACCCTGGGAGGTCGCGGGGGCGCTCGGGGGGGCGGCGCCGGGGGACCAATCGGGGGCGCTCTGGGCGGACACGGCGGGCAGCACCCGATCGAGCACATCGGCGCGGGCTCCGGCCTTGCGCAGGGCCTCGAGGGGGGCGCCATCGAAGAGCGTCTCGAGGCGTGCCTCGTCTGCGCTGCGCCCGATATCTCCGGGCTCCCAGGCGGTCTCGTACAGGATGAAGGCGATGCTCGCCGCGATGTCGATGCGCTCGAAGGGGACCAGGGCCTCGATGGGGTCGGCTCCGATGAAGGGCCCGATCAGAGCCAGTTCGGCGGGCGGGGGCAGATTTCCGGCCTTGACCTCGTCGATATAGGTGTTGATGCCGGCGGCGTAGCCGTCGATATAGGCGGCGACCTCGGGGGCCACCTCGAGCTCGTCCATGATGGTGTCGGTCACCACGCGCAGGCCGCGCTGGCGCGACTCCAGATCGCTCTCCAGGCCATCTTCGCCGAGCAGCTCGGAGGTGGTACCCAGTCCGATGCGGCGGGTGAGTTCGAGGAAGAAGAAGCGATCCCGGGCGATGACGAAGCCGTGGACCCGAGCCACATCGGCGTCGTTCTCCCCGAAGATCGTGGGCACTCCGTAGGCGTCGTAGAGCACCTCGACGCCGCTCTGCAGGCCGTCGATCTGTGTGGAGCTGCTGCTGGGCACGCCCAGGATGATGGAGGGCTCGGGGACGATGGGCTCGTCCTTGCTCTTGCAGCTGAGCAGGGACAGGAGGAGGACGACTCGCATAGACATCTGTGGACCCCGGGTTTCGTGCGAGGCGGGTATGACTGAATGGTCGGCGGGGCAAGGGGTGGGACCTACCGTGCACCGGACTGAGGGCGCTGCGAGCTACCCCCCCGTATCGCCCGTGTCTCCCGTACCGACGAGGCCCGTGTCTCCGGTATCCCCGGTGGCGCTGCCCGTGTCCAACCCAGAGTCGACGAGTCCGGTGTCTTCGACAGGGCAGCCAAGAGGTGGCGTAGAGGTACTGACGGACAGGTTGTAGGTGTTGCAGGTGTCCAGCGATGCATCCCAGATCTCGACATAGGCGAACCATGAGGCCGGAGCCCCCGACCCATTGCAGGCGACCGCGACCTCGTCGTTGGCGAAGCTGGCCCCGGGAACCCCGGTCACCGCCCCGGTCTCGTCGAGGATGTACACATCGATATCGCCGGAGAGCGCGTCGTGGCTGGCCGTGACGCGGAGCTCCTGGCCGGCGGGGACCTGGACCGCCCAGTAGTCGGGATCCCCCAGCCGGACCCACAGATCGGGCTCGCCGGTGGTGGGGATGGCGGCGGAGAGCTCGTCATTGTCCTCGAAGCCGTCCTCATCGCAGATGACGCCCGTGTCCACATCGGTGTCGGTGTCGGCGTCGGAGTCCGCGTCGGTGTCTGCGTCGGTGTCTGCGTCGGTATCGGCATCGGTGTCGGTGTCGGTCTCGACATCGGTGTCTGCGTTGGTGTCGGGCGTGCTCTTGCAGCCGAGCGCCAGCAACCCGATCCACACCCATCCTCGCATCCTGCCTCCCACGCGAACCGTAGCGCTTCTTCTGACCGCTCGCCCTCCTATTGCTATACAACGGGCCATGCCTTCCTCACAGCCCAGCGTCCGACGCGTCGTGATCGGCCGAGCCGCCCGTGCGGTCGGGCTGTTCGCGGTGGTCGTGGGCATCGGAGTGGTGGGCTACACCTGGCTGGGGGGCGGCCGCTGGACCCCGGCCCAGGCGCTGTATATGAGCGTGATCACGCTCTCCACCGTGGGGTTCAGCGAGGCCCTGCCGGGCATGGACGAGGTCCCCGGGGCTCGTGGCTTCACCATGCTGCTGATCCTCTGCGGGACCGGCACCCTGCTCTACCTGACGAGCGCGCTCACCGCCTTCGTCGTCGAAGGAGACCTCCGCGGGGGGCTCCGGAGGGGAATCATGAATCGACGAATCGAGGCGATGAGCGGCCACTATGTGCTCGCCGGGCTCGGGGCGACGGGGCACCATGCGGCGGCCGAGCTCACGGCCAGCGGGCGCAGCTTTGTCGTGCTGGAGTCCAATCAGAGCAAGCTCGACCGGGCCCGGGAAGAGGGTCTGGAGATGCTCTATGTGATCGGCGATGCCACCGACGAGGACTGCCTCGCCCGTGCCGGTCTGGACCGTGCTGCGGGGCTCATCGCCGCGCTCTCGGACGACCGCGACAACCTATTCCTGGTGTTCACCGCCCGGGCGCTCAAGCCCGACCTGCGGATCATCGCCAAGACCGTCGACCCCCAGAACACCAAGAAGATGCAGCGAGCCGGGGCCGATGCGGTGGTCAGCCCGGCGCTCATCGGGGGCACGCGGATGGCCTCAGCGCTGCTCCGCCCCACCATGCTGGGCTTCCTCGACGAGATGATGCGCGACCGCGAAGACCCCCACCGCATCGAAGAGATCGTGCTCCCCGTGGGCTCGCCGGTGGTCGGCCGCACCCTGGGGGAAGCGGGGATCCGCAAGCACAGCGACGCGCTGGTCATGGCGGTGCGAGACCCCAACGGCAAGCTCCGCTACAACCCCCACGCGGGCCAGGTACTGGAAGCGGGGCTCACCCTGGTGGTGCTGGTGCGGGCAGAGGACTGCTGCGAGCTGCGCCGAGCCCTGGGCGCTTAGAGCACCAATCAGGTATCGCTCCCGTCGCCTCCTGGTCCAGTTCGCCCGTGGACCTCGCGTCTCGTCGGTCGCTTGCCTCGGCAAGCTCCCTCCTCGTCGACAGGCCGCGCCGATCGGCCAGCCCGCGGAATGGCAAAGCCTTCGAGTCCCACGAACGAACCGACCTCAGGATGCTCGGTCCGCGCTACCTGATTGGTGCTCTAAAGGAACCGATCCATCGCCCGGACCACCGGGTGCTGGACCCCCAGCCGCTTCGCGACCTCGGCTCGGGCCTGCTCCATGCGGGGGAATCCGTCGATCATCTCGCCATTGTCGACCTCCAGACGGCCCAGCTCGAAGCGGGTGATCCAGGTGTCGAGGTGGTCGGGACCAAAGGCTCGGCTGGTGATGAGGAAGGAGCGCTGCATCTCGGACAGGGCGCGTTGAAAGTCGCCGGAGCGGTGCAGCGCCTGGGCCAGGGAGTAGCGGCTGCTCGCGACCAGGGGGCTTTGGGAGCCGAGCGCGGCCTCCCAGATGCGCAGAGCTTGTTCGTGCAGCGCGATGGCGGCGAGTGGATCGGCGTCCTTTCGGGCGAGCGCCCCGGCCACGTCGAGGGCTTCGGCCTCGAGCACGGTGTGGGGGCAGGCGGACTCGAAGCCGAGGTGGGCACGGGTTGCGAGGGCGCGGCCGGTCTGCAGGTCGCCGACATCGGCCATGCACCGAGCGAGCTGGAGCTCGGCGTGGGCGACCCAGCGGGGATCGGCGGTGGCTTCGGCGGCTTGGCGTGCGGCGCCGGCCAAGGAGAGGGCCTGGGCTGGGGCTCCACAAGCCCGGGTGAGCTCGGAGTGGGTGAGGGCGACGAGTACATCGTCGGATGCGGAGTCGACGAAGAGCGCGCGTCCCCGGGAGGGTTCGCCGGAGGCCAGGGCGACCAGGGCGTGGGCGACGCGATGGAGAGGGGTCTCGGCGGGCAGCTCGCCCAGGGCGGCGCGGGCCTCGCGAGGCTGCCCCAGGGCGACGCGAGCGCGGACCAGCCCGGCGCGGGTGTCCAGATCTTCGGCCTGTTCGAGGAGCTGGAGTGCGGCGGCTTCGGCGATGCGGGGCTGGCCATCGAGCAGGTGGGTGGCGACGATGTCGGGGCTCATTCCCAGCCGGACCAGTCCCCGGCGTAGTGGACCTCGCGCTGAAGCTCGACCCCGGACTGTTCGAGCACCGTGCGCTGCACATGCTCGATGACCCGGCGGATATCGGCTGCGGTGGCGCCGCCGGTGTTCACGATGAAGTTGGCGTGGATGGGGGAGACCCGAGCCCCGCCGATCTGAAAGCCCTTGAGCCCGGCGGACTCGATGAGCTGGCCGGCGTGCTGGCCCGGTGGGTTGCGAAAGGTGCTGCCACAGCTGGGCTGGTCGACGGGCTGGGTCGCTTTGCGGCGCTTGAGGTGGGCCTCGATACGGGCTCGGCTCTGTTCGGGGTCTTCGTCGGTGAGCCGAAAGGTGGCGGCGGCGACGATGGATTGCTCGGGGAGGTGGGCGGTGCGATAGCTCATGCGCAAGGAGTCTGCGGACTGGACCTGGAGCTGCCCATCTGCCAGCACGAGCTGTACCTCGACCAGGGCGTCGACCACCTCTCCCAGCCCGGTGCCCGCGTTCATTCGAACCGCCCCACCGACGGTGCCGGGGATGCCGGCCATGAACTCGAGACCGGTCCACTTGTAGCGGAGCATGCGGCCGACCAGCACGACCATCTTGACCCCCCCGCCGAGCACGAGAGCCCCCTCGATCGGTTTGATCTTGGCGAGGTCGTGTCCGAGACGGACCACCAGCCCGCGGACCCCGGCGTCGCTGATGAGCAGGTTGGAGGCATTGCCGAGTACGAATAGCGGGCACCCGGTCTGGGTGGCGATGCGCCGAACCGCCTGGAGGGTGGGAAGGTCTGCGCACTGGACCAGGCCATCGGTGGGGCCCCCGGCACGCCACCAGGTTCGCTTGAGCAGGGGCGCATCGAGCTGTACGTCGACGCCGGCGTGCTGGAGGGCGAGCAGTGTGTCTTGCGGGAGAGACATGGAGCGAGTGAGTATCATGCGGGCCGCAGCTGCGGGAGGAGCAGAGAATGATTGTGATCGGCGCCGGACGAGTGGGCAGCTCGCTGAAGCGACGCTCAGCTGAGCACGGCATCGAGATCGAGCTGCTGACCCGCACCGAGGGCTGGGAGGGGCTCGAGTTCGCCGTCCCTGGCGACCCCATCGTGGTGGCGACCCGCAATGACGACCTGCTGGGGGTGCTCGAGCGGGTCCCCGATTTCCTGCACGCGGACCTGGTGTTCATCCAGAATGGATGGGTCCGCGGGCTCATCCGCAACAATGGGCTGGGCAATATGACGCGCGGTCTGATCTACTTCGCGGCGCGGGAGCGGGATGGAGAGATCGAGCCGGGGGGGATCAACTGGTTCTGCGGCCCCCATGCCCTGGCGATGGTGCGCTGGTTCTCGCGCATGCGGCTCAAGGCCCGGGCGGTGGACTGGGCCCGGTTCAGCTACTACGAGCTCGAAAAACTCACCTGGATCTGTACCCTGGGTCCGCTGTGCGAGAAGTACGACTGCACCGTGGGCGAGGTGGTCGAGCAGCACTCCGACGAGCTCAAGGCCCTGGCTGCAGAGTTCCAGCTCTTCGGAAGACAGGCGTTCTCGGTCCACGCCGAGGTCGACTATCTGCACGGGAAGCTGGTGGACTACTCACGCTCGATTCCGGGCTACCGGGCGGGGGTCAAGGAGTGGTCCTGGCGCAATGGAGCCGTGCTGGACGTAGCGATCGAGCGGGGCTTTGCCATGCCCCAGCTGCTCCAGCTGCTCATCGACACCGGCCACGAGGCCGAGCTCCCCCCGGCTCTTCGTTAGTCACGGCGTCGGGCCAGCAGCACAGCGGGCAGAGCCAAGACCCATAGCGCCGAGCCTCCGCTGGAGTCGCAGCGGCACCCGGAGCTTCGGGGGGGCGGCAGCAGTGGGACGGGGTCGGAGGTGTCTGCATCGGAGTCGGTGTCGGTGTCGGTGTCGGCATCGGTATCCGAGTCGGCATCGGCGTCTGCGTCGGTATCCGAGTCGGCGTCGGTGTCGGTGTCCGCATCGCCGCCGGTGTCCGCTCCGCCAGTGTCGACGCAGACACAGTCGTCCATGCAGTCGGGGATCCCGTCGGCATCGAGGTCCTCGTCCGGCCCGATACACACATCGCAGCCATCGGGGACCCCATCGCCATCGGAGTCCTCGGAGTCTGGGGTCCCGGGGCAGCGGTCACAGCCATCAGGGGTGCCGTCTGCGTCGCTGTCCTCGTTGTCATTGGAGTCGGGGCACTGGTCGCATGCATCCGCTACGCCATCGCCGTCCATATCCTCGGACTCGGGACCGGTGGGGCAGGGGTCGCAGTCGTCGAAGAGGCCATCTCCGTCGGTGTCTACGGTAGAGGAGCAGACATCACAGATATTGCCGATGCCATCGCCATCGGTGTCTTCCTGGCCGGAGTTGGGGGCGTCGGGGCAGTTGTCACAACCGTCGGGGATGCCATCTGCGTCCGCGTCGACCGCGTCGTCTGATCCGGGGCACAGATCGTCGGCGTTGCAGCTCCCGTCCCCGTCTTCGTCGCTGTTATTGGGAGCGGTGTCGGAGTCGACCGGGCAGAGGTCGCAACCATCCGGGATGCCGTCGGCGTCCGCGTCGACATCATCGGGGTTTCCGGGGCAGAGGTCGAGATCCCCACAGACCCCATCGCCATCGTTGTCATTGAGGTTGTCGAGGGGGCAGGGGTCGCAGCCGTCGGGGATGCCATCGGAGTCGGCGTCGTCAGCGTCGTTGGAGCCCGGGCAGGCGTCGAGGGAGTCGCAGACGCCATCGGAATCCGTGTCGTCGGGGCTGTCGAGGGGGCAGGGGTCGAGGCAGTCGGGGGTGCCGTCCGAGTCGGTGTCGAGGGTATCGTCCTGGTTGGGGCAGATATCCGCGCTGGTGCACACGCCGTCCCCGTCGGGGTCGTCGGGGTTGTCCAGGGGGCAGCTATCGCAGCCGTCGGGCACGCCGTCGAAGTCCGTATCGAGGCCGTCATCCTCGTTTGGGCAGAGATCGTCGGTGTCGCAGACCCCGTCCCCGTCGGTGTCATCGGGGCTGTCGAAGGGGCAAGGGTCGCAGGGGTTTCCGACGCCGTCGCCATCCCCATCGTTCTGGTTGTTCGCGTCGTTGGGGCAGTTGTCGCAGACATTCCCGAAGCCGTCGCTGTCGACGTCGGCCTGGTCGGCGTTGGAGGTGTTCGGGCAGCTGTCGCACAGGTCGCCGACGCCGTCACCGTCGACGTCGAACTGGTTGGAGTTGGAGACGGTCGGGCAGTTGTCTGCGCAGTCTTGGCGGCCGTCACCGTCGGCGTCATCGGGGGCGGTGCAGGTATCGCAGGCGTCTCCGAGACCATCGAGGTCACTGTCGGCCTGGAGCGGATTGATGTCATTGGGACAGTTGTCGCAGGCATCGCCCACACCATCGCCATCGGCGTCGAGCTGGTCGGCATTGCCGAGCAGGGGACAGTTGTCGCAGGCGTCGTAGACCGCGTCGAAGTCGCTATTCTGTTGAGTGGCGGAGAAGTCGTTGGGGCAGTTGTCGCAGGCGTCTGGGAAGGGGTCGCCGTCGGCGTTGAGGGTGTCATCTCCGGCGGGGCAGATGTCGTCGGAGTTGCAGACGCCGTCGGAGTCGGTGTCCTCGGGGGGCGCGTCGTTGGGGCAGGCGTCTGCGGAGTTGCAGATGCCATCGCCGTCGGAGTCGTCGGGGTTGTCGAAGGGACAGGGGTCGTCGGAGTTGCAGACGCCATCGCCGTCGGAGTCGTCGGGGTTGTCCAGCGGGCAGGGGTCGTCGGAGTTGCAGACGCCGTCTCCGTCGGTGTCCTCGGGGGGAGCATCGTTGGGACAGGGGTCACACACATCCTCGACGCCATCTCCATCGGCGTCGGCGTAGTTGGTGGTGTTGCAGGGGTCTTCGTAGTCGAGCAGGCCGTCGCCGTCGGAGTCGATATCCGAGCGAAACTGCCACTCGTAGACGCGGTGGTAGTTGGAGATATCGGTGCCGGTGCCCGAGGTGAACCCGACCCACGCGTCGGCCCCGAGTAGCTCGTAGTTGTAGTCGATGGAGCCCTCGGCGGTAGGCGTGGAGGGCTTGGTGGCTGAGTTGTTCACGTAGATTCGCAGCCAGTCGGCGACGCCGTCGTAGTCGACCCAGACGTGAAAAGGGCTGCTCTGGTTGTTCATATCGAAGGGAACCTGAGAGCTGAAGCGTGCACTATTCCAGGCGCCATCCACGTTCACCGAGGTGTGGTTGCCATTGGGATCGCCGCTCCCCGAGTCGTTGTTGTCGAGCTCGACCACCACCGAGTAGACGATCTGGGACCCGTTGTTGCTCCCGTAGCCGAGGTAGCCTCCCCGTCGGCCGAGGGCGGCAGTCCCCTGGGTCTGGAGGATGAAGGTGAGCCCGCTCGCGCCATCTTCTTCGTCGTTGCCCCAGAAGCGGGTCCGAAAGTAGGTATGGAAGCCCATATTGGGACTCATGGGCACCTGGACGGGCCAGTAGGCGCTGCCCGCCCGGTCGTCGTTCGGGGAGGTGACCTGGAGCAGGCAGGCACCGGTGACCGATGCATCACCATTGGTGATCATGCCCCGACTGCAGAAGTCCCTGTCGGGTACGTCGACGGTGAGCTGCTGGGCCGCGGCGGTCAATGGGAAGAGCCAGATCATGGCCCCAATATGTCAGGCCCCGCGCCGATCCGCACTCACCCGAGCACGAATAGAACGTACACCAGCGCCAGCAGCACATGGAGGACCGCGAAGGGCAGGGCTTTCTTCACGAAGCCCACAAAGGACAGCTTGAGATCGTGCTTGTGCATCACGCTGACCGCCACCACGGTGCTGGCGGAGCCGATGGGGGTGAAGTTGCCGCCGAGGTTGGCTCCGAAGATGCACGCCCACCACAGCGGGCTGTCCGAGGTGATGCCCTCGCGAGCGGAGAGGATCTTGCCCAGCACAGCGGCCAGGGGCACATTGTCGGTGACCGCAGATGCCAGGGCCGCAGCGACCAGCAGCGCCCCGGTCCCCACGGTGTCGCCGAGCTCGATGAGCATGCCGATGCCCTCGCCGATACCGTCGAGCACGCCGGCGTGCTCCATGACGTTGATCACGATGAACAAGTAGATGAAGAAGAACAGCAGATCCCAGTCCATGGCCGCGTAGTTCTTGTCGACCGTGGACTTGTACTTGATCATCGAGGCCACGGCGAAGCCCATGGCGACGAAGCCCATGCCGAGGTCGGAGAGGTAGGGCAGCACGCTGGTCATGGCGATGAGCGCGATGAAGCCCGCCAGCAGCACCCAGCTGGCCATGAAGAAGCCCTGGCTCGCGATGCCGTCATTCTCATCGAAGCCGGCGACCCGCTCTGCGGCCTGGCGCTTCTCTTCGTCTGTGCGCAGCGGGCGGATGCCGAACAGGGTGATGGCGAGGAGCACGGTGAGCAGGGTAGCGAGCACGGCATACGGGGCTGCGACCAGGAAGAACTTGACGAAGGCGATGCCCGCGAGGTTGCCGAGGATGATGTTGGGCACGCTGGAGATGAGCGTGAGCAGCCCGCCGATATTGGTGAGCAAGCCCTCGGTGAGCAGAAATCCCAGCAACAGGTCGCGCTTGCCGAGCTTGGAGAGGGAGACCGCGGATAGCGACCCGACGATGATCATCGCCGTGACATTGTTGAGCACCGCGCTGAACACGATGGTGAGCGCGGAGTAGAAGACGAGCAGCCGCAGCGGGTCGCCACCGGAGAGCTTTGTGAGCTTGATCGCGGTCCAGGTGAACAGCCCGGACCGGCTGATGGTGTCGATGAACAGCGAGCTGCCCAGGATGATGATGATCACGCCCCAGTCGATGGCGGGGATGAACACCGGGAGCTCGATGGGGTGGCCATTGGGCAGCTGAACCGCGCCAAAGGGGAGGATGCCTGCGACCGCACCTGCGAACAGGGCGATGACCGCGAAGACCCCCGTGATCATGGACTTTTTTGCGTGCAGCACCTCTTCGAGGGCCAGTGCTAGCACCATGACGGCGAGCAAGACAGCGAAGCCAGCGACCATCCAGGGCGGATGGGTGGCGGTGAGCACGGGGATCATCACAGCAGGAGCAGGGGCCGGGAGCGGAGCTGGACGGAGAGCGCGTAGGCCATGGCATCCATGGCATCCTGGCGGTCGTCTTTGGTGTTGAGGATGAGCAGGTCGATGTCGTGCTCGGCCATGAGCTGTTGATAGGCGCCGACCCCGCGGCCGAGGCGGACCAGAGGCACGACCTGCTCCTCGACCTGGGCGTCGCGGAGGACCTGGGTGACGCTGTCGATGTAGTCCGCGGGGGTCTTGAGCAGGCGCTTGGGCAGCTGGGCTCGGGCGACCTCGCTGTTGAGCGACTGCATCTTGCCGATGGCTTCGAGGTAGTACTCGAGGATGCCCTCGTCTTCTACGTGGGCCAGGAAGAGCGTGCCGCGGCGGTGGGTGAACTGCACGCCGTAGTTCACCAGGCGGTCGTCCCCGGAGAGGTGATCGGTGAGCACCATCACCCGGTCCGTGGAGGAGGGGAGCTGGGTGTCTGCGGGGGGCAGGAGCAACACCGGAGTCTGGATGGACTGGGTGAGGGTGTCGACCACCGAGCCCAGGGTGTGGGGCAGGTTGGAGAGCCGCCCGAGCTGGTGGCGCCGGGTGACGACCAGATCGGGCTTACGGTCGTCGATGAGGGCCATGGCGCGGTGGATGGGCGCCTCGGGGCCTTGGGTCCATTGCTCGGCGCTGAGTACCTCCCAGCTGAGGGCATCGGCGCTGTCGATGCAGGAGAGGAAGCCGGAAACGGCCTGTCGCAGGTGCTCGGCTTGTTCTGGGGGCTGGTCGATGAGCAGCAGCACCCGCTCGATAGGCGGCGGAGCGAGGTGGAACACGTCCTTGACGGCGCTGCGGAACAGCGACTCGAAGGCGTCGAGCTTGGAGTCTCCAGTGGGCATTGTCGGGGGTCTATCCCAAGCCGTCGATGGCGGCCCGAAGCTCGCGAACCCGCGACAGCTGGACCGGGTTGCGCCAGTCTCCTTCCTGCTTGAGCCAGGAGCCGACGATGAGCGCATCGGCAGCGGCGAGGGCGGGGATGCGGTCGGGGGTGACTCCGGACCCGATGGCGACGGGGATCTCGGCGGTCTTCATCGCCTCGAGGTGGGCGGGATTTGTGGGCGCGCCGGTGGTGCTTCCGGTGGCGATGAGCACATCGGCGCCGGCGAATGCGGTGCCGTGGGCGAGCTCGGCGAGGGTGAGATCGGCGGTGATAGCGTGGGCGCTGTGCTTCTTCTGCACATCGGCCCAGATCGCCACCGGGGCGCCGAGCTGGGACCGGTCGCGGAGCAGGGGCCCGGCACAGGCGTCGATCCAGCCCTCGTCGGCGACATGGGCGTAGGCGAAGCCCTCGACGCGGATGAAGCGAGCGCCGGTGACCGCCGCGATGCCGAGGGCTTGGCGGTTTGCGGCGGCGAGCACCTGGAGCCCGGTGGGCAGGCCGAGGGCCACGACCCGCTCCACAGCCTGGGTCATGGCCGCCACGGTCCACGGATCGACCGCCCCCTTGAGCCAGGGGGAGTCGCCCATATTCTCGACCAGCAGGGCATCGCAGCCCCCCTCGACCAGGGTGTGGGCGTCGGACAGGGCCTGGTCGAGCACGCGCTCCATGCTGCCGCCCCAGCGGGGGGAGCCAGGCAGGGGAAGCAGGTGAACCATTCCAATAAAACCGGGGCCGTCGCAGTCGAACATGGGGCGGATTAACCCCGCAGGGGGTACCGTGCGCGGGCGTCTCGGAGGACTCATGCGCCCAGTTCTGATCCTGTTGCTGCTCGGTGCCTGCAAGAAGAGCGTCGAGCCCGAGCCGGTCGCGGTCGATGCCGATGGCGATGGGGCGAGTGAGCTCACCGACTGCAACGACTCCGATCCCCTGACCTTCCCCGGTGCGGCAGAGCGCTGCGATGGGCTGGACAACGACTGCGATGGGGACGCCTCGGATGTGGGGGCGAGCCATGTGCTGGGCGGCGAGGCGGGCATCGACCTGGCCCAGACCGCGCTCCTCGCCAGCCCGGGCGACACGATCCTGCTCTGTCCTGGGGTGCATGTCCCGGTCGTGATCGACGGGCTCACCCTCCAGGGCTCCGATGTGGGCGTGGTGATCGACGCAGCGGGCGTGGGGAGCGCGGTGATCGCATCGGGGGCGGTGGCCCTGGAGAAGCTCATGCTCCGAGGCGGGGTCGGGAGCCCCGCGGGGGGCTCGGAGTCCAGCGGGGGCGGGCTGAACGCCTGGGACGCGACCGCGGTGCGCTTGCTGGATGTGGAGATCGTGGGCAATAGCGCGAGCTTCGGCGGGGGCATGGTGGTGGGGGCGGCACCGGTGATCCTCGAGAATGTACGCATCGCGGGCAATAGCGCCGATGATGGGGGCGGGGTGCATATCGAGGGCGGCACGCTGGACTGCACCAACACCGTCATCATCGACAACGACGCGCAGTCGGGGGGCGGCGTGCGCGCCCAGGACGGCTCTGTGGTCGAGGACTGCGTGGTCGAAGCGAATAGCGCCTTCGATGGCGGGGGCTTGTTCCTGGCCGGAGAGGTGGAGCTGCGCGGGGTCGATGTGCTCGGGAACACGGCAAGCAACTACGGAGGGGGCGTGTTCACGGTGTCTTCTGTGGGTCTGATCGCCACCGGAGTCGAGGTCCTGGGCAATAGCGCGACGGAGTTCGGGGGCGGTTTGTTCGCCAACCCAGACACCGCGATCACCGCGACAGCATTGGTGATCTCGGGGAATGGCGCCGGCACAGATGGGGGCGGCGCCTACCTCCGAAATGCCACCATCACCGGCCAGGCGGCCATCGAAGAGAACACGGCGGTGGGCTTTGGCGGCGGGGTCGCGACCTTCGAGGGCGCGGGGCTCACCGGGCTCACGGTGTCCTCCAACACAGCGGAGTTCGGGGGCGGGCTGTACCTGCGTGGCCCTGTAGAGCTGGACTCGGTGGTCGTCGACCTGAACCAGGCGGCCGGAGGAGCGGGGGCCTACCTCCAGGAATCGGTCCTCACTGCCGACACCTGGCTGCTGCTGGACAATATCGCCACAGACCGCGCGGGTGGGCTGTATCTGAGGGAGTCCACCGTGGCCGGGACCGCGGTGGAGATCGTCGGCAACTCGGCCCCGCTCGCGGCGGGGGTGTACGGCTCATCCACCGGTTCGAGCAGCGCGAGCGGGCTGCGGATCGCCCAGAACCTGTCGTCGGGGACCGGGGGCGGCGTGGTGTCGCTAGGGGCGCTCGATCTCGCCGATGTCGAGATCGAAGCAAACGGGGCGCTCACCCGCGGAGGGGGCGTCTACGCCGAGGGAGCTGCGGCCATCGTCTCGGTCCAGGGCGTGGTTCTAGGCAACGATGGAGGGGACTTCGGGGGCGGACTCTACGCTCAGACCGGGTCGGTGCTCTCCTTCGATGGCACCCTCGAGAGCAACCGCGCGGCTCGGGGTGCCGGCGCATATATCAACGGGGCCGCCCAGCTCGATCTCACCGGCTTCGTCACCGGCAACGGCAGCCTCGATACGGTCTCGGGCGGGGGCGTTCGGGTCAGCGAGGGCACGCTATCGGTCGTCGACACCACCTTCGCCGACAACCTCCCCGACGACGTGTATACGGTCGGAAATACCATGGCCTACAGCTTCGGAGCCCTGGTCAGCTTTGTGTGTACAGAGGCGGGATGCTGATCGGGGGTGTATAGTTCGGTACAATTGTGACGGACAGGTGACAGAGCATGGTGCGTAGAGTGGGTTGGTTCGTGGTGGTCGCGCTGGTGGGTTGCAATGGGGGCGGCCCAAACAAGTCCCCAGCCGCAGATGTGGTCATCAACGAGCTGGTCAGCAGCAATGCCTCGGGCCTCCAGGACGCCTCGGGCGCCTTTCCGGACTGGATCGAGCTGTACAACGACGGCAATGACATCGCCGATCTTTCCTCCCTCACCCTCTCCGATGACCCCCTCGCACCCCAGAAGTGGTCTTTCCCAGCGGGGACCCAGATCGAGGCCGGTGGCTACCTGATCGTGTTCGCCGATGGCGACCCCAGCACCCCAGAAGAGGTCCACACCAGCTGGCGCCTGTCGCGCGATGGCGAGACGATCCAGCTCGTCGGGCCGGCCCTGGACGACTTCCCGATCCTCGACGAGGTGACCTTCCCCTTCATGGAGACCGATGTGTCCTGGGCATTCATCGGAGACGGCTTCGAGGTCGCATCCACCCCCACGCCCGGGGCGCCGAACGAGTGAGCCCGGCGCGCTACGAGTTCAAGTACCTGGTCACTCCCGAGGTCGCCGAGCGTATCGGAGAGCGCGCGGCGATGTTCATGGAGTGCGATGGAATGGGCACCCAGGGCACCTACCGCGTCACCAGCCTATACCTCGACCGGTGGGACTGGATGCTGGCGAGGCAGACCTGGGAGGGGCTGCGCGAGCGCTTCAAGCTCCGTCTTCGCTACTACGACGAGTCGGATGACACCTTCTTCGCCGAGGTGAAGCTCCGAATCGGCAACAGCATCTCCAAGCTCCGGCAGGTCGTATCGGCGGATGTGGCCCATGCCCTGGCCGAGGGCGCTGCGCTCCCCGCCGATGCCGCTCTCGAGGGGCAGTTCCGCACCCTGTCCGAGAAGATCGACGCCCAGCCGCGCCTGTGGGTGCGCTACCAGCGCCAGGCCTTCGTGTCCCCGTGGGGCGATGGCAGCCGGCTCACCTTCGACACCGAGCTCGAGGTGCAGATCCCCGACGGCACCACCCGGCCCGACCCCGGAGAGTGGAGCTATGTCGCGCTCGAGGCACCGGTGGTGGTCGAGATGAAGTTCAACGGGGCGTTTCCGAAGTGGATGCAGCACGTCTCCGAGAGCCTGGGCCTGCGCCGCACGTCCTGCTCGAAGTACGCTCAAGGGGCCGAGCTGCTCGGCGACTACCCATGGGCGCTGGGGGCCTAGATGGAGAACTGGATGGTGGGCGGGCTGCTCACGGGCAACACGGTGGCGCAGCCTGCACTCGATGTGGTGCTGCTCCAGATGTTGGTCAGCGGGCTGTGTGCTTCGGCGGTGGGCTGGGCCTACACCCGCACCCACGGGGCGCTGTCCTATAGCCAGAACTTCGTGCAGTCCCTGGTGATGCTGTCGATGGTGGTGACGGTCATCATGGGGGTGGTCGGCGATAGCCTCACCCGGGCCTTCGGGCTGGCGGCGGCTCTGGCGGTCGTACGCTTCCGAACCCCGGTCAAGGATGCCCGCGACACGACCTTCCTGTTCACCGCGGTGGCTGCGGGGATGGCGAGTGGGGCGGGCCAGATTGCGTTCGCGGCCGTGACCACCGCCGCGATGGTGGCGGTCACCTTCGTGCTCGAGTGGACCGCCTTCGGGTCGAGGTCCATCGCCGAGGGTGTGCTGCGCTTCCGGTTCGCTGGGGACGAAGCCCAGCGCGAGGCGGTGGCGTCGGTGCTCCGGCAGCATAGCCGGCACTTCCGGCTGTCAGGGGCCCGCAAGGGCGGCTCGGATGCGGCCGAGGAGCTCGTCTACGATATCGACGTGCGCTCCGACGACGCCAGCCAGGCCCTGGTGGCCGATCTCTCCGCCCTGGATGCGGTCTCGGCGGTGGCGCTGCTGCCCTATGCGCGCGTGGGGGAGGGCTGATGCGGCGGGCAACGCGTCGGCGCTTCGGGGTGCTGTTGTGGGTCCTCGGAGCCATCGCTGCGGTGGGCTGGTCCGCGCTTCGTCCGGCTCCTTCCACCCAGGGTTGGGTGGGTTATGGGGCCTCGGTGGTCGTCGAGGTCAGCGCCCTCGAAGAAGGGCGGGTGGAGTCGGTCGATGTCGGGCTCCACGACAGCGTCAGCGCGGGCCAGATCCTCGCCCGCATGGACCCCGCGCCCTTGGAGAGGCTGCGGGAGATCCGCGCGGCCGAGCTCCTCGCCTTGGCGGGGCCTACTCCCGGCGATCTGCAGAGCGAGCTCAAGGCGGCGCGCTCGCGGTCGCGCATGATCCAGAAGCGAGCCGAGCTCGCAGCCATCGACGCTCGCCTCGATCAGCTTCGGCGCTTGGTGGCAGATGGTGCAGCCTCCCAGTCCGAGGTGGACGACGCGAACACCCGGCGCAACATCTTGATCCGCGACTTGGCTCGGGCGGACTCGGGCGCTCCGGACAGCCGCAACCTGTGGCAGGTCGTGGCTGCGGCCAAGCGTATCGACGATCTCGACGCCCGGATCGAGGCCACCCAGCTCGTCAGCTCCCTCGATGGGCAGGTCACCGCAGTGTTCCATCAGCCCGGCGAGGTCGTGCGCCGCGGCGATCCGCTGCTCCAGGTCCGCAAGCCGGCCACAGACGAGGTGATCGCCTGGGCACAGCCGGGAGCGGTCGTCTCCTCGGGCAGCCCCATGACCGTGGTGCGTTCAGATGGCTCCGAGCTGTCTGGGTCCGTGCTGTCGGTGGGTTCGGGGCCCACTCTGCTTCCGTCCCGTAGCTGGCGCGATCCCCGCCGGGAGGAGTGGGGCATCGCGGTCCGGGTACGCCTCGACGAGGGGGTCATTCTCCCAGACGAGCCCGTCCTCGTCCGCCTTTAGCTTCGGGTGGTAGGCTGACTCAGATGGAGATCGTCTGCGCCAGTTGCTCCGCGCGACACAACGTCCCCGAGGATCGGGTCGGTGAACGCGGAGCCAAGCTGAAGTGCCCCACTTGTGGGGTGGTGCTCGTGATCTTCCCAGCCGAGAATGTGGCGATGGCGGCGGACTCAGAGCCCACGACAGAGGACTGGTCCACCGAGCTCCCCAGCGGGAATGTGCCGGCCGAGGTCAAGCGTTTGTTCACCGGCGAGCAGGTACATCCACCCGGCACCGTGCCCCCGGTGCAGCGGCTGGTGGTGCCCCGCGCGCCGGATGGGCAGCTCTCGGTCACCCCGCCGCCGCCCCGTGCTGCTCGCGCTCCGCTCACGCCGTCCCATATGCTCCGTTCGAGCCGGCCCATGTCGGGTGCGGTGGTCGAGGCCGCGCGCAACCGGCTCACCGGCGATCCATCCCCGCGCCGGGTCACACCTCCACCAGAGCCGGTCATTCCGCCGCCCGCTCTGCTCGACGATCACCCCAAGGCCGGCCCGGCGTCCCCCTCCGATGCGGCCACCATGCCACCGGCGGCCGACCGCGTTCCGCCCCCCATCACGGCCCCTGGGATGCGCAACCGCACGGGTCCCACCGCGGGGTCTTCGCCCATGCGCGGCCCCGCTCCGGCCCCTCAGGGCCCGCCGATGAGCTACGCCCCGCCATGGGGGGCATCGGTTCCCACGGGCACCCCAGCCTACCCCATGCAGTGGACGGGCACGCCCGCACCTATGGCGGGGACTCCCGGCCCACCGATGATCACCACCTGGCAGCCGGCCTGGGTCCCCGCCGTCGTGCTGGGCATGGAGAAGACCACGCTGGCGATGCTGTTGGCCGTCGTGTTGCTGGTGGGCTTTGTGGGCTCGTGTATGGGGGTGGGCACCTCGCGGCTCATGCCCAGCACTGCGCCTATGGGGCCCCCACAGATGGTCCCGGGGACCTTCGATGTGCGCAGGCCTCAGCCGGTGGCGCCCCGCCCGGTTCCTGCAGAGCGGTCCCGTGGTTCGCGCGATCGGCGCCCTCTTCCGGCGCCCATCGTGGTCCCGGTTCCGTCTCGGCCTCCCTTCGATGTCGAGTCCGACGATCTACGGGATCCCTGGGCTGAGCCGTGATCCTCGCGTTGCTCGCGCTGGGCTCTCCAGCCGTGGCTCATGAGCCCGAGGTCCCCTCCGCAGAGAGCCAGGGAGCGCGGGCCCGCGAGGTCTACGAAAACGGCACGGCGCTGTACGAAGAGGGGCTCTACGAAGACGCTATCGCAGCCTTCCAGGAGTCCTACCGGCTCGCGGGCCTACACCCGCTGCTCCTCAATATCGCCAATTGTTACGAGCGCCTGGGTCGCTACCCCGACGCCATCGCCGTGCTCAATCGCTATCGGGCCTTCGCCGAGCCCCAGGAGCGCGAGAAGATCCGCACCCGGATCGCAGAGGCTACTCGGAGGATGAAGGCGGCACCGGGCTATGTGCCGGGGCCCATACCGGCGTTGCCTATCCCCCCGCTTCGGGCCCCCGCCGAACCCTCCGGAGCAGCCCCCACCACGCTCCCATCGATGACGAAGCGGTAGCACAGCCGCAGCGGCCCGGGGCTTCACAGACGGTGGGCCCGACCGCATCCTCGCAGGGGATCCGGCCCAGCGGAGTGGGATTGCCCTCGTCGGTGAGCAGCAGGTCCCCATCCAGGTCCCAGGCGATGGCTTCCCCGGGTTGGGGCAGGTCGAAGAGCTTGTCGGGGGTGGTCGACCAGTGGCCATCGGGGTCGGTGGGGTCGACCTCGTAGCGCCACACGGTGCGGTCGGAGCGGAGGACCAGGGCAGACCCGTCTGGTGAGAAATCCCCGCTGGTGATGGGCTCGTCGACGTCCAGGGTGGCGACGGGGATCAGGGCCCGGACCCGGGGGCCGCGGTCGTCGGGGATGCGGAAGACCTCGGTGGTCTCACCGCGGGTGACGATCCAGGCGTCGAGGGTGCAGGGGTTGACCAGCAGGGTCTCTCCATCGCGGGGGGTGCCCGGCCAGGCCAGCTCCCAGCGCTCGACCAAGGAGATGGAGCCATCGCCGCGGGGCTCTCGGCCCACATACACGGCGATCTCGCCGGGGTTGGAGCGGTCGGAGCCGATGTCGCCCACATAGAGGCAGTCGCCGGAGCCGGGGCAGCTGGCGCTCGCCAGATCCTCCCAGTCCGCGTTGGAGGCGCCCGAGAAGGCGTGCTTGCTGACCTGTCCGTCCAGGGAGAACCGGAACAGGACCTCCTCGCCGCTGTCGTCATGGGTCCACAGCGCGCCCGGAATGCTCCGGCTCGCAGCGAGCCCCGAGGACTCGGAGAGATCGGGGTGGACGAGATCGCGGAGCTCGGTGACGGGCCCCCAGGTCTCGCAGGCGAAGGCGGGTGCACCGATCCAGAGGAGCCACAGCATGGGGGGAGTGTACTCGGGCTCGGGGTGGATGTCTCGGTGTGGCCGGCGGGGCTATCGGGATACCCGGCCTGAATGGATGCCCTGGAATTATTCGCCGAGCTCACCCGAGATCTGTGCGCCGTGGTGCTTCAGGGGCAGCAGATGACCCTGGAGGAGCGGGTGGTGTCGGTGAACGCCTCCCTGGCTCGGGTGCTCGCGGCCGGGGTCGCGCTGCCCATCCTGCCCGGCGAACTCGACCCCGATCCGCCCTCGCCCTTCGACGGGGCCGGCTGGCCGGGCTTCGGGTCCTATGAGTCGTACTGGACGGTGGGCGCCCTGGCCGAGCCGGGCTCCCCCATCCCCTGTCAGCTCTCCCAGACGCTGCGCTTCGTCTTCGCTCAGCTCTTCGACGGGCTCGAGCGCTACGAGGCCGGAGATCGGGAGGGGGCCGCCGGATCATGGGGCCTGGGCTATGAGCAGGGCTGGGGGCTCGCGGGTACAGAGCTTCTTCATGTACTTCAGCCCATCGTGGCGGGCTATCGCGCCGATGCACGGGCCCGGGTGCGGCGCAGGCGACGGGTGTCGACCGAGCTGCAGATGGTCCGACCCCAGCGAGAGGAAGCGCCCCGACCTGGGGACCGGCCCATGCTGGGCGTGCGCTTTGAGCCTTGTGCGGGTGGGGTGCGGGTCCTGGACGTGCATCCGGGGGGCCCGGCTGCGGGCCTGCTGGTGCGGGGCGATATCGTGCTCGCGGTCCAGGGGGAGCCTCTGGCAGGGCTCGACGCAGACCAGGCGGGCGCCCAGATGGTCGGCCCCATCGGCGAGCTTCGACGGTACGAGGTGTTTCGCGAGGGCGCCACCCAGATCGTCCAGGTCGCGACGGTTGGGGCCTTGGGATAGGGCCGACCATTTTCTGACCTTGCCTGAACATATGTTCATAGGCAGGAGGTCGGGATGCGGGACTATCAGTTCATGGTGGCCGATCCGGTGCTGGAAGGCGCGGGTTGGTGGTTTGTAGCGCGGGGGCTCGAGGCCCGCAGATATGGGCCCTTTGCGACGGAGCAGGACGCGCGGTCCAGGCGCGAGGCCCTGTTTGCGCGGTGGGATTCCCGGGCGCGATGCCGCGGGGGCTGGGCGTGGAAAGCCACCCACGAGCAGTGGCGGGTCACGGTGCCCGAGGGGGTGCCTGTCCGGGGCGAGCCGCTTCGAAGCGCGCCCTGTGCGGTACACGGCGCGCTCCCGGGTGAGGCAATGTAGTAGGGTTCGCCGCGGGGGATGCTGAATGTTCGCGATGTGTGGTCTGCTGCTGGGGCTGGCGCTGGCTCAAGACGAAGAACCGGCCAAGGAGCCCGCCTGGAAGCGCGATGGGCTCGGGTTCGGCGGTATTCCTGCGGTGAACTACAACTCCGACGAGGGGCTTGGGCTCGGGGTGGTCGCCTCGATGTACAAATACGACAGCAAGACCTCGCCCTATAAGCTCGGCGTGACCCTCATCCTCTTCGCCACCACCAAGGGGATCCAGGGCCACCGCCTCGATGTCGACGCGCTGCAGCTGATGGGGGGCAAGCTCCGGTTCACCGGCCGAGCCAACCTCGACATCACCCGGGTCAACAACTTCTGCGGCTTCGGAGCCGATGTCACTTGCGATCCCGTGGTCGCCGAGGGGCGCGCCGATGCCCTCGGACTCGAGCCCGGCGAAGAGCGGGACCGCTTTGTCCGCCGCTACTACCTGAGCTCCTACATCCGCCCGAATCTCTTTCTCAACGGGCGGTGGAAGTTGAGTGATCCGGAGGCGAAGGTCAAGACCGAGCTGATGACCACCCTCCGCGCGATCTATCACCTTCCGGGCGACTTCAAGACCGGCATCGACTCCGATCCGGGCAACCTGATCAGCACCCGGCTCGCCGAGGAGAAGGGCTTCCTGCTGGTGCCTCAGCTCGGGGTGATGTTCGACACCCGGGACTTCGAGTCCGCGCCCACACGGGGTTTTTGGGCCGAGACCAGCGTGCGCGGCTCCCAGCGCTACCTGGGATCGGACTTCGACCACTTCGGCTTCAACGGGACCTTCAGGGGCTATCTCTCCCTGATCTCCGAGGGCCGGCTGGTCGCAGCGACCCGGGTGGCGGTCGATGGAATCGTCGGTGATGTGCCGATCCGCGAGATGGCTCAGATGGGGGGCAGCCAGCTCTACAACTTCGGCGGGGGCCTCAATGCGGGGCGCGGGGTGCGACAGCGCCGCTATCTGGGCCGTGTCAAAGGGCTCGGCCAGCAGGAGCTCCGCTGGCGGTTCGCCCATATCGACCCCTTTGGAGTGCCGGTGGACTTCACGGTGCTCGGCTTTGGGGATGTGATGTTCGTGGCCACGGACTGGAGCTCCCTGGATGAGCTGGGAAGCCCGGTTCCCTCCTTTGGAGGGGGGCTGCGCCTGGCCTTCGATGACAACTTCATAATCCGGCTGGACAGCGGATTTTCTCCGGTAGAGGGGTACTCTCCGGCGATTTATATCGATCTGGCCAACCTGTACTGAGGCCGGTGCGGGTCCAGAATCCAGGCTGGAGGCGCCGGCACTGGAGCTCATCTGGGCACAGGGATTTCGGGCACTACGAGTCCAGCTGCTGGAGTCTACCGGCGGATGATCGGGGGTGGAGGCCGTCTCCGGTTGTACACCTGGGGCTGGATGACACGATGGAGCGACAGCTCTACACGGGAGCGCTGTGGATCTCGGAGGGGCTCGAGGACCAGACTCAGGCCTTCGGGGCGATGGACCATGGCAACTGGCCAACCCCGGCAATGTCGACCTGGACTGGGCTTGGTGGGGTCGTTGAAAGAAAACAACTGCCCGCGCGCGAGAGCTCGTGAGTACACGGCCAGGGCTTGCCGTCGCTCCTGCCTGGTGGTGCGGGTGGTGAGGGCGCTGGGAGCCTCGTGGTCCAAGGACCCCGCCCCGTGCAGGGCGAATAGGACCTCGCGGACTTCGTCCAGGCCGAGGCTGAGCGGAGCGGGAGCACAGCCCTCGGCCAGCCAGAACCCCCCGCCGGGGCCGGAGACGCCTTCGATGGCGTAGCCCTCCTTCCGGAGGCGCTCGATGTCGCGGTAGACGGTGCGAAGGCTGACCCCCATCGCGGCGGCCAGCTCGGCGGCGGAGTGCCGGTGCCGGGCGAGGAAGAACAACAGAGCGGAGAGTCGATGGTGGATACGCATGCCACTCTGTACCGCGGTGGGCGGACAGATTTTGTCCGCCTCCGAGAAAAGATCACGGGCCTCGATCTTGTTGGCCTACGGAATCGCTGTCGGCGAGTGTCAGGAATTCCATAGGCGCCGCTGAAGTCGGTATGGGGTTCGCTCGAGCGTGCCCGAAGACCGAGACATGCGGCATGACCAGAGAGGCTCTCGATCATCACGCCCCCGCCCGGTTCATCTACGACTCCGCGTGAATCCGACGCCGCACCAGGAACTCGGCATCGTCCAACCAGCGCCTTGCCATGGGGTCCGCCGCGAGGCTGGAGTCTGCGTAGCCGAGCACGACCGACTCCGCGATGTGCAGCACCGAGAGGCAGAAGTGGCTGTTGGTGTTGAAGGAATCCGAGATGCGGGCCAGGTGAGCCGCGAGACGGGGCAGTCGATCGAGGGCGACCTCTCGGGAGGAGGCGGACAGGGCGATGGCCAGGGTCCGGGTGAGACGGAGTCGGTCGATGGGGCGCTTGAAGTCGCCGTCGAGTGCGGCGAAGCCCTCGTCGAGTACGCGGGTCCCGGCGGCCTGGCGCCCCACACCCGCGAGCCCTCCGGCGACTGCGACACGGGCGAGGAGTTCGTTCAGGCTGCGCCCGCTGGCGTTCTCGAGTACCCCCTCGAGCAGGCCGGCGGCCTCTTCCTGGAGCCCGACTCTTCGAAGGCTGCGAAGCCCTACGGAGAGGGCCTCGGCGGTCTGGACGAGGTGCTCGCCGCTGAGCGCCTCCACTGCGTTGTGGAGCTTGAGGACGAGGGCGCGTACGCGATCGGTCCGACCGAGCTGGCCGGCGACGAGCAGGGCGTCGGAGAGGAGGCGAGTGCGCTCGAGGGGGCCGAGATCGGCGATGGCGACGGTGGCGCGTTCGAGGAGGGGGAGGGCGGCGGCGACGGGGAGGAGGGGCAGGAAGTCGAGCACACCGTCGACGATGCGGGCTCGGTCCCCGAGTTCCTTGGATTGCTCGGCGAGGTCGAGCAGGTCGGCGAGACGGGGGCGCAGGATGTCGGCTTCTTCGAGCTGGCGAAGGCCGGCGAACTCGGGTCCTCTGGGGTCGTCGTGGCCGAGGTGGAAGGCGGTGAAGGGGTCGATGCGCTCGTGGGTCTCGAGGATGCCGGAGGCTTGGCGGAGCCGGTCGAGCTTGTAGCGCTCCAGGGCCCCCAGTGCGCTGAAGCGCGTCATGATGGGAGGGGGGAGGGGAGCGTCCCGGGGCACCCCCTCGAGGGCCTGCTCGATTCGGGCCTGGTAGGCGGCGACGAGGGCGCCGTGGATGGGGTCGGAGGTGTCGAGGGCGTCGATCCGCTGCAGCAGAGCCCGGGCGCGGCTGCGGTCCCCGATGGCGGCGAATCCCCACGAGAAGATGAGGCTGACATATGCGAGGGTGAGGGCGGGATCGGCTTCGATGACGGACTGATTGCGCTCGGTCTGCAAAAAGTGGTCGTACTGGGCTTGGAGGTGGGCACCCAGGGTCTCGACTGCGGCGGCGTCGAGCATGCGCAGGAAGAGGGGCACGTCGCGCTCGACGGAGACTCCCCCCCGAAGTCTCGCGAGCAAGGTGTCCCGGGCACGGGCGATGCCGAGCTCGTCCTCTCCGGCGACGACGCGACGGGCGATCCAGGAGGCGCGAATATCGAGCTGGGAGTCCTCCCGATCGATGAGTGCGGTGAGCTCGGGCTCGGGCAGGAGGGCCCCGGCGGCGAGGCAGGCGACCAGGGCATAGAGACGCCGAGGCTCGGGTCCCCCGAGCACGGCCGTGCGCAGAGTCGTTGCATCGAGGCCGAGCGCCCCGAGCTCCTCGCTGGCCCAGATCGCCGCGAGCTCGTGCTGGCGGGCTTGTGGAGCGTCCCAGAGCGCATGGACCCAGCAGAGGCTGGCGTTTTGGTCGCGCCCGAGCTGGCGGGACAGGGTGGCCATCTGGCGCCACAGCGGCAGGCGCTCGGCGGCGTCGAGGGGGGCGTCGAGATCGAGGAAGCGCCTCTCGAGTCGGCTGAGCTCGGCGGCGAGCTCGTCATGTGGGGTGCCGGTGAGGACCTGGACCGGGCGGGGTCGAATCGGGGCTTCGCGCTGACGTGGGGGCGCTGGAGCTGGAGTGGGAGGGGTGGGCTCGGGAATGGGTGTTGATAGGGGGGTAGACGCTGGTCGGCGAGAGGGGGGCTTGGGTTGAGAGCCCCACTCCAGTCCGGTGTCGACCCAGTCATCGAAGTCGAAGGTGGCAGACTCTACCCAGCTGCGAAGCGCGGTGTCGCTGCGGTGGGCGATGTAGTCGACCCAGGCGGACAGAGGTTGAAAGGCCTCCTCGGCGATGCGCTCGACGACGAACCCTTCGGCAGTGCGACAGAGCCAGGCGACCTCGAAGGGATCGGGTGAGAGGACACCGCGGATCTTCTCGCGGCGCAGGGGAGGCTCGAGGGTGGCGTCATCGGGGCGGTAGAGATTGGGGAGCTCGAGCAGGGGTGCGTAGCACTCGGCGCGTAGCTCGATGGCCGGAGGTCCATGGACGGACGGGCGCGCCCGGAGGATGACGGTGGGTGGATGGGACGGGGTGGCCGCGAATAGCAGCCGATCGACGGCGTCATCGGGGAGGCTGCCGAGGAGCTGGTCGAGGCGCTCGGAGGCCCGATCGCGGATCACCCACAGAGAGGGGGCCTGGCTGCGCGCGCTGTCGACGAGCCGGAGGGGCACCGAGATGCGGGGCGGTGTGGCCTGGACGGAGAGGGTGTGGGGTTGTTCCGGAAGGAGGAGGTCGAGCTGATCGTAGAGCGCGCTCCACGGGCCCTCGGGGGCTCGGATCCACGGGCCTGTTCCGGGGAGGAGGAGGAGCTGGCCGGGGGGCGGTCGCAGGGCCTCGGCAAGGGGGTGGCGGTAGCCGACCTCGACCCACACGCGGGGCACGACCTCGGAGAAGACCTGGGTGGACTCGCTCGGATCGAGGGCCTTGAGCACGGTGTACCAGGGCGGATCGCGGGTGAGCAACAGCGCGGTGTCTCGAGAGGTGGCCCACTGCTGGCGGTCGCAGCCGAGGCGGAGCAGCTCGCCGGCGAGGGGGATCAGCTGACCGAGGGGGGCGAGGAAGAGGGCGGCAATGACCTCGTCGGGCTCGTCGACGGGCTCGGCCTGGAGCACCTCGGCCCAACAGCTCGCGCGTTGAGGGTCCCCAGAGGGGGGGCGGAGATCGACGCCGCGTCCGAGGAGGGTCTCGCGGGTGGCGCCATCGAGCCGAGCGTCGGGCACGAGCCACAGACCGTGCGCGTCGCGCCCCCAGCTGGCGGGAGCCTGGGCGATGGAGTCGGGCACGATACGAGCCGCGAGGACAGCGAGCAGGGCGTCGTCCGAAGGAAATCGGAGCGCGCTCATCCGTCGGAGGTACCGATCGCGGCGCGCTCGTCGACCGGGGTGGAGCCTGCCTCGGGTTGCTCGACGTGCTCGTCCCCGTCCCGACGAATGATGATCCGACCCAGCTCTGCCGCGTTGAGCGCGCCCCCTTCGATGAGTTGGTCGACGAGCTGGCGATGATCTTCTTCGTGCTCCATGGGGAGCGCGTCGGCTTCGGAGCCGTAGTCGATGAGGAGGTTCTTCTTCCCGGTGAGGGGGTCGATCTCCAGCCGGAGGATGAGCTCTGCCATGAAGCGGACCTAACCCGGCCTTCGGCGCCGTGGTACCGTGTCCCCGAGTCCCCAGGGGAACCGTGTCCGTGATGATGAGTCTGATGTTGTGGTCCCTGTCCGCTTTCGGAGCGGACCCCGAGGCTGAGCGAATCGCAGAGTCTTTGATTCAGTCCGTACGCGAGGGGGAATGGCGAGCCGTGGAGCGCCGCTATCTCGAGCTGGTCCGGGACCATCCGTCCGGGTTGTCGGGCCCGATCCACCACACGGGTGCCCAAGCGGCTCGGCAGCGTGGAGAGCTGCTCCTGGCCGCTCAGCGCTTGCTGCGCGTGCGCGAGAGGGGCCAGAGCTACACCGCTGCTCAGGGCGATCTCGAGCAGCTTCGCGCCCAGACCGGGCTGGTGATCCTCACGCTGCCGGAGGGGGTCACGCCGGCGCTCCGTCCCTCGGCGGTGCCCTTCGCCTCAGATCTGCGGGTGTCCATCGAGGAGGCAGAGAAAACCCTCGTCTCCACCGGGGTCTTCGTGGGCTTGCTCCCCGTCGGTGAGTACACCATGGGGGCCAACACCTTCCGGGTCCGCGCCGGCTTCGATTGGCAGCTGGCCAAGCCCCGTTAGCGCTCAGAGAGCGAAGGACACGCCCAGCAGCCCTGCCCCGAGCACGCCCGCTCCCAGCGACCCGATCGCGAGCCGATTGGTGGCTGTGTAGCGCGTGCGAGCGGTGGCGAGGTTGTTGTCGCGCAGGGCTTTGTCGTAGTTGGCGCGGTTGGACCAAGCGGCCCCATACAACCCGGCCCCGACCAGCCCGACACCGAGCGCAGCGACGCGGAGTGGCGTCCGATTCCTTCGACGGGCCGCGCCGAGCACGGGGGTGTCTGGAAGCAGGGGGGTGAGGGTCCCGTTGACCAAGACGGGGGGCCCTGCCAGGGTCCACACCGTGGGCTGCTCCTGGGCGCGGAGCCAGGCGAGGTGGAGGCGCTGATCCCGCTCGAGATCGACGGGCAGCCGGCGTAGCGGCTGGGAGGCGATGGAGGCGCGCAGGTCGATCCGGGCCTCGTCCCAGTCGCGATCGAGAGCGTGGATGAGGGCCCGGCCGAGGTGGACTCGGGAAGACAGCCCGGGAGAGTACGACGCACACTCGGTCAGACCGTTGGCCGTGCGCATGAGCAGCACGAGCTGGGTGCGGTTCGCGGCGACGTAGGCCTTGTCGACGCCATCGAGGACCTGCTCGAGGTGCTCGAGATTGCAATCGGCCTGGGCAGGTGCCGAGAAGAAGAGGGAGAGCCACATTGCGGTAGCATAGGCCATGTCTCGGTTTGTCCGAGCTGTGGTGACCTCGCGCAGAGCAGGGCACCTTGTAGGTAGGAGGGACTGATGAAGCGTTCAAAGCCCGAAGGTTGGATGATCACACTCGGCCTCTGTGGGGTCGCGCTCGTCGCGGCACTCCTCGCGCCACAGCTGCGCGCAGACCCTCCGGCAGACCCGGAGATGGGCGCGGATGTGTGTGTGCGGCTGGGCCCATACGAGTGCTGCTACGACCCCGAAGAGTAGGGTGCCGATATGCCTGCCGACTCGGCACCCCTATGAGACGCTCTTCAGCTGGCGAACATCTGTATTTCCGAGGCTGCCTCGCGCGCCATCTGCAGGCAGGTGCCCAGATCTGGGTGGCGAACCACGATATTGCCATCCCCCATGAAGGTGGCGCGCCAGTTCCGTCGCACCGCGCCGACGGGGAGTAGCTCGACCCGAGCGATATGGGGCTGATAGCGGGCGATGAAGCTATCGATCCCATGCACCGCGCGGATCCGGCCTTGGCCGATGGCGCGCTTGAAGATGATGGCGGCGTTGTAGGGGCGGGCGGTCGGGAGCTGGGGGTCGGCGCCGATGACCGCGCGACCCCAGGCGGTGAACAGGTCGACGTCGCGGGCGTAGTTCATCAGATCCATCATGGCGGCGCCGGGTGGACGACAGGCCATCTCGCCGAACACCGCGCTTCCGTCTTCTTGGCGGAACCACTCCATATGGCTCATGCCGGTGCCCATCCCGAGGGCGGCGATGGAGCGGTGCCCCAGGCGCATCCCGCTTGCCAGATCCGGGGCGTCGAGATCGCGCACGCAGGCGATGATGGGGCTGATCCACTCGTGCTTGCGGGCGTCCAGCACATTGGGCAGGTAGCGAGACACGGAGTGGAACCAGGGGTTGCCGTTGACGGTGAGGGCCTCGAAGGTGAACTCCTCGCCGGTGACGAATTCCTCGATCACGACCTCGGTGATGTGTCGCGTGTGGAGCAGGGCCTCGGTGAGCTCGGTGGCGTCGGCGCAGATGTAGGTGTCCTGGCCACCGGCCCCAGAGGTGGGCTTGAGCACCAGGGGGTAGCCGAGATCTTCGGCGGCTTCCCAGGCTTCGGACTCGGTCTGGACCCGCGCAGAGCGGGCGGTTCGCAGCCCAGCAGCGGCGATGCGCTCGTGCATGAGCTTCTTGTCGCGGAACCCCATGACGGTGTCGAGGGACATGCCGGGCAGGGCCCAGCGCTCGCGGAGTCGGGCGGCGAGCAGGGTGACGGGCTCCCAGTTGGCCTCGACGAAGTCGGGTCTGCGGCGGCCGAGCCAGGCCTCGATCTGGCGCATGATCTCGGCCTCGTCGCCCATGAGCGAGCCGACCCGCAGGTAGCCGGAGAGGTGGCGCTTGAGAGAGGCGGGGAGAGCGGACTCGTGGGTGTCCCCGACCCCCCAGACCCGGGCCCCGGCTTCGGCCAGGCCGCGGGTGAACTGGCGCATCTCGGCGGGATAGGCGGGCTGGAGGAAGAGGACGTCGGGGCGCATGGGGGCTTAGCTCTGTAAGTGCGAGAAGGCGGCTCGGTCTAGCACCTTGCGCTCGAGGAGCAACTCGGCGAGCCCGCGTACTTCTTCGATATGGGCCTCGAGCAGGGTGCGGCAGCGGCGCTGCTGCTGGCTGAGGAGCTCGGAGACCTGGTCCTCGATATCCTCGCGGGCGGCTTCGGAGAGAGGGGCGTCCGCCGGATAGGTGCGGACGCCGAGGGCGCCGGGCCCCATGCCGAGCCCCTCGACCAGATAGCGCGCGATCCCCGTGGCCTGGTCGAGATCGTGGGCCGAGCCGAAGCTGAGGTCCTCGAGGAGCAGATCTTCGGCCTCGCGCCCCCCGAAGAGCACACAGATGCGGTCGAGGAGCTCGGAACGGGTCTGCACATATTGGTTGGCGCTGTCGCCGTAGGAGACGTAGCCGAGCGCACCCCCGAGATCGCCGCGAATGGAGATGCGATCGATAGGCGGCAGGTGATCGCAGTGCAGCGCGACCACCGCATGGCCGGACTCGTGGGTGGCGACGACGCGCTCCTCGGCGGCGGACAGATCGGGCCGATCGACAAATGCTTCGAGGGCTTCGTCCACATCGTCTGGGGAGGTAGGCCCGGTGAGGCGGTCGCGGATACGGCGCCGGGCGATGGCGCGGCACAAGGCCTCGAGGTGGTCGCCGGTGTAGCGGCTGGTAGAGCCTTCGACCAAGGCGCCCGTGCGCCGGACCGCGGCGTCGAGGGCGGACCCGCTCATCTGTAGATCGAAGCGCGTGTCGTAGATCCGCAGGATGGCGCGGCGGTCGTCGGCGCCGGGGAAGGGGATCTGGAGCTTGAACTCGAAGCGCCCGGGTCGGAGCAGCGCGGGGTCGAGGCTCTCGGGGTAGTTGGTGGTGCCGACGACGAAGACCATCTCGTTGGAACGGAAGCCGTCGAGCTCGGTGAGGAGCTGGTTGACCATGCTGTGGCTGACCCCGCCGTCGTTGGAGGTATTGCCCCGGGCCGAGGCGATGGAGTCGAGCTCGTCGAATACGATGATGGCGGGTGCGGACTGGCGGGCCCGCACGAAGACCCGGCGGATGTTCTGCTCGCTCTCGCCATGCCACTTGCTCTTGAGCTCTGGGCCGCTGACCACGATCACCGCGGCGCCGAGGCTGGAGGCCATGGCCTTGGCGAACAGGGTCTTGCCTGTCCCGGGGGGGCCCCAGAAGATCATTCCGCGGGGCACCAGGGCCTCCACTCGGCGGATCTCAGCCTCGGTAGAGAGGCCGTCTTTGTAGGCCAGGATGTCGAGGATCTCCTTCTGCAGGCGATCCTTCACCTTGGCATAGCCACCGATATCGTCGGCGAGGGAGAGCTCGGGCACGGCGAGATCCCCCGACAAGGTGCCGGAGCGGAGCTGGGCATAGGCAGGGGCGGGGTCCGCGGGGTAGTCCTCGCCCTCGATGCTGGAGAGCAGTCGACGCAGTCGGACGGCGTTGGTGCCGCTGATGTACTTGTACAGCCCGTACAAGGGCAGGCCCTCGCCGAACTTGCGGGCCTCGCGCTGGGTGACCAGGGCGGCGAGGCGGCCGCGCTCGACCCCGGCGATGGACTCGTGGTGCGGGAAGAGGTTCTCGATGACCGCCGGCATGGAGAAGCTGGGGTCCTTGAAGCCCACCCACACCAGGTTGGGGTTCTCGTAGAGCAGCCCGATGACCTCGCGGGCCTCGGAGGTGAGCCCGCCGCTGCTGGTGGTGAGCAGGTCGAGGTGGGGCAGGACCACGACCTTGTCATCGACCGCGCTGCGCACACTGTCGCGGATCTGGGTGAGCAGGTTGGGGATGAGGCCCTGGGGCCCGGAACCGTCGGCTGGGGGCCGGCCATCGAGGTAGACGCAGCGCATGCTGTCCCGCTTGAGGCGGTCCCGCAGGCTCTTGTAGAAGTAGGGCACGAGCTCCTTGTCGCACTCGATGAGCACGGGCAGGCGCCGCTTGAGGGCCTCGTGGGTGCGGGTGAGCTCGGCGGGGTAGGCGAGCTCGACGGCCTGGAAGGGAGAGAGCTGGACGGGGAGCTCGGACTCCGGGATGATCTGAGGCATATCAGACCTTGACCCGGATGGTGATGGCGCCCGTCTCGGGGTCTTCGGAGACCTCCTGGATCTCGCCGAGCTGGCCGGCCTTGATCTTCAGGGCTTCGGCGGTGGCGCGGTTGACCGCCCCGTCGAGCTCGGAGCGAATCTCATCGAGGGCCTGCTCGATGCGACGGGTGACCTCGATGCGCAGGGACTGGGCGGCCGCATCGGCCTCGCGCTGGAGGTCGGAGCGGGTCTGCTCGCGGAGCCTGCGCTCGGTGCGCTCGGCGGTCTCTTCCATCACCGCGGTGCTCCGATCGAGCTGGAGGTTGAGGTCGGACTGGGCGGAGAGCCCGATGTGCACGGTGCCTTCGTCGAGATCGACGGTGACGACGACCCCGCTTGGGAGGGTTCGAGTGGCGGTGCGCTCGTCGTCGAGGGTGTAGCCGAGGGCGGTGAGCTGCTGGGCGAGCAGCCCGCGCATCTGCTCCGGGGGGAGGATGTCGAGGAGCTCGAGCTGGGTCTGGACCCCGTCGTCGACGTCGATGTGGCGGCGCAGGGACTCGCTGACGGAGATGCGATAGCAGCGGGACATTCGGGCTCCACAAGGGGCCCGGACCGAGCACCCCACGAGCCCTATCTAACCGTCGGAGACCGTGGGGGCGCGAGCAGCTCGGCGCGCGCGCGATGCACGGCGTCGGCCCGGGCGTCGGTGTACGGCTCCCAGCGGGCGAGGCGGCGCTGGGCCGCATCGTAGTCCTCGTCGAAGAATCGCACGGTGCGGTCGCGATGGTGGAAGCCCTCGACACGAATGAGCGCGTCGAGCAGGACGGTAGAGGCGGCTCGGGCCTCCATCCGCTCGCCCAGAGAGGTGCTGGGGTCGAGGCCGATGGCGCCGAGCCCGGGTGGTTGGGCGGGGTCGGGAATCAGGCGTTCACCTGCCCGGAGCAGGGGTTCGACCAGATCGCGTCGGTCGAGGCGGTCGATGGCATCGAGGAAGCCGTCGTAGATCCGTCTGCGGCGGGTGGATCGCGCGATGACCCGCTGGGGGGAGCGGTCGATGAGGCTGTCGAGCTCGGCGAGGAGCATCCCTTCGGCGAGGTGCCCAGAGAGGCCCTCGATCATCCAGGTGCGGCCGGTGAGGAAGTCGACCCAGTCGACCGGCTCTGCTTGAATGAGTCCGCCATAGGCGAGCTGAACGAGGGGGGCATGGGCGACGAGCTGCAACCCGAGCTCCAGGCGCTCGGACACCAGTGCCTGGGCGACCCGCAGGGCCAGGATGTGGTCACCATCCCCCAGTCGCTCGCCCGGAACCAGGGGAGGGCACTCGCTGAGCAGGTGCCGGGTGAGCAGGCCCCGCAGCAGCCGGAAGGACCACTCGGTGAACTCGAGCTTGGGGGTGGGGTGCCGATCCCAGAGCCGACCCCGGCCCTTCTCGACCCGCCAGCCACTGTCGCGGACCAGGCAAAGGACCACGCCCCGAGCGAGCGTGCTCTGGAGGATGCCCAACGCAGTGGGGCCGATCTTCGGAGGGAAGCTGTGATCCTCGGCGAGCAGGGGAGTGAGCACAGCTGACGCGCTCCCATCGACCAGGGCTCGGGTGAGGCTCAATAGCTTGCCCTCGGATGCAGCGACCCTCACCGGGAGACCTTGCGTGCCGCAGCGGGCCAGCCGTTGACCACGAGCCCGTCGGGGCCAAAGCGGATCTCGACCTCGTTGGCGGCGTGAAATCGGGGGTCTTGGGGCGGGTAGGCGTCGGTCAGGAAGTGCAGGACCTGGTTGGTGGAGCCGATCCACCGCCGCTTTCCGTCGAGCCGGGTGCCATCGAAACGCCCGTCGACCAGCAGATCGACATGAGAGAGCAAGCCCGGGTGGCTCGCCTCGATCTCGGCGCGGCGGTAGCCCGAGTAGAGCATGACCGTGAGGCCGAGCCGGTGGATGCCCGCACAGAGCTGGGCCAGGTCGGGCTGCTGGACCGGCTCGCCACCGAGGATGGAGACCCCTTCGATGCCGGGGGCGGCGCCGATCTCGGCCAGCAACCCATCGACGCTGCGCTCGCGCCCGCCAGACGCCCCGAGCAGCTCGGGATTGCAGCAGCCCTTGCATCCGAGACTACAGCCCTGGACCCAGAGGCCGAACCGGAGTCCAGGCCCCTCGGCATGGGTTCCGGGGATGGTGTGTGCGATGCGCATACCGCAAACCTAACGGTTACCCGCTCCCGTGAACGAACCTCAACCGCTCCGCCACTATCCGCTCGTGCTCGCGTCCCTGGCGCTGGTGCTGTTCACCACATCCGCCCAGTTCCTCATCGTGAGCCCGATCTTGCCGCGCATCGCCGAGGATCTGGGGGTGCCCGAGGCCCGCTTGGGGGGCCTGGTCACGGCCTATGCGGTCGCGGTCGGGGGCTTTGCCTTCCTCTCGGGGCCGGTGAGCGACAAGCTCGGGCGGCGCACGGTGCTGCGCTGGGGCACGGCGTGGATGGCGCTGGCGCTGCTGCTCCATGGCTTTGCTTCGAGCTTCGAGCTGCTGGTCTTGCTCCGCTTCCTCGCGGGTACGGCCTCGGGGTTTTTGGGTGGGGCGGCGGTGGCCTATATCGGCGATATGGTCCCGTACGAGCGCCGGGGTCGGGCGATGGGGATCATCACCTCGGGCTTTGCGCTCGGGCAGGTGGTGGGCATCCCGATTGGCACGGTCCTGGCGGGGTGGTTTGGGTATCGGGTGCCCTTTGTGGCCTTCGGTGTGTTGATGGCCGCCTGCTCGGTGCTGTGCTGGACGGTGCTCGCCGAGGGGCCTCGGCGGGAAGGGGTGTTTGGCCTGGCGGAGGCGATAGATGGCTACCGTTTCGTGCTCCGGCGTGGGGATCTGATCGCGGTGAACCTCGCCGGGGCGACCATGATGCTCTCGGTGGGTGCGTTCATCGTCTACGAGCCGCTGTGGATCGAGCGCACTCACGGGGCCACGGAGAATGGCATTGCGCTGCTCTTCGTGGTGGGGGGCCTGGCCAATATCGTGTCGGGTGCGGCGGCTGGCTACGCATCGGACCGCATCGGGCGCAAGCCGCTGGTGATCTTCGCCTCGGTGGGCATCGGGCTGTGCATGCTGCTCACCCCGGCGCTCCCCGACTACACGGCGATCCTGGGGATGTTCCTGGTGACCTTCTGCCTGGTGGGCGTGCGGCTCTCTCCCCTGAACGCGTGGGTCACATCCCTGGTGGGCCCAGAGTATCGGGGCTCCTTGCTGGCGATCTGGCTGGCGTTCAGTCAGGTAGGTTTTGCGCTCGGCTCCGCGGTCGCGGGGGGATTGTGGATCCGCTACGGCTTCGTCGGCAACGCAGTGGTGGGCTGCGTGGGGGCGCTGGGGACCGCGGCCATCCTGTGGAGCTTCGTGCCGGAGCCTCAAGGGGATGGGGTCTGATCCTTGCGGGCTCGACGGGTGATGAGCTCGGCCAGCACGGCGGGATCGGTGGTAGGCCGGTCGCAGACACCGCCCCGACAGACATAAGCCGTGGGCTTGCCATCGAGCTGGACCTTGTCGACGGCGGGTGGGGCGACGGCGGCCAGGGCGGTGTCCCCCTCGGTGGCTTGGATGAGCACGCGCCAGGAGGGGTGAGCGCGCTTGACCGCGGCCTTGAGATCTGAGGCACGCTGGCCCTCTGCGGTGACCAGCACGACCTCCTCGAGGGGGATGTGGCGGCCCTGAAGCGCGAGCACAGCGGTGGAGTAGGCGCTGGGCGAACCCTCGATGGGGAGCCCCGAGGCGATCTGGTCGGCGGTGGCCCGGTAGCGGTCGTCGCTGGTGAGAGCGGCCAGGCGCAGCTCGTTCTCGATCATCACGGTGTTGGCCGAGGGGACGGCCTGATCGGAGTCGGGCTTGTCGCGAACCAACAGGGCTTCGTGGTCGGCCGGGGTGCGGAACCAGGCGCCGCTGGTGTCGGCGTAGTGCTGGGCTGCGGTGGCCTCGAGTGCGATGGCTTCTTGGAGCCAGCGGGGCTCCCCGGTGGCTTCGAAGAGCGAGAGCAGGCCGCGGATGAGGAAGGCATAGTCGTCGAGGAAGGCCGTACCTTCGGGGCCGTCCACCGATCGCATCCGCGCCAGGCGGCCGTCTTTGCGGCCCTCGAGCAGCAGCTCGGCGGTGCTCCTGGCTTCGTCGATCCAGTCGGAGCGAGCGAAGAGCCAGCCATTGTATGCCAGGGCGTCGATGGCGAGCCCGTTCCAGGCCGTGAGGACCTTCTCGTCGCGCAGCGGGGGCGGCCGCTTGCGCCGCTCGAGCTGGAGGGAGAGCCGCGCCTTGGTCCACCGCCTCCGGACATCCAGGGAGGGGGGCTCGGGGAAATGAAGGATGTTCCGACCCTCGAAGTTCCCCGCCGGGGTCACTCCATAGGCCTCTATGAAGGGGGCGGCCTGTTCCCCGAGCACGGCGGTGAGCTCGTCGGGGGTCCAGGTGTAGAACCAGCCTTCCTCCCGTTCTCCGTCGGGGCCCAGACTGTCGGCATCCAGAGCGCTGGCGAAACCCCCGCCGTCGGCACCCAGGTCGCGGTGCATGAAGCTGAGGGTCTCGTCGACCACGGCGGCGTAGCGCAGGTCGCCGGTGAGCTGAAAGGCCTCTCCATAGATGCGCGCGAGCAGCGCGTTGTCGTAGAGCATCTTCTCGAAGTGGGGGACCTGCCAGGCCTCGTCGACGGTGTAGCGGTGGAAGCCGCCCCCGACCTGATCGTAGAGGCCCCCGGCGGCCATCTTGTCGAGGGTATGGAGGGCCATGGTGCGGGCGTCGGAGTCGCCGGCCGTAGCTGCAGAGAGCAGCACCCGCAGGGGCAGGTTGCTGGGGAACTTGGGCTTGCCCGAGCGCCCGCCGTGGGTGTAGTCGTAGCGTCCCTGGGCCTGCTCGATGCTGAGGTCGAAGACCTTGGCGCTGGGGACGCCGCTGTTGGGCGTAGGGGCCATATTCTGCTGGACCGCCTTGGTGAGGCGGGCCGCGATCTCTTCGATCTCGCTGGGGTCTTCGCGCCAGGTGGTCGCGATCTCTTCGAGGAAGGTCAGAAAGCCCTTCCGGCTACCCCGGTCGCCGGTACGGGCCGGGATGTAGGTGGCGGCGAAGATGGGCTCGCGATCGGGCTTGAGCCATAGGCTCATGGGCCAGCCGCCTCGGCGGTGGATGACCTGAACGGCGGTCATATAGATGCGATCGATATCGGGGCGGGCCTCGCGATCGACCTTGATCGCGATGTAGTTGGCGTTGAGATAGGCGGCGATCTCCTCGTCTTCGAAAGACTCCTCTTCCATCACATGGCACCAGTGGCAGGTGGCATAGCCGACGGAGAGGAAGATGGGTCGACCGAGCTCTTCGGCGAGCTCGAAGGCCTCTTCGCCCCAGGGGAACCAGTTGACCGGGTTGTGGGCATGCTGCTGAAGGTAGGTGCTGGCGCTGTCGATGAGCCGATTGGTGTACTTGGGGCGCCCGTCGGGGAGCAGATGCTTGGTGCGGGGCTGGTAGCCGCTCTTCATGCGGGCAGCGGTCTTGGCTGCCAGGGTGGCCTGAAGGTCGGTGGGGAGGGTGATCGCGTCGGCTCCGGGGTTCCTCGGCAACGGGGGTTTTGAGGGTGCGGCGGATAGGAGCACACCGGCGGCAATGGCGATCGCTGTGGCCACGAAGAGTCCGATCCAAGCGCGACTCATTCGTCGCCTTTGGAGGTCAGCGCGCTGACGCAGTCATCGACGGGGATGGGCTCGAGTCCTTTGAAGCTGAGGGTGTCGAGGGCACCGCGCAGGGCGGCCTCGTCGGGCTCATCGTCGAACTCGATGCATAGCTTGTCGTCGGCATCTCGGGGGACCCGAATGGCGGTGATGCCGATCTCGAGATCGAGGAGGCTGGCGAACTCCGTCCGAGCGACTCCATAGTCTGCACCTGGAGGGAGAGGCACCAGGCGCGAGGCGCGGGCCACGGGGGGCATGAACGCCTCCTTGGGGGGCTCCTGGCAGTTGTCGGCCTCGCGGACCTCACCGCTGAGCTTGCTCTTGGCGAGGGCGAGCTCGATGATCTCGAGGTCGCGGTCGCCGTTGAAGTTGAAGCAGAGCGCGCGGCCCCAGTTGCGCCCCCCGACGATGGAGGGCTGCTTGCGCATGGCGTAGCGGATGGTCTTGAGGCGCAGCTTGGCGTCCGGGATGTCCTCGAACACCACGAGCACCGCCTTGCTGGTGGGGAATAGGGGCGTCTCGGGGGTGGGCTCGGCGACGGGGGCTCCCAGAGCCGCGGTGAACAGGGCGATCATGGAACCTCCGCATAGCAGATGAGCTGGGGGATCTCTTCGTCGAGGCAGAGCCCGCCGACATAGCCCACGTCACAGCGGGCATAGGCCTCGAGCAAGCAGGTGTTGTCCGAACAGGACAGCGCCTCGCCGCACTCGGCAGGCACGGCGACGCAAGCGGCGTAGTCGTCGGATAGGCCGGACTCGTCGATGTGGGCGACACAGAGCTCGGCCTCTTCGCAGTCGGAGCAATCGACGACCGCGGTGTCGTCTGGACCGGCCTTGCAGCCGAGGATGAAGACCCAAGAGCACAGCCAGATGCGCATCTCACCTCCGGCGGTCCTGGTATCCAGAAATAAGACAGGCGCCCGCAGTGACTGCGGACGCCTGTTCTGTGAGCGACCGGAGCGGGGCTCCGGCTGCCACCAACTACATGGGGGCCAGGTACTCGGCGCAGCCGCCGGGGAAGGCGTCGTAGTACGTGATGTCGTCGCCCCAGACCCAGCAATCACCGCTGGTCTCGCCGATCAGGATGTAGGTGAGGGCGGGGGTATCGGAGGGCGGGTTGTCGACGGGGAGGAGCATATTCTGACCCTCGACGATGTCCGCAGCGTCGGCGACCTTGGTGAGGGTGGTGCCGGTCATGCCCACGGGGTGGCAGTAGTTGTACCCGGCCATGCCGAGGTAGCAGTCCTCTCCGAACCAACCGACGCCGGGCTGAGCAGCCTCGACCGCGGTCTGGGCGTAGCCGAAGGTGTAGTTCTCGGTGCCATTGGTGATCGAGATGATCATGGTATCGGGATCGTTGGTGAGCTCGACGCCGATCTCGAGTGCCGGCACATCGGTGTCGGTGTCGGTGTCGGTGTCGGTGTCTGTGTCGGTTTCGGTGTCGGTGTCGGTGCCCGGATCGGTGTCATCGGTGTCAATATCGTCCGTCGGGCAGCCGAACAGAACGAGCGGAAGTCCAAGCAGGACCAGCTTCGAGAGCTTCATGGTTTTGTCTCCTCGTCACGTGCAAATCACGTGTCACCCGGCACGGTAACCCAAGATGAGCCAACCGACTACGGCGGAGCGCTTCCGATGCCGGTGCGGATGGCGATGGAGCCGGTGAGGCTGTCGGCCACGTTGCGCCATTGATTCTGGCTAGAGGACAGCTTCTCTGCGTCATATGAGACGGTGTCGACCAGCCCTCGGGCCACGCTGGAGAGTTCCCGATCTTTGGACTCGTTGTCGAGGTCGGCGGCGAACTGCAGGGCGATGTCGGCGCGGAGATCGGGCTTGGCGTCTTTGACCCGGAAGAAGGCGTCCTGGAGTGCAGTGGCGTCGCCCCCGAGCTGCCCGATCTGCTGGATCACCGGTGCGGAGCGCTCGATCGACTGCAGGAGCGCGGCTTCGGCTCTGCGGGTGTTGGCTTGAGCGGTGCTGGTTTGCTGGACGCCCAGCCCGAGCCCGACCGCACACGTCAGCATGAGCAGGACCATGGCGCCGATGAGGCCGCCCCAGAGGCGCGGATCGAGCGTGGGCTCGGGCTCGGGCTCGGGCTCGGGCTCGGGCTCGGGCTCGGGCTCCGGGAGGAAGGAGCCATTCGCACCGAGCACCTGCTCTTGGCGTGGCTGGACCTCGGCCTGGGCTTGATCGAGGTAGGAGGGCTGTGAGGACGATCCGAAGCTGTCGTAGGCGCGGTCGGAGGTGCTTCCGGCGTCCATATAGTAGGGGAGGACCTGCTTCTCTGGGGCGGGCGTGCCGGAGGTTCCGCCGAGTGTGGTGTTGTCGAGCCCGGAGCCCACGGAGCGGTCTGTGTAGGTGGGCGTGTCGTCGTTGAGAGCGAGCGCCTTGAGCAGGTCTTCGAGCTTGGCGAAGTCCGGGAGGTCGGTGGGGGCGGAGGGGGGGAGTGGCTTGGCGAGAGCGTTGAGGGGCGGGTGTTCGGGGTCGGCTGGGAGGCGGGTGCGGGCCTCGGCGATGGCGGCGACGAGCTCGCGCACGGACTGGTAGCGGTCCTTGGGCTTGTAGGCGCAGCACTTGAGGATGATGTCGACGATGGGCTCCGCCACCCCCGCGAGGATCTCGTCATCGCGGTCGACGACGAACAGCTCGGTGGTGGTCTTGACCTTGGAGAGCGTGAACAGTGTGGCGCCGAGGGAGTAGATGTCGGCTCGCCAGTCGACCTGAGTGGAGTCGTGGCGCTGCTCGGGGGCCATGAAGGCGTAGGTTCCCATGGTGGCGCCGGCCATGGTGAGCGAGTTGTCTTCGTCCCGCGCGATGCCGAAGTCCGTGAGCTTGATGACGCCTTTGTGGTCGATCAGGATGTTCTGCGGCTTGATATCGCGGTGGGTGATGTTGTCGGCGTGGGCGGCTTCGACCCCAAGTGCGGTGGACTCGATGATCTTCAGGGCCAGGCGAGGAGGGACGGCCCCGTAGGCCTTCATCCACTGGATGATCGACCCGCCCGCACAGAGCTCCATGACGATGTGAGGAGTGAAGGGATCGTCCGAGATGTCGTAGACCTGGACGAGGTTCTTGTGGTCGAGGCGGGCCATGGTGGCCGCTTCTTGGGCAAAGCGCGCGCGGATCTGATCATCCTTGATGAACTCGTGCGAGAGCACCTTGATGGCACGCCAGCGCAGCAGGCTCGTGTCCCATGCTTGGTACACGCCCGCATTGCCGCCCTTTCCGAGGACTCCGGCGACGACGTAGCGCCCCTCCTTCAAGGTCGGGTGCGCCAGGGCTAGTTCGAGATCTTTTTCCAGCATCCGTGGTCGGCTCTTCCCCGGTTGGAGGTTAGCGCGTTCGCAAGGCATCTTCACCTGATGCAATGCGACCGGTTAGTCAGCGTACCCGTCTTACCGCCGTGTGGCGCGAGTTCGTGGAGGAAGTGAGCATTGATGGACCGTCGGATCGGGCGCGGCGCATTCTTCGGAATCTGGGCCATACTATTTGTGGCCCAGCTCGCCACGCTGGCCAATATGTCGTCGTCGGCAGAAGACGCGGGGCTTCCGCTGCCGGTGGCCATCGCGGTGTTGGTTGGGCTGCAGCTCCTCAAGTTTCCGATCACCGCTTGGCGGCTCAACGATATCGGTCGTCCCATCAGTGACTCGTTCTTCTTCGTGTTGGTTCCGGTGGCCAATATCATTGGCTTGCTGCGCTATATGACAGAGGCCTCTCCATCGAAGGCCAGATGGGAGCGGCGGCGGCGCGGCTGGGGCGACCAGATGGGGCCGCTCGAAGCGCTGATGCGCGCCCTTCCCCTGGTCGCGAAGACCGCAGGGGTGGGCGTACCGGTGGTTGTGGTCTATGGCGTGATCATGGCCGCCGTCGGCGATGCCATGCTCGACTTCGCCGCCGATGCCGCCCATATGGACCCCACCACCCGGGCCAACCTCTCCCAGGCGCTGCTCGCCGTCGCGATGCTGCTGGCCCTGTACACCGGCGTGCAGTTCATGAAGCGGGCCAAGGCCAGCCGCCTGTCGTGGTTCCCCTCGCTATTCCTGGTGCCGGTGCTGCTGGTCGGGCTGTCCCTCTATTTCTTTGACGCGGGCATGGAGAGCAACCTGCAGCTCATCCTGCTCACCTTCATCTATATGGGCTGGCAGCTGCTGTGGATGAGTATCGGCGGCGCGGCCCTTGTGGTGGCTGTCACCCTGGCGGCCGAGCGGGCGCGCACGGGCAAGCCCATCGACGCGGGCAGCATCTTCGCCCAGCTCGGGCCGCGCACCCTGGACGTGGCCGGCCCCCACGGGACCCGGGTTCAGGCCGTGACCATCGGCATGCAGGTGATCATCCCGGGCATCTTCTACCTGCTCCAGTTGGCTTTCGCGGACAGCATCGCGGTGCTCCGTCCCGAGGCGGCGGCTCTCAAGGAGTCGAGTCAGCTCACCTGGGGAATGCGTCAGCGGATCTTCAAGCTGATCTTGGCGATGACGATTGTCACCATGGGCCTGCACTTCGGGTTGACCTCTGCCATCGACGGCGTGGACAAGGCCATGGCCTACTTCATCGACCCCCGCGAGATGAGCTTCGGCACCTTCGCCATGGGCGAGATCATCTGGGCGGTGTACGCCTGGGTCCTCCAGGTCGCCCTGCTGCTCATGTACCACGACCGGGTGCGCTACCTCGAAGAGCGCCGGGCCGAGCGAAAAGCCAAGCGAGCCGCCGCAGAAGCAGCCGAGGCCGGCTGAGTTCGTGCGCGCCTATCTCGATGGAGCCGCCCAGCTCACTGGGGTCGGCTGGGCGGGCCTACCGCTCGATTCTCTGGGGTTTCTGGTGTCGCGCCTCGACCCCGAGGGGCGGTGGCTCATCGTGGTGGACGAGCCCGATCGCGCCGATCAGGTCGAGCGCGCGGCGCGGTTCTTCCACCCCCGCCCCGAGGTCGTCGAGCGGTTCATGGCCGACGATGGGCGGGTCTATGACGGCTTCTCTCCAGAGCGCACGCGGGCCCAGCGCCGGATCCGCGCGCTGCGGCGGGTCTCGGTCGGGGGGCCTTGTGTGATCGTGGCGTCCGCACGGGCGCTGCTGCAGAACATCCCCGCTCCAGCGGTGCTCGCCCAAGGCACCCGCACGGTGTCGGTGGGCGACACCCTCGACCGGGATGCTCTGGTCGGGTGGCTCACCGATGCGGGCTACCTCTCCACCCAGACCGCCGAGATGGCCGGTGCCTTCGCGGTTCGCGGCGATGTGGTGGATATCTGGCCCAGCGCCATGACCGCTCCGGTACGTCTCGACTTCTTCGACGACGAGATCGAGGGAATTCGCACTCTAGATGCTCAATCCGGCCGTCCTGTCGGGCCTCGTAAGCGGGTCGTGCTGCTTCCAGCGCGCGAGGAGAGGGTCGACGACGCAGCCCTCGACCGGCTCCAGGCCGAGCTGGGGCGGCAGGTCACGGCGCAGCAGCGGGGTATCCGGCTGAAGCGCCGGGTCGTCGAGGAGCTCCGGGCGGGCATCCGGTTCAGCGCCCTGGAGGACTGGCTCCCGGCGCTGGTGCCCACCGTCGGTCCCCTCGCTGTGCTGGGCGAGCTGCGGGCCGTGGTCTACGAGCCGGGCGATGTGCTGGCGGCCGGCCGCGAGTTCCTGCGGACCGCCCGGTCCCGCTGGGAGGGACTCGAAGAGGACGAGCGTCCGCTGGTCCCCCCAGAAGACCGGTTCTCCCCGATCGCAGGGCTCGAGCAGTGGGTCGAGGGCTCCCAGAAGGTCTGGCAGATCGCGGCGGACGGGGCTGCGCGCTTCGAGGTCACCAGTGCCGAAGGGTACGGGGTTCGCGGCACGGATCTGGCACCGGTCGCGTCCAAGCTGGTCAAGCTGATGGGCCGGGACTGCCGGGTCGCTCTGGTGGTCGACAGCGCGAGTCGAGGCGACGCACTGGAGCAGCTCTTGGGCCCTCATGGCATCACGCCTGGGGGCGCGGCCGATGCGCTGGCCGTGGAGCGTGGGAAGATCACGATGCTCGTGGGGGATCTGCCCCGGGGTTTTGTGGCCGCGGATAGCGGGTGGGCCTTCATCCCGGCCCATGTGCTGCTGGGCGGCACCAGCCGAGCCAAGCGAACCCGCCTCGACCGCATCCACGCGCTGTTCGAGACCGAGGTGACCGATATCGCCCAGCTCAAGGTCGACGACCATGTGGTGCACCGGCTGCACGGCGTCGGCCTGTACAAGGGCCTGAAGCGGGTGCCCATCGGCGGCGTGAAGACGGACTTCGTGAGGCTGGAGTACCGCGGGGGCGACACCATGTTCCTCCCGGTCACCCGCCTGGGGCAGCTCTCCCGCTACACCCCGGCCAATAGCAATGCCACCGTCAAGCTGGACCGGCTGGGCGGGGCCACCTGGGTTCGGCGCAAGGGCAAGGTCCGCGACTCCCTGCTGAAGATGGCCCACGATCTGCTGCGGCTATACGCCCGCCGCGAGCTGGCCACGCGCAAGCCCTACGAGCCCGCTGGGGCCCTGTACCGCCAGATGGAGGCGCGGTTCCCGTACGACGAGACCGTCGATCAGCTCAAGGCCATCGAGGCGGTTCACGAAGACCTCGACCGGCCCTTCCCCATGGATCGGCTGTTGTGCGGAGATGTGGGCTTTGGCAAGACCGAGGTGGCGCTGCGTGCAGCCATGCGGGTGGTCGAGAGCGGCAAGCAGGTGTCGATCCTCTGCCCCACCACGGTGCTCGCCTTCCAGCACTACAACACCTGGAGCGAGCGATTCGAGGGGCTGCCGGTCCAGGTCCGCATGCTCTCCCGCTTCAACTCCCTCGACGAGGAACGACAGGTGCTGGCGGGCCTGAGGTCGGGCGAGGTCGACATCGTGGTCGGAACCACCAAGCTGCTCGGCCGAGAGGTCCGGTTCGCGGATCTGGGCATGGTGGTGGTCGACGAAGAGCACCGGTTCGGGGTTCGGCAGAAGGACCGCCTGAAGAAGATGCGGGCGGCGATCGATGTGCTGTCCATGAGCGCCACACCGATTCCCCGCACGCTCCAGCAGGCGCTCGGGGGCTTGCGCGAGATGTCGGTGATGGCGACCCCGCCCTCGGATCGGCTCTCTGTGGCCACGAGCATCACCCGCCTCTCCGAGAGCCGCGTGCGCGATGCACTGGTGACCGAGCTGGCCCGGGGAGGTCAGTCCTTCGTCATCCACAACCGGGTGGAGACCATCGGGCGCTTCGCGAGCCGCCTGGAGCGCTGGGTCCCCGAGGCCCGGTTCGGGATCGCCCACGGCCAGATGGAGGATTCCCAGCTCGAAGAGGTGTTGGTGCGGTTCATCAACCGCGAGATCGATGTGCTCGTCTGCACCGCCATCGTCGAGACCGGCATCGATCTCCCCAATGTGAACACGATGCTCATCCACCGTGCAGACTTGTTCGGCTTGGCTCAGCTCTACCAGCTCCGGGGTCGGGTCGGTCGGTCCCATGTGCGCGCACGTTGCCTGCTGCTCACCCCAGAGGAGATGACCCCAGAGGCCAAGAAGCGGCTTCGGGTGCTGGTCGAGAACACCGAGCTGGGGGCGGGCTTTCAGATCGCGAGCGCGGACCTGGAGCTCCGCGGGGGCGGCAACCTGCTGGGGTCGGCACAGTCGGGCAATATCGACAAGGTGGGCTACGAGGTCTGGGTCGAGCTGCTGGACGAAGCGGTCGCAGCTGCACGGGGCGAGCAGTCCCGTGAGCAGATCGACCCCGAGGTGGAGGTCGGCGTCGATGCCTTCATCCCAGACAAGCTGCTGCCCGAGATGCGCGAGCGACTGGCGTGGTATTCGCGCCTGTCCAACGCCACCAGCGTGTCGGCGATCGAGCAGCTTCTGGACGATCTGGAGCTCCTGGTGGGGGATCTCCCCATCGAGGTCCGGAACCTCGGTGGGCTGCTCCAGGCCCGTATCCGCTGTAAGGAGCTGGGTATTCAGCGCTGCGCCTGGCTGAAGGTGCGGGCGGCCCTCGAGCTCCATCCGAACAGCCCGCTGGACGCCGATACCCTCGAACGCCTCGTGGCCAAGCACCCCAAGCGGTTCCGAGTGAAGCAGCGCGAATTCACCGAGTTGGACGTGCGCTTCACGCCCAGCGAGGCCGAAAAACCCTTCCAATACCTGCTCTGGGTGTTCACCCAGCTCCGTTTGGCTCGCGACGCGTGATCTAAGAAGGCGGGCCCGGCGCACCGGGAGGCCCGCCGGGAACCCCGATTGGCGGGCCAGACTTGATGGCGGGTGCAGCGGCTTTGGGCTGGACTGTGGCTATCGGGGGACCGCCAGCCAGGGCGAGCAGCGTCTGGACGAGGCCGACCCCCCCCATGCCCACGATGATGGCCCCGACCATGGAGCCCACGTCCTCGGAGATTGCGCTGGTGGACATATACAGGCCGATATTCGCCAGGATTCCGTCGAAGAAGCCCGTGACGAAGCTGAGCCCCCAACCGACGATATCGGTGACCACCCACAGCAGCATGGCACCGCCAGTGAGGCGTAGATCGGTGATCTTCGGGTTCTGGGTGGAGCGGAAGACGGTGAACGCACCCACCCCGAGCAACACCACCGACCACACCAGGCTGACCAAACCGCTGGTGAGGTTGTCGACGAATAGCAGCAGGTCGCCGGCTACCATGGGCTAGTCGAGGCTCTTGACGATGAGATCGCGGACCTCGTCGAGCATCCTCTCCTGGCCGTATCCGCCCTTTCGCACGACGGTCTCCACGTGGTGCTCGAGAAAGGACATCCGGGCTGGAGGCACATCCATTGCGGTGAACACGACCACCGGAATCTGGCTCCAGTCCTCTCGAGACTGGAGCTCGGTGATGACGTGGAAGCCGTCGACCTCGGGCATCATCAGATCGAGGAGCATGAGCACGGGGGCTTCGTTCTCCTCGAGCCACTCCAGGGCGAGCCGGCCATTCTCCACCGATTCGACGTTCCAGCCTTCGGAGGTGAGCATGCGGGAGGTGACATCGCGGGTGGCCTCGTCATCCTCGACGATGAGGATGGGCCCCCCGTCGCGGGCGGGCTTGACCCGGCGCATCACAGCCACGAGGGAGTCGCGGCGGATGGGCTTGGGCAGGAAGTCCGCGGCGCCGACTGCGAGCCCACGGGTGCGGTCGTCCGCTACGGTGACCAACACCACGGGGATGTCGCGGAGCTCGATGTCGCGCTTGAAGTCCATGAGCAGGTTCCACCCGTCCACATCGGGCAAGACCACATCGAGGGTGACGACATCGGGTTTGTGGGTGCGCGCCAGTCGGAGGCCTTCTACGCCGGATGCGCTGGCGATGACGCGGTAGCCGGCCCGGGTGAGGTAGCTGGCCATCTGCCTGCGCAGCGTGCTGTCGCCGTCGATGACCAGCACGGTGGCGGGTTGGGCGGCCGGCGTGGTGGGTTCGCTCTCGAGCTCCACCGGAGTCACACCGTCCCAGGTGGGCGGGGCGGAGGGGAGCGTGATGGTGAATGTGGAGCCCACGCTGAGGGTGCTCTCGACGTTGATATCGCCCCCGAGGAGCCGGGTCAGCTTGAGGGCGATGGTGAGGCCGAGTCCGGTCCCGCCGTATTTCCGGGTGGTCGAGGCGTCGCCCTGGGCGAACTCGCGGAAGATGGTGCGGCTCTGGTCGGCGCTCATGCCGATGCCGGTGTCCGAGATGTGCACATGCATGCCGCGCTCGTCGATCTCGACATTGATGCGGATCTCGCCATGGTCTGTGAACTTGGAGGCGTTCTCGAGGATGCGCCCGAGGATGGTGACCAGCTTGGCCACGTCGGTGACGATCTCCATGCTGGGGATCTCGCCGATCAGGACTCGATTGCCCCGGCGGGTGGCTTTGCCGATCACCGCTTCGAGTGCGTTGTCGATGAGGGGACGCAGCTGGGTGGCTTCGTAGTAGACCTCCGCCTTTCCAGCCTCGATGCGGGCGATCTCGAGTACGTCCGAGATGAGCCCCAGGAGGTGGCTCCCGGCCTTTCGGATGCGCTCGAGGTCTCGGACCATCTCGGGATCTGCATCGGTGGCGTCCTCGCGGAGGAGCTCGGCGTAGCCCAGGATTGCGTTGAGCGGAGTGCGTAGTTCGTGGCTCATATTGGCGAGAAATGCGGACTTTGCACGGTCGGATTCGCTGGCTTGCTCCCGAGCCTGCACCAGGGCCATCTCTGTGGTGGCGAGGTCTGCCCGCAGGGACCGGTTGGTCTCTTCGAGGCCGCGCAGGCGGGCTTGCTCACGCTCGGCGGCGGCGCGGGTCTCTGCGATCTTTCGGAAGTGGTTGGCGGCGCGCTCGACCGCGGCGACCAGGGGATCGAGGGAGGGGGCTCCCGGCCCTTGGACATAGTCGAAGGCCCCGTCGCGCAACGCAGAGAGCGCTGCGTTGAGGTCATCGACCTGGCCGAGCACGACCACGGGAACGTCGTCGTCGATCTCGCGAACACGGGAGAGGATGGCCTGCCCACCGAGGTCTGGGAGGTCGACGTCGCAGACCACCACATGGGGCAGTGTGTCCTCGAGGATGCGAAGACCGCTTGCTCCGTCCGCAGCTGCGGAGACGCGCCAGCCGAAGTCTGTGAGGATGTGGGTGATTTGGGACCTGGCGCTCTCGTCCTCGTGGACGATGAGCACATGTCCTGACCAGCTGTCCATCTCCATTAGACTCCCCGGATCACTTGGTGCAGCGGAACGTGGCGAAGCTGTTCGCCTTCTTAGGGTCGTTCTCAGGAATTGGCGAACCGTCTTCCAGAAGAACCACGAAATTTCCCGTCTCAGTGACGCGGTATTCGAGCTGGGTGCCCGGCGCTGTGGGCGGATCTGTGACCTTGGGAAGGGCCCGTCCAGCCCAGCGACAATAGCTCGCAGCGGCGAGCCCGCTGATGTTGGTGACGGGCTTGTTCCCGAGCCCGGCGGGAGGTGTGGATCCATCCCAACCCGCCAAGTACACGGCCTCACGGGCTGCTCGCTTGCCCCCTGGAAGGTACATGGGGTTGTCCGAAAGGAACCGCCCGAACTTTTTGGATGTGACCAGGGAAGTGGTCCCCCCTTTGCCCGTTGGAGCGGGGTGGGGTGTGGGCTGGGCAGGGGCGGGTCGCGGGGTGGGGTTGGCTACCGGGGCCGTAGGGGCGTTGATCCCGAGCTCGGCTTGGAGGGGATCGTCAGAGACGGCGACCTCGAGCATTCGTTGCGTGGAGATGCAGCCGTCTGGACAGTCCTTGCGCTCGAAACACCCGATGTGGGCGGCCTCGCAGCGACCTGCGGACGCGACGAGCTCGTACCGGCCGGGGGGGACTTCGAAGTGGAGCGCACCCTCGGAGATCGTACCGGTAGCTGCACCGAGTGTGGCGACCTGGAGCTCGGTCAGGGAGGTCTTCAGCTGCACGGCCCGTGCCGATGGGGGGGTGATGTTCAGGCGGAGAATGGCGGAGTCCTCGCCCGGCGACACCACCTGCTCCTCGGTGCCTGCTGGACACCAAGCGGGGCAGTCTACCCCTGGACATTCCATGAGCGGGCAGTCCTCTCCGATGACCCAGTTGAGCTGGACCGTCCCCGGCTCGATGGCGTTGAAGTAGGTCGATGCTCCGCTGGCCATTCCCGTTGTCTCGCCCAGACGAACCCGTACCGGGATGTCTTCGGGGACGCCCAGCACGAGGACCTCTACGGGGCGGGTTGCGACCGGGACCTCGGGCGGATCGGGGAGGAAGAACAGCGCCACGAGCCCCCCCGCGATTCCCATGCCGACGAAGAGCAGGCCGGCGACTGCGATGAGAGCAACCAGGGAGAGTCCGCGGCGGCTCGGGGCGGGCACCGGGGTGTCCCGGGAGTCGTCCCAGGTCGGTGTGGGAGAGATGGGCTTTCTGGCGGCGGGCTCGACGGGGACGAGTGCGTCGAGATCGATATCCGTAGGGGCGAGGGTGACGCCGGCGTGGCGACCGTCCTCGGACAACGCTCGGCAGCGTTCGAGCAGCTCTCGTGCCGAGCCCATGCGCTTGGTGGGGTCGGAGTGGGTGAGGTGACGGGTGAGCTCGCGCACGCCCTGGGGAAAGTCCTCACCGGGGTCGAGGGGTGGGTGGTTCTGCTTGCCCACGATGACCTGCATCGCCTGCTGTCGGGCGCTGCCCTGCCCCGATGCCGGAAAGGCCATGGAGCCTGTGAGGAGCTCGTAGAATACCACCCCGAGGGAGTACAGATCCCACTGCTCGGGATCGAGGGTGTCGGGTGAGATCCACTCGGGCGGAGCGTAGGAAACGGTCCCGAAGGCCATACCCGCCTGGGTGATCCGGGTGTGGTCTGTCTCCATGGCGAGCCCGAAGTCGACGAGCTTGAGGGTGCCCTTGTTGTCGACCAGCAGGTTGGCCGGCTTGATGTCGCGGTGGCGGATGCCCTTGGCGTGCAGGTAGGCCAGCGCCCCGGCGGCTTGCTCGACCAGGTCGATGCACTGGGCCAGGGGCATTGCGCCCTTCTGTAGATCGTCTTCGAGGGCACGTCCCTCGACGAACTCCATCTCGAGGTAGGGCGGATCGTTGTCGGTGCGCACATTGCGGACCTTGACGATGTTGGGATGATCGAGCTGGAAGAGGATCTCTGCTTCGCGGATGAACCGGGCCTGGGCGTCTGAGCTGGAGCGCACCGCTCCCTCGAGCACCTTCACCGCGGCGAGGATACGCTTTGCGTTGCGATTGTGACACCGATAGACTGAGCCCATTCCGCCGCTTCCAAGCGACTTCTCGACGACCCAGATGTCGATTTCCTCTCCGGCTTGGAGCACCCGTCCTCCGCGGCGAATCTACCAGCTTCTGGCCCGCTGCGTAGAGCTTTCGCGTCGGGATCGTCGAGTTCCTGATCCTCGCCTGTTGGGAGGTGACAGTCGGGCCTCAGTCAGAGTACCGTGCGGTTCACAGGAGAACCGTGCAGTCGAAGGTCCGAAGGGCGTCGTGGTCCCGTGTTGCGGGGCAGATCAGGGGCATCGTCGCCACAGTGGCGGTGCTTGGCTTCGCACCGGTGGCCGCCGCTCAGGATGGTGCGCTCGAGAACGCGCCCATCCCGTTCGATGCGAATGGCCCCGACGTCCCGCCGCTCACGGCGCAGGGGCCGATCACCCTCTGGTCCGCGGATGGCATGCGGCAGGGCGAGGCGCGCTTCGCTCTGCTCGGAGAAGGGGCCGGTGGGCTGCTCCAGCTGGGGACCGGAGCCGACGATCTCCCGGGTCCCGATCCCATCCCGGATCGTCGGGATCTACTCTCCCAGTCCAGCGGGCTGAACCTCTCCGCGGGTTGGGGTTTGTCGGACAGCGTGGGGGTCGGGCTCACCAGCTCCTTGTGGGGGGTCTCGCCTGGCGGGCGCATTGGCGCGGGCGTGTTTCGGGTCGATGTACCGGTACGGCTTGTTCGGTCCGACGACGCGCTGGCGGTAGCGATCAACCCCTGGGTGGGCGTACCGGTGGGTGTGGCGCGCGCCGGTGTCGCAAGCAGGCGGCTGTCGGCGGGTGTGGTTGGGGCGGCGCGGGTTCCGGTGGGCCCCCTGGAAGCCAACCTCAACCTGGGTGTCTCCAATCGGCAGCCAGGGCGTTTTCCAGACTTCGCGGGCTTCGTGCCTACCCAAAGCATCGGTGGTCCCACCGTTGACTTCGGGGGCTCCATCGGGGTACGGCCGGGCATGTCCCAGGTCGATCTCGAGTTCCGTGGGGCGTATGGCCTCACTGCGGGCGCGCTCGATCTGGACCTCCCCAACCTGCCGGAGATTCCGAACTCCAACCTGTTCAGCGAGCTTGCGCTCACGGGTGGTGTGCCGATCTCCGAGCGGCTCGTGTTGCGCGGCGGCGGGGCGGTCGGGCTCACGACCGGTATCGGTACCTCGGTGGGGCGGGGCTTTCTGGGCCTGGCGTGGCGCAATCGGCCCAGGGTAGAGCCCACCATCACCGATGTTCCGCCTGATCCGGTGCTCTCCGAGTGGAAGCTCGAGGTCCAAGGCGGTGGGGCTCCGCTGGTTGGGGCTGTTGTCATGGTCGCTGGCTCAGAGGTCGGGCGCACCGGGGTCGATGGCTCGCTCACCCTCTCAGAGCTCGACTGGGCCGCAGGGGTCACCGCCGAAGCTCCGGGCTATCAGCGTGCCGAGTTTGCCAAGCCCCGCAAGGGCGAGCCGAGCTCGGTCGATCTCATGCCCTATGCGCAGCCCGTGCCCATCCAGGTACAGAGCGCCGATGGCAAGCCCCTCGCCGCCACGGTCCAGGCCACGGCCGACGGAGCCGAGCCCATCACCGTGTCCACGGACAAGCTCGAGCTGCTCCCAGGCGACTGGCGGCTTCAGGTCTCCGCCGAGGGCTACGGGGCCCAGGTGCGCCGGCTCTCCGTGGTAGCGGCCGTCCCACCCCAACCCGTCGATGTGGTGCTCCAGCCCAGCCAGGGCGAAGCCGCACTCGTCCACACCGTGCTCGATGCCGAGGGGGCTCCGGTGGTCGGGGCCACCGTGCTGCTCGATGGGCTGCCCGTCGGGACCACCGGCGAAGACGGAACCATCGAGATTCAGGGCCTCGCAGAGGGCGAGCACCTCCTCGCCATCGAGCACCCCAGCTACACCACCGCCGAGCAGGCCGTCTCGCTCACAGCGGGAAAGCTCGACATCACCACCCCGCTGGCTCGGGTCCCCGGCACGGTGAAGGTCAGCGCGCGCAACGCCAACGGCGACCCCGTTGCAGACGCGGTCGTGCGCTTCGCGGGCCCGCGCAGGTTGGCGCCGATGCCGCTCGGAGCACGGGGTGAGCGCACCGAGGTCGTCGGGCCGGGCACCTGGCAGCTGCTCATCAGCTCGGTGCAGTACGGGTTCCAGCAGCGCGAGGTCGTGGTCCCGGAGCGCAGCTGGGATCTGATCGAGGTCAGCGTGGTGCTCCAACCCACAGAGGGGGGCCAGGCGCGGCTCGAGCTCCGGGTGGTCGACCCGGATGGACGCCCGGTAGATGGGGCTGTGGTGCAGCTCGACGGCCAGGGCTTCGGCTCTACCTCGACCGGCGGCGCGCTCACCCTCGATGGGCTCAACGCCGGGCAGCGCGAGCTCGTCGTGTCCTCCCCGCAGCACCGCCAGCTCCAGCCCGTGCCGGTGGTGCTCGTCGATGGCCTCCAGGAAGAGGTCGTCACCCTCCCGTGGAATCCGGGCACGGTTCGCGTCACCGCCCGCACCCCGGATGGGGTCGTCGACGATGCCCAGGCGCGCTTCGGCGGCCCACAGCCCATTCCCCCCACAGATCTGGGCCCCGCGGGCATGTCCTACTTCCAGGTTCCCGCCGGAGAGTGGAGCGTGTTGGTCACCTCGCCCACCCATGGCATCCAGCAGCGCCAGGTCGTGGTTGAAGAGGACTCCAGCTCCCTGCACGATGTATCGGTCGTGCTCAATGCGGCCGCGGGGGGCTTGGCAACCCTGTCTCTGGTGGTCACCGATCCGGATGGCGACGCGGTAGATGGGGCCGCGGTGTACCTCGATGGCATCCCGCTGGGCAACACCTCGGGGGGCTCGCTCGTGGCACAGCAGCTCGCGGTCGGGCGGCAGGTCCTCGATGTGGAGTCGCCTTACTTCCAGGACTACTCCAAATCGGTGCAGCTCATGGAGGGCGAGCTCCAGCAGGAAATCTCCCTGAACTGGGCGGCGGGGCTGGTAAAGGTGCTCGTCCGCGACGACAAGGGCCAGCCGGTACCCGACGGGGTCGTGCGCCTGCTCGGCTCCCGCGCCATCCCGCCCGCGCCGGTGAACGCAGACGGAGAGAGGCTGTTCGCCCTCGAACCGGGAGAATGGCAGGCACTGGCCATCTCGCCCACCCTGGGCATGACCCAGGTCCCGGTGCTCGTCACCGCCGAAGCAGATGGTCTACAGGTCGTGCTCGCGGAGCTGCGGCCCATCGAGGCGGGCCTGGCCGACCTCGTCGTCCGCGTGGTCGACCCATCGGGGCGTCCGGTCCCGAGCGCAGAGGTCCGCGTAGATGGGGAGTCCCGCGGCACGACTCCCGCTGGGGGGGTAGTGGTCGTCCACAACCTCGTCCCGGGGGATGTGCAGCTGGCGGTCAGCGCACCGGGGCACGACCCCGCCACCGCGTCGGTCGAGGTCGCTGAGGGCAGTCAGGTTCGGTACATCACCCTGGGCGCGAAGCCGGGTCAGATAGCCGTCACCGTGATGGATCAGGCGGGTAAGCCCGTAGATGCTGAGGTCTCTCTCGTCGGGCCCGAAGACTGGATGCCGGTTCAGATCGGGGCCGATGGCACCGAGGAATTCCTGGTGGGTCCGGGGGATTGGCAGGTCATCGCGAGCGCTCCGGGCCTGGCCGCCGCCCGTGCGGATGTGGCGGTCAGCTCCGAGGGTCAGTCCGAGGTCCGGCTGACGTTGTCGGCGAGCCGCGTAGATGTCGGCGTGACCGAGGTGGTGATCCGCGACGTGGTCCTGTTCGACTTCAACGCCGCAACGCTTCGCCCAGAGGCGAGCTCCCTGCTCGACGAGGTCGCCAACACCCTGCTCTCCAATCCCAGCATCATCCGCGTAGAGGTCCAAGGCCACAGCGACAATATCGGTGATCTCGCGTACAACCGGAAGCTCTCCGAGCACCGCGCCGAGAGCGTGCGCAAGGCCCTGATAGAGCGGGGTGTAGCCCCCGAGAAGCTCACTGCGCGGGGATATGGTGCCCAGCGGCCGGTGTCCGCCAACGACACAGAAGAGGGGCGCTCGGCAAACCGCCGGGTCGAGTTCGAGATTCAGGAGTGAGCTTCACCATCGCGCTCGAGGGTCCCACCGAGGAGGTGTTCTCAGAGCTCGTGCGCTCGCTCCCGGATGGGAGTCGGTGGATGGTGTCCGCCACCCAGGGCTCGGTGATCATCGCTCGGGAGGAGTCGCGGCTGGTGCGGGAGGCCATCCTCACCCAGCTCGAGGATGGTCGCTACGATCTCGAGGTTCTCGCGTCGGAGGGCGTGGACGAGCTCGCGCTGCAGCTCCTGGTTGGGGCTGCTCTGCTGTCCTGCCTGCTGGCGATCATCGGGACGTGGTTGTGGGGTCCGGGTGGGTGGTTGGGCCTGTTGGTGGGGGTGGTGTTTGCGGGGACCATCCCGGCGATGGTCTTGGCGGTGGGTCAGCGAATGCTCGACCCGGGCCGGGATGTGGCGGCCGAGGACCAACTTCAGCGCGCGGTGCGCATGGCCATTGCCCAGTGCGACCGGGCCCAGCTGCTCAGCACAGGCGATTGAGGCCGTTGAGAGCGGCCACCCGGTAGGCTTCGGCCATGGTGGGGTAGTTGAAGGTCGTGTTCACGAAGTACATCAGCGTGTTCGCGCTGCCCTTCTGGGCCATGATGGCCTGGCCGATATGCACGATCTCTGCGGCTTGGTAGCCAAAGCAGTGGATGCCGAGCAGCTGCAGCGTCTCGCGGTGGAAGAGCAGCTTGAGCATGCCCACGCGCTTGCCGGTGATCTGGGCGCGGGCGAGGTGTCGGAACAGGCTGTGGCCGACCTCGTAGGGCACGCTCTCGGCGGTGAGCTCGCGCTCGGTGCGGCCCACGCTCGAGATCTCCGGGTCGGTGTAGATGCCGGTGGGGATGTCGAGGATCAGGCTCTCTTCGGTGAGCCCCTCGACGAGGTGCCCCGCAGCGAAGCGCCCCTGATCGTAGGAGGCGCTGGCCAGACCTGGCGCGCCGATCACGTCGCCGACGGCGTAGATATGCTCCAGCTTGGTGCGGAAGTGCTGGTCGACCTCGATCTGACCGCGCTTATTGGGCTGAATCCCGAGGGGCACCAGGTCGAGGGCCTCGGTGTTGCCCGAGCGGCCCGCCGCCCAGAGCATCACGTCTCCGTGGACCCGCTTGCCGGACTTGAGATCGACGCGCACACCGTCATCGCTGGGGACGACCTTGGCCCAGGTCTCGTTGTGGCGGATGGTGACGCCGTTGTCGCGCAGGTGGTACGCGAGCGCATCGACGATCTCGTCGTCGAGGAAGGAGAGCAGCTCTGCTCGGCCGTTGATCAGCTGGACCTTCACGCCCATATTGCGGAAGATGCTGGCGTACTCGCAGCCGATGACCCCCGCACCGAAGATCACGATGCTGGACGGGGTTCGCTGCAGCTTCAGGATGGAGTCACTGTCGCAGATCCGGGGGTGGTCGAAGTCGATTCCATCGGGCCGATAGGGACGGCTCCCGGTAGCGATGACGATATGCTCGGCGCGCAGGTGCCGGGTGATTCCGCCGGTGGGGCTGTCGACCTCGAGGGTGTGGGCATCGAGGAAGTGGGCGGTGCCGTGCACGACCTCGACTGCGTTGCGCAGGTAGAAGTTGCGGCGCATGGTGGTCTGTTTGTCGATGACCGACCCCGCCGCCGCGAGCAGCTGGGGGAAGGTGATCGACACCCCATTTGCAGCTCGGCCGAACAGGGGAGAGGCGCGGAACGCCATGAGCTGGCCGACGGAGTGGCGCAGGGCCTTGCTGGGAATCGTGCCGGAGTGGGTACAGCTACCGCCGACCTCCTGGCGGGAGTCGATGATTGCGACCCGCTTGCCCCCCTTGGCCGCACGCATGGCTGCGCCCTCGCCGCCGGGACCGGAGCCGATCACGACGACATCAAAGCTCTCGGGACGAATATGGATGCTCATCGGGCTTCAGGCTCGCTCGACCGCGGCGGCCCAGGCCTCGCGGATGGTCTGTAGCTTGGCCGGATCCCCAGCCGGGGTGAAGCGGCGCTGCTCGGTCCAGGTGCGGCTGACCTCGTCGCGGCTATTCCAGAAGCCCACCGCCAACCCAGCCAGCAGACCCGAGCCGAGGCCCGTGGTCTCGAGCACGGCGGGGCGCACACAGTCGACGCCGAGCAGATCGGCCTGGCGCTGCATCAGCAGGTTGTTGCGGGCCGCGCCGCCGTCCACGCGGAGCTCTCGGAGGGGCTCGCCCAGGTCGCCGGCCATGGCGGTGAGGATCTCGTCGATCTGCAGCGCGATCCCATCCAGCGTTGCCCGAGCCAGGTGGGCCTTGGTGGTTCCGCCGGTGATGCCGCGGATGATGCCCCGAGCGTCGGGGCGCCAGTGCGGAGCGCCGAGCCCCGCCAGTGCGGGCACGAACACCACTCCACCCGAGTCCGGGACGCTGGCCGCCAGGGCCTCCACTTCTTCGGAGTCCCCGATGAGTCCGAGCCCATCGCGCAGCCACTGCACCGCCGCCCCCGCGATGAAGGCGCTGCCTTCCAAGGCGTAGCTGACCTCGCCGCCGACCCGCCAGCCCACCGTGGTGAGCATGCCGCTGTGGCTGGGCGTGGGGGTGGAGCCGGTGTTCAGCAGGATGAACGCGCCGGTGCCATAGGTGCACTTGGCCATGCCGGGCGCAAAGCAGGCCTGACCGAATAGCGCCCCCTGCTGGTCGCCGATGATCCCGGCGACGGGAATGCCATCGGGTAGGAAGTCGAGCCCCTTGGTGTGACCGTAGACCTCGCTGCTGTCGGCTACCCGGGGCAGCGTGGAGCGGGGCACGCCGAGGATGCCGAGCAGCTCCTCATCCCAGTCGAGCCGGTGGAGATCGAAGAACAGCGTGCGGCTCGCGTTGGAGGGGTCGGTCACATGGGCCCCGCCATCGGCCCCGCCGGTGAGCTTCCAGGTGGCCCAGGTGTCGATGGTGCCGAACTGGAGCTGCCCCGCTTCGGCTCTTTGGCGGGCGCCGGGCACATGGTCGAGCAGCCAGCGTGCCTTGGTCCCCGAGAAGTAGGGGTCGAGCACCAGGCCGGTGCGGCTCTTGAACAGCGCCTCGTGGCCGGCCTCTTTGAGCTCGGTGCAGAAGCCCGCGGTGCGGCGGTCCTGCCAGACCAGGGCGCGGTGGATGGGCTGACCGCTGACCCGGTCCCAGAACAGGCTGGTCTCTCGCTGGTTGGTGACCCCGATGGCCACCAGCTCGGAGCTGCTCACGCCGGACTCTGCAAGAACCCCGGTGACCGCGGCTCGGATCGATGCCCAGATCTCGTCTACATCGTGCTCGACATGGCCGGGCTGGGGGTAGTGGTTGGGGAACTCGATGTTGACCGAGGCCACCACCCGAACATCGTGATCGATGATCAGAGCGGTGGAGCCGGTGGTTCCCTGGTCGATTGCGAGTACATAGCCGGACACTCAGCCCCCCTGTGAAGGGTCGGAACTTAGCACGTCGATCAGAAGTCGGTGGGGTCGAGGGGGCAGGTGTTGTTGGTGAACTCGTCGGAGTCGCTCGCCCCGTCTCCGTCGGAGTCGACCGCTAAGGGGTCGCTTGGAACGTTGCCACAGTTCATCTCCCAGGTGAGGGAGCACTCGGCGAGGTCATTCAGCCCGTCTCCGTCGGAGTCCGGGAGGGTGGGGTCGCTGGCCAGACAGATGTTCATGTCGGAGATGTTCCCACCGGTGGTTTCGAAGCCGTCCGGTAGGCCATCACCATCGGTATCCGGAGCGAGCGGGTTGGTGCTCCAGATGAGGATCTCGTCACCATCGGTCAGCGCGTCATCGTCGTGGTCCCAGTCCAGGGGGTCGGTACCCAGGGTGCCCTCGCCGATGGGCGTGCCCCCGTCGGGAAGCCCATCGCCGTCGGTGTCAGCAACCGAGGGGTCGGTCCTGGTGTTCGTATATTCCTGCAGGTTGCTCAGCCCGTCCCCGTCGGGGTCGCCGCTGGGGCTATTCACTCCGTGATCGAGCTCCCACAGATCGGACATGCCATCGGTGTCGAGGTCGGCATTGAAGCCGGTGTTGGAGGGGTAGAAGCCGATATCTCCCCCGCTTGCCCCGGCCCCGCGCAGGGGGTTGGAGCCGCCGATGAGGCGGGGGTACCACTCCTGGATGGGGAGCTGGGTTCGCACCCGATAGAAGAGCGACGCGAGGGAGCCGGTGGGGGTGAAGTTACCGTTTGTGTCCGGGCTGGTGGAGAGGGCGCAGCCAGTTCCCAGGCAGGCGTAGGGCGACTCGTCCGCGCCGAAGAAGGGCTCCCCGCCCATCGGGTCGGAGGCGGGTGTGAACAGTGCAGAGTTGGTGATCTTGGGGCCGAAGGGAGAGCCCGCCGTACCGCTGCTGACGACGGCCACCGCCTGTGAGTGGGTCGTGATGACGACCGAGTCGACCAGCTCACCACCCGTGTGATCGTAGAGGATGCCGATTGGGGCGCTCTGGGACACCAGCAAGCTGTTGGTGAGGGAGGAGTAGGTCTGGTAGAAGGCGAGCCCGGGGCCCCCGCCGAACCCAGTCTCGAGCCCGGGCTGGGAGAATAGGCACTGGTTGCAGATCACCCCGACCTCGCTCGAGAGCAAGGTGTCTGGGCTGGAGATGCTGAGATCGGTGAACCATGCCGCCCCCGGAGAGGTGAAGAGCTCGATCATGGGTGCACCGCCCGATTGGCGGTTGTCCAGCAGCACATCATTCCCGGTGATCCCAGCAGGAGTTGTGGATCCGGAGATGACCGGGGTGCCGTTGTCCAGGAAGTCGGTGGCGTTGAGCCAGAGCGTGGCCTGGTCGAGCGCGATGGCACTGGAGCGGGTGCCCTGGTTGTCCTGGAAGAGGCTATCGGTGATGGTCAAGGTCGACTCGGGAGAGGCGAACACGCCGCCCCCTTGGGAAGTGGACAGGTTGCTGAGCAACTCGGCCCCATCGAGCACCAGGTCGGCCCCCGCACCGATGTGGATGGCCCCGCCAGCTGAGTAGGCCACGTTCCCGGCGAACACGCTGTCGCTGACCTGCGCGAACTGCCCGTCGTCGATCCTCAGCCCGGCCCCGATGGCGTTCTCGCCGTCGTGCACCACCACCTTGTCCAGCATGAGCCGCCCCTCGATGGTCATCGTCGGGAACTGCTCGGATGGGGCGCTGGATACGCGGATGATGGGCTTCCCGCCGAGGTCGAAGCCGAGGCAGAAGCCCGAGGGGCTGCCGCTCGCGCAGTCCGCAGTCCAGTCGAGGTCGAGGCCGGTGGGGTCGGTGGGGCCGACCAAGGTGACGGTCTGGCCCTGGACGCGGATCCGGTCGGGGCTGCTCGCCCCCGTGCTCGCGCTGATGGTCACATCGCAGCTGCAGTCGAGGAGATCCTGGAGGGTTGCGCTGGTCCCCCCGCAGACCGCGGGAGTGCTGGCGTCCGGTGGCCAGCTCAGGGTGCGGGGCATTCGGGCTGCCCCGAGTCCGGGACGGTCGTCACAGTCGAGGGGACCGGGGTCGGAGTGGGCGGTGGGGAAGCCCGCGGGGAGCAGCACCGAGACGCCGTCTCCGTCCTGATCGTAGTCATTGGCGCCGTCGCAGTCGGAGTCGATGCCGTCGTACCAGATGTCGTCCGCGTCGGGGTTGATCAGGGGCTGGAGGTCGTTGCAGTCATCCTTTTCGATTGGGCAGCTGCCGCCATCGTCGCGGGAGCAGAAGCCGTCTCCGTCCTGGTCGTAGTCGTCGCCACCGTCGCAGTTGGAGTCGATGCCGTCGTACCAGATCTCGTCAGCACCGGGGTAGATAGCGGAGTTGCCGTCGTCGCAGTCCAGCCCGTTGATGGCGGGCTCCCAGCCGGCTGGAACCCCCACAGCGCAGAAGTTGCGGGGGTCGTCATTGTCGAAGCCGAACCCGTCGCCATCGGTGTCGGCGTAGTGGGTGAGCCCGCCCGCCAGGGAGGAGTCGGCGTTGTCGATATCCCCGTCGCAGTCGTCGTCGGTGTTGAGGGGGATGCACACCTCGGCGGCGCCGGGGTTCACGCGGTCGTTGGTATCGTCACAGTCGCCGGCGACCAGAGACCAGGTGCTGGTGAAGGGGGGCTCGCACTCCTGGGTGGTGCTCCCTGCCACGCCGTAGCCGTCGCGGTCATCGTCCAGATACCACACCGTGGTGGGGTTGATGGCGGGGTCGGCATCGTCGCAGTCGCCGCCGGTCTGTACGGCTCCGGCGACCGGGGTGCAGCTCTGCACGACCGAGGCATCCTCCCCGAAGCCATCGGCGTCGGCATCGATATACCAGGCGCTGTCGATGTCGGGATCGTCGGTGTCGGTGAGCCCATCGCAGTCGTTGTCGAGCCCGTCGCAGACCTCGACCCCGCCGGGGGAGACTGCTGCGTTGGAGTCGTTGCAGTCCTCGGGTAGCCCGGGATCGGCCCGGAAGTCGGCGGAGGGTTGGCAGGCGAGCACGAAGCTGGCCAGGCGCACATACCCGTCCCCGTCGGCGTCCGCGTACCACAGCTGCTGGTCGGTCACGTCGGAGTCGAGATCATCGATGGCGCCGTCGCAGTCGTTGTCGACGCCATCACAGACCTCGGGCTCGCCGGGATTGGCCAGGGGGCTGACATCGTTGCAGTCGGTGGCGTCGAGCACCCAGACGGCGGGCACGGTGGGGGGAATGCAGGCGCTCACGACGGTGGCGAAGGAGCCGAATCCGTCGAGATCCGCGTCGGGTGACCAGAGTGAGGGGTCGGTAGGCCCTTCGGGATCGAGGTCGTCTGCAAAGCCGTCACAGTCGTTGTCGATGCTATCGCAGACCTCGTCGGCTGCGGGATTGATGGCGGCCTGTCCGTCGTCGCAGTCGGTCGCATCGAGCACGTGCCCAGCGGGCTGACTGCAGCTGGGTGTGGGGGTGTTGGCGTCTCCGAAGCCGTCGAGGTCTGCGTCTGGATACCAGTCGGTGGAGGAGCTCAGGTCGACGCCCGGGTCGGCGTCATCGAGCAGTCCATTGCAGTCGTTGTCGAGCCCATCGCAGATCTCCACGGCGCCCGGGAGCACGGCGGTGTTCTCGTCGTCGCAGTCCGTTCCGCCGTCATTGGCGTCGACGAAGCCGTCTCCATCGCAGTCTTGCAGATCTGCGGTGGTGCAGTCCTGGCGCAGTCCGTCGTCGCAGATCTCCACGGCGCCGGGGTGGCTGTCGGGGTCGGCGTCGTTGCAGTCGTCCCCATTGGTGACCACCCCCGAGGCGGCGCTGCAGGCGAGCACGCTGGCGTTGGGCGCGCCGTACCCGTCGGCATCGTTGTCGACGAAGAACAGCCCTCCGTTGGCGGGGTTGTCGTCCACGAGCCCGTTGCAGTCGTTGTCGACGCCGTCGCAGAACTCGGTCGCGCCCGGGAAGCTGTCGGGCAGGGCGTCATCGCAGTCCCCGTCTCGCTGGACGGATGTGTTGCTGGGAGGATCGCACTGGGCGATAGCTGTGCCCGCACCCCAGCTGTCCCCGTCCCCATCGGCCCACCACAGGGTGGCTACGCTGGGGTCGGCGTCGTCGACGGTGCCATTGCAGTCGTTGTCGGCCCCGTCGCAGAGCTCGCTCCCGGCGGGAGAGGAGCTGGGATCGGTGTCATCGCAGTCCCCGTCGACGGCGACCGAGCCCGACGGTGGACTGCAGGCGAAGATCGGGCTCCCGGAACCGTATCCATCCTGATCGGCGTCGGGGTACCAGTCGGTGGCCGTGCTGAGGTCTGCGGCCGGGTCGTCGTCGTCGACCAGGTTGTTGCAGTCGTTGTCTACGCCATCGCAGATCTCGAGGGCGCCAGGACGGACGGCGGGGTCGGCGTCATCGCAGTCGTCGCCGCCGTGGTCTGCGTCGACCGAGCCGTCTCCGTCGCAGTCGTCGAGCTCCACGGGAAGGCAGTCCTGACGGGTCAGGTCGTAGCAGATCTCCGGGGCTCCGGGGAAGGTGGTGGAGACCTGATCGTTGCAGTCTCCGCCCACGGTGACCAGCGGCACGGTGGAGGTGTCGGGGGAGCAGGAGAGCACCACGGCGTTGTCATTGCCGAAGCCGTCTCCGTCCCGATCCTCGAGCCAGGTGTCCGCATCCAGGGCGTTGTTGTCGACGGCCCCGTCGCAGTCGTCGTCCCGGCCATTGCAGATCTCGGCGGCGTTGGGGTTGTAGCGGTCGTCGGTGTCGTCGCAGTCGGTCCCGTTTGTGACGAAGCCGGTGGGGACTCCGCAGGAGAGGAAGGCGTCATCGGTGGGGTCGTCCGGATCGTCGTACCCAAAGCCGTCGCCGTCCCGGTCCATGAAGAGGGTGACGGAGTCGGTGGAGTCGGGGTCGGCGTCGTTGCAGTCTCCGTCGATCGCCACGGTGCCGGCCGGGGCCTGGCAGGCGGCGATGGCTGGGCCGGTTCCCACGCCGTCGCCGTCCGCATCGACGTACCAGGGTGGGGCGGTCGTGATGGCGGCGTTGGAGTCGTCGCAGTCGCCGTCGTTCTGGACATCGGTGGGATTGGGGGCGACGCAGGAGGTGCTGGACTGCACTCCGCCGAAGCCATCTCCGTCGTTGTCCTCGTACCAGTTGAAGCCGGCGGTGCCGGCGTAGGGGTCGCCATCGCAGTTGCGATCTGCGTCGGAGCAGTCCTCGATCACGCCGGGACGGGTGGAGGGATCGCTGTCATCGCAGTCGGGGGTGGAGCCCGCCGCCACGTAGCCCGCCGGTGCTTCGCAGGCCGTGACCTGGACGGTGTCGGTGCCCACGCCGTCGCCATCCCCATCGAACCAGAAGAGCTGCTGGCCGGTGACGCTGTCGTCCTGATCGTCGACCAGGGCGTCGCAGTCGTCGTCGCGCCCCGAACAGACCTCGGTGGCGCCGGGATTCACCGAGGAGAGGGTATCGTCGCAGTCGTCTCCGCCGACGGCTGTGGAGAGGAAGCCATCGTTGTCCTGATCGCAGTCGCCGATACTGGGGTTGCTGTCATCGCAGTCGTCTCCGCCGAACCGATCGGAGATCACCCCGTCTCCGTCGGCGTCTTGGACGTTTTCTTCGAAGCCGCCCGGGCCGACCCAGGGGCAGCCGGCGAGCAGGAAGCAGAAGAGAGGTAGAATGCGCATGGGTGCAGCTCCGTGTCGGGAGTATGCCTCACGAACTGAGCTTCGCAATACAGGGTGTCATGACCGACGAAATCGACGAGCTCATCGACCCCGACGCGCCGAGCCGATCCCTGTGGAAGCGGGCGATTTTGGAGTGGTGCCTGCCGCTGCTGGGGCTGATCCTGATCTGGCAGGGGATCGGCTGGGTGCGGGCGCCCGCCCTCCCCCAGATGGCGCCGGACTTCGTGCTCCAGGGGCCCAATGGCGAGAGGGTAGCCCTGGCCGACCACCGAGGCCGCACGGTGGTGCTGAACTTCTGGGCCACTTGGTGCGGGCCCTGCGTGATCGAGGCGCCCAGCTTTGCCTCCTTTGCTGAGAACAACCCGGAGATCACCGTGATCGGGATGGCGGCGGACACCGATCCGGCCAAGGTGCGCCGCTCCATGAAGGAGCTTGGGCTGGGCTATCCCATCGCCATGGCCGACCGAAAAACGCTCGGGGCTTATGGCATCAACACCTTCCCGACGACGGTGATCATCGGTCCGGATGGCGCGGTACAGACGGCCCACACGGGGATCTTGTTCCGGCCGCAGATCTGGTTGCTCACCACGCTGACGGGGGGCTGAAGGCGCCGGGGCTACACCCGCTTCAGCAGCACGACCACATAGCGGGCCCGGGCGCGGAACAGCTCGGGGTCGGCGACCTGAGCGACGAAGCCCTCGAGCAGGTAGGTGCGGATCTCGGCGAGCTGCTTGCCCAGGAGCAGGCTGAAGACCAGCCGGGCGGGGAGCGAGGCGCGCTGGGTGATCTTGTCGAGGATATTCCAGGTCGGCGGCACGTATCTTTGATACGTATCGCGGATGATGGTCGCCGTTGGAAGCACGTTGTCGGTGATATCCCGGCGCTCGACCACCTCGTAGCCGTACTCCTGGGCGCACCGGGTCCACTCCTCCTCGACATGGAAGCCGCGGAACTCCGCGCTGGGGCCCTGGCGGAACATCGAAGCCGTGAGCAGGTAGCCGCCGGGCTCCAGCACCTCGTTGAGCTTGGCGAAGCCGTCTCTCATGTCGAAGAAGTGGCTGGACTCGCTCATGAGCGCCAGGTCGAAGCGGTCTTGGGTCTCGAAATCCTCGATTCCGGTGCGCTCGAAGCGATACGCGGCCTGTTCTTGGTCTTGGAAGTGGCGCTCGTGCTTGGCATCGGGTGAGATGGCCGTCACCTTGTGGCCCCGTTCGGCCAGCATCCGGGCGTTGTCACCCAGCCCACAGCCCACGTCCAGCACGCTCTTCACGCCCTCGGGGATGCTCTTGAAGACCTCGACCGAGAAGCGCTCCTGGGCCGCTCTCAGCCCCTCCCAGGTGGGCGCATCATCGCCCCAGAAACCCCAGTGCAGGGACTCCAGGCCGAGCACATCGGCGCAGAACAGCAGCGCCAGGTCTTCGCCTTCGTCCAAGAAGGAGCTGGTCTTCACGCCGTCGGGGCGCTTCAGAGCCGACCTCAGCTTCCCCAGTTGTGTGCGCAATCTTCCCATCAGCTCGGTCCTCGCTTGGCGAACAACATGTAGGTGGCAGCGAGTGAGTCGGTGGACCACTCCTGCACATCGGCGTGTACTTCGAACCCGCGCTCGACCAGCATCTGGGTCATGCGATCGAGTCGGTTGTCCAGATCGTGGACCTCGACCACCAGCTGCTGGATCTTGGGCCAGTCGCTCTCTTCGAGGCCCTCCAGCACATCGAGCTCGGCCCCCTCGACGTCGACCTTGAGCAGATCGACCCGTTCGACCCCGTGCAGGGCGAGGATCGCCGAGAGCGTGGAGAGCGCGCACTGCACCTGGCGACCCCGCAGCCGCCGCGCCCGGACCGAGCGGACCAGCCAGCGCCGGATCGGGTACAGCGGCAGCGCCAGGTAGAACAGGCCGGGATTGGACTCCCGAATGGTCCTCACGACGGTGTCCGGGTCGGTGCTGTTGACCAGGGCCTCGATCTCGGCGGGCTTCATGGTCGAGAGGCCGCTGGAGCCGGGGTAGTAGCGGAAGTTGGCCTGCTTGGGCCCACCGAGACGGGTCAGCCCGCAGTCGTAGAGGTGAGCGCGCTGCAGCCGCTCTGCGTTCTGGGCCAGCAGCCCGTGGGTCTCGGGGATGGGCTCGAACACGTACAGCGTCACATCCCCGCCGCATTCCTGGTCGACGAAGAGCGAGAACAGCCCGATATTGGCGCCCACATCGAACACTACCGCGCCGGGTTCCAGGACGATCCCGTGGCCGGAGTACTGCCGCTTGCGGAAGATCTCGTCGTAGGCGAAGCGCGCATAGGCGCGGCTCTGGCAGTGAATCGGGCCGAGGCCGGGCAGCGTGGTTCTCATGGCTTGTCCAGGACGAACAGGGCTTTGTGGACCAGGCGCTTGCGCACGAAGCTCTCTTCGTGGACCAGGCCGAGGCCCAGCTCTGCGAACACGCCGCGCCAGCTGGGCCGGCTGCGGAAGTTCAGCGGCATATTCATTCCCGGTGGGACCACCAGGGTGGGGGCATTGCTGAGCACATCCCAGAACACGAGGTTGAGCTTGCTGAGCCGGGAGTGCGGGGTGTCTTCGATGATGATCAGCCGGCGCCGGGTGACCCGAACCGCCTCGCGAAGGACCCGAATGGGCTCGCTGCAGTGGTGCAAGGTGTAGACCAGCAGCGACAGGTCGAAGGCGTTGTCATCGTAGGGGAGCGTGTGCCCGTCGTAGAGGGCGACCGGCAGCTCGGTCAGCCCGAAGTCCGTCACATCCACCAGGGTTGGAGTGGTCTGCCGTCGGCGCTGTAGCTCGCCGCTGATCCAGCCCCCTCCGGGCCCGATGTCCAGCACGGACTCGCCGGGCTCGACGAAGCGCTCGAAGCGGTCGACCAGGGCGCTGGACCGGCGCCGCCCGACGGCATCGACCCGGCGGTGGACCCATCCGGGGAGCCTCATGGGTCGCCCCAATAGAACCGACCCTGGGCATGCTCTCCGACCAGGCGTCGGCGCGCCATTCCCCGCAGCAGGGTGAGGGTGAAGCGCAGGGGCCCGTTGCTGTCGAAGCGACGCACGGACACCAAGATTCGCACCGAGTCGAGGATGCCGTAGCGAAAGCCGGACCGCACCGCGCGCTTGACCAGCTCGGAGTCCGAGAACACCGCCACGGACTCGTCGAAACCATCGAGGGCTTGGTAGACCGGGCGGGTGGTGATGAAGCAGGTCGAGGTCATGTGGGGATCGGTCGTGGTCGACCAGCGCACAAAGCGGTTGTGGACCTTGTACATGGCCCGGTACATGCGGACCGAGCGCGGGGCCATGGGCTGATTGTCCATAGCGGCGATATCGTAGCCGCTGGTGGCGAACTCGTCGCAGCAGCGGCGGATGAAGCCCGGCTCGAGCTGGGTGTCCGCGTCGAGGAAGAGCAGCAGCGGGGCGCTGGATGCATCGACCCCAGCATTGCGGCCCTCGCCGGGCTTGCCGCCCTGGACCACCCGGGCTCCGTAGGAGGCTGCGATCTCTCGGGTGCGGTCGGTGGAGCTGGCGTCGGCGACGATGAGCTCGTAGGGCGGCACATTCCGCTGCGCGCGGATGTCGCGGAGCAGCGTACCGAGGAGCGCTTCCTCGTTGTACGTGGGTACGATGATGCTGAGCTGGGGACTCTCCACCACGCCTCCACGCGCCCCGTATCGCAGGCCGGGCTATTGGGCTCGGATGCATCCTCTGTCGATCAATATCGAGGCCAGCAACCACTGCCAGCTGCGGTGTGCGACCTGCCCGACCGCGTCGGGAGAGGTTCACCAGGCGATCGGCGCGGGCCATCTGAAGGCTGCGGAGCTCGAGGCCTTCCTCGATGCCCATCCCGATCTGCTCCATATCGAGCTGTCCAACTGGGGAGAGGTCCTGCTCAACCCCCAGCTCCCGGAGATCCTTCGCATCGCATACGAGCGCGATGTGCTCGTCACCATCCTCAACGGCGTCAACTTCAACCACGCCTCTCCTGCCGCTCTGGAGGCCCTGGTCGCGTACCGGGTGCGCGGCATCACATTCGCCCTGGATGGGGCGAGCCAGCAGAGCTACTCCAGCTACCGGGTCCGCGGGGACTACGACCGGGTGATCGCCAATATCCGGGCGCTCAACCGGGTCAAGGCTCAGCACCACTCCTACTTTCCAGTCCTGCTCTGGCAGTTCGTGGCCTTCGGCCATAACGAGCACGAGATCGACACCGCGCGGTCGGTCGCTCGCAGCCTGGGCATGCACTTCTACGTCAAGCTCGCCTGGGATGACTTCTCTCCGGTCCAGGACGAGGATCGTATCCGGGCAGTCAGCCAGGGGAAGGCCGCCAGCCGCGAGGACTACCTCGAGCAAACCGGAAGCATCTACCTGCAGAAAGCGCTCTGTCGGCAGCTGTGGAACAACCCCCAGGTCAACTTCGATGGGGAGGTGCTGGGCTGCTGCGCGAATCGCTGGAGTTCCTTCGGAAACGCCTTTGATGACGGGCTGAAAGCGGTCCTCCAGGGCGAGAAGATGCAATACGCAAAGCGCATGCTCCAGGGTCGGGAAGAGCCCCGCGAGGACATCGCCTGCGTGCACTGCGAGCTGTTCCAGTCGATGGTCGATCGCGGCGACTTCATGGGGCCGGGTGACCTCGACGACCCGGTGCGGAAGTACCTGCGGTCCCCGGTCGCCCGCAAGATCGGCAAGAGGCTGGTCCGGGTGCTGGGTCGTTCGCGCCGCGTCTCCCGCTACCTCATCCGGCCCCTGGTGGATCGGGCCCTGGACAGGCTGTTGAGCCGGCCTTTCTAGGACGCCGATCCTTCGGCCTATTTCGCCGAGAACTTGGCCCTGCCCTCGTCGTGTACAAAAGTACACGTCCTCGGTTGGGCCGGCGTTCTCGACGATAGTGCCAGCAGGCTCGGCGCCCTTGATGAATTTCTGAGGGTTCGCGGGTAAAACGTGCGTCGGATTTCGGGTCTTTCACGGACCCGTCCACGTTGAAAGCTGGAATTTTGGGTGGGGTGTCCTAGAGGGCTTTTTCCAGCTCGATCATCGCGATCATGCCGATGTGGTCGTTCAGCGGGGACAGCAACCTCTCCAGGCGCCGGACCCCGCCCCAGGCCATCGTGGGCACGAGCTGGCGGAAGGATACCCCACCGGTGAGCGCCGGAGAGAACGGGCGGCGGTTGGTATAGCTCCGCACCCGAAGCCTGGGAAACTCCCGCTCGAAGCGCTCTCGATCCCGCTGAAAGACAATCCACGGCAGGGCGGCATTCGCGTCGGTGAGCGGCCCATCGCCGGCCAGCTCCCAGCCCGCAGCGGGATCGCAGGGTTCGGGGTGCAGCGTCCCGTACATCCGTCGAGCCAGCGGGGTGCCGGCGGGCTCGATCATCGCGACCCGGCCGCCGGGTTCCAGGCAGCGGTCCAGCTCGGAGAGGAAGCGGTGGGCGTCGCCGACGTGGTGGAAGACATGGAGCATGAGGAAGGCCCGGACGGTCTCGTCGCCGAAGGGCAGATCCAGAGCGGAGCAGCGGTGGTCGAGCCCGGGGAGGTCGAGCACATCGGAGGTCTGTACATCGGGCATGATCTCCTTGATGAAGCCGCCGCCGCTGCCGAGCTCGACCCGTAGCCCGCCGGAGAGGTCCGAGGTGGCCTGGGCGAGCTCGGTGTAGTGCTCGAGATAGAGCCGCCGGAGCAGGGGCTTCTGCTGGATGGTCCGCGCCCTCGCCAGCGTGGTCGCGGGGTCGTCCTCATCGAGGTCGACGGGTTCACCCGGGAGTCTGAGCCAGTCCAGCACGCGCATATGCACCTGTACTCCGGCCGGGGACTCACAGCCCGCTGACACGGCCTTTCCTGCGCCGAACAGGTGGTTAGTTTCGTGCCTTCAGTGGGGTGCAGCCATGCCGATGTACGAGTACCGATGCCGCGAGTGCGGAGAGCTCTACGAGGAGATCGTAAAGCTCAACACCCAAGACTCCGAGGTGGAGTGCCCTGCGTGTGGCGCCCACCAGTCCGAGCGCAAGCAGTCCACCTTCGCCGTGCGCGGGGGCAGCTCCGCCAACTGCGGGCCGACGGGCTCGAGTTGACGCATCCCCGGGTGACGGTCGTCGCCCCCTACCGCCTACGCCGTATCAGCGCGGCCACTCCGAGCGCCCACAGGCCGCCGGTCAGCCCGCCTGCGCCGCTGCATCCGCAGCCCTTGGGCTCGATGCCCTGGTCGGCGTCGAACTGAACCAGGCCGTTGGCCTCGCGGGAGTCCTTGATCTCGCGCTTGGTGGCGGCTGTGTCCGCGGAGCCCTCGTCGATATTCCAGTCCTGGACGGCGAAGCCCAGGAAGTCGGTCCCGTCGCCGGGGAAGACCCCGTAGCAGTAGGTCTCGGTGCTGGGGACCGGGTCGAAGACCTCCATCGCGGCTTCCAGCTCGGGTGCGGTGTCGTAGAAGACCACCTCCCCATCGTCGACATCGCTGGGACAGCCGCCGAGCTTGCGGACGACCCGGAGCTCCTCCAGCGGGGCGTGGGGAGGGTTGGTCCAGCTGAGGCTGACCCCTCCGTCTTGGCCTTCGCTGGCCAGAAAATCGACCACGCCGAGGCGGTTGTTGGGGGTGGCGGGCGCGAAGATGCACACATCGTCGATGGTCCAGCCCCCAAGAGAGATGGCGCCATCGCTCTTGAGGTGCCAGGAGACCTGGACCGAGCCCACGGGGTTGCCGAGGTCGACCGCGTGGGGGGTCCACTGGTCATCCCGATGATTGTCGGCCCCGTCGCCCTCGACATTCTTCCAGATGATGTCGTCGCCGAGGCGGATGGTGGCCTTGTCATAGGTGGCATCCTCGATCTGCAGCCAGCGCCAGTAGTGCAGGAACACATCTTCGTAGTGACCGAGCTCGACGACGGGCCCCTCGAGCATATTGTGCTTGTCGGGCTGGTAGAGGCCGTTGAAGTTGCCGCGGCCGAGGTCATTGCCCCACACCTTGGTGCCGCTGTGGGCCATGGAGGGGTCGCCGCCCAGGCCGCGGGGGGCTCCGATCTGCCAGTCGTCCGCGCCGTCGCCGGCTTGGCCGGACACGAGCTGGTGGGTGTAGTCCTCGCGCCCGTTCTCGAAGTCGTCGCAGTGCACGGGGATGACCCCGCCCACGTAGTAGCTGTACGGGTTGCGCCAGCCATAGGTGGGTGCGGAGAGGGTGCGGTCCTCTTTGGTGATGGTGGCGTAGTACTCGACGAAGCTGCCGAAGGGTTGGGAGGGCACGGAGCCCGCGACGTCGAAGCCCGACACGTCGAGGGGGGCCTCCTGCCACTCGCCCCCATCCACCCGGTAGGAGAGCACCGCGGTGCCGTCGCGCATATCGTCTGCGCAGGAGACGGGGCCGACGATGTTGAACGCGACCGGCTGATCGGTCTCGGGGTCGGCGGCGGCGATGGGCTCGTGGCCCGCGTAGAAGCCGTTGCCACCCGCGTATGGCCCCAGCCCGTGAGCGGAGAACCCGGCGACGATCTCGCACTCATTGGGGGTGCCATTGCTGAGGTCGGCGTCGTCATCGTCGGCGATGATGGCCTCGGCGAAAGACCCGTCGAGGGTGGGACCGCCGCGGAACAGGCCGGTGAGGATCTTCTTGCTCTCGGCGAGGGCGATCTCCTCTCCTTGGACGGCGGCGATATTCTGCCAGGTGTTCCACATCGAGCCCGAGAAGATCTTGCCGTCTTCGTGGACCTGTCCGACGAGGTCGTCGGGGTAGGTGTTGTCGTTGTCGATGTTGCGGAGCACGCCATTGCCGCTGGTGAAGAAGCCGGGGGCGATCTGCGGGTCTCCGGTCATGAGCGCGGCGACCACGTCCGAGGAGCCCTCGGAGAGGCCGCCGTCGAAGGTACCGCTGAGGATGGAGTTGGCGTGCAGCCCGTGGCCCCACTCGTGGTAGACGACATCGGCCAGGCGACCGGTGTTGTTGCAGCCCGAACCCGCGATGAAGAAGTTCAGAGAGCCATCGTAGAAGGCGTTGCAAGCGTCTGCGATGTTGACCGTGGCGTTGGCCCGGCCGTCGGTCCAGGCGACATCGGGGACGACCTGGTTGAAGGTGGCCCGCACCCGCTGGGCGTGCACGAAGGTGTCGATCTCGACGATGTCGCCATTGTCCGCATCCCAGAGCACCTCGCCCGTGTCATCGATGTCGAGGGAGGAGTTCCCGTTCGTGTTGGCCACGGAGAATGGAGAGCCGACGAAGCTGGTCTGGAAGGGCCCGTCGTCGGAGATGTCGAACTCGCCCAGGGTGTTGGTGTAGACGGTGCGAGTGGCGCCGGTGACTTCGCCGCCGGAGACCGCGGAGATCTCGGTGCCGGAGCCCGGGAAGCGGATCTCGTTCTCCGCGAGGATGGTGCCGGTGAGGAAGCGAATATCGTTGTAGTAGGAGGCGATCTCACCGGTCTGAGCGTCGACGAACACGACCCAGTCGCCCCGGGGGCTCTGGGTGCGGGTGTGGACCTCGTAGACGGCGCGCAGGACGAGCACGCCCTCGTCGAGCTGGGGGAGCCAGACGGGAGTGGCGGAGCGGTCGGTGTGCACGGTGTTCGGGCCCGAGGCGATGGCGAGGTCGATGGCTTGCCGGGCGGTGATGGAGAAGTCGCCGAGCAGCGGGGTGGTGGGGTAGGTGTCGGCGCCGACCAGGATCAGCTGGCCCTGACGAACCCGGAAGGTGAGCCCGCCGCCCCACACCGGAACCCCCTTGATGAGGGTGTCGAAGTCGACGTACCAGGTATTGGAAGGGGCGTGATGGTTGGCGCTTCGGAGCGCGATCGGGTGGGTGGAGTCGACGCCGAGGAGCTCGGTGTGGCGCTGCATCCAGCCGATGAGTGCGGCTTGCACGGCGGAGGCATCTGGCACAGGGCCGAGATCGATGCCTGGGCCCCACATGCGGTGTGGGGTGCCGGTGCGCTCGTCGAACTGAGCCTGCCAGACCCCGGCACTCTCGATGAAGCGCTTCCAGGGGGCGGAGCGGAGGAAAGCCGCCTGACCCTGGCCGGTGGTGACGCGGTTGCGGACCGGGGGATTGCCCTGGTCTGGCGTAGGCGCCATCCCGTGAGCGTCGAGGGAGAACAAAGCACAGAGGGAGAGGGCAAGGATCAAGAGAGACTCCACTAGGCTGGGCGCGTGGTAGCTCAAAGCGGGGAGTTGTAAACGGGACACAACATTCCTCGACAAGACGTGGCGAGTTGTCGGGGGATAGCATCCGGCCACAGGCAACCTGAGAGGCTGATGTGATCGTGATGAAGTTCGGCGGGACCAGTGTGGGGACCCGCGAGCGCTTGCAGCGGATGGCCGAGCTGGTGGCCGCGGACAGCCGACCCCGACTGGTGGTGGTCTCTGCGATGGGGGACACGACCGACCGGCTGCTATCCGCGGGCAAGGCGGCAGAGCGGGGGGACTGGGAGGGCACCCAGGTCCAGCTCGCCTCCATCGAGGGCCTGGCCCTGGGCGCATCCGATGACGCAGCCTGCCAGGTGGCCACCCGGGAGCTGCTTGGCGAGCTGTCGGGTCTGCTGCATGGGGTGTACTTGCTCCGCGAGCAGACGCCCCGCAGCCGCGCCCTGCTCGCCTCTTTTGGGGAGAGGCTGTCGGTGGGCATCGCCAGCGCCTACCTGCGCGCGGCATCCATGCGTAGCCAGCCCGTCGACTCGCGGAGCCTGGTGCGCACCGACGCGCGCTTCGAAGAGGCCCGGGTGGATATGGAAGCCACCCGTGAGCGCTGTCGCGCGGCTCTCACCGATCGGGTCGAAGGGGGAGAAGTCCCCGTGATTACCGGGTTTCTCGGGTCTACGGCCGATGGGCTCACCACGGTGCTCGGCCGCAGCGGGTCGGACTACAGCGCGGCCCTGCTGGGCGCAGTGCTCGGGGCCGAGGAGATCATCATCTGGACCGATGTGGATGGCATCCTCACTGCGGATCCCCGCCGGGTTCGCGAGGCCCGCAGCCTGAGCGCGGTCAGCTACCGCGAGGCCGCTGAGATGTCCTATTTTGGGGCCCGGGTGATCCACCCCAAGACCATGGTGCCCGCGATGGCAGCCGGCATCCCGATCCGCATCCGCAGCACCTTCGATCCGGCGCTGCCGGGCACGGTCATCAGCGAGCAGACCAGCGAGGTGCCGTTCGGGGTCAAGACCGTCACCTCGGTCGATGCCCTCGAGCTGGTCACGGTAGAGGGGCGCGGAATGGCCGGGCTGGCGGGCATGGCTCGGCGCATCTTCGACGCCACAGAGCGGGCTCGGGTCAATGTGATGATGATCAGCCAGGCCAGCAGCGAGCAGAGCGTGTCTCTGGTGGTCCAGGGGGCCGACGCGCCCCGCCTCGAAACCGCCCTCAGCGAGTCCTTCGCCCTGGAGATCGAGGCGGGACTGGTCGAGCGGGTCAGGCGCGACCCCCAGGTCAGCGTGCTGTCGATCATCGGCTCGGGCATGGCCGGCACCCCAGGGGTCTCGGGCCGGCTGTTCCATGCCCTGGGGCGGCTCCATGTCAATGTGCTCGCCATCGCCCAGGCCGCGAGCGAGCTGTCGATCTCGGTGGCGGTGCGCACCGACCAGGTGGCTCGGGCCGTGCGGGCGGTTCACACCGAGTTCGGGCTCACCCGGATCGTGCACCTCGCGGTCTTCGGAAAAGGCCTGGTGGGGCAGACCTTGCTGCGCATGATCGACCAGGCGAGCGAGAGCTTTCCCGATGTCGAGCTGCGGGTCAGCCTGGTGGCGAACTCGCGCCGCTATGTGCTCGACGAGGATGGCATCCACCCCGAGCAGGTGGCCCAGCGGCTCGATGGGGGAGAGTCCCGGCCGACCGATGCCGAGCTGATCGAGCTGCTTCACAAGCGCCGCTTCACCCACACCATCGTCGTCGATGTCACCGCAGCCCCGACCCAGCCCCTGCATCTGGCCGCGCTGAAGGCCGGGTTTCATGTGGTCACCGCCAACAAGGTGCCGCTGTCGGGCTCCACGGCCAGCTACCGCGAGCTGGTAGACGCCCGGGACGCGATGGGGGCGCGCTATGGCTACGAGACCACCTTCGGAGCGGGGCTCCCGGTGCTCCACACCCTCAAAGAGCTCGTGGCCACGGGCGATCAGCTGCGCCAGGTGGAGGGCTGCTTCTCGGGTACTCTGGGCTTTCTGACCAGCGAGCTCGATCGCGGCGTGGGGTTGGTCGAGGCGGTGGCGGATGCCGCAGCTCGGGGCTTCACCGAGCCCGATCCCCGCGAAGACCTGTCCGGGCGCGATGTGGCGCGGAAGGCGCTGATCGTCGCGAGGGCGATGGGTCGGGTCCTGGAGCTCGAGGACATCGCTCTGGAGCCGCTCGTGCCGGGCCTGGAGCGGGGCCTGGATGTCGCGCTGGCCGAGTACGCAGGCGAGCTCTCGGCTCGAGTCGCCGAGGCCCGGGAGCGAGGCGGGGTGCTTCGCTATGTGGCCCGCATCGACGAGCAGGGCGTGACCGTCGGCCTGCGCGAGGTCCCGGCGAGCTCGGCCATCGGCTCGCTCACCGGTCCGGACAATATCCTCGTGTTCACCACCGCGCGCTATTCCGCCAATCCGCTCGTCGTGCGCGGGCCGGGAGCGGGGGCCGAGGTCACCGCGGCCGGGGTGCTCGGCGATGTGCTCAAGATCGCTCGGGCCTAAGCGATGGACGCGCGCGAGGTCTTCTTAGAGGTCGTCGACCGCGGCTCCTTCACCGAAGCGGCGCGGCGGCTGGGCATCTCGTTATCCTATGCCAGCCGGCGGGTCCGCTCCCTCGAGAAGCAGCTCGGAGTCACGCTGCTGGCCCGCACCACCCGGCGGATCCGGCTCACCCCCGAGGGAGAGCGCTACCACGCCGAGCTCGGGCCGCTGTTCCGGGGGCTTCGAGCACTGGAAGAGGGCCTGGCCAGCGGGGGCTCCGAGCTCCGCGGCACACTGCGGGTCTCAGCGCCGCTATCCTTCGGGCTGTCTACGGTTCAGCCCATGCTCGAAGGCTTTTCGGAGCGGTGGCCTGAGGTCCTGATCGATGTGAGCTTCAACGATCGGCAGGTCGACCCCCTCGACTTCGATGTGACCATTCGCGGTGGCAAGCTCAGCGATAGCGCGTTCGTGGCTCGCCGCTTGCTGGGGTTTCGGGCAGTGATCACGGCCAGCCCGGCCTACCTCGCCGCTCGGGGCACTCCCACCACCCCCGCCGAGCTCGCGGGCCACGATGGGATCCACTACACCGCCTACCAGACCATGGATGGCTGGCAGGTCGGCGGGGTGCGGGTCCAGCTGCGGTCCCGGTATCGCGCAGATAATGGCGATGCCCTGGTCTCGGCCTGTGTGGCCGGGCTGGGCATCGGCTATCAGCCGGACTTCCTCTGCCGCGAGGCCCTCGCGGCCGGCCAGCTGGTGCCGATCCTCGAGGACTGCTCGACCAACGAGGGCGCGTTCTGGGCGATTCGCCGGGTGCGCACCCGGACCCCGGTGGTGGCGGCCTTCATCGAGCACCTGGTGGAGTGCTTCGGGGAGATGGAGGAGGGGTGAGTCAGCCGGTATTTCGAAGCCCCTGAGCGATGCCGTCGAGCGTGGTGCCCAGGGCGTCGTCGACCTCTTCTCCGGCGCGCTTGCGTCGCAGAAAGCTCACCTGGAGCAGGGAGAGCACGTCGACATAGGGGTTGTGCAGCACCTGGGGCGCGTTGAGCAGATCGTCCCGGGTCTCGAATAGGGGCACGATATCGATGGCACTTCGTGCGGGGCTCGCAGCGAGGTCGAGCAGCCCAGCCTCCCTCCCCAGCAAGCAGACCCGGAGCAGATCTTCTGCGGTGCGGGCCATGGAGATGATGTAGGTCTCGGCGACCTCGGGCCCAGCCTCCTCGTGCAGCACCCCTATGGTGTGAAACACCTCCAGACAGCGGGCCGATGCGTCATCCAGGGGCACGTGCGGACCTGCGAGGGGACGGCGCCCGAGCAGCTCCCGAACCCGTCCCTCTCGGTCGAGGGGCTCGGAGCCCGTGGCCTGCACGAGGGCAGCGGCGACGACCTGTAGATCGGCGGCGAAGTGCGTGGCGCTCGGGTACACCGCGCGAAGCTCGGGGATATGCCCCGCGTCGAGGGCGGCGACGGCCTCCTGGGTGGCGCCCAGGCGGGCGTGAATACAGGACAGCTTGAGGCGAATCGGCTCGCCGCTGTCTCGCTGGCCATCGCGCTCGAAGACCGCTGGAACCCGTTCCCGATCTGCCTCCAGGGAGGCTCGTAGGGCGTCGGGGTCGCCCGAGACGCGCGCTGAGAGCCTGCTCCCGGGCACCAGCTTGGGGAGGGTGGGAAGAGGCTGGGCGAAGGCTCGCTCGTAGGCTTCTGCGGCACCCAGCAGCACGGCTGTGCCCGCATCGACCAGCTGCGTCTCGAGGTACCAGAGCACGGGGTGGGCGGGCTGGGAATCCGCAGAGCGCGGTGGAGTGCGCGGTCCGGATCGCGGAGGGGAAGCTGGGGTGTAGGCACGATGACTCCGGGTGGGAGATCGGACTACCACGGTCGCAGGGGCCCGGCGGGAACGATGCGGTGGGGGTTGACCGCTCGGATCGAGGCATAGCCTCGCTTGGCCTCCTCGATATTGCCGGTCTGGCTCACGCCGGGCAGCTCCCAGATGCGCTGGGTGTGGGCTCTCAGGTTGGGGTAGTCCGCGACTCGGCGCAGGTTGCAGCGGAACAGTGTGTGGTAGGCCGAGTCGAAGCGGAACAGGGTGACGAAGAGCCGCAGATCGGACTCGGTGAGCTGATCGGCGACCAGCCACTCCCGGCCCTGGAGGTGGCTCTCCATCGCATCGAGGGTCGAAAAAACCCCGGTGACCGCTTCGTCGTAGGCATCCTGGGTCGTCGCGAAGCCCGCCCGGTAGACCCCGTTGTTGAGGCTGTGGTACAGCCGCTCGTTCATCGCGTCGATCTCGGAGAGCAGACCCGGTGGGGCCAGGGGAGGGGCGTCGCTGGGCAGCCGGTCGAGGATGCGCATGATCTCGCTGGACTCGTTGTTGAGGATCCGCTCTTCGACCGCGTCCCAGAGCACCGGAACCGTGACTCGGCCCGTGTAGGCGGGGTCGGCGCGCTGATAGAGCTCGTAGAGCCAGCTGTGTCCGTGGGGGGAGTCGGTGGGCTGCACAAAGCGCCAGCTCCGGTCGCTCAGGTCGTTGGCGAAGTGCACCCCGATGCGATCCTGCAGCCCCTTGAGCGCCCGAACCAGCAGGGTTCGGTGGGCCCATGGGCAGGTCCATGCCACGAATAGGTGGTAGCGCCCGGGTACCGCCGGGCCGGGCAGCTCTGGGTCTCGGAAGCGGGTAGGCTTGCGGAGGAAGCGCCCGTCTCCGTCGTGGTCGGACGGATCCCAGCGGGATTGCCAGACGCCGTCGACCAGTCCACTCATGACGGGTCCAGGGTGAACTCGGCGTCGATTCGCAGCTCGATCTCGTCGCCCACCAGCACCCCCCCGCCGTCCAGGGTCTGGCTGAAGGCGACCCCGAACTCCTGGCGATCTATCGTGGCGGTGGCGTGGACGCCGACGCGCTTGTTGCCCCACGGGTCGGTCACGGCCTGCTGGAGCCCCTTGGCCTCGAGGGTGACTGCCTTGGTCACACCGTGCAGGGTGAGCTCTCCGAACACGTCGAAGCCCCCGTCCTTGTTGGGCTTCACCTTCTTGCTGACGAAGCGCATGGTGGGGAATTTTTCGACATCGAGGAACTCTGCGCTGCGAAGGTGCGCGTCCCGCTTGGGCTCGTTGGTGTCCACGGTCTTCATCTCGACCTCGACCTGGACGGAGAGGTCGGCAACCTTGCCCGGCTCCAGGTCGAGCTTGGCGGACACATCCGGGAACTCACCCTCCACCGAGCTGACCATCATATGGCTGACCCGGAAGCCGACCTTGCTGTGTGCGGGGTCGAGGGACCAGGTCCCGGCGAAGGCGGAGGCGGCGAGCAGTACAGACAGAAACATGGGGTTCTCCTTTGTGGTGAATCCAATGTAGAGCTGATGGATTCGGTCCGGTATGGGGAGAAATGGTCAGTCATTATTGCGGGTTAGGTCATATTGGGGGCGGTGTGGGTCGCGGGGGACCGGTCCTCGATCGGGTCTCCCGCAGTCCGTCAACGAGTGCAGCGAGGTGAAAGGCGCGAGCAGTGTGCCCTTGTGACCCAAGATCTATGGGGTGGAGGTGTCGTCGGGCAGTACGATTCCGTTGGCGATTGTGCGCCGCATCCGGCGCGACTCGAGGATGGGCAGTGTGTACACGAGCTGGAGCGAGAAGCGCGTACCGGTGGTCCGCCCGACGCCATAGATCCACCGGAAGCCGACATTTCCGAGTTCGTAGCCGAATCCCACCTCGGCTCCGGCGCCGATGCCGACCTGGGTGGGGTCGTTCTTGGCCGTGCGCTCGTCTCCGGGTCCGAACAATGCATCGGCAGCCGTGGCCGCGGCTTGGGGGTCGTCGAAGCTTGGCTCGCTCAGCGGCACGTGCACGCCCCAGCCGATGTAGAACATCAACCGCCCGTAGTCGAGCCCCTCGCTCCAACCGCGCTGGTAGCCGCCGTCGCGCGTGATGATCTCGGCGATGGCTCGGCCGAGGTTGAAGCTCCCCAGGCCCTCGAGCTCGAGTACGGAGATCTTGCCGGTATAGGGACCCGTGAAGCTCTCCCGGACGTCCTGTCCATTGCCGACGGCCGGGGTGACGACCGAGCGCCGCACGATCAGATCGGCGCCCAACCCGTGCACGCGGGCCATGGCCCCCACGCCGATCTCGGGCTCAACAGCAGGCAGAGAGAGGCCGGTGTACACCGCCGGGCCGAAGAAGTTGGGGGTGGTGCGGGCGAACATCTGAGTATCCGAGAACTTCAGCTTCTTCTCGGTCCAGGTCACGGTGGTGGTGCACACCCGGCCGCCTCCGTCGTTCTCGCAAGAGGTGCTCTCGGATCGGGCTCGATACACACTCGTGTGGCCCGACATGGTGCCGGTCTTTAGGAGCCTCGGGTTGAACAGGTGCCAGAGCCCGTCGAGGTCGAGGCCGAGCTCGGGACGAAGCAGGACGGCAGCCTGGTCACCGTTGAAAACGTCCACATTCAGACGGCTGCTGATCGAGACATACGGGAGGTGCAGGGCCGCGGCGGGGGCCAAGTAAGCACCGCCATACCCATTTTCCGCGTGCACACCGAGAGCGATGGCGGGGGCTGCGTGCCAGCCACGTATGCCATAGGTGCGCTTGCCGATACCAGGCAGGGGCCATAGGCCGCCGATTCGAATCTTGCCCGCCAGCTTGGCCGGGCCGTCCACCTCCGCGGGAGCGCGGCCCGTGTAGATGGTGAGTTCGGGCCAGCCGCGGCGGAAGCGCACGTACCCGGCGGCGCCGCCACCGAATCCCGAGGCCAGGCCCGCCGAGATGGCCGCGCGCGGCCAGTCTGCCGCATAGGCGTAGGGGTAGGCGATCCGGCCGAGCACCCCGGAACCGGCATCTGCGCGCAGGTCTTCGCGCAGGGTTTGGTCCAGATCTCCCCAGGTGAGCGGACGCGGCGCGTTCAGCTGGTCGACCGGGGTCTGGGCAAGGGCGGCGGCGAGGGCGAGGGTGACCATATGGACCTCCATGACCCCGATACAGCCATCGAACTCACCAGCGGCTTTCACCCGCTTTCACTGCCTCGCGGCATCTCTACGACCCCGCGGGGTGCGCCTTGCGGACGGCGACTCCTGATCCGAGCCGAAGCCGCTACTGCTTGCGCAGCTTCTTCAACAACTTCTCCCGCTCTTTCGTCGGACTCGAGCGCTCTTTCTTGTCGAACTGGGAGCTGTAGTCGATGAGCGGGCCGCCCTGGTCGACCTGATTGACGATATTGCTCGCGCTCACCACGGTGCTGATCAGGCCGGCCACGGCGAACACGCCCAGGCCCAACAAGGTCCAGAAGCCCGCGAGCCCAACTGCAGAGAGGCCAGCCGTCAGGGCGAGGGCCATGGCCATGACGATGCCGTTCCGGCCGGTGATCTTGTTGGTGGGGTACCAGACGCGCTCGTCCGCGCGGGTGCGGGGCGTCCGGAATCCGTACAGGCGATTGGGAGGAACCATCTGGGCGGCGAGGGGTATGGAGAGCACCAGGAGCAGGACCGCGAAGCCAGCGAGAAGAGAAGTGAGCATCGAGCCTCCGAGCTCAGTATGGACACCCCGCAGGCTCGCGTCGAGTCAGGGAGGACCGCGTGATCGAATCGCTCGCCGCAGATCTCGCCCAGGAGCGGGAGCGCCTGCTGCATCTGGCCAGCCGGGTCTCCGAGGAGGTCCTCGGTGGCCAGCACTGCCCGGTGATGGGGCCGATTCTCTGGGATCTCGGCCATATCGCTGCCTTCGAGGAGCTGTGGGCGATCAAGGCGGTCGAGGGCTGGCGGCCCGAACAGGGCGGGGGACTGCCTCCGCTCTTCGATGCTCAGGTCCACGCTCGTGCGACGCGCGGAGCGCTGCGGCTCCCGGGGCTATCGGCCAGCAGGGCTCGCCTCGAACGGGTTCGCGAAGCCACGCTGCAGCACCTGGGAACCGGTCTGGGGGGCTCCGATCCACTCACCTCCGAGGGCTTTGTGTGGAGACTGGTGGCCCAGCACGAGGCGTGGCATGTGGAGACCATCCTCGCTGCGCTGAATCTCCGCGAAGACCTGGTATTGGACGGGCTGTGGGGGCCATCACCGGTGGAGTGGGGTGAGGCGGTTCCCATCGCCGCAGGTCGCTACGACATCGGTACGGAGGACCGCAGCACCGCCTATGACAACGAGCGTCCCGCACACCGGGTCCACGTCTCCGCCTACCAGATCGACAGCCGGCCGGTCACCGTCGCAGAGTACCGGAGCTTTGTGGATGCGGGGGGCTACTCCGATCGGTCCCTGTGGACCCCGGAGGGCGCAGAATGGCTCGCCAGCACCGGGGCCACAGCTCCCCATGGCTGGTGCGGCGACGGCGTCCTTCGCTTTGGTGAGCGCATGCAGCCCCACCCCGATGAGCCGGTTCAGCATATCTGCTTCCACGAGGCCATGGCCTACGCGCGGTGGGCCGGGGCCCGGCTCCCCACCGAGGTCGAGTGGGAGGTCGCAGCCCGGTCGGGCGAGGTGCCGGGAATGCTCGGCGGGGTCTGGGAGTGGACCTCGACGATCTTCGCGCCCTACCCGGGCTTCGAGATGTTTCCCTATTCGGAATACAGCGAGCCCTTTTTCGAAGAGGGCATGCCCGTGCTCCGCGGCGGCAGCTGGGCCACGGGGCGGTGTCTGCTTCGCCCCACCTTGCGGAGCTGGGATCTGCCCATCCGTCGCGAGACGATCTTCGCGGGGCTCCGGCTGGTCCATGATCGCTGACCCCCGAGCCGTACTCGAGACGCTACAGGCCCTCCCGGTGCGGGTGGAGTGCGCCGAAGTCCGCGTGTTCGAGGTTCCGGTTCAGCCCTACGAAGGCGGCGCCAGGCCCTCGAGTGAGGTCTCGGTGCATGGAGCGGGCGAGCGAGGCCGGGGCGAGTGCGTAGCCTGGACCCGCGACGCCCATCAGCGCTTCGCCGCCAACCTCGAGGGCTACCGCTATTCGGGCCTCCTCGGCGAGGCTCCGCTGCCGACGGATCGCTACGAGGCCGCGGCGCTGCAGAGCGCGCTGATCGATCTGGCGATGCGTCAGGCTTCTTTGGGCTGGGATGCGATCAGCGGAGCCCGCACCACCACCCTGCGGACCTGGGTCAGCTTCGATCGCTGCGCCGATCCCGCAGCACGAGTCCAGCGAATCGATCCGGATGCCCGCTACAAGATCGACGTCGATCCGGCCTGGTCCGAGGCCCAGTTCGCAGCCTTGTCGCGCTTTCGAGTCGGGGTACTCGACTTCAAGCACGCGCCCGGAGCGGCGATCTGTGAGCGGGCACGAGCGCACTTCCCGACCGCGATCTTCGAAGACCCGGCCGTGGCCTCGGGCCCCACCGCTCGGGACCAGGTCGTGCTCGAGCCGGTCCATGCAGAGGTCGCCCCGGGTGAGTGGGTGAACCTCAAGAGCCCCCGGATGGGCGGGTGGTTTGCAGTGCTCGATGCCCTCGACCGGTGCTTCGCCCGCGGCACTCCGGTGTACTTCGGGGGCATGTTCGAGCTCGGGGTGGGCCGAGTGCAGGCCCGGCTGATGGCGGCGGCCTTTGCTCCGGTTGCCCGGCACGATCTGGCGAGCATCCCGGAGCGCGAGACCGATACCCGCAGGCCCGCTCGGGTCGATCCATCGGCGGTCGGCTTCGGGTCCTGACCGCGCCTTGACGAACCGCTCGGACAGACCGCGGTCCACAGACGCATCGGAGGTTCCCCCATGCGCTTCATCGTCCTTCCCCTGCTGCTCTGTGCCTGCGCACCCGAGAGCTTCGATCGGCTCGACCTGGACGGACTGGAGGACATGACTGCCGTGCTGGTGGACTCCCCTGGGACCGTGTTCGCCGAGCGCACCCGGGTGCTCGGTGGCTCCCGTGGGATGCTGTCACCGGGAGGGGAGCCGCTATCTGGAGAGCTGGCGGAGACGGTCTTCGAGTCCGAGCAGGTGGTTGTCGATATCGGCGAGCAGATCGGGGTGATCGTGGACGACTCCCACTGGCAGCTCGTCGTGTGGCTCGACCGCACCGATCTGGTGACGGTCCCGGTCTCCTACACCTGGATGAGTGGGGTGCGGGTGCCACCGGGACTCACCCTCGAGATCCTCGACCATCAGGGGAGCCAGACGCGGGTTGGGGGCGGAAACCACGCGCTGGAGGTGGATGCGTGGGTGGAAGACAGCGCTCTGGACCAGTTCTGGTACAGCGATGAGAGCCCCGAGCCCTGGGAGCCCGACACCACCGGGGAATACGCGATGGTTCAGTACGGCGTCGCCCTGCTGGACGCGCCTCTCGGAGAGCCCTTTGCCTGGACGCTTCCCGCCGCGGAGGCTCGAATCTCGATGACCGGGCACATCCTCGAGCGCTCCCGAGGCCATGTGCGGATGGAGTTTGTCGCGGACGGGTGGCCGGTGGAGGCCTGGATCCACGAGGATGATGTGCGGACCGGGATGTTCGGGTTGCGAGGCTATGGGAGCTCCTCTGGGTGCTCGGGAGCATCCTGCGGCTGGGGCTATGTTCATGACAATGTGTTGGCCAACACGCCGCTCTATTCGAGCCCCAACGGACCCGTCATCGGCCGGACCAAGGTGAATCAGTACCTCCCTCTGGATGGAGAGGCCGGTGACTGGCCGAGCACCGAGCTGTCCACGGAGTTCGGGATCGCCACGGTCTTCGTCGACCCCGAAGACCTTCTGTAGCACTACGGGAGTCGGGTGAGCTGGACCTCGCGTCGGCCGCCGTGGATCATGAGCTGACAGCCCGAGAGCACGTCGCGGCCGATGATCGCGACGATGCGGATGGTGTCGAAGCGCGTGTCGAGGTCCTGGTAGCCCACCAGTCTTCCGCCGATGGGCGCAAAGCGTGTGCCGGGAAAGGCGATCTCCCCCTGAAAACAGCCCGCGGTGAAGTCTGGAGAGGGGCCGGGACGGGTGAGGCGAAGCGTACCCGCGGGAGCGAGCTTGAGGCGGATGGCCAAGTCTTCGTCGATGCCGGTGAGGTCCGCACCGGTATCCACCATGGCATAGCCGTGTGCCTCGAAGGCGGTGGTCTCCTCGACGAGGACCCCCTGCCGAAGGATCACCGGGACGATGGGCCCGGCTTCGGGGTGGATTGTTCCTCGCAACAGACCGGTCATTCCCGCAGGGTACCCCAACTCTCGGCCAGAGTGGCGAAGTCCTGCTCGAGCAGGCCATAGCGCACCATGTCGTGGTACTCGCCGGCGTGAAAGTACTCTTCGCGCAGTCGGCCCTCTTCGATGAAGCCGAGCTTGGTCGCGATATGAGCCATGCGCGCATTGGTCGAGTAGTGGACCAACCACAGCTTGTGCAGATCGAGCTCGAGAAAGGCCTGGGCAGACAGCAGCTTCAGGGTTTGTTGGCCATAGCCTCGTCCCCTCGCTCCTCGGGCGCCGAGCACGATCCCCACGCGACCATTGCGAGCTGGCCAGTAGATCTTGTGGATCCCGGCGTTGCCCAGGTAGTGACCTTTGCGATCGACCACGGCATAGAGGCGATCGGTGTCGCTGTCGGCCATCTTCTCGAGGAATGCAGCCTCCTGGTCCCGGGTGATCTTTGAGGACATACCTGCGAAGTTCTTGGTGACATCGGGATCGTTGATCCATTCCATGATGGAGTCGAGGTCGCTCATTTCGAGTCGTCGAAGCCCGATGTCGAACCCCGGAAAGCTGAACAGCATCTTCACCATCCCCCGTGGGCGTTATACACCTCCCCGCCGGAGGACCCCTATGCGCGTGGCCATTCCCCGTGAGACGTTTGCAGGAGAGCGGCGCGTTGCCGCAACGCCAGACACCGTCGGCCGCCTGAAGAAGCTCGGCTACGAGGTCTCGATCGAGACGGGTGCAGGCCTCGAGGCCGGCTTCGACGACGCGATGTACACCGAGGCGGGCGCTACGGTGGTCGACTCGGCAGACGCCCTCTACGCCGAGGCGGGCGTCGTCGCCAAGGTCCGCGCTCCGTCGGACGAAGAGCTGGCCAAGCTCCAGAAGGGCACGGTCCTCATCGCGATGCTCTGGCCGCTCCAGAACGAGGACCGCGTAGCGAAATACGCCGAGGCGGGGCTCACGGCCATCGCATTGGACCGGATTCCCCGCATCAGCCGCGCCCAGAAGATGGACGTGCTCTCCTCGATGGCGAATATCGCCGGCTACCGGGCAGTGATCGAGGCCACCGCCCTGCTCCCGCGTTTCATGGGTGGGCAGATCACCGCGGCCGGCAAGACCCCTCCCGCTCGGGTCCTGGTGATCGGGGCCGGTGTGGCGGGGCTCGCTGCAGTAGGGGCCGCTCGCTCTCTCGGCGCCGAGGTGTTCGCCTTCGACACCCGGGCCGCGGTCAAGGAACAGGTTCAGTCCCTTGGCGCCAAGTTCCTCGAGGTGAAGATCGAGGAATCTGGAGACGGCGGCGGTGGCTATGCCAAAGTCATGTCCAAGGAGTTCATCGACGCCGAGATGGCGCTCTTCCGGCAGCATGCACCGCGCACCGATATCGTCATCACCACCGCCCTCATCCCGGGGCGTCCCGCTCCCAAGCTATGGCTCGAAGACATGGTCGAGCTCCAGCCCCAGGGGGGTGTGGTGGTCGATCTGGCGGCTCAGCAGGGCGGCAACTGTGACCTCACCAAGGTGGATGAGGTCATCGTTCACAACGGCGTGTCCATCGTGGGCTACACTGATCTGGTCAGTCGGCTCCCGGCCCACGCCAGCCAGTTCTTCTCGCGCAATGTCGTGCACCTGCTCTCGGATATGGGCGGCGGCGAGGACTTCAAGGTCGATCTCGAGGATGAGGTCGTGCGGGGTGCGACCTGCGTGTACGAGGGTGAGGTGCTCCCTCCGCCTCCCCCACCAGAACCCAGTCCACCCAGACCCCAGGTCGAGACCGCTCCCATCGCGCCGCCTCCCAAGACGGAGGTCGCGCTGCCGGCCAACGCCCGGATGGGAGTGGCCGGGGTCGCTGCCTTCCTCGCCATCCTCATCGGGGTCTTCGCTCCAGATGAGTTCATCCAGCACTTCACCGTATTCGTGCTCTCCTGTTTCATCGGCTGGCAGGTGGTGTGGAGCGTCACTCCGGCGCTGCACACCCCGCTCATGAGCGTCACCAACGCGGTCTCGGGCATCATCGTGGTGGGCGGGATCCTCCAGGCCGGCGCCAACCGCGAAGCCACGGCAACCTGGCTTGCCGCGGTCGCGATCTTGTTCGCTTCAATCAACATCGCGGGTGGCTTCCTGGTCACCGAGCGAATGCTGGCCATGTTCCGGAAGGAGGCGTGATGGGCAACCTCCTCACGGTCGCGTACCTCGTCGCTGCGGCTCTGTTCATCCTCTCACTCGCAGGGCTCGCCAGCCAGAGCACGGCGCGTCGGGGCAACTACTTCGGCATATTCGGCATGGCGGTGGCGCTGCTCGCGACGCTCTTCCACCCGGAGGTGTCGGTCGGCAACCTGGGTTGGGTGCTTGGGGCCACCGTGATTGGCGGCGGCATCGGTGCGTTGCTCGCGTCGCGCGTCGCGATGACCTCCATGCCCGAGCTGGTTGCCCTCCTCCACAGCTTTGTGGGCGTAGCGGCCGTGCTTGTCGGGTACTCCACCTTCATGGCCCCCGAAGCCGAGCTGGTTGGGGTCGAGAAGATCATCCACGACGTCGAGATCTTCCTCGACGTGGGGATCGGCGCCATCACCTTTACGGGCTCGATCGTCGCCTGGGCCAAGCTCTCCGGGCGGATGAGCGGCAAGCCCCTGGTGCTGCCCAGTCGCCACCTGCTCAACGCCGTGGCAGCGGGGCTCTGTGTCGCCCTGGTTGTTCCGTTCACCGCGGCAGGTCCGGAGCTGGGGCTGTTCGTCCTGTTCATCATGACCGCCGTGGCCGGCCTGCTCGGAGCTCATCTGGTGCTCGCCATCGGTGGCGCAGACATGCCCGTCGTGGTGTCGCTGCTCAACAGCTACTCCGGCTGGACCGCCGCTGCAGCGGGCTTCATGCTCGGCAATGACCTGCTCATCGTCACCGGCGCTCTGGTCGGCTCCTCGGGCGCCATCCTCTCGTACATCATGTGCGAGGCGATGAACCGCTCCATCTGGAACGTCGTATTCGGTGGCTTCGGCGCCACACCGGTCAAGCCCTCAGGTGGGACCGATGAGCCCCAGGGAGAGGTCGAACCCATCCACATCGAGGGGCTCGCCCAGCGTCTCCGCGAGGCCGAGCGTGTCATCGTCATTCCGGGCTACGGCATGGCGGTCGCTCAAGCTCAGCACGCGGTGCAGGAATTCTCCGAGCTGCTGCGGTCCGAGGGCAAGACGGTGAAGTTCGCCATCCACCCCGTCGCCGGCCGCCTCCCGGGCCATATGAACGTCCTGCTCGCCGAGGCCGGCGTGCCCTACGACATCGTGCTCGAGATGGACGAGATCAACGACGAGTTCAACGACACCGATGTGGCGCTGGTCATCGGCGCCAACGACATCGTCAACCCCGGTGCGATGACGGACGCCAGCTCGCCCATCTACGGGATGCCCGTGCTCGAGAGCTGGAATGCCAACACCTGCGTCGTGCTCAAGCGCTCTATGAATGTGGGCTATGCGGGCGTCGCCAATCCCTTGTTCTTCCATCCCCACACGCGCATGTTGTTCGGGGATGCCAAAGACTCCATGTCCAAGCTCGTCACCGCTCTCCGTAGCTGAAGAGGCCTATCCATGCGCGCTCTGCCCCTGCTTCCGCTCTTCCTGCTGGGCTGCCAGCCCCCCAACTTCACGACCACCCGTGCGGTCGTGGAGCTGTACAAGCACCCCAATGGGCTGTCCAATTGCGTCGAAGAGGATGATGGCAAGTGGAAGGCAGACCCCAGCTGTTGCCCCGATGGCTTCGACATGGTGGGGTTCTCAGCTCCCGCAGCCACGGCCTACGAAGCCTCCAACGAGAAGGTCAGCCGGCGGATCTATCGCCACGTCGTGTGCCTCGAGGCGCCCCCTGCACCCGCGGGTCCGCCCAAGTAGTCAGCCGGGGAGCTTCTGCGTCCGGAAGTACTCCCCGAGGCACTTGGCCTGGGGATCGGGGGCCAGGTTGGAGGCGACCCCTCGGTCGAGCCACCCGTGCAGGACGAAGTTCACGGCACACAGGTTGGGAAGAGCGAAGCGCTCGATCTCTCCCTCGAAGCCGTCGAGCCAGCCTCGGACCCGGTTCGGGGTGAGTTGGTGGATCAGCCAGTCGTAGTGCTGCGGGTCGCGGACCCACACCCCGACATTCGCGTGGCCTCCCTTGTCGCCGGAGCGGGTTCCACAGCGGTCTCTGAGGAGCACGACCCCGGGATCGCCCATCTCTGAAGGGGAATATACATCCGGGGATCGGGAGTGACGCATGGGTCCGGTGGGGGGATGGGGCACGTCGACGCGCTCGTCATCGATGCGCACCTGCATCGAGGCTTCCTCGCGATCGATGAGGGTGGGCCAGAACACCCCGATGGGCCGTGGCCTCTGGGGCGCGGTGGTGAAGCTGAGCCCGGGCACGCTGGACAGGGCGAGCTCGACCAGGGGGGCTGTGAAGCGCGAGCCGACTTTCTTGGGGTCGGGGTCGCGGACGGAGAAGCTCAGCATCGACAGGGCCTCGACCGGGACGTGGGGGTCGGCCCTGGAGCTGAGGTAGAGATCGGATCGGGCGGCCTCGAAGTGCTCCTTGCCACCGAGGGCTCTCCATGCGGCCTCCTCTACAAAGCGCGCCTTGGCCTCTGCATCCGGTCCCCCGATCAGGGCGGTCATATCGTTGCGGTGGCCCGTGGCGAGGGTGATTCCGAGCTTGAGCGTTGGGGGCGGTGGGCTGCCGATGACGCCGCGGATCTGAACGCGGTCGGGCCCGTCGTCTTCGAGCTGGATGGTGTCGAAGTGGGCGATGGCGTCGGGGGAGAGGTACTCCGGAGCGCCGATCTCGTAGAGGAGCTGGGCGAGCACGGTCTCTCGGGTGACGGCGCCACCGGTTCCGGGGTGCTTGGTGATGATCGCCGAGCCATCGACGGCGATCTCTGCGATGGGGAAACCCGGGGTGCGGTCGAGGACCTCCTCCCAGAAGCTGAAGTTGCCCCCGGTGGCCTGACACCCGCACTCGATGACATGGCCGGCGACGAGGGCCCCCGCGAGAGCATCGAAGTCGTCGGGGGCCCAGCCGTGGTACCAAGCAGCCGGGCCCATGACCACGGCCGCATCGGTGACCCGTCCCGTGATCACGATGTCGGCTCCCCGATCGAGCGCCTCGACGATGCCGCGGCACCCGAGGTAGGCGTTGGCGGTCAGGGGCTGGCCCGCCACCAGGGGCTCTCCGGTGTCGGCGTGGGGGAGCGGACGCCCGGATGACCGCCAAGACAGCAGCGCTTCGCGGAAGTCGTCCCCCGTGACCACGGCGATCTTCGGGGAGAGGCCGAGGGTGTTGGCTACGCCGGTGACTGCGGCCGCCAGCCCGGTGGGATTGAGCCCTCCGGCATTGCTGACGATCTTGATGCCCTTGTCCAGGGCCATGGGCAGCACCTCCTGGACCTGCCGCACGAAGGTCTTGGCGTAGCCCCCTTCGGGTCGTCGGAGCTGGTCCATCGCGAGGATCAACATGGTGAGCTCGGCGAGCCAGTCACCGGTGAGCACGTCGATGGGGCCCCCTTCGACCATCTCACGCGCCGCGGAGAGTCGATCTCCGTAGTAGCCACTGCAGTTCGCGATACGCACGACGGTCATTCGTCCTCCCGGTTGGCATGATGCCTCACACGGGGGGCCGGCGCGATGTAGTGGGTCGTGGTCGCGTGGGCTGGGGCCTGTGGTGTACCGTGCACGCGGGTTGTCCGGCACTGGAGTTCGGTGCCTGCCTGGAGTCACAGTCTGTTGGAGTCCGAGCGCCGTCAGTACCAGGTCCGAGCCCCGGTCGGGAAGGGCGCGTTCGGTACGGTCTACGAGGCTCGACTGCTCGGGGAGGGGGGATTTTCCAAGAAGGTCGCCCTCAAGGTCCTGCACCTCAGTCACGGCGATGCCGAGGAGGTCGCGCAGCGCCAGCGCGACGAGGCCCGGATCCTCGGCCTGATCCGACATCGTGCCGTCGTGCACGTCGACGGCTTGGTCAAGCTCAATGGCCGGTGGACCGTGGTGATGGAGTTCATCGACGGCCTGGACCTCAACAAGATCCTCCGCGGCAATGGCAAGCTCCCGCCCACGGTCGCGCTCGGTATCATCAGCGAGGTCGCTAGCGCGCTGCATGTCGCGTACCACACCGACGGCCCGGACGGCCGGCCGCTGCACCTGCTCCATCGCGACATCAAGCCCGGCAATATCACCGTCACCACCGCGGGTGAGGTCAAGGTGCTCGACTTCGGTGTCGCACGGGCCGACTTCGACCTCCGCGAGGCCGAGACCCGCTCGGTGCGCTTCGGATCGATGGGCTACATGTCGCCGGAGCGCCTGGAGGGCGAGGACCTCGCCGGCGGCGATATCTACTCCCTTGGCGTACTGCTCTGGGAGTTCCTCTGTGGCACCCGCTTCGGGCAGACCCAGCTCTCTCGGCAGCGCCAGGAGCAGCAGGTCGAGAAGCAGCTACAGGTCGTGACGAAGCACGTGGGGGCGCCCAGCGAGGGTATCACCGACCTCCTCCGGGATATGCTCAAGTTCATGCCCGAAGACCGTCCCAACGGTCGGGAGGTGGAGAGGCGCTGCGGAGAGCTTCTCCGCGAGGTCCAGGGTCCGCTCCTCCGGGACTGGGCTGAGCGCGAGATCCCTCGGCTGCGTCACGGGGTCAAGCCCGTACCCGACGATGAGGGCATGGGCGGGAAGATCCTGGTCGAGGGCAACACGGAGTGGCCGGAGGCCGCGCCGGCTATGGCCCCTGGGCCGGATGGGGGGGCGGGGACCTCGCCCGTCGTCTACTTGGCCATCGCCCTGCTATTCGTCGTCGTACTGCTGTTCGTCTTTGGCATGATCTTGATGGCGGGCGTGCTCGGCATCCTACTTGGAGGCATGATTTGAGGTTGGCGGGTCGTAGGGTTCTGATCACGGGTGGAACCCGGGGAATAGGAGAGGCCATGGCCAGCGCTATGCTGGTGGAAGGGGCGGCGGTCGTGGTGTGCTCCCGAAAAGCAGATGGCGTCGCCGAGGCCGTCGGGAGGCTGCAGAGCCGGCACCCCAATGCGGACGTGTCCGGGCGGGTGCTCCACGTCGGGAAGCTCGACACCATCGGTCCATTCTTCGACGAACTCACGGCGAATGCGCCGGTCGATGTGTTGGTCAACAACGCGGGCACCAACCCGTACTTCGGTCCTATGCTCGGGACCGAGTGGGCCGCCTGGGACAAGACCTTCGACGTCAACCTCAAGGGGCCTTTCGCGCTCACCCAGGCCTTCTGCAAGCATCGCTTCGAGCGCGGAGAGGGGGGGTCGGTCATCCTCACCAGCTCCATCTTGGGACAGCACGCAGCTCCCTTTCAAGGCGTCTACGGCATGACCAAGGCCGCCCTGATCTCCATGGCCCGCACCCTGGCATTCGAGCTCGGAGAGACGGGGATTCGGGTCAATGCCATCGCACCGGGCATCGTGGAGACGCGACTGGCCTCCGCCATCACCAGCAATCCGCAGATCCTCGAGATGGTCCAGGGCCGCACAGCGCTCAAGCGCGTCGCCCAGCCCGAGGAAGTCGCGGGCATCGCGGTGTACCTGGCCTGTGACGAGTCGCGCTATGTCACGGGCCAGACCTTCAACATCGACGGCGGATACTCGGTGGGTTGACCGGACCTCGACGCATTTTTTTTGCACCGGGCATTAACAGGGGAAGGTAGGTTCACACAGACGGGCAGATTGGAATGGATTGATGGATTTTCAGCAGCTTTTCTCACGCATACTCCAGACCGTCGACGAGGAGGCGTACTTCACGCCGGTCGACCACGTGGACGGGAGTCAGCGTGCCGCTGCCGAAGCCTTCCAGAGCTCCATCTCCCAGCCCGACTTCGATCCGGATGTCGTCCGGTCCCTGGTCGACAAGCTCGCGGACCGCGGCCACTTCGACCCCGTCATGCGGCTCTCGGCGCTCCACGTCATCGCCTGTCACCCCAAGGTTCGCGACTTCGATGAGGCCGCACGGTTGTGTGGCGAGCAGGAGTTCGCCGCTCTCGAGCAGGGCGGGCCCAGTCTCCAAGCCAACCTCGCTTCGGTCGATCGTCACCGCGGGGTGCTCGCCTTCGTCCGTGGCCACCACGAAGTGGCCCTCGACTACTTCGCTCGTGCGCTCGAGCGTCAGCGAACGGCCGAAAACGTAGGCAATGTGCTGTGTACATTGTGCGCCATGGCAGAACACGACGAGGCTCGCTCCCTTCTGGAGCAGGTCCGGGCGGCGTTTCCCAAGGCCCTCGTCGACAAACTCAACGATTCCATCGCGCGCGACCCCGATCTCGCGTCCTTGCGCTCCGAGGCACCCCATGACCATCATTGATTATCTTACGCTCTGGCTGTTGAGCATGACCGGACAGGCCGTCGACAAGCCCGGCGTCGACATCCAGCTTCCGGACGCGCCGGCCCAGGTCTCGACCTACCGCAGCAAGGACAAGTCGGAGGAGCCGCCTCCGGAGTACTCAGTGCTCGAGCTCGTCTGGGTCAAGCAGATCTCGAACGGTCTCTAAGATGGCTTCTCACACCATAGCTCCGGCGGTCAGCCCGCCGGAGATGCCAACGGGGGGGCCCTTCCGCGAGCAGCTCGCGCGGATAGCGGCCAATCGTCACTCACCCGAAGCCGCAGCGCTCTACCGCGTGCTGTTCGAGTACACCGAGAAGCGCGTGCGCCGCACTTCCCGAAGCGCTCGGCTCGGTGCCAGCCGACAGGAAGAGGTCGTCGGAGAGGTACTGCTCCAGCTCATGAAGGGCAGCCTCGCGGGCTTCCGGGGCGGCTCGCTCCCAGAGCTCCTCGCTTTTGTGCGCACCATCGCGGATCGGGCGGTGTGGCGGGTCATCCGTACGCTCGAGCGCGAGCGTCTAGCCCTCGAAGATGCCGGCCTGGACGGGATGTCCCGGTGGACCGGAGCCGCGCCAGCCAGCGCAGATAGCTTCGAGCTGATGGGTACCAGCCCGCTGGAGCCCAAGGATCAGGTCTACCTCTGCGAGCTGCTCCGAGCGGGCAGCAAGGCCGAGTATGCACGGCGAGCCGGGGTCTCCCGCGCCGCCGTCACCCAGCGGGTGAAGCGCATCCGCGACCGCATCGCCCAGCTCTCCAAGGGCGATCAGCTCTCCCATGAGGTGTGGCTGCAGCAGCAAGCCCATGCCGCGGTCTCCTACCAGGACTGACCTCAATGCCCTACGAGCTCATCATCGACCGCCTGCACCGGGCGGTTCGCACGGGACAGGACTATCTGGCCCCCGTCGACCGGGTGCCCCTCCAGGCGCGTGCCGCTGCGTCCGAGGTGATGGCGCTGCTCGAGGAGCAGGGGGCCGAGGCGGCTCGCCAGCGTACCGACCAGCTCCACGCCGAGGGGCGCCTCGATGCCGTGACCCGACTCTCCGCTCTCCAGGTCATCGCCGCCAGCCCCGGTGTACGGGACCTGGCCGAGGCGAGTCGACTCGCCAACCAACAGGAATTCGTCGCGCTCCAGGAAGGGGGGCCAGCGCTCCAGGACCGCCTCGCCAGCGCCGATCGACACCGAGGCGTAGTGGCTTTCCTGATGGGTCGCTACGAGGTCGCCTTGGATTGGTTCACCCACGCCTTCGAGCGCCAGCGAAGCGCCGAGAACGTCGGAAATGTGCTGGCTGCTCTGCTGGCGCTGGGGGACCGTCGCGAGGCAGCGGAACTGCTTCACACGGTACGAAGCAGGTTCCCCAGGGACTTTGCTCGGGACCTGGAGTCCAGGCTGCAGAGTGATGCAGACCTTTCGGAGCTGCGGGGTTAGCCCTCACGACTGCGCCTGATCGTCGAGGGGCATTGTGGCAGACCGAAGGTTCGAGATCCTGGAGATTCCCGGTGCGGGGGCGCACGCTACGGTGTGCCTCGCGCGCGATCTGGAGTCCGAAGGCCAGCAGGTAGCCCTCAAGGTGCTTCGACGTGAGTTCGACCCCAAGAGCACCGAGGCCAAGCGGGCTCGTGACGAGGCCGTGCTGCTCGGCGTTCTGGACCACCCCAACATCGTCAAGCTCCACGAGAGGCTGGCGGTCGCATCGCGCGAGGTGCTGGTCATGGAGTGGGTGGTGGGGGCACCGCTCGGGCTGCTGGTTCGGCGGCTGGGGCGCCTTCCCCCACAGGTCTCGCTCGAGATCGTGCGCCATGCGGCGAATGCCGCCTATTATGCTTATAATCTTGACTATGGAGGTAAGCCGCTGCGGCTGGTCCACCGGGATCTCAACCTCAGCAATATCCTGCTCTCCATCCATGGCGAGGTGAAGATCCTCGACTATGGCCTGGCAAAGGCGGAGTTCGACGAGCGCGAGGCCAGCACCCACGTCGTGCTCCAGGGCACCGCTGGCTACGTCGCCCCAGAGGGGCTCGACGATCAGCCCTCGTTGGATGTGTACGCCCTCGGAGTGTGCTTGTTCTTCATGCTCACAGGCCACCTACCGGTGCTCTCCCGCCAGCGCATGGCCCACGCAGCAGGCCTCTCCGAGCAGCTCTCCTGGCTCCATACCGAGCTCGAGCGCGCAGGTATCGACCCCGCGCCTTACGAGGCACTGATTCGGGGAATGTGCGCCCACCAGACCTCCGATAGGCTCGACATGGCGGGTGTATTGGCGGCTATCGGCGCTCTACAGCCCGAGCCCGAAGACCTCATTGTGTGGGCGGATACCCATGTGCATCCGCTGCATATGGCGCGGCCACGCGTATCCGATGTACGAGAGCACCCCTCCTTTCCCGAGCTCGCCTTCCTGCTCGAGGGCTCTGCGGCCACGGCCGAGACGGACGAGCTATGCCCACAGGACGAGGCGCTTCGGGAGTTTCTCCGCCAGCCGGACTGGTCCAGCCGCCCGGCCGAGCTCAAACAGATCCTCGTCGAGCACCCGCGCTGGACCGCCGGCCCGCTGCTCGAGGTCCTGGCTTCGGCCAACCGGCCCTGGTGGAAGCTATTTGGTCCCCGGCCCCCGGTCGAAGCCACCCGCCTGGCGCTTCGAGCCCTTGCCCACCGCCCATCCGAGGCCGTCACCCGCTGTGCTCGGGGCTTCTGCAAGCACAGGGATCCCGCGGTCCGGGAGCTGGCCCGGGCCATCGTCGAGGGCCGGGACGTCACCCTGTCCGAATACTGAATCGACGCTTTCTCCAAAATAGTCGGAGTTTTGGCGAAACATTCGGGACAGTTGTAAGGAACTACAGGAGCCGGCGATTGTCTGGCACACCGGAGGTGCTCGTGACGACCTGGATCCTTTCGCTGATCGTGCCATTCATCATCGCCGCGCTCTGGCACGGCTTCTCTCTACAGATCGCGTCGGTCTTGGCAGGGGAACAGTCCCCGCGCTTTCTCCGCGCCATGTGGGTCTCATGGTTGGGCGGGCTGGTGGGCGGGGGCGCGCACCTGCTCTGGTCCGTCACCCTCGGCTTCGCTCTGTCGCTCTTCGTGAGCAGCACCCTGGCGTGGGTCATCGGGCTGGGCATCGCCTTTTTGGTCACCGCGTCGGTCTACAAGCGGGGGCTGCGCTTCTCCGGCCCGGCTGCGCTCGGTGTCACCGGTATCCACATGCTGCTCTCCTTCGGCGTCAACGCGCTGCTGGGCTGGCTCACGGTGGCCTACCTTTTCTGATGGGCGCTGATGGGGGCTGATCCGAGATGGATTGGGATCGGTTAGGCAGGGGAGATGTTGATCCTCGGCCTGCTGCTCGCCTGTCGCACCGAAGCTCCAGAGCCTGAGCCGGTCGCTCCGGCTTCTGTGAAGGGGTCGGCGGCGGCTCTCGAGGGGCCGTATGGGATCGCGCTCGGGGACTGGACCGGCGAGCTCGCCACTCTGGGCGGGCCTCTTCGCTTCCGGCTGCGGATCACGGGCAACTGCCAGGTCGAGCTTCTCCACGGGGCGGAGACGACACCGACCTTTTCGCAGTGCGAGGATCACAGCCTCTCGGTTCGATTCCCGCCCTACCTCGGCAGCCTCACTGCGCGGATCTCCGAGGATGGCGAGTCGCTTCGGGGTCGGTGGGACTACCCCCGTGATGGGCTGTGGCATCACCTGGACTTCGTGGGTTCGGCGGGGCCCGGCACCCCAGCAGAGCCCGCACCCGAGGGCGCTCCGAGCCAGATCTCGCTCCGGGTCGGCAGCCGTCCCGCGCAGATGCGGCTCGAGCCCGGTTCTCCGGGTGTAGTGGGCTCCGTTCTATTCCCAGCCAAGGACGAGGCGCAGCTCGAGGGAGGGTGGACCGACGAAGGCCTGGAGCTGTCTCGGTTCGACGGCTCCCGAGCGCTGCTCTATCGCCTTGGCCCCGGTCCAGAGGGGCGATTCGCGGGCCAGAAGTGGAGCGCGGATGAGCCCGGCGTGCCCATCGTCGAGGCGGAGTTCGCTGACCTGGGCGATCCCTGGGCCCGGGTGCCGCTCGGGGAGGTCGACATCAGCGGGCTATCCGCACAGCGGATCGGGGGCGCGGTAGAGCCCGTGCCTTCCACAGGGCCGCGGATCGTGTTCCTCGGTGACACGACCTGCCCGGGCTGCAATGAGCTCGAGCCGGTGATGGAGGGGCTGTCCAAGGAGTTTCCCGAAGTCCAGGTGATCGGGCTGTACACCGGAGTGGGCGGGTCGCCGGGCAAGTCGGACCGGCAGCTCCGCCAGCTCCGAGATCGATACCGGGTCACCCATCCGATGTATCGGCTCGACTCTGTCGCTCCCTTCTTCACCAAGGGCATGGCCTGGCCCACGGTGCTCTTTCTCGCCCCGGATGGCCGTGTCAGCGCGGCCTTCTCGGGCTCTCGGAGCACCGCCATGGGGCCCGAGCACAGCGCCATGGTCGAGAGGTTTCGCGCCGAGGCCGGGCGCCTGCGGGGTCTCGGACGTTAGACGGGGCTTGGAGGTCCGAATGCTCTGGATGATCGGCGCTGCAGCGCTCGCCACCGCCCCCCCGACCGAGCGTGACTTCGCGCTGGGTGTGGGTGGGTTCTTCAATGCCGGCGGCACTTTCATGACCCAGCCCCAAGATCGGACCCACCCCGACTTCGCGGGTGAGCTTCCGTTCTCGGGCTGGGCGGGCTTCTCTCCCGGGGGCGGCTTCGCCCTGGACTTCCGGTTCCGCGACTTCATCGGGATCGAGGTCGATGTCATCCGCTCTACCGACAAGGCCGAGACCGAGTACACCATCAACGGCACGGACTACCGCTTTGGGGTGCGCATTCCCAGCTGGCATATTCCGATCATGCTCAAGGCCGGCATCCCCTCCAAGGGGGTCAGCCCCAACCTGTTCATCGGGGTGAACACCGTCATTCCCGGCGCCATCGACTTCCCACAGCCCGCGGGTATTCCGTGGCAGATGACCGCCCAGAGCAAGACCTATAGCCACTTCCTATTCGGCCTCGGCTTCGAGGGACGGCTGCCCATCGAGGGGGTCGACATCCGGATCCCGTTCACGCTTCGGGGCTCGCTCAACCCCAACTACCCGGACGCGGCAGTAGACCGTGCGGTCTACGACATCGACCCCAACGGGGTATTTCGGTCGATGGAGTACGATCTTCGGTGGCAGTACCACGCCGCGGTCACCCTCGGCGTGGCCTACTACTTCCTGTAGGATCAGCCGAACTCGCGCACGATATAGGCCCACAGATCGGCCAGGGTCTGATCGTCGAGGTCGCCGGCGGCGGGCATTCCAGCGATCCCGTCGACCATCGAGGTCATGAGTGTGGTGTCGTCGGAGGCAGCCAGGGTCTCGAACATATTGGGCCCGATATTGCCCATGCCGTCTGCGCCATGGCAGTTCTCGCAGCGACCGGCGTAGACCGCGGCCCCGGCTTCTGCGTCGCCGCTGAGGGCGAGGATATCGTCGACCCGCACGGTCTGCGGTTGGGGGTCGCCAGGGCAGCCGGTTGCGAGCATCAGGGCCAGGGGAAGCAGCATTCGCTTCATCATTCGTCCTCCGTGCGGTCCATACCGCTGACCGGACCTTAGAACGCGGCTGGGCGATCTGCCACCGGTTGTTCCTATTGCCGGCTATTGTTGACCGAGACACGATGTAAGGCGACGGAAGGTTGTGTCGGAGGGTCCTCCCCAGTGCTGCTGTTCTTGTTCCTCCTGGCCTGCGCCCCTTGCGAAAAGGAGCGGGTAGAGCCCCACACCGCCATCCCTTGTGCGGATCTGTACGACCCGGAGAGGGTCACCGAATACGCCGTCGTCATCGACCCGGTAGAGTGGGATGGCCTCCTCGAGGAGTACAGCAACTGGGAGGAGCGTCGGGCTGCGGGGCTGCCAGTCAAGCCCTACCACCCGCTGGTGAGCTTCCGATATGGCGACGAGATCGTCACCGATGCCACGATCCGCCTCAAGGGCAACCCCTGTTGCTCCTGGGAGGTGGACAAGATGCAGTTCGTCATCGCCTTCAACCAGCTCGATCCCGACGGGCGATTCCACGGGGTCCGCAAGCTGGCCCTGGATGCGGCCTTCTACGATCCATCCGCGCTTCGGGAGCGGGTGGGGCTGTCCTACTTCGCCGATGCGGGGATCCCGGCAGCGTGCGCCAATCACGCCACGCTCACCATCAACGGCGAGCTGTATGGCACCTACACCAACCTCGAGTTCGTCGACGATGAGTTCATCGAGCGGCAGTTCCCCGACGAAGAGCGGGGGGCGCTGTACAAGCTCGACTTCATCACCCAGAACTGGGAGCACCAGAACGGAACCGGGGGCCTGCCTCAGCTCCGCGAGCTCTACGCCATCGACGACGACCTCGATGCCATCGTCGAGGCCTTCGATATCGACTCGGCGCTCAGCTTCTGGGGGGCGGAGGCCGCGATCAACCGGTCGGATGGCTACTGGGCGGGCTCCATCAACTTCTTCCTCTACAAGCCCGTCGATCGCGGGTGGACTCTGTTCCCCTGGGACCTGGACAATGCCATCTCCTACTGGGGTCCCCGCCGCAATCCCTTTCGCCGCAAGGATTACCATGGCTATGCAGGTCATCTCGATCCCATCCTCGAAGATCCCGAGTGGAGAGAGCGCTTCGGGGATGGCGTCCGCGAAGCCCACACTCGCCTCGATCCCCAGGTGCTGATCGATCGCATCGACCGCTGGGATGCGCAGATCCGTCCCCTGCTCGCGGCGGAGCCGAACCTGCCGTACACCCTCGAGGAGCATGACGAGGCGGTGGAGTCCCTGCGCAACCATCTGGGGGTTCGGGATCGGTACCTATGCGGTCTGCTGCGCTGAACCCGCGACTGGGACGATCGGAAATCAGTTATACTGAGTGCAACAAAGGGCAACCCATGACAAGCACCATCGGCGTAAAGGTCGACGCAGAGACCAAGGAGCGTCTCCGGAAGCTCGCCACCCAGCGAGAGCGCAGTCCGCATTGGCTCATGCGCAAGGCACTCGAGGAGTTCCTTGTGCGGGAGGAGCGGGTCGAACGGGAGCGCCAGGAGGATGCCCACCGGTGGGAGCGCTACCTGCTCACAGGGAATGCGGTCGATCACGAGGATGCGCGGGCGTGGCTGCAGTCTCTCGCTGACGGAGAGCCCGGCCTGTGCCCCGGTTGAAGTGGCTTCCGGAGTCCCTCCAGGACATTCAGCGGCTCCACAGCTTCCTCGCAGAGATCGACCTCGATGCGGCGCGCAGGGCTGCTCTCTGCATCCTCGAAGGGGCGGATCGGCTCTGCGAGCATCCACAGATGGGCCGGCCCATGGATGATGGCCGACGCGAGTGCTTGCTTCCATTCGGTGGCGCCGCGTATGTGCTTCGTTACCGACTGACCGCCGATGGACAGGTGGTGGTGATTCGGGTCTGGCACAGCCGTGAGCACCGCTGACCCGGCCCAGGCGACAGGGCGATCGAGCCCGCTACGGCAGGATCAATACCTGGGTTCGCATCGAGGCGGGTAGCTGCGACCGGAGCGCGTCGATATTCGCATCATCCAGCGCCACACAACCCAGGGTCCAGTCGGTCGAGCCGCCGCCCCCATGCAGCAGGATCTGCCCGCCGAGTCGGGTCTTCATCGGGGGCAGTACACCGCGCTTCTGGGCCGAGACGATGGCATCGGCCTGGGCTTGGGTGATGAGCCCCTGCTCCAAGCCCCGCTTCGCGTCCCGCACCTCTGGGTAGTGCACGGTGATCGCTGAATAGAACGAGGACCAGGGGCGATCCGAGGTGTCATACCAACCCTCCGGGGTCTTCAGATCGCCCATCTGGTGCTTGGAGCCGGCGGGGTAGGTCGAGGCCAGGCCGGCTCTCCAGCACGCGGGCTCTCCATCGGGCAGGGTCACCAGCACGCCTTGGTCGAAGAGCAGGACGCGGCGTCGCTCCTTGAGTACGACGATGATGTCGTGCTTCTTCCATTGAGGGGAGTCCGCGTCCGCCCAGATCGAGGCGGGGAGCTCGGCGGCGGTGCGCACACAGCCATCGGGCAGCGGAGAGGGATTGGCCAGGGCTGAGAGCAGGAGGAGCGGGATCATGGGCCCATAGACTCCGATGGCGTGGAGCGGTTCCGCGAACAGGCCGCTTAGCTGCCGCGCAGCCCTCTCCAGGCGGCTACCAGCATCTGAGCGCTGCGCTCCAGCTCGACATTCGTCGTGTGGCGCCCCAGCGAGAGGCGAACGGAGCCCAGCGCGGCCTCGGGGGCGACGCCCATCGCCATGATGACCGCCGATGCGGACTCCCCGTGGGCATCGCAGGCGCTGCCGGTGCTGGCCGCCAGCCCAGGACAGGCCGCGAGCAACGCGTTGCCCGAGACCCCCGGAAAGCGGATGTTGAGCGTGTTGGGCAGCCTCTCCCCACCCCCGTTGATCACCAGGCCCGCAATCGCCGTGGATAGCGCGCCCCACAGGGCTTCGCGCTGGGCGAGCAGTCGTCCGGAGAGAGCGTGGAGGTCGGCCTGGGCGAGGGCACAGGCGGCGCCGAGGCCGACGATGGCGGGCACATTCTCGGTGCCCGGCCGTAGCCCGCGCTCGTGGCCGGCCCCGCGGATGAGAGGCTCGATCGCGACGCCGCGGCGGATGTAGAGCGCGCCGATGCCCTTGGGGGCGTACAGCTTGTGCCCGGCGAGGGTGAGCAGGTCGGCACCCAGGGCATCGACGTCGACTGCGATCTTGCCCAGGCTCTGGGCGGCATCCACGTGCATCTGGGCCCCGGCGCTATGGGCCAGGGCGGCGAGCTCGGCGATGGGCTGCACCACGCCGGTCTCGTTGTTGGCGTGCATCACCGAGACGATGGCGGTGTCTGCCCTGAGGCCCGACGGTAGCACCGTGCGGCCGGCCCCGTCGACCGGGAGCACGGTGAGCGTGGCCCCTTCGCGCTCGAGCAAGCGAGCGGGCTGGGCGGTGGCGGGGTGCTCGACCGCGCTGATGGCGATGGCGCTGCGGTGAGTGGTGCCGAAGTGCCCTCGAATCGCCAGGTTGCTGGCCTCGGTGCCGGTGCCCGTGAACACGATCTCGTCGGGATGGGCACCGATGAGCGCGGCGACCTGGCCCCGTGCGGTGTCGATGGCCTGACGGGCGAGCTGGCCCGCGGGGTGGGAGCTGGAGGGATTGGCCCAGCGCTCGACGAACCAGGGCCGCATCGCCTCGAAGACCTCGGGCAAGACCGGCGTGGTGGCGTTGTGGTCGAGGTAGATGGGCTCGGACACGAGCTAGTTGCCGTAGAGGTACATATTGTCGACATAGCCATTGGGTAGAGAGCTATCGTCGTCGAAGCCCTGATCGAAAGCGAGCAGACCGAAGCTATCGTAGAGCAGATCGCGGATGGTGAGCTGGCCGGCCACGTCCACGAGGTTCATTCGCTCGGGGTTGCCGAGGCTATCGATGAAGCAGCGGATATTTGCGCCGATGCCGACGCCATCGACGGTGGCTCCTGCGTGTGGGGGGAAGAGGCGGATGCGGTCCGTTCGGCGGGTGGGATCGGGGATGGAGTTGCGGTCGTCGTCGACGAATAGGGCGTCGATTCCGAGCTCTGGCCAGGTGCAATAGACCTGCTGGTTGTCGAAGGTGGTGGTGACGCAGTCGATGGGGCCGAGCGCCGCGACCATGTCGTCGAAGGTGTCTCCGGCACAAACACCGCTGGCGCATCCGCGCGCGATGTCGATGGGCAGATCGTCGGATCCGTCGACGGGTTCGCAGTCGGGAAGGGCGGCCACGGCGTCGTCGAGCTGCGGGGGAAACTCCATCAGCGGCGGGTAGCAGTGGCCGTCTTCGGCGAGGGTGGTTCCCTCGCGGCAGAGGGGCTCGTCGTTTGATGAGCAGGCCAGCAGCAGCAAATACACCAGGGACACGACAACTCCGGGTCGTCGTCTGATAACTTCCCACCCCGTCGAGCGTGGAGAAAGCGAGTGGCCGGTCCCAACCCATACGACGTGTTCCCCTACCGGAGCCGCTCCTATATCGACTCCCATATCGATCGATTGTTCACCATTGGGCACCTGTTCGGCATGGACCCAGCGCCCATCGATCGCTGTCGGGTTCTGGAGATCGGCTGTGCAGATGGGGGCAACCTGGTGCCGATGGCTGAGCGCCTTCCCGGCAGCGAGTTCATCGGGATCGACCTCTCCGAGCGCCAGATCGAGGACGGGCTGAAGTGGGTGGAGCCCTTGGGCCTGGACAACCTCCAGCTCCTCCATCGCAACTTCAAGCGGCTTCCCGCCAAGTACGGCAACTTCGACTACATCGTCTGCCACGGCGTGTTCAGCTGGATTCCAGAGAGGGAGCAACCCAAGCTGCTCGAGATGATCCGGGGCCGGCTGACCGACCGAGGCATCGCCTATATCAGCTACAACACCTTCCCGGGCTGGCACACCCGGCGCACCCTGCGCGACTTCGTGATGCAGCACAGCTCCGGTATCACCGACCCCGATCAGCGAATCGAGCAGGCGCACACCCTGCTCAAGTTCCTTCACGACGCGTCGAGCGACGAGACCCACTACGGCAAGCTGGTGCGCGGCCAGTGCCAGCAGCTGTTGGGGACGCCGCCCCAGTACATGCTCCACGGGTTCGCCGCCGAGCACAACTACCCCGTGTACTTCCGGGACTTCGTGAAGCTCGCGGCCGAAGCAGACCTCCAGTACCTCGGGGACGCGGAGTTCGGCCTGATGATGCCGGACCGCCTGCACCCCGCCGGGAGGCAGGCGATGGAGAATGTGCCGGGCGGGGTCATCGAGCACGAGCAGGTCCAAGACTACCTCGTCAACCGGGCCTTCCGGCGCTCGCTGCTCATCCGCTCTGGGCAGGAGCTCCAGCGCTCGATTCCGTGGGAGCGGGTGGAGCCGCTGTTCATGTCGGCGCGAGCCAAGCTGCTCAAGGGCGAGATCGAGGGCTACGAAGAGGCCCGCTTCGATGCGCCCAACCACTGGTTCCAGACCGACAGCCCCGTGCTCAAGGGCGGCCTGGCCGAGCTGGCTGCTGCGTGGCCGAACAACCTGCTCTTTGCAGAGTGGGTGGCGCGCACCGCCGAGCGCACCGGTCGCCCGGGCGTCGAGGTCCGCGCGATGCTCGGTCGGAATGTGCTCCCGCTGTACACCAAGGGGGTGGTCCAGCTGCACTCCCGCCCCCTCGGGCTGGCCACCGAGGTGGGGGACTACCCCTGCACCACCCCATGGATTCGCCGCCGCGCCGAGCTCGCCAAGTGGGTGACCGATCTTCGCCACGGGATGCGCAATGTCCCGGCCATCCCGCGCTTTGTGCTGCAGCTCTGCGATGGCAAGACCCCGCGCAAGATCCTCCGCAAGAAGCTCGCAGATGAGCACCGCCTGGGCCGGCTCACGGTCACGCCGAGCATCGAGCAGGGCCTCGAGGACGCGCTGCAGGGCTTGCTCGATCGGTCGCTATTCCTGCGTCCCGAAGACTGAGTCAGTCGCAGCGCACCCGCCACGCCAGCTCGGCGAGGCAGACCTGCTCGGTGCCGCTGAGCTCGAGCTCCAGACAGGGGGGTTGGGTGGGGAGCTCGGCGGCGAGCCAGGGGGCGAAGAGCGCCTGATTCATGGGCTCGTCGAGTATTGCGACCTGGCCGCTGACCCCGGGCTGTGCGGCGCGGGTGACGGAGAACACCTGCTGGGGCGCATCGGCCTTGGCATTGCAGGAGCGGAGGGTGAGGGACTGCACGTCGGTATCGGCCCAGCGGGCGGTGTCGCCGGGGATGTAGCCGAAGCCTGCGCGACAGCTGCTGTTCAGCGAAGCGGGGGCCTCGGGGAGCGGCCAGTCGAGCTTCAGCGTGGACCCGCTGGGCCCACACCACGCCGTAGCGGCGTTGGCGTCGGTGAGCGGGGCGGTGTCGGGGGAGCCTGTGATGGTGGGCGCCCAGCGGGAGGGGTGCTGGTTGAGCGCGGTGGCGATGGCGTGCCGATCCCAGTCGGCGGCGCGCAGCCCGATCTCGATCCACGGGGTCTTGGCGAGCTCGGGCTTGTTGAGGGCCCAGCTGATGAAGCGACCGCTGACGTCGGGCCCATCGGGCTGGCGGATGGAGGCTCGTCCCTTGTATGGACCGAGATCGACGGTGATCGAGACCTCGTCGGGCTTCTTGGCCCAGGAGTCCGCGGAGGCCAGGGCATACAGAAGGGTGCGGTCCGCGGGGGCGGGGACCAGCGCCTGGTCGGAGAGGACCCGGTTGTAGATCAGCTCGCCTTCGTAGGAGAGCCGGATCTCCGAAGGGCCGGCGGGGATGGTGAGATCGGCGGTGCACCAGCGGTCGATCTTCGCCTGGGGGTAGGGGGTGTCGAAGCCGGGGGCTTGCTGGACCAGGCAGGGCACGAAGTTCCCGTCGGAGAGGATGCGCACGCTCGCGGCTGCGGAGCTGTCGCGGTAGGTGCCCTGCTCACCGCCCGAGGTGATGGGCACGGCAAAGTGCACCACGGCCTCTGCGCTGGGGTTGTGCAGGCGGTAAGTGGCGCGGACCTCGTACTCGTCCAGGTTCATCAGGCGGATCTCGAGGTCTTCTTGGACCATGCGCACGGTCGAGGTCTCGACCTTCATCTCGCCGATCGGGGTCCGGCCCGTGGTGAGGGGGATCTCGTTCGCGAGCGCGATGCCGAGGAACAGGGTCAGCAAGTGGATCTCCGCCTGATCCCGAACAGGACCAGCAGGCTGGGGAGTACCACAGGGAGACCATCGGTGTGGCATCCGCATGGGCGAGAGAGGTCGATAAGATCGGTCTCCGCCGGAGAGTCGGTGTCCACATCGGTGTCGGTGTCCGCGTCGGTGTCGGTGTCGGTGTCCGCGTCGGTGTCGGTGTCGGTGTCGGTGTCCGCATCGGTGTCGGTGTCGGTGTCCGCATCGGTGTCGGTGTCGGTGTCGGTGTCGGTGTCGGCTTCGCCGTTATCGGGAGTCCCGGTGTCGCCGGTGTCTACGAATCCCCCGCCCAGGTCGGCGTTTTCTCCGAGAACAGCGGCGGTCTGGAGGCCGGCTCCGTCGGTTGCAAATACGGCGTACACCCACGCACCGGGGTTGTCGGCGAGGAGCTGGCGGGAGGCTCCGGGCACCGGGGCGGAGTCGACCTCGAGCACCTCGCCATCGGTGGGTCCGGTCGGGACGGTGGAGCTGCGGACCAGCACGGTCTCGGCGAGGGGGAGCACGAAGGGATTGGTCCAGCTCACCAGGACGGGGCCGGGACCATCGGAGGCGTCCAGATCGTCGACCCGGTAGTGGCCCGGGGGATCGGAGAGGGTGACGACGCAGACCTCGTCGAGGTTCCATCCACCGTAGGCGACGCCTGAGTCGGAGGCCAGGGTGAAGACGAGCTCGGTGGGGCCGGATTGCCCACGGAGGTCGATATTGAAGCGCACCCAGTCGGGGTCGAAGAGGTCGACACCGGGGTTGGTCCACAGGGTGCTCTCCGAGGGCAGGGCGAGCACGGTGGCCTGGTCATAGGCGGACCCCTCGAAGGAGGCGAAGCGGCGGGTGTCGAGGCGGAGCAAGGTGGCCGCCCCGGGCAGGTCGAGATCGACGACGGGGGACCGGGCGTGCTGGCGGGTATCGGGGGAATAGGGCTGATCGAGGGCGGTGGAGAGGATGGCGCTACCGGACCAGGCCGCGGTGGGGTGAGGGTAGTCACCGGCGGGGCTTCCGACCTCCCAATCGCTCGTCCAGGACGGGTCGATCACGTCCGAGGGGAGACCGGGGGCTTGGGTCCAGCCGCCGAGCCCGGCCTCGAAGTCCTCGCAATAGATGGGGGTGCTATCGCCGACCTGGAAGCGGTACTCGCCCGAGGCTGGGATGCGGATCGGGTTGCCGCTGGGGTCGTCATATTCGATGCGATAGCTGACGGTGCTGCCGACGGGCACGGCGGGGATGGAGGCTGTGTAGGAAGCGCCCGCTCGGGTGGGCAGCAGGGTGGACTCGGGCTCGGTGTCCGCGCTCCACAGCACTCGGGCGCTGTCGGGGTCGAAGCTGGAGCAGCCGGGGGCGACCTGGACGAGCTCGAAGTCGATGGAGTAGCTGCTCTCCGAGGAGCCCTGAGGTCCGAGGGGAAGGTGGTCGAAGAGAACGAGGCCGATTCCCCCCGACCCGATGCCATGGGCCTCCAGTCGGCCGATGAGATCGCAGGTATTGGGGGTGCTATTGCTCAGGTCCCCGTCGTCGTCGTCGGCCGCGAGCAGGGCCTCGGTGAGGTCGGGGAAGGCGGGGCCGTAGTGCAGGGTGCGCACCAGCAGCTCGTCCACTCGGCGCACCCCGTCGGGATAGGCAGCGCCCCAGTCGGTGCGGAGTCCCCAGAGCAGCGAGGACCAGATCCGCCCGTCCAGGTGGGGCTGTCCAGTGAGATCGTCGGGATAGACCCGTGGGGTGCTGATCTCCCGGAGGTCGTTGCCGGGGCCGTACAGATCCCGACCGAGCACGGGGTCGCCGACCTGGGTGGCGGCGATGAAGTCCGAGCTCCCCTCGGAGATATCGACGGCGAATACGCCACCGAGCAGGCCGGCGGCGTGGACCCCGTGGCCGAACTCGTGGTGAATGAGCTCGGCATAGGCGTTGGTGGCGAGGCAGTTGGGGTCGAGGCCGTCGGAGAAGAGGAGGACTCCGCTGGAGAACTGAGCGGTGCAGCCGGCCCCGAACCAGGAGGGGTAGAGGGTGGTGGTGTAGCCCAGCCAGGGGTGGTCGAGCTCGAGGTCCGAGAGCCAGGTGCGTCCGACGAGGGCGTAGTGGGCGGCCATTCGAGCGCCGATGGGGAGGTCGGCATCATCGAGCAGACCATCGGAGACCCCGGCGACGGTGAAAGCAGCGCTGTTGTTGTCGAGCACGGCGACTGCGGGCCCCTCGAGGGTGATATCCACAGGGGCAGGGAGGCTGTGGCCCCCGAGGGCATCGGTCAGCTCCGAGTCGGTGGCGTTGGAGACCCCCATGAAGGCGACGGGCACGATGAGATCGGCAGAAGAGGGGTCCCGGGCATGGACGACCATGTCGAGGTCGAGGGAGCGGGTGTAGCTGCGGATGGGCTCTCCGGTGGAGTCCCGTAGCTCGACCCGGTCGCCGATCCCGAAGGGCTGCACCGAGTGGTAGCTGTAGCGGTCGGCATCGGCCCGAAAAGCGATGGCGGCGAGGGGATGTTGGGGCAGCCGCACTCGATGGAGCTCGGCCCGCACATAGTGAATCCGCCCGTGGAGCGTGAACACATCGAGGCCGGCCCCGATGACGGGCACGCCGTCGTGGAGCTGTTGCCAGTGGGTGCCGCTGCGCTCCCCGCTCCGCCGGGTGGACCCGCGCTCGAAGTCGGCGGGGTCGAGCCCTCCGAGCCTGAGGATGGAGGCGACGAGCTCGGCCTCTCTCTCGGCGGAGACCCCGGGGCCGATGAGGGCGGCGGGGGTGGTGTTGCGCTCATCCCAGCGGATCTGCCAGGCGCCCCAGCGCTGGCGGAAGGCGTGGACGGCGGGCCGGGCGGTGAGGGTGTGTTGGACGGAGGGGTGCACGGCGTCGACGGGTGGATCGACGGGGGCCAAGGCGAGGGGAAGGGCGAAGGGCAGCATGCAGGGGGAGCATACCGCCCCGGGGGCTCAGTTCGGCACCCAGATGGCTTCGAGGTGGACGGGCCATCCGCTCGGGGGGGTGAGCACGCTGGAGGGCTGTCGCAGGCGGGTGCGCACGCGGTAGTGAGCCTTCAGCTTGTAGGGAAGGGGTCGATCGCTGGTGAGGATGGCCCCCCAGTGCTGCTCGGTGACGGCCTGTCGGATGGCGCGGAGGTCGGAGCGCAGCGGCCCCCCTTCGATATCGAGGTCCATGATCCCGATGAGGTGGGACTGGGGCTCGTGGCCCGCATAGGTGGGGAGCCAGACGGCGAACGGAGACCAGACAGGCCCGTCGATGCGGCGCAGGGTCTCGACGAGGCGATCCCCCGCTTCGAGGTCGGCCTCGGTGGGGCGATAGCGGGCGTGGGGGGTGGAGAGCCCCTGTGTGGCGAGCTGGATGGCGAACACAACGGCGATGAGGGGACGGTGGCGCGGGTCCATGCGGGTGGCGGCGACACCGGCGGCGACCGAGGCGACCCAGAAGAACGGGATGTGCACATTGAGGTAGCCCCCGGAGTGGGCGCGCATCCAGGTGGCGCTGAGCAAGGCGGTGGCAGACAGGCCGATGCCGAACACCCAGTCGGCAGAGAGCGGGGCGGAGCGGAGGCGACCGAGGCGGATGAGCCCATGCCCGGCGACGGCCCCGATGGCGCTGAGCCCCAGGAAAGACGGCAGGGCGTGGGTGTCGACGCCCACCGTGCCGACGGTGAGCTGGGCGATGACGGCGAGACTGGCCCCGAGGAGGAGGGGGGCGCCGACGGAGAGGTTGGGCCGCGGATGGGGGCTGCTGAGGAGCCAGAGCGCGGCCATGGCGGTGGTGAAGGGGAGCGCCTGGGCGAGCTCGAGGGCGGCGCCGGGGAATAGGCGGGTGCCGATGAGGGGGTGAGAGCGCGGCACCGCGAGCAGGTAGCTGAGGAAGAGCCCATCGGTGGAGAGCTGGAGCCAGGCGGTGGCGACCAGGGCGGGCCCGGCGGCGGCGAGGCTGTATTCGAGGGCGGCTCGGCGGCCGTCGCGGACCGCGATTCCCAGCACCAGGGCGGGACCGAAGAAGGCGGCGTTGTGCTTGACCAGGAAGGCGCAGACCAGGAGCAGCGCGCTCCCCAGCCGGGCGGGCCGGCCGGGAATCAGGGCGAGGGCGATGGCCCAGCCGAGCAGCCCGATGAGCAATCCATCGGGGCGAACCAGATCGTAGAAGGCACCGGTGTAGGGGTAGCAGCCCAGGAATAGCGCTGCGGAGAGGACCGCTATGACGGCGTCTTTGGAGGGTCGGTACACGGTGAAGCCGACCGCGGTGGCTGCGCCGAGGGTGCCCAGCAGGGAGAGCGCGCGCCCGACCCCGGGAGCCAGGCCGGTGAGCGGGCTGATCGCGGCGATCAGGGCGGGGTAGCCGGGGGGATAGATGAAGGGCACGAAGGACGGAGAGGGCCGAATATAGAGCGACTCCCCCTGGGTGATTCGCCAGGCATGAGCGAGCATTCCCCCTTCCATCCACTCCAGATCGTAGGGGTAGCTCAGGCGCATCGCCCAGGTGAGCAGCAGTGCGCCCACGACACCGATACCGACCGCGATGGGCAGCAGATCGATGGGGTGGGCACGATTCACGAGGACTCCGGCGGTTGTAGCCTGGGTCGCACGTACCCCGGGAGCGCTGGTTAGACGACGCAGGTGAACGACTCCTCCACCATTCCACGCGCTCACTGGCTCGCCTTCGCTGTCGCGGTGCTGGGGATCTGGGCCCATCAGCTGTGGTTGCTCGACTGGGTGGTGGACGATGCGGCCATCTCCTTTGCCTATGCCCGCAACCTGGCCGATGGGGAAGGGCTGGTTGCGACCCTGGGGGGCGAGCGGATCGAGGGCTACTCCAACCCCTTGTGGGTGCTGATCCTCGCGGGCTTCGAGCTGCTGGGGGTGGGCGGGATGATCTCCTCAAAGCCCTTGGCGATGGGGCTCTCGGCGGGTTCTGCGTGGCTGGCCTACCGCCTGGTCTGGGGCGAGCTGGGCCGGGCCGAGGCGCTGTTGGCTCCGTTCTTCCTGGCGGTCGCCGCTCAGTTTGCGATCTGGAACGCGAGCGGCCTGGAGAACCCGCTGTTCACGGCATTGCTGCTGGCCGGGCTGCTCGGGGTGCAGCGCGGGGCGCTGGGCTGGGCGGGGCTGGGGTTCGCGGGGCTGGCGCTGACCCGGCCCGAAGGGGGGGCTTATGGCGCGGTGATCGGGGCCTGGATGTTGGCGCTGCATCGGCGCCGGGCGTGGCGATTCTGGGCCGCTCTGCTGGGGCCGGTGGCGCTGCACCAGGGCTTTCGCTGGGCGTACTTCGCCTGGCCACTGCCCAACACCTACTACGCCAAGCTGGGTATCTCGATCGACCGGTGGAGCCTGGAGGCCCGGGGCTGGAAACAGCTGCTGGCCTGGGCGAGCGCGACGGGTATGGGCTGGATGCTGGGGGTCTTCGCTGCGGCGCCATGGGGCCGGGCCCGCGCCGGTGTGGTGGCGCTTGGCCTGGCTCTGGGCGCGCTGCTGCTGCCGGATGGATGGCGGGTCGGCGTGCTGCTCGGGCTGGGCGTGGTGGTGCCGGTGTTCGCGCCGGGTCCGGTGCTGTGGCGAATGGCCGCGCATCTGGTGGTGGTGGGCCTGGGCTTCTCGGTCTACGCGGGCGGCGACTGGATGCGCGGCCATCGCTGGATGTCCCTGGTGATGGGGCCCCTCGCGCTGCTGTTCGCGGCGGGGGCCTCGGTGTGGATCGATGCGCTCTCGGGCTACTTCCGGGACCGGGTGCGGGTGGCCTGGACGGTGGGCGTAGGCCTGGTCGGTGGCTTGCTATCGGTGAACGCACCGCTCACGGCCCGGTTCGCCAAGCAGCCGGTGGACTACCCCGAGATGATCGCCCGTCGGCTGCGCTACACGAACCAGATCGCAGACCGGCTGGGCCTGGATCGTCGCCGAATCCGCACGCTGGATATGGACATGGGCGCCCATATGCTGTGGTCTCGCTACAGCCTGGTGGACCTGGCGGGCCTGGTGGACATCCCTATCGCCCGGCATCGATTCACGGACCGGGAGTTCTTCCGGAAGTATGTGTTCGAGGAGAGGAGCCCAGACTTCGCGCACCTGCATCGCTACTGGGCGAAGGCCTCGGGTCTGATGCGCTTCCCGGAGTGGAAGCAGAGCTTTGTGCAGCTGCCTCCCTACGATGATGGCGGGCGTCCCCACGATGGCGTGTGGTTGCGGCGATCCCATGTGTTCCGCGTTGCGGGGGATCCGGAGCGACTGGGGGGACTGGCCCTGGACGGGATCGAGGTGGTGCACGGAGCGTCGGGAGAGCGGGCTCGTGTGGAGCTGGGCGCGCACCCGGACACGGCGGATGGCGTGAAGATCCAGCTTCGTGGAGGGGGCGAGCTCGTCGACGTGGATCTGGGCTGGGTGGCACGGGATCAGTGGCGTGGGGAGACCTTCGTTCAGCCCGTCTTCATCGACGTCAGAGCGCCTGGTGCGCCGATCGAGCTGTTGGTAGATGGCCGGATCGTGCGCACCCTGCCCACGAGCCCGGACCGCGCACAGCAGACCGAGTCCGAGCTGGAGGCTGCCGCGGAGTCGGGCCGGTGCGCGGTGGCGGTCGATCGCTGGGAGCGCCTGCGGGATCTGCACCCCTCACGGCTCTCGTCGGTAGAGGCGGGGTCTCGTCGCGCGATCGCGGAGTGCTACGCCCGGACCGCGACGGCCTCGGACGATCCCGTCGCAGCGCTCGAGGAGGCCCGGCAGTGGGACTACAGCGGCCCCGACTTCAGAGCGGTGTCCGCTGAGGTTGCAACAGAGCGGTATCGGGCGGGGCTCGAGGCCCGTGCAGCGGGGGACGCGACGAGAGCGTTTCGCGCCTTCTCCGATGTGCTTCGCGTGACCCCTTGGAATGCATGGGCGCGCTTCTACGCCGAAGAAGCCCGGGATCGCTGAGAGCGCCCCGCCGGCTCCCTGGAAGGGGTACGATGAGCCCGCTCAGGGAGTCTGCAATGCGCTTCATCAGTCTGCTCGTCCTCGCCGCCGCCTGTAGCGGGTCCGAAAAGCCGCCCGTAGAGGGAGACACGGACACGGACACGGACACGGACACGGACACGGATGCAGACACGGATGCCGATGCAGACACGGACACGGACACGGACACGGACACGGATGCCGATGCAGACACGGATGCCGATGCAGACACGGATGCCGACACGGACACGGATACCAACCTCGACCCGGCCGCCGCGGTCTGCGCTCGCTGGAATGCCGATCGGCTGCTCACGGCGGCGGGCACCTGGACCGGGGATGTGTCGACCTGCGATGCGGGCACCATTTCGCAGGATGCCCGGGACAACACGCTCACCCAGGTCAACCTGTACCGCTACCTTGCCGGACTCGCACCGCTCACCGAGAACACCGCTGTGCACGACGACGCGATGGAGTGCGCCCTGATGATGACGGCCAATGGGGCGCTCAATCACTTTCCCCCGACGGACTGGACCTGCTACGACGGGCCGGGTGCGGCTCTTGCGGGCAGCGCCAACCTCGCCACAGCTTCGACGGTACCCGCCGTCGATCTGTACATGGTCGACCCCGGAAACCCATCCACCATGGGTCATCGCCGGTGGATCCTCGGCAACTGGAACAGCTCGATCGGGGTCGGCAGCACCAGCAGCTACTCCTGCATGATTGTCGGGGGTTCGATGGGCGGAGCCGGGCCGGACTGGACCGCCTGGCCTCCGCCGGGGATCGTGCCGATCCAGGCGATGAACCCGTCCTGGCAGACGGTGGATGACACGGGGTGGACCGTGCAGTCCGATGGAATCTCATTCGGGAATGCGGCGGTGTCGATCAGCAACAACGGCAGCGTGCTCGCCGAAGACGAAGAGGTCCTGCTGGCCAACTACGGTAGCTTCAATGCCATCCGGTTCGCCCCGTCGGGGTGGACGAGCCAGGCGGGCGAGACCTACACGGTGGAGATCACGGGCATCGCCCAGCCCATCAGCTATGACGTGGAGTTCGTGGATTGCGACCTGTACCCATGATCCCAACCGGGGTCCGACGATTTGGCCTGGGTGCCCTGTGTGGTGGGCTCGTGCTCGCTTGCGGTGGGCTCGGTGGCGACCAGGGCACCAAGCCCGGGCGCAAGGTCAACCCCGATCGGGAGGATCTGGCTGAGATCGCCCGATTGAATCGGGAATACAGCGTGGCAGAGGCCATGCTCAAGGACCGCATCCGCAAGAATCCCCAGGACCACCACGCCCACCGAATGCTGGGGGATGTCAACCTCACCCGCGGCCAGGACTACCGCAAGAAGTGGAAGGAGAACCTGGCTCGTGCATACGACAGCTACGCCGAGGCGGTCGCGCTCAAGCCCGAGGAATGCGACTACTGGGCCCGGCTGGCGACGGTGGTGTCGATGTCCTATGCCAACGAGCAGACCCATGTGCCCCGCACTTCACTCGAGAGCCTGCCCATCGATCTCGGTTGGGAGAACTGTGCGAGCCCGGCCATGCTGGAGTTCGAGCTGGCCAAGGACGCGACGGCGGAGGAGTACGAGGCCGCCATGCGCAAGGAGAAGAACGAGTGGGCGGCGCTGAACCTCGCAGCACCCTGGCTCCACGACGGTTTCTCCCGGGTGCCCCTCGATCAGGTGGTGTGGACCGAGGGGCCCGGAGACGGCAAGTTCGTCGGGGGCAGGCCCTTCGTCGTGCTCGACCCGCCCCTCACCGCCAAGGGCCAGGGCCATGGCTACGACCGGCCCGTCGCCGGTATCGAGAAGTTCACGCTGGGCCGCGTGTCGGGCTCAAAGGCGGTGTTCACCGATCGCCGCTTCCCGGAGAAGATCGCCGCCGAGGCCGTCACCGAGGCGCCCGCATGCAAGCACACCTCCTGGAAAGCCAACGGTCCCGATGGGGTGGCTGTGGGGCGCTGCACCAAGGGCCCGTTCATTCGTAGCGCCCTGTACAACCCCTCCATCCTCAAGCCCGCCGGACCGGGGCACTACACCACCCCCTCCATCGGCGCGGCCCGCATCCCCGGAGAGGAGATCATGTGGGACTCGGTGAAGTGTGTGGGGGGCAAGGTGCAGCGGAAGCTGGAGTACACGCCCACCTGCGCGGTCACCTATGACAAGCCCAACTGGCTCACCCGCTGGCTCCCCATCGACCGGGTCCATGCTGCACGGGACTCGGCTCACGCAGACCAGATGATGACCGCGGCGGGAATGAAGCCCATCTGGGGCGAGGAGCTCACCGAGCGCGTCGTGCGTGGGGATGTGGGGATCGGCATGCCCTATGGATTGTTCAAGTACACCCGAACCGATCTCAAGGGCTGTCGGGGGCGCGCACTGCTGCAGCTCCACCGGATCAACGGCGGGTCCATCGAGTTCACCTGCACCTTCGAGGACACCGCCTACACCTTCGTCGATATGCAGCTCGTGTGGTTCGGTACGGTCGAGGAGCTGGAGCTGCTCGACGAGGAGGCGCTGTGATTCTGGCCCTGCTGCTCGCCGCCTTCGCTGCCGAGCGCCACACCGTCCAGGTAGGGGGGATCGAGAGGTCCTTCTGGGTCGAGGTCCCGAGCCACCTGAAGAAGGTGGGTAAGCGGCCCGCTGTGGTGGTGTTCCACGGGGCCGGTCGGGACCGCTCGGAGGACAAGGGGGCCAAGTTCGCCCGGCACACCCAGATGGCCCGTGCAGCCCGTAAATACGGGGCGATCACGGTATTCCCCAACGGGGTGGGCGGGGGCTGGTATCCACCGAACTGGGGCCCCGATGGAGTCGATGATCTGGCCTTCGCCAAGGCCATCCGCAAGTTCTTGGTCAAGCGGCACGGCGTCGACCCAGAGCGCATCGCCGCGGTTGGGTTCAGCTCTGGCGGCCATATGGCGATGCAGTGGGCCTGTGGCGATCCGAAGATCGGCGGATTGGTGGTCGTTGGGGCAGGGCTCTCCGAGCTGCAGGCGGGGAAGTGCGGAATCCAGTCACCCCTCCCGACGATGTTGGTGTTCGGGCGACGCGATCCGGTCAACCCCTACAATGGCGGCAGCGTCAAGGGGGCGCGCGCCAAGGAGCGCGAGGACTCACGGGTGTACTCGGCCAAGAAGTCCGGCGAGTTCTTCTCGCGCAAGAACCAGTGCCGCAAGCCGGCCAAACAGCTGACACTGCGGGCTCCCAATGGTCGTGACATCGGCACCCGAGAAAAGTATCGGGGCTGCAAGAAGGGCAAGGTCGAGGTGATGTCGCTGCCGATCGGCCACTCCTGGCCCAAGGGGGCGTCGGCCTACATCGCGCGGTTTCTGCGCAAGCGGGTGTGGAGCAAGCACCTGCGGCGGTGAGCGGGGCTCTGGCGGAGCGATCAGAGCTCGGGCTCTGACTCCTCGATGGGGATCTCGATATCCTCCTTGCGCCCGAGCTGGTTGAGGACAAAGAAGGCACCGCCTCCAGTGAGGCCGAAGATCAGTACTCCACCGATCACGGCGATGAGCAGGGGTCCGCTCCCCGATGGCCCGCTACTCGTGTCGAGCTCCTGGCCCGGGTAGTAGGCCCCGGGAGCGCGGTAGGGCTCGGCGTCGTCGACCGGAGGCGCCTTTCGCCGAACGGTGGCGGGCGGCTTTGGTCCCCCGAGCGGACCTTTTGAGAAGTCCTTCGCGAGGGATTGGGAGCCTGAGCGAAGCAGCGGATCGCACGCCCCGATTCGGAGGAAGAACCAGGTGCCAATCAACAGCACCACGCTCCCGCTGAGTGCTTGACTGGCGAATCTCTTGCTGGCTACGGACATTTTTCCCCTCTGTCATGGAATCCCGGAGAATGTAAGCGCATGTCATCGGCCGTACAGGGGTAGACTCGGTTGCGAGGTGAAAATGGCTCTGATCTCCTGCATGCACTGCGGCCAGCCCACAGATGTTCGCGCGTGTTCCTGTCCCCACTGCGACGCCCAGCTCAAGCGCTGTGGCTTGGGTCTGCATCGGGCGGCCGGTGCGGCTCTGCTCGGCCTGGTCGTAGCGGGCTGCGACGGGGCGCCCATCGACAACCCCGAGCCGGCCTATGGCATCGCCTTCATCGATGACGACGGCGATGGCTTCGAGCAGGGCGAGGACTGTGACGACTCGGATCCGGAGGTGTATCCGGGCGCGGATGAGACCCCCGGAGACGGTGTGGACTCCAACTGCGACGGCGAGGACGACACCTGAATGGAACGCGTAGCGGCGCGCACGGTCACCGAGGCCGACAAGAACAAGCCGGTGTATGCGGTGTGGGAGCTCACCATCCGCTGTGACCACGCTTGCGCGCACTGCGGGTCCAGGGCCGGTGCCTTCCAGCGTCCGGATGAGCTCTCGCGCGAAGAGATGCTGGACGTGGCCGACTCGCTGAAGCGGTTGGGGTGCCGCGAGGTGACGGTGATCGGGGGCGAGGCCTACCTCTCGCCGCACTGCATCCCGGTGATCGAGCGGCTCACCGAGCTCGGCATTCGCGTCACGATGCAGACCGGCGGCCTGGGCTTTACGGCTGCTCGGGCTCGGCGCCTCAAGAAGGCGGGGCTCTCGGCGGTGGGCTTCAGCATCGATGGGCCGGCCTCGGTCCACGATGTGCTTCGAGACCGTCCAGGCAGCTGGATTGCAGCGACGGCGGGTCTGAAGAACGCGCGCGATGCCGGGCTCATCGTCACGGCGAATAGCCAGCTCAACCGGCTGAATCGGGGCCATCTTCGAGAGACGGCGGCACTTCTGTACGAGCGGGGCGCACGGATCTGGCGCTGTCAGCTCACGGTCCCGATGGGTCGGGCGGCGGACCGGCCCGAGTGGATCCTGCAACCTCATGAGGTGGTGGAACTCATCGACGAGCTGGCCGAGCTCCAGGTCGAGTACGCCCAGCGCGCGCGGGACGAGGGGCTACCGGCCAAGCGCATCTTCAATATCCTGGCGGGCAACAACCTCGGCTACTACGGGCCCCATGAGGTCATGCTCCGCAGCAACCCCGGCGGCTTCGAGGCCTATTGGCGGGGTTGTCAGGCGGGTCGATACGCCATCGGAATCGAGTCAGACGGCAAGATCAAGGCCTGCCCGAGCCTGCCCACGGCCCCCTACGTCGGGGGCAATGTGCGGGACCGCTCCCTGGAGTCCCTCTGGTTCGAGTCGCCAGAGTTGAACTTTGTCGAGCAGCGAAGCTCCGAGGAACTATGGGGCTTCTGCAAGAGCTGCTACTACGCCGAGGAGTGCATGGCGGGCTGCTCCTTCACGGCCCACTGCACCCTGGGAAGGCGCGGCAACAACCCGTTCTGCTACTACCGCGCGACCGAGCTGAAGAAGCAGGGCAAGCGCGAGCGACTGGTGCAGATCGAGTCCCCGGAGGGCATCCCCTACGACTTCGGGCGCTTCGAGGTCATCGAGGAAGCGCTGCCCGATCAGTAGCTGGTGGGGTCGAGGGGGTCGGTGCCATTGCGCACCTCCGGCCCGTCGTTGACCCCGTCTCCGTCGGTGTCTGGGTTGTTGGGATCGGTCCCGATCGCGGCCTCCTGATCGTCGCTCAGGTCGTCTCCATCGGAGTCTGTAGGTACGGTCGGGAAGTCATCCGAGGCGTCGAGGGGATCGGTTCCCACCCAGACCTCTTCGCCGTCGTCGACCCCGCCGCCATCGGTATCCGGGTTGCTGGGGTCGGTCCCGAGTGCGAGCTCGTCATCGTCGGAGAGCCCGTCTCCGTCGGAGTCCTGGAGAGTCGCGCGCTCATCGTCCGAGGCGTCGAGGGGGTCGGTGCCGGCTGCGACTTCGGAGCCGTCATCGGTGCCACCTCCATCGGTGTCTGCGTCGTTCGGATCGGTTCCGAGAGCGGCCTCGTCCGCATCAGAGAGGCCGTCGCCATCGGAGTCCAGACTGGGCAGGTTGGTGGGGTCGAGGGGGTCTGATCCGCTTGCGACCTCGTCCCCATCGGCGACGCCATCCCCGTCAGTGTCGGCTTCGTTCGGGTCGGTCCCGAGGACGAGCTCTTCCGCATCGGTGAGGCCGTCACCGTCGGTATCGATCCGGGCTTGGGAGCGGTCATTGGCTGCGGGCACCGGGGTGTCACAGCCGGCGGTCAGGATCAGGGCGAGCAGGGTCAGAGTGGTTGGGATTCGCATGGTTGCCTCCTGGCCTCAACTTGGCTCGAACCGTATTCGCAGGCCACCCAAGATGGAACTAAAATGTATCCCGTGGGATACAGTCCGAAAATCGTATAAGGCAGAATCAAAGCAAAAAATATGGGATATATGTGTTGGCGTCTATGTGGGAAGATCTCCGAACACGGGGAACACAGGATACAAGTTCCCATGAGTGTGGATGTGTTCCGTTTTCACGATCTGCGAGAGTTCCTCGCGGCGACCTACGCAGCTCGGAAGGCAGGGGCGCGAAGCTTCTCCTTTCGTTCCTTCTCCCGTCGAATCGGCGTGAAGTCCCCCAACCATCTCAAGCGGGTCATCGACGGAGAGCGGCGCCTCACCGCGGAGATGGCCCCTCGCTATGCAGCGGGTCTCGGGCTCAAGGGCGAGGCGGCCGACTACTTCTGCGACCTGGCTCGGTTCAGCCAGGCGAGCACGGCTGCAGAGAAAGCCTCCGCATGGCGGTCGATGACCCATAGCAAGCGCTACCGAGACGCCCACGCCCTCGAGCTCAAGCACGCGGCTTACTGCTCGAACTGGTACATCCCGGCGGTCTGCGAGCTCGCATGTCGGCCAGACTTCGTCGCCGATCCGGCGTGGATTGCGCCCCGGATGCTCCCACCTATCGAGCGATCCGAGGCGAAGCAGGCTCTGGCTGTGCTGTTCGAACTCGGGTTCTTGGTCCGGACCGCGGAGGGGGCCTGTCGCCAGGGCGAGCCGGTGCTGTCGACGGGTCCAGAGACCCGTGGCATGCACATCCGAAACTACCATCGGGCCATGCTGGAGCGCGCAGCAGAGTCGATGGAGCTGGTACCGAATACCCAGCGCGACATCTCCTCCCTCACCATGTGCGTCTCGGACCGAACCCTCCAACAGATGAAGTCCCGCATCCAGGAGTTCCGCAAGGAGCTCATTGGTATCGCGCAGCAGGACGAGGGTCCCGAGCGTGTCGTGCAGTTCAACTTCCAGCTCTTCCCGCTGTCCAAGAAGGTCCCCTGATGATCGCCCTCTACCTGCTCCTCGGATGCAACCCCGACCGCCCGATCACCGAGATCGGCAACCCCGAGATGGACGTGTCTGCGCGGGCCTATTCCTCGGCACCGGGCTGGGTCGACAGCGCCAACGCCCCCGTCAAGGTGGACTCCGTCTGGGTGGGGATCGACTCGCTCTCGCTGGTGGAGGGATGTGGCGGGTCGACGGGTCCAACAGTGTCCATCGAGCAGGCGGTCGAGCTGGTGGGGGGAGGGAGCTGGCGGTCTACAGAGCTTTCCTTGGGGGACTACTGCGGGGCATCCGTCCGGCTTCGAGGCGACCTGGGAGAGGAGCTGGGGGAGGGCTCGGTGCGTATCGCCGGGGTCGGGCCTCTGGGCAGGCGGTTCGAGCTTGGTTCGGTGTTCGAGGGGGAGATCGGGCTGTCCTCCTCCGAGGGGTTCGCGGTCGACCCGGCTACGGACTCGCTGCTCATCGCGTTCGATCTGGCTGGCTGGTTGGCGGGGGTCGACCTCGCTGCGCTATCACCTGACCCGGATGGGGTCGTCCGGGGGAGCGCATCGATCGGGACCCAGCTCGACAGCAACCTCCAGGCAGCCGTCCAACTGCTTCGCGACGCGAACAGCGACGGGATCATCGACGCAGACGAGCTCATTGTGCCGCTGGGCTCGAGCGGGCCGGCCCCAATCGACTCCGACGGCGATGGGCTGCTCGATGTGAACGAGCTGGGTATTCATGGCACCGACCCCGACCTCGCAGACACAGATGGGGACCGCCTGGAGGATGGAGAGGAGGTGCTGCTCCTCGGCACCGACCCCCTGCTCGCAGACACCGATGGTGGCGGGGTAGACGACGGCACCGAGGTGGCGGCAGGGACCGACCCCCTCGATGCGAGTGATGACTAGCAGCGTTCGGGGAAGCTCTCCCGTCGGCGCCTGGACTGGTTCCTCCTTGGGGAACGCAGGTCGCTCCGTGCTGTCGCACTTCGCGACCCTAGAAGTCGGCGTTGCCGGGGGTCCGCGGGAAGGCCAGCACGTCGCGGATATTCTTCACGCCGGTCATCCACATCAGCATGCGCTCGAGGCCGAGCCCGAAGCCGCCGTGGGGGGTGCTGCCAAAGCGGCGAAGGTCGAGATACCACCACAGATCGTCGGTGGGAACACCATGGAACTCGAACTGCTGCTCGAGCTTTTCGAGGCGCTCTTCTCGCTGTGCACCGCCCAGCATCTCGCCGACCCGGGGGACCAGCAGATCGGTGGCTGCGACGGTCTGTTCGCCCTCATCGAGCCGCATATAGAAGGCCTTCTGATCGCGCGGGTAGTTGGTGACGAACACGGGCTTGTTGAAGTGCTCCTCGGCCAGGTAGCGCTCGTGCTCGGCTTGGAGATGGGTGCCGGGGCCGACGGGGAACTCCCACTTGCGGTCCACGGCGACGAGGATCTGCTGGGCCTCGGCGTAGGTGACCCGAGCGAAAGGCTCGGCGATGGCGGCCTCGAGCTGGGCAATGAGGCTGGGCTCTTTGTTGAGCTTGGTGGTGACGAACTCGAAGAACTCGAAGTCGCCGGGGTGCTGCTCCATCACGCGCCGGGTGACGGTGCGCACGAAGTCCTCGGCCAGGGCGATGACATCGTCGAGATCAGCGAATGCGATCTCGGGCTCGATCATCCAGAACTCTGCGGCGTGGCGGGGCGTGTTGCTGTTTTCGGCGCGAAAGGTGGGCCCGAAGGTGTACACATCGGTGTGGGACTGGGCGAAGCTCTCGACCTCGAGCTGTCCCGACACGGTGAGGAAGGTACGCTTCCCGAAGAAGCCATCGGGGTGGTCGCCCGCGGTGACCTCGAACAGCTCGCCCGCCCCCTCGGCATCCGAGGCGGTGATCAGCGGGGTGTGGATCCACTGGAAGCCGTGCTCCTGGAAGTACTTGTGGATGTGCCAGGACAGGGCATTTCGCACCCGCACGACGGACTGGTGGGTCTTGGTACGGGGGCGCAGGTGGGCGATGGTGCGCAGGTGCTCGAGGGTGGTGCGCTTCTTCTGCAGCGGGTAGGTCGACGGATCGCAGTCGCCGACGATGTCGATGGTGCTGGCCTTGACCTCGATGGCCTGCTTTCCGCCGGGGCTCTGGACCCAGGTCCCGTGGACCCGGATGGCGGCGCCGACTCCGAGGCGCTTCTTGAGCGCGTCAGCGGTGTCGTCGCCGAGCACGATCTGCACCGTGCGGGCATCCGAGCCGTCGAAGAGGTGCAGGAAGGAGACGTTCTTGGAGAAGCGCGATGTTCGAATCCACCCGGTGAGTACGACCTCATTGCCGGGCACCGCCGCGTCGAGCAGGGTGGCGATGGGGGTTCTGCGGGTGACTCCGGCGGCCATGATTTCCTCCTGGTGGCCGACAGGGCATATCCCAATCCGCCCGCGGGATGGTAGGGCGGCTTAGATCGGGGCGTTGAAGTGGACGGTGATGGGGAGGGTGGACTCGATGGGCGTTCCGTCCTCCATCGCGGGCTTGTAGGTCGAGGATTCCGCGGCTCGGAGGGCGGCCTTGCGGAGGATCTCGGGGCAGCCGGACCGGGCCCGGACCCGCTTGGGGCGCCCCGATGAGCTGATCAGCACATCGACCTTGCAGCTGGCGCTTCCGTTCGCGCTGAGCCAGTCGAGCTGGGTGGACGTGAGCTCGGGCCTGCTCGGATTGAGAGCCTTGGCATTGGAACTCTGGTGGGGTTCGGGCACGCCGGATCCGATCCCTCCGGATCCGATCCCCCCTCCACGGGTACCCAAACCGCCGACACCGTCGCCGCTTCCGCCGCCGCCGGTTCCCAGGGTTCCTATCCCGCCGCTCCCGAGCCCTCCGAGGACACCGCCTTCGATCCCTCCGACGACACCGCCGCCTTCGATCCCTCCGATCGGCTCAAATCCTACGATCTCGTTGCCGATCACACCGCCGATGCCGACCAGAGCGCCATCGCTGAGATCGTCGAGACTCCCGACAGCCAATATATCGGCAAATGGCGAGCCACCGTCGAGCTCGTCGCCTTCGAATGAGCCCAGGATCCCAATGATGGCGGTCTGCTGCATGAGCTGCTCGACCATGACCTCTTCGGCGCGCAGGCTGGGATCGGGGGGAGCCTCGACGAGGCTGTAGTCTGGGCCGGGATCGGGGTTGTAGTCGAAGTCGACACCATCATCGAGGTCGATCGTGGTGGTGTCGATGGCATTCATCAGGTCGCGCTCTGCTACTGCGTTGCTGAGGGCGAGGGTGACGGGCGGGAGGGGCTGCAGGGCCAGGGCCAGCTGGGGCGGGAAGAGCCACTTGAGCAGCAGCTCCGCGAGGAACCAGGCGATGCGGGAGAACAGCTCGGTGAGCATCCAGGCCGCTCCGAGGAACACGGCTGTGGAGCTGGCCACCAGCACCGCGGCCAGTGCCCGGGTCCAGTAGCGCGGGTCGAAGTCGTCGCGGATTCCCTCGAACATCACAGTTCCTGGTTGAAGATCGAGCGGGCCAGCTCTCGGATCTCGGACACCTCATCGGGCTCGAGGTGCCCGATGATTGCGCGGATATTGGGGAGGGCGGCGCGGTCCCCGGTGCTCACCAGGGCCCGGGCGAGGTTGGAGCGGACCTCGGGCTTGGCCGGGATGGGGAGGGTGAGGAGGAGCCGGAGGACCTCGACCGTCGGGGTGAGGATGGCCATGAAGATCCCGTAGTCACGGGTCTCCGGCTGGATGAGCATCGGGGGGGTGCGGTCGGGATGGAGCAGGATGAGGCCGGTGTGAGCGGCGGCCTGTTGGGGGGTGGCGGGGGGACCGGATAACAGCCGGGCGACCTCGTCGGGGTGCTCGGTGGAGCGCTCGATGAGCAGGCCGACGAGGGCGGGCTCATCCGCGGGTAGAGCCACGGGCGAGCCGGCCCGAACGGCGAGCCGGGCGGTGCGGATCTCGGCGGGGGAGCGGGAGCTGCGCTGAGTGACATTGGTGTACGGGTCGGCGGGCTCGTAGTGCTTCTCCCAGGAGAGCGCGGCGAGGACTGTGGAATCGAGAGCGGGGCTCTTCCGAAGCCGGGCCAGGGCGCGGCCGAGGGCGGCGGATGGGGTGGTGAGGCCTTCGCACACGGCCAGGAGCAGCCGGTTGGTGCGGCTTCGGGCGGAGCCGGAGGAGGGGCGGAAGCGGCACTCGGCGTCGGCGAGCATGGCGCCCAGCTTCACCGCGTCGTCGGGGTTGCGGGTGCCGAGAGCCGGGTGGCCGGGGGTGAGCATCTGGAGGGCCTGGAGGATGCGGGGGCAGCCCTGTTCGATGTCGTCGCGCAGGCCCTCGGCGACTTCGGTGGCCACGGCGTCGAGCTGTTCGGGCGGAGTGCTGGCGAGGACCCAGGCCAGGAGTTTGAAGTCGTCGCGGTCGTGCTGGAGCACGGTGCGGAGATGGGCCCGGGTGAAGCAACCGAGCCGGACGAGGATATTCGCGGCGTACCGGCCGTGGGGACCGGCCAGGTGAGGCTCCAGGGAGGCGGTCCATGCGCCGGGCGTGCTGGGAGCGGCGCCGTGGTGCAGCGCGGTCTCGAGCAGCCACAGAGCTTCTCCGGGGGCCTCGGCGACCCAGCCGTCGAGCCCATCGGGGAGCAGCGCCAGGGTGGCAGCGGCGGTTCGCTCGGAGCAGGGTAGAGGCGTGGGAGCACCGCGTCCGAGGCGCTGTAGCCGGGCCCAGTGCCCCACGGGGCCGAGCTCCTCTGCGAGGCTCTGCAAGGTATCGAGGTCGTGAATCCAGGTGGCCATGGGGCGGCTTAGTCGGCAATCGCGGTGGGGTCCAGGGCAGATGAGGTCCGGCGGGATATTCCCGGGCCACGCGAGGGGTTCTGTGGTCACGACGGGCTTTGGTGTCGCATTCCTGGCCGCCGCGCTGCTGTTCGGCGGCCTGGCGGTAGAGAGGTCGCTGCTCCTGCGGCGCTGGCTTCCGTACTACGCCCTGGGCATCCCGCTGGGGCGGGTGCTGCTGCCGATTCCCACAGCTCCCAAGGGAGGCGGGTCGACCGCGATGGTGCGCTGGGAGGTCTGCGAGGACGCGGTGCTGTATTGGGCCGAGCCTCGAACCCGGTCAGCGCCGATGGGGCTTCATGGTCGGATTCAGCTGGTTCGGCGGGGGAGCACGGTCGCCCTCGAGGTCTTCTGGGCGCCTCCCTGGGTCCTGGTCTTCGCTGCACTCTGGCTGATCGGGTTGGGCTTGCTTCGTGGAGAGGGATGGCTCACGGTCCCCGTGGGGTCTTCGATGGTATTGGGGATCGCTGTGTTGTACTGGCGCAGTGCCCTCACCGCTGCTCGCGAATTACGCTGGGCTTTCGTGAAGGGAGAGGACTGAAGATGTGGCTGTGGGTCGCCGTCGCGTTGGCGGGTAAGGCGGATGGACTCCAGAAGATGCTCGACGTCGGTCGCATCGAGGACGCCCAGAAGAAGTGCGAGCGCTCGAATGCCTGGCTCTCCGAGACCGACCCGGCGGTGCGGGAGGTATGCGCGGAGGCCATGTGGGCGCGGGCAATCGAGGCAGACTCCTTCGCGGGCTGGGTACGCTTCCAGACCGACTGGGCCGGTACCCAGAAGGCCAAGGCGGCTTTTGATATGGAGGCCGTGGCTCGGCTTCGGGACATCGGTCCCGACGCGTCGAAGTCCAGCTACCTCGGCTTCCTCAAGAAGTATGGCGACACCACCGCGGCCCCGGATGCACGGGCCCTGGTCGCGAAGGCTGCCATCGCCGAGGTCGACTCCGCGGAGTCCGCCAAGAAGGTCGCCCGGGACTACCCCGACGCGGACGGGCTCATCGACGTGGTCCGCCGCTACTTCGATGCCTTTGTGCAGCTGGAGATCGACGGCGAGTCCATCGCGGTGAGCCTCGACCCCCCGGTCCGGCTCCCGGGGGCATTGCTCAGCGCAGAGTGGGGGCTCTCCCGGTCCAATGGGTTCCAGCCGTGGCTGAGCGCAGCGGCCGGTCATCTCGACGAGATCCACATTCCCAGGCCCACCGCAGAGTCCCTGAAGCGCAAGGAGGAGGGCGTGCTGGCCTATCCCCCGTGCGATCTGCCGGGCGAAGAGCTCGGCGTGCTGGTCAAGTATGGCGATCTCGAGTCCTTTATGCCCCAGTCTCGGCCCTGTGGGGGTACCGACCCGGCCTTTGTATCCGTGCGCGAGGGGGCCTTGGTGGGCCTCACCCTGCGGGCCGGGGTCGACTACCGGTTTGCGTCGACCAGGGATAGCCAGATCGAGTGGGTAAACGAGGGTTCTCGTGTGAATATCCCGCTGCTGGGTATCGCAGAGGGCGATGTGATGGTGGTGGGGCCGGTGATCGGCCAGAAGATCGGTCGCACCTGGCTGCTGCATCCGCTGGCCGGTGGCCTGCCCTGGTATGTGCTCGATGGCCCGCCCAGCAGCGCCCTGCGACTGCCGAACGATCCCGTGAGTGTGCCCCTGCCGAAGGATATCCGGATCGTCACGACAGAACAGGGGGATGCGCGACTCGAGCGCGGCGATGCAACCCAATGGACCCGGTCCCTGCCTGCGGGCTCTGTTCGTGTGTGGTCCCCATTGTTCCAGGAGATCTCCGGGCTGCACAACCAGAATCCGGCCTTCAAGCGGGTGGCCTCTGACGGGCTCCCCAGCGGCTTTGTTCCGGACGGGAAGGCTCCGGTCGAGCTCGAAGCCAACCGCCGGCTGGAGATCGAGCAGGAGCTGGGCGACTTCCGGGTCCAGCTCACGCGCGCCTGGCAGGTGCAGCTCGGTCCCGATCCCAAGCTCGAGATCGTGTTCGAGGGCCATGCGGGCGGGCGCCCCGTGAAGGGGCTGGTGGATCCCAAGGAGGGTTCGGCGGCCATCCGGGTGTTCCTGTTCGAGAACACCGAAGGAAGCCCACAAGAGGTGGTGTTGTTTCGGCATCAGGGTCGGACCTGGTTCGGCTGGAAGAGCCAAGCCCACCTCGAGTCCTTGCACTACGATGGACGGGGCCTGGTTCGAACCTGGACCGCGAGCCCATGACGGCAGTACACTCCATGGCGTCGGGAGAAGTGTAGGGAATGTGGTGGGTCGTCCTCGCGCTGGGAGTGGCCGTCGCCGGGGGGCCTCCGTCGGGGGCTCCGGTCTCGGATATGAGCCAACAGGCGGAGTATGTGCGCCTCGCCGAGGAGCTCAACAAGGCCATGACCCGCAACAACTGGGTCGCGGTCGAGCGCCTGTTCGGCAAGCTCGAGGCTGTCGGCGTGCCCCACACCCGCACCCCGCTCTACAACGCGGGCCTCGCGGCCATGCAGCGCGGGGAGATCGCGGTCGCAAGATCCAGGCTGATTGCGGCCCAGAAGCTCGAAGAGACGGATGATGTGGGCGAGCTGCTGTGGACGATTCAGCGCTCCTATGGCCCGGTCATGCTCGCGGCGGACCTGCCGGCCAACTACCGGCTCGAGTGCGAGGTCATGCCCTTCGGAACGATCGAGCGCGCCGCGGTGAAGTTCGCCAAGCAGAGCGTGCTCGAGGACTCGTACTTCGAGGGGCTGATTCCCCGCGGCGAGTATAGTTTCCAGCCCTATCTGGAGGACTCCGAGGGGCCCAGCTTCAAGTTCACGCTCAGGGCAGACCGGCAGCGCTTCGACCTACGAACCCGCGAGGAGCCCACGGGCGCCGACCGCAAGAAGCGCGCTCGGATCGATCGAAAGATCGCTCGCCGAGAGGCCAAGAGCAAGTCCTAGGACACCGATCCTTCGGCCTATTTCGCCGAGAACTTGGCCCTGCCCTCGTCGTGTACAGAAGTACACGTCCTCGGTTGGGCCGGCGTTCTCGACGATAGTGCCAGCAGGCTCGGCGTCCTTGATGGATTTCTGAGGGCTTGCGGGTAAGACGGGCGTCGGATTTCGGGTCCTTGATGGACCCGTCCACGTTGGAATCCGAAAGTTCGGATGACTTTGCCAAGCTCCGAGTTTTGACCGGCATGTCCTAGAGACCTGATCAAGAGTCTCGATCGACTCCCAGGCACCGATGTGATCTAACGGCGACCTGGAGGTCGCTGTGGCTGATGAATGGAACGCCCCTGTTGAGTTGTCACCGTCAGAAACTCGAGTGC